>Ga0209233_1000039_pt1 | contig 542133 bp, 497 predicted proteins | sample AraplaCL_Cvi_mCL_FD_184269 | JGI IMG/M metagenome (GOLD analysis project Ga0209233, IMG submission 184269) | Arabidopsis root microbial communities from the University of North Carolina, USA - plate scrape CL_Cvi_mCL (SPAdes) (version 2) | ecosystem: Host-associated > Plants > Roots >...
GCAAGAAGTTGCGCAGTACTGTGCAACTTCTTGCGCACTCCTCTGTACAGTCCTGTCCGCACTGCTTACAGCCATGTGTCCACAGGTTTATCCACATTGGAGTGCGCAACTTCTTGCGCATCAAGGCTAAAGGCCATCATTGGCAATAAGCGCTCTTGAGCCGGCAACAAAAAGGCAAGACTCCCCCGCTGCTCGCCGACTATCTTCTGCACCGCGACATCCAGCGCGACATCCAGGACGGTTGAGTACCCATCGCCTCACGCAGTGCCTGAAGGCCGCCGCTACGCTCCTCCACATTGAAGGCCAGCGCCGATCGCAGGGCGGGCCAGCAACGCCCGGGAAGATGCTTTGGCGCCTGCAGCGTGCGCTCCAGTCGCTGGTCACGCGCCTGGGTCGACGGCAAGCCGCGGAAGGGATGCTTGCCACAGGCCAGTTCAAAGATCACGCAAGCGACGGCGTACAGATCGGCAGCGGCCGACAAAGCACCGCCCTCCAGCAATTCGGGGGCAGCGTAGCCTAGCGTCCAGGCGTTGAAGCGACTGCGGCTCAAGTGAGGCAAGCCGGGCAAGACACCTGCCTCGGCCTGCCCCAGGCCGAAGTCGAACAGGCGCACGCCCTCTTCGCCGAGTATCACGTTGCTCGGCTTCAGATCCCCATGCAGCACGCCGCGCCCGTGGCTGTAGGCCAGGGCGTCAAGCAGCGGCACAACCACGTCCTGCAAGGCTGTCCACGGCAGGCCGGTCGGGTGCTCGCAGAGCAGCTTGTCCAGCGTCAGGCCGTGCATCAGCTCCATGGTGATGAATGCACACTGGCGTTGGGCATCCACTTCAAAGCTGTGCAAACGCACGATGTTCGGGTGGCGCAATCGCCGCGTCAGGGCGAACTCGCTATAAAGCACCAGGCCCGCATCCGGCGATTCGGAAAACTCCTCGCTCAACACCTTGAGTGCGATGTAGGGATCGGGGTCGCCAAACTGTTCATGCAGCAGGTCACGCGCGCGATAAACCGTGCCCATGCCTCCAGCACCGAGCAGCCGCTCAAGACGATAGCGACCCGCCAGCAATAGCGGCAGCGTGCCTAGCGGCGCAGATGCGGCAGGTTTGGGGTTGCAACGCTTTCTCCCCCGGTTTCTCCCCTTGCCCCTGGGGCGCGCCACGGCAGGCGGAGCAGGTTGGGGTTTGACGAAGGCAAAGTAGGTCAGGTTGCCGGCCTCTGCCTCGTTGGCCAGGATGCGCTGCATATCGGGCTTCATATCCGTCATTGGCGGATCACCACGGCCGTCAGGTTGTCTCGGGCTGCGCCGCGCAACGCTCCTTCAAACAGGCGCTCCAGGGCAACCCGGGGCGACGCAAGGCTCAGGGCCCGACCCAAGGCATCCCCGGTAAGTCCTTGATAAAGGCCATCGCTGCACAGCAGGAAAACATCGCCCGCATAGACCTCGAACTCCAGCACATCCAGGGCCAACCGCTCGCTGGCGCCCACCGCGCGAGTCAGTGCATTGGCATCGGGATGGGCACTGGCCTGTTCTGGACTCATCCGTTGTTCGTCAACCAGTTGCTGCATCAGCGAGTGATCCTTGGACAGTTGATACAGGCACTGCCCGCGCCATAGATAACAGCGGCTGTCACCGGCCCAGATACAGGCAGCGCGGCTGCCTTGCAGCAACAGCGCCACCACGGTACTGCCAACAATGCTGTCATGCCGCCCCGCACTGACCGTCAACTCCTGGCCAAGGCGTCGGTTGAGCCAGTGCAGGCATTGGCGCAACTCATTGAGCCGCCCATCGAAACTGTCATGCCGCGACAGCTCCGCCAGACTGGCGACAATCAACTGGCTGGCAACATCACCGCACTGGTGGCCGCCCATGCCATCGGCGACCGCCCAGAGCCCCTGCTCCGGACAATCGAGAAAGGCATCCTCATTGCGCCGCCGCACCTTGCCCGGATCGGTGCGCGCGGCGCTGCGCCACGGACTGGCAACCGACATCAGAGCTGCGCCGGCATACGGAATGAACGCAGCACACCCATGTCGAACGGATTCGGCGTGCGCTGGCTCAGCAGCAGATAGTTGGCACGCAGGCCACCCAACTCGGCCTTGAGCACCAGCACATCGCGACCGGTCAGGTACTCGGTCTGCATCAGGTCCAGCAGGCGGAACAACGACCAGGGCCCGGTGTTCTTCTCGATACCGATCGGCCGGCCGGCCATCTTGTCCAAGACCAGGCTGGCACGGCCCTCTTCAGCATCGGTGGGCCACTTGAAGGACATCGGCACAATCGGGCCGTGCCGGTATTCCAGTTGCCGGTTGCCAAAACGGAACTCGGCTCGACTCACGGCCGGATCGAGGGTGTAGGGCTCTAGCCTGAACTGCACCTGGGGCTCGGCCGGGTTCTCTGCGAAGAATCCCTGGCGAATCACTTGTGCGGCGACCATCTGCTCAAGGTAGGCCTTGTTGATCGGCAGGCTCTGGCCGTCGATGCTGCGCAGGCGGTAGCTGCCAGGATCACCACTGACGAAAGGCCGTATGTAGGTGTCGAAGAAACGCTCGGCGATGCCCTGAGCCTTGAAGAACTCGCGAAAATCGTTGACCGCCACATCACTGGCGCTGTGGGCGTTGAACGGATAGCGCTTGCTGATCGCCTTACCGTAGAAGCTGTACAGCTCGCTCTGGTATCGCTGGTTGAGGTACTGGTACGAATCGTTGAGCACCAGGCGCCAGGAGTCCTCGGCCAGCGTGTTGAACCACAGGCTCACCGGTCGCGGCAGGCGCACCGAGGCATTGCGCAGGCTGCTCAGGGCATCGCGCTGGCCGCTCATGCGGGCCTTGGCCAATTCAAACGCGGCCTGATCAGGCTGGCTGGCCCGCGCCAGACCGGACAGCAGCACCTGCAGGTCGTTGAGTGCCAGCAACGCCGGGGTCAGGTCCGCCGCCGGGCCGTTGTTGTCATCCAGCAACCGGTGCAGCGGTTCAAAGCGACGCTGCAACGCCTTCTTCGCCGTATCCGGCAGGCTCTTGGCGAGGGCCTGCCGGGCCTTCCCCGCTGCGGCGACCAGCCCCTTGCCCGGTACATCCGGCTGTACATCCCCCTGCTCCGCCTTGCCTGCCTGCGTCGCCACCTCGTCGGCAGCCTCCACCATGCTCTGGAAGCGAGTGTTCTCCCGTATCTCCACCAGCAATTGCAAGAGCGGCGAGTTGGCCGCGGTCAGGCTGGCCAATTGTTCGGCCCCATCACCGGCATCGTTGAACGGCGGCAGGCTGACCCGGCCCAGAGCTTCGCCCCAGTGGTTGGCATAGTCGCGAAAGTACAGTTGCTCCAGCTCGACCAACAGCCGACGCAGGTCCATGCCACTGATTCCCGCGCCCTCGCCCAGCACCCAGTTGTCACGCAGGATATCGGTGACCAGCGCCGTGCCCTGGATCGAAAAATACTGCTGATAACCCTGCTGGGTATAAAAACCGGGGATCACATAGTCAGTACCGGCAAACAGGCCGCCTTGTGGCCCCAGGTGCTGGCTCAGACGGTATTGCGGCAAGCTGCGAGCCTGTTCACGCAGCACCCGGTAGACCACGTTGGCCAACGACTCACTGCGCAACACCTGGCGGGCCTGGCTCACCAGTGCGTCGTTGAGCGGATAACTGAACGGCAATTCAAGCAGGCGCTCGAAGTGCCCATTCAGACCGTTCTGCAAGGCGCTGTTGCCGGCGTAGCGGCTCGACCATTCTCGCGCTACCCAGTCCTTGAGCAAGGAAGGGTCACGGCGATCCTGCAGGTTCAGCATCAGATACGCGCGCAAGCTGTTGAGCAGGCGTTCGCGATCGCGCATGTTGGCGCGAACCTGCCCTTCGAGCATCTGTGCAACCTTTGGCAAAAGTTGCTCCTGCAACTCACGCTCATAGGCACGCACGAGCACCGGACGGCTGACATCGCCTTGATACAGCCCGACACGCTCATTCAGCGGCACCTCACCCTGAGGCGCAAAAACCTGAGTGGCCGCATAACGAGAGTCGAGGGGGTCGAGCAGTGCCTGTGCGTCATCCCGCGCACTCAGGGCCGCGCGTTGCTCACTCCAGGTCTGTGCCAGTGAACGCAGTTGTTCAAGGTGCCCGTGGTTGGCCAAAAAGCTCCCCGCCCACAGCATGCCAAACACCGCCAAGGCCGCCAGGGCGCCCACGTACATGGCACGCTGGCCCCAGTGAATGCGTTGGCGTTCCCGCTGGTCCAGGCCGGCCAGATCGGCCTCGGGAAAAATCACCCGGCTCAACAGGTGATGAATAAAGCGCGATCGACCGCTGCGCAGGATCGGCAGAATGGCGGCCGACATGCCCAGAGCGGCGCCGATACTGGCGGTATCCTGATCGAGCTCTTCGACCAGGTGCGGCGCACTGGTCAGGTAGAAGCCCCGCAACTGGCTGGGGCGCTGATAGCGGTTGCCGGTGAATGCCATGTCGACAAACAGGCACAGGCGCTCACCGATCTGCCCCAGTTGGTGCGGGAAGTCGAGAATGCGCCCACGACGTCGGGTGTCTCGCTCCTGGTGCATGCGCATGATCACTTGACTGTTCAAGCGCCGCAGCAACGCCTCGAACTCCTGGCGAAGTACCGCGACATCGGTGCCGCTTTGTTCCTTGCTAAAACTGGCGCCGAGTACCTGATCGCTTTCCTCGCGGCTCAACTGGTCAAAGAACTCGTCAAACCCCGGCAGTTGGTCGGCCTTGCTGAGCACCAGATAGACCGGGACATCGACGTGCAATTTCTGATGAATATCCTGCAGGCGCACGCGTACCTGGTGCGCCAGGGTATCGAGCGCCTGCTCGTCGACGCTCAGCAGGGCCTCCACCGGAACGGTCACCAGCACGCCATTGAGCGGGCGGCTGCGACGACGCTTGCGCAACAGAGCCAGCAAGGTGTTCCAGGCACTGGCATCGACTTCGGCAGCACCTTGGCTCAGGTAGCGACCGGCCGTGTCGATCAGTACGCCATGTTCGGCGAAGTACCAGTCGCAGTGACGTGTGCCGCCAGTGTCGCGAGTCAGCTTGCGCCCGATTTTGTTGAGTGGAAACTCCAGGCCCGAGAAGTCCAGCAGGCTGGTCTTGCCGCTGCCTTGTGGACCAAGCAACAGGTACCAGGGCAGATCACTGCGCCAACGTTCGCTGCGACCGCGGTACAGGCTTGAGGTCTTGAGGGTGCGCAGCGCGTCCTTGAAGCGCTCGAAGAGCTCTTTGTGCTCTTGGTCTATCAACTCGGCGCGTTGCATGCGCTCCTGTCCGGCCTCGCTGTCCTCAACGGCTTTCTTGCGCGCACCAGAGCGCCAGCTGACAAAGACCATCGACAGGCCCCACATCAGGAACAGCGCACTGATGGTCAGCAGGCGCGAGGTTGCGCTGGCCCAGAACTTATAGTCGTTGACGGCCAGTAGCGGCCCGACGAACCACACCAGCAATGCCACACTCAGCACCAACAGCAGCGTCCAGACCCAGGTCTGACGCAGGAAGGCGCCGGTTTTCTTGAAGAAGTTATTCATCACACATCCCTGTCTTACTGCTGGGGCTGGACCACCACCGGGTCAAGCGGCTGATACGTTTGCAACAGGCTTTCGCGCTGCTGGCCAAGCACCCAGGCGAACCCTGAATACATCACCAGCAGACAAACCACGGTGAACAGCGCAACCATCCACCCCGGTACGATGCGTACCAGGCTGCGACGCTGATCGCGGAGCCCTTCCCAATGCGGCGACAGTTCACGAGGTACATCGCCACGCAACTGGCGGATCTGTCGGTACAACGCATCGCGGATACCTTCGAGTTCAAGCACACCGCGGGGAATGACCCGGTACTTGCCCTCGAAACCCAACGCCAGGCACAGGTACATCAGCTCCAGCATCGGCAGGTGCTTGACCGGGTTCCTCGACAGTCGATCCAGCAGTTGGAAGAACTTTTCGCCACCGAAGGTTTCGTTGTGAAAGCTGCTGAGCAGACTCATTTGCGACCACTCGCTTTCACTGCCCCAAGAGGTGCTCACCACCGCCTCGTCGACCACGGTACACAGCACATAGCGTGCGGCCATCACCTGGCTGCTCTGCACGCCGTCCTGCTGGGCTCGCGCGTCGAACTGCTTGAGGCCGCTACTCAGGCGCATATTGAGCCCACGCAAGTCTTCGGCAGACTTGCTGTGTTTGAGGCGAACCACCTCCGACAGCAGCTCGGACGCCGCCGCCACCAGCGGGTTGAGGCTGACGCTGAAGGATTGCGCAGGGCCCAGGCGCGCGGCATAGATCATCCGTTCCTCAAGTTGCTCGAAACGGGGCGGTTCGGCGAAGTCAGTCAGCGGGTTGCGAGCCGGGCCATGCCCATTGCGGTCAAGCAGAACGGTTTTATCGTCCTGAGGGTGCTCCAGATCCTTGATCATGTCGGTCAGTTCCTGATGGCCCAGAATTTCAGTTCAAGCTCGGCGAACTCACCGGAGACGTGGAAGGCGAAACCTCCCGAACGCTCCAGTTGAGCCAAGTCCTCGGGACTGAGGTCGAGGATGAAATAGGTCTTGTTGGAGTGGAATGCGATCTGTCGCGGGGCCACCGGCAAGGGCCGGACCTTGATCCCCGGCAGGTGCAGGTTGACCAGTTGCCGAATGCTTTCCACCGGCCCGACCTTGAGGTGCGCCGGCAAGCGATGACGCAGCTCTTCGGAGTCGCAGTTGGCACTGGCCGCGAGCACGAACGAGGCCGACTCCAGCAGCTTGTGGTCATGCAGCGGCGAAACCAGTACCCCGTACTGGCGGGCTTGTAGCATCAGTTCGATAGCGTGCTGCTCGAGCACCATCGACAGCACCTGGCGAATGGCGTCCATCAATTTGCGGAAGCTCGCCCCCTGGTCGCTGTGCTGATAGCGGCTGTCCAGCCGTGGACGCTTGCTGTCACTGGCGAAAGTCGCCAGTTCCCCGAGCATGACCAGCAGCGAGCGATAGAGCGCCTCCGGATGGACATGCTCAAGATCCAGGTAATGCCGCAACAGCAGTTCGGTACGGTTGATCAACTGCAGCATCATGAAGTCGCCAACCTCGGCACCACCGACCTTGCCGTTGGAGCGAATCCGCTCGGCGATGGTGTCCCCTCGATGGCTGAGCATGCTGATGATTTCTTTCAGGCACGAGAGCAGATAGGTGCTGGCATGGGTGTGCAGGAAGGTCGGTACAAAATCCGGATCGAGGCTGATCACGCCATCGGAGGTGGCATCCATCACTTCACAGATTTTCAACTTCACATAGGCTTGCTCGCTCTGCTGCTCGCCCAGCAGCAAACGAAAGTCCGGACGGGCACAACTGAGCTGGCTGCTGGAATCATCACCAGCGTTGGAATCAGCGATTTGTGCCTCGTAGGTGGTGTAGCGCGCCAGCACATCGGCCTGCTCCGGGCGTCGTGACTCGATGTGGTTGCCCGTGACCAGCGGCAAGGCCAGATAGACCGGCGTGCCCGCCGTGTTGGGCGGCACGTCCAGGGCCAGCGGCTCGGTATCATCTCCCAGCTCGAACAGGCTGCCATCGGGCAAGATACCGGAGGCTCGGCTGATCACCAGCTTGCCCATGTTGAGAAACTGCAGATCGATCTCCAGCGCCAGAAATCCCCAACTGTAACTACTCAGCAACTGGGTACGGGTTTTCATCTGGTAATCGTAGTAACGATCGTTGTGCTGGAAATGCTGAGGCCGCAGCAACATGCCTTCCTGCCAAATGATTTTATGCACGTTCATGATTTGTCATCCGCGTGGGTGAGCACATCGTTGCTGTTGCGGATGCCGGACTGGTCGAGGATCAGGCCGACCTCGGTCACCTCCTGCGGGGTGAGCTGCACCACATAGCGCCATTGGCTTTCCGGCAAATCGCGATACGCCGCAAGCACGCCGACGAAACGGCTCCCGTCTTCGACGCGCAACTTGAAATCGAGGCTTTCGCCCGGGCGCAGCTCCAGCTCTTCACTGGCCACCAGATCCGGCGCCAGGGATTCCCTGGCACGCTCGTAGAGACTGAAAAAATCGGCGTTCTCGAATGCGACCGGATGCTTGAGTTCCATCAATCGCACCACGATCGGCGACGGACGCCCATTGAGGTCGGGGTTGAGCCGATCGCTGGCGCTCAGCTTCAGGTTCAGCTTGGTCAGGGTCGAATACGGCGACATCGATGCGCAGCCAGTCAACAGCGCCAAGGCCATGAGCACCGTCAGGGCCTTGAGTAATGGGTGGGTACGGCGAGACATGCACGTCATCCTTGATCATCGAGGTGGAGGGTGGAGATCAGGCGGATCTGTTCTTCATAGGCCTGAGCGAAATCCCGCGCCAACAGGCGCTCGTTCCAGTCATCGTCCTGGCACAGCGCCTGGTGATAGCGGCGATACGCTCGCCAACGGCTACCGGAAGTCACCAGCAACGGTTGCTGGCCATCGCGCTCGAAACGCAGGGTCAACTGTTGCGGCGAAAAGTGTTCGAGGGTGCTACGCACTGCGGCGCGGCTGGCGCTGAGCAACGCCACTTGATGCGCCTGCAGATCGCGAAAGGCACGGGAGATCGCCTGCTCGGCGGAGAGTTGCCCAGGCTTGTGGTCCAGCAGCAGGATGCCCAGTACCGCTTCGCAATCCACGGCGAACTTGAGCGGGTTCCTACTGTTGCCCTGGGCCGTGGTGAGGGCCAGGCGAAGCTCGTTTTTCAGTTCGCTGCGGGTTCGCAGGCTCTGCTGCAAGCCGCCAATGCTGTGCTTGAACAGGCCTGCGACATTGACCGCCAAGGCCTCGCGCTGGTCGTTATCGAGCGCCTGCAGATCCAGCCCCAGGGCCGCACCGAAACGCGCCCAGAAAGCGTCGCTCTGACACGCCGGCGCCTTGGGCTCGCGTAGCACCAGCGGCTCGGCGGGCGCCACCAGTTCCGGCACCAACAGGCTTTCCCTATCGATGGGGCCATGATCGGCTCGCTGCCCAGGCTCCTGCTGTAGCGTGTCGAGCGCACTCAGCTCGTCAAGCTCTGCCCCACTATGCTCCTGCAGGTCCAATGCATTGATCGGGTCGAGATCAAAGAATGCGTTATCTGGAATGATGCTGCCGGCCGCCTGTGGACGACCGGCTTCAACGGCGAAGGCTTCGGGGGCTTGCACCAGGCGCGCACGGATCTCGAAATCCCCCAGCACGTAGACACTACCCTGCTCGATACGCTGAGCTTCGCCCTTGCGCAGACGCGCGCCACTGCCACTGTCCCGGATGCCGTTGCTGCTGGTATCGGTGATAAAAAACTGGCCATCACGATAACTGACCAGCGCATGATGGTTGGACAGATGACGGTTGCTATCCGGAATCTTCCACTCGCAATCCTCTCCCCGGCCGATGACGCCACCGGCCCGCCTGAAGGTTTTGCTGCTCAAGTCCGACGGCACGAATTGCTTGGCATTCAGCACTTCAAAAACCAGTTCCATGGTGATGCTCCTTGCGCTCACTTGCCGCGATTGACCGCCTGCGGATCACCCAACGGGCGATAGGTGTCGTCGTTGAATTTGTAATTACCACTGCAGGCACCGAGGCCAACCAGAACAAAAAGGCTCAAAAGGACGGCTTGCCAGTGACGAACAGGCATCAGAAGGTCTCCATAGGTAAACAGTGAACAAAACGCCTTCCCTTGCAGGCACGCCGAGAAGTACGAAAAACCAGCCAAGGCTCCATATCTCGCTAGGCCTCAAAGTCGCCAAGATTGATATTCAGGCGCCCCAGGCGGTACAGCAGCGTGCGACGGGGCAACCCCAGCTCCCGGGCCGCCAGGGTCTGATTGCCGTCGTTCTTGCGCAGGCAATCGAGCAACAGGTGGCGCTCGACGTTCTCCAGTTGCTCGCGCAGGTTCAGGCCCGCCGCTTCAGGCATGACTTCAATATTCAAAGAGAAATGCTCGGCCCTGAGCTCACCGCCTTCACACAGCAGCACCGCACGCTCCACCAGCCCCTTGAGCTCGCGCACGTTGCCTGGAAAGGCGTAACCGGACAGATGATTGAGGGCCGCCGGCGACCAGCTCAGCGGGTCCCGTTGCAGGAAGGAGCAGGCCTTGTCGGCGAAATGCCGGGCCAGGTCTAGAACGTCACCCTCACGCTGTCGCAATGCCGGCAACTCGATCGGGAACTGAGCCAGGCGGTAATACAGGTCCTCACGGAACTTGCCTTCGCCAACCAGCGCCGCCAGATCGCGGTGGGTGGCGGCGATGATGCGAACGTCGATGGTGTGTGTATCGTTGGAGCCCAGCGGGCGGATCTCTCCGTCCTGCAGCACCCGGAGCAACTTGGCTTGCAGGGACAGCGGCATGTCACCGATTTCGTCCAGCAACAGCGTGCCGCCATTGGCCGCATCAAACAGCCCCGGGCGATCGCGGTCTGCGCCCGTGAACGCCCCCTTGCGATAACCGAACAACTCGCTTTCCAGCAGGTTTTCCGGGAATGCCGCGCAGTTCTGCACCACAAATGCCTGGGAACGACGCGGGCCGTAATCATGAATAGCGCGCGCCACCACTTCCTTGCCGGTGCCGGTTTCGCCACGCAGCAATACGGTGTAGGGGCTGTGCAGCACCTTGCTGATCAATTGATAGGTCTGGCGCATCACCGCGCTGGTGCCAATCAGGCCATAACCGCTGGTGATGACCTCGGGATGGAGGAGCGGCGCCTGCTCACCCGAAGGGAGATGCAACCGCTGGAGCAGCGCCCACTGCCCAAGGACAAACGCCCCCAGTTGGCCCAATGACTGGGCAAAGGCTTGCAGGTCTTCCTGTTCCGGGCTGGCACACAGCAGCAAGCCCTGGACAGCCTTGCGCGAGTTGACCAGCGGTACGCATAACAGTGACTGCCACGGGGCACTGCGCACGGGCAGGAAGCTGGTGTCGTGGAGGCTCTGGTTCAGGCCTACCAGGCTCACCACCCGGTTCTGGCACAGGGCGAATTGCAGCAATTGCTCACCGCTGTAATCGCTCGGCAGGTTGATCACTCCCCGCGGTTGCACAAGGCCGCCGAGGCATTCGGCACGCAGTTGCAGGCAGCTATGGGTGGCGTCGAGCAGGTACAGTTGACTCAGTTCACAGCCGCTGAGCTGTGCTGCACCTCGTACAAAGCCTTCAAGCAGCGCAGAGCCTTCCGACATCCAGGACAAGCCCGAAAACTGCGCCAGCAGTGCCTCTGCGTAGGCCAGCGGCTGCGGCACACGGGTGAACATGATGCCCACCTCAGGCGAACTCACAGGCCACGCCACCGCTGCTATCGAGCGTTGCGTACACACGTTTGAGGTTCTCGCCGCTGGCCATGGCCGCCAGCAGGCGGTCGGCCACCAACGGCAGGACGTGCAGGTCGAGCAAGTAGTCGATCAGGCGCGCACCGCTTTCGCTCTGGTTGCAGCGTTCGGCCAAGCGATCGACCAGCGCCTGGCAGTGGCTGAAGTCCAGCTGCCGGGCGTTCAGCCGCTCACCCAGCCGCCCCAGCTTGATTTCGATCAGTTCACGCAGCACCGGGCCGCTCACCGGGTAGTAAGGCACCACGCGCATACGTGCCAGCAGCGCCGGTTTGAAATGCTTGTTCAATATCGGACGGATCGTCTGCTCCAGGGTGTCGACGCTTGGACGCTCGCCGCTCTCGCACAGCGCACTGATCCGCTCGCTGCCCAGGTTCGAGGTCATCAGTATCAGCGTGTTACGAAAATCGATCTCACGCCCCTCGCCATCGTTGGCCACGCCCTTGTCGAAGATCTGATAGAACAGGTTGAGCACATCCGGATCGGCTTTCTCGACTTCATCGAGCAGCACCACGGAATAGGGTTTTTGCCGCACCGCTTCGGTGAGCATGCCGCCCTCGCCATAGCCGACATAACCCGGCGGAGCACCGATCAGGCGCGAAACCGTGTGTTTTTCCTGGAACTCGGACATGTTGATGGTGGTGATGAAACGCTCACCGCCATACAGCAGATCTGCCAGGGCCAGGGCGGTTTCGGTCTTGCCCACACCGCTGGGGCCCACCAGGAGAAATACCCCGACCGGCGCATCCGGTTTGTTCAGGCCGGCGGCCACGGCACGCATGGAACGATCCAGCACCTGTACCGCCGGGTCCTGACCGCGAATGCGGGCACTCAGGTCGGTGGCAAAACTCGCCACCTTGGCGTTGTGCTCACGGGCCAGTTGCGCCAGCGGTACGCCTGTCCAGGCGCTGATGACTTCAGCCACCAGGCGTGGGCACACCTCGAAACTGACCAGCCGCTCCCCGGTTTGCGCGTCGCTCAGGGCGCGATGGGTGTCGTTGAGTGCCGACTCCAGCTCCACCACGCCAGGCCCGCTTTGCACATCAGTTTCCAGGCTTGCATCCGGCGAGCCTTCATTCTCCTGCGTAGAGCGCAGGGTGTTGGCGTCACGGGCCCTGGCCAATTGCACACGCAACTGCAGCAAGCGCTCGGCCAATGTGCGTTGCTCGTTCCAGAGTATTTCCAGGGCCTGCTGCTGTTCTGCGGCTTCGGCCAGCCGCGCCACCAGCCTGTCCAGGGCCTCCTGGTCGATCGTCAATCCGGCTTCGGCATCGCGCCGCAGAGCCTCGCACTGACGCCGCCCTTCAGCCCCTTCGCCACGCAGACGCTCCAGACGCTCAGGGGCCGTCGCAAGGCTGATGCGAACCCGGGCACAGGCGGTGTCGAGGACATCGACAGCCTTGTCCGGCAACTGGCGCCCGGCGAGGTAGCGCGCTGATAGCTCGGCGGCGGCCACCACCGCATCATCACGCAGGTAGATACCGTGGCTCTTCTCATAGACCTTAGCCAGACCTCGTAGAATGGTCACCGCTTCGGCAACGGTGGGTTCGTGCAATTGCACGGGTTGGAAACGACGAGCCAGGGCCGGATCTTTCTCGAAGTATTTTTTGTATTCGGTCCAGGTGGTGGCCGCAATGGTGCGTAGCTCACCCCGGGCCAGGGCCGGCTTGAGCAGATTGGCCGCATCGGAGCCTCCGGCATTGCCACCCGCGCCGATCAGGGTATGAGCCTCATCGATGAACAGGATGATCGGCCTGGGCGAGGCTTTGACCTCGTCGATCACCCCTTTGAGGCGACGTTCGAATTCACCTTTGACGCTGGCGCCCGCTTGCAACAGCCCCATATCCAGAGAGAGCAGTTCAATGCCCATGAGCACGGGCGGTACTTCTGCGGCGGCAATACGCGAGGCCAGGCCTTCGACAACTGCGGTTTTCCCGACACCGGCCTCACCGACCACGATCGGGTTGTTCTTGCGGCGACGAGCGAGTATGTCGACCATCTGCCGGATCGCGTCATCGCGGCACAACACCGGGTCGAGCTGCCCGTCTCGCGCCTGCTGGGTGAGGTTATGAGTGAAGCGCTGTAACAGCGACTCCCCCGCTGCAGAAGGCCCGCCCCCGCAGGTTCGTTCCTGTTGCGACAGGGCAAAATCCTTCAGGCGTTCGATGTCCAGTTTCGCCAGCAACGGCTGGTAGCGACTGCCGGCATAACGCATCGGGTTGCGCAGCAAGGCCAGAATCAAGGCTGCCTGCTCGACCTGGCTTTGACCCAGTTCAAGAGTGGCCACCAGTAATGCGTCCTGCAGCCACTGCACCAGCTCCGGAGCGAACACCGGGCTGCGCGAGTCGCAATCGCCGACTTGCGATTGCAGCGCCTGGGTCAACTCGCCGGCATCAACAGCCGCGTCCTGCAACGCTCGGGCAAGCAAGCCCTGGGGGCGCTCCAGCAAACCCAGCAGCAGGTCTTCGACCAACACCTTGTTGCCGCCACGGGCGACACAGCGTTCAGCGGAGCGTTCCAGGTCGCGGCGGGTTTCAGCGTCCAGTGCCTGGATAAGTTGTTGCAGGTCTAGGTTGATCATGGTTCATCCGTCCTTAATGAATCTTGCTGCCCAAGGTCACCACGCCGTCGGCCTTTTCATGACCGAGCCAACTGGTCCACCCCAGACGACAGGTGTTCTGTTCACCGATGCACAGTTCGCGGATTTCCTCTTGGCGCAGCACTAGGCGAATGTCGTAGTCCAGCGGGTCGCGCAGGGTGAATCGCACCAGCGCGCACAGCGGCTGGTAACCGAAACCGATCGGCAGGAATTCGTGGAAACGTTGCCAGTCGAGCTGACTGATATGAATGCGAAACTTGCCGCTGCGGTCGCGTACCCGCTCGCCCAGCACCAGGTCTTCACCGAGCAGGCTGTTGGCCTGCCCCAGGCAGTTGCGCTGTTCGTCGAGAATCTCTACCCGGCGCTCGATGCACTGCTCGATCACCAGGTCGGCGTGCTTGAAGTAGTAGCGCAGTACCGCCTCGATCAAGGCAGCCGAATGGGCGCGCAAACTGAGCAATCCGAGGTACGGCAGCAAGCGTTTCCAATTCAGTTCCTTGGCCTTGCGGATGTCTTCGCCACCCAGGCCGATCAAGGCAAACAACTGAGCTGAAAATGAGTCCAGGGCACCGCTCTTGAAGCTGGCGCGGTAGCGATATTTACTCCAGATCGGCAGCATCAGGCGTTGCAGGCGGTGATGGAACAGATCGAGGAAGTTGCGCGTAGGGTTGCCCTCTTCACTATCGCCCAGGGCCTGTTCGCCATAGAACGCCGGCAAGGGCGAACCCGCGCCGAACAACCCGATCAGGTTGAAACGCAAACGTGCACGCATCTGGCCGTGCTCTTCGAAAAACTCCACGCGATCAACATCGCTGCCGGGGAAACCCAGGCTTGGATTAGCCTGGAACTCCAGCTGATCGTAGAGCTCCTCTTCGCTCAGGTACGGGTGGGCATCGCGCAAGCGATCGACGACCAACAATACGGCCTGAAACAGCGAATACTCTCGTATTACCGTGCTCAGCCTGCTTAAAGCAGGGGCTGCTGCCCCATGCGTGGTGCCCATTTGTACACCTCTCCCTGTGTACTTTTTACCCGCAGCTCGTGGTAGGAATTGAGACTGGCGTAAAGAGCAAAAAACTCGTTAAGAACCGACGCGAAAACGAACAGGTCGCCTTCACCGATATAGCCTTGGGGATCGATACTCAGCTCGGTGCGCAACCCCCGCAGCGGCAAGCCTCGGTGCAGGCGATCGACGTGCTCGTGACGAATCGACTTGAGCCCGCCCAGCAAACGCTTGCTGACCTTCTCCAGGTGCTGGTCGTAGTAGCGTGGCAAGTCGTAGGTTTCGAGGATGACCTTCAACGCATCAACGTTGGCCAACGACAGATAGTTGAGCGACATGTTGCTGATGAGCTTCCACAGAAAATCGCGGCTCAACGGCGGTGCGTAGCTCGACGTGACTGGCGTGATGTTGCGGAAGCTGAGGAACTCCGGGGTTTCCTCGCACAATTGGTTGATGTCGCCGAGCTTGAGCCGGCGCGGCAGGTTCTGGTTGGTGCACGTCAGCTCGATCGACAGGGTTTCCTGGGCCTCGGTGTGACGGATACCGAAGCTCAAGTAAGTGTCGAGACCGTCGTGCAGCAACGATGAGCGCTGGCGAATGCTGTAGTGCGGATGGCTGTGGGGCTCGTCGAAACTCGGATCATGCTCGAACGACTCGAAAGGTACATACGCCTGAAAACCCAGGCCGCCCGGCTTCCACCCGGTGACGCTTTCAATGGAAAACACACCGCAATGTTCCAGTTCGTACTTGGCCGGCAGTAACAGGTACTCGTCCTGCTTGCCGTCGAGACGAATCGGCAAGGCATCGTGCTTGAACAGGTTGACGATAGGTGTGCAGTAGAGCTTTACGTTGTCCAGGGTCGGACGCAGGCGCTGCACCCCACTGTTGCGAATATCGAAGCGCAACTCCAGGCCGTGCATGCGCTGGAGAACGTCCTGCGGCAAGCTCTGCAGCAGATCCAGGCCACAGAGATCGACGAACAGGAACTTGTCCTGGAACGCAAAATACTCCTGCAGGTAGCGATAACCGCGGAAGGTATTGAGCGGGTACGGGATCAATGCCTCTTCTTCAGCAAAGCCCACGGGCCGTACATGATTGCCCGAGATCTTGAAGGACATCCCAGTACCGTTGGCCCCGGCAAGCGGCTCGCCACCCTCCCCCAGCGGCACCAGTTCAATGCCCTCAAGATGGCGCAACAGGCTGAGGTAAAGCATCTGACTGATGTAGCGCTCACCGGCCAGGTGCAGGCGCAAGCGCTGCAGGTGCAGCTCACCGAAATGACCGTCGCAACTCATTTCCAGGCGCAGGCTCAGCAGCGCACCATCGCCCTTGACCGAGTAGCTCAATGCCGTCAGGTCCAGAGGCAGCACCTCGGTCGGATAGCAGGTGCGAAAGCGACAGCTGACATCATCGATGAGCTGGCTCTCTACCGGCGTATCTCGCGGTATTCGCTGGGCAGGCCCGGGCTGCTGCAGTGGGTCGAACTGCAAGATGCTGAACGCCGGCAATGGCCGCATGTAGTTCGGCCACAGCAGGTGCATCAGCGAATGGCTCAGCTCTGGCAGCTCGTCATCGAGCTTCTGGCGCAGACGCCCCGTCAGAAACGCAAACCCTTCGAGCAGGCGCTCCACATCCGGGTCTCGTCCGGCCTCTCCCAGGAAAGGTGCCAGGGCCGGACTGCGCTCGGCGAAACGACGTCCCAGCTGGCGCAGCGCGGTAAGCTCACTTTGGTAATAATGGTTAAAGGACATGGGCTCAGTGCCTGGTAGTAGGAGTCATGGATCACTTCGGTGGAACGCGTTGCCAGTAGCCGCGCCGCATTACCCCAGGCCACAGAGCTCCCAGCCGTGTTTGCGACGCGTATCGGATAACCAGCGAAGGTCGTAGCCTGGGCAGTCAACAGGCCGGCTGGCGCGGGCTGTGTGGCGTCCTGTCATCGTCGTCTCCTTAACTGACCTTGACCTGTCCGCTGCCATCCAGGCAGGCGGAAAAACTGACCTGACGCTTGATCCCTTCCACCTCGAGCAAGCCTTCAATACTGAACGTCAGCTTGAGCGGGTCATGATCACGGGGCAGAGAAACGACCCGTACCTGACTGAGCCGCGGCTCGTAGGCCTCGATGAAATGCTCGATGGCCAAACGGGCCTGGCTCAGGGCATCGTGCAAGCTCAAGCGCATGTCGTTGAGATCGGGCAACCCGTAGTCGGACAGCGTTTGCACGCTCCCCGCACGGGTGCTGAGCATCTTGCCCAGATGGGCAGCCACCGATGCCATCGCGCTTGCCTCGCGGCTCCAGCCAACGCGCTGGTCGGTCTCGGCACTCAGGCGTTCGAAAAGGCTGCCGTATCCGCTCATGGCCTGGCTCCCGGTTACTCTTTGTCCAACTTGCCAACCAGAGAAAGCGTGAAGTCGGCCCCCATGTACTTGAAGTGCGGGCGTACGTTCAGACTGACGCGATACCAGCCCGGCTCGCCTTCCACATCGCTGACGATGACCTGCGCAGCGCGCAGCGGACGCCGGCCACGGACTTCGGCACTCGGGTTTTCCTGGTCAGCTACGTACTGACGGATCCATTTATTGAGCTCCAGCTCAAGATCGGTACGCTCCTTCCATGAGCCGAGCTGTTCGCGCTGGAGCACCTTCAGGTAATGAGCCAGGCGGTTGACGATCATCATGTAGGGCAGTTGGGTGCCTAGCTTGTAGTTCAACTCCGCCGTCTTGCCTTCTGCGCTGATGCCAAAGAACTTCGGTTTCTGTACCGAGTTGGCAGAGAAGAACGCCGCGTTGTCACTGCCCTTGCGCATGGTCAGGGAGATGAAGCCCTCCTCGGCCAATTCGTACTCGCGACGATCTGAAACCAGCACTTCGGTCGGGATTTTGGTTTCGATTTCACCCATGCTTTCGAAATGGTGCAGTGGCAAGTCTTCCACCGCGCCACCGCTCTGCGGACCGATGATGTTCGGGCACCAGCGGAACTTGGCGAAGCTGTCGGTCAGTTTGGTGCCGAACGCATACGCGGTATTGCCCCACAGGTAGTGCTCGTGGTTGTTGGCAACGGTTTCCTTGTAGACGAAGGACTTGACCGGGTTCTCTTCCGGATCATAGGGATTGCGCAGCAGGAAACGGGGCAAGGTCAGAGCGATGTAGCGCGAGTCTTCCGATTGGCGGAAGCTTTGCCACTTGGCAAATTGCGGGCCTTCGAAATGATCCTTCAGATCCTTCAGGTCCGGCAGGCCGGTGAAGCTTTCCAGGCCGAAGAAGTTCGGACCTGCCGCGGCAATGAACGGCGCATGGGACATGCAGGCAACGCTGGAGACGTACTGCATCAACTTCACGTCGGGAGAACTGGGCGACATGAAGTAGTTGGCGATGATCGCGCCGACTGGCTGGCCACCAAACTGACCGTACTCCGCGGTGTAGATATGTTTGTAAAGACCGGCCTGCATCACTTCCGGCGAGTCTTCGAAGTCGTCCAGCAGATCCTGCTTGGAGACGTTGAGGATTTCGATCTTGATGTTTTCACGGAAATTGGTGCGTTCCACCAGCAACTGCAGCCCCCGCCAGGCAGACTCCAGAGACTGGAAGTCCTCGTGGTGGAGAATCTCATCCATCTGCTGGCTGAGCTTGGCATCGATCTCGGCAATCATACGATCGACCATGGCCTTCTTGACCGGCTCGCCACTGTTCTGCGGTTTGAGCAACTCCTCGATGAAGGCTGATACACCGCGCTTGGCGATGTCGTAGGCTTCGTCGTTCGGATTCAGGCGGGTTTCAGCGATGATGCCGTCAAGAATGCTGTACTCGCTACTGTCGTTGCTTTGGTGTTGCGCGGCACGGGTAGTCATGTGTTGTGGCTTCCTTGTCTGATGGGTCAGGCGTCTGGAGTGTCAGCGTTCAGGCCCAGCTCACCGAGCACGCGAACGCGGGATGCGTCGTCGGCGAGAACGCCTTCGATGGCTTTGCGGAACGCAGGGGCGTTACCCAGCGGCCCCTTGAGCGCCACCAGGGCATCGCGCAGCTCCATTAGCTTTTTCAACTCGGGCACCTGCTCTACCAGGCTGGCCGGGTTGAAGTCTTTCATCGAGTTGACCCGCAGGCTGACCGCCAGCTCATCAGCGTCACAGTCCTCCTGAAGGCGGTTAGGCACGCTCAGCGTCAGGCTCAGCTCCTGCTTGGCCAAGACTTCGTCGAAGGTCATCTTGTCGATACTGATCGGCTTGCGATCTTCTACCTTGCGTTCGTCCGGGCGCTGGGTGTAATCGCCGATCGCCAATAGTTTCAGCGGTAGTTCAATTTCCTCCTGAGCTCCGCCAGTCGCGGGTTTGAAGGTGACGTTGATGCGTTCCTTAGGGGCTACAGAGCCTTCTTTGGCCATGGATTTCTTTCCTTGCGGTTGTCGGCCCGTGGGCCTATTCGAGTACCACCTCAAGGTCGAGATGGCACAGCCTGCGATAAATTTCTTCCTTGCGTTCTCGCACTGCGTGGTTCTGCGGCAACAACTCACAGCAGCTATGCAGAAGGTGCAGCACTTGCAACACGAGATCCGGCTCCCAGGCGTGCAAGCCTGAGTGCTGCAATTCTTGATCAAGGGTTTCCAGCTGGGTCTTGGCCAGCTCGTACTTCTTGGCGATGAAACACAGCCGCGCCAGGCTCAAATGCCAGAAGAACCTCACGCGACCGCCACGCGCACTCTGCAAGCCTGGCTTGAGCACCTGTACAGCCGCCTTGAGGCCATCCTTGCGCAGAATCGGCAGAACCTCTTCCAGGGCTTGCTCCCAACTCGGCTGGCTGGAGCTGGCTTCGACCTGACGCGGTGCACTGGTGGCAGATAGGCGGGGCATGACATGGGCACTGATCCAGTTTCGGGTGGCCGGATCGGCAAAGGGGGTACCGTCGTGAAAACGCAGCTCGGCCACTCCCGGAAGGCGCTGCAGCAAGAGCGCAAAGTGAAACTCAACTTCGCGCATGGCCTGATCGGCGTTCAACTCTTGCAGGCATTCCCAGACCAGGCGCTGCCCGTCGAACCAAAAAGGCGCTCTGGACAGGCTGGCTTCGAGCTCCAGCAACAGATCGGCGAACTGACCACCGGCAAAGCGTTCCTGGTAAGTCCTGAGCTTGTCCCCTGGCAGCCCTCGCAATGCCGTAACCTGCTCAGCGTTACGCTCAGGGACAGCATCGATGGGCAACCACAGCATCGTGCGGTTCAAGCGCAAGGAGCGCACATCGGTAGCCTTCTGCCTTAGCCACCAGGCGCACAGAGGTCGGGCATGTTCCTGTAGCGCGCGCAGGACCTTCTGAGCATCTTTTGCGTGATCGATCGAAGATGCCGATGAGAAGAGCTGGGTCGCTGCCTGCTTGACCTGTGCTACCACCGCGCCGACGGCGCCGGGCTCCGGCTGGTGCTCGACGGCACGCTGAATCATGCTCGACAGCCGCCGACAGATGGGCAGCAACAGCGGAGCATCATCGCCAAGATGCTGGGTCAGTGCAGCATCGAGCTTTTCCAGATTCAGCACCAATCGACGGAACAGCGGCAACTGTTCCTTGATCGCGATGTTTTCGCTGAACGCCTGCTCCAGTCGTGGCACCAGCCAACTGATGGCGGCACCACGGGTACGCAGTTTATTGGGGTGGACGTCGACCCAATGCTGTTCACATAAGTACTGCAAGAGGCCGGAACCTGCCAGCAACCCCGCGAAGGACTCGCGCTGGTACAGCGCCCAAGTAAGCCAGGCCGCCACTCGTAGATCCTTGGACTGCACGCGCAGCAGGGTTTCACTGTTTTCAAGGACTTTCAGCCAGTCGATCTGACCGCTTTCATGCATGGACTGGGCTTTGCCCAACTCGCTTTCAAGGGCTTCATATTCAGTCGAAAAACGAACATCAACGCCCGCAAAACTCTCTTTGGAAATAGAGGTTTTGGCGATCTCAAGATAATGAGCAGACAGTTTATTTGAGTAGTTCATCCATGACCTGTTTAAAACTTTCCCGCAGAACAAGTGGCTGGTTCTTTTAAAATATACCTCCTAAGCCAGGAACATTAATTTAAGAAAAATCCTAAACTCACGATAATAATTCCCCGACTAATTCGATTTTTCTTAAAAAAACACCCCACCCCGTTTTTTTTGTTGCGAGATGACTAGTCCAAGCCGCATCACCGCGACGCATTGTCACAGTTGAATGTCTCAATTCACTATTCTGCATAAGCAAGTAACATCAAGCCGACAAGACCTTATTTCAACCCACGGTGTACCAAGAGACAAAGCAGGTTATTTTATTCCTACCCCAAAGACAGGTTTTTTTATTTAGAAATTAAAAAATGAAAAAGCCTCATTTTTACGAACTCACAATCAATGAAAAGAACAATGGCATGATTAAAAATTCAGATATCCTCCCTGCAAGTTTCGGACTTTTCTTATTTCTATCAATCGCAAATCAAGTAAAACCTCTCTACTGCCATACAGTTTTTTCTGATTAAGAACTCACAACACACACTGAAAAGCAGATGCGCCTGAACAAAGAACGCCGGGAGAGATAGTCAGTGCCGTTAAGGGATTCGCTACTCAAGGAGTTGATCCTTGCACTGCTTCAACGAATAGACACCGACGCGCAGGCGGTAGCTCGACCCCTTCCCCATCAACTGGACCCGGACCTACCGCTCCAACCTGAGTACCCACTATGACGATGAACTGGGCGCACGCTGGATCACGCGCCTGGACCTTGTGAGCGAAGGTTTGCGCTACCGCGCGGCCGATGGGCGCCGTTTCGACTACTCACTGCTCAACGTGGGTGAAGACCATGGTGATCGGGTGGAGAACCTGACGCTGATTAGCATCAGCGACTGGCAGATCGCTCTGGGCCTCAGCCTTGATCGTCGGGAAACCTATCGACGCGACGGGAAGCGATTCCTGCCTGTACAGATCAAGCTTCGGGGCAGTGCCCGCATACTGCTCTGGCAAGGCGAAGGTCCCGATCCTCGCGCCATCCATGAATGGGCCGACGATGGCAGTTTCGAAATGCACCTGGAGTGGGACAGCAATAATTGAAGTGTTTTGCAACTGAACGCGTTGTCACCGTCACCTGGACGGCGTCGGTCTTGAGGCCTTCGAAAGTACCTCAGTTTGAGGCTGGAAAGGGCGTATGGGGCGGGGGCGGTCCACCACAAGCCGCCACATTGCGCGCGAGCCCGTCGGTATCACCTAGAGAATAATCAGGACGGTAATCCGTGCCTGCCGAGCAGCCATATTCCAGAACGCCATCATGAGCCCTGGAACCGAGGCAAGGGCTGGATACTTGTCTCGATGCTCACCGCTCCAGCAACGAACCGATTCAGCGCTGCCCGGATTCAAGCCTTTTGAGAAGGACTCAATTCCTGGATTTGAAAGCGCTGAATGGTGCTGGATATCAGTGAAACCCACAGAAACGAAAAAAGGACCCGAAGGTCCTTTTTTCGATCACTGCAGAATTCGTGGAACTCTGCAGCGCTATGTTTGGAGCGGGAAACGAGACTCGAACTCGCGACCCCGACCTTGGCAAGGTCGTGCTCTACCAACTGAGCTATTCCCGCAACGTCTTGGTGTTGCGCATTCTATAGAAATCCGAATGCGCGTCAAGCCTTTGATTCAAAAAAACTTATTTTTTCTCGTTGTCAGTTTTCAGGTGCGGCCAGGCGGCCCGCAGATACTGCAGCATGGACCACAAGGTCAGGCCCGCTGCCGCCAACAGCAAGGCGTAACCCACCAGCACCCAGAAACTGAAGTCCGAGGGATTGGCCAGCAAAATCACCAGCGCCAGCATTTGCGCCGCCGTTTTCCACTTGCCCATGTTCGATACCGCCACCTGCGCGCGGGCGCCGAGCTCGGCCATCCACTCGCGCAACGCCGAGATGACGATTTCACGACCGATGATCACCGCGGCGGGCAAGGTCAGCCACAGGTTGTGATGCTCCTGCACCAGCAGCACCAGCGCCACCGCCACCATCAGCTTGTCGGCCACCGGGTCGAGGAACGCACCGAACGGCGTGCTCTGCTGCAGGCGCCGCGCCAGGTAGCCGTCCAGCCAGTCGGTGGCGGCCGCGAAGGCAAAGACTGAACTGGCGGCCATGTAGCTCCAGCTATAGGGCAAATAGAACAGCAAAATGAAAATCGGGATGAGCAGGACGCGCAGAACGGTGATCAGATTAGGGATATTCATCGGCACAACTGGCTACGAGGTGATTGGGCATTCTACTCGCTGTGCAGGTTTGCATAAATCAACTCCGCGAGCTTTTTACTGATTCCCGGTGCTTTGGCAATCTCGTCGATGCTTGCACGGGACAGTTCCTGCAATCCACCAAAATGTTTGAGAAGGTCCCGCCGACGCTTCGGCCCGACACCCGCCACCCCTTCCAGGGTCGAGGTACGCCGGGTCTTGCCACGCCGTGCGCGGTGACCGGTGATCGCGAAGCGGTGAGCCTCATCGCGGATTTGCTGGATCAGGTGCAGCGCCGGCGAGTCACCCTTGAGGGTGAATTCGTGGGCCGCGTCGTTCAGGTACAGGGTTTCGAAACCGGCCTTGCGGGTCGCGCCCTTGGCCACGCCGAGCAGGATCAGGTCCGGCACCGCCAGTTCGTTGAGTACATCCCGAGCCATGGACAACTGGCCCTTGCCGCCGTCCACCAGAAGGATGTCCGGCAACTTGCCCTCACCGTCCTTGAGCTTGCTGAAGCGCCGGGTCAGGGCCTGGTGCATCGCGGCGTAGTCGTCGCCGGCGGTCACGCCTTCGATGTTGTAGCGCCGGTAGTCGGACTTCAGCGGCCCTTCCGGCCCGAATACCACGCAGGAGGCTACGGTGGCCTCGCCGCTGGAATGGCTGATGTCGTAGCACTCCAGGCGCTGCGGCGGCTCGTCCAGGTTCAGCACCTCGGCCAGGGCTTCGAAACGTGCGGCCACGTGCTGGCGGTTGGCCAGGCGCGCGCTCAGGGCCTGCTCGGCGTTGGTTACCGCCAGTTGCTGCCAGCGGGCGCGGGTGCCGCGTACCCGGTGGCTGATGGTCAACTCGCGCCCACGCAGCTCGTCAATGGCGGCGATCAGAGTCGGGAAGTCCTCATGGACCACGTTGACGATCAACTCGGAAGGCAGGTCGCGCTCCGGGCTGCTGACAAAATACTGGCCGAGGAACGCCGACATGACTTCGGCCACGTCTTCCTCGATACCCACCTGGGGAAAGAAGTTCTTGCTGCCCAGTACCCGGCCGCCGCGCACGCTGATCAGGTGCACACAGGCGCCGCCCGGGTTGACGAAGGCCGCCACCACATCCACATCGCCCGTGCCACCTTCCATGCTCTGCTGGTCCTGGACCCGACGCAGGAGGGAGATCTGGTCCCGCAGTTCAGCGGCCTTTTCGAAATCCAGGGTGCTGGCGGCGGCCTCCATGGCGGTGGAGAGCTCGTCGGTCAGGGCATTGCTGCGCCCTTCCAGGAACATCACCGAGTGGCGCACGTCCTCGGCATAGACCTCAGGCTCCACCAGGCCGACGCAGGGCGCCTTGCAGCGTTTGATCTGGTACTGCAGGCAGGGCCGCGTACGGTTCTTGTAGTAGCTGTCCTCGCACTGGCGGACCATGAAGGCCTTCTGCAACAGGCTGAGGCTCTCGCGGATGGCGCCGGCGCTGGGATAAGGGCCGAAATACTTGCCCTTCTGCTTCTTCGCCCCGCGATGGATGCTGAAACGCGGAAAGTCGCCGTCCGAAAGAAACACGTAGGGGTAGGACTTATCGTCGCGCAGGAGAATGTTGTACGGCGGCCGCCATTCCTTGATCAGCGTCTGCTCCAGCAGCAGCGCTTCGGTTTCATTGGCGGTGATGGTGGTTTCGATCTGCGCGATACGCGCCACCAGGGCGGCGGTCTTCGGCGCCTGGCCGGTCTTGCGGAAATAGCTGGAGAGCCGGTTCTTCAGGTTCTTGGCTTTACCGACGTAAAGCAGGCGTGCATCGCTGTCGAACATGCGATACACACCGGGGCGGCCACTGCAGGTAGATAAAAAAGCACTGGGATCAAACAGGTCGGTCATTTCAGAGGCTGGCATCAACCATGCCGTGACGAACCGCCAATAGCGTCAACTCGACATCGCTGCTGATCGAGAGCTTCTCGAAAATGCGATAGCGGTAGGTATTCACGGTTTTCGGCGACAGGCACAGCTTGTCGGAGATGATCTGCACCTTCTGGCAGCCGACAATCATCAGCGCAATCTGGATCTCCCGTTCCGACAGGGCGTCGAACGGTGAATCACTGGAAGGCTGGAATGACTTGAACACCAATTGCTGAGCGATCTGCGGGCTGATATAGCGCTGGCCGGCAAATACCAGGCGGATGGCCTGGACCATTTCGTTCAGACCGGCGCCCTTGGTCAGATAGCCCGCCGCGCCCGCTTGCAGCAAGCGGGTAGGAAAGGGATCTTCCTCGCAGACGGTGACCGCCACGACCTTGATGTCCGGATGACTGCGCAGCAGTTTGCGCGTGGCTTCGAGGCCGCCGATGCCTGGCATCTTGACGTCCATCAGGACCACATCGGGCTTCAGCTCCCGCGCCTTGAGCAGGGATTCTTCCCCTGACTCCGCCTGCCCGACTACTTGCAGGCCATCGATGTCAGCCAGCATTCGTGTAATGCCCGTACGAACGAGATCATGGTCATCGACTACTAGCACCCTTATCAAGCAGACACCTCGCGATATGGTCTTTACAGGTTGCCCGACACCTTAGCAAAAAAGCGGCGTACAAACCTAATCACAAGCGCTATATAAAAAACATCCGGGGGCAATAACGGTCCAACCGCCGTGCGTATCGGAAGAGGCCAGCGCCCCTCACTCTCGCACCTGGGCCTTTCGCCTCTCGCCCTGGCTTGCCGAAAGCTCGGCCAGGGTACTGGTCAGGCGGCAGATGGCATCCTGATCCTCCTTGAACAGCGCCCGATAGCAATCCAGGACCTTTTCCTCGGTCTGACTCAGCCCGCCGCTCTGGATCGGGATCCGGCTGCCGGTCAGCACATACAGCACATCCACCCCTTTTGCCGCCACCCGGGACAGATAATCCGCCTTGGGCGCACGATCACCGCTTTCATATTTACCCTGGGCGTTGGCTTCGACCCCGCCTATTTCACCAAAAACTTTCTGCGACAGTCCCAGGCGTTCTCGCTCCTGCCTCAACCGCGAACCGATTCCACTCATTTGGATGTATGATCCCATCTGATACACCCCAAGGGGGTGTCATACTCTTCAAGCATTGAACAAATTTGAACGGTTTTGAACTATGCCCGGTATCCGCACTGCCGCACAAGCCAAGGCCTGGCTGGAACATCAAGGTAAATCGGTTCAACAATTCGCTCGTGAACACGGGGTTGATCCGGCCACTACCTATCAGGTACTGGCAGGCCGCAAGAAAGGCAAACGAGGGGAAGCACACAAGGTCGCGGTGCTACTGGGAATGAAGGACGGCATTATCCTCGAAGATGTGCCCGCGATAGATCCCAACGCACAATAGAGCCAGCAGAACGGCGTTGCGTTCAGGCGTCGCCAAGCCTTCCGGCAAGCGAATCAGACAAGCGCTCCATGCGCCAGAAGCAATCATCCTCTCCCACTACCCGCAACCCCATCCGTTCATACAGCCGCTGTGCGGGATTGCCCTTGAACACGGTCAGGCGCAACAACCCTCGGCGCTCCTGACGAGCCAGCTCCAGCACCTGTTCCAGCGTCCAGGCCCCGGCGCCCTGCCCCCGGAAAGCCTCCAGCACATGCAACTCGCGGATATACAGCGCCTGCGCATCCCGGCTCAGGCTGACAAACCCCAGCACCCGGGCACCCTGGCAGATCAGCAGGTTCCTGCGACCGGCCCAGGCCACATCGAAGGCTTCGTCCTGCCACAGCAAGTCGTTGCGAATGTAATAGCCGAGCATGGTGGAACGGGTCAGGTCGCGGGCGAACGCCAGGTCCGAATCAACCGCCGGACGTAATGAAAAGCCGTCCATCAATGGCTCACCTCCAGCACCTGTGCCTGCCATTGCCCAGTACCACCCCGGACAATCAACAAAGCCTCGCCCACACCCTCGACGGCGCCCAGCAACTGCCCCCGGGCATCCCAGGCCGCGCTGCGTCCGGCGCAGGCCCAACCACCGCTGGGGCCGCCGTGGTTGGCCATCAGCACCAGCATCCCGTGCCCCTGGGCGTATCCCTGGAGCAGCGCACTATCGGCAGCGTAGCCACCTTCGCTGATCAAGACTCCGGCAGCATAGATCCCGGCGCCGGCATCGGCCGCCGCCTGCACATGGCTGGCATGGCAGAAATCCGCGCAGACCGCCAAAGCCACGGTTTCGCCACCGATAGGCAAAGGGGCGCCGCCCTGGCCTGCGACAAAAGCGCGCTCTTCTCCTGCATGCAGGTGCTGCTTGGTGTAGACCGCCAACGAACCGTCGCCTCCCAGCACCAGAGCGCCAATCAGCGCCGGCCCGTCAACAGACAGGCGGATCGGCATTCCCACCACCGCCGTCAGTTCCAGCTCCCGGGCCAGATCCCGCAGTGGCCGCAACTGCGGTGCATCCGGCATCAGTGCCAGTTCGGCCGCCAGTTGCAGTTCGTAGCCGGTCAGCGATAGTTCGGGAAACACCAGCAACTGCACGCCCTGTGCCGCCGCCAGTTGCATCAACTGCTGATGCCGGGCCAGATTGGCCGGCAAATCGCCCGTGATGGACACCGATTGGGCAGCAGCGAGGGTCACTACGGACATGAACATTCCTTGGAGGGCAAACAGTCGGGAGTGGCGAGTGTGGCATAAATCCCTTGCAGGCTTAATCCATAGCCGCCGCGTGCTGCGCCGATAGAAATTACTGATTGAATCCCGGCACCAGCCTCTAGTAAGCTCGCCCCCACTTTACGGAGAAACCCATGTTGTCCAAGACCCTTTCCCTGCACCGCCACACTGCCAGCGCACTGCGTTCGGTCGCGGCTGCCTGGGTCAACGGCACTCGGGCTCCGGCCAGCTTTTATTTTGGGTATTGGTTTAGCCACTGGCGCGCCTGATACCCAACCGGCGCCCACTCCAACGGGTCGCCTACCAGAGAAATCTCAACCCCCGGTCGGCCTCCCGACCGGGGGTTTTGTTTTTTCCGGCACGGCATTTTCAACCACGACTTTCAGCGACACACCGAACTTACTGAGGATTGCTCCATGAACTACTCCACCTATTACCGCTACGACATGTTTTGCGCCTGGCGATTTAGCAGCCTCCGCTCGGGACAGCCTGCCGCCTCCGATCGGTCACCTACCGGTGGCAATTGCACACTTGTGGCCAGTACGGCCAATTGTCGAACACCCCAGTAGGGCCGCGCGCGGGATACAACCCGCCGCCCGCCCAGGAAGACCGCACATGAACTCGTCCGTATCCGCCCTGCCCCTGTCCGCCCACGTCAGCGCCAATGAAGCCCTGACCCAGCGCCTGCCCAGCGCCCTGGAGCTCAAGCAGCAACTGCCGCTATCCCTGGCCTTGAACCAACAAGTCGCCACTCACCGCCAAGCGGTGCGCGCCATCCTCGAAGGTCGCGACCCACGCCTGCTGGTAGTCGTCGGCCCCTGCTCCATCCACGACCCGCAATCGGCCCTGGAATACGCCGCCAACCTGGCCCGCCTGGCCGATGAAGTGCGCGACCAGATGCTGCTGGTGATGCGCGCCTACGTGGAAAAGCCCCGCACCACCGTCGGCTGGAAAGGCCTGGCCTACGACCCCCGCCTGGATGGCAGCGACGACATGGCCGGTGGCCTGCACCTGTCCCGTGAACTGATGCGCGAGATGCTGCGCCTGGGCCTGCCGATTGCCACCGAACTGTTGCAACCCATGGCCGCCGGCTACTTCGATGACCTGCTGAGCTGGGTCGCCATTGGTGCGCGCACCACCGAATCGCAGATCCACCGCGAGATGGCCAGCGGCCTGGACATGCCCGTGGGTTTCAAGAACGGCACCGACGGGGGCGTCGCTATCGCCTGTGACGCCATGCGCTCGGCGGCCCACCCGCACCGCCACTTCGGCGTCGACAGCCAGGGCCACCCGGCGGTCATCCAGACCCCAGGCAACCCCGACACTCATCTGGTGCTGCGCGGCGGCCATCGCGGGCCCAACTACGACCGCCAGAGCGTGGCCCAGGTCCAGCAGGACCTGCAGAAGCTGAAGATCCCGGCGCGGATCATGGTCGATTGCAGCCACGCCAACAGCGGCAAGGACCCGCTGCGTCAACCGGCGGTGTTCAACGAGGTACTGGAGCAGCGCTTGCAGGGCGATACCTCGCTGATGGGGGTGATGCTGGAAAGCCACCTGTTCGAAGGCTGCCAGCCCCTGAGCGCGAACCTGCGCTACGGCGTCTCGGTGACCGACGGCTGCCTGGGGTGGAGCGCCACCGAACAATTGCTGCGCAATGGCGCGCAACAACTGCGACACGCAGACAAGGCCGCAGCCGTCCCCGCCTGAGCAGCACCGCCCCCGCAGGAGCTGGCTTGCCAGCGAAGGCGTCCTCAAGAGCAGCGTCTCCTCGAAGGACCTCCTCGCCGGCAAGCCGGCTCCTACAAGACCCTCACCACTCATCCCCCGCAGGCGCCAGGCGGCAATGCCTTGAAGGAACTTTGAGAAGAAATAGCCACCTGAATCCGGTAGGCTCTCAACTTTCTTGAAAGGAGCAACATCCATGGCCAAAGCCACTGCCCGTCACATCCTGGTTGCCAGCGAAGCCAAGTGCAACGAACTCAAAGCCGAAATCGAAGCCGGCGCCGACTTTGCCGAAGTCGCGAAAAAGAACTCCACCTGCCCTTCCAGCCGTGACGGCGGCAACCTGGGCTCCTTCGGCCCAGGCCAGATGGTCAAGGAATTCGACACCGTGGTGTTCAGCGCTCCGGTAAACGTGGTGCAAGGCCCGGTGAAAACCCAGTTCGGCTACCACCTGCTGGAAGTCACCAGCCGCCAGGACTGATCCCCAAGCGCCTGCGTCTGCTCAACGGCCCGCCTTTTGGTGGGCCGTTGCGCATGGGCGCCAGGTTCTGCCCAAAGCGGATGCGGCTGGCCAGTCACGTGCCGCTAGCGTACAAATCGTGGTCATCGATCACCCGGCTCCTAAGGCTGACAATGCGACTGCTTTCCTCCACCGTGCTTTTCACCGCCCTGCTGCTGGGCGCCGCGGGTGCCCAAGCCGCACCGCAACACGCCATGACGGTCTACGGCGAACCAGCCAAGTACCCCCAGGGTTTCAGCCACTTCGACTACGTCAATCCCCAGGCCCCCAAAGGCGGGACGTTGCGCCGCTCGGCCATCGAAATCGGCCGCTTCGACCACGTACTGCCCTATATCGACAAGGGCATCGGTGTCTCCCAGCTCGACGGCCTGGTCTATTCGCCCCTGGCCCTGCGCTCCCTGGATGAGCCCTACACCGTCTATGGCCTGGTGGCCGAGAAGATGGAGCGTGCCGAAGACGGCCTGTGGCTGCGCTTCTACCTCAACCCCAAGGCGCGCTTTGCCGACAACACGCCGATCACCGCCGAAGACGTGCGCTACAGCTACGACCTGCTGATGACCCAGGGCAGCATGCGCTACCGCACCCAGTTCGAGGACGTCAAAGGCGTCACCGTGGAATCACCGCGGGTGGTGCGCTTCGACTTCAAGAACAACGAAAACCGCACCCTGCCCCTGGATATCGCGACCCTGCCGGTGTTCCCCGAACACTGGTGGAAGAGTCGCGACTTCGCGAGCGGTGGCGGCTATGAAGCGCCCCTGGGCAGCGGCCCCTACCGCGTGGCCAAGGTCGACTCGGGCAACAGCATCACCTTCGCCCGCAACCCCGACTGGTGGGGCAAGGACCTGCCGGTCAGCCGCGGCCTGTACAACTTCGATCATTTCAGCGTCGAGTATTTCGGCGATATCGACGTAGCCCGCCAGGTGCTGCGCGGCGGCGCCTACGACTACAACCGCGAATTCTCCGCCACTGGCTATTCCATTGGCTACGACAGCCCGGCACTGAACGACGGTCGCTTGCAAAGGGCCCACCTGGCGCAATCGGCGCCGCAACCGGCCCAGGGTTATGTGTTCAACCTCGACCGACCGGTGTTCAAGGACCGCCGAGTGCGCCAGGCCCTGGCCATGCTCTGGGATTTCGAATGGAGCAACCGGCAGATGATGCGCAACCTCTACATCCGCCAGCAGAGTTTCTTCTCCAACACCGCCCTGGCGGCCCGCAGCCTGCCGGATGCCGAGGAGTTGAAGATCCTCGAACCGCTGCGCGGGCAGATCCCCGACGAGGTCTTCACCCAGGTATTCGAGGCACCGAAAACCGACGGCAGTGGCGTGATCCGTGACAAGCAACTGCAAGCCCTGGCCCTGCTGGAGCAGGCCGGCTGGAAGCCTGAGGGCGACAAGCTGGTGAATGCCCAGGGCGAGCCCCTGAGCTTTACCTTCCTGATCACCCAGGGCTCCATCGAACGCCTGCTGCTGCCCTACAAGCGCAACCTGGCGCAGATCGGCATCAGCCTGAACATCCGCCGCATCGACTCCGCCCAGTACGTCAACCGCCTGATGGCCCGGGACTACGACATGATCGTCACCGGCTACCCGGTGACCACCTCGCCGGGTATGGAGCTGTACAACTACTTCGGCTCCGCCGCGGCCAACGACCCCGGTTCCAACAACTACATGGTGCTCAAGAACCCGGCCGTCGATAGCCTGGTCAGCGGCCTGGTGAAAGCCACCAGCCAGCCGGAGATGCTGCGCTACGCCCATGCCCTGGACCGGGTGCTGCAGTGGAACTACTACTGGATTGCCAACTACTACCCGCCCGGCACCTCCACGGTGTGGTGGAACCGCTTCGGCATCCCCAAGGTGCCGGCGAGCAACGATGAAGCCATCGAAAGCTGGTGGGAAGTCAGCAGCAGCGCACTGACCGACGAACAAATGGCCGCCGAGCTGATCCGCCGTTGCAAACCCGGAGGGCGCCACTGATGCTGGCCTACATTCTGCGGCGCCTGCTGCTGATCATCCCGACCCTATTGATCATCCTTCTGGTGAACTTCGTCATCGTCCAGGCCGCCCCCGGCGGCCCGGTGGAACAGGCCATCGCCCGCCTGCAGGGCATCGGTGGCGGCGCCGCTGTCGGCGGTTCCGCCGATGCCATGAGCAGTAGCGGCTCCCGGGCCAGCCGCGGCCTGGACCCCAAGCTGATCCAGGACATCGAGAAACAGTACGGCTTCGACAAGCCGGCCCACGAACGCCTGTGGCTGATGCTCAAGAACTACGCCCAGCTGGACTTCGGCAAGAGCTTCTTTCGCGGCGCCACGGTCACCGACCTGATCCTGGAAAAAATGCCGGTGACCATCTCCCTCGGCCTCTGGGCGACCCTGATCACCTACCTGGTGTCGATCCCCCTGGGGATCCGCAAGGCGGTGCACCACGGCAGCCATTTCGACATCTGGAGCAGCACCGCGATCATCATCGGCTACGCCATGCCGGCCTTCCTGTTCGCCATGTTCCTGATCGTACTGTTCGCCGGCGGCACCTCGCTGAACTGGTTTCCGGTGCGCGGCCTGGTCTCGGACAACTTCGAGCAGTTGAGCACCCTGGGCAAGGTCGCCGACTACTTCTGGCACCTGGTACTGCCGGTCAGCTCCCTGGTGATCGGCGGCTTCGCCACCCTGACCATCCTCACCAAGAACTCCTTCCTCAACGAGATCACCCGCCAGTACGTGGTCACCGCCCGGGCCAAGGGCCTGAGCGAGCGCCGGGTGCTGTATGGGCATGTGTTCCGCAACGCCATGCTGCTGGTGGTCTCGGGCATTCCCCAAGCCTTTATCAGCGTGTTCTTCGCCGGCTCCCTGCTGATCGAGGTGATCTTCTCCCTCGACGGCCTGGGCCGCATGAGCTATGAGGCCGCGGTGTCCAGGGACTACCCGGTGGTGTTCGGCTCGCTGTTCATCTTCACCCTGTTCGGCCTCTTGATAAAACTCATCGGCGACCTGTGCTACACCCTGGTCGACCCGCGCATCGACTTCGCCGCGAGGAACGCCTGATGCTCACGCTTTCTCCTTTGGCGCGCCGGCGCTTCGACCGTTTCAAGAAAAACCGCCGCGGCTGGTGGTCGCTGTGGCTGTTCATCGGCCTGTTCATCCTGACCCTGGGCGGCGAGCTGATCGCCAACGACAAGCCGCTGGTGGTCAGCTACCAGGGCTCGCTGTATTTCCCGGTGCTCAAGCGCTACACCGAACAGGAATTCGGCGGCCAGCTGCCGTTCCAGGCCGACTACCGCAGCGACTACGTGCAGCAACTGATCCGCAAGGACGGTGGCTGGCTGCTGTTCCCGCCGGTGCCCTTCAGCGAAGACACCCCCAACTACGACCTGACCCAGCCGGCCCCGAGCCCGCCGAGCAAGGTCAACTGGCTGGGCACTGACGACCAGGCCCGGGATGTGCTGGCACGGGTGATCTACGGCGCCCGGGTGTCAATCCTGTTCGCCCTGGCCCTGACCGCCATCAGCGCCCTGATCGGCATCGCCGCCGGCGCCCTGCAGGGCTACTACGGCGGCTGGGTCGACCTCCTGGGCCAGCGCCTGCTGGAGGTCTGGTCCGGGTTGCCGGTGCTCTACCTGCTGATCATCCTCTCGGGCTTTGTCGAGCCGAACTTCTGGTGGCTGCTGGGGATCATGGCGCTGTTTTCCTGGCTGGCCCTGGTGGACGTGGTGCGTGCCGAGTTCCTGCGCGGGCGCAACCTGGAGTACGTCAAGGCTGCCCGGGCCCTGGGCCTGAGCGACCGCAAGGTAATCCTGCGGCACATCCTGCCCAACGCCATGAACGCCACCCTGAGCTACCTGCCGTTCATTCTCACCGGGGCCATCTCGACCCTCACCGCCCTGGACTTCCTCGGCTTCGGCATGCCCGCCGGCAGCGCCTCCCTGGGCGAATTGATCGGCCAGGGCAAGCAGAACCTGCAGGCGCCGTGGCTCGGGCTGACGGCGTTTTTCACCCTGGCGCTGATCCTCTCGCTGCTGGTCTTCATCGGCGAGGCGTTGCGCGATGCCTTTGATCCTCGATCTTGAAGCGGACTGTAGAAATGACTGAAAACCTGATCGAAATCCGCCAGCTCAACGTCGCCTTCGGCGCGCAGACCGTGGTCCGCGACCTGAGCCTGGATATCCGCCCCGGCGAATGCCTGGCCCTGGTGGGGGAATCCGGCTCGGGCAAGTCGGTGACCGCCCATTCGATCCTGCAACTGCTGCCGCAGACCGGCTGCAGCGCCACCGGCAGCGTGCGCTATCGCGGCCAGGAACTGATCGGCGCCAGCCCGGCGACCCTGCAACAGCTGCGGGGCAACCGCATCGCCATGATCTTCCAGGAGCCCATGACCTCCCTCAACCCGCTGCACAGCGTGGAAAAGCAGATCGGCGAAACCCTGCTGCTGCACCGCGGCCTGGGGGGCAAGCAGGCCCAGGCGCGGATCCTCGAACTGCTGGAGCTGGTGGGCATCCAGAAGCCCCGGGAACGGCTCAAGGCCTACCCGCATCAACTTTCCGGCGGCCAGCGCCAGCGAGTGATGATCGCCATGGCCCTGGCCTGCGAACCGGAACTGCTGATTGCCGACGAACCCACCACCGCCCTGGACGTGACCGTTCAGCGCAAGATCCTGCTGCTGCTCAAATCCCTGCAACAGCGCCTGGGCATGTCCCTGCTGCTGATCAGCCACGACCTCAACCTGGTGCGACGCATCGCCCAGCGGGTGTGCGTGATGAAAGCCGGGGAAATCGTCGAGCAGGCCGACTGCGACACCCTGTTCAACGCGCCAAGGCATCCCTACAGCTGCGAACTGTTGCACGCCGAACCCGAAGGCGAGCCGCTGTGCCGCGACAACCGGGAAACCGTGCTGGAGGTGGACCACCTGCGCGTCGAATTCCAGATCGGCGGCGGCCTGTTCCGGCGCAAGGAGTACCTGCGGGCAGTGGACGGCATCAGCCTCAGCGTGCAGCAAGGCAAGACCCTGGGAATTGTCGGCGAGTCCGGTTCGGGCAAGTCCACCCTGGGCCAGGCGATCCTGCGCCTGCTGGATTCCGAAGGTAGCATCCGCTTCCAGGGCCAGGCCCTGGACGGCCTCAACCAGAAACAGCTACGGCCCTGGCGCAAACAGATGCAGGTGGTATTCCAGGACCCCTTCGGCAGCCTCAGCCCACGCATGTCGGTGGCGCAGATCATCAGCGAAGGCCTGGAAGTGCACAGCCAGTACGATGCCCGCCAGTGCGACGAGCAGGTCATCCGCGCCCTGGAGGAAGTCGGCCTCGACCCCGACAGCCGCCACCGCTACCCCCACGAGTTCTCCGGCGGCCAGCGCCAGCGCATCGCCATTGCCCGGGCCCTGGTGCTGAAGCCGGCGCTGATTTTGCTGGACGAACCCACCTCGGCCCTGGACCGCACCGTGCAGAAGCAAGTGGTGGCCCTGCTGCGTCAGCTGCAGGAAAAGTACGGCCTGACCTACCTGTTCATCAGCCATGACCTGGCGGTGGTGCGAGCCCTGGCCCACGACATGATCGTGATCAAGGACGGCCAGGTGGTGGAGCGCGGCGCCAGCCACGAGGTATTCGAAAACCCCCAGCACCCCTACACCCGGGAACTGCTGGCCGCCGCCCACCCCGGCTGAGCCAGCAAAAGCGCCCGCCAGATCTGCGCCTCATCCAAAGGCCCTTTCGCCGGCAAGCCGGCTCCTACGAACACCGCCCCACCTGTAGGAGCTGGCTTGCCAGCGAAGGCGCCCGCACGAACACCGCCCCGCCCAAGGCCCAATTCGCCGGCAAGCCGGCTCCTACAAATCGGGCATAATCCCTGCGCCCATTTCCAGGATGCCGCCATGAACGACAGCGAAAGCCTCAAGGACTACCAGCGTGTGCGCCAACTGGCGATCCGCTCGCTGTTCGAGATCATCGAGCAGTCCAGCGAAGGCACGGTGATCGTCGATCGCGACGCCAATATCGTCTGGATGAACGAGCGCTACGCCCGGCGCTTCGGCCTGGAATCGGCGGCCTTCGCCATCGGCAAGCCCTGCGAAAGCGTGATCCCCGGCAGCCTGCTGCGGGAGGTGGTGCGCACCGGCCGCCCCATCCTGCTGGACATGCAGGACACCCCCAAGGAACCCCTGGTGGTGATGCGCCTGCCGATCCACGACGACGCCGGCACGGTGATCGGCGCCATCGGATTTGCCCTGTTCGACGAACTGCGCAGCCTGTCGCCGATGCTCAAGCGCTACCTGAGCATGCAGGAAGAACTGGCCTCTACCCGCTCCCTGCTGCGGGCCCGGCAGACCAAGTACAACTTCGCTCACTTCATCGGCACCAGTGCCGCCAGCCTGGAGGTCAAGCGCCGGGCCCGGCGCGGGGCCAGCGCCGAGTCGCCGATCCTGCTGCAAGGCGAAACCGGCACCGGCAAGGAGCTGCTGGCCCAGGCCATCCACGCCGCCTCGCCACGGGCCCACAAGCCCTTTGTCAGCATCAACAGCGCGGCCATTCCCGAAGCCCTGCTGGAGGCGGAATTCTTTGGCACCGCCCCCGGCGCCTTTACCGGCGCCGACCGCAAGGGCCGCCCGGGCAAGTTGCAGATCGCCCAGGGCGGCAGCCTGTTCCTCGATGAAATCGGCGACATGCCGCTGCCCCTGCAAAGCAAGCTACTGCGAGTGCTGCAGGAAAAAGAGTTCGAACCGGTGGGCTCCAACGAGGTGATCCACAGCGATGTGCGGATCATCGCCGCCACCTCCACGGACCTTGAGGCGGCGATCAAGCGCGGCGAGTTTCGCGCCGACCTGTACTACCGGCTCAACGTGCTGCCGATCCAGGTGCCAGCCTTGCGCGAACGCCTGGACGACCTGCCGGCCCTGAGCGAAGGGATTCTCGAAGAACTGCGCAGCCAGCATGAACTGGACCGCGATGCCCTGGCCCTGCTGGCGCAACATGCCTGGCCGGGGAACATCCGCGAGTTGCGCAACGTGCTGGAACGCGCGGCGCTGCTCAGCGACGACCTGGTACTCAATGCCTCGGATATTCGCGCGGCGATTGGCAGCTTCAGCCCGGTGCAGCGTAACGAAGCCCCGGTGCCAGGCGATTCGCCAAACCAGGAAACCTTCGCCGCGGCCCGAGAGCGTTTCGACCGGCAACTGATCGGCGCCACCCTGGCCCAATGTGCCGGCAAGGTGGACGAAGCGGCCCGGCGCCTGGGGCTGGGGCGCTCCACGCTGTACAAGAAGATGGCGGCCCTGGGGATTGCTGAGTCTCAATAAAGAGACACAAATCTCAATTCGAAGAATCTACCGCGCGCTGCGCGCTTTTCGCTGGCAAGCCAGCTCCTACAACGGCTCGCACACTCTCTGTAGGAGCTGGCTTGCCAGCGAAGAAGCCGTTAAACCAAAAAAAATCTCCCAATAGAGACAATCAACACCAATTCGCCCCCGGGGAAATAAAAATATCCATATATTTCAATAACTTATGCAGATGGCACAGTTCTCGCTATAACGCTCTCCACACGCAACACCCGACAACAATAACAATCCTGGAGAGACACACCATGAGTGTGATCATTGCCTTGGCAGCCTTGGCGCTGCTGATGCTCGCTGCCTACCGCGGCTACAGCGTCATCCTCTTTGCTCCCATCGCCGCCCTCGGCGCGGTGCTGCTCACCGACCCGTCCGCCGTGGCGCCCGCCTTTACCGGGGTGTTCATGGAGAAGATGGTCGGCTTCATCAAGCTGTATTTCCCGGTGTTCCTGCTGGGCGCGGTGTTCGGCAAGCTGATCGAGCTGTCGGGCTTCTCGCGCTCCATCGTGGCCTCCGCGATCCGCCTGCTGGGCACCCGCCAGGCCATGCTGGTGATCGTGCTGGTCTGCGCGCTGCTGACCTACGGCGGGGTCTCGCTGTTCGTGGTGGTGTTCGCGGTGTACCCCTTTGCCGCCGAGATGTTTCGCCAGAGCAACATCCCCAAGCGCCTGATCCCGGCGACCATCGCCCTGGGGGCGTTTTCCTTCACCATGGACGCCCTGCCCGGCACCCCGCAGATCCAGAACATCATCCCCAGCACCTTCTTCAACACCACCGCCTGGGCCGCGCCCTGGCTCGGGGTGATCGGCACCCTCTTCGTGTTCTGCGCGGGCATGCTGTTCCTCCAGCGCCAGCGCAACAAGGCGCAGAAGGCCGGTGAAGGCTACGGCACCGAACTGCGCAACGAGCCGGAAACCGCCGAAGACCTGGAGCTGCCCAACCCCTGGCTGGCGCTGTCGCCGCTGCTGCTGGTGGGCATCATGAACCTGCTGTTCACCCACTGGATTCCCCAGTGGTACGGCAAGACCCACAGCCTCAGCCTGCCGGGCATGGCGGCACCGGTAACCAGCGAAATCGCCAAGCTGACCGCCATCTGGGCGGTCCAGGCGGCGTTGCTGGTGGGCATCCTGATGGTGCTGGTGTTCGGTTTCTCGGCGATTCGCAGCAAGCTCGCCGAGGGCAGCAAGAGCGCGGTCAGCGGCGCCCTGCTGGCGGCCATGAACACCGCCTCGGAATACGGCTTCGGTGCGGTGATCGCTTCCCTGCCGGGTTTTCTGGTGCTGGCCGACTGGCTCAAAAGCATCCCCAACCCGCTGGTCAACGAAGCCATTACCGTGACCCTGCTGGCGGGCATCACAGGTTCGGCTTCAGGTGGCATGAGCATCGCCCTGGCGGCCATGTCCGAAAGCTTCATCAGTGCCGCCCACGCTGCCAACATTCCCCTGGAAGTGCTGCACCGCGTGGCCGCCATGGCCAGCGGCGGCATGGACACCCTGCCCCACAACGGCGCGGTGATCACCCTGCTGGCGGTCACCGGGCTGACCCATCGCGAAGCCTACAAGGACATTTTCTGCATTACCCTGATCAAGACCCTGGCGGTCTTCGTCGTCATCGCCACTTTCTACGCCACCGGCATTGTGTGAGGTATTCATGACCACTCTTTCTGGCAAGACCGCCCTGGTCACCGGCTCCACCAGCGGCATCGGCCTGGGCATCGCCCTGGTGCTGGCCAAGGCCGGGGCCAAACTGATTCTCAACGGTTTTGGCGATGCCTCGAAGGCGATCGCCGAGGTTGCACAATTCGGCGGCCAGGTCGGCCATCACCCGGCGGACGTCAGCGACCCGGCGCAGATCGCCGAGATGTTCGCCTACGCCGAACGGGAGTTCGGCGGCGTCGACATCCTGGTCAACAACGCCGGCATCCAGCATGTGGCGGCGGTGGAAGAGTTCCCCGTGGAGCGCTGGGATTCGATCATCGCCATCAACCTGTCGTCGGTGTTCCACAGCACCCGCCTGGGGCTGCCGGGGATGCGCGCCAAGGGCTGGGGGCGGATCGTCAACATCGCCTCGGTGCACGGCCAGGTGGGCTCGGTGGGCAAGGCCGCCTATGTGGCGGCCAAGCACGGGGTGATCGGCCTGACCAAGGTGGTGGGCCTGGAAACCGCCACCAGCAACGTCACCTGCAACGCCATCTGCCCGGGCTGGGTGCTGACCCCGCTGGTGCAGAAGCAGATCGATGATCGCGTCGCGGCCGGCACCGACCCGCAACAGGCCCAGCATGATCTGCTGGCGGAAAAGCAGCCGTCCCTGGCGTTCGTCACCCCGTCGCAACTGGGCGAGCTGGTGCTATTTTTGTGCAGTGAAGCCGGTGCCCAGGTACGCGGCGCGGCATGGAACATCGACGGTGGCTGGCTGGCCCAATGATGCGCGTCTCTGGCTGACGTCTTCGCCAGCAAGCCGGCTCCTACACGGCTGTACTGGCCCGTGTAGGAGCTGGCTTGCCAGCGAACAGCCCCCCCTAAAGAACAACAATAAGAACACGAGGCCTTGCATGTCCGACATTCTCTGGCAACCCAGCGCCGAGCGCATCGGCAAGACGCGGATGGATGCCTTTCGCCGCTTCGTCAATCAGCACCACGGCCTGAATCTTCACGACTACCCCGCCCTGCACCAGTGGAGCATCGACCAGCGCGAACGCTTCTGGCAGGCCATCGTCGACTTCTTCGAGGTCAGCTTCCACCAGCCTGCTGAATGCGTGCTCCGCGAAGGCCCGCAGATGCCCAGTGCCCAGTGGTTTCCCGGCGCCACCCTGAACTTCGCCGAGCACCTGCTCAAGCGTCGGGATGACAGCGTTGCGGTGGTGGCGATCAACGAAAACGGCCAGCGCGAACAATTGACCTACGCCGAGCTGGCGGCCCAGGTCGCCGGCCTGCAACGCAGCCTGCGGGCCGCCGGGGTCGGTCTCGGCGATCGGGTCGCGGCATGCATGCCCAACACCTGGCAGACCCTGGTGGGCATGCTCGCCAGCACCAGCCTCGGGGCCGTGTGGTCCAGCTGCTCGCCGGATTTCGGCACCCAGGGGGTGGTCGACCGCTTCGGCCAGATCGAGCCCAAGGTGCTGATCACCTGCGCCGGCTATCGCTACGCCGGCAAGGACATCGACCAGACGGCCAAGGTCAACCAGATCCTCGAGCGCCTGCCGTCCCTGGAGCAGTTGCTCATCGTGCCCTACGCCCGCTCGCAGGCCCGGGCCGAGGACTACCGCACCCCCGCCAGCGTCAGCCTGTGGGACGACTTCTACCGCCCCGGCGGCGAGCCCGAATTCACCCCGGTGCCCTTCGCCCATCCGCTGTACATCCTCTATTCCAGCGGCACTACCGGGGTGCCCAAGTGCATCGTCCACGGCACCGGCGGGGTGCTGCTGCAACACCTCAAGGAACACGGCCTGCACGCCGACCTGGGCCCCGGCGAGCGCCTGTTCTACTACACCACCTGCGGCTGGATGATGTGGAACTGGCAGGTGTCGGCCCTGGCCACCGGGGCCAGCCTGGTGCTCTACGATGGCTCGCCGTTCCATCCCGGCAACGAGCACCTGATGGACCTGATCGACCGCGAAGCCATCAGCGTCTTCGGCACCAGCCCCAAGTACCTGGCGGCTCTGGAAAAGGCCGGCAGCCAGCCGCGCCAGAGCCACCGCCTGGAGAGCCTGAAGACCCTGCTGTGCACCGGCTCGCCGCTGTCGCCGCAGAGCTACGACTACGTGTACCGCCAGATCAAGAGCGAGCTGTGCCTGGCCTCGATGTCCGGCGGCACCGATATCGTCGCCTGCTTCGTCGCCGGCAATCCGATACAGCCGGTGCGCCGCGGCGAGATGCAAGGCAAGGGCCTGGGCATGGCCATCGAAGTGTGGAACGACCAGGGCCAGCCGGTGATCGGCGAGAAAGGCGAACTGGTGTGCACCCGGCACTTCCCCAGCATTCCCGTGGGCCTGTGGCACGACCCGGACCAGAGCAGGCTCAAGGCCTCGTACTTCAGCCTGTTTCCCGGCGTCTGGGCCCAGGGCGACTACGCCGAACAACTGGCCGAGGGTGGCTGGCTGATCCATGGGCGTTCGGACGCCGTGCTCAACCCCGGCGGGGTGCGTATCGGCACCGCGGAAATCTACCGCCAGGTGGAAAAGCTGGAGCAGGTCCTGGAAAGCCTGGCCATCGGCCAGAACTGGGAGCAGGACGTGCGGGTGGTGCTGTTCGTGCGCTTGCAAGACGGCGTGGAGCTCGATGAAGCCTTGCAGGAACAGATTCGCCAGGTGATTCGCAACAACACCACGCCGCGCCATGTGCCGGCGAAGATCCTCGCGGTCACGGACATTCCCCGCACCATCAGCGGCAAGATCGTCGAACTGGCAGTGCGCAACGTGGTGCACGGCCTGCCGGTGAAGAACACCGACGCCCTGGCCAACCCCGAGGCCCTGGAGCAGTTTCGCGACCGCGAGGAGTTGCGCCACTGACCCCGCCCTTTGCAGGAGCCGGCTTGCCGGCGAAGGCGTCGTCCAGGTCGGCGCGCTAGGCAATGGCCACTTCGCTGGCAAGCCGGCTCCTGCGGGCTACCGCATCCCCAACGCATCACTCTGATAACCGTTCGGCCCCTCTAGACTGGTCATCCGCCGCAAAAGCGGGTGAAAATGTGCGCGCCGAAAACGCCTACAATCCATCCGTTTGAATATGCACCGCATGTCCATGCGACTTTTCGAGTGCGCGAGCCTGTGACGTCGCCGCGTAATACCGCACCACCCAGGACACCTTCGACATGAATGGCCCCCACTCCGGCAGCGAAGCCGCCAACCTGATTGCCCGCCTGAACTGGTCGGCCACTCCCCTCGGAGAATCCGGCCGCTGGCCCCAGAGCCTGCGCACCGCCGTGGACATCGTGATCCATTCGCCGATGCCGATGCTGTTGCTGTGGGGTGCCGAACTGACGCAGATCTACAACGACGGCTTCGCCCTGCTGGCGGGCAACAAGCACCCCAATGCCTTCGGCCACCCGGCGCACCTGACCTGGCCGGAACTGATGGACTTCACCGACCCGATCTACCGCGCCGTGCTCAATGGCCAGGTGCGCACCTTCAGCGAACAGCGCTTCAGCCTGCAACGCACCAACGGCAGCGAATACGACCTGTGGCTGGACCTGACCTACAGCCCGATCCGCAATGAACGCGGCGACGTTGCCGGAATCCTGGTCACCGCCATCGAGACCAACGAGCGCCGGCGCATCGCCCTGGAACTGCAGCAGCGCTCCGACGACAGCCTGCGCGCCCAGCACGAGACCGAAGAACGCCTGCAACTGGCCCTGGCGGCCACCGACGCGGTAGGCACCTGGGATTGGGACATCGGCGAAGACCGCTTCATCGCCGACGCGCATTTCGCCCAGTTGCACAGCGTCGATCCGCAGCAGTCCCGGCAACTGCCCATCAGCGAATACCTCAAGGGCGTGCACCCGGAGGACCGCGGCATGGTGGCCCGGAGCATCAAGCACTGCATCACCCACGGCACCGAATACGCCGAGGAGTACCGTCTGCAGTTGGCCGACGGCCAGCTGCGCTGGGTGTTCGCCCGAGGCCGCTGTTACAAGGACCACCATGGCCGGCCGACGCGCTTTCTCGGCGCGGCCCTGGACCTCACCGAGCGCAAGCAGATGGAACAGGCGCTGCGCCAGAGCCAGAACGAGCTGCAACTGATCATCAACGCCATGCCGGTGCTGATCGGCTATGTCGACCACGAGGAACGCTTTCGCCTGAACAACAGCGCCTACCTGGACTGGTACGGCCTGACCCCGCAGGAACTGTACGGCAAGAGCATCCGCGAAGTGGTGGGCGACGAGATCTACGCCACCCGCGCCGAGAACATCAAGGCCGCACTGGCCGGCAAGCCGTGCAGCTTCGAGGCCGACTCGCCGCACCGCGACGGCCGGCCGCGCCATGCCCTGATGAAGTACCTGCCGCGTTACGGCGCCGACGGTACGGTCAATGGTTTCTACATCTTTGTCATCGACGAAACCGAACGCCGGCAGACCGAAGAAGCCCTGCGCAATCTCAATGAAACCCTGGAAGAACGGGTCAACCAGCGTACCGAGGCCCTGGCCACCGCCAACCAGCGCCTGCAGAACGAAATGTTCGAGCGCGAACGCGCCGAAGATGCCCTGCGCCATGCGCAGAAGATGGAAGCCGTGGGCCAGCTTACCGGCGGCATCGCCCACGACTTCAACAACATGCTCACCGGCATCATCGGCAGCCTGGACCTGATGCAGCGCTATATCGACAACGGCCGCGGCGCGGAGATCGGCCGCTTCACCGAAGCGGCCATGTCCTCGGCCAAACGCGCGGCGTCCCTGACCCACCGCCTGCTGGCCTTCTCCCGGCGCCAGTCCCTGGACCGCCAGCCCCTGGACCCGAACCAGCTGGTGCGCTCGCTGCAAGAGCTGTTCAACCACACCAAGGGCGAGCACATCGAGCTGCAGATGCAATTGGCGGACGGCGTGTGGCCGGTGAACACCGACGCCAGCCAGCTGGAAAATGCCCTGCTCAACCTGGTGATCAACGCCCGCGACGCCATGCCCGACGGCGGCAGGCTGCTGATCGAAACCGCCAACAGCTACCTCGACGGCAGCGACATCAGCACCCTGGAACCGGTCAAGGCCGGCGACTACGTGATGCTCGGCGTCAGCGACAACGGCGCCGGCATGAGCCCGCGGATCCTGGCCAAGGCCTTCGACCCGTTCTTCACCACCAAGCCCATCGGTCAGGGCACGGGCCTGGGGCTGTCGATGATCTACGGCTTCGCCCAGCAGTCCGGCGGCCACGTGACCATCAGCAGCGAACCGGACCAGGGCACCTGCGTGCGCCTGTACCTGCCAAGGCTGTTCGCCGCACCACTGGACAGCGCCGAACCCGCCACCCTCAACCAGGCGCCCCAGGCCATCGCCGGGGAAACCGTGATGGTGGTAGAGGACGACCCGGCAGTGCGCATGCTGGTGCTCAACGTCCTCGCCGAACTGGGCTACCGCGCCTGCGAGGCCGAAGATGCGCGCAGCGCCCTGCCCTTGCTGGAATCGCCGATGCGCGTCGACCTGCTGGTGACCGATGTCGGCCTGCCGGGCATGAACGGCCGGCAACTGGCGGAGATCGCGCGCCAGCAGCGGCCCGGGCTCAAGGTGCTGTTCATGACCGGCTACGCGGAAAAGGCGGCCGAGCGCCAGGGCTTCCTGGAGCCGGGCATGGACCTGATGGCCAAGCCGTTTTCCATTGAGGAAATGGCCCAGAAGATTCGTCAGATGATCGGCCGCGCGTCCTGAATTCAGGCATAATCCGCGGCCGCCGATTTCCTGCTACAAGGTCACCCACCCATGAAAGCCCAAGCCCGCCACATCCTGGTGAAAACCGCCGAAGAGGCTGAACAGCTCAAGCAGCGCATCGCCAAGGGTGAGGCCTTCGACGTCCTGGCGAAGAAATACTCCACCTGCCCGTCCGGCAAGCGCGGCGGCGACCTGGGGGAAGTGCGCCCGGGGCAGATGGTCGGCGCCATCGACCAGGTCATTTTCAAAAAGCCCCTGCGCACCGTGCATGGCCCGATCAAGAGCAAGTTCGGCTATCACCTGGTGCAAGTCTTCTTCCGCGACTGACCCCAGGCCTTGTAGGAGCTGGCTTGCCAGCGAAAACACCTGCAAGGTCAACACCCGGTTCAATGCCCCCTTCGCCGGCAAGCCGGCTCCTACAACCTCCACCTGCCCTGTAGGAGCTGGCTTGCCAGCGAAAACGCCCGCAAGGTCAACGCCCGGTTCAATGTCCCCTTCGCCGGCAAGCCGGCTCCTACAACCTCCACCGGCCCTGTAGGAGCTGGCTTGCCAGCGAAAACGCCCGCAAGGTCAACACCCGGCTCAATGCCCCTTCGCCGGCAAGCCGGCTCCTACAACCTCCACCTGCCCTGTAGGAGCTGGCTTGCCAGCGAAGGCGCCCGCAAGGTCAACACCCGGTTCAAGGGCGAGGTATCAAGGCGCCGGGGTGCTGGATGACCTGGCTCGCCAGGCGGTGCCCGGCCTCTGCCGCTTGCACCGGGCTACCGCCCAGCAGGCGCCGGGCCAGATAGGCTGCGCTGAACGAATCCCCGGCCGCCGTGGTGTCCACTACCTGCTCCACCCGCTGGGCCGGCACCTCGAAAGCACCGCCCGCCACGCGAATCAGACAGGGCTCGGCGCCCCGCTTGAGCACCACTTCCGGCGTGCCCTGATACGCCGCGAACACCGCTTCGGCATCCGGATAGGCAAACAGCGCTTGCTCATCCTCCAGGGTCAGCAATGCCAGATCCACCTGGGGCAATACTTCGCGGTACGCCGCCCGGGCCTGTTCGCCCGACGCCCACAGGCGCGGCCGGTAGTTGTTGTCGAAGACTATCAACGCCTGGCGCTGGCGCGCCTCGACCAGGGTCTGCAGCAACTTCCCGCGCCCCACCTCCCCCAGCACCGCCAGGGTGATGCCGCTGAAATACAGCACATCGTAGTGCTTCAGCGCGTCGAGGATCGGCCCGGCCGCCACCGTGGTGAAGCAGTCGCGCACAGCCGCCTCGTTGCGCCAGTAGAGAAAGCGCCGCTCGCCCCGGGCATCGGTCTGGATGCAATACAGCCCAGGCAGGCGCCCCGGCAAGCGCTGCACCCGCTCCAGGCCGATGCCCTCCGCCGCCCACCCCTGGCACATGGCATCACTGAAGCTGTCATCGCCCAGGGCGGTGACGTAATCCACCCGCCCGGCCTCGCCCATTTCCCGCGCGAGGTACACCGCGGCGTTCAGGGTGTCGCCGCCAAAGCTCTGTTGCAGGCTGCCGTCATGATGCTGCTGCAGCTCGATCATGCATTCGCCGATGGCCGCGATGCGTTTCTTCCTGTCCATGTTCCTGACCTCCCCCTCAAAGCACACCAGCGAACACGTCCGCACGGCCTGCGCACCCTCCAGAGGCCTCTTCGCCGGCGAGCCGGCTCCTACATCCCCTACCTACCCTGTAGGAGCTGGCTTGCCAGCGAAGGCGTCCGCAAGGCCTGCGCCTCATCCAAAGGCCTCTTCGCCGGCGAGCCGGCTCCTACAGACCCTGCATATCCCCGGCTCCGGCGATCAGAAACAGGTTTCCAGGTTCTCGACCACCTGCAGGCGCTCATCCACCAGCAACCCAGTGCGCCATTTGTCGAAGGTCAGGCAGGGGTGCGAGGTACCGAAGGAAATGATGTCGCCAATGCGCAGCTCCACTCCCGGCGCCACCGTGAGAAACGCATGCTGGTCCATCACTGCAGTGACCTTGCACGCCCCCACGTCATCCCCGGCGCTGGCCTGGGCCCCGGCACGGTAACGCCGCAGCGGCACCGGCAGGCCGGCGTCATAGGCCACATCGCGCTTGCCCAGGGCCACCACGGCAAAGCCCGGCTCCGGCAGCGACTGCACATGGGCCCAGACCTCCATGGCCGGGCGCAGGCCCTCTTCCAGGTCGGCGCGGCGATCCAGCACGCAGCACTGCGCCTCTTTATAGATGCCATGGTCATGAGCCACATAACTGCCCGGACGCAGCACACTGAGGAAGCGGCCCTTGGCGTTGTGGGTCTCAAAGGATTCGGCAATCAGGTCGTACCAGGCTGACCCCGAGGCCGTGATAATCGGCCGCTCGATGGCGAACAGCCCGTCGTTGTGCAGGTCCACCGCCAGGCGCACCAGGGAATCGGCGAACTGGCGGACGCCGCTGATGGCCTGATCGCCATGGATCACCCCTTCATAACCTTCGATACCGCACAGCGCCAGGGCCGGCTGCGCCTGGATCGCCTTGGCCAGGGCCAGCACCTCCTGCTCGGTGCGGCAACCGCAACGCCCACCGACCACGCCGTACTCGATCATCACCTTGAGCGTGACCCCACGCTGGGCGAAAAACGCCCCCAGGTCGGCGGCGCTGTCCGGGTGATCGACCATGCAATAGAAATCGAAATCCGGGTCCGCCAGCAGCTCGGCGATCAGCGCCATGTTCGGCGCCCCCACCAACTGGTTGGCCATCAATACCCGGCGCGCGCCATGGGCATAGGCAGCGCGAGTCTGTACCGCAGTGGCCAGGGTGATGCCCCAGGCGCCGGCGTCCAACTGCCGCTGAAACAACGCGGGCATCATGCTGGTCTTGCCGTGGGGCGCCAGCTCGGCACCGCTGTCACTGACGAACTTCTGCATCCAGCGGATGTTGTGTTCCAGGGCCTCGCGGTGCAGCACCAGGGCCGGCAGGCTGACGTCTTGCAACAGGCTCGCGCCCTGGGCAGCGGCGCCCTTTTCCACCAGTGGCAGGTTCAATACGGAAGACATCTTGGCACTCCTTATCAAGGCGGCTGCGCACAGCCGCGAAACAGTCATCAATCGTTGATACGCCGGGCCAGACGGTTGGCGCTATCGATCAGCACCCGGCGATATTCCTGGTAATTGCGCTGGGCATCGGCCCTGGGCGCGACGATGCACAGGGTGCAGATGCACACCCCGTGCTCATCGCGCACCGGTGCGGCAAAACAATGGGTAAAGGTGTCGGCCACACTGTCGAAGGAAAAGAATCCATCCTCGGTGGCCTGGCGGATTTGCTTGAGAAACGTCTCCAAGGGCAGACGCTCACCGTCGGGCAGAACGAAGTCCCGGTCATCGATCAGGTCGACAATCTGCCCATCGCTCAAATGCCCCAGCAGCAAGCGACCGGAAGCGGTCCAGGGAATCGGCGCGTTCTCGCCGATGTTCGAGGAAATGCGGAAGTGCCGCTCGCCCTCCTTCATCAGCGCCACCGTGTATTTGCGCCCGTTGAGCAGGCACATCTGCGCGGTTTCCTGGGTCTGGCGGACGATTTCCTGCAAGGCCTGGTCGGCCTCGCGGCTCAGGTCGAAATGACGCAAATGGGCCTGGCCGAGAAAGTACAACTGGCGGCCCAGGTACACATGCCCCTCCTGGCCCACCGGTTCCAGTACCCGTCGTTCCAGCAGGGAAGCCACCAACTCATAGACCGTGGACTTGGGGCCGCCAATGCCCTTGGCGATATCGTTGGGCCGCAACGGCTGGCCGATCTCCTTGAGGAAATCGAGAATATCGAACGCCCGATCCAGGCCCTTGGCCCGACGCTTGATATTGTCTTCGCTCATCTACCTGCGCCCCCTCTATCGCCCCGTAGGAGCCGGCTTGCCGGCGAAGAGGCCCTCAAGCCTTGTGCCGCCCTGACGGACGCCTTCGCTGGCAAGCCAGCTCCTACAGGCCAGCTCTTACAGACCGTGGCCATCAGGCCTTCTTCTTGTAGGCCACACAATCGATCTCGACCTTGCAATCCACCATCATGCTGGCCTGCACACAGGCCCGGGCCGGCGCGTGTTCGGGCTTGAAGTACTCACCGAACACCTTGTTGAAACTCCAGAAATCCCGCGGGTCTTCCAGCCACACGCCAACCCGTACCACATCCTCCAGGCCATACCCGGCCTCTTCGAGAATGGCCAGCAGATTGCGCAGCGTCTGATGCGTCTGCTCGACGATCCCACCGTGAATGATCTCGCCATCCAGCGCCGGCACCTGGCCGGACACATGCAGCCAGCCATCGGCCTCGACCGCGCGAGCGAAAGGGCGCGGCTGGCCACCGCCTGCGGTGCTACCGGTGCCGTAACGGGTGATGCTCATGAGGGGTTCTCCTGGGTGAAGGCTGAGCGGCCAAGACCACCCTCGGGAAAACAAAGGCGGCCTGGGTCAATCAGCAAGAATTCCGCTACAACGGAACCAAATATCAAATAACGGAATAAATTCCGCAGGAGTGTGCCATGGGGAGCAGGAAACATGACAGGGGTTCAGAACAATCGGGCCAGGGCGACCAGGTAATGGCCGTCCAGTTGCACGGCAAACCCGAATACCCGCACCACCCCACAGCCCCCTCGTGCTCAGGCCTTGAACGTCAGGATCGGCGAAAACCGCGCAATCACCGACACCGTGCCCTCTTCCACCTGGGACTGGATCACCTGGCCGATTTCCTTGTAGGCCCCCGGTGCTTCTTCGATCATCCGCTCTTCCTTGGTGGTGATGCACTCCACGCCCTGCAGGCCGAGGAAGGCCTTGTCCTTCTTGGCCTTGAACACCACCTCGCTGCGCGACATGGAGCGCCCGGCGCCGTGGCTGGCCGAGCGCAGCCAGCGTTCGTTGCCCAGCCCGGTGAGTAGGTAGGAGTCATGCCCCATGCTCCCCGGAATCAGCAGCGGCTGCCCGGCATAGGCCGGTGTGGCGCCTTTGCGGTGGACGTTGCCGCCTTCCTCGCGCAGTACGATGTTGTGCGGTACATCGACAATCAGCGGCGCTTCGATGCCCGCGCCGAACACCTGTCGAGTGCGCTGGCGCACCATTTCGGCGATCAGTGCGCGGTTGGCGTCGGCGTAGTGCGCGGCGCTGTGCATGGCCAGCAGGTACTCATCGGCCATCTCGCCAAACAGGGCGAAGATCTTCGAATCGGGATGCTTGATCCCGGCCGGCCACAGGGCCTTGGCCTTGTCCATCCAGCGTCGGCCTACATAGAAGCCCACATCGCGAGAGCCGGTGTGGATCATCATCACCACCTGCCCCACGGACAGGCCCTGGGCGAAGCAGGCCTGGCGATCCACCAGTTCGGTGACCACCTGGATCTCGACAAAGTGATTGCCGCCGCCCAGGGAACCCAGGCCCGGGTCGCGAAGGATCTTGCGCGAAAGGTCCTGCAGGGCCTCCGGTGCATAGTCGGCGCTGCCGCGGGCAAAGGACGACTCATGCAGGCCCGAAAGCTCACGCTGCAATTGGGCGAAATCTGCCCCGGCAAACAGCCCGATCGGGTCCTGTTGCTGTACCTGAGCCCAGAAATCCCCCAGCCCCGAAGCAAACAGCGCGCTCATGGCCGTGGGGCTGGTGGGAATATTGCGCGTGCCTTCCAGCAGATCGCCACGCACCAGGGCGGTCCACTTGGCCTTTTGCGCCATGAACTGCTCGTAGTTCAGCCCCAGCTTGTGCAGGCGCATGCCGCAATTGATGTCGGTGCCGATGGCTTGCGGCACCACCATGTCGTGGCTGGTGACGATCACGCTGCCTACCGGAATCGGGCTGCCGGTATGGAAATCCGGCGTGGCGCAGGCGCACTTCACTTCGCCGCCATGGGGGTGGGCGACCTTGGCGAAATCCATCAGTTGCAGGATGGCTTTCTCTTCGATGGCAAAGCTGTCGGGCAGCAGCAGATCCACCTTGAGGCCGGCGTCATTGGTGGAAGAGATAGAGAGGGAATTGGAATTCAAGCGTTCGATGGCCACCCCGGAACGGGCGAGCTTGTGCTGAATTCTTTTCAGAGGAGTCTTGGTCATTTTCAACTGCTTTTCTTGGACGCAACAAAACAACCACCCTTTTGGTGGCTGGAATTGTCTGGTCAGCAGCGAAACTTAGACGGCGCGGATAATGGGCAATGACGGCCTGGATGTAAATAGCCGGCGAAAAATTAGTTGAGCCGGCGCCAGGTTGCGCTTCAACTCGGCCCGAGCACAGAAGGTTTTCGATAAATAGGCTTATCCCACCAAGCACTGTTGCTCGGGGCAGAAACACACCGCCGACAGCAGCCCCCTCCCTTGCTCCACAACAAGATGTTCCATTCAGTCGCTGAAATCGGGCTATTCTGCGCGCCCCCCAATACTCATTCGCCTCAGCAAGGACAGCTGCCCATGACCCGCGCCATTACCCTTGTCTGCGACAGCTTCGCCGACTGGGAAACCGCCCTGATCAACGCCACCGGCCGTGGCTACTATGGCTTCGACTGCCGTTACGCTTCCCCCAAGGGCGCCATCGTGACCTCCATGGGTGGCCTGCGGGTGACCCCGGACCTGGCGTTGGAAGATATTCGTCTGGATGACGTGGACCTCTTGATGGTCTGCGGCGGGACGATCTGGCAAAGCCCCCAGGCGCCGGATATCCGCGAACTGCTGCGCGCGGCCAAGGAGCGCAAGCTGGTCCTCGCCGGCATTTGCGACGGCACCCGCGAACTGGCCCGGGCCGGGGTGCTGGACCAGCTCAAGCACACTTCCAATTCGGCGGACAATCTGCTGGCAGTGGGTTATGCCGGCGCCGCGCACTACCAGGATGTGCCCCACGCGGTAGCGGACCAGCGCGTGATCACTGCCCCGGGCAGCGCTCCAGTGAGTTTCATGGCACAGATTCTCGGCACCCTGGGCATCAGCGACGACAACCTGACCTTCTACCTGGGCCTGCACGCCGCCGAGCACCGCCAGCAAGCCTGACCCTCCCCTGTTGGAGCCGGCTTGCAGGCGAATGCGATCCCCCGGCCGCCATAGGTGGCAAACCAGCACCTACGCAAGGTGTCGGGTGGGGCGGCAGTGCGGGCGTGTAGACGTGAATTATTTCACCAGCCGAAAATCCCGGTGGCCCAACCAGGCCGCAAAGTCCGCAGCGCTGAAAATGCTCTCGCCCCCATGCTCGATGATCGCCAGCCCCGCCAGAAATCCGCTGTCCCGGGTGTAGGCCTGGATGCTGGCGCCGAAGGCCAGCACACCCTCCAGGTGACGGGCCAAGGCCAGCGCCGCCTGCCCTAGGCGCTGGTGATCCGCCTGGTCTTTATCCATGGCCGCCAGGCTCAGAATGTCTTCAGGGAGCCATCCCAGTTGCCCGGCCAGCCCGGCATATTCCGCCAGTTCCCCTGGATATTCGGCCCCCATCCCAAACAGCATGGGGCTACCGCCAATGAAGAACGAGCTCGTACCTGCCCAGGGTTGATCCGCAATTGCGGCCAGACAGGCCCGCACCCGGTTTTCGAGAAAGCCATCGATCTGGCGCGCTAAAAGCACCCTGACAGTCGGCCCGGCCATTGAGTCACCTCCTCCAGCGCACCGCATCCGCAACTGGGATAACGGGCGAGCCCTTGTTCGCTGCATCAGCAGGCATCAATGCTCAAGCCCGCTGCCGGTCAGTGCATTCACCGGACCGGGAGGATAAAAGCCCGTGGTGCAATAGCCAAGCTCAGCGCCTGGAACCATTGCCCCCCAACACCTCTTCCAACCGCTTCGCCTCGCCCTCCGTCAACAAGGGCGCAGGCGGTTGAACAAGGCGCTGGCTGGACAGGGCGGGCACCGGGGCCCTTGGTTGGGCCGCCTTCGCAGTACGGCGGCGGCTCGCGCTGCTTTGCGGGTACAGCGCTTCATCCAGGCATTTGTCGCGCATGCCCTGGCTGGACAGGCCGTGGCAACCGGTGCCGTTGGACAGGGCGCGGGCGCCGCAGGTGGCCTTGCTGTCGGGGTTCTTGAGGTCGATGCAGCCCAGGGAACCCAAGCCATGGCCCAGTACCGAGGCGGGGTCTTCGGCGCAGGCTGCGCCGGCACACAGGAACAGGGAGGTCAGCACAAGTGCATTTCGCATAGGGCGCGTCCATGGCTAGCGTAGGTCCCCCGGCGCCTTTCCGGCCGCCGGGCAGGTCTGTCGAGGGAAAAAACCGTTGTAGCAGATGAACATGACCGTTTCCCTTCCCCATAACCACCGCTGCCGCACAGCTAGCGGAAACGCCCCGCCAGGAAGGGGTGCAGGTTCACGCTCGGGGTCAGCCCGCTGGCCTGTTCCGCCACCAGTTGCCCACTGATGGCGGCCAGGGTCAGGCCAACGTGACCGTGGCCGAAGTTGTAGTGCACCTGGGGCAGCAGCCGCGACTGGCCGAGCACCGGCTTGCTGTCCGGCAGCGAGGGACGAAAACCCATCCACCGGGAAACCGGTTCGTGGTGCAGGGTCAGGAAGCGTCGCGCCGCCCGGGCCAGGTAGCGATAACGGCGCGGGTCCGGCGCGGCGTCGAGGCCGCCGAACTCCACCGTGCCCGCCACCCGCAGCCCTTGGGCCATGGGGGTCAGGTAGAAACCGCCGGCGCCCCAGCACACCGGTCGGCTGAGCAAGCCGCCGGCCTGATCGAACAGCACGTGATAACCGCGCTCGGTGTCCAGGGGAATCTCGTCCCCCAGGCTCTGCGCCAGGCGGCGGGACCAGGCGCCGCTGCACAACACCAGGCGTTCGGCGGGCAGTGGCTCGCCACTGCCGAGGCGGGCAAGCACCCGTTCGCCGTCCTGGGCGCTGCGCTCGATCCCCTGCAACTCATCGCGGCGAAACACTCCGCCACGCTCGATGAAGCACCGCAGCAAGCGCTGGCTCAATGCGAAAGGATCGAGGGTGCGGCTGACCTGGGGCAGTTCCAGCGCCAGGGCCGCGCGGGCGTTGAGGGCCGGCTCCATGGCCCGTAGCTCCGGCCCTTCCACCAGGCGCATGGGCACCTCGAACCCCTGGTGATAGGCCAGCATGTCGATAGCGCTCTGCCGCTCGTGGGCCTCGAAGATGTACAGCGAGCCATCATGGCGCACCAGGTCGTTGGCCCCGGCATCGTCGAACAACGCCTGCCAGGCACCCATGCAGGGCTTGAGCAGGCTGTGCAGGTCATGGCTGATGGCCTTGACCCGCGGCTCGCTGGAGCTGTGCAAAAAGCGCCATAGCCAGGGGGCGATCCGTGGCAGGTAACCCGGGCGGATCGCCAGCGGGCTGTCGCGCCGCAACAGCATGCCCGGGGCCTGGCGCCAGATACCTGGGGTTGCCACTGGCTCCACGGCATAGGTGGCGAAGGTGCAGGCATTGCCGAAGGACGTGCCGCTGCCCGGCGGCTGGCGGTCCAGCAGGGTCACCCGCCAGCCCAGGCGCTGCAGCCACAGGGCGCTGGCCAGGCCCACCACCCCGGCCCCCACCACCACGGCGTGGCCGCGTTGTTGCTCACTTGCAATCATGCCGGGCTCCTCATGTGCCGCTGACGACCCGGGTCCACAGGCGAGTGCTCAGGCGCATGCCGGCCGGGGTCATGGTCTTGATCGGGAACAGCGTATCGAGCACCGACTGCGGCGGGTAGGCCGCCGGGTTGCTGCGCAGCTGCGGTTCGATGTAGGGCAAGGACGCCGCATTGCCGTTGGCGTACTGCACGAAGTTGCTGATGTTGGCGATCACCTTGGGGTCCAGCAGGTAGTTCAGGTAGGCGTAGGCGTTGTCCAGGTGCGGGGCGTTCCTGGGAATCACCACCATGTCCATGGCCACGGTGGAGCCTTCCCTGGGAATGCTGTAGCCGAGGTTCACGCCGTTTTTTGCCTGCTGCGCGGTGGCCATGGCCTGCAGCACGTCACCGCTGAACCCCACGGCCACGCAGATGTTGCCGTTGGCCAGGTCGCTGACGTATTTGGCCTGGTGGAAGTAGAGGATCGAGGGGCGGATCGCCAGCAGCGCCGCTTCGGCCTTTTTCAGGTCCGCCGGCTGTTCGCTGTGGGGGTCCAGGCCCAGGGCATTGAGGGTGATGGGCACCATCTGTGTCGGGTTGTCGAGAAAGGCCACGCCGCACTGCTTGAGCTTCTGGATGTTCTCCGGCTTGAACAGCAACTGCCAGGACTGGGTGACATCGGTGTCGCCGAAGATCGCCTTGATCTTGTCGACGTTGTAGCCGATGCCCACGGTCACCCACATATAGGGAATGCCATACCTATTGCCCGGGTCGCTGGTTTCCAGCAGCTTCATCAGCTTGGGATCGAGGTTGTTCCAGTTGGGCAGCTTGCTGCGATCCAGGGGCTGGATCGCCCCGGCCTGGATCAACCGCGGCAGAAAGTGGTTGGACGGGCTGGCCAGGTCATAGCCGCTGCCGCCGGTCATCAGCTTGGCCTCGGTGGTCTCGTTGCTGTCGATCACGTCGTAGGTGGTCTGGATTCCCGTGCGCTGGGTGAACTGGGCCAGGGTGTCCGGAGCGATATAGCCACTCCAGTTGGCGATGCTCACGGTCTCGGCCGCCTGGACGCTTGCAGCGCACAAGGCCAGGGATAACAGTGCCGTAGTGGTGCGATTGATCATGTTGCCGCCCTCTGTGCTCTTATTATTGCGGCGTTTCATTCGCCGCGACGGTTAACGTTCGTGTCGCGCGCGCTGCACTTCCCAGCCCATGCGCAAGCTTGCTCCAATGTCGAAAAACGGTCGGGGTGGCAGGTAGCCGGGCCGGGCCTGGGACAGCACGTCACGCAGCAGCGAGGAGTCGCAGCCGGCGGCCATTTCCACCAGCAGCCGGCCCCACAGGGTGCCCCGCGCCACCCCCGAGCCGTTGCAGCCGGCCACCGCGTGCAGGCCTTCGGCGACCCGGCTGAAGTAGGGCTCGCCGGAACGGGTGCCGCTCAGGTGCCCGGTCCAGGTGTATTGCAGGTCGGTATCGGTAATGCCGGGAAAGCGCTTTTGCAGGCCCCGCAGGTGCTCCTGGCGGCGCACCGCCAGCTGCGCCGGGCCGAGATCGCGCTGGCGATACTCGACGGTGTTGCGCATCAGCAGGCGGCGCCCGGGCAACAGGCGCACCGTGGCCGCCCCGGGCAAGGTGGAGAGCACGCCCCAGCCCTGCTCATCCAGCAGCCGCTGCCAGTGATCTTCCTGCAGGGGCCGGGTGATGCTGGCGCTCAGCTCCAGGGGGAAGGTGCGGCTGTGCCGGACTCCGAGCCGTGGCAGAAAGGCACCGACACAGGCCAGCACCTGGGGCGCCTGGATCTCGCCCTCCCCGGTCACCGCCCGCCAGCCCCGGCCCGGCAGAGGCTGCAGGTCCCGCACCGGGCTGTTCTCGAACACCTCCACCCGCTCCGGCAGGCGCTCCAGCAGGCCCTTGACGTATTTGGCCGGCTGCAGCAGCGCGTTGCCACCGGCGCAGTGGATGGCCCGCTGGTAGAAGCCGCTGCCCAGGCGTTGCTGCAAGGCAGCGCCTTCCAGGTACTGGGCCTGGGCGCCCACGGCATTCAGGGTGGCGACTCGGGCTCCGCTGTCTTGCAAGTGCTGCCCCTGGTGCACGGCGAAGTGATAGCCGCCAGCGTCGAATTCGCACTCGATACCCAACTCGTCAATGCGTCGGCGCACCTCTTCACCGGCAGCGATGCCGATGCCGCAGGCAAGCTGATAGGCCGAGTGGCCGGGCCGGCCCAGCAACTCATCGGCGCCGGGCAATTCATGGCTGACCACAAACCCCGAGTTGCGCGCCGAAGCCCCCTGGGCCGCCCGCTGGCGATCCAGCAGGACGATGCGTTGCTGGGGCAACATCCGCGCCAGGGCATGGGCCGCCGAGAGGCCGGTGATGCCACCGCCAATGATCAGCCAGTCGGCTTTGTGTAGGCCCTTGAGGGTTGGCCGCTGGGAAGCCTGCCCTGCCAGGGCGATCCAGCCACATACATTGTTCAAAGCCCGTCACTCCTGCACAATCCATGCGCCCGGAGCATTCAACAGAACACTCAACCCGGCGCCACATGCCTACAATCTATGGATATGACGGCTTTATTTCGAACGTTATTAATTCATCCATCTATTCGGAAAACGCATGGATAACCCTCTTCGACTGCCCTCGTTGCAGGCCCTGCAGACCCTGGTCAGCGTGGCCCAGACCCACAGCTTTACCGAGTCCGCGGCGCGCCTGCACCTGACCCAGAGCGCGGTGAGCCGGCAGATCCAGCAACTGGAGGAGCACTATGGGGTCAGCCTGTTCGAGCGCAGCAGCCGAAGGGTTTCGCTGACCGAACAGGGGCGCGATGTCTGCACGGTGGCCACCCAAGTCCTGAGGTCCCTCGGCTCCCTGCAGGAACGCCTGGCCCCGGCGCCCCTGGACCGGCCGTTTCGCATCCGCATCTTTGTCTCCCTGGCGGTGCGCTGGTTGCTACCGCGGCTCAGCGGTTTCTACGCCGCCAACCCCGGGCTATGCCTGTCGATCGAGACCGTGGGCGGGGCCACGGTAGACCCCGGCGGCGATTGCGATGCCTATGTGCTGTACCTGCCGGAAGGCCTGGACGAGCGGCCGCTGACCCCGCTGTTCGACGAATACCTGGTACCGGTGTGCGCCCCAACGCTCAGTGACGGGCAATTGCCGCCGCGCTCCCTGGAGGAACTGGCCGGGCACGCGCTGATCCACGGTTCTACCAGCCGCCAGGAATGGACCGCCTGGCTGCAGGCCCAGGACGACCAGACGCCCCACAGCTACAAGCACCTGCTGTTCAACCTCGACGACCTGGCCCTGGACGCCGCGGCCCGGGGGCTGGGGGTGGCCATGACGGACCTGATCCTGGCCCAGGACTCGATTGCCCGGGGCAGCCTGTTGATCCCCTTCGGCCAGGCGCTCAAGACCGGCGGGGTCTATGCCCTGTGGCTACGCGACAGCGGCGCCGCGCATCCGGCCTGTGAAACCGTATTGAACTGGTTCCAGGCTCAGGCGGCCGAACGGGACCTGCCCGCGGCACGAGGCCAGGCTGGGGCGATTGCAGCAGCCCTGCCCACCCGGGGTGGCAGTAGATCCCAGGCTGAATGACTGGACCAGGCCCCGCTGCTCATGGGCCGAGAAAACAACACTGAAGGGCCGATGAACACAGCCCGGGAAAGCTCGAGCGCCGCCGGGCGCTCAGCTGTAGAGCGTCACCATTGCCCAGGCAAAACACGCCAGCACCAGGCCCATCCCCACCACATACACCGCTAAAGCACGACCCACAGCATCACTCCACGAACCAGGCAGTCATCAACACACTCACTCTCGGGTGAGTCATGGCGCGCATTCTAGCAGTGCGCGACGTCATTTTGACACCATCCTCTAGCTGGCTTTTCAGGCCTCCGACAAATGGCAATAACGTCAATTTAGTGGCGATTATCAGCCCGGACCTTCTTGTCGGACAGCCCGACACCGAAACATCATTTTGCATTTTGCCCACGGTTTTTGCGCATTTCGAGGAACTTGAAACCCGGGTCAATGCCAGAGCCCCTTTTTCCCGATAACCGCGCACTTGAGCCCTGCCAAGGCCTCTGCTCCTGGTTGGACAAGAGTGATTCTCACTGCTTTCATTCAGGTTCAGGTCCGGTTGTCACAATCCCAGGAGGGGTACATGCCTTTTAAAGTCATGATGGTTTTCGGTACACGTCCTGAGGCGATCAAGATGGCGCCACTGGCCCGGGTTCTAAAGCACTGGCCAGGTATCGAGCTGCACATCTGTTCCACCGGCCAGCACCGGGAAATGCTCAAGCAGGTGCTCGATTCCTTCGAGCTTGAAGTCGACCTGGACTTGCAAGTGATGACCCAGGGCCAGACCCTCAACGGCCTGTCGCAGCAACTGCTGATCCACCTGGACACCAGCTACGAGCGCCTGCAACCGGACATCGTGCTGGTCCATGGCGACACCACCACCAGCTTTATCGCCGCCCTCGCCGCCTTCAACCGGCAATTGCCCATCGGCCACGTCGAGGCCGGCCTGCGTACCGGCAACCTCAAGGCACCCTGGCCCGAGGAAGCCAACCGGCGCCTGACCGGGGTCATCGCCGACCTGCACTTCGCCCCGACCGCCAAGTCCGAAGCCAACCTGCTGCGCGAAAACGTGCCGGCCGAGAACATCGAAGTCACCGGCAATACGGTGATCGATGCGCTGCTGTGGATGCGCACCCACCAGGAGGACATCCACTGGCGCCCCGCGGCCGACTCGCCCCTGGCGGTGCTCGACGACAGCCGGCGCATGGTGCTGATCACCGGCCACCGCCGAGAAAACTTCGGTGACGGTTTCCGCGATATCTGCGAAGCCCTGGCAACCCTGGCCGAGCGCTACCCGGACGTGCAGTTCGTGTACCCGGTGCACCTCAACCCCCAGGTGCAGCGTGCGGTGTACGGCCTGCTCTCGGACAAGCCCAACATCTACCTGGTAGCCCCCCAGGACTATCAGCATTTTGTCTGGCTGATGGGACGCTCGTACTTCATCCTCAGCGACTCCGGCGGTGTCCAGGAAGAGGCCCCGGCCATCGGCAAACCCTTGCTGGTACTGCGCGAGGTCACCGAGCGGCCGTCGGTGCTGGAAGGCGGCACCGTGCTGCTGGTGGGCACCGATCGCGAGCGCATCGTGCGCCACGCCAGCGAGCTGCTGGACGATGCCCGGCTGTATGCCCGCATGAGCCGCGTGCACAGCCCCTACGGCGACGGCCACGCCAGCGAGCGCATCGCCCGCCGCCTGTACACCTGGCTGGAGGCCCAAGCCCCGCGTGCCCCCGTATGAGCCTGGGTTTGATCGATGTCTTCATCTATATCCTCTACGGCCTCAAGTACCTGGCAATCACCCTGGCCCTGCTGATGTTCCTGCTGGGCCTGGATGACCTGTTCATCGACTTGGTGTACTGGGGGCGCAAGCTGATCCGGCGCTGGCGGATCTACGAGAAGTTCAAGCCGGCGGACGAGGAGCGGCTCTTCGCTACCCCGGAAAAGCCCCTGGCGATCATGGTCCCGGCCTGGAACGAAGTGGGCGTGGTGGGCGAGATGGCACGCCTGGCGGCCTCCACCATCGACTACGAGAACTACCAGATCTTCGTCGGCACCTACCCCAACGACGCCCAAACCCAGGCCGATGTCGACACCGTGTGCCAGCACTATCCCAACGTGCACAAGGTGGTCTGCGCGCGCCCCGGCCCCACCAGCAAGGCCGACTGCCTGAACAACATCATCGACGCCATCCTGCGCTTTCAGAACGAAGCCCGGATCGAATTCGCCGGTTTCATCCTGCATGACGCCGAGGACGTGATCTCGCCCATGGAACTGCGCCTGTACAACTACCTGCTGCCCAAAAAGGACCTGATCCAGATTCCGGTCTACCCCTACGCGCCGCAGTGGCAAGGCTTCACCGCCGGGCACTACGTCGACGAGTTCGCCGAGAACCACGGCAAGGACGTGATCGTGCGCGAGGCCCTGACCGGCCAGGTGCCCAGCGCCGGCGTCGGCACCTGCTTCAGCCGCCGGGCCATCAGCGCCCTGCTGGAGGATGGCGACGGCATCGCCTTCGACGTGCAGAGCCTGACCGAGGACTACGACATCGGCTTTCGCCTGAAGCAAAAAGGCATGAAGTGCATATTCGCCCGCTACTCGGTCAGCAACCCGAAGCTGGCCCTGGACTACGAATGGGTACCGGGCATGAACCGCGAATTCGCCCAGGTGATCTGCGTGCGCGAGCACTTTCCCCGGGACTGGCAACACGCCGTCCGGCAAAAGTCACGGTGGATCGTCGGCATCGTCTTTCAAGGCACCACCAACCTGGGCTGGAGCCGCAAGGGCCTGCTCAACTACTTCCTCTGGCGCGACCGCCGCGGGCTGATCGCCTACCTGCTGAGTTTCATGGTCAACCTGCTGCTCCTGGTGCTCTTGAGCATGTGGCTGATCACCGTGCTGTCTCCCGATGCCTGGCGTTTCCAGTCGATCCTCGACGACAGCACGCTGCTGACCACGCTGCTCTGGCTCAACGGACTGATGCTGCTCAACCGCCTGTTCCAGCGCGCCTGGTTCGTCACCCGCTTCTACGGCCTGGTGCAAGGCCTGCTCTCGGCGCCACGAATGATGTGGAGCAACTTCGTCAACTTCTTCGCCAACCTGCGGGCCCTGCGCCAGGTGCTGCAAATGGGCGATTCGCGGCGCGTGGCCTGGGACAAGACCACCCATGAATTCCCTGCCCTGACCAAGGCCCAGCGCACGCCCCTGGGCCATCGCCTGGTGGAAAAGGGCCTGCTCAGCGAGGCGCAGCTCGAAGCCGTGATCACCAGCCCGGTACGCCGGCGCCTGGGGCGCGAACTGCTGCTGCGCGGCTACATCGACAGCACCCAGCTGGTGCAGGAGCTGGCCGAGCAGTTCGAGCTGCAATGGGCGCCCTTGAACCCGTTCAAGCTCGACCCGCAACTGATCGCCAGCATGCCGCGGCGCATTGCAGTGCAGTACGGCGTGCTGCCGGTGGCCGAACAGGGCCAGACCCTGGTACTGGCCTGCGAAGACCCGGTGAGCCAGGTCTCGCTGGGGGCCATCAGCCGCCAGCTCAAGCGCCCGGTAACCTGCCGGCTGGCGCCCCAGGGCCGGGTCACCCTGGGCATCCGCCACTGGTACGCCGGCAAGCACCAGGGCGAGGAAACCCGACGCATGCTGGCCACCCTGGAGCGGCATCAGGACGACGAAGCACTGCTGGAACGGGTCAGCCACCACCAGGTGCAGATCGGCCGCCTGCTGCAAGTGCGCGGCCTGGTGCCGCCGAGCCTGTTCAACCAGGCCATGATCGACTACGACGCTGACCGCTGCTCCCTCGGTGAACACTTGATCGAACGTGGCATGATCACCCCCCAAGTGCTGCAACAGGCCCTGGCCGATCAAGCCGAAGAACAACAGGCGGCCTACCGCATCGTCGCGCAGGTCCAAGCATGAACGCGCGCACGCCATTGCTGCTGGGCAGCTTGTTGTTGAGCCTTTCGGGCCTGGCCCTGGCACAGACCGAAACCCTCACCGATTTCGAACGCTTTCGCAGCTATCCCTACCTGGACCGCAGCTACCGCGAGGCTCAGAAAGGCAACTGGAAGGAAGTCGAACGCCTGACCCGGCACCTGCTGCAACAGGTGCCGAAGAACCAGGAAGCCCAAGGCCTGCTGGCCCAGTCCCTGGCCCGGCAACGGCGCTACAAGGACGCCGTGAACGCCATGCCCAATGCCGCGGCCGACAGCGAAGCCTTGCTGGAGCTGCGCCTGACCTGGATCGAGCAGGACCCGCCCGGCACACAGCAGGTGGAAGACTGGATTGCCAGCAGTTCGCTGAACCACCGGGTCCGCCTGTGGCAGGCCTACAGCCTGAGCCTGGCCAAGTTCGGCGGCGCCGCGCGGGCCTACAACTGGCTGGCCCAACTGCCGGCCAAGGGTGACGACGCCCTGCTGCGCCTGGCCCGCGCCAACTGGTCCGAACAATTGCGCAACTGGGATGAAACCATTGCCCAACTGGAGCCAGTGGCGGCCCGCGGGCAACTGGACGCCGATGGCTGGCAGCGCCTGGCCAACGCCTACACCCAGCGCCTGGACGAGCGCAAGCTCGAAGCTCTGCTGAAACGGGCGCCAAGCCCGGAAGCCGCACACAAGGTGCACCTGGCGATGATCCAGCGGGCCATCGCCCTGGGCCATCTCAACCAGGCCCAGCGCTGGATTCAGCGCCTGTCGCCAGAAGAGCAGGCCGATCCCGCCCTGCGCCAGCAGCACTGGGAACTGGCGCGCCAGGAAAACGACAGCCAGACCGTGCAGCGCCTGAGCGCCGAGTTGCAGCGGCCGTGCCTGGAAACCACCGAGTGGCTGGCGCGCCACGACCCGGATGCAGCCCTCAAGCAACTGCACCAGTGTGCGCCCGGGGACGACCCGCAAGCCTGGCTGGTTCTGGCCCAGCGCCTGCAGGCCAGCGACCTGCTGCAAAGCCAGCGCTTGCCGGAACCCTGGGACACGGCGCGGCGCGAGCGCCTGATCGAGGTCTGGCAAGAACAGGGCAAAGGCGCCCAGGCGCTGAGCTGGCTGGGCCAACAGGAGCAGACTCCGGCAGTGCTGAAAAAGCGCGCCGAACTGCTGCAGGCCCAGGGCCGTACCCGCGAGGCAGCCGATATCTGGGAACGCCAGTACCGCCAGACCGGTAACCTGTCCGCCCTGGACCAGAGCACCTTCCTGGCCCTGGGCAATGGCCGACAAGCCCAGGCCCAGGGTTTGCTGGAACAGGCCTACGACCGCCACAACGGCGGCCTGCCCACCCCACTGCTGCAACGCCTGGCCGGGCTGTACGCCGCCTCGCCCTCCCTGAACCCGGCGCAGCTGCAACGCATGGGCGCGCTGATCCGACGGGTCGATCCCGCCACCCGCGGCCAACTGCTGGCGCAACTGGCGGAAAACGGCCGCTGCGATGCCGTGCAACGGGCCATCGGCCAGCAGCCCAGGGAGGCCGGGGAATACCGCGCCTTGGGCCGCTGCGCCATGCCCGCGCAGCCAGGGGTTGCCGTGGCCTATTACCAGGGTGCCGAGCGCCTGGGGGATCGCGGCAGCCGCCTGCCCCTGGCCTACGCCCTGGAGGCAGCCGGGGATTCGGCAGCGGCCTTGCGCATCTGGCGCAGCCTGCCCGACGCACAACTGAGCGATAACGCCCGCCTCACTGCCAGCCGCAGCGCCCTGAACGTGGGCGACAACGGCGCAGCCGAGCACTACTGGCAACAAAGCCGCGCGCGCGGTGCCGATGAATGGGCCCTGGGCGCAGCCATCGCCGAACAGCGCGGCGACTATGCCGGCGCCCTGGAACGCCAGCGCCAGGCCCTCAGGCAAAGAGCCAGTGCCGGGCATTACTACGCCGCCTCGGTGACCGCACAGAAAGCCGGCGACCTGGCGCAAAGCACCCAGTGGCTGGCCGAGGCTGTACGCCTGGAGCCCGACAACCCGCGCTTTGGTGCCGACTACGGTATGCGCCTGGCCGCCAGCGCGACGCCAGGACAGCGGCGCCAGGCCATTCCCTACCTGCAACAGGCGACCCGGAACTTCCCCGAAGACTACCGCCTGGGCGAGACCCTGGCCTGGCGCTACGACGAGATCGAGGACAGCGCCGCGGCGCGCAAGGAACTGCGCCGGGTGATCGACCTGGAACAGCATCCGGTGGCCGCCGACGACGAAGACGGCAGCATGCAAGCCCGCCGCTATCGTCAGCGCCGCGCCCATGAAACCCTGTCCCGGCGCGACAGCGTGACCATCGCCAGCACCTGGTCGCCGGGCGGGGTCTCCACCAACAACAACCTGCTGCCCAGCGGCAAGACCCAGGGCAGCCGCCGCAGCCCGCAATCGCAGAACGTCCAGGTGGCCATCTGGGATCACGCCCTGGGCGAGGAGCCGAGCCGCAACGGCAGCACGCTGTCGGTCTACGGCCGGACCCTGCTCGGCGGCCTCGGGCGCTCATCCTATGGCGAATCCGCCGCTGCCGGCCTGGGCCTGCGCTACAAGCCCTGGGGCGACGCCAACATCAACTTCTACGGCGAGCTCTACAAGCAGAGCCAGTTTGACGACAAGGACAACCACGGCCTGAGCCTGGGCCAGATGCTCGACCCCGGCCGCCTGCTGGACCAGCTCAACGACCACCGCAAGCGCGGCCACACCAGCACCGACTACCTGCTGCGGGCCACCGCCTCGTTCCTCGACCAGGGCCGGTACCGCAACGACTGGCGGATCGACGAGAGCGACTGGGACGAGCGCTTCCTCTACCTGGACGCTGCCTGGTGGACCAAGGCCGGCGACCATCAGTGGCTATCGCGCTACCAGCAGGGCCATGCCTGGAAACTGCCGGTCGGCACTGCGCAGACCCTCATGCCCTACGGCTTTCTCGAATTCGCCGCACAGGACCCCAGCAACGACTGGCGCCAGGACCTGCGCACCGGGGTCGGCCTGCGCTGGCAATACTGGTTCGACGACGACAAATACAACGCCTACCGCAACCGCCTGACGGTGCGCACCGAATACCAACAGTCCCTGGGAGGCAACCTGTACGAAGGGGGCAACGGCATCCTGGTGGGCGTGGAGCTGAATTTCTGATGAAACGACTGATGTTGATCACCCTCTTGTGCCTGGGCCTGAACCTCGGTGCCCAGGCCGAGGAACGGCTGTTCTACCAGCCGCTCAACAGCGATGCGGCGCTGAGCCGCGAGCAGTGGCGCGAGATCTGGCAGGCCAGCGTGCGCCAGGGCGTGCGCACCCTGATCGTGCAATGGAGCGCCTACGGCGACTCGAACTTCGGCGGTGCCCACGGCTGGCTGGCCGACAGCCTGCGCCAGGCCCGGGAGCAAGGCCTGCAACTGGTCCTGGGGCTGTACATGGACCCGGCCTATTACCAGCGCATCGAACAACAAGACAGCGCCGGCCTGGAAACCTACTGGCAGGCGCAATTGGCCACCTCCCTGGAGCGCCAGCACCGGCTGCGCGAGGACTGGAAGCTGCCGGTCAGTGGCTGGTACCTGCCGATGGAACTGGACGACCTGCGCTTTCAAGCCGCAGACCGCCGCGCCACCCTGCAACGCCAGCTCAAGGACTTCGCCCGCCAACTCGATGCGCCCTTGCACCTGAGTGCCTTCAGCGCCGGGCACCTGGCGCCCCAGGTCAACAGCGCCTGGCTAGGCGAGCTGGCCAGCGCCGGGATCCAGGTCTGGTGGCAGGACGGCGCCGGCACCGGGCGCCTCGCACCGCTGGTGCGCGACACCTATGCCGCGGCCCTGCCCTGCGGCGTCGGCATCGTTCACGAAGCCTTCCGCCAGACCAGCGCCGAAGGCCAGCCGTTCCGCGCCGAAACGGCGGTACCGGATGCGCGCCCGGGTGGCTGCCATGCCACGGCGGTGTTCTCTCTGCGCTACCGTCCGTGGGGCAAGCCGCTGCTCGACCACTCGCCCGTCACCAAGGCCCGCAATGTTCAGAACCATTGAAGAGCAAGTGCTCAAACAGGGCGCTCCAGCGGCCCTGAAGATTGAATTCGCACAATACGACTTCGAACGCCTGCGCAGCTTCTGCATCCTGATCTACGTCGCCAGCATCGTTGTCTGGCTGACCTTCGACCTGATTGTCAGCTTTCGCGGGAAGCAGGGGTTCAGCGCCTACTCGATGCTGTTCCTGGTGGTCCTGTCGCTGACCACCATCGTCCTGGGCTTCACCCGCAAGGCCCGGCACTTTCAGTGGATCAACCTGCTGTTCGTGCTGACCATCGCCGTCGGCGTGCGCCTGGTGATCGAGGGCCTGCCCATGGACCTGCACCCCGGCTGGCTGATCCTCGGTGCTTCAAGCATTCTCTACAGCGCTTCGGTGATGCCCCTGAGGCGCTGGTCGTTCTTCGCCGCGATCCTCATCACCTGGGCGGTGCTCAATCCGTTCTGGGCCACCAACATCGCCTTCGGCGAGCTCAAGGGCCTGATGGTGCTGGTGTATGCGCTGTTTCTCAGCACCCTGACCCTCTACAGTTTTTTCAAACTGCGCCAGGCCAAGCTGCACAACTACATCATGTCCAAGCTGCTGCTGGACCAGGCCTACCTCGACACCCTCACCGAGATCCCCAACCGCCGTTCGTTCATGGCCCGCGCCGGCCAGCGCCTGCAGGCCCTGCCCCGGGAGCACGACCATTACCTGGCGATGGTCGACATCGACAACTTCAAGAAGGTCAACGATGTGTACGGGCATGACATCGGCGACGAAGTGCTCAAGCGCATCGCCGCCGATATCAAGGAAGTGATGATGGATTTCGACTATGCGCGCCTGGGGGGCGAGGAGTTCGCCATCTACCTGGCCGGCGTGCCCCGGGCGAAGGCAGAGACCCTGGCCGCGCGGCTGTGCCAGGTGGTGCGCGACCAGCCGACCCGGCACCCGGTGACCATCAGCATGGGCCTGGCCCGGGTCGAGCCTGGCGAAACCCTCAACCAGGCCTTGATCAAGGCCGACCAGGCGCTGTACGAATCCAAGCACGGCGGCAAGGATCGCTACACCTTCCATCCAGCCGGCAGGCCCGCACCACCCGCTTAGGAACTGGCTTGCCAGCGAAGAGGCCCCAGCGTCAGTCCACGCTCCTGCGCGACAGCAGCACCTGGGTTACCCGGCGCTCTTCCACTGCCCTGACCTGCAGGCTCCAGTCCGCCCACTCCACCCGATCGCCCTTGACCGGCAGGCGGTCCAGCAGGCTCATCACCAGACCGGCCAGGGTCTGGTAGTCCTCGGTGGGTTCAGCACCGAAGCCGGTCCGCTGGCGGACCTGAGGCAGGTTCAGCGCACCATTGACCAGGAACCCGCCCTCTTCTTCGATCACGTCAGGGCCTTCGATCTCGCTGGCGTCCGGCAGCTCGCCGGCAATGGATTCGAGAATGTCGGTCATGGTCAGGATACCCATGAAGTCACCGAATTCGTTGATCACAAAGGCAATGTGGGTGGACGCCTGGCGCATCTGTTCCAGGGCGTTGAGGATCGAAAAGCTGTCCAGCAGGTTGATGGTCTTGCGCGCCAGATGCTCAAGGTTCGGCTCGCTGCCCGCCAGGTACTCCTTGAGCAGTTCCTTCTTGTGCACGAAGCCCAAAGGTTCATCCACGGCACCATCGCGAATCAGCGGCAGGCGCGAGTACGAAGAATGCATCAGCTTGGTACGAATACTCTCCGGGCTGTCCGTAAGGTCGATGCAGTCGACCTCGGCACGCACCGTCATCAGGCTGCGGATCGGCCGCTCCGCCAGTTGCAGCACACCACTGATCATCACCCGCTCACGGCGGTCGAACAGCTCGCTGCTGGGGGCCTCATCCGTTTCCAGCAAGTCGACAATTTCCTCGCCCACTTCTTCTGCCGCCAGCCTGCGCCCACCCAGCAGGCGCATCACCGCGTAGGCCGTGCGCTCGCGCATCGGCCGCAGGCCCTGCATGGATTTCTTGCGCCGGGCCCGGGCGATCTGGTTGAACACCTCGATCAGGATCGAGAAGCCGATGGCCGCATACAGGTAGCCCTTGGGAATATGGAACCCCAGGCCTTCGGCGGTCAGGCTGAAGCCGATCATCATCAAGAAGCCCAGGCACAGCATGATCACCGTCGGGTGCGCGTTGACAAAGCGGGTCAGCGGCTTGCTGGCGACGATCATCACGCCGATGGACACCACCACCGCGATCATCATCACCGACAGGTGCTCGACCATGCCCACCGCGGTGATCACCGCGTCCAGGGAGAACACCGCATCGAGCACCACGATCTGCGCCACGATCGGCCAGAACAAAGCGTAGGTGGTACTGCCGGTGCGCTGGCTGACATGGCCCTCCAGGCGTTCATGCAACTCCATGGTGGCCTTGAACAGCAGGAACACACCACCGAACAGCATGATCAGGTCACGCCCCGAGAAACTGTGCTCGAAGACCTCGAACAGCGGCTGGGTCAGGGTCACCATCCACGAAATGCTGGCCAGCAGGCCCAGGCGCATCAACAACGCCAGGGACAGGCCGATGATCCGCGCACGGTCGCGCTGCTCGGGCGGCAGCTTGTCCGCGAGGATGGCGATAAACACCAGGTTGTCGATGCCCAGCACCAGCTCCAGGACGATCAGGGTCAAAAGGCCAAGCCAGGCCGTGGGGTCTGCGATCCATTCCATAACGACTCAAGTGCTCCGGAAAATTCAAACGGCCAGGCGCGACGCAGCGCCAAGGTGCAGGAACTGCAAAACCTCGGGTACGGGCGGATAAAGGCAGGAAGTGGCAAGAGCCAGGCAAGTACAAACGGGAGAATGGCTGCCTGAGCGTCTGGGGCTCAGAACCGCCGGATGGCGCGAGAAGTCATGGGGCAAAGCGAGGAAAGAGCGCCGACTGGGGGGCTCCGAGAGCGTGTTCATGCAAGTCCTGAAGGAAAAAACGGACTTGGAGATTACAGGGAGGGCGAGCCGATTCCCCAGCGGGAAATCATTACAAGATTTTATCCGGCCCGCGTCTCTGACGCAGGCCGGCACCGCTACAACTGCTCGGAAATCTCGATCAGGTTCAGGTCCGGGTCCCGCAGGTACACCGAACGGATCGGGCCGGTGGCGCCGGTGCGCGGCACCGGCCCTTCGATGATCGGCCAGTTGGCCTGTTGCAGATGGGCAATCACCTGTTCCAGGGGCACGCTGGCGATGAAGCACAAATCCAGCGCCCCCGGCACCGGCAGGTGGGCCTTGGGTTCGAACTCCTGGCCGCGCACATGCAGGTTGATCTTCTGGTTGCCGTACTTGAAGGCCTTGCGCCCGCCGGCAAAGGTTTCCAGTTGCATGCCCAGCACGCGGACGTAGAAATCCTCGGCGGCAATCGGGTCGATGGTGGTCAGTACCAGGTGGTCAAGGTGGTCGATCATCGAAGACGCAGCTCCTGAAGCGAAAGGAATGGCCCGGGGATTATGCGACCCGGGCCATCGCTTGAACATGCCCCATCAGGCTTTGCCGCGGTACTCGCGCCGTACCTGCTCGATGTAACGCGCCACCGCCGGTGCCTGCTCGAAACGCCGGTGGATCAGCGACAGCCAGGACGTCGCCGCGCTGCCGCCAATTGGCCGGTACAGCACATGGGGCAGGCTGATGTGGCCCACCACCGACTCCGGCACCACTGCCACGCCCTGCCCCAGGGACACCAGGGCCAGTACCGCCACCAGGCCGCCGGGCTGGGGGCCCAGCTTGGGGGCGTAGGCCCCCTGGGCCGCCACCTGCAAGGTGCCGCTGATCTGCTCCGGAAGAATGAAGGTTTCATTGAGCAGGTGTTCGGAGGCGATCTGCGGCAGGCGGCACAACCAGGATTCGTCGGACAGCGCCAGGACAAAGCCCTCGGCGTCCAGGCGAATGGCCTCGACCCCTTCCGGCAATGTCATGGGCGAGCGAATGTAGCCCACGTCCAGGCGACCATCGGCAATCCGCGCCGGCAGTGTCGCCATCGGGCACTCGCGCACGTTGAGGCTGACGTCCGGGCAGTCGCGGCCAAAGCCCTGCACCTGTTTCTGCAACAGCCCGCAATACACCGCCGAGGCCACATAGCCCAGTTCGATATGGCCGATCTCGCCGCGCCCGGCACGCTGGGCATTGCGCTGGGCAAACTCGAACTGGCGCACCGTGGCCTCGGCTTCCAGCAGCAGGGTGGCGCCGGCCTCGGTCAGGCTGACCTCGCGTTGCTGGCGCAGGAACAGCCGGGTGCCAAGGCTGTTCTCCATGTCCTGGATCTGCCGGCTCAGGGTGGGCGGGGCAATCCCCAATTGCTCGGCGGCGCGGGTGAAATTGCGCTGCCGGGCCACCGCCAGGAAGTAGCGAAAGTGACGAATTTCCATGATGGGCATTAGCTCAAAGGTAATGAACTGGTCGCCAGCAGCTAACAAAGACCGCGAAAGGCCGGGATAAGCTGAGCGAACCTTCACAGTAGAGAGCCTCTGCCATGCGCGTCAAACCCCTGTTTCTGGCAATGATCACCTGCTGCGTGCTGCAGACTGCGGCAGCCGAGGACAGCCAACCCGTCATTGCCCGCAAGGCAATCCTTACCCTGGACAACGCCCAGCGCCTGCTCAGGGCCGCCCAGCAAACCGCCCAGGCCAAGGGCTGGCCCTGCGCCGTGGCAATCGTCGACGACGGCGGCTGGCCGATACTGGGCGCACGCATGGACGGCGCCCCGGTGGTGGCCGGAGTCGAGCTGGCCCAGGGCAAGGCACGCACCTCGGCGCTGTTCAAGCGGCCTTCCGGGGATCTGGAAAACGCCGTCAATGGCGGCCGCCCCGCGGCCCTCAGCGCCGGCCTGGTGATGATGAAAGGCGCTCAGCCGATCATCGTCGACGGCCAGGTGATCGGCGCCATCGGGGTCAGTGCCGACACCCCGGCCCACGACGATGAAATCGCCCTGGCCGCTCTCGCCATCCTCAGTCGGCAGGCCACGCAATGAACCGCTCCGTCAACCCGCGCCTGACCCTGCTCACCGCCTCCGGGGTTTGTTCGCTGATCGTTCTGGACACCAACATCGTCGCCGTGGCGCTGCCGAGCATCGCCCGTGACCTGGGGGCCAACTTCGCCGATATCGAGTGGGTGGTCAGCGCCTACATGCTGGCCTTCGCCGCCCTGCTGCTGCCCGCCGGCAGCCTGGCCGACCGCTTCGGCCGCAAGCGCACCCTGCTCTGCGGCCTGGGCCTGTTCATCCTTGCCTCCCTGGGCTGCGGCGCGGCGCCCAACGCCCTGCTGCTGGACATCGCCCGGGCGCTCAAGGGGGTGGGCGCGGCGCTGCTGCTGACCTCGGCCCTGGCCTCCATCGGCCATACCTTCCATGACGAAGTGGAACGGGCCAAGGCCTGGGCCTTCTGGGGTGCCTGCATGGGCATGGCCATGACTGCCGCGCCCACGGTCGGCGGGCTGATCACCGAGTACTTCGGCTGGCGCTGGATCTTCTACTTCAACCTGCCGGTGGGTGCGCTGCTGCTGTGGAGTGTGCTGCGCAACGTGCCCGAATCCCGGGATACCCAGGCGGCGCGCCTCGACCCCTGGGGCAGCCTGGCCTTCAGCGCCAGCCTGCTGTGCCTGATCTGGGGCCTGATCGAGGCCAACCGCATCGGCTGGAGCCACCCGGCCACCACCACCCGGCTGCTGGCAGGCGTGGCGCTGCTGGGGCTGTTCGTGCTGATCGAACGGCTGCAAAGCCGGCCCATGGTGGACCTGCAACTGTTCCGCCACCCGCGCTTCATCGGCGCCCTGCTGGGCATGTTCGCCTACGCCGGTTGCGCCCAGGTGATGATGACGCTGCTGCCCTTCTACCTGCAGAACGGCCTGGGCTTCTCGGCCATCGCCTCGGGCCTGGGCATGCTGCCCTTCGCCCTGACCATGCTCATCTGCCCGCGGATCGGCGCACGCCTGGCCGGGCGCTATGCGCCGGCCACGCTGATGGCCGCAGGGCTGACCCTGGTGGGCTGCGGCAACCTGCTCAGCGCCTGGGCGGTACACGCCGGGGGCTACCTGAACTTCGCCCTGGCAATCGCCGTGACCGGCGCCGGGGCCGGCTTGCTCAATGGCGACACGCAGAAAAACATCATGGCCTGCGTGCCCCGGGAGCGCACCGGCATGGCCTCGGGCATGAGCACCACCATGCGCTTTAGCGCCATCATGCTGGCCATCGGGGTATTCGGTGCGCTGCTGGCCAGCCATACCCAGCAGCTCTTGCAGGCCAGCCTGCACGCCGTGCCCGGGCACTGGCTGGAGCAGGCAGCGGAGATTGCCTCACGGGTGGTGGCCGGGGACATGCAGGGCGCGATGGCCGGTTTGCCGCCCGATGCCCGGGCCCTGGTTGAGCCCCTGGCCCGGCAGGCCTTTGTCGGTGGTTTCGGCCTGGTGCTGACGGTGGCCGGGATGCTCGCCCTGCTCGGCGCCCTGGTGGTGGGCCGGCTGATGCGCAATCCACTGCCCCAGGTGTCGGGGCTGACGCTGAAGCTGCAATAGCAAAGGCACTGCACAAACCGCTGCCGCGCCTGCGGCAGCGGTCCTGGCCCGCCCGCATGCAATTTCACAACACTCGTTCAATTGCTGGGGCAATCCGCCACGGTTAAGGTGCGCCCTTCGCAACGCCCCATTGAATGGATAACGAGGTGAGCGTGAAGCCTTCAAGCGTGATCGTGGTGGGCGCCGGGATTGTCGGCGCCGCCATTGCCTACCACCTGGCCCGCCAGGGCGCGCAGGTGACCGTGCTGGAACAGGACAGCCCGGGCTCGGGCGTCACCCGCCACTCCTTTGCCTGGATCAACCCCCACGGCGAGTTTCCGCCAGCCGCCCGCGCCCTGCGGGCCCAGGCGCTGGCAGACTACCGCCGCCTGCAGCACGAACTGCCGGCCTTGCAGGTCCGCTGGTCCGGCGCGCTGACCTACGGCGCGGCCGAGCAGCAAGCGCCAGATACCGACGAGCCAACCGCCGAGGCCCCAACCCAGTGGCTGGACCGGGCCGGGGTTGCCCAACTGGAACCCCACCTGCAAGTGCTGCCGGAGCGTGCCCGCTATGCACCCGGCGAAGGCAGCCTGGACCCGGTGGCCGCCACCCGCACCCTGCTCGATGCGGCCTGCACCCACGGCGCCCGGGTGTTCGACCAGACCCGGGTACTTGGCTTGCGGGTCGAAGGCCAGCGGGTACTCGGGGCAAACACCGCCGCCGGGCTCCACCGTGCCGACCAGGTGCTGCTCGCCAGCGGCTGCGCCACCCCGGCCCTGCTCGCGCCCCTGGGTATCCAATTGCCGGTGCAGGCCTCGCCGTCGATCCTGATCCGCATCCATGCGCCACCGGGCCTGGTCAAGACCCTGGTCTCCAACAGCCAGCTGGAAATCCGCGAAGCGGCAGACGGCAGCCTGCTGCTGGCCGAGGACTATATCGATGCCCAGGGCCCACAGGGGCCCGACGCCATCGCGCAACAGGCCCTGGCCAGCATCCGCCAGCTGTTTCGTGGCGCCCAGGCCATCACCCTGCGCAGCGTGGAAGTCGGCCTGCGGCCGATGCCCGAGGACCAACTGCCGATCATCGGCCCCAGCCCCCGCTACCAGGGCCTGTACCTGGCGGTGATGCACGCCGGCGTGACCCTGGCCCCCACGGTGGCGCGCCTGATCGGCCAGGAACTGCTGCACGGGCAAACCTGCGCCGAACTGGCCGCCTGCCGACCGGCACGCTTCGCCTGAACACCAGCCCCTGCCGCCACACCACGGCAGGGCCCGCAAGATTTCACGGAATCATCCGCCCTCGCCTGTTGTCCTCTTTTGATTGCACGACTTCTTAAGCGGACCGCAGGAGCTCTTCATGGCGAACATCACCATCGCCCAGCAACTGGCAACCACCCTTGAACAGGCCGGGGTCAAGCGTATCTGGGGGCTGACCGGCGACAGCCTCAATGGCCTCACCGACGCTCTGCACAGCATGCAGACCATCGAGTGGATGCATGTGCGCCACGAAGAGGTGGCCGCCTTCGCCGCCGGCGCCGAAGCCGCCGCCACCGGGCAACTGGCGGTGTGCGCCGGCAGTTGCGGGCCGGGCAACCTGCACCTGATCAATGGTCTGTTCGACTGTCACCGCAACCATGTGCCGGTACTGGCCATCGCCGCACAGATCCCCTCCTCGGAGATCGGCCTCGACTATTTTCAGGAAACCCACCCTCAGGAGCTGTTCAAGGAGTGCAGCCACTTCGTCGAACTGGTGAGCAACCCGGCGCAGATGCCCGAGGTGCTGCACCGGGCCATGCGCAGCGCGATCCTCAACCGCGGCGTGGCGGTGGTGGTGATCCCCGGCGACGTGGCCCTGCAACAGGTGCCCGCCGCCAGCAAGCCATGGCCGGCCCTGCACGCACCGCGCACCCTGCCTGCCCCCCACGACCTGGACAAGCTGGTGGAGTTGCTGAGCCAGAGCAAGGCCGTGACCCTGCTCTGCGGCAGCGGCTGCGCCGGCGCCCACGATCAGGTGGTGGCCCTGGCCGACGCCCTCGGCGCACCGGTGGTGCATGCCTTGCGCGGCAAAGAGCATGTGGAATGGGACAACCCCTTCGACGTCGGCATGACCGGCCTGATCGGCTTCAGCTCCGGCTACCACGCCATGCTCAACTGCGACACCCTGGTGATGCTCGGCACCGACTTTCCCTATCGCCAGTTCTACCCCAGCGACGCCTGCGTCATACAGATCGACCGCAACCCCCAGGCCCTGGGCCGGCGAGTGCCGCTGGACCTGGGGATCGCCGCCGACGTCAGCGAAACCCTCGCCGCACTGCTGCCGCGCCTGCCCTATAAGGGCGACCGCCGCTTTCTCGAAGAATCCCTCAAGCACTACGCCAAGGCGCGCCAGGGCCTGGACGACCTGGCCCAGCCCTCGCCCGCGGGCCGGCCGATCCACCCGCAGTACCTGACCCGGCTGCTCAGCGAACTGGCAGACGAAGACGCCATCTTCACTGCCGACGTCGGCACCCCCACGGTGTGGGCCGCGCGCTACCTGAAAATGAACGGCCAGCGGCGCCTGCTGGGCTCTTTCAACCACGGCTCCATGGCCAACGCCATGCCCCAGGCCATGGGCGCCCAGGCCGCCTTCCCCCAGCGCCAGGTGATCTCGCTGTCCGGCGATGGCGGCTTCAGCATGCTGATGGGCGACTTCATCTCCCTGGCCCAGCTCAAGCTGCCGGTGAAGATCGTGGTCTACGACAACGCCTCCCTGGGTTTTGTCGCCATGGAAATGAAATCCGCCGGCTACCTGGACACCGGCACCGACCTGCACAACCCGGACTTTGCCGCCATGGCCAACGCCATGGGCATTCTCGGCCTGCGAGTGGAAAACTCCGAAGAACTGGAAGGCGCCCTGCGCACCGCCCTGGCCCATGACGGCCCGGTGCTGGTGGACGTGGTCACCGCCACCCAGGAACTGGCCATGCCGCCGGCCATCAAGCTGGAACAGGCCAAGGGCTTCAGCCTGTACATGCTCAAGGCGGTGATGAGCGGGCGTGGCGACGAGGTGATCGAACTGGCCAGGACCAATTGGTTCAAGGACAGTTGGTTCAAGATCACCTAGAAAGGCTCTACCTCCGGGCATGCCATCGCAGCCTCTAATGGACCCACATTAGAGGCCTGTGTCCATGAAAAGGGCGGCAGTGGCATCCATCGAGGGTGGCGTTGGGAAAACCACCTTCGCAGGCTTCGCTTCTCATCCATCAAGGCGTTTCGACTGCGCGCCAACGGATTGGCCGTAAGCACAAGCGAGACAAGAAAACCGTCGCGTTCCTTCAGTGATCCGATCATTTTTGAGCCGCTTGCCTCTTTCAAGATCGGCGGTGGATGAAGGCATGCCCAAACTTCAGCCCCCCCTTGGCGGCCGACTGATCAGGCGCAAAAAAACTACGCAATATCTTCCTTTAGACCAAATGCCTTTGCTTTTTTGAATGCTAATTCGGAAACGGAAGGTGCATCGCTTTTCCGGCAGGCTAGAGTCTAAATCCGACAAGCACATTGATGTGCCTCTTGCACGGATGCACAGAGACTGGCGGCCTTCTCCTCTTCACAGACAGCCCGCCTCGAAACAGGGAGTGTTATGAACAAGCCGATCAAGAATGTCGTCATCGTGGGCGGCGGCACCGCGGGCTGGATGGCCGCTTCGTACCTCGTCCGGGCGCTCCAACAGCAGGTAAACATCATGCTCATCGAGTCTGCGGCGATCCCCCGGATCGGCGTGGGCGAGGCGACCATCCCGAGTTTGCAGAAGGTGTTCTTCGACTTCCTCGGGATACCGGAGCGGGAGTGGATGCCCCAAGTGAACGGCGCCTTCAAGGCCGCGATCAAGTTCGTGAACTGGAGAAAATCTCCCGACCCATCGCGCGAAGATTACTTCTACCATTTGTTCGGCAGCGTGCCGAACTGCGACGGCGTGCCGCTTACCCACTACTGGCTGCGCAAGCGCGAACAGGGCTTCCAGCAGCCGATGGCGTACGCGTGCTACCCGCAGCCCGGGGCCCTCGACGGCAAGCTGGCACCCTGCCTGGCCGACGGCACCCGCCAGATGTCCCACGCGTGGCACTTCGACGCGCACCTGGTGGCCGACTTCTTGAAGCGCTGGGCCGTCGAGCGCGGGGTGAATCGCGTGGTCGACGAGGTCGTGGAGGTTCAACTGAACGACCGCGGCTACATCTCCACCCTGTTAACCAAGGAAGGGCGGACGCTGGAGGCAGACCTGTTCATCGACTGCTCCGGCATGCGGGGGCTCCTGATCAATCAGGCCCTGAAGGAACCCTTCATCGACATGTCCGACTACCTGCTGTGCGACAGCGCGGTCGCCAGCGCCGTGCCCAACGACGACGCGCGCGAGGGGGTCGAGCCTTACACCTCCTCGATCGCCATGAACTCGGGATGGACCTGGAAGATTCCGATGCTGGGCCGGTTCGGCAGCGGCTACGTCTTCTCGAGCAAGTTCACCTCGCGCGACCAGGCCACCGCCGACTTCCTCAAACTCTGGGGCCTCTCGGACAATCAGCCGCTCAACCAGATCAAGTTCCGGGTCGGGCGCAACAAGCGGGCGTGGGTCAACAACTGCGTCTCGATCGGGCTGTCGTCGTGCTTTCTGGAGCCCCTGGAATCGACGGGAATCTACTTCATCTACGCGGCGCTTTACCAACTCGTGAAGCACTTCCCCGACACCTCGTTCGACCCGCGGTTGCGCGACGCATTCAACGCCGAGATCGTCTACATGTTCGACGACTGCCGGGACTTCGTCCAGGCGCACTATTTCACTACGTCGCGCGAAGACACGCCGTTCTGGCTCGCGAACCGGCACGAATTGCGGCTCTCGGACGCCATCCAGGAGAAGGTTGAGCGCTACAAGGCCGGGCTGCCGCTGACCACCACCTCGTTCGACGATTCCACGTACTACGAGACCTTCGACTACGAATTCAAGAACTTCTGGTTGAACGGCAACTACTACTGCATCTTTGCCGGCCTGGGCATGCTGCCCGACCGGTCGCTGCCGCTCCTGCAGCACCGACCGGAGTCGATCCAGAAAGCCGAAGCGATGTTCGCCAGCATCCGGCGCGAAGCCGAGCGCCTGCGCACGAGCCTGCCGACGAACTACGACTACCTGCGGTCACTGCGTGACGGCGCGCAGCTGTCGCGCAACCAGCACGGACCGACGCTCGCGGCGCAGGAACGCCAGTAGTGGAACGCACCTTGAACCGGGTATCGGCATTCGCGGCCACGCACGCTGCCGTGGCGGCCTGCGATCCGCTACAGGCGCGCGCGCTGGTTCTGCAGCTGCCGGCCCTGAACCGTGACAAGGACGTGCCCGGCATCGTCGGCTTGCTGCGCGAGTTCCTCCCGGTGAGCGGCGTGCCCTGCGCCTGGGGCTTCGTCGAAGCCGCCGCCGCGATGCGGGACATCGGTTTCTTCCTGGGGTCGCTCAAGCGGCACGGACATGAGCCCGTGGACCTGGTGCCCGGGCTTGAACGGGTGCTGCTCGACCTGGCACGGGTGACCGACTTGCCGCCGCGCGAGACACTCCTGCATGTGACGGTCTGGAACCCGGCGGCGGCCGATGCACAGCGGAGCTACACCGGGCTGCCCGACGAAGCGCACCTGCTCGAGAGCGTGCGCATCTCGATGGCGGCCCTCGAGGCGGCCATCGCGTTGACCGTCGAGCTGTCCGATGTATCCCTGCGCTCGCCCGCGTTCGCACAAGGGTGCGATGAGCTGGAAGCCTACCTGCAGAAAATGGTCGAATCGATCGTCTACGCGTACCGCTTCATCTCGCCCCAGGTCTTCTACGATGAGCTGCGCCCCTTCTACGAACCGATTCGAGTCGGGGGCCAGAGCTACCTCGGCCCCGGTGCCGTAGAAATGCCCCTCTTCGTGCTGGAGCACGTCTTGTGGGGCTCGCAATCGGACGACCCAGCTTATCGAGAATTCAAAGAGACGTACCTGCCCTACGTGCTTCCCGCGTACAGGGCGGTCTACGCTCGGTTCGCCACAGAGCCGGCGCTCATCGACCGCGCGCTCGCCGAGGCGCGAGCGGTGGGTACCCAGGGCGAGCACGTCCGGGCTGGGCTGACAGCCCTCGAGCGGGTCTTCAAGGTCCTGCTGCGCTTCCGGGCGCCTCACCTCAAATTGGCGGAGCGGGCATACGAAGCCGGGCGCAGCGGCCCCACAACCGGCAGCGGGGGCTACGCGCCCAGCATGCTCGGCGATCTACTCACGCTCACCCATGCCGCGCGGTCCCGCATCCGCGCCGCGCTCGATGAATCCTGATGCGCGCGACCCAGTGTTATCTCACAAGGAGAGTTTGCCCCCATGACTCAGAAGAGCCCCGCGAACGGACACGATAGCAACCACTTCGACGTAATCATCCTCGGTTCGGGCATGTCCGGTACCCAGATGGGGGCCATCCTGGCCAAACAACAGTTTCGCGTGCTGATTATCGAGCAGTCGTCGCACCCGCGGTTCACGATCGGTGAATCGTCGATCCCCGAGACGTCGCTCATGAACCGCATCATCGCTGATCGCTACGACATTCCGGAGCTCGGCCACATCACCTCGTTCTACTCGACGCAGCGTTACGTTTCGTCGAGCACGGGCATCAAGCGCAACTTCGGCTTCGTGTTCCACAAACCTGGGCAGGAGCACGACCCGAAGGAGTTCACGCAGTGCGTCATTCCCGAGCTGCCGTGGGGGCCGGAGAGCCATTATTACCGGCAGGACGTCGACGCCTATCTGTTGCAAGCGGCCATCAAATATGGCTGCACGGTCCGCCAGAAGACGAGCGTGACCGAATATCACGCGGACAAGGACGGCGTCGCGGTGACCACCGCCGAGGGCGAGCGGTTCACCGGCCGGTACATGATCGACTGCGGAGGACCCGGCGCGCCGCTGGCGACCAAGTTCGGGCTCCGCGAAGAGCCGTGTCGCTTCAAGACGCACTCGCGCAGCCTCTACACGCACATGCTCGGGGTCAAGCCGTTCGACGACATCTTCAAGGTCAAGGGGCAGCGCTGGCGCTGGCACGAAGGAACCTTGCACCACATGTTCACCGGCGGCTGGCTCTGGGTGATTCCGTTCAACAACCACCCACGGTCAACCAATAACCTGGTGAGCGTCGGCCTGCAGCTCGACCCGCGTGTCTACCCGAAAACCGACATTCCCGCGCAGCAGGAATTCGACGAGTTCCTCGCGCGGTTCCCGAGCATCGGCGCTCAGTTCCAGGACGCCGTGCCGGTGCGCGACTGGGTCAAGACCGACCGCCTGCAGTTCTCGTCGAGCGCCTGCGTCGGCGACCGCTACTGCCTGATGCTGCACGCGAACGGGTTCATCGACCCGCTCTTCTCCCGGGGGCTCGAGAACACCGCGGTGACCATCCATGCGCTCGCGACGCGCCTTATCAAGGCGCTACGCGACGACGACTTCTCCCCCGAGCGCTTCGAGTACATCGAGCGCCTGCAGCAAAAGCTTTTGGACCACAATGACGACTTCGTCAGCTGCTGCTACACGGCGTTCTCGGACTTCCGCCTATGGGATGCGTTCCACCGGCTGTGGGCGGTCGGCACTATCCTCGGGCAGTTCCGGCTGGTGCAAGCCCACGCGAGGTTTCGCGCATCGCGCGACGAGGGCGACCTCGATCACCTCGACAACGACCCGCCGTACCTCGGGTACCTGTGCGCGGACATGGAGCAGTACTACCAGTTGTTCAACGACGCCAAAGCCGAGGTCGAGGCCGTGAGCGCCGGGCACAAGTCGGCCGAGGAGGCCGCGTTGCGGATTCACGCCCTCATCGACGAACGAGACTTCGCCAAGCCGATGTTCGGCTTCGGGTACTGCATCACCGGGGACAAGCCGCAGCTCAACAACTCGAAGTACAGCCTGATACCGGCGATGAAGCTGATGTACTGGACGCAAACCCGCGCGCCGGCAGAGGTGAAGAAGTACTTCGACTACAACCCGATGTTCGCGCTGCTCAAGGCGTACATCACCACCCGCATCGGCTTGGCTCTGAAGAAGTAGTCGGCCAAGGACGGCACACACGCGATGAACAACATTCAATTGGATCAAGCGAACGTCAAGAAGCATCCCCCGGGGGCGTACGACGCGACCACACGCGTGGCCGCGAGCTGGTACGTCGCGATGCGCTCGAACGACCTCAGGGACAAGCCGAAGGAGTTGACGCTTTTTGGCCGTCCATACGTGGCGTGGCGCGCAGCGAAGGGGCAGGCCGTGGTGATGGACCGCCACTGCTCGCACCTAGGCGCGAACCTGGCTGACGGGCGGATCAAGGACGGATGCATCCAGTGCCCGTTTCACCACTGGCGCTACGACGAGCAAGGCAAGTGCGTTCACATCCCCGGTCACAGCGAGGTGGTGCGCCAGCTCGAGCCGATACCACGCGCGGCGCGCCAGCCGACGTTGGTCACCACCGAGCGATACGGCTACGTGTGGGTCTGGTACGGCTCCCCGCAGCCGCTGCACCCGCTGCCCGAAATCACCGCAGCCGACGTCGACAACGGCGACTTCATGCACCTGCACTTCGCGTTCGAGACGACGACGGCAGTCTTGCGGATCGTCGAGAACTTCTACGACGCACAGCACGCAACCCCCGTGCACGCGCTCCCGATCTCGGCCTTCGAGCTCAAGCTCTTCGACGACTGGAGCCGCTGGCCGGAGGTTGAGTCGCTGGCCCGGGCGGGCGCGTGGTTCGGCGCCGGGATCGACTTCAACGTGAACCGCTACTTCGGCCCCCTCGGCATGCTGTCGCGCGCGCTCGGCCTGAACATGTCGCAGATGAACCTGCACTTCGATGGCTACCCCGGCGGGTGCGTCATGACCGTTGCCCTGGACGCAGACGTCAAATACAAACTGCTCCAGTGTGTGACACCGGTGAGCGACGGCAAGAACATCATGCACATGCTCATCTCGATCAAGAAGGTGGGCGGCGTCCTGCGTCGTGCGACCGACTTTGTGCTGTTCGGGCTGCAGACCAGGCAGGCAGCGGGGTACGACGTCAAAATCTGGAACGGGATGAAGCCCGACGGCGGCGGCGCGTACAGCAAGTACGACAAGCTCGTGCTCAAGTACCGTGCGTTCTACCGCGGCTGGGTCGACCGTGTCGCGAGTGAGCAGTAATGCGTGAGGCCGAGCCGGTAGCGGCCGCGTCGCGCTGCCCGGCGCTTGCGAACCTTTCGAGCTGCGTCACGGAGATCAGGGCGTACGGCGCGGCGGGCCCGCTTGGGCTCGCGGCCACCCGCTTGGTGTCGGTGTCGCTCTTTGCGAGGTATTGATGACCATCTGGCTGTTGCAACTCGTGCTGGTGATCGCGCTCTGCAACCTCTGCGGCCGCCTTGCCGAACGGCTCGGCCAGTGCGCGGTGGTCGGCGAGATCGCGGCCGGCCTGCTGTTGGGGCCTTCGCTGTTCGGCGTGATCGCACCGAACTTCTACGAACTGTTGTTCGGCCCACGTACGCTGACAGCCATGGCGCACGTCGGCGAAGTCGGCCTGATACTGCTGATGTTTCAGATCGGTCTGCATATGGAGTTGAGCGAGACGCTGCGCGGCAAGCGCTGGCGCGTACCTGTCGCGATCGCGGCAGGCGGGCTCATCGCGCCGGCCGCGATCGGCATGATCGTCGCCACCGTCTCCAAAGGCTCGCTCGCCAACGACGTGCCGGCGCTGCCTTATGTACTCTTCTGCGGTGTCGCACTTGCGGTATCAGCGGTGCCGGTGATGGCGCGCATCATCGACGACCTGGCGCTCGACACCATAGTCGGCGCACGGTATGCAATGTCTGCCGCGATGCTGACGGATGCGCTCGGCTGGATGCTGCTGGCAACGATTGCCTCGCTATCGAGCGGGCCTGGCTGGGCATTTGCGCAGATGCTCGTCAGCCTGCTCGTGTACCTGGTGCTGTGCGCGCTCCTGGTGCGCTTCGTGGTGCGGCCGGTGCTTGCGCGGCTCGCCTCGACTGCGCATGCGACGCGCGACCGCTTGGCCGTGTTGCTCTGCTTTGTAATAGCCTCGGCACTCGCGACGTCGCTGATCGGATTCCATAGTGCATTTGGCGCACTTGCGGCGGCGCTGTTCGTGCGGCGCGTGCCCGGCGTCGCGAAGGAGTGGCGCGATAACGTCGAAGGTTTCGTCAAGCTTGTACTGATGCCGGTGTTCTTCGCGTGTGCGGGACTGCATGCGTCGGTCGGCACGATCGACGACGCGGCATCGTGGATGTGGTGCGGGGTATTCCTCGTGGGCGGATTCATCGGCAAGTTCGGCGGCAGCTATCTGGGCGCGCGTGCCACTGGGCTGGCGCCACACGATGCGATGCTGGTGAGCTCGTTGATGAATACGCGCGGGTTGATGGAGCTAATCGTCCTGTCAATCGGCCTGCAGATGCAGATTCTTCCGCCAAAGGTCTACACGATCCTCGTGGTGTTCGCGCTGGTGACGACGGCGCTGACCGCACCGCTGGTTCGATTCACGCTGCGCATGCAAACCCGCGCAATGAGCCAACAGGCCGCCTGAGCCAGTTTGAGGGGAGAGCTCACCATGAATGCTGCCACCGAAACCAAAGTTCACGATTTGCTCGATGCCGTGGGCCGCGATGTCCGCGATGCCCGTGAACTGCGCAACGTGCTGGGGCAGTTTGCTACCGGTGTGACCGTGATCACCACCCGCACCGCCGAAGGCCGCAACGTCGGTGTGACGGCCAACTCGTTCTCCTCACTGTCGCTGTCACCGGCGCTGGTGCTCTGGAGCCTGGCACGCACGGCACCGAGCCTGAAGGCCTTTTGCTCGGCGAGCCACTTTGCCATCAACGTACTGGGCGCGCACCAGCACCACCTGTCGGAGCAGTTCGCACGGGCAGCAGCCGACAAGTTCGCCGGTGTAGCTCATTCCTATGGCAAGGCAGGAGCCCCGGTGCTGGACGATGTGGTGGCAGTGCTGGTGTGCCGCAACGTCACCCAGTACGAGGGGGGTGACCACCTGATCTTCATTGGCGAGATCGAACAATACCGCTACAGCGGCGCAGAACCGCTGGTCTTCCATGCAGGCCAATACCGGGGTCTAGGGAGCCATAGAGCAGAACGCGTCCTCAAGCACGAATAGCCCGGCTCATGTGATCTATTGCCGGGAAGGGTCACTGATCCAGGTGTCCCTTGATGGAGCAGCAGCTGGGGATCTAAAGAGTTCGTAAAAACTGCCCGTCCGCCCCTCCCGGCACCTGGCAAATGCGCTTCAATAACCTGCAAGACAAGCCCGAAGCTCCCGGAGAAACCCATGAGCAAAGTCGCCCGCTATCTGCAGGTCGAAGACATCCTCCTGGCGGTCAATGTCACGAGCAAGCAGCGCCTGTTCGAGCAGGTCGGCCAGCACCTGCAAGAGACCCGGCAACTGCCGGCGGATTGGGTAGCCGCCAGCCTGTGGCGCCGGGAGCTGGCCGCCAGTACCGCCATCGGTGAAGGGGTGGCGGTGCCCCACGCGCGGCTCGCCGAGCTTGATCGCATTCATGCGCTGTACCTGCGGCCACAGACCGCCATGGCCTTTGCCGCCCCGGACCAGCAGCCGGTCAGCGATATCCTGGTGCTGCTGGTGCCCGCTCCCGCCGATCAGCAGCACCTGGACCTGCTGGCCGACACCGCCCGGCTGTTTGCCAACCCGCGGTTTCGCCAGGCCCTGCTGCGCTGTACTGCGCCGATGCAGGTCAAACAGCTGTTCGATCATTGGTAGCTTGACCCAGACACCTGCTCCAGCACGCAATACCCATTTGCCGCTTCCCCCGCGGCAAATGGGATAGCTCAAGCCCCACCGATCACCTTCCGGCACAAGATTTCATCTATTGGCGGTTAGCTGACTCATCCATTAACGTTCATTACACCTCGCGCAGCCCAGCGCTTGAGGGGGCGCCTGTCCAGCCGTTGCGCCGCTCTCCATATTCCTGTTGAACCAACTCACGATTGCTCAATTAGAGAGAATATGAACAAGCCACAGCTGCTGCCTGTAGCCACTGGCGGCCGGCGTCCTCACAAGGACGAAGGTGCCGGTCGAAAACCCTCTGGGCACCTGTCTCTTCTGTTGCTTGCCCGCTCGTTCCTGAACCTGATCTGCATCGCAGCCCTGGCCGGCTGCGCCGTGGGGCCGGATTTCAGCCGCCCGGAACTGAGCCGGGACGCCGGCTACAGCGCCACGCCCCTGCCGCCCGGCACCGCCACGGCAGGGGGAGCCGCCGGGGGCGCGGCGCAGCGACTGGTGAACGGCATGGACATTCCCGGGCAGTGGTGGACGCTGTTCCGCTCGCCGCAACTCGATGCCCTGGTGCAGGAAGCGCTACAGGCCAACCCGGATATCGACGCCGCCCAGGCCGCGCTGCGCCAGGCCAATGAACTGCTGTACGCCGAACAGGCGTCGCTGTTTCCCTCCCTCAGCGCCTCGGCCTCGAAAACCCGGGAAAAGGTGTCCGCCGCCAGCGCCCTGGGCTCCAGCGGCGGTGCGGCAGCGGCCGGGGGCTCTGCGGCGCAGATCTTCACGGTCAACTCGGCGTCCCTGAGTGTGTCCTACGCCCCCGACGTGTTTGGCGGCACCCGCCGGCAGATCGAGGCCAGCGGTGCCCAGGCCGACTACCAGCGCTACCAGCTGGAGGCGACCTACCTGACCCTCACCGCCAACCTGGTGAACACCGCCATCAGCCTGGCCTCGATCCGTGACCAGATCGCCGCCACCGAAACCGTGATTCGCCTGCAGAGCGACCAGCTCGACCTGCTGCAGGCCCAGCGTCGACTCGGTGCCATCGGCGACAGCGATCTGCTGACCCAGCAAGCGACCCTGGCCCAGACCCGCGCCACCCTGCCGCCCTTGCACAAACAGCTGGCCCAGACCCGCAACCAGTTGCAGGCCTACCTGGGTCGCTTCCCCAGCCAGGACCGTGGCGAACACTTCCAGCTGGCCTCCCTGCACCTGCCCGAGGAGCTGCCCCTGAGCCTGCCTTCGGCCATCGTCGAGCAGCGGCCCGACGTGCGCTCCGCCGAGGCCCAGTTGCATCAGGCCAGCGCCGATATCGGCGTGGCCATCGCCAACCAGTTGCCGCAGTTCAGCATTACCGGTTCCCTGGGCTCCACGGCGCTGGCGGGCACCAAACTGTTTTCCTCCGGCACCGGGGTCTGGAGCCTGGCCGGCTCCATCGCCCAGCCGCTGTTCGACGCCGGCGCCCTGGAGCATCGCAAGCGCGCCGCGGTGGCCGCCTATGACCAGGCCGCCGCGCGCTATCGCGGCACGGTGATCACCGCCTTCCAGGATGTGGCCAATGCCCTGCGTGCCCTGCAGGCCGACGCCGAGGCCCTGCAACAGCAAGTGCTGGCCGAGACCGCCGCGCGCCAGAGCCTGGACCTGGCCCAGGCCCAGTACCGCCTGGGTGCGGTGGGCTACCTGAACCTGCTGACCGCGCAGCAGACCTACCAGAACGCGATTGTCAGCCGGGTGCGGGCCCAGGCCGCCCGCTACAGCGATACCACGGCGCTGTTCCAGGCCCTGGGGGGCGGCTGGTGGCAGCGCCAGGATGTCGCCCCCGACAGCCTCGGCAGCCCCGATCGTTTCGGCTGGCCGTCGCTCAAGGAGATGTACCCGCCGCCCGCGGCCCAGCACCGCGAACAGGCTCAAGCCGGCCAGCCGGGCCGGCTCCAGGGGCCGGCAGCCGCCGCGCCGTCCACTCGACCTGCACCCTTGCCTTAAGTGAGATCCGCCATGGCCGATGTCCACTCCAGCCCTTCCCCTGCGCACCCCGGCGCGGCCCCCCAGGCGCCGCGCAAGCGCCGGCTGCTGCGGCCGATGCTGATCATGCTCGGCGTGGTGCTGCTGATCGTCGCGGTGATCGGCGGGGTCAAGTTCGCGCAGATCTCCAAGCTGATCGCCCAGGCCAAGGTGCCCCTGCCGCCCGCGGTGGTTACCGCCATCAAGGCCCAGTACGAAGAGTGGCAGCCCAGCGTCTCCGCGGTGGGCTCGATGAAGACCGTGCGCGGGGTGGACGTGACTACCGAGGTCGGCGGCATCGTGCGCAGCATCGGCTTCAAGCCCGGCCAGGAAGTGGCCGCCGGCGACCTGCTGGTGCAGTTGAATGCCGACTCCGACATCGCCCAGCTGCACTCCCTGGAAGCCACCGCGGCCCTGGCCGGCACGGTGCTCAAGCGCGACCGGGCGCAACTGAAGGTGAGCGCGGTGTCCCAGGCCCTGGTCGAGGCCGACGAAGCCGACCTCAAGGCCAAGCTGGCCGCTGCCGAACAGCAGCGCGCGCTGGTGGCGAAGAAGAGCATCCGCGCGCCCTTTGCCGGGCGCATCGGCATCACCGCGGTCAACCCCGGGCAATACCTCAACCCGGGGGACAAGATCGCCAACCTGCAGACCTTCGACCCGATCTACATCGACTTCAACGTGCCCCAGACCCAGCTCCAGCAAGTAGCCCTGGGCCAGAGCGTCACGGTCAGCGCCGACGGCCTGCCCAAGCAGACGTTCACTGGCCGGGTCAGCTCCATCGACACCCAGTTCGACCCCAACACCCGCAACGTCACGGTGGAAGCCACCATCGACAACCCCAAGCGCAGCCTGGTGCCCGGCATGTTCGCCCGGGCCGTGGTGGCCTCAGGCGGCACCCAGCGTTACCTGACCCTGCCCCAGACCGCGGTCACCTATAACCCCTATGGCACCACGGTGTTCATCGCCAGCCAGAAGAACAACGACCAGGGCGACGCGGTGCTCACCGCGCAGCAGACCTTCATCGAAACCGGCCCCAACCGTGGCGACCAGGTGGCGGTGCTGTCAGGGGTCAAGGAAGGCGACCTGGTGATCACCAGCGGCCAGATGAAACTCAAGAACGGCTCGCCGGTGAAAATCGACAACAGTCACACGCCGCGCAACGATCCTTCGCCAACGCCGCAAGAGCGCTAGGGCCCGCCATGAACTTCACCGATACCTTTATCAAGCGCCCGGTCTGGGCCGTGGTGGTCTCGCTGTTCATCCTGATCCTGGGCCTGCGCTCGATCTTCGAGCTACCGGTGAACCAGTGGCCGCGCACGGAAAACACCGTGGTCACCATCAGCACCTATTACTACGGTGCCGACGCCGCCACCGTGGCCGGTTTCATTACCCAGCCCCTGGAAGCCGCCATCGCCCAGGCCCAGGGCATCGACTATCTGTCGTCCACCAGCATCACCGGGCTCTCCACCATTACCGCGACCCTGCGCCTGAACTACGACTCCAGCAAGGCGCTGACCGAGATCAACACCCAGGTCAACTCGGTGAAGAACCAGTTGCCGGCCCAGTCCCAGGAACCGGTGCTGACGGTAGCGGTGGGCCAGACCACCGACGCCATGTACCTGGGGTTCTACAGCGATACCCTGGCCACCAACAACATCACCGACTACCTGGTGCGGGTGGTCAAACCCAAGCTCGATTCCCTGGAAGGCGTGCAGACCGCGGAGATCCTCGGCGGCCGCCAGTTCGCCCTGCGGGCCTGGCTCGACCCGGACAAGCTGGCGGCTCACAACGTCACCGCCCAGGACGTGGCCACGGCCCTGGGCAACAACAACTACCTGTCCGCCGTGGGCTCCACCAAGGGGCAGATGATCACCGTGGACCTCACCGCCGGCACCGACCTGCACACGGTGGACGAATTCAAGCGCCTGGTGGTCAAGCACAACGGCGACGCCCTGGTGTACCTGGAGGACCTGGGCAACGTCACCCTGGGGGCGGAAAACTACGACAGCAGCGTGGCTTTCTCCGGCAAGCGCTCGGTGTTCATCGGCATCAAGGCAGCGCCCACCGCCAACATCCTCAACGTCGCCGACAACGTGCGCAAAGCCTTCCCAGAACTGCAATCGCAACTGCCGGCCGGGGTGCGCGGCGAGATCGTCTATGACTCCACGGCCTTCATCAACACCTCGATCTTCGAGGTGGTGAAGACCCTGGTGGAAGCCATGATCATCGTCTCGGTAGTGATCTACCTGTTCCTCGGCTCGTTCCGTGCAGTGATCGTGCCCCTGGTGGCGATCCCGCTGTCGCTGGTGGGCACCTTCTTCGTCATGTACCTGCTGGGTTATTCCATCAACCTGCTGACCCTGCTGGCCCTGGTGCTGGCCATCGGTCTTGTGGTGGACGACGCCATCATCGTGGTGGAAAACGTCGACCGGCATATCAAGGAGGAAGGCCGCGGCGTGCTGGAGGCGGCGCTGCTGGCGGCCCGCGAGCTGGGCGGCCCGATCATCGCCATGACCGTAGTGCTGATCGCCGCCTACGTGCCCATTGGCCTGCGCAGCGGGCTGACCGGGGCGCTGTTCAAGGAGTTCTGTTTTTCCCTGGCCGGCGCAGTGACGGTGTCGGCGGTGATCGCCCTGACCCTGTCGCCGATGATGACCTCGCGGCTGTTCAAGAGCGGCCAGGAGGAAGGCCGGTTCGCCAAGCGCCTGGACCGCTACTTCGACTGGCTGCGGGGGCGCTACCACCGGGTGCTGGCGGCAGGGCTCGATAGCTGGCCGGTGCTGGTGACCTTCGGCTTCCTGCTATTCGTACTGGTGGCCGCCAGTGGCATGACCGCCAAGAGCGAGCTGTCGCCCACCGAGGACCAGGGCCTGGTGTTCATGCAGATCAAGGGCGCGCCCACCGCCTCGCCGCAGCAGATGGAGTGGATTGCCGACCAGGCGTTCCAGATCGCCAACAAGGAGCCCGAGTACCTGCAGATGTTCCAGCTCACCGGCCTGCCCTCGCTGAACCAGGGCCTGGGCGGGGTGCTGCTCAAGTCCTGGGAGGATCGTGACCGCACCCAGGCGCAGTTGATCCTCGACCTGCAACAGAAGTGGAACCAGGTGCCCGGCGCCACCATCGCCGCCTTCCCCCTGCCCTCGCTGCCCGGCGCCCAGGGCCTGCCGGTGCAGTTCGTGATCAGCACCACCGAGTCGGTGGCCAACCTCAACGAGGTGGCCCAGGCGGTGCTGGCCGAGGCCACCAAGCAGCAGCTGTTCTGGTTCTCCGACCTGGACCTCAAGCTCGACAAGCCCCAGGCCAAGCTGGTGGTGGACCGGGAAAAGATCGCCGCCCTGGGCATGACCCAGGCCGACGTCGGCGCCGCGCTCTCGGCGGCCCTGGGGGGCAACTACGTGAACTACTTTTCCACCGCCGGGCGCTCCTACAAGGTGATCCCCCAGGTGCTGCAGGTGGACCGGCTGAACCCCGAACAGATCCTCGACTACTACATCCGTACCCCGTCGGGGGCGATGATTGCAGCGCGCACCGTGGCCCATATCGAAACCTCCACCGAGCCGGAGTCGGTCAACCACTTCCAGCAGCTCAACTCGGCGACCCTGTCCGGGGTCAGCGGCGTGTCCCAGGGCGAGTTGCTGGCCCGGCTCAAAGGCATTCTGGAACAGGTGGCGCCGTCCGGTTACTCCAGCGACTACGCCGGCGAATCACGGCAGTTCATCCAGGAATCGGGGGGGTTCGTCGGCCTGCTGCTGTTCTCGATCCTGATCGTCTACCTGGCCCTGGCGTTCCAGTTCGAGAGCTACCGCGACCCGGTGGTGATCCTGTTCTCGGTGCCGCCGGCGCTGTTCGGCGCCCTGGCCTTCATCACCATGGGGTTCGCCTCAATCAACGTCTACACCCAGGTCGGGCTGGTGACGCTGCTGGGGCTGATCACCAAGCACGGGATCCTCATCGTGCAGTTCGCCAACCAATTGCAGCGCGCCGGCCACAACAAGCGCGAAGCCATCGAAGAAGCCGCCGCGGTGCGCCTGCGGCCGATCCTGATGACCACCGCGGCCATGGTCCTGGGGGTGGTGCCGCTGGTCTGGGCTTCCGGCGCCGGCGCCGCGGGCCGCCACGACATGGGCCTGGTGATCTTCGCCGGGCTGTCCATCGGCACCCTGCTGACCCTGTTCATGGTGCCGGCCATGTACCTGTTCATTGGCAGTACGCACTCTGGCGCAAGCGTCGAGAACCCGAGGGCGCAGGCGGATGCCGGAGCGTCCGACAACGCCTGAACCCCTGTTCGATTGAAACCGCCGGGTAACAGGCTGGCACACCCAGGATGATGCGGGGCGCCTCGAGCTGCGCCGTGACGCTGACGCCCGGCGCCAGGCCCGGGATAATCCGGGCGCACGTTGCGCAAAAACAGCCACAGCGCGCACCACCCATGACCGGAGCTTTCTCCCAGGCCCCGGGTCAATCCTGCTCTTGCAGGTGTTCGATAAAGGTCGTGCCGCTATAGCGCTCGCGAAACAGCCCCGCCTCCACCAGCATCGGTACCACCTGTTCCAGGAAAATGTGCATCGAACGGATCGAGCCCCCCGGCGCGGCGATAAAGCCGTCCATGGCGCCGGCCTCGGCCCATTCCACGATCTGTGCAAATGCATCTTCGGCGGTGCCTATGACTTGCCAGTGGGCCGCGCAAATCACTTCCGGGCGCAGCAGCAGTTCGTCCAGGCGCAGGGTTTCGCGCTCGATCAAGCGCCGCAGCAGGTTGGTGTGGGTACGGCTGCCGGGGTTGTGCAGCGGGGCTGGCAGGTCGGCGGCGCTCACCGGGCGGTCCAGGGGCCAGTCGCTTAAATCGAGGCCGATCATCTGCTGGATCGAAGCGAACTTGCGCGCGTTGTCCGGGCGCCCGTGGGTTTGCATGAACAGCTCGCGGGCCTGTTCCCGGGTCGGCGCCAGGTACAGGCTCAGGCCCGGCAGCAGGCGGATGTCCTCGGGGCGGCGGCCGTGGCGCCGGGCCCGTTGCGAGAGGTCGCGACGCAGTTCCAGGGCCGCATCCTTGTCCGGGGTCGGGGCGAACACCAGGTCGGCCACCGAGGCGGCAAAGTCGCGACCGGTGTCCGAGGCGCCGGCCTGGACCAGGGGAATCCGTGCCTTGCCGAACGCCGGCAGGTTGAGCGGGCCGCGCACCCGGAAGTGCTCGCCGGCATGGTCCACCGGGTGCACCTGGCTGCGGTCGGCGTAACGGCCATTCTCCCGGTCCAGTAGCAGCGCCTGGTTGGGGTAGCTGGCCCACAGGTCGTGCACCAGGCGGGTGAACTCCGCCGCCCGGGCATAGCGCTCATCCGCGCCGGGCATGGCCTCCAGGCCGAAGTTCTCATGGCCCTGCAAGGCGGTGACGATGTTCCAGCCGGCGCGGCCGTTGCTCACCCAATGCAGCGACTGCAACTGGCGCGCCACCACATAGGGCGGGAAGAAGGTGGTGGAAACGGTGGACACCAGGCCGATGCGGGACGTCTCCCGGGCGATGCACGCCAGCAGCACCGTGGGATCGAGGCTGGCGAAACCCGAGCCGCTTTCCAGGCCGTCCATGTTCAGGCAACTGACGTCGGGGCGGAACACGAAATCCAGGTGCGCGGCCTCGGAACGCTTGGCGATGTCCACGCCGAAGTCGGCGCTGTAGATGCCTTCGATATTGCTGTCGGGCTGGCGCCAGGCATCGCCACTGAGCCAGGTGGGGGCCAGGGACATGCCGATATGCAGGCGTTTGCGGTTACTCATCTGTTGCCAATCTCCTGTGTACGAATGAACGCCGGCAGCGCCTCGGGGGGCGGCCGGCGACGGGTTCCCGGGGGCCTCAGAACGCCCCTTTGACGCCAATGCCCAGGGTCCGTGGCTGGGTCATGCTGGCCTCGATGCCGCCGATGCCGCGGTTCTGCTGCATGTAGGTGGGCGAGCGGTCGTCGAAGACGTTCTTGACGTAGCCATAGAGCTGCACCTGGTCGTTGAAGCGGTAGCTCATGCGCGCATCGGTCAGGGTGTAGGGCTTGATCGAATAGGCCGAGGTGTTGGCGGTATCCGAGTAGTAGCCGTCCAGGTAGCGCACCTGGGCATTGAGGTTCAGGCGCTCGGTGATGTCCCAGCTGGGACCGAAGCTCAGGGTGTAGCCCGGCGAGCGGGCAAACTCGTTGTGGGCGTAGTCGGCGTTGCTGGAAATCTTGTCGATGCGGGTGCGCAAGGTACCGGCGCTGGCCTTGAGCCGCAGGTTGTCCAGCAGGCGATAGTCCAGATCCAGCTCCAGGCCATAGGCGTGGGCCTTCTCGGCGTTGATGGTGTAGGACTGTGCCACCCCCGGGGAAATCACCACCGGGATGTTGTACTGGGCGTCCTTGAAATCCATGTAGAACAGGTTGGTGTTGATCAGCAGGCGGTCATCGAGAAAGCTCGCGCGGCTGAACAGCTCATAGTTCCAGATCGACTCTTCCTTGAAATAGGCCCATTGCCGGGTTGTCAGGTTCAGCGACACACCGCCCGGGTTGTAGCCCCGGCTGACCAGGCCGCCCACGGTCCAGTGCGGGGTGGCGGCGTAGGCCAGGGAAACCTTGGGCAGCACGGTGGAGAAGGTCTTGTCGTAGTTCAGCGCGCCGGGAGCCAGCACCGAGTTGCCCGTGCGCTCGATGTGGTCCTGCTGGTAGCGCAGGCCGGTGCTCAGGGTCCACAGGTCGGTGAGCCGGTAGTTGAGCTCGCCGAAGATCCCCAGGTTGGTCTTGGTGTCGTCGAAGGCCGAACGCCCCCGCAGGTTGAGGGTTTCCTCGGTGCGGGTGCGGGCGTAGTAGATCCCGCCCATGCCACTGAGCAGGTCCTCTTTCTCACCGAAGGTCAGGCGCGACTCGTTGGAGGCGTTCTTCTGGTGGATGTCGGCATCGCCCTCGCCCGCCGCCCCGGTCACCCGGTGCACCGACGACAGCGAATACTGCGCCTGGTTGAACAGCTTGAGGCCGTTACCCAGCGCATAGGAGACGTCGAGGATGCTGGTGTTGGTGTCCTGCTCCCAGGACGGCATGGTGGTGGAGCTGTGCTCCAGCTTGTGGAACGGCGCCGAGGCGGCTTCCTGGGTCGGGCGGTTGCTGTCGTTGTGAGCGAAGGTGAACTGGCTTTCCAGCCCTGGAATGTCGGTCGGCAACCACAGCAGCTTGGCCCGGGCATTGAGGTTGCGAAAATCCTGGTCGGTCTTGCTGCCCTGGAACTTCGGGTTGTCGTAGTCGATGAAGGTGTCGCGGGCCGAATAGTCCACCGCCAGGCGCCCGGCAAAGTCCTGGGCCAGGGGCCCGGACACCGCCACCGAACTGCGCCGCGAGTGGTAGCTGCCGATCTCCGCCTGGTAGGCCGCCTCGGGGGTGAAGGTCGGGTTCTTGGTGTTGACGATGATCGCCCCGGCAATCGCATTGGCGCCCTGGGAGGTGGTCTGCGGGCCGCGGAATACTTCGATGCTGTCCAGGTCCCAGACCGAGGTCGCGCCGAAGAACATCTCGTTGTAGTTCAGGTAGTGGCCGTCCAGGTTGATGGTGGCCCGCGGCACCGTACCGCCCCAGAACACGTTCTGCCCGTTGTTCGGGCCCTGGGTGTCCTGGCCGCGGATGATCGGCGCGCCCACCGAATCGGTGTAGATCACGTTGGGGCTGGCGTTGATGACCTCCGACACCGACGCATCGCCGGTCTTGTTCTGGTCGATATCGCGGTCGGTGATGATCGACACCGAGGAGGCGGTGTCCTTCAGCTCGCGGTCGAGTTTCTCACCGGTGACCACCAGCGATTCCAGGGCCAGGCTGCCTTTCCCTGGCTTGTCCGGCTGCCTGCTGTCCTCGGCCATCAGCGGCGGGCTCGCCAGCAGGGTGGACAAGGTGAGAACGCCAATACCGTGACTGAATGTGCGGTGCGTAAGGGCCATCAAAACTTCCTTCCAAATGAGAATGATCCTCTTTCACGATTAAGCTATCACGCTGCCATGATATTCCTCAATACGGAATACATTCTGCAAATTGGAATGATCTACACTTTTGACCCGGGCGCATTCCCCCGTCCCAGGCAGGCGGTGGAACCGGTATCATGGCCGCCGCTAGCGCCAGCGCCGCGCAGGCCATAGCCTGCGTACCCCACGCGGCCAGACATTGGTGAGGAGACCCAGCCGTTGAACAGTTCGCAGCCCCCGTTGGACGAGACCCTGGATGCACCGCCGGAAAAACGTTCCGGGGTGATCCAGTCGGTGTCGATCGCCGCGCGTTTTCTCAACACCCTGGCCAATGCCGAGGGCGAGTTGGCCCTGGGGGAAGTGGCCCGGCGCACCGGCACGGGTGGCTCCACCGCCCACCGCTACCTGCAAAGCCTGGTCAAGGAAGGGCTGGCCAAGCAGGATCCGCTCAGTGGCCTGTACGACCTGGGCCCGGCGGCCCTGAGCATCGGCATTGGCGCGCTCAAGCGCATCGATGCGGTGGACATCGCCGCCCAGCGCATGAAAGCCCTGGCCCAGCGGCATGCCGCCAGCGGGGGCGTGGCGATCTGGACCGACCGCGGGCCGACCCTGGTGCGCTGGTACCGCAGCGCCTATTTCTCCATCAACCCCCTGGCCCTGGGGGACATCCTGCCCATCGACAACACCGCCTGCGGCCTGGTGTTCCAGGCCTTTCTGCCCAAGGCCGTGATCGACGCGGCGCGCAAGCAGCAGCCGGCGCATTTTCGCGGCACCCCGCCCAGTGCCGCGATGCTCGACGAGGTACGACGCCAGCATTGGGCCGAACTCACCAGCCACCTGCTGTCCAACGTCACCGGGCAGGCCGCGCCGGTATTCGACGCCCAGCAGGAGATCGTCTGCGTGATGACCACGGTCACTGACCTGGGGCAATTGCAGGCCCCGCAAGACCGCGATGCGCTGTTCCATGAAGCGGCCCAGGTCAACCAGGCCACCGGTGGCCAGCGCGTGCCCCAGGAAGCGTTGCCGGCGCGCCCCTGAGCCGTGGCTTCAGGTCGGGTCGATCCGGCCCTTGGGCACCATCAACGGCGTGCCGCTGACCGGGTCGCGGATGATCACCGAGGCCAGGCCGAACACCTGCTCCACCAGGGCCTCGGTGAAGATCGCCGCCGGCGCGCCCTGGGCGACGATGGCGCCGTCGCGCAGGGCGATCAGGTGGCTGGCATAGCGGCAGGCCTGGTTCAAGTCATGCAGCACCGCGACGATGGTCCGGCCCTGGCGGTTGAGCTCGGCCAAAAGCTCCAGCAGCTCGATCTGATGGACGATATCCAGGTAGGTGGTGGGCTCGTCCAGCAGCAGGATCGGCGTTTCCTGGGCCAGCACCATGGCGATCCACACCCGCTGGCGCTGGCCGCCGGACAACTCGTCCAGCAAGCGTTCGGCCAGCGCCTCGACCCGGGTCGCGGCCATCGCCGCGCGCACCGCCTGCTCATCCTCCTTCGACCACTGGCGCAGCAACGACTGGTGCGGGTAGCGCCCGCGCGCCACCAGTTCGGCGACGCTGATGCCATCCGGCGCAACGGCGCTCTGCGGCAGCAGGCCCAGGCGCCGGGCCACTTCCCGGGCCGGCAGTTGGCGGATGTCCTTGCCATCGAGCACCACCCGCCCCTCAGCCGGTGCCAGTAGCCGGGACAACGCCGCCAGCAAGGTGGATTTGCCACAGGCGTTGGGCCCGACAATGACCGTGAACGAGCCGTCGGGAATGCTCAGGGACAGGCCCTGGGAAATGATTCGCGCGTCGTGGCGCAAGGTCACGGCATCGGCGTGCAAACGGTGAGTCATGGCGGGGTTTTCCTTGGGAGACAAGCGCTTGCAGTATTGCAATTGCGGAATGGATTCTACAATATGGAATGCATTGCATGAGAAGCATTATCATATGATTCTGCTGCTCAGGCCCCTGCACCCCACCTTTACCGTCCGATGGATCGATGATGAACCCACGCCTTTGCGCCCGGCTGCTCAGTGCAGCGGTCCTGGCCCTGAGCTGCCAGCTGGCCCTCGGGGCAAGCACCACCCCCACCCGCATCGTTTCCACCAGCCCCAGCGTCACCGGGATCCTGCTGGCCATGGATGCGCCGCTGGTGGCCAGCGCCGCCACCACCCCCAGCCGCCTCACCGATGAGCGCGGGTTCTTTTCCCAGTGGGCAGAAGTGGCCAGGCAGCGCGGCGTAGCGGTGCTGTACCGCAACCTGCAATTCGATATCGAAGCGGTGATCGCCGCTGACCCGGACCTGCTGGTGGTGTCCGCCACCGGCGCCGACAGCGTGGTCGCCCACCGCAGCGAGCTGCAGGCCCAGGGCCTGGAGACCCTGGTGGTGGACTACTCGAACCAGAGCTGGCAAGACATCGCCACCGCCCTGGGCCAGCGCACCGGCCTGGAGCAACAGGCCCGGGCGGCCATCCAGCGCTTCGACCAGTACACCGCGCAAACCGCCGCCCGCATCACCCCGCCCCCGGGGCCGGTGAGCGTGGTGGGCTACAACATTGCCGGCAGCTATTCCATCGGCCGCCTGAACAGCCCCCAGGCCCGGCTGCTCGGCGCTCTTGGCTTCAAGGTCGCAGAGCTGCCCGAGGCGCTGGCGGGCAAGGTCACCCGGGCGTCGGACTTCCAGTTCATCTCCCGGGAAAACCTGCCGGCGGCGATCACCGGTGACAGCGTGTTCCTGCTCAGCGCCACCGACGACGACGTGCAGGCGTTCCTCGCCGACCCGGTGCTGGCCAACCTGCCAGCGGTGATCAACCGGCGGGTGTATGCCCTGGGCCCGAGTTCGTTTCGCATCGACTATTACTCGGGACGGCAGATGATCGATGCCGTCGCCGCGCACTTTCGCTAAGCCATGAACCTCGTTGCCCAGCCCCTGGCCCGACCGCTGTCGCGCCCTCACCACCGCACCTGGGGCCTGCTGGCCGGGCTGCTGCTGTTGCTGGTGCTGGCCCTGCTGAGCCTGGCCATCGGCTCCCGGGCGATCCCCCTGAGCGTGACCTGGCAGGCGTTGCAGGCACCCGACCTGCACAACGACCAGCACCTGATCCTGCGTGAACTGCGCCTGCCCCGGACCCTGATCGCCCTGCTGGCCGGCCTCGCCCTGGGGGTGGCCGGCGCGGTGATGCAGGCGGTGACTCGCAACCCGCTGGCCGAACCGGGCCTGTTGGGCATCAATGCCGGCGCCGCCGTGGCGGTGATCGGCGGCGTGGCGCTGCTGCACTTGACCAGCCTGGCCGAGTACCTGTGGCTGGCGTTCGGCGGCGCCGGGCTGGCGGGAGTGGTGGTGTTCCTGCTGGGGCAGGCCCATGAGACCGGGACCAACCCGGTACGCCTGGTACTGGCCGGCGCCGGACTGTCGGTGATGCTGACTTCACTGACCGGGATCATCGTGCTCAACAGCCCGCCCGAGGTCTTCGATCACTTTCGCCACTGGGCCGCGGGCTCGCTGTCCGGCAGCGGCTTCGCCCTGCTGCAGGTGCCGGCCCTGGCCATCGCGCTGGGCCTGGCCCTGGCCCTGGGGATCGCCGCCCAGCTCAACGCCCTGGCCCTGGGCCAGGACCTGGGGCGCGCCCTGGGAGTGAACCTGCGCCTGACCTGGCTGCTGGCCTGCCTGGCGGTGATGCTGCTGGCCGGTGCCGCCACCGCCGTGGCCGGGCCTATCGGTTTTGTCGGGCTGGTGGCGCCCCATCTGGCGCGGATGCTGGTGGGCACCGACTACCGCTGGATCCTGCCCTACTCGGCGCTGCTGGCCGCCGGCCTGCTACTGGGGGCCGACGTGCTCGGCCGGGTCGTGGTAGCACCGGAAGAAATCGCCGCCGGCATCATCACCCTGCTGCTGGGTGGGCCGTGCTTCATCGTACTGGTCAGGCGCTTTCGCCTGAGCCGCCTGTGAAGGGGCTCAAGGCCCTGCGCCTGGGCTCGCTCTCGCTGCGCTGGCAACCGCGCGCGGCCCTGGTCTGCGCCGTGCTGCTGGTGGCGATGCTGCTGCTCTGGGCGCTGCTGCTGGGCACCGGAAGCCTGTCCCTCGGCCCGCAACAGGTGCTGGCCAACCTGCTGGGCCAGGGCCAGGACCCCACCGCCCAGCGGGTGCTGCAGCGCGTGCGCCTGCCCCGGGCCCTGACCGCGACTCTGGTGGGCGCGGCACTGGGCATGGCCGGGGCGATCTTCCAGTCGATCTCGCGCAATGCCCTGGGCTCGCCGGACGTGATCGGCTTCACCACCGGCGCCGCCAGTGGCGCCATCGTGCAGATCATGCTGTTCGATGCCGGCCCCCTGGCCACGTCCCTGGCGGCAGTGGCGGCCGGCCTGGGCACCGCCCTGCTGGTGTTGCTGCTGGCGCGAAAAGGCCACAGCAGCGGGGGTTATCGCCTGGTGCTGGTGGGCATCGGCGTGGGCGCCAGCCTGTCCGGCCTGAACAGCATCCTGCTGGTCAGCGGCAACCTCGACCAGGCGATGTTCGCCCAACTGTGGCTGGCCGGCTCGCTGAACACCCGCACCTGGTCCCATGTACTGCCGGCGGCCCTGGGCCTGCTGCTGATCGCCCCGATCGTCCTGTACCAAGCCCGGCGCATCAACCTGCTGGAAATGGGCGACGCCACTGCCAGCCAACTGGGGGTCGCGGTGGAGCGCACCCGATTGATCATGGTGCTGGCCGCCGTCGGCCTCACTGCCATCGCCACCGCCGCTGCCGGGCCCATCGCCTTTATCGCCCTGGCCGGCCCGCAACTGGCCCGGCGCCTGACCCGCAGCGCCGAAGTGCCGCTGGGGTCGGGCGCGCTGATGGGCGCGGTATTGCTCCTGGCCGCAGACCTGCTGAGCCAGCGCCTGGCGTTCCACGCCAACCTGCCCATCGGCCTGATGACCGGCCTGCTGGGAGGCCTCTACCTGTTGTGGTTGCTGGGTCGCAGCCGGCGGGTGTGAAGCGCGCCACAGCTCGGGACCGGAACACTCCCTGGGCACCGACGCCAGGTTGAACAGGGTATCGGCCTGGAGCGCCGCACCGGTGGCCAGGTCGGCAGCGCCATAGCCTGCGCGCCAGATCAGGTTGCCGCCGTGCATCACTCCGGCGGCGCAGGCGCCAGTCTCCCCGGCAGTGGTGTTGGAGTCTTTCGTGGCTCGGTGATTTTCTGTGAACCAAGGTGCAGGGATGTAATGAACGCCCGGGCCGGGAGGATTGCCCGGGAAAATCCCGCTATCATCGCCCGCCATCTCACTTCACCGGCGCCCATGGGCCCGGGCAAACCCTCCCTGGCAGGATTCGCCATGCACCTTCTCTACCCCAGCGACCCCTTCGATCCGAAGCGCCCGGACGAGCAGTACCTCGACGAATACCAGGCGATTCTGGCCGCCGGCCTGAGCGCTTCGCTATTTTCCTTCGAGGATTTCGAGAACGGCAGTTTCCGGGCACGGCCAGCCCTCGTAGGAGGCACCCCGGTGCTGTACCGCGGCTGGATGCTGACGCCCGAAAGCTACCGCGAGCTGGTGGAGCATCTGCAACGCCTGGGCGCCGTTGCCTTCACCAGCGTTGCCGACTACCGGGACTGCCATCACTTGCCCCAGTGGTATCCGCGGCTGGCCCGTTTCACTTGCGAAACCCGGGTGCTGGCGGCCGACGCCGACTTCACCCAGGCCCTGGCGGACCTCCACTGGCCGGGGTATTTCATCAAGGACTACGTCAAATCGCTGAACACCGGCAGCGGTAGCCTGGTGCACTCCCCCGCGGATATCGCGCCACTGATCGAACGCATGCGCCAGTATCGCGGCCAGATCGAGGGGGGTGTCTGCGTCAGGCGTCGCGAAGACTACCTGGATGACACCGAGCGCCGTTACTTCGTCCTCAACGGCCAGGCTTACGGTGCTAGCGGTGAAGTACCGGCGCTGGTGCACGAATGCGCGGCACTGATCGACAGTGGGTTCTTCTCGGTGGATGTGGTGTTGCGGGCCGACGGCGTGCTGCGCCTGGTGGAAGTGGGCGACGGCCAGGTGTCGGACCGCAAGGAATGGCCAGCCCAGCGCTTTGCCGCGATGCTCGCCGACGCCCGGTAGAAAGCCGCTTAGCGCAGCAAACGACGCAGCCCCGCTTCGAAAGCGCCCTCCAGCGCCTGCGCGCCCTCCCCGGCCAGGGCCAGCGCCAGGGCGTGGCCGTGGCTGTAGTCCACCAGCAGGTCGAACAGCGCCGGGTCTGCATCGAAGGCCCGTACTTCCTCGCGCAAGCGCTGGCTGAAGGCCGTCAGGGAGCCGCCGAACAACTGCGGGTCACCGAGGACGCACAGGGTCAGCGCCGGATGGCGGCGGACCCGGTCCATGTACTCCCCCAGCAACGCCTGGATTCTTGCCTCGGGTGGCCACTGCGCTGGCGGCTCGGCCAGCGGCTCGGCGTGCACCCGCTCCACCAGCAGGCGCATCAGATTGCGCTGGTCGCCCACGTGATAGGCCACCGACATCGGGGTAATCCCCAACTGCCGCGCCAGGGCCCGGCCACCGAACCCTTGGGGCCCCAGTTCCTCCAGCAGCTCCAGGCCCACGTCGAGGACCTGGTCCAGGCTCAGTTCACGCCCTGCGGCAGGGCGACCGCTGCGCTTGGGCCGGTCAGTCATGGACGGCGCCCCGCTCCACCCGGTAACGGGTGCTCACCAGCCCGTCCGGATACTGCCGGGAATCGACGCAGCCTAGGTGCAGGTCCCGGGGCAGCGCGCCGAACAGGGGGCGGCCCGTGCCCAGCAACACCGGCACCCGGGTCAGGGTCATTTCATCGATCAGCCCGGCCTGGAGAAAGGCTTGAATCAGGGTGCCGCCATCGATGTAGGCGGTTCTCCAGCCCTCGGCCCGCAACTGCGCCACCAGTTCCACCGGTTGCAGCGCGCTGATGCGCACTTTGCCCGCCAGGCGCTGCGGCACGTCCTGCGTACTGAGGGTGCGGCTGAGCACCACCACCGGCTTGTCGAAGGGCCAGGGGGTGAAACCCAGCACGCTGTCGTAGGTAGCACGGCCCATGACAATCCCGTCCACCGACGCCATGAAGGCGCCGTAGCCGTAGTCCTCGCCGGACTCGCCACTGGGCAGCCAGTCGATGGCACCGTCGTTGCGGGCGATGAAACCATCGACCGAGGTGGCGATGAATACCTTGCCGAATGCCATGGGCGTTGCCTCCTGGGGGCCTAAACATACATCGTATGATAAACCGCTGCCGGGGCCACCTGGCAACCCTTGCCGACACCCTGGCGGTCAATCGCCCCCGGCATAGGCCGCCAGCCCCTGCACCAGCGCGGCAAAGGTCACCGCGCAGCGCGGGCTGTTGCGCAGGTCTTCATGCATCGCCACCCAGGCTTCCAGGCTGGGCGCGAACTGCTCTGCCAGGACCCGCACCAGGCGTGGATCAGCTTCGGCCAGGCGTACCTGGCAGGCACCAATGCCAAACCCCGCGCGCAATGCCGCCAACTGCGCCAGGTCACTGTCACTGCGCCAGGCGAAGGCGCCCCGGGCCAGCATCGGGTACTGCTGTTGCAGGCGGCGGATAAACGCGGTTTCACGGTCGAAGCCAATCAGGGCGTGCCCGGCCAACTGCTCCAGCGAGAGCGGCGTGCCCTGCTGCTGCAGATAGTCCCGGTGGGCATGCAGGCCCAGTTCGATGTCGGCGACCCGGCGCACCAGCAGCGCTTCCTGGGTCGGGCGGAACATCCGCACGGCAATATCGGCCTGGCGTTGCAGCAGGTCGTCGGCACGGTTGGACAGCACCAGCTCCACCACCAGCTGCGGATGCTGCTGGCGCAAGGTGGCGAGAATCGGCGGCAACACCTCCACCCCGATGATTTCGCTGGCCGAGATCCGCACACTGCCCTGCACCCCGGCGCCATGGCTGCTGGCCACCCGGCGCAAGGCCGCCTCCCCCGCCGCCACCTGCAGCAGGTAGGGCTTGAGCTCCAGCGCCGCTTCGGTGGCGGCGAATCCGTCGAAGGAACGGGTGAACAGCTTCAGGCCCAGGGCCGCTTCCAACTGGTCGATATGCCGGCCCACCGTGGGCTGGGTCAAACCCATGGCGCGGCCAGCGGCAGACAGGGAACCACTGTCCAGCACTGCAAGAAAGGTGCGGTACCAGTCCCAATTAGGGGGAGTCTCTGTGGGGCTATGCATTTTTTTATAGAAACCATCAAAGTCTGGGCAATTTCCATTTAGCCGAGGAACTCGCACGCTGCAAGCTCTGTTCATCCACGAGGAACCCGTCATGCCTCAAGTAGCCCTGTTCGGCGCCGTCGGCGCCATTGGCCAGAGCATCGCCCGGACCCTGCGCAGCCAGGGCCAGCCCTACCGTGTGGTGGGCCGCAGCCAGAGCAGCCTGCTAAAGGCCTATGGCGCCGACCCGTTGGCCGAGCCGGTCACCTGGGACCCCGACCAGCCCGCCTCGGTCGAAGCTGCCGCAGCCGGGGTCGACACCTTGATCTATCTGGTGGGGGTGGACTATTGGCGCTTCGAACTGCACCCGCAACTGATGCGCCAGACCCTGGACGGCGCCATCGCCGCCGGGGTGCGCCGGATCCTGCTGATCGGCACCGTCTATCCCTACGGCATGGCTCGCAGCAACCCGGTGGCGGAGCAGCATCCGCGCCAGCCCAACAGCTTCAAGGGCCGCATGCGCAAGGCCCAGGAAGACCTGCTGTGGAAGGCCCATGCCGACGGCAAGATCCAGGCCACGGTGCTGCGCCTGCCGGACTTCTACGGGCCCGGGGTCGATAAAAGCCTGCTGCACGGAGCGTTCCAGGCCGCGGTCCAGGGCGGCACGGCAAACCTGGTAGGCCCCCTGGACCGGCCCCATGAGTTTGTCTTCGTTCCCGACGTGGGGCCGGTGGTCTGCCGCTTGATCCAGCAGCCCGAAGCCTTCGGCAAGACCTGGCACCTGGGCGGCGCCGGGGTTACCAGCCAGCGCGAGCTGCTGGAGCTGATCCGGCAGCACGGCGGTGCCCGCTTCAAGCAACGGGTGATCGGCAAGCCCCTGCTGCGCCTGCTGGGGCTGTTCGACCCGTTGCTGCGCGAGATGGTGGAGATGCATTACCTGATCAGCTCGCCGCTGATCCTCGACGACTCGGCCCTGCAAGGCCTGATCGGGCCGATCGCCAAGACGCCCTATACCGAAGGGGTGCGCCAGACGCTCGCGGCGAGCGCCAGTGCCCCTCAGAACGTGAAGCGGTAACCGAGGTTGGCGGCCCAGGTCGGTGTTCATGATGTAGTGGCCATCGCCCTCCAGGTCGCCACTGACCTGCAACTGCTTGAAAGCCCCCGCCAGGCCGGGATCGGCGAACGCCACCACGCCGTTGTTGGCCAGGCGGGTGCGCTGGGAGTCGCCGCGCAGGGTCCAGAGGCTGCTATCGGCCAGGGACAGTTGCAGGCTGCCGCCGTCCACCAGCACATCACCGAACAGGTTCGAACGCACAGCCTCCAGTTGCACCGCCTCGGCCAGCCCCCCGTCGGCCCGATCGGTGATCCACAGCGCGGTGCCCTGCTCGCCGTCGCCGCGGCCCAGCAGGCTTCTGTCGATACAGCGCGTGGTCAGGCCACCGCCGTTGACCAGGATGCCGGCACCGTCTTCAGTCTGGATATGGCTGGACCTGACCTCCACATCGTTCACTTCCCGGCGCCGGTGGCGAAACTGACGATGCCATGTGCGACGAAGAGGCCCGCTGCCAGGCCTGCGGGATGGACGCCTGGTTGGTCAAGCCCGTGCCGTTGCAGACCCTGCGGGCCAGCCTGGCACGGCTCACCAGCCTTGCCCCGGAGCCGCCCCCCGCACCTGCAGCCGCGCCTGGCAGCGCACCAGTTGATGGCCTGCCACCGAACCTGCGGGAACTGTTTGCCCGCACCATGGGCCAGGACGTGAAACACCTGCGCCAGGCCCTGGACGGGGAGGATTACGAGCGCATCTTCAAGTTGCTGCACCGGGTACGCGGGTCGCTGGCGGTGGCTGGCCAGCAAGCGCTGATCCTGCAGGTCCACGACTTGGGGCAAAGCCTGCGCCAGAGCGGTTTGACGGCTATCACCCGCGCGCATAGCCTGATGCTGCTGCACGCCTTGCAGGACATCAGCCAGCTCGAATGAACGCTCCTAGTACCCGCATTTCTGCGCATTCCCTTTTGACAATGGATCGTGTCCACCATGAAAAAAATGCGCGTTGCCCTGGCCGACGATCATCCCCTGGTGCTCGCTGCCGTCAGCGACCTGTTGAAAAAGACCCGCCAGTACGAGGTGGTGGCGGCTGTTACCACTCCCAGTGCCCTAGTCCAGCAACTTTCGGATGACCCGCGGATCGACGTGGTCATCACCGACTACTTCATGGAGGGCGACCCGACCTTCGGCGATGGCATACGCCTGGTGACCTACCTGATCCGGCACTTCCCCAGGGTGCAGGTGCAGCGTGAAGACCGTCAGCGCACAGAAGATCTCGGCGATCCGCAAGCTCAACCTGGACAGCGACCAGGCCCTGGTCGCCTTCTGCCTGGAGTCCGGCGAATTTCAGTAGGCCCTAGGGCCGCGGCTGGGCCAGCGCCGCGGCCAGGCGCTGCAACTTATGCGCCTGGCTCAAGCGCAGCCACTGGCTGTGCTGCACCGGGGCGAAGTCGCACTCGACATACTGCGCCGGGTCGGTGGCCTGCCACTGGTCCATCTTGACGCTGGCGCACTGCCCGCACCGTGGCTTGGTCAACAGGCCGAAGGGCTGGCCCTGGGAGTCGGGGTCACAGGCCACACCGAACACCCGCCGCAGCAGATCGGCGCGGCGTACCGCGCTGACGTTCTGGCCCTGCAGCAGTTGCTCCAGCAACTGGTCGACCTCGCTGTAGACCTCATCGTTGAGGCCATCGAGAAACACTGTCTCGCCCGATGGGCTGCGCATCAGGAATTGGCCATAACTGCCGGGCAACACCTCGGGGGCGTTGAAACGGTTGCCGCACTCGGCACAAACATAGGTGTACAGATAAAACTTCATGGCTCTACCGGGGTAATCATCTGGGGAGTGAGGATTTCATTGAAATTGTCCAGGACCGCATGGTTGACGCCACCCGGGTCCCGCTCGGAGCTGAAGCGGATCACATTGTAGCCCTGGTCCCGGGCGTCCACGCCGATCTGTTGGGTCTTGGAAGTGATGGGCCCGCCGTTGTAGCCCCACTCCTTGGCCACCGCCGGGTCGGTGAGGTCCAGAACCTTGGCCTTGCTGGCATTGACATTGAAGCGAATGCCATGGGTCGGCGTGGCGCCATGGTGGGCCAGTTCGGCCAGGGGCGTGGTAGGGCTTTCACCGACATAGAAGGCAGCGCCAAAGCGGCTGTTGGGGTTGAGGAACTTGGGGTCGATGCCACGGAGCACGCCCTGGGCCGCGCCAGGGTTGGTGGTGACGTGGTAGACCGTGGCCTCCGGCGGCGGCGGTGGCTTGCCGCCCCTGGCCAGCTTCGGCCCCAGCCCCAGGAGCACCATGCCCGCCGCGCCTTGCAACAGGTCGCGATAACCCGGCCCCAGGCGATCACCCAGATCACCCAGCAGGCCCATGCCGACGAAGGCGGCGCCGGTGATCGCGGCGAAACCGGCAAAGGCCGCCAGCCCGGCGAACGCCGCCAGCACCCCGGCGCCGATCAAGGCCCCCAGGCCGAGCACTTCAAGCCCCGTGTGCATCCAGCTTTCCAGGTCGAAGACAAACGCTACCCGCACGCTGGGCCCGCCGATCAGGGTGTTCTCGCTGCCGTTCTTGATATGGGCGCCACAGACCATCTTGCTCTGCAGCCGCGCCGCCGGCTTGCCATTGATGGTGACCTTGACGCTGCCTTCGGCGATCAGTACCGGCAGGGGCATGTAGGGGTGATTGAGCGGCAGGCCACTGCAGGAAGAGGACGAGTCCACGCCGGCGCGCATGGCGTTGCGCCGGTTGATAAAGACATTGAGGCTGCCCTCCACCAGCACGCCGGTGCTGGGTTCGGGCAGGCTGAAGATGCTGCTCAGGCCCTTGACGATCTGGAACATCGACAAGCCCCCGGCCGCCACCGAGCCCACCAGGATCACCGCCGCCAGGCCACCGGTGGCAGCCGTGGCACCAATGATCGCCGCACCGATCAAGGCGCCAGCCACCGCGCCGGCCACCATCGCCGCCACGCCAAAGCCGTGGGCTATTTCATCGCCCAGACGGGCTGCTGCCAATGCATCCATTGCCTACTCAACACTCCTGTTGCCTGCCTCGCTGGAACGCGGGCACAAGACCGCGCAAAGATTACCTGCATAGCGGTCATTGAATAACCCGGCACGAAAAAAAACTTCGAAAATGTGATGCAGGCGCCCCACAGGCCGCCAGCCTACCTGGGCAGTGGCTGGGGAATCGCCAGGCGGCTGGTGGCCTTGACCTCGCGCAGCGCCAGGCTGGACTGGATCGAGGCAATGCCCGGCTGGCGCCTGAGCACGTGCTCAACAAAGTCGCTGTAGCTGTCCAGGTCGCGGGCCAGCACCTGCAGCAGGTAGTCGGCATCGCCGGTGATCTTGTGGCAGGACTGGACCTCGGGCAGACGCATGATCACCGTCTCGAAATCGTCGGGGGTCTGGTCGGAGTGGGTAGCGAACCGCACATGGACGAAGGCCAGGATGTCCAGCCCCAGCAGGCGCCGGTCGAGGTTGGCCTGGTAATCCCTGATCACCCCCTCCTCCTCCAGGCGCTTGCGCCGCCGCCAGCAGGGAGTAAGGCTCAGGGACAGGCGCTCGCTGAGCTCTGCATTGGAAATGCTCGCGTCCTGCTGCAACAGCGCAAGAATCGCCAGGTCGGTGTCGTCGAGATTAACGCTGCGAGTCATTTTTTTCACAATAAGCCACCAACGGGGAAATTATTACCAAAAACTCTAATTGCACCCGAACAAAAAGCAAAGAATTAGCAGCCATGCCGGAACAAACTATTTGCACCGGACAATAACAATGGATGCGTTCAGCATGCTTACCGTCTTCAGCGAATCCCACCGCCTGCACCATGGCACCGAATTGAAGGATGGCGTGCTCAAGCCCTCCTTCGAGCAACCCAGCCGCGCCGACACGGTGCGAGACCGGGTGCGCCACGTGGGGCTTGGCGAGATCATCGGCCCGCGGCGCTTCGACCGCGCCTGCTACGTGGCCGCCCACAGCGAACGTTACGTCAGCTTCCTGGAAAACGCCTGGAGCGAATGGACCGCCACCGGCCGCAGCCACGACGCTTTGCCCCTGGTGTGGCCGGTGCGCGACCTGGCCAACCAGCGGGTGCCCGAATTCATCGACGGCAAGCTGGGTTTCTTCGCCATGGACGCCGGCTCGCCGATCACCGCCACCACCTGGGATGCGGTGCGCACCAGCGCCGATATCGCCCTCACCGCCCTGGCCCTGATCGATGAAGGCCAGGACAGCGCCTTCGCCCTGTGCCGCCCGCCGGGGCATCACGCCGCACGGGAATACATGGGCGGCTACTGCTACCTGAACAACGCCGCCATCGCCGCGCAGCACGCCATCACCCGGGGGGCCAGGCGGGTGGCGGTGCTGGACGTGGACTTCCACCACGGCAACGGCACCCAGAACATTTTCTATGACCGTGGCGACGTGCTCTTCGTCTCGCTGCACGGTGACCCGGCCGTGTCCTACCCCTACTTCTCGGGCCATGCCAGCGAGCGCGGCAGCGGGGCCGGCGAAGGCTACAACCTGAACCTCCCGCTGCCCCGGGGCACCACCTGGGAGCGCTACCGCGAGGCCCTGGTGCACGCCTGCCAGCAACTGCGGGCGTTCGCGCCGGAGCTGCTGGTGGTGTCCCTCGGGGTGGACACCTTCAAGGACGATCCCATCAGCCACTTCCTCCTGGAAAGCGAAGACTTTCTCGGCATGGGCCAGATCATCGCCACGGTGGGCGTGCCGACGCTGTTCGTGATGGAAGGCGGCTACATGGTGGATGAGATCGGCATCAACGCGGTCAATGTGCTGCATGGCCATGCCAACCGCTAGCGCGCGCCAGGCGCGCTCCCCCGCAGTGTTCAACGTTCCGACCGAGAGGGAAATCACCATGACCTTGTTTATCGATGTGGATCAGGCAGCAGCGCTGTACAAGCGCCTGGGTGTCGCCAGGGCGATCCGTGAAATGGCCGGTTATATCCAGGCCGACTACCTGCGCTGGCAAGCCTTCGAAAAGTCACCGCGCACCGCCAACCACTCGCCCACCGGAGTCATCGAACTGATGCCCGCCGACGATGGCCAGCAGTACGCCTTCAAGTATGTCAACGGCCACCCTGGCAATCCGGCCCGGCAGTTACTGACGGTCATGGCCTTCGGCGTGCTGGCCGAGGTGGACAGCGGCTACCCGGTGCTGCTCAGCGAACTGACCCTGACCACCGCGGTGCGCACCGCCGCCACCTCGGCCCTGGTGGCCCGTGCCCTGGCGCGCCCGGACAGCCGAACCATGGCGCTGATCGGCAATGGCGCCCAGAGCGAGTTCCAGGCCATCGCCTTCCACGACATGCTCGGCATCGACGAGCTGCGGATCTTCGACATCGACCCGGCCGCCTCCCGCAAGCTCAAGCACAACCTGCAAGCCTGGCCGGGCCTGAAGGTGCGCATCGCCGAGTCGGTGGCCGATGCGGTCAAGGGCGCCGACATCGTCACCACGGTGACCGCGGACAAGGCCTACGCCACCATCCTCACCCCGGAGCTGATCGAGCCCGGCATGCACCTCAATGCGGTGGGCGGCGACTGCCCGGGCAAGACCGAACTGCACGCAGAGATCCTGCGCAATGCCCGGGTGATCGTCGAGTTCGAGCCGCAAACGCGCATCGAGGGTGATATCCAGCAGTTGCCGGCGGACTTTGCGGTGACCGAATACTTCCGCATCGCCCAGGGCCTGGAACCGGGCCGCGAGCATGCCCGGCAGGTCACGGTGTTCGACTCGGTGGGCTTTGCCCTGGAGGACTTCTCGTCCCTGCGCTACCTGCACGACCAGGCGCGCGAACACGGCATTGGCGAGCAGATCCACCTGGTGCCGACCCCGGCCAACATCAAGGACCTGTACCAATTGATCGACCAGGGCCCCGACGCCGCCACAGGCGCCCCGCGCCGCCTGGCCAGCGGCTGAGGCAATACCCCAGGCCGCTGCACGGGAAAACGCCCCGTGCCCCTGTGCAGCGGCCCCACCCGAACCGGTTGCGCCACCCCGACCTACAACCACAGCGCGCAGCCCCAGCCACCCCGCACTGCCAAAACTCGACAACTATAAAATCAAGAGGTTTTGTGATGACTCCAGATACCCTCGGGGCCCCTGCGCACCCCGTGCTGCAACGCACCCTGCATAACCGTCATATCCAGCTCATGGCCATGGGCGGCGCCATCGGCACCGGGCTGTTCATGGGCTCGGGCAAGATCATCGCCATGTCCGGCACCTCGATCATCCTGATCTACATGATCATCGGCCTGTTCGTGTACCTGGTGATGCGCGCCATGGGCGAGCTGCTGCTGTCGAACCTGCAATTCAAGAGCTTCGCCGACTTTGCCGGCGCCTACCTGGGGCCACGCGCGGCGTTTTTTCTCGGCTGGTCCTACTGGCTGAGCTGGAGCGTGGCGGTGGTGGGCGACGCCGTGGTGGTGGGCGGTTTCTTCCAGTACTGGTTCCCCGGGGTGCCGGCCTGGATGCCCGCGGTCAGCATGATGCTGACGCTGTTCGCCCTCAACGTACTCACGGTCCGGCTGTTCGGTGAAGTGGAGTTCTGGTTCGCCATCATCAAGATCATCGCGGTGCTCACCCTGATCGGCGTCAGCCTGGTGCTGATCGCCAGTTCGTTCGTCTCGCCCTCGGGCGTGACCGCCTCGCTGGGCCACCTGCTGGACCGGCAAGCGGCCTTTCCCCACGGCCTGCTGGGCTTCTTCGCCGGGTTCCAGATGGCGATCTTCTCCTTCGCCGGCACCGAGCTGATCGGCACCGCGGCCGCGGAAACCCGCGACCCTCACAGCACCCTGCCCAAGGCCATCAACGCTATACCGCTGCGGATCATCCTGTTCTATGTGCTGGCCCTGGCCTGCATCATCGCCGTGACCTCCTGGCAGCAGGTGTCGCCGAACAAGAGCCCGTTCGTCGAGCTGTTCCTGATTGCCGGCTTCCCGGCGGCGGCGGGCATCGTCAACTTCGTGGTGCTGACCTCCGCCGCTTCCTCGGCCAACAGCGGCGTGTTCTCGGCCAGCCGCATGCTCTTCGGCCTCGCCGACCAGGGCAATGCGCCGCGCCTGTTCAAGCGCCTGTCGGGCCAGAGCGTGCCGGTCATCAGCCTGAGCTTCACCACCCTGCTGATGCTGCTGGGGGTGTTGCTGCTGTACGTGGTTCCCGAGGTGATGACCGCCTTCACCCTGGTGTCCACGGTGTCGGCGATCCTGGTGATCTTCACCTGGTCGACCATCCTCGCGTCCTACATCGCCTACTGCAAAAAGCACCCGCAACTGCACGCCCGCTCGCGCTACAAGATGCCCGGCGGCGTGCCCATGGCCTGGTTTGCCCTGGCCTTCCTGCTGTTTGTCCTGTGCCTGCTGGCCCTGCGCCCGGACACCCGCCTGGCGCTGTGCGTGATGCCGGCGTGGTTTATCTGGCTGGGCATCGCCTATCGCCTGACGGCCGGGCGCAAGGGGCGGGTTCATGGCCAGGCGGCCGCGTACCCGCGATGAAGCGCAACAGTGCCAGGGATGGCACTCCCGGCTGCGGCTCAAAACGTAAAAACATCGACACACCCCCTGCGGTCTTGGTCTACTCCCGCGCCATCAACGTAGCCAGGGAGTGCTCACATGCAAGTCGCAGGCCCCACCTTTGAAGAGGTGTTAAGGAAGAATTTCAAGCGCGTGCTGACCTATTGGAGCCAGATCGGCACGGTCATGGGCTTGAGCGCTGTCGGGTTGGGGTTGATCAGCCTGTACATGTACACCCGGGCGATTGGCCGCACCGACCTGTTCATGGCTTCGATCGATGCAAAGTCGGCGCTGATGATCTGGCTGGTCATAGTGCTGGTGCTCATGAGCGCGTTTCTGTTTCTGCTGACCGTCACCTCCCTGCTGTTCGGGATATCCACCAGCCTGTTTCACAGAACCCCGGGGCGCCTGAAGGATGTAGTGGTGTGGCTGACCCCTCCATTCCTGGTGGGATTCTCGGGATATGTCTTTATCATTTACTACGATCCTGGCTGGCTGCCGGAGTGGCAATCCCTGCTTGTGCTGTTGGCGCTGTTTCTGCTCAGTTGCGGAGGCCTGCTATCACGCCCTGGATTCAAACAGCTGATCGAAGAAAACCTGACGCCCACCAGAGACAAAACTGACTTTCTAGTGGTGTTGATGATCTGTCTGCTGGGCACGTTCTGCGTGGCTATTATCCCCATCCTGGTGATACTCAATGCCTACGTGAACGAAGTGAGCAGTAACTCTCCACACTACGTCGCAGTGTTGACGCTGCTGATACTGGTCCTGACGTTGCTGCCAGTGGTGATTTTCTACCGCAAGATCGGAAGCCTCTACAAACGGCTCCTGTATTCAGTCCTGTCGGTGGTAATGATTGCCCTGGCGTTTCTGTTTGTACTGCCCGGGACCATGAGCCAGATCACCTACAAGGCGGCCGGGGGGCTGGATGTGCGCCAGGATGGAATCGAACGCTTCGTCCTGCTGGACGATCTCGAACTGAATGACCTGGACCCGCTGATGTGGAATACCCGCCTGACCTCGCAGCGCCACGTGGAGGTCCAGGGTTTTCAGCTGTTCTCTTTCGGTGAAACGCTGTTGATCTGTCCCAGGGGGCTACGCAACTTGCGGCTCAACCAGATGCATACCTATACCCGCCACTGCATCAAGACCCGCAACAGCGCAGTGAGCCGCAAACCACCAGGCCCGCTGTACATCTCTCAACCGGCCTGTGCCAGCCTGGCGCCCCCTGCGATATGCTGGAAGCCGCAGGGCTCCTGACGCTTACACCCTGACGGCCTGCAACACCGAGGCGTAGTTGGCCACCGCCATGCCGCCCATGTTGAACAACAGGCCGAACTCCGGCGAGCGCGCGGCAAGGCCAATGGGCTCGCCGGTCAACTGGCGAAAGCCCAGGGCATGCATCGACACACCGGTGGCGCCCACCGGATGCCCCTTGGCCTTGAGGCCGCCGGAGAGGTTCACCGGCAGGCGTCCGTCGGCATTCACCCAGCCTTCGTCCAGGGCTCGATGGCCTTCACCCTTGGGCGCCAGGCCCATGGCTTCGTAGATCAGCAGTTCGGCGATGGTGAAGCAGTCGTGGACTTCGGCGAACGCCAGGTCGTCCAGGCCCAGGCCGGCCTCGTGCAAGGCGCCCTGGATCGCCAGTTGCGGGCCTTCGAAGGCCAGCACGTCGCGGCGCGCCATGGGCAGGAAGTCGTTCACCTGGCTCAGGGCGCGGATCGCCACTTCACGGCGGAACTCCCGAGCCCGGCGCGGCGACGCGAGGAGGATCGCCGCCGCGCCGTCGCTGATCAGCGAACAGTCGGTCAGGCGCAGGGGCTCGGCGATCAGCGGGTTGCCGGGCGAGACGCTGTTGCAGTGGGCAAAATCCATGGCCCGATGCATCTGCGCCAGGGGGTTGGCCATGGCGTTGGCGTGGTTCTTCACGGCAATCGCCGCCATGGCAGCCAGGGGGCTCTGGTAGCGCTCGGTGTAGCGCTGGGCCACTTTGCCGAACAGTTGGGCAAAGCTCAGGCCGGCCTCTTGCGGGTCGTTCTGGTAGCCGGCCCCGGCCAGGGCCCGGGTGACCTCGGCGGTGCTGTTGGCGGTCATCTTTTCCGCGCCCACCACCAGCACCAGTTCGGCGGCGCCGCTGCGGATCGCGTTGATCCCGGCCTGGATCGCCGCCGAGCCGGAAGCACAGGCGTTTTCGCAGCGGGTGGCCGGCTTGAAGCGCAACTGCGGGTCGGCCTGGAGCATCAGGGACGCGGGAAAACCATCAGGCACCAGCCCGGAGTTGAACTGGCCGAGAAACAGCGCATCGATCGCCCCGGCGTCAATGGCGGCGTCCACCAGCACGTCGCGGGTGACCTGGACAACCAAGTCTTCCAGGCTGCCATCGAGGCGGCCAAAGCGGGTGTGGGCCGCCGCGACGATGCAAACGGATTCATGGTCCATGGGGGTTCTCCTGTACTGAAGGCGGGTGGTCCCGGCCAGCGGCCTGCGTGCGCAAGGGCCCTCGGCCGGGTGACTGCCCATCAGTGTAGGTAGTGTTGCGCCAGGTGCTCAGGTCAGCGCGGCCTGGGCATCCAGGCGCAGCAGTTGCAAGGGTTCCAGCGTGGAGCCCTGCAAAGATTCCCCGGCATACAGCGCCTCGTTGGCCATGGCCATTTCAGCGCTGCGGCCAGCCACCATTTCGTAGGTCTTGCGCGGCAGCACCTCGCTCCAGCCGTTTTCAAAGGTGTTGTAGGCCAGGGTCAGCGCGGCGGTGAAATAGTGCTGGCCGGCCACTGGAATCCGGACCTCCTGGCCCGCCTCATCCAGGGCGATGAAGTGATTGGGCAAGTGCTCCACCCCCAGGCGCTTGAGCACTATCCAGGAGAAGGCCGACGGCACGAAGACGTTGAGTTTTTCTGCGGCGATGGCCGAGTAGCCACGCTCCTGCAGCAGTTGGACGATGTCGTCTTCACTGGCCTCGGGGTGGCCGGCCATCAATTCCAGGGTATCGAGCACACCCTGATGGGCACTGGCATGATCCAGGCAGCAGCTGCAGTCCGGCGAGTGCGAATCGTCATGCATGATCGGTCGATGATCCCTATCGGTCTTGGTGAGGGCGCGCAGGATAAACCCTGCGCCCGCCTCTCCACCAGCAAGCGCCGGTTACTTGATGACGATGGGGTTCACCGGTGCCCCGCTGCCGCCGACGATCTTCAGCGGCGCGGCGGTGTAGAGGAAGGTCCACTGGCCATCGGCGGCGCAATCCTCGGCCAGTTCTTCAAGCAGCACGATCTCGGTGAAGGCGATCCCCAGGTTGCGCATCAGCGCGCAATGCAGGGGAATCTGCACCCCGGACACAGGGTCGGTGATCACCTCGTTGGCGATGGTGTCGGTGACCAGATTGGGGATCTCCATCTGGTTGAACCAGTCCACCAGTTCCCGGCTGTAGGTCAACCCGGGTTCCACCAGGTCCTTGAAGAACTCGGTCTTGCCGTACTCGTAGAAGGCGCCCATGGAACCGGTGCGGATGATGAGGATGTCGCGCTTCTCGATGGCCACGCCCTGGGCCTTGGCGGCGGCCAGCAGGTCCAGGTGATTGAAGGTCTCGCCGCGCCCCAGGTACTTCTTGCCGCGGTGCCGGGCCATGTCGATCAGCACCGCACGGCCCACCACGCCGCGCTCGGCAATCGGCAGCACGCTGGCCTTGGCCATGCCGCCGACGGTGCTGCTGGCGTCGTAACCGTTCCACAGCTGGTTGTCGTACCAGGCATGGCCCAAGGCGTCGTACTGGGTCGAGCCCTGCAGCTGCATGAAGATCACGTCGTCGCAGTACTCGGCGCCACCGGTCATGGAGGGCTGCTTGCCGGCCTGATAGTGGCTGCGGTCCAGGGTATTGAAACGCATCGACGGGTTGCGCGCCGGCCACATCGGATCGCCGCCGGGATGGCCGATCTGCACTTGCAGGGTGAAGGTCTTGCCCTGGCGCACCGCGGCCACGCCCCGCAGCACCTCGGCCTGTTGCAGGTAGTTGAGGGCACCGACTTCGTCGTCCGGGCCCCACTTGCCCCAGTTCTTGGGCAGGCCTTCAAGCAGTTGCCGGGTATTGGGCTGGTTCTTGTCGTTATCGATCCCACACATGTCGAATGCACTCCATTGATTGGGTTGAAACGGGCGAATGCCCGCGTGGCCTTGCCTGGGCGATCAACCATCAGGCCCCGGCGCCCCCTGGGGCCTTGCGGCCCTGCGGGCCGTTCGCAGCCTGCGGCAGCGGCTACACGAAGCGCGGATTACGCGCGCCGGTGGCTCTGGCCTGGAGGGTTTTACAGATCATCAGACGCAACGTCCACCATCCACTTCCAGACAGGTGCCGGTGATGAAGGCCGCCTCGTCAGAGGCCAGGTACAGGCAGGCGTTGGCCACATCCTGGGGGGTGGAGAAGCGCCCCAGGGGAATGGTGGCCATGAATTTCTGGCGGTTTTCCGGGGTGTCCGGCACCCCCATGAACTCGCTGAGCAGGGCCGTGGCGCCCACCACCGGGTTGACGCAGTTGACGCGGATGTTGTCCGGCCCCAGCTCGGCGGCCATGGTCTTGCTCATCACCACCACCGCGCCCTTGCTGCCGTTGTACCAGACCAGCCCCGGACGCGGCCGGATCGCCGCCGTGGAGGCGATGTTGATGAACACCCCGCCACCCTGGCCACGGAAATGCGGCACGAAGTGCTTGGCGCTGAGGTAGATGCTTTTGACGTTGACCGCGAACACCCGGTCGAACTCGGCCTCGTCCACTTCCAGCATCGGCCGGTTGCGGTGGGTGGTGCCGGCGTTGTTGACCACGATGTCCAGGCCGCCGTATTGCTCCAGGGTGTTGCGCAGCAGCGCGGCAACGCTGGCGTCCTGGGCCACGTTGACCTCGATGAAGTGGGCCTGGCCGCCGGCATCGCGGATTTCCTGCGCCACCCGCTGGCCGCCCGTGGCGTTCATGTCGGCGATTACAACCCGGGCGCCCTGCTGGGCGAAGGTCTTGGCGATGCCTTCACCAAAGCCGGAACCGGCGCCGGTGACGATGGCAGTTTTATGGGCTAGACGCATACTAGTGACTCCTGTTTTTGTTGTTATTGGCCGCCGTAGTGGCGGCCTTCAGTCGTGACGAATGGCGATGGTCTTCAAGGCGGTAAAACCCAGCAGGGCCTCGAAGCCCTTCTCGCGGCCATAACCACTGGCCTTGACCCCGCCGAAGGGCAGTTCGACGCCGCCACCGGCGCCGTAGTTGTTGATGAACACCTGGCCGCAGCGCAGCTTGTGGGCCATGCGCAGCTGGCGCGCACCGTCCCGGGTCCAGACCCCGGCCACCAGGCCGAAGGCGCTGTCGTTGGCCAGGCGGATGGCCTCGGCCTCGTCCTCGAAGGGCATCACCGCCAGCACCGGGCCGAACACTTCCTCCCGGGCCAGGCGACTGTCTGGCGGCACATCGCGAAACAGCACCGCTTCGTGGAAGTAGCCGCCGCTGCCGGCCTCGGCCACCACCTGCCCACGGGCCGCCACCGGGATGCCGGCAGCCTCGGCCTCGCGGACGAACTCGCGAACCTGGCGCAGCTGTTTCTGGTTGATCAGCGGGCCCATGTCCAGGTCCAGCTCCGAGGGCCCGGCGCGCAGTTGGCCAAAGCACTGGGCCAGGCGTTCCAGCAGCGGTTCATAGAGGCTGCGCTGCACCAGCAGGCGGCTGCCGGCGGAACAGGTCTGGCCGCAGTTCTGCACGATGGCGTTGATCAGCACAGGTAGTGCCCGCTCCACATCGGCATCGGCGAAGACGATCTGCGGCGACTTGCCGCCCAGCTCCAGGGTTACCGGGCAATGCCGTTCGGCGGCGGCCTTGGCCACCAGGGCGCCGGTGCCGGTTGAACCGGTGAACGAGATATGCGCGACGCCAGGATGGGCGCACAACGCAGCACCGGCTTCGTGGCCATAGCCGCTGACCACATTCAGGCTGCCCGCCGGGAAGCCGACCTGGGCCGCCAGCTCCGCCAGCCGCAGCAGCGACAGGCTGGCGTCCTCGGCAGGCTTGACCACGCAGGCATTGCCCGCCGCCAAAGCGGCGCCGACGCTGCGGCCGAAGATCTGCATCGGGTAGTTCCAGGGAATGATGTGCCCGGTAACGCCATGGGGCTCGCGCACCGTGAGCACGGTGTAGCCGACCTGATAGGGCAAGGTCTCGCCGTGGAGCTTGTCGGCGGCCCCGGCGTAGTACTCGAAATAGCGCGCCAGGGCGGTGGCATCGGCACGGGCCACCTTCAGCGCCTTGCCGGTGTCCCGGGCTTCGATCTGCGCCAGCTCTTCGTGGTGCTCCAGCACTGCATGACTCAGGCGCGCCAGCAGGCGCCCGCGCTCCAGGGCCGAGAGGCTGCCCCAGGGGCCGTCGAAAATGTCCCCCAGGGCCCGTTGCGCGGCCTGCACCGCCAGGTCGATGTCCTCGGCGGTGCCACGGGCGATTCGCGCGTAACTGATGCCGGTGCTGGGGTCCTGCACCGGAATGTTCTCGGCCCAGGACGAGGCTTGCCATTGGTTGTCGATGTAGTGTTCGAGGGTCATTTTCATCAGCTCCTGTTGCCTGCCAGACACTCGGCAATCGCCCGCCCGACGTCCACGGTGCTGGCAATGCCGCCCATTTCCCGGGTGCGCGGGCCTTCGGCGAGCACCGTCTCGATGCTTTCGACAATCGCCGCCGCGGCCCGCTGGTAAAGCTCATCGCCCTGCCCCAGGTGTTCGATCATCAGCGCCGCCGACCAGATCTGGCCGATGGGATTGGCCACGCCGAGACCGGCGATATCCGGCGCCGAACCATGCACCGGCTCGAACAGCGAGGGGTACAGGCGCTCCGGGTTGAGGTTGGCCGAGGGCGCAATGCCGATGGTGCCGGTGCAGGCCGGGCCCAGGTCGGAAAGGATGTCGCCGAACAGGTTGGAGGCCACCACCACATCGAACCAGTCCGGGTGCTGGACGAAGTGCGCGCAGAGAATGTCGATGTGGAACTTGCGCGTGTCGACCTGGGGATAGGCCTTGGCGATCTGCTCCACCCGCTCGTCCCAGAACGGCATGGTGATGGCGATGCCGTTGGACTTGGTGGCCGCCACCAGGTTGCGCCGGGGCCGGCGGCTGGCGAGTTCGAAGGCGTAGTTCACCACCCGGTCCACACCATGGCGGGAGAACACCGACTCCTGCAGGGCGATCTCCCGCGGGGTGCCCTCCCACATGCGCCCGCCGACGCTGGAATACTCGCCCTCGGTATTTTCCCGCACCACGATGAAATCGATGTCCCCGGGCGCCCGCCCGGCCAGCGGGCACGGCACCCCGGGCATCAGCCGCACCGGGCGGATGTTCACGTACTGGTCGAACTGGCGGCGGATCTTCAGCAGCGAATCCCATACCGCAATATGGTCGGGCACGATGTCCGGCGCGCCCACGGCGCCGAAGAAGATCGCCTCGTGGCCACCGATCTGCTGCGCCCAGTCGGCGGGCATCATGCTGCCGTGGGCCTGGTAGTGCTCGCTGCACCAGTTGAAGTGGTCGAACTGCAAGGCGATGCCGAAGCGCCGGCTGACGGCTTCCAGTACGCGCAAGCCTTCGGGGACCACTTCGCGGCCGATGCCGTCACCGGCGATCACCGCGATGCGATGGGGAGGTTTTACAGCGGGATTGATCCTGGACAAGCCGTCTCTCCTGGTCTGACGTGTTGTTGTTATGGAGGCAGGTCAAGCGCACGGGCGAGCCCATTCTGGGCACGGGGAAGCGCCCAGGGGAATTGCTCATTATGGAAACCGCCTTCGCAAAATTCGAAGGCAGGAAGGAAGAGTCCTGCTATGACCGGCGGTTAGCCCGCAGCTGCCGCGGCCTGCTCGCAACCGGCCAGGTAGTCGAACAGCTCGCGGCTGGCCAGGGACGGCTGTTCCTGGCGCCGGCAGAGGTACATCTGGCGGTCGGCCCAGGAGTCGTCGATTTCGATAAAACGCAAGGCCATCTCCTTGCGAAAGATCTGCACCGCGCCCTGGGGCAGCACCCCGACGCCCTGCCCGGCGGCGATCAGCCGGCATACGGCCTCGAAGCTGCGCACCTGCACCCGCAGGCGCAGGGGCATGCTCACCGCCGCAGCCGCCTCGCTGATCAGGGGAGTGATCGCGGCGTTGTCCTCCAGGCCGACGAAGTCATAGCCCAGCAAGTCCTGAAAGCGTGCGTGGCTCATCTTGAACGGGTGGTCCTGGGGCACGATCAGGCACAGGCGGTCGCGGCAATAAGGGATGAAATGCAGGTCCTGGCCCCGTGGCCGGGTGGTGACGATGCCCACATCGGCCACACCGTCACGCACCGCGAGGAGGATCTCGCGGCTGCGCTCTTCGCGGATGTCCACGCGGATGCCCGGATGCAGGTCGCTCCACTGGGTCAATTGCCGGGGCAGTTCCTGGCTCATGGCCGAGCTGTTGGCATACAGGCTGACCCGGCCGGTGGCGCCCTTGGCGAAGTCGGCCAGGTCGGCGTGCATCACATCCACCGCCCGCAGCAGGCTTCGCGCGTGCTCGGCCAGAGCCAACCCCGCCGCCGTGGGCTGCACCCCGGTGGAAGTACGGATCAGCAGCGTCACCTTGAAGTGCTGCTCCAGGAGCGACAGGCGCCGGCTGGCGGCGGACAGCGACAGGTGCGACTGCTCCGCCGCGCGGGACAGGTTGCCCAGGGTCAGGGCCTTGAGAAACAGCTCGATGGAAGTCAGGTCCGGGGCCATGGCAGGGTCCTTGTGCGCAGTGCGTGGAAACTACCCAGTCGGGCGCGCCCTGTCCAACCTTGTGGCGGCTGCTCGCAGCCCCGGTCAACGCCCGGAAAAACGCAGCCGCGACAGCTGGCGCAGATCCCCTTCCAGGTAGTAGGGGTTGCTCCAGCTGTCGTCCACCGCCAGCGGCTGCACCTGCTTGAGGGCCAGCTGCCTGGCGAAGTAGCGGAACCGGTAGTGCTCGTAGAAGCGCAGCAGCTCCAGGCCGTAGCGGTCCGCCAGGTCGGTGTCGCCGCGGATGATCAGGAAGTTCTCGTCATTGCTCTGGCTCGCCCCGACGCTGAGGTTGTGACTGCCGCTGATGATCACCGGCGCCTCGCTGGTGAAGTCGGTGACGATGGCCTTGGTGTGCACCAGCAGGTTGCCCTTCTGGCCCTTGAGCCCCTCCTTGAGCCAGCCTTCCAGGCCGTTGTTGAGCAGTGCGGTGGCGGCGAACTCGGCCGTGCGGTCGGCGTGGAAGCCGGTGATGCGGCTGGCGGTGTTCTGCAGGCCGTAGCGCAGCACGTCGTCGTGGGGCTGGCCGAGCAAGGCATCGAGAATGCTGTCGGGCAAGGCGAAGGCGGTGACGAACAGCAGGTCGCGGCGGGCGCTGTTGATGATATCGACGAACTCCGCGAGGTCGCCCTGGCCGCTGCGCGGGGAAAACCCGGCGAACAGCGACGCCTGCGGCTGCATGGGGTTGTTCCGGGTCAGCCAGGTGCGCGTGGCGCCGACATCCGCCGGCGTCGCCCAGACCTGCTCGAATACTTCCAGGTAGCGCGTGGCGATGTCCACGTGGTCAAGGCTGTGCAGCACGTTGGCCTGGCGGTAGACGCCGTTGGCGGTGAAGTTGGTGCTGCCGCACAGAACCGATTGCGGCTGGCGCTGGCCGTTGGCGTCGAGACGACCGAGAACGATGAACTTGTCGTGGAAGATCGCGTGGGTCACCCGCCCGCGTTTACAGTCCTGCGGCAGGTGTTGCAGGCTGGCCTGGTTCATCGTGGTGTCGGCATCGCCGGGGGCGGCGTGGTACAGCACCCGCACCTGTACGCCGCGGTCGAAGGCCGCGTTGACGGCATCGATGATCGCTTGCAACTGGTACTCGTAGATGGCGATGTCCAGGCTCCAGCTGGCGTCCGTGGCGCGCTGAATGAACCCCAGCAGTTCCTCCAGCAGGCCGTTTTCCAGCCACTGGCGGGGCGCATCCGGCCAGTCTTCGATGGGCAGGCTCTTGTTGGCGCTGAGCAGCGCGTCCAGCTCGGGAAACTTGCGCGAGAACGCCTGGCTGGCAGCCACTGCACGGTTGAAGATCACCCGCTGGCCGGGAGGCTGGCCGTTGTCGGCGGTGATGCTCAACTGCAGGGACTCGCCCAACTGCGGCGCATCGCTGCTGCCGTACACCAGATGGACCCGATAGTTGAGAGTGGCCCCGGGGTTGACCGCGTAGTCGGCCCAGCGGAATTTCTGCAGGGGCGCCTGATCGCTGGGGGTGGCGTTGTATTGGGGGAAGGTATGGGCCTTGCCGGGGAAGGTCAGGCTGTTGAACAGAAACAGCCAGGGCTTGCTGCCAGTCTGCTTCTCGATGGCGAACCCCAGCAGGCCCTGGCGCCGCGAAGCGTCCAGGTCCATGGCCAGCAGCACCCCGTTGGTTCCGGCGTAGGCCTTGACCCGGAAATCGTCCTTGTCGTTACGCACCAGTACCCGCATGAAGTCACTCCTGTGAAAGACAGCGCAAAGCGTAGCCGCTTCCCGCTCCGGCATGCCAAGGCAAATCCCTGTAGGAGCCGGCTTGCCGGCGAAGAGGCCCTTGTGACTTGCACCGCCAGGCCGGACGCTTTCGCTGGCAAGCCAGCTCCTACGGGGGATGTGCGGTGTGTCGGTGAGGTAGTCAGTCGATAGGCTGGTAGGTGGCGTTGAGGAGAGTCGCCAGTTCGCGGGCGCGGCCCAGGCGGATCGGGCCGCGTTCGATGTCGAGCAGCAAGGTCGGGCAGTTCAGGGGCTTGGGCGGTGGCAGGTTCTTCAGCCGGCCATCGGTGATCAGCAGCACGCGCTGCTGCTCCGCCGGCAGGCGCCGTTGGCGTTGTTCCAGCCACTGGGCCGCTTCGTTCAGGGCTTGGGGCAAGGGCGTGCCGCCGCCGGCACCCAGGCCGTCGAGCCAGTGCCGCAAATCCCTGGAGGCCTTCAGGCCCTGGACCTGCCAGCTCGGCGCACGGCCGCTGGCGGTGAGCAGGGCCAGGCGTGCGCGCTGGCGGTAGGCGTCGTCGAACAGTTGCGCCAGCAGGCCCTTGGCATCACTCAGGGCGCTGTGCCGACGGGTCGAGGCCGAAGCGTCGACTATCACCAGCCAAAGCTCATGGGGCGAGCGGCTGCGCAAGCGAAACAGCAGGTCTTCGCGCTGCCGAGGACGGCCTTTGAGCAAGGTGCCGGGCCAGTTGACCGAACCGGTGCTGGCCTCGCGGCTTTTGCCTTGCCGGCCGTGATCCAGGTGCCCCGCCCGGGGCTTGGCATCCGCCCCCCGGTCAGTGCGGGGGCGGATGCCTAGGGCTTTTTTGGCCAGCTGGGCACTTCACGACGGGCGCCGGTGGGCAGGGCCTGGGCCGGCATTTCGCCCCATTGGCCCTGGCCTTCGCTGGGATTGGCGTTGGCTGACGCCGGTGCCTGGGGGCTTTGCCCGGACTGTGGCGCGCTGGGCGGTGTCTCCCGCCGCCGGTGGCGCAAGGCGAACTCGGCCACGGCGTCGATATCCTCCTCGGCAATCGCCGGGGCGCCGCGCCAGGCGGCATGGGCGCGGGCCGCGCGCAGCCAGACCAGGTCGGCGCGCAGGCCATCCACGGCGGCGGCAAAGCAGCGCTCGGTAATCAGCCCCAGGGCCTGGTCGTCCAGCGGGATGTCGGCCAGGGCCGCCCGCGCCCGCTGGCAGCGCTCGCGCAATGCCGCCTGGGGTTCGGCCCACTGGGCGCAGAAGCCCTGGGGATCGCTGTCGAAATCCAGGCGGCGGCGAATGATCTGCCCGCGCTCTTCGGGGGCGGGCTGGCCGCTGAGGGCGACGTTGAGGCCGAAGCGGTCCAGCAGTTGCGGACGCAGTTCGCCCTCTTCCGGGTTCATGGTGCCAATCAGCACGAACTTCGCCGAATGGCGATGGGAAATGCCGTCGCGCTCGATCAGGTTGGTGCCGCTGGCGGCCACGTCCAGCAGCAGGTCCACCAGGTGATCGGGCAGCAGGTTGACTTCATCGACATAGAGCACGCCGCCGTCGGCTTTGGCCAGCACCCCCGGAGAAAACTGCGCCCGGCCCTGGCCCAGGGCGGCGTCCAGGTCCAGGGTGCCCACCAGGCGTTCTTCAGTGGCACCCAGGGGCAAGGTGACGAACTGCCCGCTGGCCAACAGGTCCGCCAGGCCCCGGGCCAGGGTCGACTTGGCCATGCCCCGCGGGCCTTCGATCAGCACGCCGCCGATCTTCGGGTCGATGGCGGTCAGGCACAGGGCCAGTTTCAGTGTTTCGGCGCCGACCACGGCGGACAGCGGGAAATGTGGGGTGTCGCTCATGTCTGGGTCTCGCTTGGGTCGGGGGTGTCCCGCAGGACGCTTTGGCGAGCAAGCTCGCTCCTACAACGGCAATGCCAGCCCTGTAGAAGCGAGCTTGCTGGCGATCGAGTGCGCAGCACTCGCCGCATCAGGAATCTTCTTCTATATCCAGCAGCAGGTGTTCCAGGGCTTCACGATAATCGCCAGGCTCTTGCCACAGGCCACGCTGCTGAGCTTCCAGCAGGCGCTCGGTCATGTCGCGCAGGGCGTGGGGATTATGCTGGCGGACGAACTCGCGGGTCGAGCCATCGAGCAGATAGGCATCGGCCAGCAAGGCGTACTGGTGATCGTCGATCAGCTCGGTGGTGGCGTCGAAGGCGAACAGGTTGTCCAGGGTCGCGGCCATTTCGAAGGCGCCCTTGTAGCCGTGGCGCTTGACCCCTTCGATCCACTTCGGATTGGCCGCCCGGGAGCGGATCACCCGGTTCAGTTCTTCCTTGAGGGTGCGGATCTTCGGCAGGTCCGGCTGGCTGTGGTCGCCGTGATAGCTGGCGGCCTTGGCCCCGCTGAGGCTTTCCACCGCCGCCAGCATGCCGCCCTGGAACTGGTAGTAGTCGTTGGAGTCCAGCAGATCGTGCTCGCGGTTGTCCTGATTCTGCAGCACCGCCTGCACCTGTCCCAGGCGGGTGGCGAACTGCTCGCGGGCGGCGGTGCCTTCGTCGCTGCCCCCATAGGCGTAGCCACCCCAGTTCAGGTAGACCTCGGCCAGGTCCTCGCGGCTCTGCCACAGGCGGCCGTCGATGGCGCCCTGGACCCCGGCGCCATAGGCCCCCGGCTTGGCACCGAAGATCCGCCAGCCGGCCTGGCGCGCGGCCGCATCCTGCTCCAGGCCCGAGGCGATCAGCGCCTCGCGCTCGGCGCGGACCCTGGCCGCCAGCGGGTTCATGTCCTCGGGCTCATCGAGGGCCGCCACCGCTTGCACCGCTGCGTCGAACAGGCGGATCAGGTTGGCGAAGGCGTCGCGGAAGAACCCGGACACCCGCAGGGTCACGTCGACCCGCGGCCGGTCCAGCAGGCTCAGGGGCAGGATCTCGAAATCGTCGACCCGCTGGCTGCCGGTGGCCCACACCGGGCGCACACCCATCAGGGCCATGGCCTGGGCGATGTCGTCGCCACCGGTGCGCATGGTGGCGGTGCCCCAGACCGACAGGCCCAGTTGCAGCAGGTGGTCGCCGTGATCCTGCAGGTGGCGTTCGAGGATCAGGTTGGCCGACTGGAAACCGATGCGCCAGGCGGTGGTGGTGGGCAGGTTGCGCACGTCCACCGAGTAGAAGTTGCGTCCGGTGGGCAGCACATCGAGGCGGCCACGGCTGGGGGCGCCGCTGGGTCCGGCAGGGACGAAACGCCCGTTCAGGGCGTCCAGCAGGCCGCGCATTTCCGCCGGGCCGCAAGCGTCCAGACGCGGCGCGACCACCTCGCGCAGGCCGTCGATGATGCTCTGCACCGGCTCCCAGCCGGGCTCGTCCAACTGCGGGACGGGCCCTTGCAGCGCCGCTTCGATCAACCCGGTGGCGTAGAGCTCCAGGCGCTCGCGCGCATCGCCAGCGGTGCGCCACAGCGCCTCGCTGATCTGCCGCAACGGCTGCGGCCGGCGCCCGGTCCAGGGCTCGGCCAAGGCACAGTCCAGGGGGTCGAAGCCCAGGCCGAAAGCCTTGGCCAGGGCCCGCAGCAGGCTGGCATGGGCGCCCTTGCCGTCGCCCCGGGGAATGCGCAGCAGGGCCAGCAGGGTGTCGATGCGCAAGCGCCCCTCGGGGGACTCGCCGAACAGGTGCAGGCCATCGCGGATCTGCGATTCCTTGAGGTCGCACAGGTAGGTGTCCAGGCGCGGCAGCCAGAGCGCGGCGTCGGCATCGCTGTCGAGCTGTTCGCCCAGCTGCAGCTCGCGGTCGATATGGGTCTCGCGCACCAGCTTGAGGATGTCGCGCTGCAACTCCCGGGCCCGGCGCGGGTCCAGCAATTGGGCTTCGTAGTATTCGTCCGCCAGCAGCTCCAGGTTGCGCAGCGGGCCGTAGGTTTCGGCGCGGGTCAGGGGCGGCATCAGGTGGTCGATGATCACCGCCTGGGTACGGCGCTTGGCCTGGGCGCCCTCCCCCGGGTCGTTGACGATGAACGGGTAGATGTTCGGCAACGGCCCCAGCAGCGCATCCGGCCAGCAACGCTCGGAAAGGCCCACGCCCTTGCCCGGCAGCCATTCCAGGTTGCCGTGCTTGCCGACATGGATCAGCGCGTGGGTGCCGTAGGCCTGGCGCAGCCAGAAGTAGAACGCCAGGTAGCCATGGGGCGGCACCAGGTCCGGGTCGTGGTAGACCGCGCTGGGGTCCACCTGGTAACCCCGGGCCGGCTGGATGCCGACGAAGGTCAGGCCAAAGCGCAGGCCGGCGATCATCATCCGCCCGTTGCGGCACATCGGGTCCTGCTGCGGCATGCCCCAGCGCGCCAGCACCGCTTGGCGGTTGGCTTCGGGCAGGGCCTGGAACATCCGCTCATAGTCGTCCAGCGCCAGGCTTTGCTGGCACGGACGCAGGTCAATGCTGTCCAGGTCGTTGCTGACCCCGCCCAGCAACTGCCGGATCAACTCGGTGCCACTGGCGGGCAGTTCGGCCGGCAGCGGATAGCCTTCGGCCTGCAGCGCCTTGAGGATGTTCAGCGCCGCCGCCGGGGTGTCCAGGCCCACACCGTTGCCGATGCGCCCGTCCCGGGTCGGGTAGTTGGCCAGCACCAGGGCGATACGCTTTTGGCCGTTGTCCAGGCGCCCCAGTTCGACCCAGCGCCGGGCCAGTTCGGCGACGAAATCCATGCGTTCGGGCTGGCCGCGGTAGCACACCACGTCCGACTGGCTGCGCTCGCTGCGCCAGGCCAGGTCCTTGAAGCTGATGGGCCGGCTGATGATGCGCCCGTCCAGTTCCGGCAAGGCGATGTGCATGGCCAGGTCCCGCGGCCCCAGGCCCTGCTCGCTGTCGCGCCAGCCCGGTTCGTTGTCCTGGGCGCAGATCGCCTGGATCACCGGGATATTGCGGCGGAACGGCCGCAGGTGCGGGGCTTCGGGGCTGGACTGGGCAAAGCCTGTGGTATTGAGGATCACCCCGGTTGCGGTTTCATCCAGCCAGTCTTCCACCTGGCTCAGGCAGCCGGGCTCCTTGAGGCTGGCCACCGCTATCGGCAAGGGGTTGAGGCCCGCCGCCAGCAAGCGCTGGCAGAACAGGTCGATAAAGCCGGTGTTGGCCGCCTGTAAATGGGAGCGGTAGAACAGCAGCGCCGCCACGGCTTGCCCTTGCTGCCAGTCGCCCTGCCAGTCGCTGAGGGCGGCCTGGCTTTTGTGCGGGTGGTAGATCGCCGTGCGTGGCAGGGCCTGCGGTTCGCTCCAGGGGTAGTCGCGCCCCAACAGGCCGGCCAGGCAGCGGTAGAAATTCAGGGCGTTGTCGCGCCCGCCCTGGCGCAAAAACTGCCACAGGCGGTCGCGTTCGCCGGCAGCCACCGTGCTCAAGTCGCTGAGTTCCGGGTCCGGGCGGTCGTCCCCCGGCACCAGGATCAACTGCACCCCGCGCCGGGACAGCTCCACCAACTGCTCGACGCCGTAGCGCCAGTAGGCGATGCCACCGTGCAGGGAAATCAGGATGACCTTGGCGTGGCGCAGCACCTGGTCCACATACAAGTCCACCGAGGCGTGGTTCTGCACCTGCATCGGGTTGGCCAGGCGAAAGCTCGGGTAATCCTCGGGCAATTGCTCGGCGGCATCGGCCAGCAGCGCCAGGCTGGAATCGCCGCTGCACAGGACCACCAGCTCGGCGGGGGTTTGTCCCAGGTCGGCAATGTTGTCATCCGACACGAAACCGCCGGGCTGGGTCCTGAGCAGGTGCATGGCTTAGACGCTGAGGGCGGCGCGCAGTTGCGCTTCGAGCTGGGCGGCGTCCAGTTCCTGGCCGATCAACACCAGGCGCGTGGTACGGGCCTCGTCAGCGCCCCACTTGCGGTCGAAGTGTTTGTCGAAACGGGTGCCCACGCCCTGGATCAGCAGGCGCATCGGCTTGTTGGGAATGGCGGCGAAACCCTTGACCCGCAGGATGCCGTGCTTGACCACCAGTTGGGTCAGGGCGTCCAGCAGCAGGCTTTCGTCGGCCTGGGGCAGCTCGATGGAGATGGAATCGAAGGCGTCGTGATCGTGGTCGTCGTGATCGGCATCGCCGTCATGGTGATGGTCGTGGTGGCTGTGGCGGCCGTCGATGTGTTCCTCGGAACCGGCGCCCAGGCCCAGCAGCACATCCAGGGGCAGGCGACCGCTGCTGGCCTCGATGACCTTGACCGCCGGCGGCAGCTCCTCGGCCACTTCCAGGCGCACCTTGGCCAGGTCTTCGGGGCTGATCAGGTCGGTCTTGTTGAGGATCACCAGGTCGGCGCTGGACAGTTGGTCGGCGAACAGCTCGTGCAGGGGCGATTCGTGGTCCAGGTTGGGGTCGAGCTTGCGCTGGGCGTCCACTTGATCGGGGAAGGCGGCGAAGGTGCCAGCGGCCACGGCCGGGCTGTCGACCACGGTGATCACCGCATCGACGGTGCAGGCACTGCGGATTTCCGGCCACTGGAAGGCCTGGACCAGAGGCTTGGGCAGCGCCAGGCCGGAGGTCTCGATGAGGATGTGGTCAAGGTCGCCACGGCGTGCCACCAGTTCGCGCATCACCGGGAAGAACTCCTCCTGCACGGTGCAGCACAGGCAACCGTTGGCCAGCTCGTAGACCCGGCCGCTGGCCTCTTCCTCGGTGCAGCCGATGGCGCATTGCTTGAGAATTTCGCCGTCGATGCCCAGCTCGCCGAACTCGTTGACGATCACCGCGATGCGCCGGCCCTGGGCATTGTCCAGCATGTGCCGCAACAGGGTGGTTTTGCCCGAGCCGAGGAAGCCGGTGACGATGGTGACGGGAAGTTTGGCCAGTGTTTTCATCGGATGCCCTTTGGCAAAAGGAGGCGGGCAAACGGGACGAGAACCGCAACGCCGGGCGCGCGGAGATTTCGCCACCGGATCACCCCGCCCGGTTGTAGTGAGAATCTCGGATCGAGGCAGGTCTCCTGGCTGAGGGCTTGCCAGTCGTCGGACCGGCGATTGCTGCGCCTTCCCACCGGCGTCGTCGACGCCCATGCAGTGGCCTTGCAGCAATCGAACCCTTCACAGTTGCGGGGGCAGCCGCGGCATCGACCGCGTTCCCTTCTTAGCTTCGACCCGTGGCCGAAGAACCTCGAAAGCGCAAGGCTACGCAGAGCCAGGGGGACGGTCAATCGACAATGCGCCCGTAGCAGCCGGCTTGCCGGCGAAAGGGCCATTGAACCTTGCACGAGTGCGGCGCACACCTGCGCAGCGGTCACGGCAATTGACGCCCCTGCCCGGCTCATGATCTCCTACACACCTTGTTACGGGTGCCCTTCACAGGGTGAAACGGGAAACCGGTGAATCACGTGCTTAACTAAAAAGCCGTGGCCAGTCCGGTGCTGCCCCCGCAACGGTAAGCGAGCGAAGTGTCAGATCCACTGTGCCAAGGCATGGGAAGGCGACACTTGCCGGCACGGCATGACACAGCCCTGCCCCTCGCAAGCCCGGAGACCGGCCCGCAACACTTACATAACAACCCGCGGTGGGCGGGCGCTGTTGCAAACCCTGCGTGGCCATCACGCGGGGTTTTCCTGCGCCGCTACCCCGCTGACACTCCAAAAGGGAAGCGCCATGTCGATCATCAGCAGCACCAGCCACTCCGCCAGCACGACCTCCACCCTGAGCCAACGCCTGGTGGCCGCCATCGGCGCTTCGATCCTCGGCGCCTGCCTGGTGTACTTCGCCGGCTTCTCCCATATCGAAGCTGTGCACAACGCGGCCCACGACACCCGTCACAGCGCAGCCTTCCCTTGCCATTGAGACCTGCCGACATGATCAAGCGTATCGCGCAAACCGCAGGTTTCACCGGCCTCTTGGCCGCCCTGCTGCTGACCCTGCTGCAAAGTTTCTGGGTCGCCCCGTTGATCCTGCAGGCGGAAACCTATGAAAAGGCCCCCGCGGCCGAAGTCCACGAACACGCCGAAGGCGCCATGGCCGGTCATAGCCACGATGCCGAGGCCTGGGAGCCGGAAGACGGCTGGCAGCGCACCCTGTCCACCACCGGCGGCAATCTGGTGGTGGCGGTCGGCTTCGCCCTGATGCTGGCCGGGCTCTACACCCTGCGCGCGCCCAACCGCACGTCCCAGGGCCTGCTCTGGGGCCTGGCCGGCTATGCCACCTTCTGCCTGGCGCCGACCCTGGGCCTGCCGCCGGAGTTGCCGGGCACCGCCGCAGCCGATCTGGCACAACGGCAGATCTGGTGGGTCGGCACCGCCGCCTCCACCGCTGTGGGTATTGCCCTGATCGTGTTCGCCCGCAACTGGCTGCTGAAGGTCCTGGGCGCGGCCATCATCGCCGTACCCCACGTGATCGGCGCACCGCAGCCGGAAGTGCATTCGATGCTGGCCCCGGAAGAACTGGAAGCGCAGTTCAAGATCGCCTCGCAGCTGACCAATGCGGCCTTCTGGCTGGCCCTCGGGCTGATCAGCGCCTGGCTGTTCCGACGCAAGGGCGCGGGCCAGTACTCGGCATGATCGACGTGAGCGCAGCGCCGACCCTGGTGGTCGGCCTGGGCTGCCAGAAAGGCTGCCCGGTGACCACGCTGCGCGCCTTGCTCGACCAGGTCCTGGCGGCGCACCAGTGGCAGGCCCGGCAGGTCCTGGCCCTGGCCAGCATCGACCTCAAGCGCAACGAACCCGGCCTGCTGCAACTGGCGGAGCAACTGGAACTGCCGCTGACCTGTTTCAGCAGCGGCCAGCTCGCCCCCTTTGCACTGCGCCTGAGCCATCGCTCGCACATCGCCTTCGAACGCACCGGCTGCTACGGCGTGGCCGAAAGTGCCGCCCTGGCCCTGGCCGAACAGCTGTCACCCGGCCCGGCCACACTGCTGGTCCCCCGGCAAAAATACGCCCAGGCCACCCTGGCATTGGTCGCCACCCGATAGAATCCCCGATAATTCCCGCCTTCGATCATGAGCAATCTTCATCTGAAGCACGGCTCCCGACCTTTTTTCACAGGACACAGCCATGACTGTCTATTTCATCGGCGCCGGCCCCGGCGACCCGGAACTGATCACCGTCAAGGGCCAGCGCCTGATCCATCGTTGCCCGGTGATCATCTACGCCGGCTCCCTGGTGCCCGAGGCCGTCCTTGAAGGTCACAGCGCGGAGCGGGTGATCAACAGCGCCGAGCTGCACCTGGAACAGATCATCGAGGCCATCAAACAAGCGCATGAACAGGGCCAGGATGTAGCCCGGGTGCATTCCGGCGACCCGAGCCTTTATGGGGCCATCGGCGAACAGATTCGCTGCCTGCGGGAGCTGGGCATCCCCTTCGAGATCATCCCCGGGGTCACCGCCACCGCCGCCTGCGCTGCCCTGCTGGGGGCCGAACTGACCCTGCCGGACGTGTCCCAGAGCGTGATCCTGACCCGCTACGCGGACAAGACCGCGATGCCTGCCGGCGAGGATTTCGCCAGCCTGGCGGCCCACGGCGCCACCATGGCCATTCACCTGGGGGTCAATCACCTGCCGAAGATCGTTGCCGAGTTGCTGCCCCACTACGGCGCAGACTGCCCGATTGCCGTGGTGCACCGCGCCACCTGGCCGGATCAGGACTGGGCCCAGGGCACCCTGGCGGACATCGTCGAGCAGGTGGCGGCCAAGGGCTTTCGGCGCACGGCCCTGATTCTGGTGGGCCGGGTGCTGGCCACGGATGCATTCAGCGAATCGTCGCTGTACCGCGCCGGGCACGCACACCTCTACCGCCCTTGACCCCCTTTTGCGGGAACTGGCTGGCCAGCGAAGGCGATCTGGGCATTGGTGCAAGGCTTGAGGGCCCTTTCGCCGGCAAGCCGGCTCCTACGGAGGCTTTTGGGGGGCGCTGGCTTGGGGGTATAAAAAAACGGCGCTCACGGGGCGCCGTTTTTTTGTTTGCAGCGAACGCCTTAGTAGTAGGCGTTTTCTTTCTGCGTGTGGTCGGTGACGTCACGCACGCCCTTGAGCTCGGGGATGCGCTCGAGCAGGGTGCGCTCGATGCCTTCCTTCAAGGTCACGTCGGCCTGGCCGCAGCCCTGACAACCGCCGCCGAACTGCAACACGGCAATGCCGTCCTCGACCACGTCGATCAGGCTGACCTGGCCGCCGTGGCTGGCCAGCCCCGGGTTGATCTCGGTTTGCAGGTAGTAGTTGATGCGCTCGTTGACCGGGCTGTCGGCATTGACCATCGGCACCTTGGCGTTGGGCGCCTTGATGGTCAGCTGGCCGCCCATGCGGTCAGTGGCGTAGTCGACCACCGCATCATCGAGAAAGCCTTCGCTGAAGGCGTCGATGTAGGCGGTGAAGCTTTTCAGGCCCAGGGCCTTGTCTTCGGGTTTCTCTTCGCCCGGCTTGCAATAGGCGATGCAGGTCTCGGCGTACTGAGTCCCTGGCTGGGTGATGAAGATGCGGATGCCAATCCCCGGGGTGTTCTGCTTGGACAGCAGATCAGCCAGATAATCGTGGGCGGCGTCGGTAATGGTTATGGCGCTCATGGTGGTTCCTCGCAGACGTGGGCGCAGTTTACGCCAATCCAAGCCGCTGACAAAGTCCTAGTATTTTTGTCGGGATAGACTTTGGTATAGCGCGCCCCCCGGCCGCGCCAAGGCACAGTCCGGGGACGATGACAGCTCTATGTCAGAGGTTTTCGTAACGGTTCATGTCCAGGACCCCGGCTTCCACCGGGTCGGTTTCCTGCAGGTAGCGGGTCTGGTCATGGAAGTACTGCCAGAACTGCGGATGGCTGCGGCGGATGCCCCAGCGCTCGACGATCTTCTCGAAGCTGGCGGCGTCCCGGGCCGCCTGCATGGCGTCGACGAACTCCGGCACTTGCCCGGCCGGTACGTTGAACATGAAGTTCGGGTAGCTGCTGAGAATCCCCGGGAAGATGGTCAGGGTGTCCAGCCCCGGCTGATAGCGCAGCGACTCGCCGAGCATGAAGGCCACGTTACTGTGGGCGCGGTTGCGCAGCATGCTGTAGAACTCGCGCTTGCCGCTCGGGGCCTGGACCCGCAGCAGGGTCGCTTCCGGCAACTGTTCGATGACCTTGAGGCCCGCCGCCGGGCGCGACGCCAGGCGGCTCAGGGCCTGCTCGGCATCCTGCAGCGCCGGCTCGATGTTCGGCCGTGAACAGTAGGCGCTGTCACAGCGGTTGATCGGATCCGGCTTGGCGTTGAGGTCGCCATAGCGGGCCAGCAACTGGTTGGCGAAATCCTTTTTCGGGTCCTTGAGGTCGAGCTTCAGCGCGCTGCGCTTGTCGTCGTCGATGGACTCGTAGTCCAGCCACATCTTGAACTTGCCGCTGTTCTGGTACCAATCGTCGAGGAAATCCTCACGGGTGCCGGCGGGCATCAGGCGCAGGAAGTTCTGCTCGGCGCCGTTGCGGATCAGGTCGAAGTACAACCGGGTCTGGGCCTGGTGGGAGACGTTGCCGAACACGTCGAAGTTCACCGCCAATTGATAGTAGGTGCGCTCCAGCAGCGGGTAGTCGAACAGCCACATCGTCTGTGGCACTTCGCCGATCAGGCCCTTGGTCACCGAGGCACTGTCGAAGTGACGGAAGATGCTCAGCAGCGCGTTGTCGTTGCCGGCCCACAGGGTCGACCAGCTCGGGGCCGGGGCATGGGCATAAAAATCGCGGCGCAGGGCTTCATATTCGTTGCGCTTGTCGCGATAGGCCAGCCACAGGCTGAGCACGCTGCCCACGTCATCGTTCTGCCCGGGCATGGCCAACAGCGGCGTGGCCTGGCCGCGATAGGCCGGGTCGGTGATGTACAGGTCATGTTCGGGGGCCTGGAACAGCGCCCAGAAGTTATCGCGAATCACATCGGTGGCGATCTGCCCGCGGCACACCGGGCCACGGATAAAGGTGCGCACGAAGTACTCGGCGTTATCCAGCATGAACTGGTAGCGTGCCTTGGCCGGAATCGCTTCGAAGGTTTCGAACGGGTTGGCCCGGCGCGCCGGTCCGTAGCCCGGCAAGGCCGTGACCTGCCAATCGCCGCTGTAGAACAGGGTCTTGACCCGGGCCATCTTCGCCGCGCTCAGCGGGTAGGTGATATGGGTCTTGTGCACGATCACCCCTTGTACCGGCCACAGGCGGTAATACACCTGGGTGCCCGGGTCGTCGTTGGGGCGACGGGTGTTGATCAGGTCGATGGGCTGGCCACTGGGGGTACGGGAACGCACCCACTGGAAGAAGTGCCCCGGCTCGCCGCCTTCAAAATAGAGATGGGCGAGGAACCAGTGCTCGTAGAGCCAGCGCGCCACCAGGCTCTCCCGGGCGCCAGGGGCGTTGAGCAGGTTTTCCCACTGCGCCACTTGCAGGCTTTCCCGGGCACTGGGGGCCAGGCCTTGCTCGTCGATGGGCGCGCCTGAGGCCAGCCAGCGTTGCAGGGTCAGGTATTGCTGATCGGTCAGGCCGGTGACCGCCAGGGGCATGCCTTCCTTGGGGTGAGCCCCGGCATAGGCGTCGAACTCCGCTGGCTGCGGGCACATGTTCTCGCGGCTCAGGCCCAGGGCAATCTCGCTGGGCAGCTTGGCGTTGGGTTGCAGCGGGGTGCGATGGCCCAATTCCAGCATGCGCGCCATCAGCGCCGCCTGGCTGCCCTGGGCGTCAAGCACCGAATAGAAACCCTTCTGCTGCCAGGCACGCTGGCCAGTGGCGTCATAGAACAGCCGCGTAGGCGCTTGGGCCTTGCTACGCTCGCCGTCGTACACGGGAATCTTCGAAGCACCGCGGCTGGCCCCTTCACCACTGCCCAGGTTGAGCTGACAGGCGGAGTCGTAGCAGGCATGACAGGCCACGCACTTCTCGGTAAAGATCGGCTGGATATCGCGGGTATAGGAAATCGCCGGCGCCGGACCTTGTGCCATGCACACTGAACTCAGAAGCAGCAGCGCGCTGCTGACGATAAAACGAAACGGCATGTCCCTGGTCCCGAAAGAAAAAAACGCCGCGATTCTACCGGTCTCACCCACCGACCAACATGAGCGATATTCATGAAAAAGCCACGCATGCCGCAAAACCATGCAGGTTTGCTATGATCGCCGCCCTTCGTAATGGCCTTACCAGGTAGTTCTCATGTCTGATCGCAGTGCTCGCCTCCACGCCCTCCAGCAAGCCCTCAAAGAGCGCATTCTGATTCTCGATGGCGGCATGGGCACCATGATCCAGAGCTACAAGCTCGAAGAGCATGACTACCGTGGCAAGCGTTTTGCCGATTGGCCCAGCGACGTCAAGGGCAACAACGACCTGTTGGTGCTGACCCGCCCGGACGTGATCGGCGCCATTGAAAAAGCCTACCTGGATGCCGGTGCCGACATCCTCGAGACCAACACCTTCAACGCCACCCAAGTGTCCCAGGCCGACTACGGCATGGAAGAACTGGTCTACGAATTGAACGTAGAAGGCGCCCGCCTGGCGCGCAAGGTGGCGGACGCAAAAACCCTCGAGACCCCGGACAAGCCCCGTTTCGTCGCCGGAGTCCTGGGCCCGACCAGCCGCACCTGTTCGCTGTCGCCGGACGTCAACAACCCCGGCTACCGCAACGTCACCTTCGATGAACTGGTGGAAAACTACACCGAGGCCACCAAAGGCCTGATCGAAGGCGGTGCCGACCTGATCCTGATCGAGACCATCTTCGACACCTTGAACGCCAAGGCCGCGATCTTCGCCGTGCAGGGCGTGTTCGAGGAATTGGGCTTCGAACTGCCGATCATGATTTCCGGGACCATCACCGATGCTTCCGGGCGTACCCTCTCCGGCCAGACCACCGAAGCCTTCTGGAACTCCGTGGCCCACGCCAAGCCGATCTCGGTGGGCCTGAACTGCGCCCTGGGCGCCCGCGAGCTGCGCCCCTATCTGGAAGAGCTGTCGAACAAGGCCAGCACCCACGTCTCGGCGCACCCCAACGCCGGCCTGCCCAACGAATTCGGCGAGTACGACGAACTGCCGGAACAAACCGCCAAGGTCATCGAAGAGTTCGCCCAGAGCGGCTTCCTCAACATCGTCGGCGGCTGCTGCGGCACCACCCCAGGGCACATCGGCGCCATCGCCAAGGCCGTGGCCGGTTATGCCCCGCGACAGATCCCGGACATCCCCAAGGCCTGCCGCCTGTCGGGCCTGGAACCCTTCACCATCGATCGCAACTCGCTGTTCGTGAACGTCGGCGAGCGCACCAACATCACCGGTTCGGCCAAGTTCGCCCGGCTGATCCGCGAAGACAACTACACCGAGGCCCTGGAAGTCGCCCTGCAGCAGGTGGAAGCCGGCGCCCAGGTGATCGACATCAACATGGACGAGGGGATGCTGGATTCGAAGAAGGCCATGGTCACCTTCCTCAATCTGATCGCCGGCGAGCCGGACATTTCCCGCGTGCCGATCATGATCGACTCCTCCAAGTGGGAAGTGATCGAGGCCGGCCTCAAGTGCATCCAGGGCAAGGGCATCGTCAACTCCATCAGCATGAAGGAAGGCGTCGAGCAGTTCATTCACCACGCCAGGCTGTGCAAGCGCTACGGCGCCGCCGTGGTGGTGATGGCCTTCGACGAGATCGGCCAGGCCGACACCGAGGCGCGCAAGAAGGAAATCTGCAAGCGCTCCTACGACATCCTGGTCAATGAAGTGGGCTTCCCGCCGGAAGACATCATCTTCGACCCGAACATCTTCGCCGTGGCCACCGGTATCGAGGAACACAACAACTACGCCGTTGATTTCATCAACGCCTGCGCCTACATCCGCGACGAGCTGCCCTATGCCCTGAGCTCCGGCGGTGTGTCCAACGTGTCGTTCTCGTTCCGCGGCAACAACCCGGTGCGCGAGGCGATCCACTCGGTGTTCCTGCTGTATGCGATCCGCAATGGCCTGACCATGGGCATCGTCAACGCCGGCCAGCTGGAGATCTACGACCAGATCCCGCAACAGCTGCGCGACGCCGTGGAAGACGTGGTACTCAACCGCACGCCCAACGGCACCGACGCGCTGCTGGCCATCGCCGACCAGTTCAAGGGCGACGGTAGCGTCAAGGAAGCGGAAACCGAGGAATGGCGCGGCTGGGACGTCAACAAGCGCCTGGAACACGCGCTGGTAAAAGGCATCACCACCCATATCGTCGAAGACACCGAAGAGTCGCGCCAAAGCTTCAGCCGCCCGATCGAGGTGATCGAAGGCCCGCTGATGTCCGGCATGAACGTGGTCGGCGACCTGTTCGGCGCCGGCAAGATGTTCCTGCCCCAGGTGGTTAAATCCGCCCGGGTCATGAAACAGGCGGTGGCCCACTTGATTCCCTTCATCGAGCTGGAAAAAGGCGACAAGCCGGAAGCCAAGGGCAAGATCCTCATGGCCACGGTCAAGGGCGACGTGCACGACATCGGCAAGAACATCGTCGGCGTGGTCCTGGGCTGTAACGGCTACGACATCGTCGACCTCGGGGTGATGGTGCCGGCGGAGAAGATCCTCCAGGTGGCCAAGGAACAGCAGTGCGACATCATCGGCCTGTCCGGGCTGATCACCCCGTCCCTGGACGAGATGGTCCACGTCGCCCGCGAGATGCAGCGCCAGGATTTCCACCTGCCGCTGATGATCGGTGGCGCCACCACCTCCAAGGCCCACACCGCGGTGAAGATCGAGCCTAAGTACAGCAATGACGCAGTGGTCTACGTCACCGACGCCTCCCGCGCCGTGGGCGTGGCCACCCAGTTGCTGTCCAAGGAACTCAAGGCCGGCTTCGTGCAGAAGACCCGCGAGGAATACGTCGAGGTGCGCGAGCGCACGGCCAACCGCAGCGCCCGCACCGAGCGCCTGAGCTACGCCGCGGCCATCGCCAAGAAGCCGCAGTTCGACTGGAGCAGCTACCAGCCGGTCAAGCCGACCTTCACCGGGGCCCGGGTGCTGGACAACATCGACCTCAAGGTGCTGGCCGAATACATCGACTGGACGCCGTTCTTCATCTCCTGGGACCTGGCCGGCAAGTTCCCGCGCATCCTCGAAGACGAAGTGGTGGGTGAAGCCGCTACCGCGCTGTACAAGGACGCCCGGGAAATGCTCGACAAGCTGATCAACGAAAAGCTGATCAGCGCCCGCGCCGTGTTCGGCTTCTGGCCGGCCAACCAGGTGCAGGACGACGACCTGGAAGTCTACGGCGACGACGGCCAGCCCCTGGCGCGCCTGCACCACCTGCGCCAGCAGATCATCAAGACCGATGGCAAACCGAACTTTTCCCTGGCCGACTTCGTCGCACCCAAGGACAGCGGCGTCACCGACTACGTGGGCGGCTTCATCACCACCGCCGGGATCGGCGCCGAAGAAGTGGCCAAGGCCTACCAGGACGCCGGCGACGACTACAACTCGATCATGGTCAAGGCCCTGGCCGACCGCCTGGCCGAAGCCTGCGCCGAATGGCTGCACCAGCAGGTGCGCAAGGAGTACTGGGGTTATGCCAAGGACGAGCAACTGGACAACGAGGCGCTGATCAAGGAGCAGTACAGCGGCATCCGCCCTGCCCCGGGTTATCCGGCCTGCCCGGATCACACCGAGAAGAGCACCCTGTTCGCCCTGCTCGACCCCGAGGCCAGTGAAGGTCGTGCCGGCCGCAGTGGTGTGTTCCTTACCGAGCACTTCGCCATGTTCCCGGCGGCGGCGGTCAGCGGCTGGTACTTCGCCCACCCCCAGGCGCAGTACTTCGCGGTGGGCAAGGTCGACAAGGACCAGGTGCAGAGCTACACCGAACGCAAGGGCCAGGACCTGGCCGTGAGCGAACGCTGGCTGGCACCCAACCTGGGCTACGACAACTGACCCAGGTTGTGCAGGAGCCGGCTTGCCGACGAAGGCCGCCCCCGGGGCGTTTTCGCTGGCAAGCCAGCTCCAACGGCCGCCCGCCACCCCGGGCAGCATTGTCTATGCTCTGTTGACACTCAACCGTGTCGAGGGATTTATGGACGATCCAAGCAAGGACAATCAGCCTCCGACCTTCCTGCAGATGCTGCAAAGCGTGCTGGCCGCCGCCTTCGGCGTACAGAGCGGGAAGAACCGCGCCCGCGACTTCAGCCACGGCAAGCCCAGCCACTTCATCGTGCTGGGCATTCTGTTCACCACCCTGTTTGTTCTGGTGCTGCTGGGCATCGCCAACCTGGCGATGCACCTGGCGGGGGTCTGAAGCGGCGTCAGCGCAGCAACAGCTGCAACCCGAAGGGATAGCGGTAGCTGTCCGGCTTGCCTTGGGCGGACAGCCCGCGAAAGTCGACCCGGGTCCCCACCTGATCCCCCAGGCGCAGTAACTGCCGGGCCTGGACCGGGGTCAATGCCTGGAACAGCGACAGTTGCCAATCCGGCCCGCCCAGGCGCCGGGCGTCCAGCCCCAGGGCATCATCGTGCAACACCACCAGGGCCCAGCCCCCCAGGGTGAAGTGCCCGGCCTCCAGCACCGACAACTTGCCGTCGATCAGGGCCTGCAAGGCCTCGGGCGAACTGTTGACTCCACTGAACAGCAGATCCGTTCCCGGCTTGCGGCCCAGTTCCCGGGCCGCTTGCATGGCCCCCAGGGCCATTTCGTCATTGGCCGACCAGATCAGTTGGGTTTTCGGGTAGCGCTTGAGCAACTGTTGCGCCTGGCGATAGGCGCGCTCCCGACTCCATTCGCCATAGACCAGCTGACGCAAATGCACCTGCGGATGTTCGGCCAGGGCCCGGCGCAAGCCGCGCTCGCGCAACTGCGCCGCAGGTGTGACCTTGAGCCCGGAAAATGCCAGGAGATCGATGCTGTGCCCTGCCGGGACGGGCCCAAGCTTGTGCAGCAGCTCCTTGAGCATGCGGTAGCCGGCTGCCTCATCGTCGCCCACCATGCTGCCGATCCAGTCCGCATAGTTCTGCCGGCTCTGCCCGATCAGTTCCCGCTGGTCCAGGGTCAAAGGGCTGTTGACGATAAACAGCTTGGTCCCGGAGCCCTGGGACAGACGCAGGATCTGCGGCGCCACGTACTGTTCGTTCACCAGCATCAGGTAATCGGGTTTGTCGCGGCCCTGGAACAGCTCCCGGGCCTGCTGCAGCGTGTTCTGCGGATTGCGCTCGGCATAGAGGATGCGCAGATCGAGCCCCAGATCCCGGGCGGCGGCCTGCATGAACTGCGAATAACTGACCCAGAAGGTCTCCGTGGATTTGCCGGGATTGAGAAACACCACCGATGTGGCGTGAGCGACCGCCCAGAAAGGCAGACTCAGGCACAACAGCCACTTGCACAGACGCTTGAACATTACGAGAAGAGCCCCAGAATTTCGCCCAGGCAGTATAACTGGCAAAGTGCTGGCCAACGGCGGCAAATTGTCTTGATTGTCCGACAATTCAGGCTCTTTTTTATCGCTCGACTACTGGTGACTGACCCAGAACACGGCCGTACCCACGACCAGTATGATCAGGAAGAGAATGGCCCAAGCATCAACACTACTGTCACTTTTCCTTACTTTGGTTGGATGGCTCATAGCATCGCCTCTAGTAGATTTTGTCGGTGACTGCTCAAAGACACGTCCACAGTTAAGACCAGGATTGCCCCTACCACAAATGGGGTTACTCTCACGCCCCTACCGTTAGTCGTTTTGGTTCTGTGCATATACTCAAACATCACTTTTGCGCATAACCGCAAACTGGTATCGTTCGGCGGCTCCGTTGGGAGTGCGCGGCCGTGCGCGCAGATTTGCTTACATGGGTGGCGTGAAGCGTGAACGAAGGCAAGACGAGGTGAGGCCGGCGAGAACCGCGCTGGACGCCAGTCCGAGCAGCGTACCGAAGCCGTTCACCGCAGTATTTGCCAAGTGCGCTTGAGCGCCGCCTGTAGCCTGAGAACTGGACCTATATGTACGTATACGACGAGTACGATCAGCGGATCATCGAGGACCGCGTCAAGCAGTTCCGTGATCAGACCCGACGCTATCTGGCAGGCGAGCTGAGCGAAGAAGAATTCCGCCCCCTGCGCCTGCAGAATGGCCTTTATATCCAACGTTTTGCCCCGATGCTGCGGGTCGCCGTGCCCTACGGCCAACTGACCTCGCGCCAAGCGCGGATGATGGCCAAGATCGCCCGCGACTACGACAAGGGCTACGCGCACATCAGTACCCGGCAGAACGTGCAGTTCAACTGGCCGGCCCTGGAAGACATCCCTGACATCCTCGCCGAGCTGGCCACCGTGCAGATGCACGCGATCCAGACCAGCGGCAACTGCCTGCGCAACGTCACCACCGACCAGTTCGCCGGTGTCGCTGCCGACGAGCTGATCGACCCGCGCCCCTGGTGCGAGATCGTCCGCCAGTGGACCACCTTCCACCCGGAATTTGCCTACCTGCCGCGCAAGTTCAAGATCGCCATCAACGGCTCGACCTCTGACCGCGCGGCCATCGAAGTCCATGACATCGGCCTGGAGCCGGTGTACAACGCCGCCGGCGAGCTGGGTTTCCGCGTGCTGGTGGGCGGCGGCCTGGGCCGCACTCCGGTGGTCGGTGCCTTCATCAACGAGTTCCTGCCCTGGCAGGACCTGTTGAGCTACCTCGACGCCATCCTGCGGGTCTACAACCGCTATGGCCGGCGCGACAACAAGTACAAGGCGCGGATCAAGATCCTGGTCAAGGCCCTGACCCCTGAAGTGTTCGCCGAGAAAGTCGAAGCCGAGATGGCCCACCTGCGCGGCGGCCAGACCACCCTGACCGATGCCGAAGTGCATCGCGTGGCCAAGCACTTCGTCGACCCGGACTACAAGACCCTGAGCAACCAGGACGCCGAACTGGCCGCCCTGGACCAGCAGCACCCGGGCTTTGCCCGCTGGCGCGCGCGCAACACCCTGGCCCACAAGAAGCCGGGCTACGTGGCCGTGACCCTGTCGCTCAAACCCACCGGCGTAGCGCCGGGGGATGTCACCGACAAGCAGTTCGACGCCATCGCCGACCTGGCCGACCGTTACAGTTTCGGCCAGCTGCGCACCTCCCACGAGCAGAACATCATCCTCGCCGACGTCGAGCAGAGCCAACTGTTCACGCTGTGGGGCGAGTTGCGGGAGAACGGCTTCGCCACACCGAACATCGGCCTTTTGACCGACATCATCTGCTGCCCGGGCGGCGACTTCTGCTCCCTGGCCAACGCCAAGTCGATCCCGATCGCCGAATCCATCCAGCGCCGTTTCGACGACCTGGACTACCTGTTCGACATCGGCGAACTGGACCTGAACATCTCCGGCTGCATGAACGCCTGCGGTCACCACCACGTGGGCCACATCGGCATCCTCGGGGTGGACAAGAAAGGCGAGGAGTTCTACCAGGTGTCCCTGGGAGGCAGCGCCAGCCGCGACGCCAGCCTGGGCAAGATCCTCGGCCCGTCCTTCGCCCAGGACGACATGCCCGACGTGATCTCGAAGCTGATCGACGTGTACGTGGAACAACGTACCGAAGACGAACGCTTCATCGACACCTACCAACGTATTGGCATCGACCTCTTCAAGGAGCGCGTCTATGCAGCGAATCATTAAGAACAACGAGGTCATCGACGAAACCTGGCACCTGCTGCCCAAGGACGCGACCCTCGATGGCATTTCCAACTGCGACGACCTGATCGTGCCACTGGCCCTGTGGCGCGAGCATGCTCACGCCCTCAAGGCCCGCGATGGCGGCCTGGGCGTATGGCTGGATGCGGACGAAGAAGCCGAGGAAATCGGTGACGACGTCGAGCAGTTCCAGGTCATTGCCCTGAACTTCCCGGCCTTCACCGATGGCCGCAACTACTCCAACGCCCGCCTGCTGCGTGACCGCTACGGCTACAAGGGCGAGTTGCGAGCGATTGGCGACGTGTTGCGCGACCAACTGTTCTACCTGCACCGCTGCGGCTTCGATGCCTATGCATTGCGGGCCGACAAGGACCCCTACGAAGCCCTGGAAAGCCTCAAGGACTTCTCGGTGACCTACCAGGCCGCCACAGACGAACCGCTGCCGCTGTTCCGTCGCCGCTAAGCCCTGGCGCCAACAAAAAGCCCTGAAGCGGTTTCCCGCTTCAGGGCTTTTTTGTTGAAGAGGCCCTCTGGCCTTGTGCAAAGCTTGTGACCGCCTTCGCTGGCAAGCCAGCTCCTACAACAGATGCCCGCAAACGACGCACTCCCTGTAGGAGCCGGCTTGCCGGCGAAGAGGCCCTCAGGCCTTGTGCAAAACCTGTGACCGCCTTCGCTGGCAAGCCAGCTCCTACAAAGCCAGCTTCAACAAGGCCCGCTCCAACAAGGCCGGTGGGGTTACCAGAAGCGCTGTTGGGTCAGGCGGCTCCACCAGGTCAGCAGCACGCGGTCGATGGAACCGCTGGCGGCCAGGCCTACGCGCTCCTGCAGGCTCTTGCGCTCGGCATAGTGCAGGTGGAACACCTCGGCATTCTTGGCCTTGTCCGCCAGGTATTCGTCACTGGTCTGCAACTCGTCCACCAGCAGCTTTTCCTGCGCCGCCACGCCCAGCCAGACTTCACCGGTGGCCACTTCATCAATGGCCAATTGCGGGCGATAACGGGAGACGAAGTTCTTGAACAGTTGATGGGTCACGTCCAGGTCTTCCTGGAACTTCTCCCGGCCCTTCTCGGTGTTCTCGCCGAACACCGTCAGGGTGCGCTTGTACTCGCCGGCGGTGAGCACTTCAAAATCGATGTCGTGCTTTTTCAGCAGGCGGTTGACGTTGGGCAACTGGGCCACCACGCCAATGGAACCGAGGATGGCGAACGGCGCGCTGATAATCTTTTCACCGATGCAGGCCATCATGTAGCCGCCGCTGGCCGCCACCTTGTCGATGCACACCGTCAGCGGCACGCCAGCCTGGCGGATACGCGCCAGCTGCGACGAAGCCAGGCCATAGCTGTGCACCATGCCGCCACCGCTCTCCAGGCGCAGCACTACTTCATCCTTGGGCGTGGCCAGGCTCAGCAAGGCGGTGATCTCGTGGCGCAGGCCTTCAGTGGCGGAGGCCTTGATATCGCCATTGAAGTCCAGCACGAACACCCGGGGCTTGGCCTCGGCCGGCTGTTTCTTGTGCTTCTTCTGGCTCTTTTCGGCCTTGCTCTTGGCCTTGCGCAGGGCCTTGAGCTGATCCTTGTCCAGCAGGCTCTGCTCCAGGCGCTCGCGCAGCTCCTTGTAGAAATCATTGAGCTTGCTGACCTGCAACTGCCCCACACCCTTGCGCCGCCCCTTGCTGCGCAGCGCAGCAGCGGTGATCAGCACCACCAGGATGGCAACCACCAAGGTCACGGTCTTGGCCAGGAAACTGGCGTATTCGGCGAAAAACTCCACAGGGACTCCTCAAACATGAACCGCTGCCAACCGGCAGCGCAATGGGCTAAAGCATACCGGCGCGACCGGTCGGCCACCAGTCGGGAAACCTCGTGTTACGAGGCTCCAACAATCATTTCAAACAAGCGTATGTTTTTTCATTGACAGCTCATCGGCATCCTCATAACCTCGCAAAACTTTCAACGTACCGGGATGACGCGGACGTGGGCAGCATCTACTTGATTCGACATGGCCAGGCCTCTTTCGGTGCAGACGACTACGACGTGTTGTCCGCCACCGGCGTGCGCCAGGCTGCAGTGCTCGGCGAGCATCTGGCAGCGCTGGGCATCAGCTTCGATCGCTGCCTGTCCGGCGATCTGCAGCGCCAGCAGCACACCGCCCAGGCCGCTCTGGAACAGATGAGCGCCGCAGGCTTTGACAGCCCGGCCCTGGAAATTGACTCCGCCTTCAACGAATTCGATGCCGACGCCATCATTCGAGCCCTGCTGCCCGACCTGCTGCCCCAGGAACCCGAAGCCCTGAACATCCTGCGCAACGCCGCGCAAAACCGCGGTGAGTTCCAGCGCATCTTCGCCCTGATCATCCAGCGCTGGCTGGCCGGCACCTACGACCCGCCGGGCCTGGAAAGCTGGCTGGGTTTCGTCGAGCGGGTCCAGGGCGGCCTGCAACGGATTCTCGAAGCAGCCAACAACCAGCAGAAGATCGCCGTGTTCACCTCCGGCGGCACCATCACCGCCCTGCTCCACCTGATTACCCGGATGCCCGCCCAGCAGGCTTTCGAACTGAATTGGCAAATCGTCAACACCTCGCTCAACCAGCTGAAGTTCCGCGGTCGCGAAGTGTCCCTGGCTTCCTTCAACGGTCATGCCCATCTGCAACTGTTGAAGGCCCCGGAGCTCATCACCTTCCGTTGAGCCCGGCTTACTGTGACCCTTGCTGTAACCACCCCATAAAAGGATCGAACCATGACCACCGTAGCTGACGCCGTACAAGCCATGAAAGCCAAGTTCAACCCAGCTGCCGCTGCCGGCCTGGACCTGGTTTTCGGTTTCCGCATCGATGACTCCAAGCACTTCTCGCTGGTGGTCAAGGACAGCACCTGCGAACTCAAGGAAGGCGAGAACCCGGACGCCCAGGTCACCCTGGTCATGGACGGTGAAACCCTGAACGGCATCGTCACCGGCGAAACCGACGGCATGCAAGCCTTCATGGGCGGCAAGCTGCGCGCCGAAGGCGACATGATGCTGGCCATGAAACTGAGCGAGCTGTTCCCAGCCTAAGACCGCGCAAGGTCCGGCTGTACCCGAATCCCGCCCCTGTGGCGGGATTCGTCGTTTCTGGCCGCCGCAACCGCTCTGGCCCGAGCCTTTGCGCTGAATCAATACCGCTGGGCGGCTGGCATTTCAGGCGAGACGCTTGATTGATCTCGGTCAGCCCCCACCCCGCAACGCCCCTCTACTCTTGCGCCTTCCATCGCGGCCAGGGACGGCTCAGCCGGAGCCACCTGCCATACCGCCATCACTCACGGAAGAGTCTGCATTATGCGATCACTGAAGATCATCCTGCTGTCCACCGCCTTCAACGGCCTGACCCAACGTGCCTGGCTCGACCTGCGCCAGGCCGGCCACCGCCCCAGCGTGGTGCTGTTCACCCGCGAAGAAGAAGTCTGCCGGCAGATCGAAGAGGCCAAGGCCGACCTGGTGATCTGCCCGTTCCTCAAGGACCGGGTGCCGCAACAGCTGTGGAGCAACACCAAGCGGCCGGTGGTGATCATCCACCCAGGCATCGTCGGCGACCGTGGCGCCAGCGCCCTGGACTGGGCCATCAGCAAGGAACTCAAGCGCTGGGGCGTCACCGCATTGCAGGCGGTGGAAGAAATGGACGCCGGGCCAATCTGGTCGACCCATGAATTCAACCTGCCCGCCGGGCTGCGCAAGTCCGAGCTGTACAACGGCCTGGTGAGCGACGCGGCGATTCACTGCATCCGCGACGTGGTGGAAAAATTCCGCAACGGCTTCCGCCCCGTGCCCCTGGACTACGACAACCCCGCGGTGCTTGGCCGCCTGCAGCCGAACATGAAGCAATGCGACCGCACTTTCAGCTGGCATGACAGCGCCCAGTTCATCAAGCGCAGCATCGACGCCGCCGACGGCCAGCCCGGTGTCCTGGCCAGCCTCGCCGGCGGTCAGTACTACGTGTACGACGCCCACCTGGACTCACGCACCGGCATGCCCGGGCAACTGCTGGCGGTGCACGACGATGCCGTGCTGGTGGCCTGCGGCGATCACAGCCTGTGGATCGGCTCCCTGCGCCTCAAGCCCCAACCCGGCGAGGAAACCTTCAAGCGCCCGGCCCGCCACGTGCTCGGCGAGCGCCTGGCCGATGTCCCGGTGCTGGACTGGTCGGTATCCAGCAGCCCATTCAGTACCGAAGCCTACCAGCCGATCCGCTACCGCGAGTCCGGCCGAGTCGGTGAGCTGACCTTCGAGTTCTACAACGGCGCCATGAGCACCGAACAGTGCCAGCGCCTGGTCAGCGCCCTGCGCTGGGCCAAGGCCCGGGACACCCAGGTGCTGCTGGTACGCGGCGGCCGCGGCGCCTTCAGCAACGGCGTGCACTTGAACGTGATCCAGGCCGCCGAAGTGCCGGGCCTGGAAGCCTGGGCTAATATCCAGGCCATCGACGACGTCTGCCTGGAACTGCTCAGCGCCCGCCAACTGGTGGTCAGCGGCCTGACCGGCAATGCCGGCGCCGGCGGCCTGATGCTGGCCCTGGCCGCGGATGTGGTTCTGGCCCGCGCCGACACCGTGTACAACCCGCACTACAAGAGCATGGGCCTGTACGGCTCCGAATACTGGACCTACAGCCTGCCCCGCGCCGTCGGCCAGGCCATGGCCAAGCAACTGACCGAAGCCTGCCTGCCCATCAGCGCCCTCCAGGCCCTGCAGATGGGCATGGTCCAGGAGATCGGCCCACGCTGCCCGGACGAGTTCGGCCTGTGGCTGCTGCAACGGGCCAACGGCGTTCTCACCGACCCGCGCTACCAGCACTTGCGCCAGCGCAAGCTGGACGCCGACCCGCAACTGATGCAGCACTGCCGCAACGCCGAGCTGGAAGAGATGCACATGGACATGGTGCAGAACCGCAAGGGCTTCGCCGAGAGGTGCAGCAACTTCGTCTACAAGCGCAAGACCTGCTGCACCCCGGAGCGGCTGATCGAAGCCTGGGCCAAACCCCAGGACATCGCCTTGGTGGGTTGATCCACGATCGATGCACGCCCCGTCACCGCCCGGCTAAGCACCGGGCGGTTTCATTTTCCCGACTGCAACAGCAAGGCCACCAACGCCGTCCAGCCGGTCTGGTGGCTAGCCCCCAGGCCGCGCCCGGTTTCGCCATGGAAGTATTCATGGAACAGCACCAGCTCGCGGTCCTCGGCCGCCACCTGCAACTGCGGGTAGCCGCTCATGGACGGCCTGCGCCCTTCTTCGTCCAGCAAGAACAGTCGGCTCAGCCGCTGGCTCAAGCCGTCAGCCACCTCCTCCAGGGACGCCAGATACCCGGAGCCCCGCGGGTACTCCACCGAGAAGTTGACGTCGTAATAGCGGTGAAACTCGCGCAGCGATTCGATCAGCATGTAGTTGATCGGCATCCACAGCGGCCCGCGCCAGTTGGAGTTGCCGCCATACAACCGTGAATCGGACTCCGCCGGCACATAGCGGGCGCACAACTGCTTGCCGTCCACCTGCATGGCGAACGGCTGCTCGAAGGCCTTGGACAGGGAGCGGATACCGAAGTCCGAGAGGAACTCGCTGTCATCGAGCATGCGCTTGAGCAGGTCCTTGGTACGCTCGCCGCGCAACAGCGCCAGGAGCATGCGGTTACCCTTGCCCGGCTCGTACCAGCGCGACACCAGGCTCGCCAGGTCCGGCCGGTGATGCAAGAAGCCCAGCAGGCGCTGGGCCAGCCCCGGCAGGTTTTCGTGCTCGTGCTGCTCCAGCACCTGCACCGCGAACAGCGGCATCAGCCCGACGATGGAGCGCAGGCGCAGCGGCTCGTTCTGCCCGTCGGGGCGGTGCAGCACATCGTAGAAAAACTGGTCCTGTTCGTCCCACAGCCCCTCGGCGCTTTCATCCACGCGGTTGATGGCCCCGGCGATATACAGGAAGTGCTCGAAGAACTTCACCGCGATGTCCACGTACACCCCATTGCGCTTGGCCAGCTCCAGGGCGATGCGCATCAGGTCCAGGGCATAGGCCGCGACCCAGGCGGTGCCATCGGCCTGATCCAGGGCGAAACCATCAGGCAACGGCGCGGAACGATCGAACAGGGCGATATTGTCCAGGCCGAGAAAACCGCCCTGGAACAGGTTGCGGCCCTCGGCATCCTTGCGGTTGACCCACCAGGAAAAATTCAGCAGCAGCTTGTGGAAAATGCGTTCGAGAAAGTCCAGGTCGCCCACGCCGGTCAGGGCCTTTTCCTGCTGGTAGACCCGCCAGCAGGCCCAGGCGTGCACCGGCGGGTTGGCATCATCGAAGCGCCACTCGTAGGCCGGCAGCTGGCCGTTGGGGTGCATGAACCTATCCTTGACCAGCAGCAACAGTTGTTGCTTGGCAAAGCCAGGGTCGATCAAGGCAAAGGCCACCGCCTGGAAGCCCAGGTCCCAGGAGGCGTACCAGGGGTATTCCCAGGTATCGGGCATGGAAACGATGTCGCAGTTGGACAGGTGCCGCCAATGGGTGTTGCGCAGGTGCTCGCGCGCGCTCGGCGGCACCGGCTGCCCGGGATCACCATCAAGCCACTGGTTGACATCGAAGTAGTACAGCTGCTTGGACCACAGCAGCCCCGCCAGGGCCTGGCGCTGGACATTGCGCGCGTCGTCACTGGCGATGTTCTGCTGCAACGCCCCGTAGAACTCATCGGCCTCGCGCCGGCGCTGCTCGAACAGGCTGCGGGCGCTGACCGGCTCGCTCCCGGCCGGGGCAAAGCGCAGGAACAGGCGCTTGCTCTCGCCGCCCGCCAGCTCCAGGACGAAGTGCGCCGCCACCCGGGTGCCGCCATCGAAGCTCACCGCACTGGCCTGGCCATCCACCAGGTAGTCGTTGAAACCATCCTTGAACGGCCCGGGTGACGCCAGCCCGTCCAGCTTGGGGAAATTGCTGTCGTTGTTGCAGAACAGCCACTGGCAGGGCTCGGCCCCCCAGGCGGTGATCTGCCGGTCGGGCAGTTGCCCATGCCGCGCCAGCACCTTGTCGCCCTCCAGACGCAGGCTCGGCCGCGGCGCGTCGCCGCCCCAACTCCAGGTGTTGCGCGCCCAGACCTGGGGCAGCACCCGCAAGCGGGCCGGCTGGTGAAAACGGTTGTGCACGGTGATGTGCATGAAAATGTCATCGGCCGTGTGCTTGGCATATTCCACCGTCACGTCGAAGTAGCGGTTGTCCTCGAAGACCCCGGTATCGAGGATCTCGTACTCGGTGTCGTTCAGGCCGCGACGGGCGTTTTCCGCCACCAGGTCGGCATAGGGGAAAGCCGCCTGGGGGTACTTGTAGAGCATGCGCATGTAGGCATGGCTGGGCACGCCGTCGAGGTAGAAGTACAGCTCCTTGACGTCCTCACCGTGGTTGCCCTCGGCGTTGTTCAGGCCGAACAGACGCTCCTTGAGAATGCTGTCGTGTTCATTCCACAGCGCCAGCCCCAGGCACCAGTGCTGGGCCTTGTCGGAAAACCCCGCCAGCCCGTCCTCGCCCCAGCGGTAGGCACGGCTGCGGGCATGTTCGTGGGGGAAGTAGCTCCAGGCGTCGCCATCGGCGCTGTAATCCTCGCGCACTGTGCCCCACTGCCGCTCGCTGAGGTACGGGCCCCACTGGCGCCAGTGCTCAGCGTCGCTGCCTTGCAGGCGCCGGCCTTCAACCGTATCGAGGATGCTGCTGGTGGATTTTGCCGGCATGGGGGAGTGTCCTTGGCCATGGAGGTGACTTGCAGTGTAGGAGCGACCTGCCACGCCGCCCCATGACAAATGTTTCACGGTGCGAAGGCCTGAGGCCGCGAAAAAACCACGAGACACCCGGGCCAGAGCCCTTACGGCTAAATTTTCCGCCACTGGCTCGTTATAATCGGCAACCCTTTTATGGCAATGCGAATTCGATGATGTTCAGTTGCAAAGCGTTTTTCCCGGCCCTGTTCCTGATGGCCACCTGTTCGGCCCAGGCCGCCGGCCTTGACCTGAGCTACCCGCAACCGCCGTTGCCGGCCACCGCCCAGGCCCCGGCGCCAGAGAGCGACACGCCAAAGCTCAAGTTACAGTTCAAGCCGGCCATCAGCTACGAGCACCGTTGCAGCGGCCAGTGCACCTATGAAACCAATATCGACCAGTTGCACGACCGCGAAACCCGCCACAGCGCAAGCGTCGGCTTCGACTGAGCCCCGCCATTGAACCTGCGGCACGCTTGATCCACACTCGCGCTCCTGAGCCCTACAGCAAACTCAGAAAGTCCTGTCCTGCCAGTGCCTTGTTCCGTTTTGGGGTACCTGCCTATAGTCCCGGGTCGTCCTGATGACGAACGGGTTTGGCGACCCGATGACCGTGTGCGAGAGCCCTGTGCTTATTTGCAGGGCTTTTCGCATCCGTAACGCTGCCTATATGGCGGCTGTACGCGGGAGACCTTTGGGTCTGCCGGCTCCTCGGTCCCGGTTCGCCAACCTGCGTACAGCTGCCACCTTTCGTTTGGCGACGATCCAGTGGCGCTCTCAACCGACCGAGGCGTTACTTATGAACAGATACATGCCGATCACCGGCCACGACTGCACCATTCCCTCCCTGCTGATCGATACCCAGGCCCCTGCCGATGTGCTGTACGAAGCGGCCGCCTATCGCATCCGCGCCGTCACTCAACTGCTGGAAAACTTCGCCGCCCGCCCCGACATCCCCGGCGATGCCGTGGTGCTGCAAGAGCTGGCGCTGATCTGCGCCATTCCGCTGCGCGATGGCTGTGACGTGCTGGATGTACTGGGCCGCCAGCTGCACGCGCAGCACCCTTAAGCCTGTAGGAGCCGGCTTGCCGGCGAAGAGGCCCGCGAGCCTTGGGCAAACCTTGAGGCCGCTTTCGCGGGCAAGCCCGCTCCTACAGCAGATCCCGACATCGCGCGAAATCCCGTAGGAGCCGGCTTGCCGGCGAAGAGGCCCGCGAGCCTTGGGTAAACCTTGAGGCCGCTTTCGCGGGCAAGCCCGCTCCTACAGAACGTCTCGATTGGATGGTGGCGCATTCAAACAGGCCGAGGGATACGCCGCCCCAGTGCTCACAAAAACGCAACACCAGGCTGCGTGCTTTGTGATGGTTGGGCTAGGGTGGAAGCGATACAGTCGGGCCATCAGCAACCCGACTGACGCCCGACACAAGGATGCGTTCGATGACTGATCTGCACGATCTATCCACCTCGCAACTGCTGGCGCAATTCGCCAGCCGCCAGCTCTCACCCCTGGACTATTACGAACACCTGCTGGCCCATATCGGGCGCTGGGAGCCGCATATCCGTGCGCTCTACGCCTTCGATCCGGAGCAGGTGCGCCAGCAGGCCCGGGCCGCCACCGAGCGCTGGAACAAGGGCACCCCCAACGGCCCGCTGGACGGGGTGCCGGTGACGATCAAGGAGCTGATCGCCACCCAGGGCACGCCGATTCCGCTGGGCAGTGCGGCCACCACCTTGAAGCCGGCGTTGCAGGATGCGCCACCCGCCGCGCGGATGCGTGAGGCCGGGGCGATCCTCCTGGCCAAGACCACGGTGCCGGATTTCGGCATGTTGTCCTCGGGGTTGTCGAGCTTCCACGGCATTACCCGCAATCCCTGGAACACCGCCTGCAATACCGGCGGCTCCAGTTCCGGCGCCGCTGCGGCCGCCGCGGCCGGTTACGGGCCGCTGCACATCGGCACCGACATCGGCGGCTCGGTGCGCCTGCCGGCCGCCTGGTGCGGGCTGGTGGGGTTCAAGCCGACCCTGGGGCGGATTCCCATCGACCCGTATTACACCGGGCGCTGCGCCGGGCCCATGACCCGCAGCGTCGAGGACACGGTGCTGATGATGCGCTACCTGGCCAAGCCCGATGCCCGGGACGCCACCAGCCTGCCGCCCTTGACCGGCGACTGGAGCGATGCGCCGGTGTCGGTCAACGGCTTGAAGATCGGCCTGATGCTGGAGCCCGGCGCCGGGCTGCAGCCGGAAGGCTTTGTCTGTGAGGCGGTGGAGCGCGCCGCGAAATGGTTCGAAAGCCACGGCGCCCAGGTGCGCCCCCTGGCGCCGATCATGGACCGCGCGCAACTGGACGGCCTGGACCGCTTCTGGCGCGCCCGGCAATGGGCGGAACTCTCAGCCCTGGGCGCCGAGCAGTTTGCCAAGGTGCTGCCGTACATCCGCGACTGGGCGGCGCCGGGCGCCGAGCTGTCCGGGGTCGAGGCGGTGCAGGGCTTCAACCAGACCTTCGAGATGCGCCGCCGCGCCGCCCAGGTGTTCAGCGAGTTCGACCTGGTGCTGTCGCCCACCAACCAGGTCAACCGTTTTCCCGCGCAGTGGCCGTCGCCCAGCAACGACCCGCAACAGCCGTTCGAGCACATCGTCTTCACCCTGCCCTGGAACATGGGCGAACAACCGGCGCTGTCGATCAACTGCGGTTTCGCCGCCGATGGCCAGCCCATCGGCCTGCAGATGATCGCCCCGCGCTTTGCCGATCAATGGCTGCTGCAAGTGGCCAAGACCTATGAGAGCTGGCGCGGAGCGATCCACAGCTGGCCGAATCCGCCGTCTCACTGACACACCGAAACTGCCACCTTCACCCCAGCTCCGGGCCTCGCCGCCCGGGGCCTGGGCAACCTATGAATAAAAATTCGAGGGGCCAGTATGCACAGCCAAGCGTCCAATCCATGCGCCACACCCGAGCCTGAAACGCCCAATGCGGCGGCAGGCAAGCGTAGCGTGTTCGCGGTGATCCTCGGCAATGCCGTGGAGTTCTTCGATTTCGGGGTCTACGCCACCTTCGCGGTGATGATCGGCCACACCTTCTTTCCCTCCGACAGCGCCTTTGTCAGCCTGATGCTCTCGGTCACCGCCTTCGGCGTCGGCTTTATCGTGCGGCCCCTGGGGGCGGTGCTGATCGGCGCCTACGCCGACCGCGTCGGGCGCAAGCCGGCGATGCTCCTGACCCTGGTAATGATGGCCGTGGGCACCGGCAGCATCGCCATCCTGCCCAGCTATGAAAGCATTGGCATCGCCGCACCGATCCTGCTGGTGCTCACCCGGCTGATCCAGGGCCTGGCCTGGGGTGGCGAGGCCGGCCCCGCCACCACCTACATCCTCGAAGCTGCGCCGCCGCACAAGCGCGGCACCTACGCCTGCTGGCAGGTGGTGGCCCAGGGCGTGGCTGCCATGGCCGCCGGCACCGTGGGCTACACCCTGACCCAGGTGCTGTCCCCCGAGGACCTCAACAGCTGGGGCTGGCGCGTGCCCTTCGTGTTCGGCCTCCTGGTGCTGCCAATCGGCATCTACATCCGCCGCAACCTGGCGGAAACCTTCCACGGCCAGGGCGAAGAAGCCAGCACCGGCAGCCTGGTGCGCCAGGTGTTCGGCGAGCATCGCCGGGCGCTGGTGCTGGGGCTGCTGATTCTGTCGGGCAGCACCATCACCCAGTACTTCATCAACTACATGACCACCTTCGCCCTCACCGAACTGAAACTGCCCACCAGCATCTCCATGCTCTCGACCCTGGTGGCCGGCGCGGCCATGGCGGTGTGCGCGATTGCCGGCGGCATGCTCTGCGACCGTTTCGGCCGCCGCACCATCCTCATGGCGCCGCGGGTGGTGCTGTTGCTGGTGCTGTTCCCAGCCTTGCAACTGATGACCGAACACCCCAGCCCGACGACCTTCCTGCTGACCCTGGCGGTGCTCTCCGGGCTGCACGGCATGAGTGGCGCGGCGCTGATCGTGCTGCTGGTGGAGAGCTTTCCCAAGGCCGTGCGCTCCACCGGTTTCTCCATCGTCTACGCCTTTGGCGTGGCGGCTTTCGGCGGCACCGCGCAGATCATCATCACCTGGCTGATCGGCACCACCGGCAACCCGATGTCGCCGGTGGGCTACCTGCTGGTGGCCAACCTGGTGTGCCTGACCGCCGCCTGGTTCGCCAAGGAAACCCGCCCGCAAACACCCGGGCGCAGCACCCCCGGCCAACGGCTCGCAGAAGCCCGCGCCCGCTGAGCATTCGCTTCACTGCCCAAAACCCTTTTCCGGCACCGCGTCTTCCTCTACCCTGCCGGCCGCGCATGACCGCGGTCGGGCGGTGGTTCGACGCCTTTGATTTGTGGGGAAGCGACATGAAACAGCTCGTACTTTGCCTCCTGGCCATGAGCGCCAGCAGCCCCCTGCTGGCCCAGGACAACCCGCGCCCAAGCCAGCAGGCCCAGGCCCCGGGCTTTATCGAAGGCAGCGGCCTGGACCTCAACCTGCGCCACTACTACTCCAACCAGCACACCCAACGCGACACCTACCTGACGATCAAGAAACCCGACGGCAACCAGCGCACCCGGGTGCGGGAAACCTGGGTACAGACCGGCATGCTCAAGTACAGCTCCGGCTATACCCAGGGGCTGATCGGCATTGGGGTGGACGCCGGCCTGTTCAGCGCAGTGAACCTGGAGCGCGGCCACGGCCGGGTGGCCAATGGCGGCGACCGAGTGCTGGTGGACAGTGACGGCGATGCCCTGCCCACCTGGAGCCGCCTGGGCATCGGCGATGTGCGCCTGCGCCTGTCCAACACCGAGCTCAAGGCCGGGCGCCTGATGACCGACAACCCGGTGCTGCGCTACAAGGACAACCGCGCCCTGCCCTCCAGCTTCCAGGGCGTGGGCCTGTACAGCAACGAGAGCGACTGGCTGTCGCTACAAGCCGGCAGCTTCGACCGGGCCATCCCGCGCACCGGCACCGGCAGCGAACGCCTGACCACCACCTTCGGCAACCGCGCCTACAGCGGCGAGCGCATCAGCTACCTGGGGGCGACGGTCAAACCCGGCCTGGGCCTGGAGGGCAGCCTCTACGCTTCGCGCTTCGAGAACATGTGGGACCAGTACTACCTGGGCCTGACCCACCGCGCCGGGGACAAAAGCCAGCTGGCGCTGAAGACCGCGTTCAACTACTACCACACCCGGGACCAGGGCCAGCAGCGCCTGGGCTACATCGACAACGACGCCTTGAGCCTGGCGCTGACTGGCAGCCATCAGGCCCACAGCCTGACCCTGGCCTGGCAGCAAGTGTTCGGCAACGAGTACTTCGACTATGTGTGGGAGTCCACTGGCAACTACATGGCCAACTCCCTGTACTCGGACTACAACGGCCCCAATGAAAAGTCCTGGCAGCTGCGCTACGACCTGGACTTTGCCGCCTACGGCGTGCCGGGGTTGAGCGCCAGCCTGTGGCACGCCAAGGGCTGGGGGATCGACGGCACGCACTACGATGGCGATCGCAATGGCCGCAACCGCGGCTACAACGTGCGCGGCCTGGACGGCGCCCAGCACGACGAGAACGGCCTGATGCTGGCCTATGTGGTGCAGTCCGGGCGACTCAAGGATGCCGTGCTGCGCACCATCGTCTACAACCACCGCGCCAGCGGCGGGCAGATCGACGGCAGCTATGACGAGTTCCGCCTGGTGGGGAATTTCCCGTTCAACCTGTTCTGACCACCGCCCCTGCTCCGTAGGAGCCGACTTGCCGGCGAAGAGGTCCGTAAGCCGTGCAGCGCTCTTGGCAACGCTTTCGCGGGCAAGCCCGCTCCTACGCCAGGCTATGGCGTTGCATGGCGCGGACAAGCATTTCCTGGCACCTGAGGGTCGCCACCGACAAAGGCCGGTTACGCACCACGCACAAGTCCACCCGGATCCGCTCCAGGTATTGGTCGTCGATCGGCACGGCCACCAGCCCATCCCCCAGGTCCCGGGCCTCGGCATCCACCTGGGGCAGGATCAGCACTGCCGCACGTTGGCGGGCCAGGCTTTTCTGCACCTCCAGGGAGCTGGTGGTGAATACCGGAAGGATGTTCACACCGCGCTTTTTCGCCGCGCCCTCCAGGGCCTGGCGCACGCCGTAGGCCGAGTCGGGAATGGCCAGGGGCTGCCCCTCCAGATCCTGCAGGCGAATGCTCGGGCACTGGGCAAACGGGTGCTCGGCACTGACCAGCACCCGGTGCCACAGTTGGCAGTGGGCGGTCACCTCCACTTCGGCCCGTTCCGGCAGGTAGAACGCCAGGCCCAGGTCGGCCTCGCCGCTGCACAGGGCATCCAGGGTGGCACCCGCACTGGCGATGACGATATTGAAGGTGACTTTCGGGTGGGCCCGGTTGAACGCCGCCAGCACCGGCGCCAGCACGCTGGAAACGATACTTTCCGACACATGGATGCTGACGTTACCCGCTACCTGGCTCTGCCGGCTGGCGATCACATCGCGCACCTGGTCGAAGCCACGCAAGGTGGAGGTGACCTGCTCGGCCAGGCATTCACCCTCCACGGTCAGGCGAATGCCCCGGGGCCCGCGCTCGATCAGTGCGGTGCCGAAGAAGTGCTCCAGTTGCTCGATCTGCCGGCTGACTGCGGTGGGGGTCACGTACAGGCGCTCCGCCGCCTGACGCAGGGAGGCGCACCGGGCCACCTCGTGGAAGTAACGCAACGCTCGTAATTGCATGGCCGCGGGCCCCCTCGTTGAACTGAGCCATGAGGCAGGCAATTACTGCGCCAGGCGCAGCGCCCCGGAACCGTTCAACACGCGGTTTTCACACAAAAGATTGATCTGAACGATGCCCCTGCCTACCCTGCCAGGGCGCCGATGCCTCATTCGGCAAGAACCCTCCCCGGCGCCCTTGCCGTCTGCTTCCAAGGACTTCCATGAGCACTCTGCCCCGCACCACATTACTTGCCGCAACCCTCACCACCCTGACGCTGCTTGGCGCCTGCTCCAGCGTGACCCGGGAGATCAACCCGGAGCCCACCATCACTTCCGCCGGCATCCTGGCCTTTCGCGATATCTGCCTGAAGTCCGCGCCGTCCTTCGCTGGCGCCGAGACCGCCGCGCGCAACCATGGCATCAGTGACCTGACCGATGCCGGCTTCGCCAAGATGGGCATGAACGAGGACCAAAGCCTGGGCGTGCAGGTACAGGCCAACAAGGAATGCGCGATCACCACCCCGACCCAGAACGACAGCTCGCTGACCCAGCAATTTCTCAGCGTGGCCGGCAAGTTCTCCAGCACCCCGGTGGCCCAGAGCGTACCGAGCAAGATCACCCTCAACGGGCAGACCTTCATCCTCATGCACGACCGTCGTGGCGGCGAAGCCTATGTGATGCTCAAGACGCAGTGACCGCGCTGCATCCTAGCTCTGGCTGATCTGTCGCTGCGGCGGCCGGCTCAACGTCAAGACCCGGACCAGGGCGGCCGCATTCATCGGTTTGTGAAACAGAAAGCCCTGGGCCGCCTCGACACCCAGGCGCTGCAGGTGCGCACGTTGCTTTTCGGTCTCGATGCCTTCGGCCACCAGCTCCAGGTTCAGCGCACCGGCCATCCCCACGATGGCCTCGATGATCCGGGTTTCCTTGGGCCCCGTAGCGTTGGCGACAAATCCTGAGTCCAGCTTGAGCTGGCCAAAGGGAAGGTCCGCCAGGCGCATGATCGAGGAATGCCCGGTGCCAAAATCATCCAGGGACAGACGCACGCCACCGTGCACCAGCACACTGATGTTCTCGATGCTCTGCATGCTCAGGACCAGAGCCTGGCGCTCGGTGATCTCCAGGGTCACCTGGCGCGTGGGCACCTGCGCCTCGTCGATCTGCTGCAACACCTGCTGGGCGAATTGCGGATCGCTCAATTGGCTGGCCTCAATGTTGTAGGAGAACATCAGGGCATCGCCGCTGGCGTGGCCCTGCAACTGCCGCTGCAGCGCCAGGCCTTGCTGCAACAGGCAATCGAACAACTGGCGATGGCCCTGCGGGCTGTCGAACAGGTCGAGAAAGAACTGCGGCCCCAACACCCCCTTGTGAGGATGCTGCCAACGGGCCAGGACTTCAGCGCCGGTAATGCGCCGGGTCTTCATGCAGACCTGGGGCTGGAAAAAAGCCACAATCTGCCGCTGTTCCAGGGCCTGGGAAACATCCAGTTCGGCCACCCAGTCGTTGTTGGCGCAACCAGCTCCCGCCGCCCCTGGAGCATCGTCACGTGCATGGCCTTTCACCGTACGCTTGATGGCCAGCGCCTTGAGCAGCAAGCCACCGATCTGCAGCGTATCCAGTTCGTCGTAGCTGCCCAGCCGGTATTTGCCGGAGCGCACACGAAAATTCGCCAGCCCCCAACGGATCGGCGCTTGCAGCGCCTCGCATTCCATCATCGAGAAGAAGCCGTAGTGCTCGCAGAGCCTGCGCAGGTAGGGGATGGCGTTCAGGGAGTGCAGCGAGTCGCAGATCACCAGGTCCAGTTCATCCAGCTCGGGCGGGAACCAAGCCCCGTCGCAGTCATCGCTGATCACTTGTACCCGAGCAAAACCGCAAGACGCGAGGATTCTTGAAAAATGTCGAACCCGATAAGCGTTCGAACATAACAACAGTACGCTCAGCGTCGACATCACCGCGGCTCCGGATAAAAAACCATGCTAGCCAAATTGAACTCAACTGAGTTCAAGACACTTCGCCAATGGAAGTAGGAAATTTCTGAGACTTGGCATTTTCTCAAGAATTTCCAGGGCCAGAACTGGTCGGCCGAGGCCCCGGCGCCTCCTGGGCAGCGCACCGTTTACCAGGAGTGCGTGGCGACTATGGAGCACTGGCAATGGCCGCAATCTCCCTGCGCAACCATTGCAGGCCTGGCGCCTGTTGCTGCTGGCGATGCCAGATCAGGCTGACCTGCACCGGCGCCGCCAGCAGCGGCAGGCTGGCGATGCGGATCGGCAGCAAAGCGCAGAAATGCTCCGCCAGGTAGCGTGGCACGGTGCCCAGCAGGTCGGACTGGGCAACAATCAGCGGAATGCTCAGGTAGTTGGGCACGAACACCTGCACCTGGCGCTGGACCTTGGCCGAGCCGAGAACGATTTCCAGGGGCGAGCCGCGCCCACCCCGGTCGGGAATCGCCACGTGCTGGCAAGCCTGGTAGGCCTCCAGGCTCAGTTCCGGGGCAAAGGCCGGATGGTCGCGACGGCCGATCACCACCAGTTGTTCCTCAAGCAGCGGCTGGTAGCACAGGTCCGGGTTGTCGAAATACAGGTAGTCCACCGCCAGGTCGAGCATCCCGGCACCAAGCCAGGCGGCGATGGCGTCGGCACTGTCGCTGCGCACCGCCAGCCGGACCCCGGGCGCTACCTGCTGCAGGCGCCGGGACAGGGCCGGCAGCAGGCGCGCCTGGGCGTAATCGTTCATCGACAAGGTGAACAGCTGATCGGCCGCCGCCGGCTCGAACGCCGCGCCAGGATCGAGGCCCTGCTGCAACAGGTGCAGGGCCTGGCGCACGGTCACATGCAGGCTCAGGGCCCGGGAGGTGGGCTGCATGCCGCGGGCGGTGCGAATGAACAGCGGCTCGTCCAGGTGCCGGCGCAGGCGCGCCAGGGCGTTGCTCACCGCCGGTTGGCTGAGGTTCAGGCGTACCGCGGCCCGGGACAGGTTCTGCTCCTGCATCAAGGCGTCGAACACCCGTAACAGGTTGAGGTCCAGGCGCTGCACATTGAGCTTCATGAATAATGCCCATCGAAATTATCCAGGGGCTGGATAATTCGCGGCGCCAGCCCCGGCTGTCAATAACGGCCCGGGGGAACAACTGGGCAGAAGCTCACCGCCACGCACCTGTTGTCCAGGGGCAACGTAAAAAGCGGCAGGCCTCAGCGCGAGCGCCCTGCTGGCTCAATCACCAACAGGCACCTGCGGCCAAGTGCTGGTGCTGAGCCGGAGCTATCAGGCAAAGGCATTTTCAGCCTGATGAATAATCCTCATTCCCACTATCCATTGGCTGGATAATTACCCGCCGGCTACGCTGCAGCCCATAAAAACAACAACGGGAATCGGGCCGTGCGAGAAACCACCCAGCACTTTCGTCAGCAATACCGAGCGGCGGTCAGTCCGCGCTACAACCCCTGGCTGCATGGCGGCTTTGTCCTGGTCTATGGCCTGCTGTGCATCGGCCTGCTATGCAGCACCCTGAGCCAGGTGCAGCCTCTGGAATGGCTGGCGGTGCCGGTGGCGCTGCTGTTCTTCAACCTGTGCATCTACGTGGTGCACCGCTGGCTGGGGCATCACAAGCAGCGCTTGGCGCGGATGTTCTATGCCCGCCATACCGGCGACCACCACAGCTTCTTCGCCCCCGGGCTGATGGCCTACGAAGGCTACCGGGACTGGCGGGTGATTCTGTTTCCGGCCTGGCTGATCGTGGTGCACAGCCTGCTCTTCGCCCTGCCCCTGTGGGCGCTGCTGCGCCTGTGGAATGGCAACGTGGCGGCGCTGTTCGCCAGTTGCACCCTGCTCGGCTACCTGGCCTACGAGGTGTTCCATGCCTGCGAGCACCTGCCCGCCAATCACCCCCTGGCGCGCCTGCCCTGGGTACGGCAGATGCGCCGCCTGCACGAACTGCATCACCGCCGCGAGCTGATGCAGGAGCGCAACTTCAATATTGTCCTGCCGCTGATGGACTGGCTGTTCGGTACCCTGTACTGGCAACCGCAAGAGCCGCCAGCCGTCACTTCCTCCCCTGAAGAGGCCTCCCCCATGACCCGCATGCAGCACCAGGTCGACATCCCCCGCAGCGCCGCCAGCACCCTGGCCTATGCCGCCAGCTCGCGGCTCTGGCCACAGTGGCACCCCTCCTCGCTCAAGGTCGAGGGCGACGAAGGCCCGCTGTTCGCCGGGCAAGGCTTCGAGGAAGACATCCATGCCGGCGGGCGCAGCGGCCACCTGAGCTGGAAGGTCGAGGAGTACTTGCCGGGGCACCGCTGGCGCGCCAGTGCCCGGGGCGATCACGGCCTGCACCTGCAGGTGACCTACGAATGCCAGCCCCTGGGGGCGCAGCGCACGCGCTTCGTGCGGACCCTGGAGTACGGCTTTGACAACCTGCTGATGCGCCTGGGCAATCAGCTGTTATTCAAGCGACGGATAGAACGGGAATCCGCCGCCTCATTGCTGGCATTGTGCAAGATGGCCCAGCAAGCTATCCCGCTGCCCGCCACCGAGGCCCCCGGTCGCCCGTCCTGAGGCCGCCCCCGACAGGAGTCATTGCATGAATCAGATTGCCCCCCGCCGCTTCAGCGGCCTGCGGATTATTTTGCTGGTGCTGCTGGCCGTCCTGGCCTTCCTGCTGCTGATGCCGACCAGGGTCCAGCCGGTGGCCTGGAACCCGGCGCCGGCGCCGTCCCTGAGCCAGGGGCCGTTTGCCGAGAACCACAAGCTCAAGGCCGTGCAGCCGGTGGGCGCCCGGGACATCGACGGCCCCGAAGCCCTGCTGCTGGAGCACGAACAACTGCTCAGCGGCCTGCATGACGGCCGGGTGATCCAGAGCAGCCTCGACGGCAGTGCGCTCAAGGTGCTGGTCAATACCGGCGGCCGACCCCTGGGCCTGGCCCGGCACCCGGACGGGCGCCTGATCATCGCCGATGCCATCAAGGGCCTGCTGGCCCTGGACAGCCAGGGCCAGTTGCAGACCCTGAGCACCGAGGCCAAGGGCCTGAAGTTCGGCTTTACCGACGATGTGGCGGTCGATGCCGCAGGGCGCTACGCCTACTTCAGCGACGCCACCAGCCGCTGGGGCTATGGCCATGACGGCGAAGCGGTGATCGAGCACGGCGCCGATGGCCGCCTGCTGCGCTACGACTTCCAGAGCGGCACCACCGAGGTGCTGCTGGACCGCCTGGAGTTCGCCAACGGCATTGCCCTGGGGCCGGACGAAGCCTATGTGCTGGTCAATGAAACCGGCGCCTACCGCATCAGCCGCTACTGGCTCAAGGGTGACAAGGCCGGCAGCCACGACCTGTTCATCGACAACCTGCCGGGGCTGCCGGACAACCTGAGCTTCAATGGCACCGAGCGTTTCTGGGTGGCCCTGTACGCACCGCGCAACCCGTTGCTCGACGCCACCGCGCCCTACCCCTTCGTGCGCAAGATGCTGGTGCGGGCGATGACGGTATTGCCCAAGCCGGTGGAGAAGCGCGGCTTCGTGCTGGGCCTGGATACCCAGGGCCGGGTGATCGCCAACCTGCAGGATGGCAGCAGCGGCAACTACTCGCCGATCACCACGGTGCGCGAATATGGCGATGCCTTGTACCTGGGGTCGCTGACGGCCAGGCACATGGCCCGGTTGTCGTTGAAGGAGGCGCTGGCGCCTTGAGGGTGGGTGCGTTGCAACTTGGGATGGGGACAGCCCGGCGGGCGTCTGGGCGGCTATGCCGCCCAGCGGGAGCAAGCTCCCTCGCCACAACAAGCTCCTTGCTACTGCGAGCGTCTGTGTTACAGGGGGGTCAGGAACCGGCGGTGAGTTTCCCGGCGATCTCATCCTTGATCAGCAGGCGTTTTTCCTTGAGTTTCTTCAGTTCGTCGTCTGCGGCAGCGGCAGCTTCGGCCTTGAGCACCTGATCGTCGATGCTGGTGTATTTGTCGAACAGCGCATTCAGGTGGGGGTCACTGGCCCGACGCTGCTGAATGTCTTCTTTACTGCAGCTCAGGTCCTGGTAAAGGTCGTGGGTCACCGGCATGGAACACCTCCGTGGTTGATCGGCAGCAAGGGCGTCATCACGCCCCCGCCGGTTATCAGAATGGCCTCGCCGGACCGGGTCTGTCGACCGCCAATCAGACCAGCGGTAACCGTTCGTCGCCACTTTTGCCCTGGATCAACGTCCGCCCAGGGCTTGGGCAAGAAAGGGCGCGGTGCTGCTAGTGCGCTGCTTCGCCACCTGGTGCGGGGTGCCGCAGGCCACCAGGGTGCCGCCCTGGTCACCGGCACCAGGGCCGATGTCGATCACCCAGTCGGCCTGGGCCACCACGCGCATTTCGTGCTCCACCACCACCAGGCTGTGCCCGGCCGCCACCAGTTTGTCCAGTTGCTCCAGCAGACGGTCCACATCCCGTGGGTGCAGGCCGGTGGTGGGCTCGTCCAGCACGTATAGGGTGGCGCCCCGGGCAGTGCGCTGCAGCTCGGTGGCCAGCTTGATGCGCTGCGCCTCACCGCCGGACAGCTCGGTGGCCGGCTGGCCCAGGCGCAGGTAGTCCAGGCCGATGTCGCGCAGCACTTCCAGGGCGCGGCGGATGCCCGGTTGTTCGGCAAACACCGGCAAGGCCTGCTCGACACTCAATTGCAGCACCTGGGCGATGTTCAGGCCCTGCCAGGTCACGGCCAGAGTCTGGGGGTTGTAGCGCGCGCCATGGCAGGTCGGGCACGGGGCGAACACACTGGGCATGAACAGCAGCTCGACGCTGACAAAGCCCTCGCCCTCGCAGGCCGGGCAACGGCCCTTGGCCACGTTGAAGGAAAACTGCCCGGCGTCGAAGCCCCGCTCCCGGGCCTCGTCGGTGGCGGCGAACAGCTTGCGCACCTGATCGAACAGCCCGGTGTAGGTCGCGAGATTGGAACGCGGGGTGCGGCCGATGGGTTTCTGGTCCACCTGCACCAGGCGCTTGATCTGCTCCATGCCGGCCACCACCCGCCCGCCGCTGCTGACCGGTGCGTCGTCCGCCAGGTCCAGCTCCGGCGCCTCATCGCTGACCGAAGCCTTGCCCAGGTGCGCGCCCACCAGCTCCAGCAGGGCCTGGCTCACCAGGCTCGACTTGCCGGAGCCGGAAACCCCGGTCACCGCGGTAAAGCAGCCCAGGGGAAACTCGGCGTCCAGCGCCTTGAGGTTGTTGCGGCTGATACCTTCCAGCCGCAGCCAGCCCCGGGGCGGGCGCGGGGTACGCCGGGCCGGGGCCTGCTCGGGAAACAGGTAGGCCCGGGTCTGGGACTGCGCCACCTCGGCCAAACCGGCCGGCGGGCCGCTGTACAGCACCTGGCCGCCACGCTCTCCCGCCGCCGGGCCCACGTCCACCAGCCAGTCGGCACGGCGCATGGTCTGCACATCGTGCTCCACCACGAACAGTGAATTGCCGGCAGCCTTGAGCCGCTGCAAGGCCTCGAACAGCGCCTCGGCATCTGCCGGGTGCAGGCCCGCCGAGGGCTCGTCCAGCACATAGATCACCCCGAACAGCTGCGAGCCCAGCTGGGTCGCCAGGCGCAGGCGCTGCAATTCACCGGAAGAGAGGCTCGGCGTGCTGCGCTCCAGGGCCAGGTAGCCCAGCCCGAGGTCGGTCAGGGTGCTGACCCGCTCCAGCAGGTCCTGGGCGATGCGCTGGGCGGCCAGGCGCTTTTCCAGGGACAGGTTCGGCGTATGCCGCACATCCGGCGCGCCGCGATGCTCCGGGGCGCCCTGGGCATGGCGCTGCTGACGCGCGGCACGGGTCTGGGCGTGGCTCAGCACCTGATCATCGGCGGGCGCCTGCTCCGGGTAATCTGCCGCCGCCACCGGCCGCAGCACCTCGGCCAGTTGCAGCAGCGGCAGGCGCGCCAGCTCGCCGATATCCAGCCCGGCAAAGGTCACCGCCAGGGCCTCGCGCTTGAGCCGCTTGCCCTCGCACAGCGGGCATGGGCTGCCGCGCATGAACTGCGACACACGCTTTTTCATCAGCGCGCTCTGGGTGTGGGTGAAGGTGTGCAGCACATAACGCCGGGCGCCGCTGAAGGTGCCCATGTAGCTGGGTTCCTGCTTGCGTTTGAGGGCTTGGCGGGTCTGTTCCGGGGTCAGCCCGGCGTACACCGGCACTGTGGGGGTTTCTTCGGTGAAGAGGATCCAGTCACGCTGTTTTTTCGGCAGTTGCTGCCAGGGGATGTCGACGTCGTAGCCCAGGGTCACCAGGATGTCCCGTAGGTTCTGCCCCTGCCAGGCCAGGGGCCAGGAGGCCACGGCGCGCTGGCGGATGGTCAGCGAAGGGTCGGGAACCATGCTCGCTTCGTCGACCTCATAGACCCGCCCCAGGCCATGGCATTCCGGGCAGGCGCCCTGGGGCGTGTTGGGCGAAAAGTCCTCGGCATACAGCATCGGCTGCCCCGGCGGGTAGCTACCGGCCCGGGAATAGAGCATGCGCACCAGGCTCGACAAGGTGGTCACGCTGCCCACCGAAGAGCGTGTGCTGGGAGTGCCGCGCTGCTGTTGCAGGGCCACCGCCGGTGGCAGGCCGTCGATGCGGTCGACATCCGGCACCCCCACCTGGTCGATCAGGCGCCGGGCATAGGGCGCCACCGATTCGAAGTAGCGACGCTGGGCCTCGGCATACAGGGTGGAGAACGCCAGGGACGACTTGCCCGAGCCCGACACCCCACTGAACACCACCAGCGCATCCCGGGGAATGTCCACGTCGACATTCTTCAGGTTGTGCTCGCGGGCGCCGCGCACCCGGACAAAACCGCTGGCTGGAAAGGACGAAGGGCTCGCCTGGGAAGCATCGGAGGGGCTACGGGAAGCAGTCATGAACCAGCCTTATGTCGAGAACCGCGAACAGTCGAAGCGCGATCATCACACAAGGTCCGAGGCCCGGGGCAAGCCCCGTGGAAGATCGACGCGCGTACCCGGGGTTCGAGCCTCGCCCCCGGCGCAATGTTCCCTGGCGCTTCAGCGACCGTGCTGGCGGCGGGCTTGCTGCTCGGTGCTCAGGCGGGTGTGCTGGAGGTCGTAGCGCAACTCGGCAATCAGCTCCGACAACGCCCGGGAGCTGGTCAGGCCGCGGGTGGCGATGCCGGTGACCAACAGGTCGACGCGCCCGCTGGCGGGGTCGCAGATGCGCACAGTCATGGCCCCGTCGTGGCCGACGGTGCACTGGCAATGCAGGGGCAGGAAGCTGGTTTCAACGATTCTGCGCAGTTCAAGGGTGGAGATCACGGCGGAGCGTCCAAAAAAGGGTTGAGAAGAAAAACCGCGCAAGACGACGTTTGTTGTTATGGGATCAGGCGGTCGATGCCCCTGTCCTTGGTCAGCAGAAAAATCGTACAAGTTCATTCAATTTCATACAGCGTAGAAGTTTGACGCCAGTTTGTCGTCGGCCCCTGGGGATTTTTATGCGCTGCTTCACACTTGGCGCCAGGCGCCGCTCAGGCCTCCAGCACCGAACGCACCATGGCACTCAGGTCTGCAGGCCCGTAGGGCTTGCTCAGCAGGTGGGTGTCGGGGCTGAGCTGGTGGTTGCGCGAAATCATGTCGCGGGTGTGTCCCGAGGTGAACAGCACCGCGATCGGCGGTGCCTGGGTCTTGGCCCAGGTGGCCAGGTCCGTGCTCTTGATCAGCCCGGGCATTACCACGTCGGTGAAGATCAGATCGACCTTGAGCCCGTCCAGCAGCAGTTGCATGGCAGCATCACCATTGCTCGCGGTGCACACCCGGTAGCCCTCGTGTTCGAGCATCTCCACCGCGGCGCTGCGCACCTCGGCGTTGTCCTCCACCACCAGGATGCTTTCCTCGCCACCGGCCGCCCGCTCACCCGTGCGCGGCGCCTGCTGCTGCGAAGGCTCGGGACTGCGGGCAAAGTACATCTGCACCCGGGTGCCTTGCCCCGGGCTGCTGAAGATCTCGATATGGCCGCCGCTCTGCTTGACGAAACCGAACACCATGCTCAAGCCCAGGCCCGTGCCATGGCCGTCGGCCTTGGTGGTAAAGAAGGGTTCGAAGGCCTGCTTGAGCACCTCGGCGGGCATGCCTGGACCATCGTCGGCCACACTCAGGCACAGGTACTCGCCGGCAGCGATGCCCTTGCCGGCGCAGAAGCGCGAGTCCAGCACCTGGTTCTCGGCGCTGATGAGGATCCGACCCTCGCCCCTCAGGGCATCCCGGGCATTGATCGCCAGGTTGAGCACGGCGTTTTCCAGCTGGTTGCGATCCACATGGATGCACCAGGGCTCGTCGGGCAATTGCACGTCGAGGCAAATGGTTTCGCCCAGGGCCCGCTGCAGCAACTCCCCCAGGCCCTCGTACAGGTGCCGCGGGTTGTAGCTGGCCGGTGACAGCGGCTGGCGCCGGGCAAAGGCCAGCAGCTGGTTCGACAACTTGGCGCCGCGCTCCACCGCCGTCAGCGCGGCGGCCGTGCGCCGCTGCACATTGGCGTTGCCCGCTTCGTGGCGGGCCAGCAGGTGCAAATTGCCGGCGATCACCTGCAGCAGGTTGTTGAAATCATGGGCCACGCCGCCGGTCAGGCCGCCAATGGCTTCGAGTTTCTGAACCTGGCGCAGTTGCTCCTCGGCGCTGAGCCGCGCGTTGACCTCCTCCAGCACCCGCTGCTCCAGGTTGCGGGTCAGTTGGCGCAGGGCTTCCTCGGCGATCTTGCGCTCCTGGATATCGATCAGCACCCCGGGGAAGCGCAAGGCCTGGCCCGACTCGTCGAACTCGCAACGGCCGCAGGCCAGCACCCAGGTGTAGCTGCCGTCCTCGCGGCGCACCCGGTATTCGGCGTTGTAGGGCCCGCCCTGGGTGACGCTGTACTGGGTCAGCTCCTTGATGCGCGGCAGATCGTCGGGGTGGATGCGGCTTTCGGTGATATCGATCGGCAGGTTGTCCAGGGGCTGGTCGGCCGGGTAGGAAAAGGTCCGGGCAAAACGCTCGTCGCAAGACAGCACGTCGGCCTGGACGTCCCAGACGAAGGAGCCCAGCAGCGCCCCGGCATTCAGTGCCAGCTGAACCCGCTCGTTCTCTGCCCGGTAGGCGGCCTCGGCGGCCTGGCGGCGGCGCTCGGAAATCACATGGGCGGTGGTTTCCACGACGATAGCGATGACCCCGGCCGGAGCCTGGTCGTCCCCGGCCACCGGGCTGTAGTAGAGGTCCATCCAGACGTCTTCCGGCACCCCGTTGCGCAGCAGCACCAGTTCCTTGTTGTGATAGGACAGGGTGCCGCCGCTGAGGCAAGTGTTCATCACCCCACGGTTGAACTCGGCGACCTCCGGCCAGCCCATCTCCACGGCGCAGCCCAGCAGGTAGGGATGGCGGCCGCCGGCGAATTCGGCATAGGCATCGTTGTAGATCATGTAGCCCAGGGGCCCCCAGAGCATCACCATCGGCAGCGGCGAACCGAGCATCAGTTGCACCGTGCTGCACAGGCTGTGGCTCCAGTGTTGCAACGCCCCGAGGCTGGTGGCGGACCAGTCGAACGCGCGGATGCGCTCGGCCATCTCGCCCTTCCACCCCTGGCACCCGTGATGATCAGATAAGAACGGCATGAACGGACTCTACGAAAAACGTGGCACAGCGTGGGTTTTCAAGAAGCCGCGACGCAGCCTCCAGAGCCTTTGAGCACGACGCACGCGGATGGTTTCACCAGGGGGCCGGCATCGGCTTCGCCACTGGTCGGCCATGCCGCCGTGCAGCGCCCTTTGCGCGACTGAAAAGACAGAATAGGCGATGGCCCGGGTTCCAGGCGGACGCCGACCGGCGCCGCCTGAAAAAGAGCGGATTGCCCGCTCCCTGCCCCTCAGTCGGTGCCGTATTTCGGTGAACGCGGACCGTACAGCAAGCCGGTGCGTTGCCCGGCCGACAGCAGGCGCTGGCTGGTGATGCCGGCAATCGGATGGCCAGCGTCTGTGCTGGTGTTGATGATCTGTTTCACCGCAGCGGTGATCAGCATGCCCACCAGGCCACCGTTGTTGCCGTTGTTGCCTTCCTCACTGGAGGCTCGGGCGCTGCCGGTCCACAACGTGGTGCCGGTCTTCAGGTCCACCAGGGTGGCGCTGGCGGTGACCACGGTGGCACTGCTGATCAGCATGTAGCTGGTGCCGTATTCCTTGACCGTGATGTACAGGCCGGCATCGGCGCCGAAGATCTCGTTGAGCTTGGCCGGCGCCAGGCCATGGATGTCCGCCGGGTTGGTCAGGCCGTTGTGGCGGAAGGTTTCATCCACCACGGCAATCGGCATCACGTAGTAACCGGCTTCGGCCAGGGGAAAGGTCACCTGGGACAGCATGCTGTAGGTGGCCTTGACGTCCGGCGACTCATTGAGCGGCGGCAGCACCAGGATCGACTTTGGCCGGGCCTGCTTGTAGGCCGAATAGTCCACGGTCTTGGGCGCGGCGCAGCCCACCAGCAGGCTGACGCTCAACAGGCCCAGGAGGTTGCGCAAGGGGGTGAAGTTCATTGGGCGGCTCCCTGCTTGGCGTTCTTCAACAGAAAGTCCATGTATGAGGCGGACTCGGGGAACAGCGCCTTCTCGGTATTGAACTGCTGCACCATCTGGTCATCCTTGCCCAGGCCCGCGTAGAGCATGCCCAGGTGTGCGTGGTAACCCGGCGGCACGGCCTTGCCAGTGGACTTGATCTTCTGCAGGTCGCGCTCCAGCGCCTCGACCTGGGCCTCGCGGGCTTCCTCGCCCTTGAAGTATTCGTAGGTCTGGGCCTGGTAGGTTTCCCACTGGTACAGCGTCTTCGGTCCGCTGCAACCGGCCAGCAACACGCAGCCCAGCAAAGCGCCGGCCAGCAGTGGCCGCGCGGTGATTGTCTTGAACATGCTTACTTCTCCCTGTCAGCAGTATTGATCAGCGGCCGGGTTTCCAGGCCCCGGTATCGATGGCTTCGACCATGCGGTTGACCGCCTCGCGCATGGCCAGGTCCAACACCTTGCCGTTGAGGGTCGAATCGTAGGAAGCGGTGCCGCCGAAGCCGATCACTTCACGGTTGGACAGCGCGTACTCGCCGGCGCCCTGGGTCGAATAGACCACTTCGGAGGTGCTGATATTGACGATGTTCAGCGCCACCTTGGCGTAGGCCACCTGGGTCTTGCCGCGACCGAGAATGCCGAACAGCTGATGGTCGCCGGTTTCCTTGCGACCGAACTCGGTGACGTCGCCGGTGACCACGAAATCCGCGCCCTTGAGCTTCTGCGCCTGGCCCTTGATCGCCGCTTCCTGCTGGATCTCGCCCATATTGTCGCGGTCCAGCACGTTGAAACGGTTGGTCTGCTGCAAGTGGGTGATGAGGATGGTCTTGGCCTGGCCGCCGAGGCGGTCGACGCCGTCGGAGAAGATTCCGCGCATGTAGCTGGAGCGGTTGTCGAACTTGCCCACCGCCATCGGCACTCGGGCCCCGGTCCACACCTGACTGGCGCTCTGGACCTTTTCCACCGGCAAGGCCCGGGAGCTTTCGGTGGCACAACCGCTTATGCCCGCCAGCACCGCCAGTGCTGCAGCGGACAACATCAATGTCGAGATCACTCTCACTCTATATTCCTTTTTGAGTATCCATTTGGGTGCACTGTCTAGATGCACTTGCGCCCTGCCGCACGTCTGCGGCCCCAGTCTGTGCGGGCTCGAAAGTCGTTGGCTGAGCGTTCTGAAACTTGATGCAGGGGGCATCATCGGCGGCGATTATGCCAAAGCGCCATCATTGCGAAAAGGAATAAAAAACCTTGGCGCCAGCGCATTGACTGCTTGATTCCCCGGCCCGCCCGAGCACGTCGGGCAAGTGCCTGATCCCTCAGCGAAAATCCCGGCTGCGCACGCTGATGCCATCCAGCAGCGAGCTCAGGTCACTCAGGCGCCCGGCAATCAGGTGGCGCACTTCGCCTTCGGTTTCCAGGGTGCCGTCGACCTTGAGCAACTGCGCGCCCACCAGCACCCGGCGCTGGCGCTCGGCCAGGTCGCGCCAGACCACCACATTGACGTTGCCGAACTCGTCTTCCAGGGTCACGAAGGTCACCCCGCTGGCGGTGCCCGGCCGCTGGCGCCCGGTGACCAGCCCGGCCACGCTCACCGAACGCCCGTGCTCCACCGCCAGCAAGTCGCGCGAGCTGCGGCAGCGCCGGGCCGCAAGCTGCGGGCGCAGCAGTGCCAGGGGGTGCGGCCCGAGGGTGGTGCCCAGGCTGTGGTAATCCGCCTGCAGGTCTTCGCCCACACTGGGCCGGGGCAATGCTACCGGCGCTTCCTCCTGGCTCGGCAGGCCGGCGAACAGCCCCAGTTGTCTTTCCACCCCGGCCACTTCCCAGCGGGCCCGGTAGCGATCCCCGGCCAGCGCCTGCAAGGCGCCGGCATCGGCCAGCAATTCCTGGGCGCGGACATCCAGGCGGGCCCGCTCGCCCAGGTCGGCGATATCGACAAAGGCCCGTTGCCGGCGGGCACGTTCGATGCGCCGGGCATCGTCCTCGCGAAAGCCCTTGATCATCCGCAGCCCCAGGCGCAGGGCCGGCTGCCCGGGCGGGCCATTTCCAGGGCGTGCAGGCTGGGCAGGAATCGGCTCCAGGCTGCAGTCCCAGTCACTGGCGCCCACATCCACCGCAAGAATCTGCAAACCATGGCGCCGGGCGTCCTGGAGGATCTGGTCGGGGCTGTAGAAGCCCATGGGCCAGCTGTTGATCAGGGCACAGGCGAAGGCCGCCGGTTCGTGGCACTTGAGCCAGCAACTGGCGTAGGTCAGCAAGGCAAAGCTGGCGGCATGGGATTCGGGAAAGCCGTAGCTGCCAAAGCCCTTGATCTGCTCGAAGATCTGCGCCGCGAATTCATCGCTGTAGCCATTGCGGTTCATCCCCCGGCGCAGCCGTTCGCGGTGCGGTTCCAGGCCGCCGTGGCGCTTCCAGGCGGCCATGGAGCGGCGCAACTGGTCGGCCTCGCCCGGGGTGTAGTCGGCGGCGACAATGGCGATCTGCATCACCTGTTCCTGAAACAGCGGCACCCCCAGGGTGCGCTTGAGCACCGCTTCCAGCTTCGGCGATGGATACGTCTCCGGTTCTTCACGGTTACGCCGGCGCAGGTAGGGATGGACCATGCCGCCCTGGATCGGCCCCGGGCGAACGATGGCCACCTCGATCACCAGGTCGTAGAAGTTCTGCGGCTTGAGCCGGGGCAGCATCGACATCTGCGCCCGGGACTCGATCTGGAACACGCCGATGGTGTCGGCGCGGCCGATCATTTCGTAGGTGGCGGGATCTTCAGGCGGAATGCTGGCGAGGCTGTAGCGCTGGCCGCGGTAGCCATGGATCAGGTCGAAACAGCGGCGGATGGCGCTGAGCATGCCCAGGGCGAGGATGTCCACCTTGAGCAGGCCGACCATGTCCAGGTCGTCCTTGTCCCACTGAATCACCGTGCGCTCGGCCATGGTCGCGTTCTCCACCGGCACCAGGTGGTCCAGGGGCTGCTCGGAAATCACGAAGCCGCCGGGGTGCTGGGACAGGTGCCGGGGAAAGCCGATCAACTGCCCGGTCAGGCTCAGGACCCGGCGCAGCACCGGGCTCTGGGGGTCGAACCCGGCCTCCTGCAGGCGCTCGACGCTGGGCGGCGTATCACTCCAATGGCCGCAACAGTCGGCCAGGGCATTGACCTGATCCGGCGGCAAGCCCAGGGCCTTGGCCACATCCCGCACCGCCCCGGCGCCGTGGTAGGTGCTGACCACCGCGGTCAGCGCCGCGCGGTGCCGGCCATAGCGCTGGAACACATACTGCAGCACCTCTTCGCGGCGCTCGTGCTCGAAGTCGACGTCGATGTCCGGCGGCTCATTGCGTTCGCGCGACAAAAAGCGCTCGAACAGCAGGGTCGAGCGGTCCGGGTCGATCTCGGTGATGCCGAGGACGAAACACACCACCGAGTTGGCCGCCGAACCCCGGCCCTGGCAGAGGATGTGCTGGCGCCGGGCGAAGTCGACGATGTCGTGCACGGTGAGGAAATAACTCTCGTAGCCCAGGTCACAGATCAGCGTGAGCTCCTTGTCGATCTGCTTCAGCACCTCGGCCCGGGCCCCGTTCGGCCAGCGCCGCAGAATGCCGCGCTGGGTCAGCACCCGCAGCCAGGACCCGGCATCATGCCCCTCGGGCACCAGCTCCCGGGGGTATTGGTAGCGCAGCTGGCCGAGGTCGAAAGCGCAGCGCCCGGCGATGGTCAGCGACTCGTCGAGCAGGGTTTGGGGGTACAGGCCTTGCAGCACGTCGATGGGCCGCAGGTGGCGCTCGCCATTGGCGAACAGGCGCTGCCCGGCCTCGGCCACCGGCAGGTGATGGCGGATCGCGGTCATGGTGTCCTGCAGCGCCCGGCGCCCGCGCACATGCATGTGCACATCGCCACAGGCCACGGCTGGCAGCCCCAGTTGCCGGGCCAGGGCCAGTTGCTGTTGCAGGTGCCGGGCATCGTCCTGGCCGCAATGCAGTTCCAGCGCCAGCCACAGGCGCTCGGGGAATATCTGGCGCAGCCAGTGGCCGTGCTCTGCCGCCGGGCCATCGTCCGCCAGCCACAGGGCCAGCAGCCCCGGCAGCGGTGCGGCAAAGTCTTCGCGCAGCAGGCGATAGCTGCCCTTCTCGGCCCGGCGCCGGGCCTGGGTGATCAACCGGCACAGACCCTGGTAACCCGCCAGGTCTTCCACCAGCAGCACCAGGCGCGGGCCGTCCTCGACCTGCATTTCACTGCCGACGATCAGCTTCAGGCCACTGTCGCGAGAGGCCTGCCAGGCGCGGACAATCCCCGCCAGGGTGCACTCGTCGGTGATCGCCAGGGCCTGGTAACCCAGCGCCGCAGCGCGCTGGAACAATTCGGCGGCACTGGAGGCGCCGCGCTGGAAGCTGAAGTTGGACAGGCAGTGCAGCTCGGCGTAGGCGCTCATGCGAACCAGCCTTGCAACAGCAGCGGACCGGGCTCGCCCACCTGACGATAGGCCCAGCCCTGCTGGCCGGCGGCGGTTTCGATCAGGTAGTAGTCGCGGCGCACATCGGCACCGTCCCACCAGCCGGACTCGATGCGCTCCGGGCCCATGAGGATGCGCACCGAGCCCTCGCCCAGCACCCGGGGCTCGGTGAACAGCCAGCCGGGGCGGCGCAGCCCGGGGGTGGCCGGGCACGGGCGCGAATCGGTCTGCGCCTGCCAACTGCGCTCCGGGCGGTGATCGGCGCGATGCCCCAGGCCCTGCACCGCATCATCCCCCAGGCGCGCCCGCAGGCGTTCGCGCAACTGCTCCCAAGGCAGGTTCTGCTGCGGGCGCTCGTCGAACAGTTCCGTGTGCCGGGGCACGAACAGCGGCAGGTCCTCGGCCACCAGCCGCAGGTTGCGCACCGGCGCCGGTACCTGGATCTGTTCCAGGCGCCCGCGGGCCAGCTCGAACAGCATCGCCGGGTCGCGCTCGGCGCTGAGCAGCCCCACCGGAATCAGGGTGTCGGCGCCTTCGGCGTGCTCCAGGTGCAGGGCAAAGCGCTGCACGCCACTGTCGCGGCCACAGAGAAAGGCCGCCAGGTCGGCGGTGAGCCGGCGCAGGGGAAACAGCAGCGCCTGATGGGACTGCACATCGAAATTCAGCTCGATGCGCAGGTCGAAGCGGTCTGGCGGCTGATAGAAGGCCAGCCCCAGCGGGCGCTCGCCGAGCAGGGTATCCAGGTGCTTGAGCAAGCGGCCGTCAAAACGCCGGGCCAGGCTGGGCCGGGGCAGCTCCCGCAGTTGCTGGAAGCTGCGCACCCCCATGCGCGACAGGGCCGTGGCCTGCTCCGGGGCCAGCCCCAGGCGTTCGATGGGCATGGCCCCCAGGGCCTGGACCAGGGCCGCGCCGTCGGCCACCGCCAAGCCGTCATAGGCATTGGCCAGGACCCGGGCCGCCGCTGGATTGGGGGCGGCGACGATCCGGTGGCGAAAGCCCAGGGCCTGCAATTCACGGCGCAGGCGCGCTTCCAACTGCGGCCAGGGGCCGAACAGACCCAGGCTGGATTCGATCTCCAGCACCAGGGTGCGCGGGTAGGCGACGCTGACCTGGGAGCTGAAGCCATAGGCCCAGGCCGCAAGAAACTGCTGCCAGTGCTCGATCTGCCGGGGGTCGTATTCGGCGCTGGCAAAGGCCTTGGTCAGGGCCTGGGCGGCGGTCAGGGATTGCCCGGGGCGCAGGCCCAGCTCGCGGGCGGCGCCGTTCACCGCCTGGATCACCCGGCGCTGCGGGGTGCCGCTGAGCAGCGCCAGGGGCGCTTCGGGCTCGGCGCACTGACGCAAGACTGCGTCCAGCGCCAATTGCGGGAACAGGATGCACACCCAACGCATGCCAACCTCAGTGCCCGGCGGGCCAGGCGATAGGCGCCGGATGGGCCAGCCCGCCCCGGCACTTGAGCACCCGCAACTGCCCGGGGCGGCCTTGCACGGCAATTCGCAGGGCCGCCGGCGAGGGGTTGTGCGCAGCGTCCAGGGGCCGGTAGGCAAAGGCCAGGGTCTGGCCGCTTTCCGCCGCCACCTGCAGGCGCCGCAGGGCGCGATCGTCGGCTTGCTGCGGCCAGCACAGCACCGCGCCGCAACTGCCGGAACGCAGGCACTGCTCGGCGGCCCACAGGGCATCACGCTCCCCGGCCTGGATGATCGACAACTGGCGCACATCCACCCCGGCGTTCTGCCAGGCCTGGGGATAGGGCACGAACGGCGGCGCCACCAGCACGATGCGCTCCCCCGCCGCGCTCAGCCGCGCCAGGCTCGGCCACAGCAGTTGCAGCTCGCCCAGCCCCTGGGCGGCAATGAGGATTTCGGTCAGTGCCGCTTCCGGCCAGCCGCCCGTGGGCAGCACCGCATCCAGGGCGGCATGGCCGGTGGGCTGCGGGCTGGCAGGCGCGGCGGCCGGGCGGCCTTTCCACACCCGCCCGGCATTGAACAGCGAATCCAGTGCGACCACGGCGCCCATCAGCCTTGCCTCACCAGACCGCAGAACACGCCTTCGATAAACAGTTCGTGGTCGGCCGTGACCTCGATCGGCTGGTAGGCCGGGTTGCGCGGCAACAGGCGAATGCCCTGCCCCTTGCGCTCGAAACGCTTGATGGTGACCTCACCGTCGAGGCGGGCGATCACGGTCTGGCCGTTGCGCGCCTCACTGCTGCGGCGCACTGCCACCAGATCACCGTCGAAGATGCCGTCGTCGATCATCGAATCGCCCTGGACCCGCAGCAGGTAATCCGGAGTGCGGGAGAACATCCCCGGGTCCAGCAGCAACTGGCCGTGTATGTCGGCATCGACGCCAATCGGCGCACCGGCGGCCACCCGCCCCAGCACCGGGATCTCCAGCAGCTCGGGGCGCCGCGGCTGGTTGAGCAGGCGAATGCCCCGGGCCTGATGCGGGTTGACCTCGATGAACCCGGCCTCGGTCAGCGCCAGCACATGCTTGCGCGCCACGCTGCGCGAGGCGAAACCGAACGCCTGGCTGATTTCAGCAAGGCTCGGGGGCTGGCCGTGATCGGCGATGCGTTCGCGGATAAAGGTCAGGATGGCACTGCGGCGGGGAGATAAAGTCGTCATGGAGTACATTTGTACTCCTCTCGGATTTATCTGACAAGAACCGCCAATCAGTCCAGGCCACGGCTGGCCAGGAAGCCGCTGACATAGTCGATGAATGCCTGCACCTTGGCGGTCGCCCGCCGGTGGCTGGGGTAGACCGCGAGGATGTGCGGCCCGAAGCTGTCCGGGTCGATCACGTAGTCGGCCATCACCCGCACCAGGCGCCCGTCGGCCAGGTACGGCGCGGCGCTCCACAGCGGCGTGTGCAGCAGGCCGCGCCCGGCCAGGGCATTGGCCAGCAGCAGGTCGTAATTGTCACTGCGCAGGCGTGGCGCCTGGGGCTGGGGCAGGCTCAGGCGCTGGCCGTCGCGCTCGGCCCACCAGAACTCCCGGCTGAGCAAGGGGTGGCGATACAACAGCCATTCATGCTCTTCCAGGGTCTGCGGGGTCACCGGCCGGCCCTTGCGCGCCAGGTAGGCCGGGCTGGCGCACAGGGCCAGGCGGTTGCTCCCGACCACCCGGGCAATCAGCCCCGGCAGGTCGTCATGGCCTTCGCGCAGGGCCAGGTCGTAGCCGCTTTCCAGCAGGTTGACGAACTCATCGCACAGGTCCACTTGCAGGTCGATCTGCGGGTACTGCTGAAGAAAACCGCCACATACCTGATCCAGAAACGCCTGGCCGTAGGCCAGCGGCGCGGTGATCTTGAGGTTGCCGCGCAGGCCATGCTGCAACTGCTCCACCTCCTCGCCCACCTCTTCCAGGCGCTGCAGCACCTGGCGCGCGGTTTCCAGGTAGAGCCGGCCGATTTCGGTGAGCACGATGCGCCGGGTACTGCGCTCGAACAAGCGCGAACCCAGCTCGGCCTCCAGGTGGTTGACCGCCTTGGTCAGGGCCGAAGGGGTCTTGCCCAACTGCTCCGCCGCCCGGCTGAAACTGCCCAGCTGGGCAGTCGCCACGAACATCTTCAAGGCATTCAACTTGTCCATGGTTTTTCCACCCAGGCAAAAATGTTTTTCGTGAAGCAGCCATTCTGCCCGCTGCGGGCAGTCCCTAAGCTGGCGATCAGACGCAATAACAAGGAAATGTTCAATGAAAAGATTGACCCCGACGCTGTTGCTGGCTGCCATGAGTTTTGCCTCGTTGGAAGCCATGGCCGCCGCCGACCTGGTGCTGCTCAACGGCCAGGTGTTCACCGCCGACCGCGCCCAGCCCAAGGTCCAGGCCCTGGCGGTGGAAAACGGCAAGGTCCTGCAAGCCGGCAGCGATGCGCAGATCAAGGCGCTGATCGACAGCCACACCCGGGTCGTCGACCTGGGCGGCAAGACCCTGATGCCGGGCCTGATCGACACCCACTCCCACGCCATCTTCGGCGGCCTGGAAATGACCGGCGCCAACCTGCAGGACGAGGTGCTCAGCCTCGACGAACTGGAAAAACGCCTGCGCGCCTGGCGTGACGACGGCAGCGCCCGGCATGCCGACGTCCTCAGCATCGCCGGCATGAGCTCGGCCTACTGGGCCCAGGCCCAGGCCCTGGGCCAGCGTTTCAACCAGGGTGAATGGGCCAGCGTGCCGGTGGTATTCACCGGCAGCGACCACCATACCGCCTGGGCCAATGACTTCATGCTCAAGCGCGCCGGCATCGACGACGCCCTGCTCAAGAGCCTGCCCGAAGCCGAGCGCGGCACCATCGGCCAACTGCCCGACGGCCGCCCCAACGGTTTCCTGGTGGACGCCGGCTGGGACCGGGTGGCCGCGAAAATGCCGGTGCCGGGGCCCGAGCAGATGCTGCGCGCCGCGCAGTCGGCCCTGCACTACAACAACAGCCTGGGGATTACCGCCTGGATGGACCCGGCCGCCAACGCCGCCCCCGGCGAAGCGCTGTTCGCCCTCAAGCCCACCGAACACACCGTCGGCGTGCTGCCGGCCTACAAGGCCCTGGCCGAGAGCGGCGCTATGACCGCCCACGTCGCCGCCCTGCTGGTGGCCAACCCCCGCAGCCGGCCGGCCGACCTCGACACCCTGGACAAGGTGCGCCAGCAGTTCCAGGGCATTCCCAACCTGACCCTGCCGGGCATCAAGATCTTCGCCGACGGGGTGATCGAATACCCGGCGCAGAGCGCGGCGATGCTCGAGCCCTACAGCAACTCGCACAAACCCGGCGAACTGCTGATCGACCCGGCGCATTTTGGCGAACTGGTCAGCGCCATCGACCAGCGCGGCTGGCTGGTGCACATCCATGCCATCGGCGACCGTGCCGTGCGTGAGTCGCTGAACGGCATCGAGCAGGCGCGCAAGGATCGCCAGAGCGGCATCAGCCACTCCATCACCCACTTACAGATGGTCAACCCCAAGGAGTTCGCCCGCTTCAAGCCGCTCAACGTGATTGCCTCGATGCAACTGCTCTGGGCCTCGGCCGACGACTACACCCTGGACATGATCAAGCCCTACGTCAGTGCCCTGGCGTTCCGCTACCAGTACCCGGCGCACTCGCTGCTCAAGCAGGGCGCGACCCTCGCCGGCGCCAGCGACTGGCCGGTGTCGTCGCCCAACCCGTGGAACGCCATGGCCCAGGCCATCACCCGCCAGGGGCCACTGGGGGTGCTCAACGCCGACGAACGCCTGGACCGCGAAACCCTGTTCTATGCCTACACCCAGAATGCCGCGCGCACCCTGGGCCTGGAACAGCAGATCGGCTCGCTGACGGCCGGCAAGCAGGCCGACTTCATCATCCTCGACCGCGACGTGTTTGCCGTGGATGAAAAGGCCCTGCATGAAACCCAGGTGCTGCAGACCTGGTTCGCCGGCCGCGAGGTCTACAGCCGCCCGCTCTGACCCCGCTCCACCGTTGCACTGCCTGCCCCGCGCCCTGGTGACGCCGGGGTACGGCGCCGCCTTGCCCGCCCCCCCATAACAATCACAACAACGGGAACCCCATGAAGACCCTCACCCTGCTCACCCTGGGCGCCGTGTGCCTGCTGCCGCAGGCCGGCCACGCCCTGCCCCTGACCGACGACCTGGCCGTGGAACTGGAGCTGACCCTGGCCAGCGACTACCGCACCCGCGGCATCTCCCAGACCCAGAACAACCCCGCGGCCCAGGCGGCCGTGACCCTGCTGCACAGCAGTGGCCTGTACCTGGGCACCTGGAGCTCCAACGTCGATTTCGGCGGCGGCCTCAAGACCCGCCAGGAAGTCGACTACTACGGCGGCTGGCTGTGGCAGGCCAGCGCAGACATCAGCCTGGACCTGGGCTACCTGAAGTACAGCTACCCCCGGGAAGCCCAGTTCAACCAGAGCGAGGTGTACGGCATCCTCAGCGTCTACGGGGTCAAGCTGGGGGCCTATTATTCCGACGATGCCCCCGGCATCGACAGCCAGCAGAGCACCCTGTACCGCTACCTTGGCTACGAGACCCGACTGCCCCTGGAACTGGGGCTGCAACTGCGCTACGGCCAGATGGACTTCAAGGACCCGCGGCTGATCCGCGCCTCGGGCCAGGGCGAGGACAGCTACCACGAATGGGAAGCCAAACTGACCCGGGAAATGGCCGGGCTGGAACTGGGCCTGAGCTACATCGACACCGACCTGTCCCGCAGCCAGTGCACCAGCAACTACGGCTTCAGCGACCTGTGCGGAGCGACCTGGGTAGCCAGCGTCAAGAAGACCTTCTGAACGACAAACCACCCGCCCACGCAAGAGCCGGCTTGCCGGCGAAGGGGCCCGAACGACTGGCACCCGCCTCAAGGCCGCCTTCGCTGGCAAGCCAGCTCCTACAAAAGCCCAGGCCCCCACAACCCCCGTAGGAGCCGGCTTGCCGGCGAAGGGGCCCGAACGACCGGCACCCGCCTCAAGGCCGCCTTCGCTGGCAAGCCAGCTCCTACAAAAGCCCAGGCCCCCACAAACCCCGTAGGAGCCGGCTTGCCGGCGAAGAGGCCCGAACGACTGGCACCCGCCTCAAGGCCGTCTTCGCTGGCAAGCCAGCTCCTACAAAAGCCCAGGCCCCCACAAACCCCGCAGGAGCCGGCTTGCCGGCGAAGAGGCCCGACAGGCATGCGCACAGGGATCAGCCGCGCTGCAGGATGCGGTCCATCACCCGGTCGGTCTTCAGGGCTTCGCTGGCCAGGGCCGGGTGCCGGATCTGGCCGCGGATATGGGCGTTCATGCCCTGCACGTGGTGCCACTGGATGTGCGCGGGGTTGTCGATGAACAGGTTCAGGGACTCTTGGGCTTCAAGTTGCAGCGGATGCTCGTCGAACACGGAAAAAGTGATGCGCCCCTGGCTGCCGATGATTTCCACCCGGTCCACCCGGCGGTCGGCGACGAAGTTCCAGGCGCCGCTGCCCAGCGCCCCACAGGCGAAGCGCCAGCTGGCGCTGACCGCGTCCTCGGCGGCATACAGCCCGGCCTGGCGGGTGCTGATGCCGGCCACTTCGACGATATCGCCCAGCAGGTACTGGAACAGGTCCAGGCCATGGCTGGCCAGGTCGGCGAAATAACCGCCACCGGCAATCCGTGGGTCGGTCCGCCAGTTGGCCGCGCCGCTGCGGTCGGCCTCGGAGGCCGCCTTGCTCAGGCTCCAGTGCAGGTGCCGGACCTCCCCGATGCGCCCATCCGCCAGCCATTGCCGCACCTGCGCAAAGCGCGGCAAGGAACGCCGGTAATAGGCCACGAACAGATGCAGCCCGGCCTGCTCGAAGGCCTGCTGCATGGCCAGGCTTTGCCCGGCATGCAGAGCCATGGGTTTTTCCACACAGCAATGCTTGCCGGCGGCGGCCACTTGCAGGCTATAGGCGTAATGGCTGTCGGGGGGCGTGGCGATGTACACCGCGTCCACCTCGGGGTCGTCGATCAGGGCCTGGGCATCGGTGTACCAGCGGGCAATGCCGTGGCGCTGCGCATAGTCGCGCACCGCCTCGGCCCGGCGCCCCATCACCGCCACCAGCGCCGACCCCGGAACCTTGTAGAAGGCCGGACCGCTCTTGCGCTCGGTGACACTGCCGCAACCGATCATGCCCCAGCGCACGGTCCGCAGCGGCTCGGCCCCGGTGTTCATTTCGACGCTTGCAGCGCGCGCAGGTCGAGCTGGCCGTTGTGCAGCGGCGGGCACCAGTAGTAGCCCCCGGTGATCGGCCGGCTCATGCGGTACAGGCCGTCGGTGATGCCGTCTTCCAGGCCGCTCATGCGCCGCAGTTGGGCTTCGAAGGCGTTCAGGGTGTGGCCGAAGGCAAGGAACATCAGGCCACCCTTGTCACCTTCGATCCACGGCATCGAGCGGCGCACGAGAAAGGCTTCCGGGGCGAAGCTTTCCTGGGCGGTACGCTTGACGTGGGCCGAGACCGGCGCGTCGTCCAGCTCTTCGTTGTCGCTCAGGCGCCGGCCCATGATGTGGTCGCGCTCTTGCTGGTGCATCGCGGCAAACCCCTGGAAGTCGTGTTGCCACTGCTGGATCGCGGCAAAGCTGCCACCGCGCAGGCCGTCTTCGCCCTCGGCCAGTGCGGCGGCCACGGCGGCTTCGTCCTGAGGGTTTTCGGTGCCGTCTTCATAACCGGTCAGGTCGTGGCCGGTCTTGTGGCGGAAGGTCTCGTTCATGCCGACCAGGCGCAAGGCCGGGGCCAGGGCGGCCGCCAGCTCGTTGCTGCGGTGCAGCAGCTCGCCGCGATCATCACCGTGCAGCCAGACCCACAGCGCATGCTGGGTCGAAGGGTTGTCCACGCCCACGCCGGTCAGCGCCGGGAACGCCTTGAGCCCCTGCACTCGCGCGCCCAGGGCCTTGACCAGTGACGCGCCAAAACCTGCCACCGCCGTTGCGCCATCCACCCGTGCCAGCAACTGGTCGAGGGCCTGGGGCAACGCCTCGATGGACTCAAGGGCAAAGAACAGGTGGCGGGCCTGGGACGGAACGGGTGCAGCGAGGATGCCGGGCTGGTAGTAACTCATGGGAACTCCTGAATAAAGGCGCAGGAGTTTACCGCCATGGGCTGCCGGCGTCAGCGTCGAAACGGGCAAGGCTTGTCGCCGCTTGCGCGGCGACGTTGCAAGGCCTTGGTGAAAAGGCCGGGCCGGGGTTGTGCAGCCGCTGCCGCAGGCTGAGAACGGCATGGGCGGCATTGCGACGCAGCAGATGCGGGGAGCTTGAGGCCGCTCAAGGTTCGACGGGAGGTCGCCAAGCAAGGCCCTGCGGGCCTTTGCGCAGCCTCGCAGGCTCGGCAGCGGCTACAGGGGCGGTCAATGCAGCGCCGCCTCTTCGCGAAAGGCGCTGGGGCTCAGGCCGGTCCAGCGCTTGAAAGCCCGGCGGAAGCTGCGCACGTCGCTGTAGCCGACCTCTTCGGTGATGCGTTCGATGGACAGCTCCGGGTTGCCCAAAAGGTTCAGGGTTCGCGCCTGGCGCACCCGCTCCAGCAGCGCCTCGAAGGTCAGGCCGTGTTCGGTCAGGCGCCGGCGCAGGGTGCGCCCGCTCATGTTCAAATCCCCCGCCACCTGCTCGATATGGCTGCCGGCCCGCAGGTCCCGGCTCAGGGCGCGTTCCACCGCCTGGATCAGGTCCATCTTCTGGTGCACCTGGGCGCTTTCCAGTTCCAGCAGCTTGAGTGCCTGGCGCAGCGCCACCGGATGATGGTTGGGCAGCGGCGCCTGCAACCAGCGGGCCTCGATCACCATGCGCGCCTGCAGGCAGCCGAACTGCACGTGGGGGCCCAGCAACCGGGTATAGAGCTCGGCATAGGCCGGCGCGGCGTGCATGAACTCCACCCGCAGGGCCTGGAAATCCGCGCTGACCAGGGCCCGGCCATAGATCAGCAGGCTGGCGAAGAACTCTTCCGCAGCAAAGATCTGCACCTCGCCGTAGGGCAGGCGGCATTGCAGCTCGACAAAGAACTCGTCGCCCTGGCGCCCGACATCGGCGCTGACGATGGTGCCGGAGGTGTGCTGATGGCGGATGCCCAGCTCGAAGGCGTCGCCCAGGGTCCGGCACAACGACAACGCATGCCCCAGCAGGCCCAGGGTACCCAGCACATTGCGGCTGCCGACCCAGAGCCCCAGGCCCTGCTGCGGCAATGCCGCCAGGGCACGTTCGATCATCGCCACCGCCTGGCGATAGGAGATGCGCAGGGTCGGGTCCTGCAGGTCGTCCAGGGTAAAGCCCAGGCCGCGACACAGGCGCTCGGCGCTGACGCCCTTGGCTTCGGCGACATCCGCCAGGGTCTGCAGCAGGAAGGGTGAAACCAGGGCCAGCTGGTCGTGAGCATCGGCGGCTTTGATCTGCATGGGAGTGGCTTCCGGGCCGCTTGAGCGGCTGTTTTTATTGTCGGTCAGGCACCGGTGCCAAGGCTTCACCGGCGGTTCAAGCATATCCCGTTGCCTGGGGTTTTACGGGGGAATGTAACAAAGCATTGCAAAGTGTCCGACAAAGTCCCCCTCCCTGTCCGCCAATACCCTGCCCCGCGCCCGGCCCAGGGCTTATTTCTATGGGGCGGGCGGCGTGCCTGCCGCCGCGCCCCCACTAACAATAAGAATGAGCCCAACCATGCACCCGACCCGCCTCACTCGCTCCCTGCACCTGGGCGTGGCCCTGGCCGCCTGCGCCAGCCTCAATGCCCAGGCCACCGAATCCGGGGTCGACAATATCGGCCCCGGCACCGACGGCTTCTACGTGCTGCCCCTGAGCCCCGACCAGCTCCCGGAGCACATGTTCGCCTTCAACCTCTACTACAACCATTACCAAGCCAGGAAGCTCGACATCAGCTCCTTTGGCGGCAAGGTCCAGGAGGTCAGGATCACCTCCGACGCGATCATCCCGCGCCTGGACTACCTGAGCCCGCTGCGGGTCCTGGGCGGGCGCCTGGGGGGCTACGTGGCCCAGCCCTACCTGCGCCAGCAGGTGTCGCTGTACGGCCAGAGCGACCGCCGCGAAAGCATGGGCGATACCACCTTCGCGCCGATCATCCTGTGGGACATGGGCCCCGACCTGACCCTGGGCGCGGCCTTGGAAGTGACCCTGCCCACGGGGCAGTACGATGCCGACCGGCTGGCCAACACCAGCAACAACTTCACCACCTACAAGCCGCTGTTCTCCATGACCTGGCTGCCCAGCGAACGCACCGAGCTGTCGTTCAAGAGCACCTACAGCTTCAACCAGGAGAACCACGCCACCCACTACCGTTCCGGGCAGATCGTGCACTTGGACTATTCGGCCAGCTACCGCCTGACCGACGACCTGAGCCTGGGGCTCAACGGCTACTACCTGAAGCAGACCACCGACGACAAACAGAACGGCAAGACCGTGACCTTCATGGGCGAGGGCGTGAGTGACGGGGTACGCGGGCAAGTGTTCGCCATCGGTCCGGCGCTGCACCTGCGCTTTCTCAAGTACGCCAGCGCCGAGATCCGCTGGGCCAAGGAGTTCGACGTGGAAAACCGCCCCGAGGGCGACATGCTCTGGGCCAAGCTGACCATTCCCTTTGCCCTGTGAAACCCGCGGCAGCCTTGAAGCCGCTGCGGGCCTTTGCGCAGCCTCGCCGAAGCTCGGCAGCGGCTACAGACGGTTGCCCCGGGCCGCGTTTCGTGTAGCCGCTGCCGCAGGCTGCGAACGGCCCGTAGGGACGCGGCGTTCTTAAGGCCGACAGCGCTGCGACGGAGGATCGCCAGGCAAGGGCTATACGTGGGATCAGTACACCGGCCAGCGTTCGACAATGCGCCCGCCGCGCAGGGCCAGCAGGTCGCCAAACTGCAGCAGCACCGCTTCGCTCTGCTGCGGGCGCAGGAAGACCTGGTCGTCCACTTGCAAACCCACGGCGCGGGAGCCGTTGACCATCTCCTGGTTGGAGCTGCGACCGAATAGCTCGTTGCTCTGCAGACCCGCCGGCGATTCGAAATCCGCCAGCCAGTGGCCGCCATAGATGAAGAAGGTCTGGCGCTGGTTGCGGTCCCACCAGGAGAACAGCCGCGACCTGTCGTCCAGGGCCGGGATCCGCACCGGCCCGGTACTCTTGAGCACCGGGGTGGCGATAAAGGCGGCCGGCACGTGCTGCTCCAGGGACGCCAGGTCGTAGTGGCTGGGCTTGAGCAGTGCGGTGCCCACCGACACTTCGCTGCTCAGGGATTCCTGCTCGTGCCGGCGGTAGCTGGGGCTGCCGGCGGTATTGAGGGTCAGGCCGGCGTGCCACAGCGCCGGGTACTGCTGGCGGGTGAAGTCGACAAAGCCGTTGTAGAGCGCCATGACCTGGTCAAACAGGCTTTGCGGCGAGCCCAGAATCCCCGGCACGCCCATGTCGACAAAGGGGTCGTAGCCCATGAACCCGGCAAACTCCAGGTGCTGCGGGTGGGCACTGATCAGCGCCAGCATCTGCCCGAGCACGGCATGGTCCGCCACACCGCCACGGTGCAGCCCCACATCCAGTTCGATGTTGATGCGCATCCGCGTGCCCAGGCCCTGGGCCAGCGCCAGGTACTGCTGCAGGCGCTCAGGGGTATCGAGCAACCATTGCAGTTGCCGGCGCGGGTCGAACGGCCCCTTGAGTTGCTGGTAGAACAGCTCGACGGCGCGGATCGGCAGGGGCTTGCCCAAGAGGATATCGGCGTCGGCAAATACCTCGGCGTCGTGGTTGAGAAACGGCTGGTGGAAGGACATCAGGCGCCGGGTACCGGCGCGCTGGGCGATATAGGCCAGGAGCCCGGGCGATGGCAGGGATTTTTCCACCAGGCGCAGGTGCTTGCCGCCGCGCTGCACCGACTGCATGACCACATCGATGTTGTGGTCCAGGCGATCGAGGTCGATCAGCATCACCGGTTGCATCGGCCCGTGGGCCTTGAGCTCGCGATTGAGCTCGGCGAAGTACGGGCTGTAGGGCTGGCCCCGGTCGCCGGGCCGCAGCCAGGCGCCGACACCGGCCAGCAAGACGCCGGCCCCCAGGGTGCCGGCCATGAAATGACGACGGTTCATTGTGCGCATCTCCTGTTCACGCCACACCCAGCACCGAGGCCAGGTGGGCGTTGATGAATTTGCCTTGCGGGTCCAGTGCCTGGCGCACCCTGGCGAAGGCTGCCCATTGCGGGTACAGCCCCTGCAGGGTGCGGGCGTTGAGGCTGTGGTGCTTGCCCCAGTGCGGGCGCCCCTGGTACTTCCAGAAGATCGGCTCCACGGCGGCGAAGAAGTTGTGGTGGTCCATGCTGTAGTGCTGGTGCACCGAGATCGAACAGCTGTCGCGACCTTCGAACATGCTCAGGGGAATGTCGTCGGCCTTGACGTAGCGGTACTCGATGGGAAACCAGGTGCGCAGGTCCTTGTCGCGGATCAGCGCGAGGATTTCCCGCAGGCACGCCGGCCCCAGGTGCGCCGGCACCGAGTACTCCATTTCGTTGAAGCGCACGCTGCGCACGTTGGCGTAGATCTGGTAGGAATCCCCCACCCGCTCATCGAAGCGCGCCAGCCAGCGCAGGCTGTTGAGCAGGTGGCGACGGGTCTCGGGGAAGTCGCTGACGTACTTGTCGAGGTTTTCGATCAGGTTGACGAACTCGTTGCCGCCCTCCTCGGCCGGATCGGTGGGCGGGGTCGGCGGCTCCGTGGTTTCGTTCAGGGCCACCGCCAGGGCGTAGTCGGAGTGGGTGACCACGAGCATTTCCCAGTGCTGGTTGTCGCGGGTCAGGTTGTCCATGTCCTCCAGCAGTTCCTCGGTCTTGCCGATCCACTGTTTTTCCCGCAGGCGATAAGCCTCGCGGTTCTGCAGGCGCACCCGGGTCGCCACCCCCAGCGCGCCGAGGGACACCCGGGCGGCGTGGAACACCTCGGCGTTGCGCCGGGGGTCGCAGTCCAGCACTTCGCCGCTGGCGGTCACCAGTTGCAGCCCGCAGACCCGGGACGAATAGGAGCCGAAGCCGACCCCGGTGCCGTGGGTGGAAGTGGCAATCGCCCCGGCCAGGGTCTGGTAGTCGATATCCGCCATGTTCCACAGCGCCTGCCCCACCTCCTTGAGCGCCGGGCCCATCAGCGACATGGGCGTGCCGGCGGCGAATTCGGCTTGCAGGGTCTTGGGGTCGTGGTCCAGCAGGCCGTTGAAATAGGCCAGGGACACCAAGGTGCCGTCGGTGGGCACCAGGGCGCTGAAGGAGTGCCCGGCACCCACCGGGCGGATCTTGCCCGGGGCCTGGCGGATCACCTGGCGCAGCTCATCCAGGTCCTTGGGCGCCAGCCGCGCCTGGGGCAGGCAGCTTTGCGCGCCGGACCAGTTGCGCCAGGGAATCAGCCGCGGGGCGCGGGCCAGTTCGGCCAGCAGCGGATTGCTGCACAGCGCGCTGAACGCGCCGAGGGCGCCGGCCCCTTGCAGCAGCCGGCGTCGGGAAAGGTGCATGACCATGAAGGGGGAACCTGTGCTTTTTATTGGAATGAATGGCCGGACATGAAGCTGATCAAGGCCAGGAACTGCTCTTCGCTGCACTGCATGCACTGGCCCATGGGCGGCATGCCCTGGTAGCCGTTGATGCTGTGGTCCAGCAGGGTGTCGGCGCCCTGGGCCAGGCGCGGCGCCCAGGCCTTGGCATCGCCGGCCAGGGGTGCGCCGGAGGCCGGGTTGGCATGGCACAGCTGGCAGCTGCTGGCGTAGACCTGGGCCAGGGCCGGGTCGGCCGGGCGCTGGCGGGCGGCGTCGAGGCGCACGGCAGCAGGCGGTTCAGCCTCGTCGCAGGCGCTCAGCAGCAGCCCCAGGGCCAGGCCCAGGGCGCTACGAATCGGTAGCCAAGAGTGGCGCCGCAACGGGCGCGAACAGGCGGGGGTGACAGTGGGCATCGGCGGTCCTCAGTGCGGCCAGGGCAAGGGGCCCGCCCCGGCGACAGCGGCGGACCACACCCGGCCACACTAAGACACCCGCGCCCCGGGGTTGAGGGCATTGGCGGCCAGCCAAGGGGACAGGCTCGGCCAGCCAGGGCGCGCACGGTCAGCCCGAAGCTGCCTGCATGGCAACGGGCCCATGCCTGCCCCGCGCCTTACTTGATCCGGTAGTGGAAGGTGTTGCGCACCGCCGGCACCGTTACCGCCTGGCCGTCGATCAACCGTGGCTGGTAACGGAAGGTCGCCACCGCCGCCAGGGACGGGCGCATGAACAGGGGGTGGCAACCGTCGATGACCTTGGGGTTCTCCACCCGCCCCTGGGGGTTGACGCTGTATTCCACGGTGCAGTCGCCTTCCAGGTTCTTGTCCAGGGCCCGTTGCGGGTAATCCGGGGCCTCCTTACTCAAGGGCTGGTACTGGCGGCTGTCGGCTGCCGCCTGGGCCGCCTGCTGGCGCGCGCGCTCGGCGGCCAGCCGCGACTGTTCGGCGCGCTGGGCCTGCGCATGTTCCTGGGCCACACGTTGCTCGGTATCGCGCTGGCGCTGCTCGGCCTCCAGGCGCTCGCGCTGCTGGCGCTGCTGCTCCTGCACCTGCTCACGTTTCTTGTCTTCCACACGCTTGCGCGCCAGGGCCGCCTGCTCCAGCTTCTGCGCCTGGACCTGGGGGTCAACCCGGGGCTTGGCCGGTTCTGGTGCAGCCGCAGGCGGTGGCGGTGGCGCCACCTCGGCCACCGCCGGCAGCGGTTGCGCAGGGGCGGCAGGCGGCGCCAGCATCACCAGTTGGGTGGTCAGTACCGGGGGCGTCTCGACCTGCGGCTTGTCCACCGACCAGCCCAGCACCAGCGCCACCAGCACTCCGGCGTGCAGGGCCAGGGCCAGGCTGGCCGCCAGGCTGTTGCGCCAGAAGCCGGACGCCTGGGGCCGCAGGGGCATCGCGGTGGGGTTGTGCATGATCATCGCCGTCATTGCGGGGCCTCGGTCACCAGCCCCAGGTTGTGCACCCCGCCCTGCTGCAACGCGGCCATGGCCGCCACCACGCTGGAATAGGCGGCGTCCTGGTCGGCGCGGATGTACACCTGGGTGTCGCCGCGCTGGGCAATTACCTGGGCCACCTTGGCGCGCATCTGCTCAAGGTCCACGGCGCTGTCGGTGTGGTTCCGGGTGTCCAGTTCGCTGCCCAGGTTCCAGTAGTAGCCGCCACCGGCCTGCACCGACAGGGTGAGGATCTGCTGGCGGCTGTCGGTGGCCAGGGCTTCGCTGGCGACCTTGGGCAATTCGATCTTCACCCCCTGGGTGAGCATCGGCGCGGTGACCATGAAGATCACCAGCAGCACCAGCATCACGTCGATGTAGGGCACCACGTTCATTTCCGCCTTGGGTCCGTGCTTGCGTTGCGGCCGGGTCAACATCGGTTTGCTCCTTCTCTCAGGCGGCCACGGCCAGGTGGCTCGGGGTGCCCTGCAAGGTGCGATGCAGGCGTACTTGCAGTTCATTGCCAAAGGCGTAGTAGCGGGTCAGCAGGGTCTGGCTGCGGGCCGAAAAGCGGTTGTAGGCAATCACCGCAGGGATGGCCGCGAACAGGCCGATGGCGGTGGCGATCAGCGCCTCGGCAATGCCCGGGGCCACGGTGGACAGGGTCGCCTGCTGCACCTGGGACAGGCCGAGGAAGGAGTTCATGATCCCCCACACGGTGCCGAACAGGCCGATATAGGGGCTTACCGAACCCACCGTAGCGAGAAACTGCAGGCCTTTTTCCAAGCGGGTTTCCTGCTCGCTGATGGCCACGTACAAGGCCCGTTCCACGCCCTCCAGCACGCCTTCGCCGGCACTGCCGGGCTGGCCGCGCAGGTGGCTGAACTCCTGGTAGCCGGCGGCAAAGATCGGCTCCACGCCGCCTTCGGCGTCGCTGTCCTTGGCCACTTCGCGGTACAGCGGCAGCAGCTCGGGGGCGGCGCGAAAACGCTGGATGAAAGCCTGGAAGCGCTGCTCACGACCGCGCAGCACGGCGCCACGCTGGATGATCAGGTACCAGCTGAGCAAGGACGCCAGAAGCAAGGTCAGCATCACCGCCTTGACCAACAGGCTGGCATCGCTGATCAGCCCCCAGATGCTCATGTGTTCGAGTGTGGCCTGCATGGTGAAACTCCTTCTCGGGTGCCCGCCTGGGCTGGCGGGGCTATTCGATGACATTCAAATGACAAGGTGATGACCGCCGGCTCAGGGCAGCTTCAGGGCCTGGGTGACCTCGGCCCAGGGCACGAACTTGAAGTTCTGGGTCTGCTCGGGCATGCGCTTGCGTCCGTCCTGGACCACCAACAGCCCCTGGCTCCAGGGCCCGCCGAGGTTGGCCGAGGTGACTTCCAGGCCGTCGGTTTCCGAGGCGCCGTCGATCCCCGCGCGGGCGTTGAGGCTGACCCGGAAAGCGCCGTGGGAAGCGAACGGCGGTTCGGCATCCAGCACCAGGTAGCTGTCGTTGCCCTGGCTGGAAATCACCAGGTAGTCGCGGGCGTTGCTCTGGTACAGGGCCAAGCCCTCGACATCGGCCTGCAACAGGCCGCCGACCTTAATCACACTGTGCAGGGTCGCCGGCTGCTCGGGCCGGGCATCCACTGCCCACACGCCGACGTCCTCTTCACCGAGGAACAGGCGCTGGCGCTGGTCGTCGGCGACGCAGCCCTCGGGCTGGCTGGCCACCTTGAACTGGCGCACCAGCTCACCCTGGGCGTTGCCACCGGGGGCGCTCAGGCGGTACTGGACGAAGGTGCCGTCCTTGTCGTTGGCAATGGCGTAGATCTCGCCGCTGGCTGGCTGGAACAGGCAGATACCGTAGATTTCCTTGAGCGGCGTAGGCACCTCCCCGGCCTCGCTCAGCTCGCCGCTGGCGCGGTCGATGGCGAACAGGCTGAGGCTGTTGCGGTCGCGGTTACTGGCCACGGCCAGGTCCACACGGCGCTCGCCGAGCTGGAAATTGGGCCGCACATCGACGTTGTTCAGGCGCCCCACCGCCAGCTCCTGCAACAGCTTGCCCTGCAGGTCGTAGGCCAGCAGGCCCTGTTTCTTGTTGGTGCCCAGCACCCGGCTCAGGGAGGGCTGCTGCGGGTGGACCCAGATCGCCGGGTCATCGGCGGCATCGCCCTGGCGCCCCACCGGCTCGCTCTGCGCCGCCGCCTGTACGGTGGGCAATACCGGCGGCAGGGCCACCGGGGTGGCCTGCCAGTTCAACTGGCCCTGGTACAGGCGCCCGTCCTCGTCATCGCGCAGCAAGACCTGCAAGCCTTTGTCGCTGGCGCGCAGGGCAATGTTTTCCGGTTCCTTGAGGCCGGCCAGGGGCAACGTGGCCTGGGCCCGCCAGCCTTTTTCCTGCTGCTGATAGAGGTGCAGTTGTGCGGCCTTCGGGTCCAGGCCCAGCACCCCGCCCGGCACCAGGGCCATGGCTCCGGCGCTCTTCTTGATATCGCCGAAGGGCGCGCGCAGGGCCACCGGCTGGCGCGCGGTGTCGGCTTCGGCATGGGCCGGGTAGGCCCACCAGCCGACATTCTGTTCATTGACCAGCAGTTGCTGGGCGGCGTCGTCCACCTGGCAGAACTTGGCCTCCGGCGGCAGCGGCAGGCCACGTACCCGCTGCGGCTCGGCGCTCAACTGCGCGCCGTGGCCCACCAGCCACTGCTCGCCCTTGCCCTCCTCGCCCACCAGGAACAGGAACAGGTTGCTGGCCTCGTCGCGGTACAGGCACAGGCCGTTGACCGGGTAGTCCCGAGTGGGCAGGTACAGCGGCTGGCCCCAGGTGCGGCTGGCCGGGTCGAGACTCAGCAGCAGCGCCTGCTGGCGCTGGTTGTCGAGGCTGGCCACCAGCAGTTGCCCACCAGCGGCGCGGCTGTCCAGGCCGTTGAACGAGCCCTTGAAGCGGGCCAGCTGGCGGCCCTGTTCATCCAGCAGCAACAGGCCTTCGCGTTCGCTGGCCAGCAGCCGGTCGGCGCCTGTGCCGGCGGGCACGAAACCCAGGCCGGTGACGCCCGGGGTCTGCTCGGCCCAGGGCTTGAGGTTCAGGCCGGGCACGCTGGGGGCCGCCAGGGCGGCGCCACAGGTCAAGCCAATGCACAGGGCCAGCAGGCGGTTTCTTGCGGTCGATACAGTGCTCATCACAATCCTTGGGTGTGCGGTCGGGCAAGGGCCCGCTACTTAGAAATGGGTGAAGGTCAGGCCGAGCTTGTAGGTCGGGCCGTATTCCTCGTACTGGGCGTTGTAGGAGCGGTTGCCGGTGTAGACGAAGTACGGCTGGTCGGTGAGGTTCTGCGCCTCGAAGCTCAGTTGCAGGTTCTTGGTCAGGGAATATTTGGCGCTGAAATCGACGAAGGTCTGGGCATCCACATGCAGGTCGTGGGCCTTGTCGCTGATGGACGCCAGCTCATAGAGGTAGGCCGACTTGTAGTTGGCCGACAGGCGCAGGCTGAGTTTGTCGTCTTCCCAGCCGAGCATCAGGTTGCCCACGGTGTCCGACTGGTTGGGCAGGTCGATGTCGCGCTTGCGGTTGACCCCGGCCTTCTGGTCGAAGCCCTCGATGCTCGCACTGGAGCGGCTGAAGGTGCTGTTGGCGCCCAGCAGCAGGCCGTTCCAGGGTGCCGGCAGCCAGTCGAATTTCTGCGAATAGGCCAGCTCCAGGCCGTACAACTTGGCGCTGTCGCCGTTGGCGAAGGTGTGCGCCTCGGAGAACCCGCTCCAGGCGCCGGTGCCGGCCAGGTCGGTGTTGTAGACGAAGTTCTGGATGTCCTTGTAGAACACGAAGGCCGAGACGGTGCCGGCATGGCCCATGTAGTGCTCGATGCCCAGGTCCAGGTTGCTCGACTCCAGGGGCTTGAGGTCGGGGTTGCCGAAGGTCGCCTCGTCGCCGTCGATGACAAAGCCCGGGGCCAGTTGGCCGAAGGTTGGGCGCACCACGCTCTTGGTCCAGGCCGCGCGGACCTGGGTGTTCTTGTCCAGCTGGTAGCGCGCGTGCAGCCCCGGCAGCCAGTGCTGGTAGCGGCGTTGGGTGTCGGTGGCGGTGAAGGCGCCGTCGGTGACCCCGGTGCCCTTGGCCTCGAACTCGGTGCCCTCGTAGCGTAGGCCGGCGATGAAGCGCCAGTCGTCGATGTCCAGGGTGTTCATGAAGTAGCCGGCGTTGATGTCTTCGCGGATCTTGAAGTCGTTGACCCGGGATTCTTCCTCGTCATAGAAGGCCGCCGGATTCAGGCCGCCGATCAGTTGCTTGATGGCGCCGCCACTGATGCCCGGGCCGAAGCGGCCGAGGGAATAGTCCACGTTGCCCTTCTGGAACTGCCCGAGGTTGAGCTGCTGGTCGGTAAAGCCCAGGGTGTCGAAGTCCTTGTAGGCCCAGGCTTCCAGGTCGTTGTCCTTGTTGCGTCGGCTAACTTTGCCGCCGAACTTGAACTGCGCGGCGTAGCCACTCAGGTCATAGTCCCGGGCCAGGTCCAGGCGCAGGTTCTTCTCGGTGTCGGTGGTGTTCTGCTTTTCCCAGTCGACCTTGTCCAGGGTGAAGTTGGCCGGATCATAGAAACCGGCGCCGATCACCGGGCGCGGCTTGCCGTTGTCGTAAAAGCCGCTGTCGGAAAAATCGCTGTTGGCCTTGAAAGTGGCCCCGGCGATATGCGCCGGGCTGTCTTCGCTGGAGCGGCTGTAGCCGGTCTGGCCGCTGAGGGTCCACAGGCCGAGCTGGCGCTCGCCGCCGAACACGTAGGACTGGATCTCCTGGGTTTCCTTGCGCTGCTTGAGCTTGCGCTTGGCCTCAGCGTCGCCGCGCTCGCCGGCGGCCAGGGGATCGGCGAACTCGATGCTGGTGGAGTTGCGGGTCTCGCTGTCCTTGTAGCGGCTGTACAGGGTGCGCAGGTAGTAGCTGCTGCTGTCGTCGGGCTTGTAGTCGAAGTTCAGGCCGCCACCGGCGCGCTCGCGGCTGATGGCGTAGTCGCGCTGCTCGAATTCCTGCAGCTTGGCGCCTTGTTCGAAGTCCCAGGCGCCACCGGTCTCGACGTTGTCGGAACCGAAATCGCGCTTCTGCCAGCTCAGGGCGGCGGCCACGCCGAAGTTGTCGATGCCGTCGCCGAGGCTGAAGCGGTTGCTCGCCGCGCCGGAGAATTTCGGGCTGGTCTGGCGCGTGTTCTGGTCGTAGCTGGCCTCGCTGCTGCCGGTGTAGAACAGGCCCTTGTGGTCGAAGGCCGAGAGGCTTTTCACATCCACGGTGCCGCCCAGGGAGTTGGCGTCCATGTCCGGGGTCAGGGTCTTGATCACCGACAGCGACTGCACCAGCTCCGAGGGCAGCACATCCAGGGCCACGGCCCGGCGCGCGCTTTCCGGCGAGGGCACCAGGGTGCCGTTGATGGTCACGCTGTTGAGATCCGGGCCCAGGCCGCGGACGCTGACAAAGCGCCCTTCGCCCTGGTCGCGCTCGATGCTGATGCCCGGCAGGCGCTGCGCCGCCTCGGCGACGTTCTGGTCCGGCAATTGGGCCACGCCGTCGGCGTGCACCACGCTTTCGATACTGTCCGAGCGCCGCTGCTCCTTGAGCGCCTGGTCGATGCTGGCGGCCTGGCCCACCACTTCCACATGCTCGGTGGCCGCAGGTTCCGCAGCGCTCAAGCGTTCACTGGCGATGGCCATGGCCAGCGCGGTCAAGGTAAAGCTGACAAGCCCGGGACTGCTGCGCTTGTACATGATGGTCCTCCCCCAAGAGTCCGCTAACGCCGGGCAAGAGGCCCGGCAACTGGGAGGGCACGCTAGGGTCGGGGAATGACGGTTCTGTGACAGGCCTGGGCGGCAACGGGCCAAAACGCCCCATTGCCCGGCTTTCGCCCCGACAAATGAGCTGAATTGACCCCTATCCCCCGCCAGGCGCAGGTCTTGCCGGCCTCTTCGCCGGCAAGCCGGCTCCTACATATTCGTGGTGCACCCGCCGCCCCGTAGGAGCGGGCTTGCCCGCGAAAGCCATCCCCCGTCGGGCGCAGGTCTTGCGGGCCTCTTCGCCGGCAAGCCGGCTCCTACAGATCCGTGGTGCACCCGCCGCCCCGTAGGAGCGGGCTTGCCCGCGAAAGCCATCCCCCGCCAGGCGCAGGCCTTGCGGGCCTCTTCGCCGGCAAGCCGGCTCCTACAGATCCGTGGTGCACCCGCCGCCCCGTAGGAGCGGGCTTGCCCGCGAAAGCCATCCCCGCCAGGCGCAGGTCTTGCGGGCCTCTTCGCCGGCAAGCCGGCTCCTGCGGGCTAAAAAAAACGTGTTCGCCGTGAGCTGATTCGACCTCACGCCGGGTTTCCCCGGCGTCACCCCACTGTCACAAACATCTGCTGTGCTGGCGCCCTCTCACTCCTGGCAAAAAGGATCGCGGCCATGTTCTCCGTGCTAAAACCCCACCGCTGGAAACTCGCCGCACTGTTGCTGGCGGCCAATGCCGGGCTGCTGCTGCATCTGGCCTGCGGCAGCCTGAAATCGGTCAGCGAGTGGCAGTGGCTGGACATCATCGGCGAAGGCGGCTCGGCGCTCCTGGCCCTGGTCTGGCTCGGGCTGGTGCTCAAGAGCCGCCCCGCCGGGCGGGTCACCAACTACCTGGCCCTGGGCCTGAGCTGCATTTTCTTTTCCTGGTGGATCGACAGCCTCGACGAGTTCATCCGCCTGCCCGACAGCATCACCTGGGACCACTGGCTGGAGTCCGGGCCGATGCCCATCGGCATGATCCTGCTGACCATCGGCATCTACCACTGGCACCGCGAACAACTGGCCATCAGCGCGCAGATGGAAAAGAAGGAACGGCTGTTTCGCGAACATCGCCAGTTCGACAAGCTCACGCCCCTGGCCGGCGCCGACTACCTCAAGCGCGAGCTGGCCAGCAGCCTGCAAGACAGCCGCCGCCAGCAGCAGCCGCTGTCGCTGCTGGCCCTGGACCTGGACCACTTCGCCGCGATCAACCAGGACTATGGCCACGCCGAAGGCGATGCGGTGCTGCAGGCCCTGAGCCATGTACTGCTGCTCAACCTGCGGCGCCAGGACCTGCTGTGCCGGCTGGCCGGCGACCGCTTCGTGGTGCTGCTGCCCAACACCGGGGAAAGCCAGGCACGGCTGCTGGCCCTGGAGCTGCAACAGGCGGTGCAGGGCCTGGCGCACAAGACCCGGCAGCACGGCGAGCGCCTGCACCTGGCGGCCAGCACCGCGGTGGTGATGGCCCTGGAAGAAACCCCGGAGGGGCTGCTCAAGCGCCTCAACCTGGCCCTGGCCCGGGCCAAGCAGCCCCTGGCGAAAACCGCCTGAGGCGCCGTCATGACCGTGAAGACCCACTGGTACGAAGCCGATACGCGGTTTATCCCCGGGCACTATCAACCGGCGGCGCTGATCGACCTGGTGCTGTCCCGGGACATCGACAGCCACCGCCTGCTGCGCGGCACCGGGCTGTTCCACGAGGACATCCTGGCCGGCCAGACCCGCCTCAGCCCACAGCAGTTCCTGGCGCTGATCGGCAACGGCCGGCGCCTGCTGGATGCCGACGACAGCAGTTTCCTGTTTGGCCAGCGCCTGCTGCCCGGGCATTACGGCGCCGCCAGCCATGCCCTGCGCCATGCGCAGAACCTGCACCAGGCCCTGGACGCCCTGGTGCAGCAGCAGGCGCTGCTCAGCCCCCTGGCCAGCCCGCGCCTGGTGCTGGATGAGCATCACGCCTACTGCTACTGGCTGGACAGCTGCGGCGCCGGCGAGCACTGGCGGTTCCTCCTGGAAGCCAGCATGACCTCGCTGGTGGCCATGAGTCAGTGGCTGGCCGGCCAGCGCCTGCCCTGGGAATGCAGCTTCAGCTACAGCGAGCCGCGCTACGTCGAACAGTACTGGGTGCACCTGGGGGAACAGACCCAGTTCCAGCGGCCCCTGGACCTGATGCGCATCCCCCGGCAATACCTGACCCGGCCCTGGCCCGGGGCCTCGGCCACCGCCGGCCAGGTGGCGCGCCTGGAGGCCGGCGAGCACCTGCGCCAACTGGGGTTTGCCAGCAGTTTCCTCGACACCCTGTACCGCTACCTGAAAACCCGGGTACGCCGCACCCCGAGCCTGGAGCAGGCGGCCCAGGATTTCGCCATGAGCCCGGCCACCCTCAAGCGCAAGCTGAGCAAGCACCACAGCGGCTACCAGCAACAGGTGGACCGGGTGCACAAGCACGTGGCCCTGTACCTGTACCAGATCAAGGGCTGGAGCAACGAGGCGGTGGCCGAGTACCTGAACTTCAATGACCCGGCCAACTTCCGCCGGTCATTCAAGCGCTGGACCGGCAGCACCCCGAGCTTGATCCGGCAGTTGCTGGGCAGCAGCTGAAACGTTTAATCTCGAACCACGACCGCTGACGCGCCGCGGGCCCGCTCAGGGGCGCCGCGGGCCGTCGCGCTCGGGCGCCCGGTGGAAAAAGCGCTAAAGCGCCGGGCCATTAAGGCGTATAAACCATGGAGCGATGCCGTCGCTGTCACCGCGCCGGAGCCATTTCCAACACGGGGTAGAGTCATGACCACAGCCAATCTCTTGAGCCACCTGTTTCCTGCCGCCGCCGACATCCCCGAAGCCTTTCGCCTGCCCGACCCGGTGGAGCAGCGCGACTACCTGGTGGACGGTGAACTGCGCACCTGGGACGGCCCCCTGGCCCAGGTCCGCAGCCCGATCTACCTGAGCGGCGCCGACGGCGATACCCAGGTGATTCTCGGCAGCACCCCGCTGCTGGACGCCGACACCGCCCTCACCGCCCTGGACGCCGCGGTGCGCGCCTACGATCGCGGCCAGGGCGCCTGGCCAACGATGCGCGTGGCCGAACGCATCCAGCACGTGGAAGCCTTCCTGGCGCGCATGCGCGAGCAGCGCACGGCGGTGGTCAAGCTGCTGATGTGGGAAATCGGCAAGAACCTCAAGGACTCGGAGAAAGAGTTCGATCGCACCTGCGACTACATCGTCGACACCATCGGCGCGCTGAAGGAACTGGACCGGCGCTCCAGCCGCTTCGAACTGGAACAGGACACCCTCGGCCAGATCCGCCGCGTGCCCCTGGGCGTGGCCCTGTGCATGGGCCCCTACAACTACCCGCTGAACGAAACCTTCACCACCCTGATCCCGGCGCTGATCATGGGCAACACCGTGGTGTTCAAGCCGGCCAAGCTCGGCGTGCTGCTGATCCGCCCGCTGCTCGAAGCCTTTCGCGACAGCTTCCCGGCCGGGGTGATCAACGTCATCTACGGCAGCGGCCGCGAGACCGTCAGCGCGCTGATGGCCAGCGGCAAGATCGACATCTTTGCCTTCATCGGCACCAACAAGGCCGCCAGCGACCTGAAGAAACTCCACCCCAAGCCCCACCGCCTGCGCGCGGCCCTGGGCCTGGACGCGAAGAACCCGGGGATCGTGCTGCCCGATGCCGACCTGGACAACGCGGTCAGCGAAGCCCTCACCGGTTCGCTGTCGTTCAACGGCCAGCGCTGCACGGCGCTGAAGATCCTGTTCGTCCACGAAGCCGTGGTGGAACGCTTCATCGAGCAGTTCAACGCCAAGCTGCAAGGCCTCAAGCCGGGCATGCCCTGGGAACCGGGGGTGGCCCTGACGCCGCTGCCGGAGAACACCAAGGTCGACTACCTGCACGCCCTGGTGGCCGACGCCCAGGCCCACGGTGCCCAGGTGGTGAACGCCCATGGCGGCGAGGCCCGGGCTTCGTTCTTCTACCCGGCGGTGCTCTACCCGGTGACCCCGCAGATGCGCGTCTACCACGAGGAGCAGTTCGGCCCGGTGGTGCCCATCGTGCCCTACCGCGACCTGGACACCGTGATCGACTATGTCCTGGAATCGGACTTCGGCCAGCAACTGAGCCTGTTCGGCAGCGACCCGGCCGAGATCGGCCGGCTGGTGGACGCCTTCGCCAACCAGGTCGGGCGGATCAATATCAACGCCCAGTGCCAGCGCGGCCCGGACACCTTCCCCTTCAACGGCCGCAAGAACTCCGCCGAGGGCACGTTGTCGGTACATGACGCACTGCGCACCTTCTCGATCCGCACCCTGGTGGCGACCAAGTTCCAGGAGCGCAACAAGCAGCTGATCAGCGACATCATCCGTAATCGCGAGTCGAGTTTCCTGACCACCGACTACATTTTCTGAGGGAGCCCCCGAGCGTTCGCCCTGGCGCGAACGCCCGGCCCCTGCCACCAACCGGAGGAACCGATCTGGGCCCGTTCAAACACCTGCGGGGCATCACCCTGCCCCCCTTGCTGCGCCGCCTGCTGCGTCCCGTGCTCGACCCGTACCGGCGCTACCGTCACGCCCGACTGATCCATGCGGTGCGGGTCGCCCTCGGCCTGATCGCCACCATCCTCCTGACCACCGGCCTCAACCTGCCCCACGGCGAGTGGGCCTCGGTGACCATGCTGGTGGTGATCGGCGGCCTGCAGCACCACGGCAACATCGGCAAGAAAGCCGCGGAACGGGCCATCGGCACCCTGGTGGGCGCCGGGGTCGGGCTGGTGCTGGTGGTGCAGCAGGCCTACTTGGGCCAGCCCTGGCTGACCTACCTGGGCATGTCGGTGGTGTGCGGCTACTTTTCCTATCACGCCATCGGCAAGGGCGGCTACACCGCGCTGCTGGCGGCGATCACCGTGTTCATCGTCGCCGGCCACGGCGATAACCAGGTCAGCGACGGCCTGTGGCGCGCGGTGGACATCCTCATCGGCATTGCCCTGGCCCTGGCGTTTTCCTTCGCCATTCCGCTGTATGCGGTGTACTCCTGGCGCTACAACCTGGCCAGCGCCCTGCGCGACTGCGCGCAGTTGTACGGGCGGATCATCCAGGGCCAGTCGGTGACCGACGACGAGCACCTCAAGCTCCTGGGCCGGGTCAACAGCGCCATGCTGCAACTGCGTTCGCTGATGCCTTCGGTGTCCAAGGAAGTACGGATTTCCATGACCGAGCTGGACGCCATCCAGCGCAACCTGCGCATGTGCATCAGCACCCTGGAGATCCTCGGCAACACCCGCCCCGATGCCAGCGACCCGCAGGCCATGGCGCAGATGCAACTGGCGCTCAAGGCCGAGCACCGGCAGATCCGCGTGCAACTGATCGGCATGGCCCGGGCGCTGCAATCGGGGGTCACCCAGCGCCTGGAGAAATCCGTGGAAAGCCACCCCGAAAACGCTCTGGAGGCCCCGGTGTATTCGGCCCTGGATGGTTACCGGCTGCTGACCCGGCAACTGGCCGCGACCCTCGGCGAGATGCACCAGCGCCTGGCCAAGAGCGCCCGGCACTGGAAGATCTAGAACAGCTCGCTGAAAGCAATGAAGGGCGCCCGATCCCCTGGCTGCAAGGTCCGGCCCTCGACGATTTCCACCAGGCCATCGGCCCAGGAAGCCCCCAGCAACACCCCGGAACTCTGGTTCGGATAGAGCACGGCGCGGCCGTTCTCCAGGCGCGCCCGCAGGTACTCGCGGCGCTTGCCGGCCTTGGGCCAAGCGAAGGCCACAGGCACCTCGACGCTCAGCGGCGCCACCTCCTGTACCCCCTGCAGCCGCAGCAGGTAGGCCCGGGCCAACAGGCCGAAGGTCACCAGTGCCGAGGCCGGGTTGCCCGGCAGGCCGATCACCGGCACCTGGCCGAAGTAACCCACGGTCAGGGGCTTGCCGGGCTTGATGGCGAGTTTCCAGAACAGCGGCCGGCCACTGTCCCTGAGCACCTGCCCGAGGCAGTCGGCATCCCCGGCGGAAACGCCGCCGGTGGTCAGGATCAGGTCCGCGCCATGCTGCAGCTGCTCCAGCCTGAGCCGGGTGTGCTGCGGCTGGTCGGGCAGGATCCCGGCGTCGATCACCTCGCAGCCCAGGGCGTCCAGCCAGTGCCTGAGCAGGGTCCGGTTGCTGTTGTAGATGCAGCCGGGGCGCATGGGGGTGCCCGGCTCCAGCAATTCATCGCCGGTGGACAGCAGCGCCACGCGCGGGCGGCGCACCACCTGCAACTCGGTGCAGCCCTGGGCGGCGGCCACCGCCAGTTCGAAGGGGCCGAGGCGCTTGCCGGCCTGCAGCAACACCTCGCCGGCGCGGTTCTCCTGGCCCTGGGGGCGAATGTTCTGCCCCGTTTTCAGGGCCTGGGTAAAACGCACCCGGCCGTCTTCCAGCAGCTCGACGTTCTCTTGCATCTCGACGCAATCGGCGCCTTCGGGCACCGGGGCGCCGGTGAAGATCCGCGCACAGCTGCCGGGTTGCAGGGGCGCACCGGGCTGCCCGGCGAACACGGTCTGCGATACCGGCAACGGTGCACCGTCCCAGTGCTGCAGGTTCAGGGCGTAGCCGTCCATGGCGCTGTTGGGCCAGGGCGGCAGGTCCAGGGTCGCCACCAGGTCGGTGGCCAGCACCCGTTGCCGGGCCTGATCCACGGCCAGGGTTTCGCTCTGTACCAGGCGCTGGGCGCCGGCCATGGCCAGCAGGCTGGCCAGTGCCTCTTCCACCGGCATCAGTGGGCTCTGGCTCATCCCCGGCTCTCGCAGGCCTGCACCGGCTTGAGGTGCGGCACGAAATTGCATGGCCGGTGGCGGGCATCCAGCTGCTCGGCGAGGATGCCTTCCCAGGCGGTGCGGCAGGCCCCGGTGGAACCCGGCAGGCAGCACACCAGGGTGCCGTTGGCCAGCCCGGCCAGGGCCCGGCTCTGTACCGTGGAGGTGCCGATATCGAGAATCGAGATGGCGCGAAACAGCTCGCCGAAACCGTCGATGTGCTTGTCCAGCAGGCAGCCCACGGCTTCCGGGGTGCTGTCGCGGCCGGTAAAGCCGGTACCACCGGTGATCAGCACCACCTGGATGCGCTCGTCGGCGATCCAGGCCGCCACCTGGGCGCGGATCTTGTACAGGTCATCCTTGAGCAGGTTGCGCTCGGCCAGGCTGTGGCCGGCCTCCAGCAGGCGGCTGACCAGCAGTTGCCCGGAGGTGTCAGTGGCATATTCCCGGGTATCGCTGACCGTCAGCACGGCAATGTTCAAGGGTACAAACAACGCATCCGACTTCACGCTCATGTCATTCTCCCACCGGCAGGCTAAAAATCATGAACCCAGGCTAAAGGCCCGCCGACGCGGCTGTCTAATCGTTCTGGCTGACCGGATTATCGATGCGCTCTATCATCCTGCGGGGCCCTGCCAGGGGGCCGATAAAGCCCGTCAATCGGCCATTCAACACTTCCGATTGGACGTACTCGAAGGACAATGCCATCGTTTGCGCCACCGACTTGATATGCATCCCGCCATGACCCCGACCCAGCCCGCCCCCGCCTGTTCCCTGCCCTGCTCGATCCTGCTGCTGGCCGGTGGCCGCGGCTCGCGCATGGGCGGCCAGGACAAGGGCTTGGTGGCCTGGCACGGCCAGCCGCTGATTGCCCATGTGCAGGCGGTGGTGCGTCCCTTGAGCGATGACCTGATCATTTCCTGCAACCGCAACGCCGAGCGCTACCGGGCCTATGCCGACCGCTTGGTGGAGGATGGGCAGAAGGATTTCCCCGGGCCCCTGGCCGGAGTCCTGGCCGGCCTCGCGACGGCCCGCCACCCCTGGCTGCTGGTGCTGGCCTGCGATGCGCCGCAGATCGACGCGGCGCTGATCCAGGCCCTGCTGGATGCCCGCGGCAACGACGCCAGGCCGGTGATGGTGCAGCAGGCCGGGCAATGGCAACCCATGTTCAGCCTGATCCCCACGGCGCTGCTGGGCGACCTGCGCCAGGCCTGGGACAACGGCGAGCGCAGCCTGTTGCGAGCCCTGGCCGCCCATGGGCTGAGGCCCCTGCCCTGCGCTGCGGACGATCCGCGGCTGAGCAACTTCAATACCCCTGAACTACTGTCTGAAGCAGGCCCCAAGCCCCTGGCCTGAACACCGCCGGAGGTGCCCAAGGGCGCGACCGGGCAAGGCCCCCAGGCCTTTTCATGGGCGCAACACCTGCGTTATTACTGAACTCGATTTTTCCCACAACAGGTGCCACCGTGGACATCAAGCAACTCAAGTTTCTGATCGCCCTGGAGCAGACCCGGCACTTTGGCCAGGCCGCCGCGCGCTGCCATATCACCCAGCCGACCCTGTCCATGCGCCTGCGCAATCTTGAGGATGAACTGGACCTGATCCTGGTCACCCGTGGCCAGCGCTTCGAAGGCTTCACCGAAGCCGGCGAGCGGGTGCTGGCCTGGGCCAAAACCCTGCTGGCAGCCCATGACGGGCTGTTCGCCGAAGCGGCCGCCTGCCGCGGGCAACTGGTGGGCAAGCTGCGCCTGGGGTTGGTACCGCTGAGCGGCTTCAACCCCATCAGCTACGTGCAACAGCTATCGTCGAGTTTCCCGGAACTGCAGTTCAGCCTGTCGTCCATGAGCTCCGACCGGATCATCGAGGACATCGGCAACAACCAGTTGGACCTGGGGGTCTGCTACCTGGACCACGTCAACCCCAACTACCTGGACTTCTTCGAGATCGGCGAGACCCGGGTCGGCCTGCTCTACGACACCCGGCACTTTCATTTCCAAGGCACCGAGATGAGCTGGGAGGACGCCGCCGAACTGCCGCTGGGCATGCTCAGCACCGGCATGCACTATCGCAAGTCCATCGACCTGAGCTTTCGCAGCCGCGGCCTGAACCCGCAACCGATCCTGGAAAGCGACTCCACCTACCAGCTGTTCCAGGCGATCCACGAAGGCTTCTGCTGTTCGATCATGCCCCTGGACAGCGGCCTGGATTCGCCCATCGAGAACCTGGCCTTTATCCAACTGCCGGACGCCAGCGTGCTGGCGCCACTGGGGCTGGTGATGCGCAAGACCGAGCCGCGCTCGGCGATTGCCGAAAAGTGCTTCGCCGAAGCCAAGAAGCTGTTTGCGATCAAAGAGTGAATCAATGCCCCAGGGCCGCCCATGGCCCTGGGCAAATCGAATGCAACGAGGTGTGGTCATGGTGTGCCGGATCGAACAAACGGAGCAACAACCCGAGGCCAATGCGCCGGCGCCGGCGCCGCAGCGGGTGGCCTATCGCGAGTACAGCGCCGACGGCCCGATGGCCGAGGCGCCGCTGGCCGCCGAGATCGCCCTGGCGATCACCTACAACGGCCTGAGCCAGGCGGTGATGATGGTGTCTCCGGGCAACCTGGAAGACTTCATTCGCGGCTTCAGCATCACCAACGACATCGTCAATGACCTGGGCGAAATCTACGACATCCGCCTCAGCCACTTCCCCCAGGCCTGCCAGGCCGACGTGGAAATTTCCAGCCGGGCGTTCTGGGCCCTCAAGGACCATCGCCGGCAAATGGCCGGCACCAGCGGCTGTGGCCTGTGCGGAGTGGAGGCCCTGGAACAGGCGCTGCCGCAACTGCAGATCCTCGAACCCGCGGCCCTGCCACCTGCCGAACACCTACAGGGTCTGCGCGAGCGCATCGAACAGGCCCAGCACATGGCCCGCAGCAGCGGCGCCCTGCATGCGGCGCTGTACTTCGACGAACAGGGCGAGGTGCGCCTGTGCCAGGAAGACATCGGCCGCCACAACGCCCTGGACAAGCTGATTGGCGCGCTGCTGCAGGCCGGGATCGATGGCCGCCAGGGCTTTACCGTGGTCACCAGCCGTTGCAGCCTGGAACTGATCCACAAGGCCGTGCGCGCCCGCCTCGGCACCCTGGTCAGCCTCTCGGCGCCGACCGCACTCACCGTGCAATGGGCCAACAAGCATCGCCTGAACCTGATCCACGTCCCCCACCGCAACGCCCCACGAATCTACAGCCCGGTGTAAATGCACCACGCCGGATGACATGCATCCGGCGTGGCTAGCCCCTTCCCTCAAGCCTCTGTCAGCGGCATAAGCTCAATGTTCTACACCCCAACGTTCGGCCGCCTGCCGGTCGCTCTCGCGGCCGTCGATCCAGCGTTCGCCGGCCGGGGTGACTTCGCGTTTCCAGAACGGGGCGCGGGTCTTGAGGTAATCCATGATGAAGGCGCAAGCCTCGAAGGCCGCTTGGCGATGGGCGCTGGCCACCCCGACAAAGACGATGGGCTCACCCACCTGCAGCAACCCCACCCGGTGCACCAGGCTCACCCGGTTCAGCGGCCAGCGCGCCTGGGCCTGCTCCACGATGCGCTGCAGCGAGCGCTCGGTCATGCCCGGGTAGTGTTCAAGAAACAGGCTGTGCACCGCCTCCCCCAGGTTGAGATCGCGCACATAACCGACAAAGGTCACCACGCCGCCGACGCTGGCGTCGCCGGCCTGCAAGCCGGCATTCAACTGGTCGAGGCTCAACGCCTGGGTCTGCACCTGGATGCTCATGCTCAGCCCCCGGTCACTTGCGGAAAGAAGGCGATTTCATCGAAGTCCTCGATGGCCGCATCGAGCTTGCACAGTTCCTGGTTCAGCGCGCACATCAAGCTGTTCTCCCCCAGCACCTGGGCCCAGGTTTCACCCCGGGCCATCAGCCGCTGGCGCAGGTCCTCGACGGTGCGCAGGCTGGCATCCAGGGGCAGTTTCTCGCCACCGCAGCCCAGTTGCTCACGGTAGCGGGCAAAGTAGTTGACCAGAATCATCGGGCCTGTCCTGCGATAAAGGTGCCGGACTTGCCGCCCTGCTTCTTCAGCAGGTGCAGCCCTTCGATGACCATGGCGCGGTCCACCGCCTTGCACATGTCATAGATCGTCAGCGCCGCCACGCTGGCGGCGGTCATGGCTTCCAGCTCGACCCCGGTGGCGCCGTTGAGCCGGCAGCAACTGGTGATCTGCACCCGGTCCGGGGCAGTGCCTGCAGTTCGATGTGGATCCCGGTGAGCAGCAACGGGTGGCACAGGGGGATCAGTTCGTGGGTCTTCTTTGCCGCCATGATCCCGGCGATGCGCGCCACGGCGAACACATCGCCCTTGGGATGGCCCTGGTCCTGGATCAGTTGCAGGGTGGCCGGGAGCATGCGTACCCAGGCCCGAGCCTGGGCCTCGCGCTCGGTAGCGGCCTTGCAGGTGACATCCACCATGCTGGCCCGGCCCTGGTCGTCCAGGTGAGTGAGTTCATTCATGTGCAACCTCGGATAACAACAGTGGATCAGCTCAGGACATAGTCCACCGGCTCCAGCGCCGGCGGCAGTTCGGTGGCCCCCAGGGCTTCGAGAATCTCGCGCTCGATGTTGCGCACGATGGCGCTCAGCGGCAGGTCGTTCTCGTCGTGGCCGAAGGGGTCTTCCAGCTCGTCGCCTATGGCGTCCAGGCCGAAGAAGGTGTAGCTGACGATGGCGGTGAAGATCGGCGTCAGCCAGCCCAGGGGCTCGGCCATGGCAAAGGGCAGGAGGATGCAGAACATGTAGCTGGTGCGGTGCAGCAGCAACGTGTAGGGAAACGGCAGCGGCGTGGCCTTGATCCGCTCGCAGGTGGATTGCGCGCCGGTGATGGCCGCCAGTTGATTGGCCAGCAGCAGGTAGCGCCATTCGCTGAGCCGCCCCGCCTGGGCCTGGTCCGAACACTGGCGCGCGATCTGGCGCAGCAGGCTGTCCGGCAGGTTGCTGGTGCTGGCCGGCGGCAACTGGCTGAGCCAGGTTTCGGCAGCGCTCAGTTCATCTTCGCGGCGCAGCCGGGCCTTGAGGGCATGGGCAAAACCGCACAGGTCACGCAGGATCGCGCTGCGCGCCCGGGCATCTTCAAGCACCTGGGTTTCGCGGATCATCGAGCGCACCTCGGTCACCACCGTGCCCAGGGCCTTGCGCGCTTCGTACCAGCGGTCGTAGCAGGCGTTGTTGCGAAAGCTCATGAAGATCGACAGCGACAGGCCGAGCAAGGTGAACGGGGTGGCATTGACCTTGGAGAAATACGCCGGGTGCAAGGTCTCGATCAGCACGATGGCCGAGGCCAGCAGGGTCACCAGCAGGCTGCGCAGGGCGATGCGCTTGGCAATCGACCCCTTGAGGGAAATCAGCACGCTGATCAGGTTGGGTTTGGATCTGACGATCATCGGGGTAGAACCTTTGCACAATGAAAAGCCGTGATGAGCAGCGGTTCAGCCGCCGGTCATGTTCATGAAGCGCACCACCTGCACCTCGTCGTTGAGTTCGAAGTGATGGCTGTAGGGCTTGAGTTTCATCGCCTCGACTATGGCCCGCTGCAGGCGCCCGGTATCGCCAGGGTGAGCGCGCAGCACGGCCTTGAGGTCCACCGAGTGCTCGTTGCCCAGGCACAGCAGCAAGCGGCCTTCGACGGTCAGGCGCACGCGGTTGCAGGTGCCGCAGAAGTTGTGGCTGTGGGGCGAGATGAACCCCAGGCGGATGTGCGGCGCCTCGGCCAGGCGCCAGTAGCGCGACGGGCCCTGGGTCGACTCGGCGGACTCGATCAGGGTGTAGCGCTCGGCGATCCGCTCGCGAACCCGGGCACTGGAAAAGAACGCATCGCTGCGGCTGTGTTCGCTGATGGTGCCCAGGGGCATTTCCTCGATAAAGGAGATGTCCAGGCCGCGGTCGATGGCAAAGGCCACCAGCTCGTTGATCTGCCGGTCGTTGCGCCCCTTCATCACCACGCAGTTGAGCTTGGTGCGCTCAAAGCCGGCGGCAATCGCCGCGTCGATGCCGGCAACCACCTGGCCCAGCTCGCCGGTGCGGGTCAGCTGGCGAAACAGGGTCGGGTCCAGGCTGTCGAGGCTGATGTTCAGGCGCTTGACCCCGGCGTCGAACAACGGCGCGGCCAGCTTGCCCAGTTGCGAGCCGTTGGTGGTCATGCACAGCTCCCGCAGCCCGGGCAGCCGGGCAATGCCCCGGCACAGCTGGACCACCCCGGGGCGGATCAGCGGTTCGCCGCCAGTGAGGCGGATCTTGCGGGTGCCCAGGGCCACGAAACGTTCGGCCAGCTGGTACAGCTCTTCCAGGGTAAGAATGCGTTGGCGCGGCAGGAACTGCATGTCCTCGGCCATGCAATACACACAGCGGAAATCGCAGCGGTCGGTCACCGACATGCGCAGATAGTCGACCCGCCGAGCGAAGCCATCGAGCAATACCTGATCTGACATCCGAGCCTCTTTCGACGGTGGCAATCCATCGCGATTAGTTGAAGTTCTTCCACACAAACACATGTAGAAGGTGTTATTGGCGGCAAGATTAAAAGCCATTAAAAGCCCCGTCCAATCGCTATTAACAACTGGCTGATCAATACAATCTATCGCTCCTCAAATCGCTTCCTTAAAAGACCGAAATAAACAACCAACCGGCTGATATATATAGATTTTTAACGGTGATAGAGGCTTTCGATCAGCCGGTCATTAATTGCGATTAGACAGCTGTCACGGGTGACGAATAGGCTTTATTCGTGGCCCATATAACGAGCCCTGAAAGTTACTCCACGCCAATAAGCAATACCGAACTCAAACAAGTTCACAACAACCGCATTTAGCCTGTGCAGTCAAACAATCACTGACATCGATTCAATGTCGGCCGGTTGCCTGCGTGCGCTGTATTGGAGAAATATCATGAGCGAAGTTGATCGATACAAACCCTACAAGGGCGCCGCTGCCGGTTGGGGGGCGCTGATCGCAGTGACCAGGAACTGGCTGGGCAGCGAGAACGCCTTCAAGAACATCCGCGCCATGCTCAAGACCAACCAGAACGGCGGCTTCGACTGCCCCGGCTGCGCCTGGGGCGAGTCACCGGAAAACGGCATGGTCAAGTTCTGCGAGAACGGCGCCAAGGCGGTCAACTGGGAAGCCACCGGGCGCCTGGTGAACCCGGCCTTCTTCAACAAATACACGGTCTCGGCCCTGGCCGCGCAGAGCGACTACTGGCTTGAGTACCAGGGCCGCCTGACCCACCCCATGCGCTACGACGCCACCCAGGACCGCTATGTGGAAACCACCTGGGACGAGGCCTTCGAGCTGATTGCCAGCCACCTCAAGGGCCTGGACTCGCCCAACCAGGCGGAGTTCTACACCTCCGGCCGGGCCAGCAACGAGGCGGCCTACCTGTACCAACTGTTCGTGCGCGCCTATGGCACCAACAACTTCCCCGACTGCTCCAACATGTGCCACGAGGCCAGTGCCGTGGGCATGTTCGAAAGCGTTGGCGTGGGCAAGGGCACGGTGGTGTTCCATGACCTGGAACAGGCCGACGCGATCTTCGTCATCGGCCAGAACCCCGGCACCAACCACCCGCGGATGCTCGAGCCACTGCGCGAGGCGGTGAAACGCGGGGCCCAGGTGATCTGCTTCAACCCGCTCAAGGAACGTGGCCTGGAACGCTTCCAGCACCCCCAGCACCCGCTGGAGATGCTCACCAACGGCTCCGAGCCCACCTCCTCGGCCTACTTCCGCCCGGCCCTGGGCGGCGACATGGCGGCCTTTCGCGGCATCGCCAAGTTCCTCCTGCGCTGGGAGCGCGAGGCCCTGGCCAACAATGGCGAAGCGGTGTTCGACCGGGCCTTCATCGCCGAACACACCTCCGGCCTGGACAGCTACCTGGCCGAAGTGGACGCCACCTCCTGGAACCACATCGTCGAGCAGTCCGGCCTGAGCCGGGCCGACATCGAGCTGGCCGCGCGCATGTACCGCAAGGCCAAGCGCGCGATCATGTGCTGGGCCATGGGCCTGACCCAGCACACCCACTCGGTGCCAACCATCCAGGAAGTGATCAACGTGCTGTTGCTGCGGGGCAATATCGGCCGTCCCGGCGCAGGCCTGTCGCCGGTGCGCGGCCACAGCAACGTGCAGGGCGATCGCACCATGGGCATCAACGAACTGGCGCCCACCGAGCTGCTGGATGCCCTTGAGGCGCGCTTCGGCTTCAAGCCGCCCCGGGAGCACGGGCACAACACGGTGATGGCGATCTCGGCCATGGAACAGGGCCGGGCCAAAGTGTTCATCGGCCTGGGGGGCAACTTTGCCCAGGCCACCCCGGACACCCCGCGCACCCACGCGGCCCTGCGCAACTGCGAGCTCACCGTGCACATCGCCACCAAGCTCAACCGCAGCCACCTGGTGACCGGGCGCGAGGCGCTGATCCTGCCGTGCCTGGGCCGCACCGATATCGACATCCAGGCCAACGGCCCGCAAGGCATCACCGTGGAAGACACCTTCAGCATGGTGCATATCTCCCACGGCCAGCTCAAACCCAAGTCGCCGCACCTGCGTTCGGAACCGGCGATCATCGCCGGCATCGCCAACGCCACCCTGGGCCAGCACCCCATCGACTGGCTGTGGGCGATCGAAGACTACGGGCGCATCCGCGACCTGATCGCCGACACCATCCCCGGTTTTTCCGACTTCAACCTCAAGCTGCTCAACCCCGGCGGCTTCCACCTGGGCAACGACGCCAGCCAGCGGCGCTGGAACACCGCCACCGGCAAGGCGCGGTTCATCCCCAGCGAGCTGCCGGAACACCTGGTCAGCGCCGGGGTGCGCAAGCTCAAGGTCAAGCCCGACCTGATCCTGCAGACCATGCGCTCCCACGACCAGTACAACACCACCCTGTATGGCCTGGACGACCGCTATCGCGGGGTCTACGGCATGCGCGAGGTGCTGTTCGCCAACGAGGACGACATCCGCCGGCTGGGCTACGAGCCGGGGCAGAAGGTCGACATCGTGTCGCTGTGGGATGACGGCCGGGAACGCCGGGTCAGCGGTTTCACGCTGATCGCCTACGACATTCCCGCCGGCCAGTCGGCCGCCTACTACCCGGAGACCAACCCCCTGGTGCCCCTGGAAAGCTACGGCGAGCGCACCTACACGCCGACCTCCAAGTTCATCGCCATCCGCCTGGAGCCGGCGGCGGCCAGCAACCTGATCCAGTCCGTCGGCGTTTGACCCGGCCGGAGCGGCCAAGGCGCCGCTCCAGCCTGCCCCGCGCAGCCTTTTGCCGTACGCCGCGAACCCGGGTTCACGGCGGTGGCGGGCGCCTGCGCGGCCCCCAGCCATTACGAGGGTTTCGTCATGTTTCATCTACAGGCACTCGACCTGGCGCGCATCCAATTCGCGTTTACGGTCTCGTTCCACATCATCTTTCCCGCCATCACCATCGGCCTGGCCAGTTTCCTGGCGGTGCTCGAAGGGCTGTGGCTCAAGACCCACAACAGCACCTACAAGGACCTGTACCACTTCTGGTCGAAGATCTTCGCCGTCAACTTCGGCATGGGCGTGGTTTCCGGGCTGGTCATGGCCTACGAGTTCGGCACCAACTGGAGCCGCTTCTCGGACTTCGCCGGGAGTATCACCGGCCCTCTGCTGACCTATGAAGTGCTGACCGCGTTCTTCCTCGAAGCGGGCTTTCTCGGGGTCATGCTGTTCGGCTGGAACCGGGTGGGTCGCGGGCTGCACTTCTTCGCCACGGTGATGGTGGCCATCGGCACCCTGATCTCGACCTTCTGGATCCTCGCCTCCAACAGCTGGATGCAGACGCCCCAGGGCTTCTCCATCGTCGATGGGCGGATCATGCCCATGGACTGGCTGGCGATCGTCTTCAACCCGTCCTTCCCCTTGCGCCTGATGCACATGGCGATTGCCGCATTCGTCGCCACGGCGTTCTTCGTCGGTTCCAGCGCCGCCTGGCACCTGCTGCGGGGCAACGACACGCCGCCGGTGCGCAAGATGCTGTCGATGGCGCTGTGGATGGCGCTGATCGTGGCACCGATCCAGGCGGTGGTCGGTGACGCCCATGGCCTGAACACCCTGGAGCACCAGCCGGCGAAGATCGCTGCCATCGAAGGCCACTGGGAAAACCACGGCAGCGAACCCTCGCCCCTGGTGCTGTTCGGCATTCCCAACATGGACGGCGAGAAAACCGACTACGCCGTGGAAGTGCCCTACCTGGGCAGCCTGATCCTGACCCACAGCCTGGATAAGCAGATCCCGGCGCTCAAGAGCTTCCCCAAGGGGGACCGGCCCAACTCGGCCATTGTGTTCTTCAGCTTCCGCATCATGGCCGGCCTGGGCATGTTGATGATCCTCACCGGGTTGCTGGGCCTGCTGCTGCGACGCAACGGCGGGCTGTACCGCAACCGCCTGTTCCTGCGCCTGGTGCTGTGGATGGGTCCCAGCGGCCTGATCGCCCTGCTGGCAGGCTGGATCACCACCGAAGTCGGGCGCCAGCCCTGGGTGGTGTACGGCCTGCTGCGCACCAGCGACGCCGCCTCCAACCACAGCGTGGCGCAACTGAGCATCTCCCTGGCGCTGTTCGTGGTGATCTACTTCTCGGTGTTCGCCGTGGGCATCGGCTACATGATGAAGCTGGTGCGCAAGGGCCCGCAGCCCCACCACGAACATTCGCCCAGCACTGCACCCGGCCAGGAGCCGACTCCGCGCCGGCCGCTGTCGGCCATCCCCGAGACCTTCGCCACTGGCGACCACCACCTCTGAAACAAGGGCAACCAACATGACGATTCAAGGCATAGACCTGTCATTGATCTGGGGCGTGATCATCGCCTTCGGGGTGATGATGTACGTGATCATGGACGGCTTCGACCTGGGGCTGGGGATCCTCTTTCCGCTGATCCCCGATGCCCGGGAGCGGGACGTGATGATGAACACCGTGGCCCCGGTGTGGGACGGTAACGAGACCTGGCTGGTCCTCGGTGGCGCGGCGCTGTACGGCGCCTTTCCCCTGGCCTATTCGGTGATCCTGGAGGCCCTGTACCTGCCGCTGATCTTCATGCTCGCAGGGCTGATCTTCCGCGGCGTGGCCTTCGAGTTCCGCTTCAAGGCCAGCCCCGAGAAACGGCACATCTGGGATTGGGCGTTCATCGGCGGCTCGCTGCTGGCGACCCTGTGCCAGGGCATCGTGATCGGCACCTATATCAGCGGCATCCCGGTGGTCGATCGGCAGTTCGCCGGCGGCACCCTGGACTGGCTGGCGCCCTTCCCGCTGTTCTGCGGCCTGGGGCTGATCGTGGCCTATGCGCTGCTGGGCAGCACCTGGCTGCTGGTCAAGACCGAAGGCATGCTGGAAGCGCGCATGCGCCACTACACCCGGCCCCTGGCGTTCGCGCTGACCGCGGTGGTGGCGGTGCTCTGCGTGTGGACCGCGCTGCTGCACCCGGAGATCGCCACGCGCTGGTTCAGCCATGCCCACCTGGTGACCTTCGGCGCCCTGCTGGTGCTGGGGCTGGCGGCACTGTTCGGGCTCCTGGGCACTTTGCGCCAGCACCATTCCCACTGGCCGTTCGTGTTCACCCTGGTGCTGGTGTTCCTCGGCTACATCGGCCTGGCGTTCAGCATCTGGCCGAACATCGTGCCGCCGTCCATCAGCCTGTGGGAGGCGGCTTCACCGCTGTCCAGCCAGCTGTTCATCCTGATCGGCACCCTGTTCATCCTGCCGGTCATCCTGATGTACACCTGCTGGAGCTACTACGTGTTCCGCGGCAAAGTGAGGATTGGCGATGGCTACCATTGATCGAGCAACACCCCTGCCCTGGCACAAGGCTGTGGCGCAACTGAGCCTGCTGTTCAGCGGCGCACTGCTGATGCTCGCCTGCAGCGGCGCACTGATGCTGGAGCTGGCGCATGGATAGGCTAACGACGCGGCCGCCACGGCCGGCATCCACCTGGCAGCGGTTGCTGTGGATGGCGGGTATCTGGCTGGCCAGTGTGGTGGGCCTGGGGCTGGTGGCCGGCGTGTTGCGGCTGCTGATGCAGGCCGCCGGCATGCACAGCCACTGAGCAGGGGCCATAACGCCTGCAACCCCGGCCCGCCATAGCGGGCCGGTTTTTTTGCGCCTACAGGCCGGTGGGCGCGCGCTCGGCCAGGTCTTCCAGCAGGTCGGCGGAGGGCACGAAGAACAGCCCGCCGGTGACCGCGGTGCTGAAGTCCAGCAGGCGATCGTAGTTGCCTGCAGGGCGGCCGACGAACATGTTCTCCAGCATCTGCTCCACCGGCCGTGGCGAGCGGGCGTAGCCGATGAAGTAGGTGCCGAATTCCCCGGCACCCGGGCGGCCGAACGGCATGTTGTCGCGCAGGATCTTCACCTCCTCGCCGTTCTCTTCCAGGGTGGTCAGGGAGCTGTGGGAGCAGCTGGGTTTCACTGCATCGTCGAGTTCGATATCCGATAGTTTGGTGCGGCCGATGATGCGCTCCTGGGCCTCCACCGTCAGTTCGTTCCAGGCGGTCATGTTGTGCAGGTACTTCTGCACCAGCACGTAGCTGCCATTGCAGAACTGCGGATCCTCGTCCCCCACCAGGGTGAAATCCACCGCCTCGCGGCCTTCCGGGTTCTCGGTGCCGTCGACGAAACCGACCATGCTGCGCATGTCGAAATAGCGGAAGCCCTGGACCTCGTCCACCACCTTGATCGAATCCCCCAGGGGCTTGAGCAACTGCGTGGCCAACTCGAAGCACAGGTCCATCTGTTCGGCACGAATGTGCAGCAGCAGGTCGCCGGGAGTCGATGGCGCGCGGCGCCCCTCCACGCCCACCTCGATGAACGGGTGCAGCGACGCCGGGCGCGGGCCGCCGAACAGGCGGTCCCAGGCGCTGGAGCCAAAACCGCAGACACAGGACAGATTGCCCCCCGGGACGCGCTTGCCCACCGAACGGGTCAAGGCGGCGATATCGGCGCACCAGTCGCGCACGGTTTGCGCGGCAGCGGCGCCGGGCGCCAGGGTGGCGACGATGAAGATCGCGCTACGGGTGATGGGATTGCAGATGGCTTGGGGCTCGGGCTTGCGCTCGGCCAGGGAGGACGGCTGGGTCATTATGGGTTCCACAGGCTGCGGTCGGAAAACACCGACAGGAAAATAGCAGATTGTGACCGTGGCCAGGGAGATTGCTCCCCCGGGAAGACGCCGCCCTCCCATTCACCGAATCCCCGGGCCATCAAGCACCTCTAGCCTTGCACAGCGCACGACCCTGTAGCCGCTGCCGAGCCTGCGAGGCTGCGCAAAGGACCGCAGGGCCTTGCTTGGCGATCTCCCGCCGGGCATCAGCGTTTTCCGGATCGCCGCGGCCGCTACGCGACCGTGCGCAGCCTGCGGCAGCGGCTGCACGAGTCGCGAGGCGCTGTGGCTCCGCTCAAGCGGGGCTTGAGCGCAACACCCGCACCGGTACCGATTTGTAGGACGGTGTGCCGCTGTCCACGTCCAGGTAGTCCAGAGGAACCAGGCGGTTGGCTTCGGGGTAGTAGGCGCCCACCGTGCCATTGGCGATCTTGTATTCGATGGCGGTGATCTTCTCGTAGCGCAGCCGGCGCCCGCCGATCACCGTTTCGATGTCCACCAGGTCGCCATGGGCCAGACCTCGGGCGGCCAGGTCCGCCGGGCTGATGAACAGTACGTCGCGGCGGCCGAACACCCCGCGATAGCGGTCGTCCAGGGCGTAGATGGTGGTGTTGTACTGGTCGTGGCTGCGCAGGGTGATCAGCCGCAGCACATCGGCGCCGTCCACTTCCTTGTCCTCATGCAGCCCGGGAAAGACGAAGAATTCGGCCTTGCCCGAGGGCGTCAGCCACTGCCGCTCGGCTGCCGCCAGGGGCATGCGGAAACCACCCGGCACGCGAATGCGGGCGTTGTAGTCGTCAAAGCCGGGCACGGTCTGTTCGATCAGGTCGCGGATCTTGTCGTAGTCGGCCACCAGCTCCAGCCAGGGCACGCGGCTGCCCGGCAGGGTCGCCCGGGCCATACCGGCGACGATCGCCGGTTCCGACAGCAAAAACTCGGAGGCCGGTGCCAGCTTGCCGGCCGAGGCGTGCACCATGGACATCGAGTCTTCGACGGTGATCGCCTGACGCAGGCCGTCCTGCATATCCAGCTCGGTACGGCCCAGGCAGGGAAAGAGGAAGGTTTCCCGGGCCACCAGCAGGTGGCTGCGGTTGAGCTTGGTGGCGATGTGCACGCTCAGGTCCAGCTTGCCCATGGCCGGGAAGCACTGGCCCGGGTCCGGCAGGGCCACGGCAAAGTTGCCCCCCAGGCACAGCAGGGCCTTGGCGCTGCCGGCGATCATCGCCTGCATGGCTTGCACCGCATCGTGGCCGTGTTGCGCCGGCGGGGTGAAGCCGAAGGTCTGCTGCAGCTTGTCGAGAAAGGCCGGGGAAGGCTTCTCGGTAATGCCCACGGTGCGGTTGCCCTGCACGTTGGAGTGGCCGCGCAACGGGCAGATCCCCGCCCCCGGCTTGCCCAGGTTGCCCCGCAGCATCAGCAGGTCGCAGATCAGCCGGACATTGGCCGTGCCTTCGTTGTGCTGGGTGATACCCATGCCGTAGGTGACGATGGTGGCGTTGGACTTGGCATAGGCCGCCGCGACCATTTCCAGGTCCGCCTGGTGCAGGCCGCTGGCCTGTTCGATGTCTGCCCAGGCGGTGGCATGCAGGTCCGCCGCCAGGGCCTCGAAGCCCTGGGTGTGCTCGGCGATGAATGCCTGGTCCAGGACCTGCCCCAGGCTGTCCTCCAGGGCCAGCAGCGCCTTCATGATGCCCTTGATCGCCGCCGCGTCGCCGCCGGCCTTGACCTGGAAGTACGACGAGGCGATGCGGGTGGAGCCGTAGGTGGCCATCTCCACCATGTTCTGCGGGTCGGCGAAACGCTCCAGGGCGCGCTCGCGCAACGGGTTGAAGACCATGATCGGCACCTTGCGCCGCGAAGCTTCATGCAGGGTGCCCATCATCCGCGGGTGGTTGGTGCCGGGGTTGTGGCCAATGGAGATGATCAGCTCGCAGAGGTCGAAGTCCTCCAGCGACACCGTGCCCTTGCCGATGCCAATGGACCGCGGCAGGCCGACGCTGGTGGGCTCGTGGCACATGTTCGAGCAGTCGGGAAAGTTGTTGCAGCCGTATTCCCGGGCGAACAGCTGATACAGGTAGGCCGCTTCGTTGGACGCGCGGCCGGAGGTGTAGAACTCCACCTGCTCGGGTTGCAGGCTGCGCAGGATCTCGCCGATGCGGGCAAAGGCGTCCTGCCAGGCCACAGGCTTGAAGGTGTCGCTGGCGCGGTCGTAGACCAGGGGCTCGGTGAGGCGCCCGAGGTCTTCGAGCTCGTAGTCCGAACGCTGCAGCAATGAGGTCACCGGATGCTGGGCGAAAAACGCCGGGGTTACCCGCTTGTTGGTGGCCTCCCAGGTCACCGCCTTGGCGCCGTTTTCACAGAACTGGAAGGTCGACTTGTGCTCTTTGTCCGGCCAGGCGCAGCCCGGGCAGTCGAAGCCGTCGGGCTGGTTGGTGCGCATCAGGGTCAGCGGCGCCTTGAGGGTGTCCATCTGCTCGCGCACCGCGGTGGCAGTGGCCTTGAGCGCGCCCCAGCCACCGGCGGGAGCGTCGTAGTTGCGGATTCCGGGAACCTTGCGTCGAGTACTCATGGGCGCTCCAGGGCCGGCCCGGCGCTGCACGACGCGAACCGGTGGTTGCGGGTGACCGAGGCGCGCCAGGGCAGGATGCCCGAGGGCCTGGATCAGGGGGCAAGTGCGCTGGAAAAGCCTCAGCGCAGGCTAAAATCTAGCCCTGCGGATTGGCCTGTCAAGGCCAGGCGCCGACCGGTACAGGGCCCATGCCAGGGCCCCGGTCAGGCCCGGGGGAGCCTATTGCAGGCCCCCGCCAGAACCTGCAGCGCCTACTGCAAAACGCTGCGCCGGCGCTTGAGGGTCCAGCCCTGCTGCATGCCGGCCGCGGCCAGCAGGATCGCCCCCACGCCCACCCATTGCAGCAGCCCCAGGCGGTGCCCGAAAGCCACCCAGTCGACCAGGATCGCCGCAATCGGGTAGATGAACGACAAGGCGCCGGTCAGGGCCGTCGGCAGTTTCTGGATCGCCCCGTACAGCAGCACGTACATCACCCCGGTATGGAGAATGCCCAGGGTCAGCAGGCTGGCCCAGGCGCTGGCCTGCTGGGGTGGCGCGCCGAGGTTGGCCCAGGGCGCCAGCAACAGCACCCCGGTGCAGACCTGGATCAGGGCGATCAGGTGCGGCGGCGTGCCGCTCAGGCGCTTGATCAGCAGCGCGGCAAAGGCGTACAGCGCCGCCGCGCCCAGGGCCAGGGCAATGCCCAACAGGTAGTCGCCACCCTCCTCGCCCTGGCTGCCGTGGGCACTGACGATGGCCAGCATTCCGGCGAACGACAGGCCCAGCCAGAACAGCTTCTGCGGGGTGATCTTCTCTCCCAGGAACAAGGCCCCAAGGGCCACCAGGATGAACGGCTGAACGTTGTACACCGCGGTGCCGATGGCGATCGAAGCCCGGGAGTAGGAACCGAACAGCAGCACCCAGTTGCCGACAATGGCCACGCCACTGAGCACCGCGAGGATCAAGGCGCGCTTGCTCAGAATGTTCTTACGCAAAAAGCCGAAAGCTCCACAAATCAGCAGCAAGGTCCCGGCGCCGAACAGGCACCGCCAGAACACCACATCCAGCACCGGTTGCCCGGACACCAGGACGAACCAGCCAATGGTTCCGGAAATCAGCATGGCAGCGGTCATTTCCAATGATCCGCGTCGGGTTTGTGCATCCATCATCAGGCTCCTTTGCAAGTGGGCAAATTATGCCCAGCCAGCAGAGCCCATCGCCAGATCAAAACCTGGGCTAGAATCGATTCAGACCTTTTTTATCAAGGCCAAAGAGCCCATTCACCTAACGAGATCGCCATGCTGGATGCCATCGACCAAACCCTGATCAGCGCCCTGATGCAGGACTCGCGACGCTCCCTCAAAGCCCTGGCGCAGATCAGTGGGCTGTCCGCCCCCAGCGTCTCGGAGCGCTTGCGCCGGCTGGAAGAACGCGGCGTGATCAGCGCCTACACCCTGGAGATCGACCCCAGGTTTCTCGGTTACCAATTGCAGGCCATCGTCCGCATCCGCCCCTTGCCGGGCAAGTTGCAGGAGGTCGAACGGCAGATCCTGGCGATTGCCGAGTTCACCGAATGCGACAAGGTCACCGGCGACGACTGCTTCATTGCCCGTCTCCAGGTGCGCTCCATGGAACAACTGGACAGCCTGCTGGACCACCTCAATCACTACGCCGAGACCAACACCGCGATTGTCAAGAAATCGCCGATCAAACGACGCCTGCCGCCCTTGGAATAGGCAGCTTCCAGGTCCGAAAAAACGCCTTGCAGGCACTCCAAAGGCACGAAATGAAGAAGCTCTGACAGGGCAAAAAACCAGAGTTCTGGCTATAGGCTCATGCCTGGTCAAACCCAGAACCCCTGGAATCGATGCCGCCCCGCATTCAAATAACCCATGACCCTCTCCGGGCCTTGATTGGAATACACATCCCTCTGCGCCCCGGCGCCTTGGCTGCGCCGGACGGAACACGAACAGCGAGCCCTGCGGCCTGCACTGTTCAGCGCACTGGCCATCTCCCATCTACTGACCACCCCACAGCTACAGGTATGGGCGCGTCGAAAAGCTGAACAGCCAAAGAAAACCTGGGCAACAAAAAGCCCGCCGAAGCGGGCTTTTTTCAATGGCTCAGCACCTGTGATCAGTCATCGCGACCCATGATGCCGAACAGTTGCAGCAGGCTGACGAACAGGTTGTAGATCGATACATACAGGCTGATGGTGGCCATGATGTAGTTACGCTCGCCGCCGTGGATGATGGCGCTGGTCTGGAACAGGATGCACACCGAGGAGAACAGCACGAAGCCGGCGCTGATCGCCAGTTGCAGGCCGCTGATCTGGAAGAACAGGCTGGCCAGCACGGCGCCCATCAGGACGAAGAAACCAGCGGTGATGAAGCCGCCGAGGAAGCTCATGTCCTTGCGGGTGATCAGCACATAGGCCGACAGACCACCGAATACCAGTGCAGTCATGGCAAAGGCCGAACTGACCACTTCGGCGCCGCCCTGCATGCCCAGGTAACGGTTGAGAATCGGGCCGAGCAGAAAGCCCATGAAACCGGTCAAGGCGAAAGCCGACACCAGGCCCCAGGCCGAGTCACGGAGTTTGTTGGTGAGGAAGAACAGACCGTAGAAGCCGATCAGCACCACGAAGATGTTCGGATAACCGACACGCATCTGCTGTGCCACATAGGCCATCACCCCACTGAACGCTAGGGTCAGGGCCAGCAGGCCGTAAGTGTTGCGCAGGACGCGGCTAACCTCTAGCTGCTCGGCCTGCACGCCGTTGTTAACTGCGTAATCCTGTTCGCGCATGGCGACACTCCTGTTGGGGGAAACATTTAGTGGCATGGATGATAACAGAGGCTCTGTAACTCGCGACGCAGAGAGTTTGACAGTGTGTTTCATTCGGGTATTATGGCGCCCGCAATGCGATCTGGAGGTGTGGCCGAGTGGTTTAAGGCAGCGGTCTTGAAAACCGCCGACTGTAACAGGTCCTAGAGTTCGAATCTCTACGCCTCCGCCAAATCTCAACGAGAAAGCCCTGATTTTTCAGGGCTTTTTTGTGTCTGGAGTATTTTGCTCCCAGCCTCTCCTCACCTACCCAGCTCAAGCATTTTTTGGACGCGTCCGAATACTTTGATCTTTTTGAGAGGTTTTCGCCTCAATCTACTGCAACCGCAATATGCCGATGGCGCATACTGCTGTAGCCCTCCTCCGGCGTCCTGCCGAACGACCACATCCCCTATTCCACCCGACACCACCATGACTGCGCATACAAGGCGCCATCAACTTCCTCAACGCCATTGATGTTCATCCCGAGCTGAGCCATGCCATTGACCTTCGCATCGAGCAGCCGCGGGAACACGTCCGGCCCGGGATCGCTTTTGAATATCCAGGCCTGAACGCAAGGTCGTCCCAGCGCCTGACTGTGGCTCTCCAGGATATGGATGTCTCCTTTGACAGGCTGGATCTTGCTGAGCCTTTCTGAAGGTATTGCTGCGCCACGCTCCCTGCGGCGAACGATAAGAAAATTCATGGGGGGATCACGCCAAAAACTGTATATGCGAACAGTATTTCATCACTTGGCGTGCAATTCAGTTGATGCCGACAGACGGAGCTATGCTTTCTCCTCTGCAGGGAGAAACGTCTATGTGCGGACGACTTTCGCAATACCACGGCATTCACGACTTCGTTGCAGCTCTGAGCATGCCCGGGGCCCTGATCAATAACGTCGGTGATCAGCCCCTGGGGCGCTACAACGCTGCGCCGACGATGCAGCTCGCCCTCTTCCACATCGCCGAAGACAAACTACACGCCGACGCCGTGCGCTGGGGTTGGCGGCCACATTGGGCCACCGACCGCGCCGCGCCGATCAATGCCAGGGTCGAGAAAGTGGCTCACGGGCCGTTCTTCCGCCAGATCTGGCCACACCGGGCCATATGCCCAATAGACAACTGGTTTGAATGGGTGGACGAAGGCGGCCCGAAGAAGCAGCCCTACCTCATTCGTCACCGCGACGGCTCGCCGACTCTCTGCGCTTCGATCGGACAGCTGCCAACCCAGGACCAGGGCGAGCACGACGGTTTTGTGATCATCACAGCCGACAGCGCCGGCGGCATGGTCGATATTCACGACCGCCGACCGGTGGTCCTGGCCCCGGACCTGGCCAGGGAATGGCTCGACCCGGCTACACCGAAGGAGCGTGCCGAGCAGATGGCCCTACACCAGGGCGAGGCGGCCGAGGCCTTCGAGTGGTTCAGGGTCAGCCCTGCAGTAGGCAACGTCAGGAATCACGGGCCGGAACTGATAGAGCGGTTGCCAATGCCATCATAGGCCTGCTCACATGTCACTCCCCTTGCCCCGCGTTGATCAGCAGTTGCTGCCAGATCTTCCGCTCTTTGATCAGCGCGCTTGAGCACGTCGGCAAGCACCATGACGGCGCGGGAAGCTGCCGCGCTTGCGGCGGCAGTGCAGGAATTGCCGCCGACCTGACTTGCGGTACGGCTGGCGGTTCGCTCTGCCTGGTCCCGCACGCCGCGATCAGAGCCAGCAGCGGCAGCATCAGCTGCAGCTTGATCAATTTTCCGTTGTCCATCTTGCACCGCCTTGTTGATTGAGTTCCGACGGGTCTGCTCTTTCTCTCGCTCTGCCTTCTCGGCCAGGCGCCAGGCTTGCTTGTCGCCGGCATCGCGGGCATTCCAGCGCGCTTGCCACTCAGCATCCTTGACCGACATCCCAAGGTCGTATGCGCGCATCAGGGACCAGCCAGCCAGCGAGACCAGCAGCAGGCAGGCCAGGGCTGCGCCGCCGACCTTCAGCAGCAGGGCGTTCATGCCAGCACCTTAAGCGCACGCTCATACAGCGCCTCGCGATCCGCCAGGCCGTTGGTGCCGCCATTGATGCGCTTGGTGATGGTGAGGAAGTCGCCCTTGTCGGCCAGGGTGTTCAGGCCCGCACGCTGCCAAAACCAGCCAGCCGACAACGCGGCATAGACCGGGGTTTCCAGCAGCTCCGGGGTGTTGAGCAATCGAGCATCGCTGAACAGCGCTTCGCTACAGGCTTCATAGTTCGCCCGACCCGTGACCTGAATCAGCCCCCTGCCCCGGTACTTCTGGCCGTCGCCATCCGCTTCGGGGGTGTTACCCAGGCGCTTGGCGAGGGTGCCGGTATCGTACTTGCTCAGGTACTGATTGCTGCCCAGTTCGCGCACGTACAGGAGCTGGCCGGACTCGTGGCCGATCTGCGCGATGAACGCCGCCATGCGCAGGCGGGTGACGATGCCGTACTTGCTCATGGCTGCGTTGAGAGCAGGAACAAAAACGCCGGCTTTAGCGCCGGCGTTGGGGAGGATCTGCAGCAACTGCTGCTGTGTGATGGGCATGGTTTCTCCAGGCACAAAAACCGCCGATGGCGGTGTGGTTGGGTATTGCGATTGAGCGGAACAGGAAAGTAAGGCCCTCGGTACTTACGGCTATCACGGGTAGAGCCTGATAGGTCTAGAGCAACCCGCAAACATATCCCCAAAATAATTGCGGTAGCAGGTGTGATACTCCTTCGCTTAAAAAGCTCTAGCTGCCGCTATGGAAACCCCGATCAAGCAGTGTTCTAGAAGTCCGTCACATCGACGAACATCAGACTTACCGCTTCCTGGTACACGCCACCCTCGGGCGGCGCTACTGTCCCACCCCATCCCGACTGCGAGGAGAGATAAGCAATGTCACCCATACGCGCCTGGTGCGGAACAGGGAATGCTATGCCCAGGCAGTTGCCATCGCGATACACGAAATAACTGCCGATGTTGTGAGCCTCCTCGTTTTTTATGGTGAACACGCTGGATGGCGACATCTGGCACACCGCATACTTCCTGCCAGGCTCCATGCTTAAGACTTGTCCATAGATGGCCCTGAAGTCTGGCGCCTTATACGTCATGGCCACCCGCATGTAATCGTACTCAGTGCTAAAGGCTAGCGAGCCGTCAGCGCGAAACACCTGGAGGCCCAGCTTTGCCGATGGCGGCGGCGGGAATCCGAAGCAGTAGACTGTGATCGGAACCGCGCCGCGCACCTCGCACCACAGCGTAACCCGCCGCCCGCCACCGATATCTTCGACACCCCATATGCTGGCAGGCTGGGTGCAGTGGTGCGCCACACATATGGTCCCGGATGGAGCACTGACCACTGCTTTTGACATCTTGTCACGACCATCTGCCATATAGGTGGTCGTTTCTATCTTCTGGAGCAGGACGATGTTCTGAAACGCCCCGTCCACTTGGATGTAGTTTTGTTCATTGAAAATGGAAAAGCCGGCTACATGCGCCATTAGTACACCCCGTAATAAACAAGAGTTGCGGGGCCTGTCGCGGAAATCGAGCTATCTCCATCCCGGTTCCAGTGCCAGGACAGCAGGCCATTTTCGATGTCTACGGAGTAGCCGCCCTGGATGCCAAACACCAGCATTTGAGCGTAGGCCCATTGGCGCCCCGTAACCCCGTTCAGCAACGGCAACTGCATTGCCCCTGACCCACCACCAATCGTGGTAGAGCCGACGATCCGTGTTATGGAGTGGCCCCCCCATAGGCGGGTTTTGCCACCATCGTTGAAAACCTGTAATCCCGCCGTAGGCATAACCACCTCTAAAAATGAAAGCCCAGGTATAACAAATGCCTAAAAGAACTATTTGAGCGTCTTTCGCAATGTTCAGTGCTAAATCCAAACGAACACGGAATCACTGCGCAGGTATCAAGCTGCGCGCCTCGGCGCGCTTCTCGGCGATATCGGCCGGGATCTCCTTGCCAGTCTCAAGCTTGCGTACCACAAGCCAGTCAGTTTGCTGCAGGTACTCCCTGGCCTCTTGCGCCTTTTGGTCCTGCTCAGTGAACGTCTTCTTGCTCTGCGAGAAGTCCATGGTCGTCCTCGATGGTTGGGGGTTCTGGAGGTGGCGCCGGGTGATCGGTGGGAATGTCCACCGGACCATCAGCGGTCACCATCACAGGATCAGGAAAGCGAATGGCGTCGGTGGCCGTGGCTTCGTCGTAGGGCATGAGCAGAACGATCGAGAGGACGCCGTCAGCGGACATCACGGCCTTGTCGGCGAACAGCGGGGAGCCGATGGCCTCAAGCGAAAGCTCGTAGCCGGGCTGGAGCGGAGAAAAGTCGAACTGTTCGCCGTTGATGATCAGCTTGTGGCCTTTGACGTTTACCGACTCAAGGGGCTGCCAGTGCGGCGCGTACACCGGTGAAAATCTGATCGTCACCATATTATTTCCACCTTCCGATAGCCATATACCGTATGACGTACTTACCGTTTGAGCCGCCACTGAAGCCGTTAATCGTGCACTTAACAAGATCCTGCCCGGCGCCCACGCAGCACCAAACATAAGCATTCAAAGAGTACGCCACGGTCGGAATTACGCCCGCCAACGATTTGAACGGAACGGGGTATGTGAATGTGTCGTCGTTCCCTGCCCATATATTTCCGTTAGGGTTGCTTGTCGTTTTCTCCGCGCCCCCTTGGGCGTAGCAAATCATGGTTCCGTCTGGAAACTTTATGGCGGTGCCGTTGGCATTGGTTACGGACTCAATCGATGTGTTTGTCCACTCACCCCAGCTGCCTGCGAGCTGGACGCGGGTGTATACGCCGGGAAAATCAACTCCCAGGCGCTGTGCCCTCTGAGTGACGTATCCCTGCTGCAAGTAGACGTGCTCGATGATCCAGTCCCCCGGTGCAGGCCCGCCGGTACTGTCGGAGCCAAGCCAGATTCTTTGCGTGTTTGCCGAGAGATTATTCGGGTTAGTCCCTGCAGGCGCTCGCGAAAGCTGGCCGGAGATTCCAAACTCACCAAAGTTAAGCAGGCGGTTCCAAGAGGTCCAGGCGTTACCGGACACGGATCGGAACCAAGTTACCTCCCCGATAGGGTGGCCGCGAGTTGTTGTGAGGCGCTGAATAACGGAATTGCCACCATCGTAATCAATAACTTCTAAAGTGCCGTAAACGTTCATGCCGTTGAGCGTAGTGGGCGAGGCAGCATAGTTACCTGATACCAGCGCTTTGTTGCAGTCGTTTTCGGGTACTGATGCGCCACGCCCACCGATACCTTGATCACCAGCTAGAAGAAAACGCTTCCAGGCGCTGCGGTCGGTCCCACTGATACGGCTCAGCCAGACCTTATCCTCTGCAAATGACGTCGCGATAAAGCTGGAGAACTCACCATTGGCGCCACCCGTCATCGAGAGCAACTGACCGGCTCCTGCTGCCGGGGGGCGTCCGGCGGTCTCCTGATTCCAAAAGGTAATGCCACCCTTCTTGATCTGATAGATGCTCTGAGTTTCAGGGGCTACCGCGCCGATGCCGTAGTCCCGCGCATCGATCACGGCGGCGAGCTTGTTTTTCTCTGGCGTTGTAAAGTCATTTGACGAAAGCACCTTGCCGGCTACCTTGTCGACTTTGTTTTCGAGAGCGGTCTTATCCGCCTTCTCATCCACGCCAACTGCTGTAGCCAGTGCGGCCTTCGGGATGTCACCAGCCGCGTCGGGATCGACACCTGCAACGGTCTGCACCTTTCCGGCGCCCTCCTCGATTGCCGTGTACAGCTCGGCGGTCATGTCGTTAACTTTGATCATCGCTGAGCGGAACGTGTCGCCGCCTTGGCCCGTCGGGATCACCCCAAGCTCAATATTTTTGCGTGCCATGCGCACCCCTCATCTGTAAAACAAATGGCGAGAGAGTCTTTCATCTCCCTCCCGCCTTATCCCCAAATACCAAGCCGGACCCGCAGCCTGTCGTTTGTGTCAAACACCTGGATCAGTTGGTTCGACATGGTCAGCCTGCCTCCGCCCACCAGGTTGCCGTTGAACTCCAGATTGCCGCCCCTCCAGAGCTTCCAGCCGCGCCTTCCTGGCTCATAGTCAGCAGACTGCAAGTTGTCGCCGATTTTGAGCATGTCGATAGAGCCGTTCTTGATGAATGCCGACTTCATGAAGACCTGGCCGCCCTCAACGGCAAACGGAACAGTTCCACCCTGCTGAATTGCGAACATGTCGGCATCGATGATGAACTTCGATTCCAATTGCCCCTCGGCGTTGTTCTCTAGGCCCAAGCCGATACCGGCGTACTTGTACTCGCCGTTACTCGCGTTGTACTGCAAGCGCACGGACCATGAACCATTGACCTTGCCGCTTGCATCCGTAGCGAGCTGGAAGCCTTGGTCGGCCTTCAACGAGGTCTTGCCAAGGTTCACTTCGAGGGTGTCCGTTTTCTGCGCCAGGGCCTCGGTTGCCGTCACGCGGGCCAGCGTTTCCTCCTTGATCGCGGCAGAGTTATCTCCGGCTTTTGCGTCAACCTGGGTGATACGCTCGGACAGAGCTGTATCAGCAGTAACCATCGCCGTGGTCAGATCCGTGACCTTGGCATTTGTCTCGCCGAGACCTGCTTCGACGATGTCTGTGCGCTTGGCCTGCTGGTAGTCGCCCTCGGCGATTGCGGACCAGACAGACCAGACCCCGGCGTAGCCCGCGTCCTGCCCCACCAGCTCCCCGCTGTCGCCCGCCATCGGCGGATTGAGCTGCACATAGACCCCGTCGACCTTCTCCGACATGGCTGTCACCTTGCCGTCGATGTTGGTGATCTGCTGGGTCAGGTTATGCACCTCTCCGGCCAAGGCATTGGCTTCTTCAAGGATCGTGCCCACGTCTTTCCAATAGACCGCGTTCGGAGGCTGGGTGCCCACCGGAACAGGACCGAGCGCCTGGTAAAGGTTCTGGCCCTGGCGCACGATCTCGCCCTTGCTGTAGGTCTTCTCCGGGTCCCACACCAGCGCATCGGTGTACTGCTTGATCAGATCCTTGATCGCCTCCAAGCGATCATTCACCGACCCCGGCCCATCTCCACTGATCTTGGCGATCTCGTCCTTGAGGTGCTGGCCCAGGCTGGACTCATCGATCTTGCCCTTGATGTAGTCGAGTATCAGGTTCGCATCGGAACTGGCTTGCCCCTGTACGCCAGCACCGGTCGGGTAGAACGGCCCTATGTTGCCCGTGCGGTCAACCAGGCGAGCCCAGAAGAAAAACGTGGCGCCCGCCGCCAACCCCTGCATGAGGAAGTCCGATTGTGGGTGCGCCAGGTCGGTCAGCTTGGCGGCCTCCTCCAAGCTGTTGCCTGGGCCATACCAGATCTCGGTGCGCTGGGTGTCCTCGGCGCCTGATGGGAAACCCCATTTGAGGCCGATGCCGAACAGCTCACTCGATGCCGTGAGGTGCGTTACCGCTGGTGGTGACGCGGTCTTGCCCGCGACATCAGTGAGTACCGACGTTGTGGGGATAGATGCCACGTCCATTGCGTTGACGGCTCGCACGCGGGCCAGGTACTGGCCTGCATACACTCCACGCACGTCGACGGCGAGCTCACCGGTGCGCGGCACCTTGGTCCAGTCACGGGAGCCCCAGCGCCATTCCACGTCATACGCCACAGCACCAGGCGCAGCATCCCACCCGATGGTCATGGTGGTAACTGCAATGCCCTGGTCTACAGCGGAGTGGCTGCTGATCAGCACGCGGGCCGGAGCCTCTTGCACGCCAGGCGGCAAAACGCTGATTGGCCGGTCGTCGATCATGGTGCCGTGATCGATGGCGTCGAACTTGCTGGGCTCATGCTGGATCAGCTCGAGCTGGAACCGAGTCCACTCTGGCCGCGTCACGTTGCGGACGTAGAACTGCATCAGCTTCAAGTCGTCGTAGTCGATCGCCCAGCCGCATTCGGATTGCGGGGTCTCGCTGAAGTCGGCCATGACGGTGATCTGCCGCCCGCTCACCGAGCGAACTTGCCGCGTCTCGGCCTTGCCACTGGGCAGGTTAACCAGCAGCCGGGCGCCGGCGGGAACCTCAACGTCACGGTCAACGGTCACGGTGCGGCCAGCGACGGCAGCAACCCGGCCGCCATTGGCCCTGCCGGCCAGCATTGGATCGGACAGCGCAATCACGGTTCCAGGCTTCGGGATATAGCCATCCAGGCCGACGTTGATCGTCGCGCCGCGAATCTGCAGCTGCTCAGTCAGCAGCGCCCACTTGCCCGCGCGCTGGGCCTGGCCACGGCTGGTGCAGCCCACCGCCTCAACAGAAACGCTTCGCACGCCGTACTCGGCTATGGCGTCCTCATCGAATACCGGCTCCTTGTCGGTATCGAACCCCTGATCAGGATCATCGAACGAGACCATGGCGAGGCTGTGCCTGTCGCGCAACCTGCTGCCGGAATACTTGATCGCCCCGTCCCCGAGAATCTGCGACGGCGTGTAGGTGTAGACCGGGTCCTGCGGAATGTCAGCATTGACAGTGATCTGGCTGCCATCCCAGTACGCCAACCCGTGGAAGATCGCGGCCAGGTCCTGCAGCACCGCCCAGGCCTCGGCCTGCTTCTGCAGGTAGAGGTTGCAGGTGAACCGCGGCTCCATGCCCCCCTGGCCTTTCCCGTCCGGCACCAACTGGTCGCACCATTGGGCGATGCGGTACAGCGACCAGCGGTTGATCATCGAGGCGTCGATACGATCGCCCAGGCCGTAGTACGGGTGCAGAGCCAGGTCGTAGAACACCCAGGCCGGGTTGTTGGTGTAAGCCTCCTTGAACGAGCCATCCCACACGCCGTTGGTGGTGCCGGCGCCGGAGGTGGCATAGGTGCGCGTCTCTGGGTCGTAGTTCATTGGCACTCGCACGATTCTGCCGCGCATCAGGGCCGCAATCTTCGGGAAGTCCCCGCCGAACTGTTGGGCGTCGTATTCGATGCAGCCGACCGCCGTGAGCGGATATTCCTGGTCGCTGTTGACGACCTCGGCGATCGCCTCAACTACCATGGCATCTTGCACCAGCGAACTGTTCGCCTCTGGTGTCAAGCGTCGCGCACGGATAGTCCACCTGCTGCCCTCGGGCAACTCGATACGGTGCGATCGCTCGTACTTGGTGACGTTCTTGCGGTCAACGCTTGACGCCAGCACCTGCTGGTAGGGACCGCCATCCGTGGCCACGTCAATCGCATAAGCGATATGCACGCCGTTGATGTTGCCGCCACTATCCTGGGCCTGCAGCACCGGCCAGGAAAACCGCACGCGCACGGCGTCGATAACGGCGTTATTGATTGAGTAAACCCACGGTACGGTGCTACGCAGTTCCAGGCCGACCCTGATCTCGTTGCTCGACTCGGTAACCCCCTCAAGGCGATCCTGGTGCAGCTCTCCCGACCGGAACTGCCACTTCACACCCGGGTAGTTAATCGTGCCGTCCTCGGCAATGATCGGCGTCCCATCGAGCTTCACCGAGCGCAATCCGCTCACGGGGCCGACGATAGGCCCCCAGCTCCAGAGGTAGACCAAACGCGCCGTAGAGATTGAGGGCACGCTGTTCGAGGCAATGCTGGGCTGCTTCTGCTTCTTGGCGCCGCCCTTGTGTCCGACCACCTGGCGCCGCTGCGCCTGAGCCGTGCGCGCCCTGCGCTTAACTTCTGCGCCCATTCAATCCTCCAGAAACAAAAAGACCTGCCGGAGCAGGTCAGATAATCGAGCTGTGGCTACAGCCTGTCTTGTGGGTACACACCGCCTGACTCGATCGCCCCGCCGATCTCACGTTCGCCGTAAAGGACGGGATAAGGGTTGCCCTGGGCAATGGTGGTCACCGCTGAGCCGAAGCCGTAGCTGGGGTTGTTGCCGTCCTCGTTGCGATCGAGACTTCCGGTCTTGGCCGTGGGCGACAGCATCTGCACCACGCCTCCAAGCGCCATTGCGGCACCGCCGGCCATCATTGCGACACCAAGAGCCGAAGAAGTGCCGCCAGTAACCAGGCCGGCGACGATCAGCACCGCCCCAATAATCGTCTGGAACAGGCCGGCCTGTTTGCTGCCCTGGATGATTGGTGCAATGCGGATCTCGCTACTATCACCGCCCTGCAGGTCCAACTCTTCGGCTGCGAGATTGCGCCGGCCAGAGAACACTGTGAACGCCAGGTCGCGCTCCTCGGCAGTGGCCAAGAACTTCTCAAAGCCCGGAATCATGTTGCACAGGGCCTGTATTGCGTCCCTGGCGCTGTGGACATCCAGCACGTACTCACGCCCGAAGTGCCGGCGCAAAACCCCGTAGAGCTTCACGGTGCGCATCATGGTTCGTACTCCTTATGCCGAAGGATCAGGCGACAGCGGTTGGCCATCGACCAGCCGTAGATGTCGCGCGTGGAGGCGCGACCAGCCATGTGGTGATAGATGAATGGGCCGGAGCCACCCAGCGTTGGTGCGTCCTCGCTGACCAGGGCCGGCTCGTCGCCCAGGTAGATCGCCGCGTGATTCGGGTGGAAGCATGGTCGGCCAAGTGACGGCACCATGAAGACGAGCATGTCACCACGGCGCGGCTCGCTGACCTGATAGAAGCCGGCTCCCTTGAAGTTGTCTTCATACAGGCTCGGGCCGTCGGCCTCCTCCCACCAGAGATCCTTGCGTTCGAAGTTTGGCAACTGCAGGCCGACCTCCCTGGAGTACCAGTCGCGGCAGGCTCCCCAGCAGTCGAGCAAGCCATGGGAGAACTCACGCCCCAGCAACGGCGCCCGGTAGCCGGCAGGCTGGAACCACTCCATATCACCGCCAGGCCATGCCACGATGCCCCATGGCACCTCATGCAGTTCGCAGCTCACCCTGTCGGCCATGCTCGGGCGCGGGCTCGCGTCGGGATGGCTGTGGATGATCGCCAGCAGCGTCCCGCGCTCCTCGGCGTCAGCCAAGTCCTCGTGGTGCAGCGTGAACTGGTCACGGGGCGTCTTGGCCAGATTGCGGCAAGGCACGTACTCGCGGCCGGCGGCCGTCTTGATCAGCACGCCACACGCTTCCGCCGGGTACTCGCGCTCGGCATGCTCGCGGATAGCGGCCTGCAACTGTTGGTTGATGCGCATGGATTACCTCGAACTTGCGATCAGGCTTGCGCCCATGGATCCGCCGAATCGGCGTGTGTTACCGCGCAGCTTGCAACTGTTCCAGCGGCCCGCGCAGCGATCGAGCGCTGGGTTGTCAGTCGGCTCGTTCTGCTTGGTGAACATCGCGGCGCCGGAATATGCGCAAGCCTCACCGCGGTAACCGTTGCGCGTAGCCCATCGGCACAGCTTGGTGATCTGCTGGCTGGGCAACTGCACCCCACCAAGGTCAAGCGGGCTCGATAGCTGGAACGTCACACGCTCCCGGTCTTCCTCGGTCTTCTGCTCAATGAACCAAAGGTTTTCCCGAGCTTGATTGGCGGCGTTAGGGTTGCCCTCTGGAAAGTTTGCAGCATCCAAGAAGTGCCGGAAGGTCTCGATAACCTTCACCCTGGCGCCGGCTAGGTCCTTGAGTGCCAGGCACAGCGCGGAGACCGCGCCGCGCACGCCGGATATCTCGTTGGCCAGCTCCAACGTGGGGGTAGCTGGTCGCCCGTCGCCACGAATGTCGAAGCCCTTGGCCTCGATCTGGATCGGTGCATATAGCTGACCCTGCCAGATGATGTCGCCCTCCTGGGCGTGGCCATGAAAGCGCATCAGGTTACCGCCGAGGCGTGTAGCGTCCACCTCATACAGGCGGATCTGGTTTCCCGGCTCCAGCTTCTGAATATCGGTTTCGAAAGTCATGAGGCCTCAGAAAAGAAACCCCGAGCGGGCGGGGTCAGTAAGGTGTGAAGACCTGCTTCATCGTGAAGCTGATCCTGAATAGGCCGGCGCCCTGGGGGTCGAGCTTGTAGCCATTGACCTTGTACCGGCCCTGGGTGCCACCAGGCGGCGTCCAGAGAAACGACCTATACCCTTCATGGCGATCGAGAAAGTCACGAACCCGATGCAGTTCCTGACCTTCCTCTAGGCTCCCAACCAATTGATGTGACCACTCTTGCGACTTGCCGTTGATCCCGGTGCCGCCGGACTGGATGTACCCGTCCCCGAAATCGTTTTCCCATGTGCGCTGCTTGATATCGCCCGAGGCACCGACCCGGGTGCAAAAGCCATATGTCTCTGCCATTACCTCCTCCACATCGATCCGCCCTGGGCGAACTCTTCATTCAGCACCTCCCGAACGGTTTGCCGGAGCCCCTGCCCCATCATCTCGCCCTGGCGTCGTGCATCCTCATCCTTCATACCCGGCTGAGCCTGGACAGTGATAGGGGCATTGATGGTGATACCGCCACGCTCCACGCCAGCGCCAGCATCGTTTGCGCTGCGCAGGTACTGGGTCAGGTCACGGTTCTGGTTCGGGTTAAGCACCCGCTCGCCACCATCGAGCAGCCACGTACCTTCGCGCGGGATGTTGTCGAGGCCATTGTGCGCCATACCGATCAGCGCACTGGAGGCCACGCCGGCGACCATCGGGGCAGTTGCAGCAGCAGCTGCAGCAGCGGCCGCCGGTGCCATTGCTGGGCCGACAATCGGAATCGCCGCAGTAGAGGCAAAGGCGGCAAGACTTGCCTGAAATGACGTGGCCTGGGCATTGGCAACAAGCGCCATGCCAGCAGTCGCTTGGGTGCTTTTTCCAACCACTAACTGGATTGCCTGATACACCAGCCACTGAGCGGCCATATCCGCCAATGCATTGATCATGGACTTGGCGAAACCAGCCACCATGTCCATCAGGGCATCTCCAGCATCCTTTGCCCCAGTGGCTACGTCCGACAGAAATGTGCCAAGCTCGCTTCTCGCGCTACCGAGGATCGAGGTTGTCGCATCGGCGGCCATGGCCGAGTAGTTCTGCGCCTCATCAGCGAAGTTCTGCCATGCGTCCTTAACACCATCAAGCCAATTTTTTTGCAGCTCGTCCTGCTTGGCGTAGAAATTGCGCTGATGCTCAAGGCGAATTGCCAGAGCATTGTCGAGAGCCTCGGTCTCCTTCCGATAATTAGCATCTGCGTCAGGATCCTCCGCAAGAACAGCCTCCTTGTACTCCTTGTACATCTCTCGACGCTGCTTGTTGAAGTCCTGCTCAATGGTGAGCATCGTCCGGAAGCGCTCGCGGTACTTTTCGCCCTGACCAGCACCTGCAAGCTCCATGTCCAGGCCATCCTTGGCCGTGCGGTTGTCCTCGTCGAGGTTGAACTGCAGGGCGGCCAGTTTCTTGGCGTCCTGATCGGCCTTGAGCAGCGCCTTCTTGGCGTCGAGCTCGGCGGCTAGCCCTTCAAGTAGCTTCTGCTGCTTACTGGTGACCCCCTCAAGCTTCCCGCTGGAGACCTCGAAAGCGAGCTTCTCCACCTCTGTGGCGTTCTTTCGCTTGTCGGTGGAGGTATTGATCAGCTCGATCTGCCGCTTGTAGCCCTCCTCCATGTCCTCAAAGCGTTTGCCAAGCGCCTTGCTGTCTTTGTCGATTGCCTTCGACTCTTTGAGGGCCTTGTTGGCCTTATCTATGGCGTCGGCAGCAGCCAGGGCCTTTTTTTCATCCGGCGGCGACAGCTTTAACGAGCCGGCTGCAAGCTGAGCCCGGAGCTTCTCAACCTCTGTCAGCTTGCCAGCAACAACTGCCTGCTTTTCCAGGTTCTTCAGATAGTTGCTGCCCTCTTTATCCGAGGCAAGCCTTGTGCCGTTCAGCTCCTTGTTGAGCTCTTGGAGGGCCAGGCGCAACGCCCCAACCTTCTCCTTCTGGATATCAAGGTTGCCCTGTGAGGTGTTTTTCCCTTCGTCGACGTTTTTCTGGAACACCTCCTGCCACTGCTCAGCCTCCTTGAGTTCCTTGGTCAGGCCCGCGACCTTCTCTTGGATCTGCTCGAAAGACTGCCCCGACAGGTTCTGCGGGATCATGTCCCGCGAAGCTCGGCGAATCCTCGTAGAGGCATCCTCAAAGGCGTTTGCAGCCCTTCCTGCACCGGATGCGGCGTTGTCACCAAATGTCAGAAAGGAAGCGCCTACGGCCGCCACGGTAAGGACCAGGCCAGGAAGGCCGCCCATGACTCGCATCAGACCGAACCAGGCACCTTGCAGTGCCGAAATCGCTCGCCCTGCAAAAGTGGCAGTCGCGGCCCATGCCGCTGTTGCGGTACTTGCCGCGTATTGAGCCGCCGTGACCTGAAGCGTAGTCACCGCAACGGCCTCAGTAGCTGTGGCTTGCTTCGTCAAGGCGCCAGCGACTGCGGTTGAGCTTGCGACAGTCGTTGACGCGAGCTTTGCCTCGGCAACCGCCAGTTGATTGGTGATGGCGACCTCCGCCACACGCAATTCCGCCATTCGCGCAATGGATTGCTGTCTACCGGCGTCGGATATCTGGGCTTGTAGGCGCTGCGTTTCAAGCTGCTTTTCCGCCGCTATAGCCCCCATCACGGCCTGCACGCGCGAAACCTCTGCTGCTGCAATCTGGCGCTCTGCTGCAACTTGGGCGCTGGCAGACTGAACCGCCTGCCGAGCAGAGTTTTGCACCGCCAGGGCCTCAGCATGCGCCGCCTCGGCGCGCCGCAACGAACCGTTGGCCGCAATCATTGACGCTTCTGCTTGCTCTTGGGCCGCAACACGACTGGCGCGCCATGCCCCGAGCATGTTGGCAAACCCCAAGCCTACCTTTCCGATCGCCACATACAGGCCAGCAGTCAGGGCCTGGGCAAACGCCTGAACCCCTGCGCCATCCCAGGCTTTAGATACAGCGAGCACGGCATCGGTAAACGTCTTGGTGAGGCCCAACGCTTCATCAAGCGAACCAATAAATTTGGTCGCGCTGTTCTCGATAGTCTGGAATGCCCCCGAAATGGTCGCCTGAGACCTGGCGAAAGCATCGTCAATCGCCTGAGTTTGGGCGAGGATCGCACCAAACACTTCCTTGGACGTCAGTTTGCCAGCCTCGCCCATAGAGCGCAGCGACTCCCGTGCCACCCCCATACCATCAGCGATGGCCTGGGCAAGGCCGGGGGCCTGCTCGAGCACAGAGTTAAGTTCTTCACCACGCAACACGCCCGAAGCGAATGCCTGGCCAAGCTGCACCAGGGCGCCCTGTGCAGCCTGAGCGGATACGCCACTGGCAGACATCGCCTTGCTGATGTTCTGCGTGACCTGAGCCACTTTTTCCTGGGTCGCGCCGAGCTGACCAGAGTTGGCGGCGATGCGCTGATAGAGTTCGGCGGTAGCATCCAGAGATGAGCGGGCATTCTGCGCAACAGCGAATACCGATTGCGACTGCTGGGCGAACTGATCAAACGTTTCGGAAACCTGTTTGATCCGGTTCTGCACGCCCACCCAGGACTGGGAATATTGAACAACCTGCTGCACACCAAGGTATGCAGCAGCGGCTCCCGCTATAGCCTTGAAAGACGACACCACCGCGTGCGAGGTATTTGCCGCGTATCGCTCTACCTGCGCCATGCTGCGCTGTGTAGATCTTGCGGCCTGATCCATGCCTTGCTGGAAGCCGCCAATTCTGGCGATCAGATCAAGCGTCAGCGTGCCAAGAGATCTGCCGGCCATACTTTTCTCCTGGCAGCAAAAAGCCCGCCGAGGCGGGCTTGATTAATTCGAATTCATTACCGGTACGGATTGGCCACATCAGTTGTGGTGTAGCTGACAACCTTGCCGGACGCATCAAGAATCACACTCAGAGCCTGATTCTTGTAACTACTGCCCGCAAAACCAACGTGCGCATATCCCCAAGACATAACCTGTGTGCCGTCGGAGTTTCTGGATGTCGCCAAAGGCTGGCCAAAGCTAGCCAAAAGATCGTCCTTCGTCGTGACGCCCTGTTTTATGGCTTCAAGCTGTGCATCGGTAACCGGCTTACCATAAGTTGTGCAGGCAGAAACTATGCAGGCGGCGATTAGCGTAATGACTTTTTTCATGGTTCCCTCCAGTAAGAAAGCCATGAATTTATCACGTCACACCCATTCCTCCATGGCCTGCTTCAATGAATCCCCAGGATTGACGTGATGCGGCATGAAGTCGTAGAGCTCCGCCTTGCCACCGCCTGAGCGATTGACCTGCAGGGCGATCAGCGCAGCCGACAGCTCCTGACGACGGACAAAATTAAGCGATCCATGCTTATCCCGGTAGGCAACCCAGGCCAGCACTTCCGCGTAGGAAAGTGTGGCCTTGGCTTCGGCAATCGAATTGCCGCCGATCCCATTCAGCACCAGCTCATGCCACAACTCGTCGCCTGGGGTCAGCTCTTTGCGGCTGGGTTGTTCACCTCGTTGACCGCATTCAGCAGAACAATGCCCAGGCTCGAATCGAGGTTCACCGCGTCATCGAACGGCAGCTCTTCGGTGCCGTCCTTGCCAAGCATGATGCTAGCGGACAGGTAGCGAGCGTTCTTGAATCGCTCGGCCTCGCCGCCAGCAAACATCGCCTCCATCACGCCGAAAGCATGGCGTCGAACGTGTACGGTGAACTTGTCAGTGACTTCCTGGCCGGCTTCGTCGAGGTGCTTCCATTCGACTTTTTTCGGAACCAAGGCGTCAGCGACAACGCCTCCCTTCTTTTTCAGTTGCGCGAGATCCATGGTGGCCCCTTAAGTGGTTTTCTTGACCCAGGCGGAACCGCCCGAGCGCTGGATAGATACCGCGGTGCTGACCACGGCATTGGCGGCGAAGTCGAACGGGAAGTCAGCCACATAGCCCTCGAATACAAACCAGGTACGCGATGGCGGAAGAACAAAGTCTTCTTCCAGGTTGACGGTGGCGGTGGCCGCAGCGCCAGTACCGGATCCGCCGGTGAAGGTTACATTTGGCACGCTGGTGTAGCCGGTTCCTGGGTTGGTGATGTTGATGGCCGCTACCTTGTCACCATCCAGCACGGCAACGGCCGTGGCCCCACTACCGCCCCCGCCGGTGAGATTTACGGTCGGAGCGCTGGCGTAACCGCTGCCGCCACTGGTCACCGCGATCAGATCCAGACTGCCAGATGCTGCGACGCTCGGAGCCGCGGAGCCATCGGACCAACCAACAGCCCACTTGAGCGTGGTGTCGCCATTGGCTTCGGACAGCTGATGCAGGCGGATGTGGCTTGCGCTATTGGGATCGGCGTTGATGGTCAAAGAGGCTTGGCCCGGAGTGCGAAGCCCCGGCTTGTAGGTGCGTTCGTTGGAGCTGAGGCAGGTATCCTCGATCTGCTCCTTCGGCGCGCCGCCAGGGTTGAACGCTGTGGCGCACTCGACCTCCATCACGGTCGATGGACCTGTGCCAGTGAGTGGAGGCATCAGGGCATAAACCTGGGTGCCTTGGGTGAGAATCGACATGGTGGTCTCCTATCGGGTAAAGAAAAGCCCGCACTGGGCGGGCTCGGTTGATTCATCGGCGGACTATCCAGTCCACGTCGAAGCTTCGGTGGTAGTCCTTTGTTTTGGGGTCGCGGTCCGTGGCGCCCCAACGAACGACACAAGCTCGCAGCTCAATCGCCGCACAGATAGCCTTGGTCACTGCAAGCACCGGAGCGGCGGTGGCCGCATACACGTCCACCTGCAGGGTAAAGCTGTCGGCGTCTGGCCGGCCTGCGAGGAAGTTCTCAGGGCTGCCAGCGATCAAACTCCAGACGACGTATGGCTTCACCGGCTTTTCCGGGGCCTCCCCGAATGAGTAGAGCCGGCAGTCCACGCCCACACCGAGCAAGGCGGTAACGCCGGGATCTGTCGAGCACACGGCAAAAATGGGTGCTTCCATGATCTCCTCACAGCGCCGCGTCGATTTCCTGCCCGAGCACCTGCACGAAGCGGTCGGTCACGGCATTCACGTTGGTTGAGAAGGCGGGCCGCATGAACGGCGCCGGCGGGTTGTGCTGGGTGCCGAACTCCAGATACCGCCAGTGTCGGGTGTCGCCACCTGGGTTGCCGCTGGCATCCTTGCTGTGCTGGTTTGAACCGGCTCCGCCACGAACACCCACCTTCATCACCACGCCACCCTCGCGCTGGCCCTGTCGACCCGACTCCTGCGTGACGATGTTGCGCCAGATCTTCTCGGCGGTCCCCGGGTCGTCCATTGCCCTGGCCCTTGCCTTGGCATCATCGCGAACGATGTTCATGGCTTGGCGCGCGGCCTTGCGCAGCCCTTTGCGGCGAAGCTTTGGAGCCAGGCCCAGCATTTTATCGGTGACTGGTTTGAGCCCCTGCAGGCGGGCCGTGATCTGGTCAGCCATCTTTAATCCCCTTCGAGACGATGATGGTCAGGTACTCCAGGCCTGAGTTGGGATCTTCCAGCGGCGGGCCTTCGATGCTGTAGATCTCGCCGCGGTAAACGATGCGCATGGTAGGTAGCACACCAGAGCGATACCGAATCACCAATCTTGCCGAGGCCTCAGACTGTGCGGCCTGAGCGGCCACTAGGTCGCGAGCCGAAAGCGGCTCGACACGCGCCGGACACTTGGGCCAGCGCGCCACCCACTGGGGTTCGCCATATTCACCGGTGACAGGGTCACGGGGAGTCGTTTTCTCCTCGATGTCGATGCGGTGCCGAAGTTTACCGGCCTGCATCACACACCCATCCGGATGCGGTACGGCATCAGCAGGTGCTGGGACGCCATCGGAAGCTCGACAGCTGTCGCCCCGGTGACAACCTCCTCGCGGTTGGCGAACAAGTGGCCCAGCTTGAGCAGGCAGGCCGCCTGGATCGCAGGATTGAGCACCATGCCGTAGGCGATGGCGTCGCACTGGTCGTAGGCGTCGGCCAACGCCTGGCGGGCATGACCGAGAAGGCGGCAGCGCAGCGTGTGGTCCTGCTCCGCCTCGGCGGCCGCTACCGCTGCGGCATTCGCGTCCTTGGCCGCTAGCATCGCCCCCGGCACCCCGGCACGAGCTGTGTCGAGCGCGACCTGATCCAGGTAGAAGCGGCGATTCAGAAACTTCATCGCCGTCTCTTCCGCTGCCTCAAGCTGTGCCTGTACCAGCACCTGGTCCTCTGGCTCGGCCAGCAAGTGGTGCATGGCCAGTTCGATGGCGATCACTGGCATGGGTTACTCCTTGACCTTCTCTGGCTCGCCACCCGCGACCAGTCGCCCAGCTTCAGCATTGGCTTCTTCTTGGTTGCCGGCGAACTCGCCAACCTGGTTGCCCTCAGCGTCCACCACGATCCACTTGCCACCGCCCTTGTGCTTCGCCTTGAAGACTGCGACTGGCGGTGTAATCGGCAGGGTGGCGGCGCCCAGAGTGCTGGTGGTCAGCACGCCGGCGCCAGTCGCATCTTCCTGGGTGATGGTCACCACCACCTCGCCCTCGGAGCTGTCCAGCTCGGCATAGCCCCTCTGGATCAACTGGCGCCCGTGCTGCTCGATGGTCTCGAAGGGCGTGCCCTCCACCAGCGTTTGGCCGCCCAGGTACAGAGGTTTCAGGGTTTTCAGTTTCATGAATGCCTCCAGAGGCCGCCGCTCAGGCGGCCCTCACTCAGAGTTACGGGGTGACCGGAGCGGCAAACTCACCGAAGATGAACGCTTCCGGACGCTTGACCGCCAGCGCAGCGCGCTCTTCACAGCGGATCGAGATCAGGTTCTTCTCGAAGTCGTCGGCGTTTTCGGTCGAGATCACCACATTGGCGTCTTCACGGTCGAACAGCTGAGCGCCGGTCTGGAATGCGCCGGTCAGGAACTTGCCCAGGAAGGCGGCGACTTCGGTAGCCACAACAGGCAGCCCCCACAGCACGGGGCCAGCCAGCCCCAGCGGGTTGGCGAGGATGTAGCGGCCCAGCGTGTCCTTGGTCAGTTCGATCTTGGCCCAGTCCATGAAGTGCAGGACATGACCGGAAGCCGGCAAACGCGCCAGCTGGGCTTGCAACATCGCCAGGCGGAGGTCATCGATGCCCGACCGTTTCTCCACCTCGAATGCCGGGACATATTTCAAGGCCTGGGGGACGATGCCGTGCAGGTGCACGCCAGTGCCGTCACCGAACAGGATCTCCTGCTCCTCGACGTACTTGAGGCCGTAGCGCATTTCGACGTCGATGGTCGAACCCAGCTGGGCGAAGTCGTCCAAGATCTGCTTGGAGGCCTTGAACATATGGGCGATGGTCGACACCGCGGTGAGCTTCGACGCGAATTCGATGCTCGAGTACGGCTTTTGGGTACCCTCGGCCACGACCTTGGCGGCGTTGGTGAAACCGGTCTGCTGCACCCAGAAGATCGCCGGGGCCGTAGTTCGACCCGGGGCGATCAGGTCGCGGATGAACAGCCGCTGCTTCGGCGCAGTGTCGATGCCCGGCAGGCGCTGAGGTTCCACGATACCGGCCGGAACGTCGGTGGATAGCAGGGCGGCACTGACCGGGATGTTCACGCGCTTGCCGCCTTCGATGCTGGCCGCGAACTGCTTCAGCGCCTCGCTTTTGATCACAACGCCGCCGAGGCTGTCCTGGGCTTGCGGGGCGCCTGGCGAAGGCAAGCGTGCGAACTCCTGTTCGAGCTCGCCCAGCTGGGCTTTCAGCTGCTTCTCGGCCTCGGTAAGGCTGTTGAACTTGGTGGCCATCTCATCGACGGCGGCCTTGGTTTCTTCGGACAGGCTGCCGGCCTTCTTGGCCTCGGCCAGGGCGTTTTCGGCCTGTTTACTGAAATCGCTGGTCGCCTGTTTGAGCTCGGCGGAAACCTGCTTGAGCAGGTCAGCGGTATTGTCTGCCATGGGATTGTCTCCGGTTACTTGATGGCTGCTGCCGAGAACCGCGAGATGGCGGCCTGTAGTTCGGCAAAGTGGGTGGCCAGATCGGCCTGGTTTTCGGCAGCGCTGCGCGTACCGGAGGGGGCAGCGCCTGGCGTACCACCCTTGAGTTCTTGAATGAGGGACCGCCGCTCGGAGCGAGGCATGCCCTGTTTGGCCAGGATCGTGTCCAGACGTCGAGCCGCGACCTGCTGAGGCGCAATGGCTTGCGGATCTTCCTGGGCTGCATCCGAAGGAAGAAGGCCGTCAGCGAAGCCAGCATCTACGGCCGCTGTGCCTCCCATCCATGTCTCTACATCCATCAGGGTGCGCATCGCGGCGGGCTCATCACCGGTCCTGACCGAGTAGATGTCAGCCAGCGTCGCGTCAATCTGGTCGAGGAAGTCTGCGACTTCGGTGAAGTCGTTCCGGTCGCCAGCGGCGATAGTCCAGGCGTTGTGGATCATCATGAAACCGGCTCGGGCGATCTGAACTTCATCGCCGGCCATGGCGATGAACGACGCAGCGGAGGCAGCTAGGCCAAGCACCTGTACGGTCACCTTGCCCTTGTGCTCGCGCAGCAGGTTGTAGATCGCAAGCCCCTCAAAGACGTCGCCACCTGGACTGTTGATCTTCACGGTGATGTCCTTGTCGCCGATACTGCGAAGCGCGGCACTAACGCGCTTGGCGGTGACGCCCTCGCCCGTCCACCAGTCCATGCCGATCGGGTCATACATGGTGATAGTGGTGGAGTCGTCACCGGCTGCAGCCTTGATCGCCGGATTCCATCGTTCCATTGCCTTCGGCAGAAGATCGGATTCGACGCGCGCGTGCGGCCGCACCGCCGGCGCTGCCGGTAGTGTTTTGAGAGTCATGGGTTACTCCAGGTCAGGCCGCTTTGAGCAGCGGCATCGATATCAGCGCGTGGGCCATCATGGGGCCGTCCGGGTTTCCTGTTTCCAAGGCCTCCGACGCCAGCTCGACCGCCTTGTTGATGGCTTCTCGGTCGTCGTTGTTGCGCGCCGAAACCAGCCGAAGCATGAATGCCGAGGCTGCTGGCGATACGCCTGCGGTAGGCTTTCCGAGTTGGTCCAACGGCACCAGTGCGGACTGGACCGTGTACGTGTCGCCGCCCGGGATCGGCGGCAGGTTCTCCAGCCGACGCACCTCGTTTCGACACATCCAGCCATTTTGCAGAGCCGTGTTGTACCAGGCGCCGCGGCCGGCGCTATCCGCACGAAGCAGGCCTTCCACCGAGAACTCGGCGAAGAACTCTTCAGCATCAGCCTCGCCGATAAGGCAGCGGGTGATCTCCTGCTCGATGTTTACGAGCAGCGGCCGCAGGCTATTGGTGAGGAAGTGAAGGTTCTGGGCCTCAACTGAAGCGGCCCAGCTGGATTGCTTGTCCATGTGGCCGACCATGAAGGGCGGCACGCGAAACCACCGGCACATTTCCTCGATTCCGAACGCCCGAGACTCCAGCATCTGCGCGGCTTCAGGGTTCATCGTGATGCCCTGATACTTGAAGCCCGCTTCCGCCACCATGATCTTGCCGGCGTTCTTCGACCCCATGAACGCCTGCATGCTGGCCCGAAGTTGCTCGCGCTGCTGTGGCGTGATCTTGGCGTCGCTGCTCAGAATGCCGGAGGCCTGCATTCCCTGTGCGAATACCTTCGCCGCGGCCTCCTCGATCGCCATAGCCGAGCCGAAGATCTCGCGGCCGGTGGTGACCGGAAGCATGCCGCACACTCCATCAAGGCCGAACCCGCGAATGTGCATCAGGCTCTTCTCGGGAATGTCCCGCTCCACACCATTCTCGCTGTACGTGTACTTCAGGCGCCCGTTGTCCTGCCGCTTCACCCTCATGCACTGGGGAAGAAGCGGCACCAGGGCGATAATCCTGCTGCCGATCATCTTCTTCTCGACAAAGGCATTACCCCGGAGGCAAATGCTCGCCACTACCAGCAGCATGAAGCGCTGCGGGGTCATCTCGGCGTTCGGGATGCGACACAGAACACGGTACAGTGGGTGATCCTTAGCGACCTCGCGAGATCCATCAGGGAGGCGCCGATACAGCTTGAGCGGAAGCGTCGAAACAGACTCGGACAGCAGCCTCACGCAGGCCCACACCGTGGACAGTTGCATGGCTTTGTCGACCGATACGTGCTTTCCAGATGCGGAACTCCCGAACCACTCTTGCCAAAATGCGCCGTCTTTCAGGCCGATGGGCACCCCGAGCCAGTTTTGCAGCGCAGCCTTCATCCGGCCCGGTTTTTTGTTGGCCATCAGATTCCTACCATGATCGGGTTATCGAAAAAGCCCTGTAGGTCGCCAGCACCTTCAGGGTTCAGGGCCATCAGGGAGACGGCATCAAATGTGGACATGAGCGGGTCGATCTTGGCCGAGCCACTGGCCTGCTTGGTGATCGTGATGGCGTTGCCCTGGGGGACAATCCGCGCATTACTTACTGACCAGCTCATCAACGCACTTCCGCAATGAACCAGCTCACCGCCGGCAACCTTGCGTTCTGTCGTTTTGATTGCGCCGTTCAGCTTCCAACCTTGGGAGATAGCGACGATTTGCTCCATCACGATGCCGCGCTCCTCGGTCGTAAGCTCGTCGACGATATCGCCGATACCCGCAGCGTCCACGCCAATAGCGAACTTTTCCGGGAGCAATCCTCGATCGCGGATGTCGCAAATAATGTCTGCTACGGCTTGGACGTCGTCGCCTGGGCGATCAACTACCGTGAGATCGCCAGCACTCTCAAAGTCTCTCAGAACGCTGGCGATGTCTTTCCGGCGCTCGAAGACGATCTGGTGAGCCCAAGCGTGAGCCCAATGAAGCCACCGTCGAGTGCCAGGCTCGCGCCCCAGTACGGTCAAGCCCAAAAGGTCATCAAGACCGCCACCGTCAATGCCGACGGTCACTACCTCCGATCTTTCGAGGAGGCTTTCGAGACTCATGCCCGATTCGGTAGCCGCCTCCCAATGATCAGCTCCAGCCCAGCGGTCGCTGCGCAGGTTCAGGCCAATTTCGATATTGAGGTGTTTCGCGAGGAATTTTTGCAGAGACCCATCTGAGGACCCCAGCCGTTTTTTCAGCTGATCCTCAAGCCACTCCGCACTCACCGAGCGTCCAATATTGGGGTTGGTGATGTAGAAGTTTTCTGGTTTCAGATATTCCTTACCAACAACCATCTGCTGCGGAAATTCGTAGAGGACACCCAGCGTTTTTGGATCGAGGATCTTGCCATCCCGAACATCACGCCAGTAACTCAAGCGCTCCTTGAAAACGCCCGCCGGCGGCTCATCACTCTGCGTTGTCAGGTAGATGACCCAACCCTCTTCGCGAGATATCTGACCACCCAGCGCCTCCATGAACATGGACTCCGCGTTGGCGCGCTTGCCAAAGACCCAGAGCTCATCTACCAGGACCTTGCCGGACTTTTTGCCTGAAACAGTGTCGGTATCTGCCGCAACCACTTTCAACGAGTTACGCGTCGTGCGATCGGTGATAGTCCTGATGTGGTCCTGAATATGGAACATCGCCGAGAGCTCTTCATCGGCTCGGACCATCGCGGCGGCCGGCTTGAAAGCGTTGTCCGCGACTTCGCGAGTCGGCGCCAGAATCAGATGCTCCTCCTCCTCCCGCCAACACAAGATCAAAGCCGTCAGCATGATCCCAGCAGCAATCGTGCTTTTTGTATTTTTCTTGCTGATAAGTAGGCCGAACTCCCGGATCAGTTGGCGCCCTGTCTCTCCGTCGTATGCACCGAAAATGCATCGAACGTAGTCGAGCACCCACTCATCACAGCAGTCAGCCATTCTTGGCTTACCGGGCAGATCCGGAACTCTCAGTTCCATGAAGATCGCCAAGGCTCGTTCAGCTTCATCGACAAAGATTGGCGGAGGAATGATCGACTCGCGGTCAACAAGTCGCTGCGCCCAGTCCGGGCATGCCGTTGACCATTCCATAGTTAAACCTGCTTACCGTTCGCTGCGACGAGTTTGGGCGGCGCCTGCCGGGAAAATTTCCCAGCGGCCTGCTCGGCTGCCTTCTGCACCTCATCTTTCTTGCCGCCATCCGCTTTCTTAACGTGCGTGTATTGAACCGCGGCGATGGCGGCCCTCACCTGTATCGGGCTGGCATCAATCTGGCCCAGGGCAATTTTCGTCAGCAGCGAAAGCATGTCCATTTCTGGCGCCGGGACCGGTACCGCCTTTTCCCGCTTCAGTGCGCCGCCATGTGGCTGGGCCTCGAACTCCACGGTCACCGAGGATTGGTTTGGTGATTTCGGATCAACCTTCTTTTTCCGGCCAGCGCCCGGCCGAGCGCCGCCAGAGTTGGGGCGAGCGCCCCCGCTCTTGCCTTTAACGCCTGCCATTTGCTGAATTCCTTTTTTAAAAAGGGGAATAAAATCTGCGCGTGAGGGGATGGGTGGTCTAGGAGCAAAAAGCCCTGAACTCTCGACCCACCCCTCCCCTCTGAATCGGGGAGTTGACGTGCATCAACCAATTTGAAGCACACCATTGACGTGCATCAACCGATCTGGCCTGCGGCCTCCTCGGCAGCCTTCACCACGTCATGGCAGGGTCGGCATAGGGTCTGCCAGTTGCCACGATCCCAGAACAGCTTCATGTCACCCCTGTGTGGGACAATGTGGTCAACGACTGATCCTGCTGTAACACGCCCCTCACGCTGGCAGTAAACGCACAGCGGGTTGGCTACGAGCCATTCGGCACGCGCCACTTGCCACTTGTACCCATAGCCACGTTGGGCGGCGGTCCCCTTGGCAGTCCGCCATGACTCCGGGTTAACCGTCGCCAGCTTTGACGGTTGGGCTTGCATGGCAGGCTTTAGGGTCGTGAGCCTGGCCATCACCTGCCACCGTGAACTGGCGCGCCACTTAGGTAGGCCGTGGGCTGCTGTTCAGGGTCCAGGCCCTGGTCATCAGCCAGCGCCTCGATCAGCGCCAGGTTCTGGCTGGCGATCGTCTCCAGCAGGGCGGTCTGCTTTTGCTGCTGCTCCAGGATCTGCTGGAGCAAAGAGATTGCTTGCTCGTTCACGGGCTACCCTCATCCATTTGTTGATCCATTCGCGCCGTGCGGCGCATCCACTACAGGCCATCAACCTTGAGCCTTGCGAGAGAGAAACAGGTCGGAGTAGCCGCGAAGCTTCTCCACGCCCATGAAGCCGACAGCGCCGCCAGCGAAGGTGGCCATGCCCTGCGGCAAGCCCATCCATTCGAGCAGAGGCACCAGGGCCAGCGTGATCAGGCCGCACAGGGCGCCCTCAAGCATCATCTGCCGGCGCGTCCCTCCGCCGTACACCACCCTCAAGGCGGCGATAACGACAGATAGGCCAGCGGCGTACATCTGCGGCTGGTGGGCGATCACCCAGGTAATCAAAGCAGCCCAAAGGCCAGGATCTTTCTCGGGCATATGAGCCATCTCGATTCCTCCCTTTCGGGGAGTGCAAATGAAAAAGCCCCGGCGATTGCCAGGGCCCAGAAACGACAAAGCCCGACACAATGGCCGGGCTCTTGGTGGTCACTCCTCAACACGCGCAGGAATGACAGGATGGGGATAATTTCGCTCAGTCGCTCACTGATGTCAACAGGCAATTAAGCAACCTCTTTCATCAGCAGCCCTTCGGCCTCCAGGATCACCCGAACTTCCTCCAGCGCGTCGCCAATCATGTCGTCGAGCTTCTCGTTGATGTTTTGCCTCCAGCGGCGCCGAGTGGGCTCCGGAGTGGCGTCCAGATCCCAAGTATTCATGTCGTAGAAGCTGTCCGGCAGAATGATCACATCCTCTTCGAGAGCCTCGATCCGCTTCTTCGCTGCCTTACCGGCGGCTATCGCAGCGTTCACTACGGCATCCCGGCGCCAGTCCTTGGCATCAAGCGGGATATCCACTGAAACGGATTGCGGGGCCTTGCGGCGTGCACCTTTGAGCTTCGGAATGGCCCAGGCGGTCACCGACTTGTAGATGAACAGCATCGGTGCCGGGCTCGTGATGAGCGGCCTCACCGAAGTGATCGCCTGAACCTTCTTCGCCTTGTTTGTGCCGTACTTGGCGACCAGTACATCCCAATGCTTTCCCTTGAGCATGTGATGCAGGCGAGCCGACAGCCAGTAATCAACTTGAGATCGGTCAATTCCACCCGATGATCCTCCGAGAGAAGCCAGGCACCCGCCCTCCTCCTCAGCCGACCGATACAGCTTTTGCCAGGCCTGGGCCTTTGCGGCCCCCTTCTCTCCGGCGGCCAATGCAGCAACAACTGCTCCAGAAACGCTGCTGTAAACCATGATCAATCCCCTGTGTAGTTAGTCGCGCCGGCGCCGCGGCGGTTGTTGCCTGCATACGCAGCCCCCGGGCCCGATGCTTGTTCTTGTTGTCCACGCCGACTGAGCCGGCTCTCTGCAGCCTGCAGGCGCAAGCTCAGCTGGCTAACCAGAACCTCCAGCGGCAGAGCCTCGCCGGTATCGGCAGTGACCCAGCCCGAGGCGTTGCATTGAAGGCATGGCAGCTGGTGAAACACCCCGCTCACGAACGCCTTGCCGAGGCATGTCGAGCACTGCGCCAGGTCGAGCTGATCGACTTTGAAGGCCGGACCATGGCTCTTTTTCAGCATTTCGAATCCTCGCTTATGGTTGATTCCGAAATGTCGCTGCAGCCCGCACGCTCTGCGGCTCGCAGGAGAATCCCTGAATCAACGGATCTATCGCCGGTCAATCCGTGAATCGCTGCAAAACCCTTCTGATCAAGGTGCGCGTGCCACTTCTCCAGGGCGTCGCGCTTGCGGGCCATGATGTCGGACTGGATGTACACCTTCACGTTGTGGCCCATGGCGTGATTGATCAGCAGCTCACCCACCAGGTGATCGACGCCCAGGTCAGCCCAACCGGTGCGGGCCAGCTTGCGCAGGTCGTGACTGGTCCACTCGCCCTGGCTGATGGCGGCGAATACCTTCCACGCCTTCACCTCGCTCATGGGCTTGCCCTGCCTACCCGGGAAGAGGAACTGCCCTTCGTAACCCTCGTTACGCTGAATCTCGCGATACGCCATCAGCAGGAAGCGCACTTGATCAGTCAGTGGCAGGCGGTGCTCGACGCCGGTCTTGGTGTTCTCGGCTGGAATGAACCACTCGCGCTCAGCCACGCTGACATGGCTCCAGCGGGCCTGCCGGGTTTCACCCAGTCGAGTGCCGTGGCACAACATCATCAGAGCCAGTACGCCCCGCTGGGGGTTGTGGGCAAGGGCGCACAGCAGATGCGCCAGAAGTTCCTCCAGGTGCACACTGCGCAAACGAGACGGCTTGACTGTGACTCTGGCCTTGGAGAAGTCCCCAAAGCGGATGCCGGCCATAGGGTTGGAGCTGATCAGCCCAAGCTTGAAGGCCTGGCGGAATGACAGGGCCAGCAGTTGGAACACCAGGCGCACGTAGTCGATCGACAGCGACTCTTGCAGCGGCCACATCAGCTCGCGGTCGAGAAGCGCCTTATCGATCTCGGCCAGGGCCGTACCGCCCAGGCGTGGAATTAGGTGCAACTTGATTGCAGAAGCTGCGGTGCTCTTGCGCTTGGCCGACAAATTGCGGTCGCGGGCCATGCGCTCAGCGAACCAGGCCAGCAGCTCACCGGTCAGCACCCAGCTCGATAGGCTGGAGCTTTCCCCCGCCTCCAGGCGCAGACGGATATCCGGTAGCGCGGCCGCTACCTTGGCAGCGCTCAGCTCTGGATAGCTGCCAATGAGATTCCACTTGCCTTTCGTGACCAGATACCAGGAGCCGCGCTCGCGGGACCGGTGAAACCTGAAGTACAGACCCTGGTTGCCCAGGGCGCGCAAGTCACGGGCCCGCCCCTCGGCCTGGCGGCGGATCTCGGCATCGCTGATCTTTACAGCGGCGGTATTTGTCATGCGATCAGGACTCCTTCGTTAAGTAATGCGGCCTGAGTGCGCATTACGCCCTCGGCGTGGTACTGGCGGGCAGTGGCGCGGTCGATATCGCGACTACGGCCATCACAGGCGTCATGGCAGGCGCTGCAGCACCAGGCGCCCTGCATGTCGTGCGGTTTCTTGCCGACGCCACAGGTTCCGGCCAGGCGGTAGTGCGCTAGAACGGTGGTTTCAGGATCGCCGTTGCAGACACCTGGAATGCGCACCTGGCATTCCCGTCCGCGTGCGGCTTTGGTCAGTTTCGATTGCCGCATGGGCTGTCTTCTCCGTGAAGATCGATAACGCGATACGCGCTCGGCCACATACGGCTGCCATGGGCAACTGCAAGCTCCTTCTCGCGATAAAGCGCAACGGGTGGTTGTGGGGTTTCGCAGAGCCCGAACAGGTCGGACCTGCAATAGAGCGCGTAGCGGTACTCGGGCAGCTGTGGCTGCAGATGCATTGGGTCTGTCATGCGGGGAGCTCCTTGCGGGAGTAGCGAGAGGCGAGCGACCGCTCTGGCGATGTCGTCGGCTTGGGTGGTGGCTGCCAGCTGGCGGTCAAGTTTTCGAACCGGTTGTACTGCCCAAGGAAGGCGGCGCGCACGGTGCCAGTTTCGATATCCCGGCCCTTGCCGATGATGATTTCGGCAACGCCCTTGAACTCGCTGTTCTCGTGGTAGACCTCATCCCGGTACACGAAGAGGATCACGTCGGCGTCCTGCTCGATGGCGCCAGATTCCCGAAGGTCGGAGTTCACTGGGCGCTTGTTTGGGCGCTTCTCGCATTCCCGCGAGAGCTGGCTAAGCAGCACGACAGGGATGCCAAGCTCACGAGCAAGCAACTTGCAGCCACGGCTGATGCTGCTGACTTGTTCGGTTCGGTTACCGCCTTCGCCATCCATGAGCTGCAAGTAGTCGATCATCAGAATATCGAGGCCATAGCGCAGCTTGTGCCGGCGGGCCAGCGAGCGAATACGTCCTACCGAAGCGGCAGCACGATCAGCGATGAATAGGTTTGCGTGCTGGATCTTCCCGGCGGCCGCGCAAAGCTCGGCCCCGTGAGACTCGCAGGCCGAGCCATCCTTGATCAGGTTGAGCGGGATCTTTCCCGTAGCAGCTACGGCCCGATCCATCAGCGCGCCTTTGCTCATCTCTAGGCTGATCACCAGACCTGACTTCTTCTGGCGCACAACCGCATCAAGCAAGAAGCCCATGGCCAGGGTGGTTTTGCCCATCGCCGGACGACCTGCCACGATGATCAGTTGCTCTGGCTGCAGGCCGCCTGTCTTCTCATCGAGATCAGCCAGGCCGGTCGAAAGGCCGATTAGGGTTTCGCCACGCATCAGGCGATCATGGCGCTCTTGCCAGACCTCAAGCTGTTCGGCCATGAGGTCGCCGGCCTTCACAACCTCCTCGCCATCGGCACCAGAGTCGATTGCCATCGCTGCCGCCTGCACGGAGGCGATCTTGTCCTGAATGTCACCACTGCCCTGCACAATCTCCAGCGTGCGATCGCTCAGGTCGTACAAGGCACGCTCCACTGCACGCTCACGCACAATCCCGGCGTAAGTGCCGGCGCTGGCAACGCTCGGAGTGTTGTTTACCAGCGCGGCGCAGTGGCCCAGGGCGCGGTCGCCGTTGTCGAGCATCCCGATGTGGTCTGCCACGGTCAGCATGTCCACTGCCTTGCCAGCAGCGCGCAAGGCCATGATGCCGCGGAATACCTCGGCGTTTTCAGCGAAGTAGAACGACTCAGGACTCAAGTCGTCGGACAAGGTGTCGATCAGTTCCGGGCGCTGCAGCATTGCACCCAGTAATCCGTGCTCCGCTTCGAGGCTGTAGGGCTCACGCATCGTAGTTGCCCTCCACCACCTTGACGAAGTTGGACGGAGCGATCAGCCAGTCGAATGTGGCGCGGAATGGAGTGCTGCCAGGCTTCCCGGACAGCCGGCCCATCAAGAAATCCGACTTGGCGACCGAGGCGAAGTAATCAGTCCAGAAATCGAGGCTCTGGTGAACCTCACTCTGGTTCCACCGGGCGCGGAGTTGCTTCTTGCGGGCCTCCGAAATCAGGATGACCGCTGGCAACGACGGACTGAGCAGTCGGTTGAACAGATCGACAATGCCCTGAACCGGGCAAGACGGAGAGCGCGAAACGCGATCACCATCAGGTGACGGTTCAATTGATGGTTCTATTACGGTTATGGGTGCAGCTGCTGCGGGGGTTTTTGTCGTGAGCTGCGGGGGTGGAGGTGCATCTCCTGCGGGGTGCGATTCTTGCGGGGGCGCATAAGATGCGGGGGTTAGAGTGTACATGGTGGATCGCCCCATGCGCTCGCGAATAGACAAAATGCCCGCCTGGCCAAGCCACTTGATGGCGCCCTGAACCGTCCTTTCGGCAAGACAGGTGCGCTCAGCGATACGAGCCACCGAAGGCCAGCAAACACCCTCATCGTTTGCATTGTCGGCCAGCGATATCAGGACAGCCTTTTGAGGGCCGCTCATGCCTTGCAGCGGCCAGCACAGGCTCATGATTATGGTGCTCATGCGGAAACATCCCGGGCAGACACCAAGGATGCCTTCAACTGATTGAGGCATTCTCGGCGGAATTTAGATTTGGATTCTGGCGAGTACTGCGCGCCAATCATGACGGCAGCGTTCATCGCGGCAGATTGGGTAGCATCGGGGTGTCTTGACACTATTTTTGGCTCGCCTAAAAGTGTCGCGACACTATTGGCATTGCCCGTAGGCATCTGAGTGTGCATAATCGACCTCACAAGTTGTTGCTGTTGAAGAAGCCGGTCTAGCCACCGGCTTTTTTTCGCCTGCGATTTGGGTGCTGGATGAATAAACAGCTAATCCAGATCGCCTTTTTGTTTTCGTCGATTGGGCGGAAAATCAACTTATCGAACGGTCAGGCTGGCGAGTCCTTGACAGCTCTTACAGGGTCGTCTTCACGATTCGCACAAAGCTCTCCGCCGGATTCCTTCTCCAATACACACTGCATTGGGTAGGAGAACCCGCCAGCGGATCTGCACTGCGAGACCCGGCTTCTTGTCACGCCGAGGGCCGCACCGATCGCACCTGGCGAGCCAAAAAACGTCAGGGCTTGGTCATAGGTCATTAAGGTTTCTCCATTTCACTGCCGCGAGTTTAGAAATGTTAACCAAGAAAGGCAAGTTATCTAAACCGCGCATTGTTTAGAATCCTAAATATGAATTTCAGCGAACGACTCAAAGCGCGCATGGACGCCTTAGGCCTCCGCGCGACAGATATCAGCGAGATGACCGGCGTATCGAAGGCGACGGTCTCTTTCTGGATTAATGGGACAAATGGCGCGAAGGGGAAAAACCTGACATCGCTAGCAAGGGCTCTTGATTGCTCAGCAGAATGGCTATCAGAAGGGATTGATCCACCTAAGGTCCCAAGCCTTGCGCCCATCGAAACCTGGGACGACGAAACGCCGCTGGAAGAAGATGAGGTCTATGTCCCATTCCTAGAAGAGGTAGAGCTTTCAGCAGGCTCAGGCAAGTACTCCATAGAAGAGAGCAACTCAGCCCGGCTGCGCTTTTTCAAGAAAGACCTGCGCCAGAACAACGTGCAGTTTGGCAACGCAAAATGCGTCTCTGTTAGCGGCAACAGCATGATCCCAGTGCTTCGCGATGGCGCTACCGTCGGTGTAAACGTCGGGAAAAACTCACTGCGGGACGTCGTTGACGGAGAGATGTACGCGATAAGCCACAATGGGCAGCTCCGAGTGAAACAGGTGTATCGGACCCCCACAGGTATCCGGTTGCGCAGCTTTAACCGAGACGAACACCCTGACGAGGACTACACGTTTCAAGAAGTTCAGGATCAGCACATAGCGATCATTGGCCACGTATTTTGGTGGGCCATGTATTCCCGCTGAAGCCCTTGCAGCGCAAATGAAGACCCGCCACTGAGCGGGTTTTTTTGTGCCTTAGGATCGCTTCACTTAACTTTTTGTTAAGTTATCTAAAAATATACCTTGACCATTTTTGTTAAGTTTTCTAAATTTGCCTCATCGCCGGATAACAACCGGCCAGATGGAAGGCAGCGATGAACCGGCCTGAACGGTTCAGAGGGTTGGCAACTGACCCGGGCGTGCAGCGTAAAGCGCCGAGAGCAGTTATCCAGCGGGAGAACAAGCCGAAAGGCCCGCGGCTGGAGGAACAACTTGAATGAGCCCGTACCGCGCCAGCAGCGCCGAAGGGACACGGAAAGTTTCACTGATGCGCCTGGTTGGCCGGGCGCATTGGGAAATCAACCGAGAGGCACACCAGCATGGAATCAATCATCAAGAGCGGCACATGGATCGGCCATCTCGGCCGTGGGCTTGCTCGCAGAGAACTTCAGTTTTTGCTTTTAGTTGCCCAGGGCCTTACCGCCAAACAGATCGCGCGCTCTCACGACGTTGAGCCTGGGACGGTCGCGAAACGGATCTCCAACGCCATGTTCAAGCTGGGCGTTCAACGCCAGTCGGCGGCGGTGGCCGAGGCCATGCGGCGGGAAATCATCGTAGGACAGGCAGATGGTCAGAATCCTCAAGGTCCAGTTGGGGAATCGAACGATGGTGTTTTTATCGCTTAAACGAAAGGAAGACTTCACTGGCTGGCCTTGGCGACAGGGCCAGACGGGAAATCAACCGCCCTGGAGGGCAAGACGATGGCCTACTACAAGACAAGCGATGCCGGTGTTCTGGCGGCTTGGAAGGCGTACAGAGAAAGCGCGGATCGTTTGCAGGCGCAAGGCGAAGAGTTCGCCAAGCGCTTTGTAGGCGCCACCGCACTGTTCCAGACCAGCATGCACAGCGGTCGTAACTTCTACGGCCTGAAGTTCAGCCCGCCTATGCCACAGCCGCTGTGGACGAAGCCAGACCCAAAGGCAGATAGCTCGCAGTTCCCGCGTTCAAGTCTGCCGCCGGGCACAAAGGGTGAAGAGCGCAAGGCGTTGAGGCTTGAACTGGAAAAGCTTCAAGAGGAATTCAAGGCGCACAAGCCAAAGGATAAAGCTGACCTGCAGCCGTTTCTGGATGCCATGGGGCTCGGCGGTGGCTCGCTGTTCTTCTCCAGTTACAAGCATGTGGTAACGCCTGACTGCATCTACGTCAGCACGTCCGCCAGGCCGAATGGTGTGATGACCGAAATCCTCGGCAGCGAGTTCGAAGCCGCTGAAGCCGCGAATAACTGAACAACCAGCGCCACGACAGCCTGTCGTTAACTGCCCGATCCCTGGTACTCCCCAGCACCAGGGATCGGGGTGTGATCTACAGCAAAGCAAGGCGCCCCACTCGTAATAGGGCCAGCCACTGAGAACGTCGTACAGAACGTGGCGCAGGCAATGCCAGAGGTAGCTCCTCGCGTAGATCACACCCCGATGCGGAGAAAACGCATCACTTGCGAAATCTACTCGGCGAGCGGCCGCCACTGATGCCGCGCTCATGAGGGGCAGGCCATGAAATAGACCAACGATAAGACCTTCCCAACGAAGGCACCTGCGCTCACATATGGGGGCATACGTGACGCAACGAAAGCCCGGCTAACCCCGGGCTTTTTTTCGCCTGCCATTACTCGTCAGCACTCTCATCTGCGCCCATCGGCAACCAGCAGCCGGCCAGAGTGCTGACGAGTGATCGCTATATCCGCAGCAGCAACCAGGAAGCAACTTACATGACCAAATCAATCAGGCAGATGATCGCTGCAGGCGAGGTTCGCCGCGCCGATGCAATCAAGGTCCGGCTTGAAGATCTTCACGAAGAGCCCGGGTTCAACCTTCGAACTGAAGGCGAGTCGCTAGAGGCAAGCATCGATGCTCTGGCGGAGTTCATAGCAGACGGCGGCGTTATACCCCCGCTTGAGATCAGGCCGCGGAGCGATGGAGGGGTGTGGGTTGTTGACGGCCATCGGCGGCGCCGGGCGCTGATCAAGCTCGACCAGGCTAGTCGTCTTCCTCGGTTACCCAGCAAAGACGATCCGAAGGTTACCGAGTACTGGGTTGATGTCCGAATGTTCGAAGGCAGCGATGCCGATCGTGTCGCTCGGATCATCTCAAGCCAGGAGAACGAGAAGCTCTCCCCTCTTGAGCTTGCCGAAGGCTACAAGCGGCTCCGAGCCTTCGGTTGGCCAGTCGAGCAGATCGCGAAGAAGGTCGGCAAGACCCGGCAGCATGTTGAGCAAGTGCTCACTGTGGGCAATGCAAACACCGATGTGCAGAGCCTTGTCGCTTCAGGCCATGTGTCCGCAACAACGGCAGCCAAGGTAGTTCGCGATCACGGCGACAGCGCCGGCCAGGTTCTGGGTGCCGAGCTGGAGCGAGCCCAAGCGAAGGGCAAGACAAAGGTCACCGCCGGCAGCATGAAGGGCCCTTCAATACCAAAGCCACGGCTTGAGGCGGTGCATACCGCGTCGCGCAACTTGATTGCATCACTTGATGAAATCGATGAAGACAGCAAATCGCTAACCATGCCTACCGCGCTTGTCATTGAGCTGCGAAAGGCCCTGGATGGCGCCCAACCGAAATAGCCCACCAAGCACCACGCCGATTCCCACTAGAGGAACTACTCATGCACCCAGCCATGCAAGCTCGTATCGACGGCATGAACGCCCTGCGCATCCGCGCAAATGTAGCTACCGCCGCCTTCTACGGGATGATCAATAAGCCGGCCCCAGAACGCGCAGTGCGTTACCAGGTCGTGAACAAGGGCGTTAATGCCTATCACGTAATTGAGATCGAGACCGGTCGCGTGAAGGGTTTTCGCTTCAGCTGGAGGGCAGCGATCAACCTCGCGCAGGTGCTGGAAGCACGCGCCGACGGCGCAAAGGTCAACATCGAGGGCTGGGGCAAATGATCGGCCAACCACAACCAAATCCGCGAGACGCGATCGTCAACGAGTTGAATCGCCACCTCGACCAGTTCTTCAGCCGCGGCGGCAGCGCGCAACAGGTCGCCCAGGGCGTCAGCGGGGAAAAGGTCGGGTTCGGCGCAACAGCCCATCATGAGCGCCTGAAGGCCGAGCGTGCACGGCTGGCTCCCGAGGTGCGCAAGTACGCCGAGAGCGGGCTTAACGCAACCCAGATCGGCACCAAGATGTCGGTTCGCGTCCAGCGCGTTCTGATGATCGCCGCCGAGAACAACATTCCCATCGAGGGCACAACTTGAGACGGATCAGCACCAGGACAGCCGGCCGGCGCCGGCAGACCTGGCTGGATTTACCAGCACATGAAGTTGGAGAGAGCGGCTATGGCCAAGGAAGAGCAACAGCCAACGGCGGAAGCCATCAAGCAGCGCAGGAAGCGCGAAAAGGAAGCGGCCAGGAACGTCGTCTTTGGCGTCGAGAAGTTCACGATTGAGGTGGCCGGGGTGTTCAAGCGTGACCTCAAGAAGGTCATGAAGGCCCACGGAATCAACAATCAGCAGGACATCCACCAACGACTGCTGATCAACCTCATCGGCGCAGACTTTGAGACTCAGGCAGTGATGTTGCGATGTGTCACGACACCTTATGAGATTCAAGAAAAGGTGTCGCGAGCATTTCACGAGAAGAGCATGGCCGAACTAGCGGCCGACCCAGACGATGAAATCATATCGCCCGGATAAGAATTGGTGGGAACGGGGGGAGTTGAACCCCCTGCGGTACTGTCCGGAAACCAACGTTACTCGTCGAGTTCTTCGCAATTTGAAAATCGAACGTTCCCAGAACCGCCCCACCTAATTCAAATGCTGCTGTTGTGCTCATCAGTAATGCTCCTAGATCAATGTCGGTAAAAAATGGGAGTGCCAATGGAAGCGCCCACCCGCCTACTGTGATTAGGTCCGATGCAATAGCCAAACCGCTGAAAAACTTCTCTTTTACGCCGGCCTTTACTCCGTGCTCGTTAGAAATCGCCAAAGGGCGAACTCTGCAATAGTTGCGATATTACACGCTGGCCACCCAAGATTTCAAACCATGCCACCCACCGAGAACCCGGAAGGCGGCGCCTGACTGAAGATCATCCATGAGCCACAACTGCGAATACGTTCGGCAGCACTACCAGGTGCCCGCCGAAGTCGGACGCCGTATCATCGCCTACGGCAAGCCCGGCATCATCATGGCCGATCGCGGCCACTACATCGGCGTAGTGCTGGACGAAGATCCGAAGAAGCGGATCAGCAACTACCACCCCACCCACGAAATGCAGTACGGCGAGATGGCCGAGACGCTCCCTCTCAAAGAGTGGCTGGTCCTGCCATTCAAGCACGATTGGGAAGATCTCAACTGGAGTCGAGAGGCCCGGGAGGATTTGGTTAGGGTTTGGGCGGCTACCCGAGGCCAGGCCAAGTACAAGGCCTATGAGCGTCTTCAAGACTACTGCCACAGCATCAAGGCGATGCTGCACTTCAAAGTCCGGCGCGCCTGAATCGCCCTAACCTTTTGTGCCGCGCTTTCAACCGTTTCCTCGGTCATACCAATCGGTGGCTTTCTTAAGTGCGAGTCGCTCTATGTGCTCGATACTTTCAAAGGGGCCATCGATAGTGCATATCACCCTATCTCCATCATCGTTAATGGTCACCTCTACCGAGACAGGAATCGGATTGGAATTCTCGCCCCACTTAGGCTGAGCCATCACTTCCTTCCCCTTGCCTTTCCCGCTTTCAATAGTCAGAACATTTGTCCACGGACGATCAACTAACGGCTTCATAACACCTCCTTGATCCGGCTCCATACCGGGCCATCAACCAATAGTCCACAAACCCACTTCTCGCCAGCCTGGCCACGGCCATCGGCTGCCTGCAGGAATGACAACATGACCAAACAACAGCAAGACGAAAGCAAGCTCGAACGGGTCATCCGCAAGATCAAGCGCTGCCTGGCGCTCTCCCAAAGCTCGAACGAGAACGAGGCGGCCACGGCCATGCGCCAAGCGCAGTCGCTGATGCGTGAGTACCGCCTGACCGAAATGGATGTGCGCCTCAGCGATGTCGGGGAAGTCGAATCGGAGATGTCCAGGGTCAAGCGGCGGCCAACTTGGGACAGACATCTCAGCTCGATCATTGGCCAGGCCTTCGGCGTTCGACCGTTCTCTCGCCGGAACTGGTGTAGCGCTACCGGTCGCATCGTGGACCGAGCGCTGTTCGTGGGTGTAAATCCAGGTCCGCAAATCGCGATGTATGCCTACGAAACGCTTTTGGCCAAGGTTACCCAGGCCCGCCGCGAGTATGTGGCCAGAGTGCGGTCAGGCAAGCAGCGCAGCGCCTATTCGCCTGAAACCGCAGGTGATCACTTTGCGCTAGCGTGGGTTTCCGCTGTTCACGGCAAGATTCACGAACTGGTTCCCCGAGGTGAAGAGGATCTGGCCCTGCCTCAGCACTCCAATGGGCGCGACCTGGTAGCGGTCGAGGCGCAGGACAAGGCACTGGTTGAGCAGTACCTGGCGGGAAAAGAAATCGGCAAGGCCCGAAAAGTGCGCGAAGTCGAGCTCGACCTTGATGCACAGATCGCAGGATTGCTGGCTGGCCAGCGTGTAGAGCTGAACGCCGGCCTTGCTTCTGGCGGCCAGGATGTTCTGCAGCTTGGAAAGACTGGATGAGGGGTGATCATGAGCACATTTGCAGTCTTCGGCATGACAGCCGGCGTAGCGCTGGCTGAGGCCAGGAAGATCACCAGGACCACCAGGCCAAGCGGAAAGGCTGGCGCCCCCCCCCCCCTGGAGCTGACGCTTTCAGAATGGAATGAAGCCGTGGAGAAGCAGGCCGCGGCCATCTTCGACGGCGAGAAGGTAAAGCAGCTCAGCCAGCTGTTCGACGCACCTCAGTACGCGCAGCAGTTCATAGACCTGGCAAGGAAAGCCGGCCCATGCCGAGATCTGCGGATCAGGGCAAAGGCCGTGCTGACAGATGCCGAAGGCAAGCCCGTAATAAACCCCAAGACCAAGGCGCCTATGGTCGGCTGGGCAGACTGGCATCCATCAACCGCGAAAGTCGCATAACTCACCACCAAGGCAAGCCTGCCAGTAGCGACCACAGCCAGAACAGAAGTTCAAACAGAGCCTCTGCCAGTACTTGGATCAGGATCTCTTCAATCAGTCGTTTCATGTCTTGCACCTTTAGTTGAGGTGCCACTGATTCTGATGTCACGACAGCCTGGTTTGTATATCGAGGGCTTGTCGTTTCGCTTCCTACAACTTCCAAACTTGACATCGCCTCCGGTCGTGACGATCGGCGAGGACTCCCAATGCCCACAGAAACCCAACACCTGGAGCAGCGAGTAGCTGCCCTTCAGTCCGACCTGAACACCAAGGACGAGCAGATAGACGCTCTGACCTTCAGCGACAACGACCGCGAGCTGTCGAGGCGGTCATGGCTCGATGAAGCGAAGCGGCTGGAGAAGGAGGTCGAGGCTCTACGCAAGGCCCTAAAATTCTACGCCGACCGGGAGCACTACCACTTTGAGAGTGGGAACTGGGACACAGTGAGCGGAGAGCCGCTGAATATCCTTTGGTGTGGCGATGAGCCCGATTTCATTGAAGATGGCACGGTTGCCCGCAACGCCCTATCCGCCTGCGCAGAGCCGAGCGCGCCAGTCGATCCGGTGGATGCTGCCCTGGACCGAATTTCGGTCAAGCTGGATCGAGCCATTGAGCTATGCGAAGCCTCTATCGAAAAAGCACCAACCGAGCGCGACGAGCGGGCGGCGTTTGAGCAGGCCTTTGTTGTTCAAGATGGCGTGTTCTTCTCGGCAGAGCGCAACGAATACAGGTCAATGAATGGCCGGTCCATCGAGTACACCGATGCCACCGACTTGAACCTGCGCCTGCAAGGCTGGCAGGCCCGCGCCGCCCTGGACAAATCCACCGAGGGCGCGAGCCATGAATAACGAACTGCGGGAGCTGCTGGAAGAGGCGGCGGAATGGCTTGAGCACCTGAGCAGAGAGGGCAGCGCAGAGCGGACGGTGGCGGAAGGCTTGCGAGCCATTCTCGCTAAGCCATCTGAAACTGACGGGGTTAACTGGAAGGCTGTCGCAAATGAGCAGATGGAAATCATCCAAAAGATAAAAGCGACCCAGCCACAGGGCGAGCCGGTGGCGTGGTACAAGCCGCACTGGAATGGAAAGTCGGCTGAGTGGCGACTCGGTGCCGAGCTGACCGACGCTGTATTCCCTGAGATGTGGGAACCGCTCTACACCAGACCGGCCGAGCAGGCCGCGCCCGAAGGCTGGAAACTGGTGCCCACCGTACCAACTGACGACATGATCGTTGCGTTTGCTGAGACGTGGTATTCGAAGCGCCAAGCCTATGACGACCCGGACATGCTTGACGCATACCGCGACATGCTCGCCGTAGCTCCGAACCCTCCCCAGCAGTAACCCCTCCCCCACATTCAAGTCAGCCGCTATAGCGGCCAAGGACAAGGTCTACGGTACAAACTCACCCAGGCTTTTGCGAGCAGTTGGGATGGCGTACTCAAGCAGCTCTAAAGGGACATCCTGTTCAAACAGAGTCACTTCAAAACGCAGCGTTTCGTCATTCCTGAATATCTCAAAGACCATATCGTCGCCGCGCCAGCACTCAAGCCCCAAGCCGTCATGCCCTTTGGTTACGTGTGAGGCGGTAAAAAACTTGTATTCAACTCCGTGTACGACCACATCGCACCTCCCTATCTGAGGTGGCAACGATACCTATCCCTTCTATGAATTTGATAGCCGCTATAGCGGCTAAGGATACCTATGCGCCTGAAGAAAGCTGAGCGCGAGCAAGTGCGCTTGAAATACGGCGGGCATTGCGCTTACTGCGGAGTGCTCCTGGGTGACCGGTGGCATGCCGATCACCTGGAACCAGTAGTCCGCGAGCTGCTTTCAAAGCAGACCTCCGCCGGCACCTGGAAGCTGGTGTCGGGCAAGCCACTGCGCCCCGAGCATGACGTGCTGGAGAACATGATGCCGGCCTGTGCGCCCTGCAACATCAGCAAGGGCGGTCAAACCCTGGAAGGCTGGAGGACGTGGATCGCCGGGCACATCAACTCCCTCAACAGCTATCACCCCATCTACCGCCTAGCCAAGGCATATGGCCTGATCACTGAGACTGGCGTGCCGGTGGTGTTCCACTTCGAAAAGGAGCTGCAGCCATGATCCTCCCCGCCCTCTACATGCTCTACCTGATCTACACGGGGCCAAGGCCATGAGCGCCGCAGCAAAGGTTCTCGACCCCTGCAGCGCCAGCCGCATGATGTGGTTCGACAAGCAAGATCAGCGGGCCCTGTTCGGCGATATCCGCGACGAGGAGCACCTGCTCTGTGATGGTCGGGTGTTGAAGGTTGAGCCGGATGTGCTGATGGACTTCCGGCAACTGCCTTTCGCTGATGGTGTTTTCCGCTTGGTGGTGTTCGATCCGCCTCACCTGACACGGGCCGGCGTCGACAGCTGGATGCGCGCGAAGTACGGGATGCTCACCAGTGACTGGCGCGAGGATATTCGTCAGGGCTTCGCTGAGTGTTTCAGAGTGCTGGAGCCGGAAGGAATCTTGATCTTCAAGTGGAACGAAACCCAGGTGCTGGTCAGCGAGCTACTGGCACTGACCGCTGAAAAGCCGTTGTTTGGCCACAAGTCAGGCAAGCGCGAAAAGACTCACTGGATAACGTTCATGAAGCTATAAGAGTCCGCCCGGCCCGGCATAAGCCGGCCGCTGCAGCAGCCTGACAACGAACCGGGCGAACGCAGGGACAGTGCCACGGCGCAACGCCGGCGGCGATAAGACAAACCCGAAAACAACCCTCACGCAATCCGGCGAGGTATCCATGACAACAGCAATTGACCTGTTCGCCGGGCTCGGCGGATGGAGTACGGGCGCGCGTGCCGCAGGCGTCCAGGTTCTCTGGGCGGCAAATCACTGGCCCGATGCCGTGAAATGGCACAGCGCTAACCACCCCGACACGCAGCACGTTTGCCAGGACCTGCACCAAGCCCGCTGGGATCAGGTGCCGGCCCACGACATCCTGCTGGCGTCGCCCTGCTGCCAGGGGCACGCTAAGGCCCGCGGCAAAAAGTCGGGCAATCCTGAGCACGACGCATCACGCTCCACGGCCTGGGCTCCGGTATCGGCCCTTGAGTTCCACCGGCCGCAGGCGGCAGTGATCGAGAACGTGCCGGAGTTCACCGACTGGGTGCTCTACCCCGCTTGGCTGCAGGCAGTCCAGGCGCTGGGGTATCAGGGGGCGCCCCACATTGTGGACTGCGCCGATCTCGGCGTGCCGCAGCACAGGGTGCGCTTGTTTATGGTGCTCACTCGCAGCAAGGCCCCGTTGATGTTGCAGCTCCAGCGCGAGCAGCATGTGCCAGCAAGCAGTTTTCTTGACTTCGACGCCGGGCGCTGGTCACTCATCGAGAAGCCGGGCCGGGCCCAGGCCACGCTAGACCGGGTACGCAACGGGCGCCAGCGCTTCGGCGATCGTTTCATCATGCCCTACTACGGCAAAGGTTCCGGCACCACCGGCCGCGACATCAGCCGACCAATCGGCACCATCACCACCTTGGATCGCTGGGCCCTGGTCGACGGTGAGCGCATGCGGATGCTCAGCGCCAACGAGGCCTTGGCCGCGATGTCATTCCCAGCCGACACCCTACGCCCGGACAACCACCGCCTGACCATGCACATGGCCGGCAATGCTGTGCCGCCCCTGGCTGGCCAACGCGTCATCGAGGCCTTGATGGCCGCGGCGTAACTCAAAGACAAACCCGAAACACCCCACTCAACAATCGGAAAGCCTGCCGGCGATGGCGGGCGAGGAATCCCTATGCCTCAAGCACTCAACGACCGCCCGCTTCTGGTTCGGCTCATTGCTCGAACCGAGAAGTACCAGGGCTGCACCACCGCCCCGCTCGCTACAGATATCACCCTTCACCAACAGTCAGTCGAAGAGATCAACCGGCTGACCGCTGAGAACGAGCGCTTGCGCCGCTTCGCTGAGCAGCAGCGCCAGGTGCAGGATGTTCCGCTGCTCAAGAACTATGCGCCATTCCGTGAACTGGACAAGCCAACCCAGCGGGATCTGGACGCGCTCGTCGATCAGCTACGAAAGAGCGGCCTGAGCATCGACGGCGAAAACACATACAAGCGCGATCTGTGCGACTCAATCGTCGGGGCCCTGACCTTCGGCGCCCAGAACCGGAACCCGCCACCGCCTGGCCACTGGGGCCAGAAAATCTGGGAGATCGGCCGAGAAGAGCGAGCGCTCACTGAAGAGATGCTGGCCGCCCTCAAGGCCGCGCGCGATCTCTGGGGCGACTACCTCCCGCCCGGTAACAGCAACGCAATGAAAGCGATGAGGCTCGTCGACGCCGCGATCGCCAAAGCGACCCAATAACAACCTTCTGCCGCCTCGCGCGGCGTGGAGAACCCCATGGAAACCGAGATCCTTTCAGACGAGGAGCTGGCCGACCTGACTGGCTACAAGCTCAGGGGCTGGCAACGTCGCTGGCTCCTTGATCGTGGCTGGACTTTTGTCGAGAGCCGCAGCGGCCGCCCCTTGGTTGGGCGGCAGTACGTTCGCATGAAACTGGGCGCACCTCTGGAAGTGGTCCAGCTCGCGCCACCCCCGCCGACCACCCCAGCGTGGATACCTGATATCTCAAAGGTGAGGTGATATGCGCCCCCGCAAAACGCAAAATCGGAATCTGCCGCCGCGCATGTATGTGCGGCAGCGCACGCGAAAGAACGGAAAGGTCTGGGTCAGCTATTACTACCTGGACCCCAAAGGAAAAGAGGTCACGCTTGGCAGCGATTTGAGCCTGGCGCGCCTGAAGTGGGCAGAGCTGGAGGCGAAGGACAAGCCGCAGGATCTGTGCCTTATGCGGGCCATCTTCGACCGATACGAGCGAGACATCATCCCGAAGAAGGGAGAGCGAACCCAGAAGGACAACCGCGCAGAGCTGCGCCAGCTCAGGCCCTACTTTGACGACGCCCCAATTGATGCGATCACCCCCTCCCAGATCGCACAGTATCGGGATGCCCGGAGCGCAAAGGTTAGGGCAAACAGGGAGATTGCCACCCTCTCTCACGTCTTCAACATGGCGCGGGAATGGGGGCTGACCGCCCGGGAGAATCCGTGCCAAGGCATTCGCAAGAACAAGGAAACACCGCGGGACTTCTATGCAAATGACGCAGTGTGGGATGCGGTCTACAAGAAGGCTGTTCAGGAGCTGAAGGTCGCAATGGATCTTGCGTACTTGAGCGGCCAGCGGCCCGCCGACGTGCTTTTAATGAGGAAGGATGACATCGAGGGATCGGCGCTAGGGGTCGTGCAGAACAAGACCCATAAAAAGCTCAGGATCATGCTGGAGGTAGAGGGGAAAGAGACAGGTCTCGGAGCTCTTGTGCAGAGCATTCTCCGGCGAAACGAGAACCACAGCTCGCCGTATCTCATCCTGACCGAGGAAGGCAGGCGAGTTACAACAACCATGCTACGTAGGCGCTGGGACGACGCTCGAGATGAGGCGGCAAAAGCTGCTGAGATGGATGGCGACATGATTCTTGCGAGCCGAATCCGTCAGTTTCAGTTTCGCGATATCCGGCCCAAAGCGGCCTCCGAAATCACGAACGTAGAAGATGCGAGTCTGCTGCTGGGTCATACCAAAGGCGACATAACAGAGCGCGTTTACCGTCGCATCGGGGCTCTCGCAAAACCCACAAAATAGCCGAAAAAGAGTTCCAAAACTGGAAGCTGGGGCCTTGTAGATCAAGGCCTGTAGCCGCCATATTTCAAAGCGGTATTAGGACGCTAAACAGCTTCAAAGGCCCGAATTCTCTAGACTTGTGGGTCGGTCTTGAAAACCGCCGACTGTAACAGGTCCTAGAGTTCGAATCTCTACGCCTCCGCCAAATCTCAACGAGAAAGCCCTGATTTTTCAGGGCTTTTTTGTTTCTGCTGCTCACGGGCGCTTACCGTCACCATCTGACCGTTTCCGCATCATTTCTTTAGTTTCCGCAACTACCCTCCTAAGGCACCTTGCCGACAGAATGCCAAAACCTGTGGTCCGACCTGGATGCTGTCCTGTATTTTCCTAACCTCAGGATGACCGATTCTTGCCACACACCATGGCCTGCAGTTACTGGACGGGAGTAATTGCTGCATCGCCCCGATGATGGATTGGGCGTAGCAGTCAACCAGCGCCCCGCGCCAGACGGGCTAATCCTCTACAAGTTCTTCGCTTTGTAGCAACTTCTAAGCAAGCTGTAATTGCTACCTGACACGGGCACTGCCGGTTCTATGCTTGTACTAATTCTCGAAAGGAGTCGATCACCGTAACATGCGAATACTCACTGACGAATGTGCTGGAAAGGATTTACCACAATCAACTGGCCTTGGTAGCGGCAGTGATGGAGCTAACTCTGTGGGCTGAGCGACAAAATGCTGCCGGGGTGGGCGAGAACGCCCGTGGGGCGCTTCACACGATTGGCGAAAACGCAGGTTACATCAATAAGGCCTGGCTCAACTAAAGGGATTGGACCTCACCTGACCACGGCTCTCGACCAAAAGCAGATAATGGGTAGCCTGCAAATGATCCCATTGCGAGCCCGTCGGCCGTGCCATTTTCCCTCCTCACAACTTCGTGTTTTCTACAGCAACACTCAACCTTAGCGGCTCAGGAGTATCTGCATGTCAAAAGTACAAAATTACACTCCTTATGCAAACTATTCAGAAACAGTTCGCTATATTGAAAATTTCGTAAATATAAGCGATCTTGCATATGGCATCACTCGCCAACTTATGAAAAAACACAGCAAAGATTCTTTGATCGGCTTTGATGTCCCTCCACCAAAAAAGAAAGAGCTTTCTTTTTCGATGGCAGATATAAGGCTAAAGAATGTCGATTTCGTTTGCGGCTGGCTTAGCTTCGAGGCTTACGCGGAAAAACTTGGTATTGCCCCCGAGGAGGTGGATGCACTCGCCTCCGCTGGCAAGCTCGGCTCTATCGCCAAACATCCAAAGACCAACAGTAATTTGATAATCTGGCCGAGCGACTTTCAACTTCAAGATCTGGAGAAGTTGCCAGAGCCGGGAAAATCGAAATTCAAACCGAATTTTTCTATAACAGCAAAAGCCTCCGTAGAATTCGATACTGAAAATGAGGAGAGCTTCGAAGAAACCCAAAAACGACTACTTTCATTAGCTCATAAAATCGGGGATACCGAGGAACTAGGCACTAAAGCGGAGACAATGCTATACCAAAGTAGCTTTTTACTTCAATGGACTGCATTTGAAATCTATATTCGCGAGACAATTCATGATCTTTTCCGGAGCCATCCGGGAAAGCTGGCAAAGGGGCAAAAGGGATCCCTCACCTCCCTTTCATATGCAGATGTGCTACGCATGTCGGAAGATTTCGCGTCTATTGATGCGCTCAGGGAATCCATTGTCAACCTAGAAATAGAAAAGCATAAAAAAGATGGCGCATCCATCTCCGGATTAATTAATTTCCTGAAGTCAGAATTTACATTTGAAAGAGACCCTTATAAAGCATGGTATGTGATCGAAGGTGACAAGCGAACGGCTTCATTTGCAAAAGTCACCGAAATAAAGGACGTAAGAAACTCTTTGATCCATGATGCAGGAAAAAACGTGGATGATCTTCTGGCTATGTACCCTCATCTCATCGCAAAGGAAGGAGCATTAATTATTAGCAGAGTTTATTATGACGAATGCATCTATGTCCTACGCAGCATTGCATTTTCAATAGCGGAGAGCATCACCTCTGGCAAGTACAGGTGTGTTTGACCGCTAACATCGCGCTCAAGCCGTTCACGTCGTTAACTTGGGCCGTCCATATCTGGCCTTTACTAAAAGTTAGTTAAGCGGAACCAATTTCAACAAACAAAGCGGAATAGATTTATTACTTCTCTACGTCCGCTTCGGGTCGACGCTGTTGAAAACCGTCGGTTTTCTAAAACTGCCCGAAGACTGATTGGTGAAATCGCCTCACTAGCATGCTGCTATGTGAAATCTGAGTACGATTGCCTCAGCGACGATTCCAGATTTCAATCTCGGACGCGTACATTTTGCCCATTAAAACCGAGGCCGACTGTTTCAACAGAATCGGTAGAATGCCGTTATTGGGGATGACCTTGAGTGAGAGGTGTGGATAGGGACTCGAACCCCTTCCTGTTGATCGGCAGGCCGGTACAGGCCCGTACTTACTGGGTATGAGCCTTCGTGTCCAGCCTAAAGCGGCTACAGCGGCCCACGTTTTGCCCTAAACTTGCCCTAACTCATCTCAGCGTTTTTCAACTGCGTAATTACATGAACTTGACCAGAACCAAGCCCCTTTTCCGGCAGAAGGCGGACAAAAGCAGACGTTTCAGATAGAGCCAATAAAGAGGCGCTTAAGCAGAAATGTCTCTCCTTCTCCACCGCTGCGCTGGCGTACTGCTAGCATAGAAGGCTCATTCTGAGGGAGATCGTCATGCTCTATCCATTATTTGATCAGGACTGTGAATTGATGGCTTGGATTGAACCAGGTCGGCATATTTTCGATTCAGACATGAACTGGATTGCCTACCTCGCAAATAACCAGGCCTGGTCTGCAGAAAGCGGTAATTGGCTGGGAGCAGTCCGCGGGCTGTTATGCATGGATAACTCTGGAAAGCCAGTCCTTTGGAATCCAAACGAACAGGTGATAGGAACCGCTCGCCCTGCACGACCAGCTCGTGCTTCTAGGGCCGCCCGCCCCGCGCGTCCGGCCAGACCTGCTCGCCCATCCCGCCCAGCGAGACCTGCCCGTCCAGCGGTTGGATGGTCTGATCTCACTGTGCTCAGTTGGCTTGCCCAATAGAACATTAAATTATGAGCGGGGCTCTCAGCGCCCTGCCGATAGCCTCCGCCGTTGTAGACAATGCTGGCCGTCCGTCTTAGGCAGAATGGAGACAAACACACGCCGATTGTGCTCGGGTATTAACGCAAAAAAGCCCTACAACCCCGAAGAACAAGGGCTGTAGGGCTTCTTCGAAGCTGCTGGACATGGGTTTGCTTGGCATTAAATGGCATTGATTGGCGTACATATTGCCCCATTTTTGCCCCACTACCACGCCGTCGCAACGCTGAGGCGACCGCAATCTGCCATGCGCCCTATCGCACTAACCGTGCGAGTCAGCGGTGATAAATATCATCCTCCAAAGGGGGGCCATCGGCAGTGACTCTGCTGATAGGGTCTATTGGCTCAAAGATGGAACCTCCAAATATCGCGTCGAAATCTGCTTCCACGTCAGCTAGGTATTTCAAAATAATCTCTAGCAACCCTCGGAACGTGTCGCAATGCCATTCGATATGAGGAGTAATCTGTGCGAGTACCCTGGTCTTAAATTCGTCCAGACTCCTCGGAACGTCGAGCAAGGTGCCCGTGTTCAAAACTGGCGACATGGCCATGTAATTGAACATGGACAAGAACATCAGCGATCCACCGTTCTCTCGTCTTAGCCGATCAAATCTTTCTTGATCCTGACGACTAAGCTTTTCGTAAGCGCGGTCTCGATCACTATTGAGTTCCTCGGTGTACCGGAGCGGGTTGTCCGCTGCATCACCGATACGTGGACAAAAATATCTCTTCCACCAAGCTTCAAAATATCTCTGTTGAAACTCTAAGTAAGTCATCCCGACGATATTTGTATTTTGGGTGTATTGTTTGGCACCCCGCTGAAGGCCGTGCTTCGAGATGATAAAACCGATGTTCGCACCGGTTTCGTGCATCACAGTTGTGAAGGAATGGACTACTGACTGGGGTACGGCACTGCTCCAGTTTTTGCACTCCACGATGTATCTGATTTTATCCACGCTCCGAACGTCTATCGAGTGAACATCCACATTCACCGAGCCACGCGGCGTTTCCAGATCAACCTCTACCTCAGCAAGCAAGCCGACGTTACGGAAGATACGCTGGACGCCTGTCTGGAGGTCCCGCCAATTTTTTGGTATTGGGTCATCGATCACAGCTGCTTTCCCTATCCGCAATTCACAATCAGGTAAAGCTACTGGGGCGTACATACGCCGTCCACCGACTGTCCAATCATAGGGCAGCATCACCCTTGCGACTTGAAGGTCTGCTTCTGGCCGTTTGCTGCCGGTGATGAATTGCAGCTTATTCCAGAGTACCCTCAGTTGCAGGATACCTTCCAAAGCTGATCAAGCTTCGTCGTGTAACTCTGGCTCATCATCTCCCGCCGCATACCCCAATCGGGATTGGTAGGGACGCTGGCGGCCCGGAGTGTCCCCCTCCCCCAACGGCTGTTGATCTGGTCCAGGACCTTCATCACCTTGTCGGTTTCCGATGGTTGCGCCACGGCGAAGAGATCGCCGGTGTACTCGCCTGGCTGGCACAGATTCAACAACAGGACCTCGGCCTTACTGTATTTGAAACCCGGCCTGAAAACGCGGTCCAGCGCTTCCACAGCCATTTTCGTCATGAGCCTGACATCATTGGTTGGATACGGCAGTTCTACCAGGACGCCGTTTGCATACTTGGCTTCCTCGGGGTTAAACATGCCCGTGCGAATGCTGACGTGGATTTTCTTACACAATGAGTTCTGAGCCCGTAGCTTTTCCGAGGCTCTCATCATGTAAGTGGCAACCGCCTCCTTGATAGGAGCCAACTCGGTTAGCCGCTTCCCAAACATCCGGCTACAGCAGATTTCTTGCTTCGGCGGGTCTGGTTCGTCCAGCTCCAGGCACGGTATGCCTGCCAGCTCCCGCGCCGTCTTCTCGATCACGACACTGAAGTTTTTGCGCAACGTCCACGGATCGGCTCTGGCCAGGTCCATAGCAGACTTGATTCCCATCCCATCCAGATGGACCTTCATCCGCCGGCCGATACCCCACACCTCGGCGACATCAGTGTTTCGCAACACCCAATCCCGCTTAGCTGGGTCGGTGATATCTACAACCCCACCCGTCTGTGCCTGTAGACGCTTGGCAGTATGGTTTGCCAACTTGGCGAGTGTCTTTGTAGATGCGACTCCTACACCGACCGGAATGCCTGTACAGCGCAGCACCTGGGCCCGGATCTGGCGGCCGAACTGCTCAAGGCTATTGATTCCCGTGAGATCTGCGAAGGCTTCATCGATGCTATACACCTCGACTGCCGGCACCATCGTCTCGATTAACGACATCACCCGCTCGCTCATGTCGCCGTAGAGGGCATAGTTCGAAGAGAACGCCACAATGCCGTGCTGCCTCAACTTGTGCTTGATCTGAAAATACGGCTCTCCCATTTTGATGAAAGGCTTTGCGTCGTAGCTGCGCGCAATGACACAACCGTCGTTATTGCTCAGCACAACAATCGGCACCTTTGCCAGATCAGGGCGAAACACTCGCTCACAACTGGCATAGAAGCTGTTGCAGTCGATCAGTGCAAACACCGGCTCATTGCGCTTAGACATGGCTGCGTACAGTACTAGTGATCACGCCCCAGATCGACAGTTCATCACCCTCAAGGATGTAGCGGGCCGGGTACTTGGGGTTTTCCGACAGCAGGACCACTTCCGACCCACGCTTGCACAGTCGCTTGCATACCGGGTCGTTGTTCAGTAACGCCACCACGATGTGACCATGGGCAGGTTCAATCGAGCGGTCAACGACCGCCAAATCGCCTTCGAAAATACCTGCTCCCTGCATGCTCTCCCCGGTGATTGAGATCAGGTATCCCCCCCTTGGAAACCTGCAAACAACATATCACCTGCAGCTGTGCGCGCCCGGGAAAGCATCTACAAGCGGGCCAACTTGCAGGCGCAGACCGAGAAGAGCCGCGACGTGGCCCGGGCCAGGCTGCGTGTAAAGGCCGGAGAAGCTGCGGGGCTGAGGCAGAAAGTCAGCAACCTTGAGTTAGGTGTCCGGTGCAAGGACCGGGCGAATGAGGATCTGCGTCATCAGATCCCTGTCGGCGTCCGCCCCCGGCAATTACTGGCAAGCCTCTACCGCGGTAACCAGCACTCGCTCGTATCGGATCCACCAAGGCGCCCTGTGCGCCGCACATAACTCATCATGAGATCTATACATAGCCGGCCCTCGAACAGCCCCCCCCCACAGATCATTGGCGACGCTCCATAGCTGTAGCCGCAAGAAAATTCAGAAACGCCTTACACTCAATAGCCAACGCAATTAATAAACTAGGCTACTTCAAACTCAAAAACTGACCAAAGAAAAATGCTACTTATCTACGGCCCCCCTACCAGCAGCCAACAACTCCTACGTTTGAACTCAATGAAAGTAAAACTTATCGCCACGATATTATTTTTCTACTCGGCTCTTGGCTTCGCGGGTGAATGCACTACAAATAATGAGACCACTTTTTTAAATATTCCTGATTTAACAATACGACGAGACACCCCCATAGGAACAGAGATCGGAGCTCTTTCTACAACTATCGATGCATTTTCCTGCACAAAAGGATTCAGCTATCAAGAATTTGGCATCAAGGGATATGGCACTGCGGCACCCAAAATAAATGGGCTGAATATTTATAAATTAGGTTCAAATTCAGCCGGAATAGGATATGCGATATACGCCAACAGCCCCAACACTTGCAACAACTATCTCTTTCCCTTGAAGGATGGTGACTACAATCTTTTTTGCTTTATAAATGGAACATTTTCAAGGAAACCAATACAAGGTTATATAAAATTAGTATTTTACAAAATTGGGAACATCACTCCCGGCAGAAAAAACGGATATAAAGTAGCCTCCCTAATATTGCGTAACAACAAAAATGATTGGCACAATCCAGAATCATACTTACACACCACACCATTCACGGTGATCACGCATGGTTGCACAATTAAAACCGCAAACATCAAAGTCCCACTTGACAACGTCGAAACCCACGAACTAAGTAACATAGGCGTGACTGCTGCGGAGAAACCCTTTTCGATCCCCCTTAACTGCGACACCGGGACCAAAGTCAAACTCACCCTCGACGCGGGCCCCACCGGTGTTTATGACAATACCAAAGGATTACTCAATCTGAGCGACCCTGCTTCAGTAAATACCGCCCAAGGTGTGAAGATTCAGATACTATCCAATAATGAGCCTGTGACATTTGGGAAGTCTTTAGATGTAGGCGTTCAAACCATCGAAGGAGCCTTCGACATTCCCCTTCAAGCTCGTTATTACAGAAGTGTGGAGAAGCTCAAGGCGGGTGAGGCTAACGCCACTACCACTTACACCATTACTTATGAATAGTCTTCGGGGGGCTAAAAATATAAGCCTCTTCACTCCATGGAGAAACAACGGCCCCCATCCCTTCTCTGCTTTAAAAGCTCTACGAACATCCACCGGCCCTCGAAGCCCCCATCATCGAGTTATCAAACTGAGTGGCGCTACGAGGCAGTTGCTGATGCGGCTGAGAACATACGCAGTACACTGGGTAGTGGTCCACATTCACGATCGCCGGCCGGTAGTCATGGCCCCGGACCTGGTTCGGGAATGGCCCGCCCCTGCAAAGTCCAAGGAGCGCGCCGAGGCCTTCGATTGGTTCAAGGCCGGCACCGCCGTTGGCAACGTCAAGAATCACGGCCCTGAACTGAGCGAGCCCTTGGCGATGCCATCGTAGGCCCGCTCACACATCACTCCCCCTGTTCCGGCTTTGATCTGCATCTGCCGCCAAGTCTCCCGCTCGCTCTTCGTGCGCTTGAGACGTGCGGTGAGATCGTTGACGCTCAGTTGCAGGCTCCCGGCAGCAGCGCGAGCGGTAACAGCGTCAGCGACCGCACTATCGATTTTCCGTTGCCCATCCTGTTCCTTGTCGCGCTCATCGATGGCCTCCAGGGGCGGTCGCACGGTAGTTGTTGCGTCCGGTGACCTGCAGCAGGCCGCGCCCGCGGCAACGGAAACCATCGCCCGACGCTTCGCATTGGCTGCGCGACAGGTAGTGCGCTCTTTCAACCCAATGCCCGAGTTGCCAGTAGTTGAACTGACGGCAGGTCAGGAATGTTGCCGTTCACTGCCTTGCCGCCAGTAAAAAAGTATCTAGACTTCAGAACGCTTCACCTGCATTGACTGGCAGTTCTAGTTAGGTTGTATGGAACAACATGACGACTGCAAGCATTGGAAAGCAGTCAATAGCCAGATCAACTAATCCTCAATCTAAAAGGAATATAGATATGGGTATTACCGTTACCAATAAATCGTCGAAAAGAATTGAAGCCTCGATCAACAAATGGGGGAGCGACGGCGACACCAGCTTCTTTGCCATCGACAGCGGCAAGCAGGAAAGCTGGGACAGGTCAGACGATCGTGGCTTTGTGCTGTCTCTGAAAAGAAACGGCACCCAGGCACCTTACTATGTACAGGCCACGAGCAAGATTGAAGTTGATAGCAGCACCGTGAAAGACCACGGTGAAACTATTCACCCGGTCGCCTAAGGCACTCACAGCAGCCAAGGCTGCCCTCGGCAGCCTTGGCTCGAAGTGGAACGGTGCCCCCTGAATGCCCCTCTAGTTGTCCGAGCCCACTTTTAGGCCCGCAGTTCGACAGCTCTTGATCATCAATCTCTAAGTGCACGTCGATGCGAAACAACCTGGCGCGCCCCTCAGGCCCCTGCCTCACGACGGAGCAAAAAAACCGGCGAATATTCGCCGGTTTTCATCCCTCGCCGCTGCAGAGGCCTTGAACGCCGCTGCCCGGCGACCGGATCAATGCGCTGCGTTGAGGGTCAGGCGCATCTGGCGGTTCACATCCTTGTACAGCAGGTAGCGGAAACGACCCGGGCCGCCGGAGTAGCAGGCCTGTGGGCAGAAGGCGCGCAGCCACATGAAGTCACCGGCCTCGACCTCGACCCAATCCTGGTTCAGGCGATACACCGCCTTGCCTTCCAGGACGTACAGGCCGTGCTCCATGACGTGGGTCTCGGCGAACGGAATCACGCCGCCCGGCTCGAAGTTGACGATGTTGACGTGCATGTCATGGCGCATGTCGCTCATGTCGACAAAACGCGTGGTGCTCCAGCGACCTTCGGTATCGGGCATGACCCGCGGCTCGATGTCCTGCTCGTTGGTGACGAAAGCGTCCGGGTATGGCACGCCATCGACTTTCTGGTAGTGCTTGCGGATCCAGTGGAAACGCGCCTCGGTGCCGCTGGTGTTGCGCAGCTTCCAGTCGGCAGCCGGTGGGATAAAGGCATAGCCGCCGGGCTTGAGGACATGCACCTGGCCTTGCAGGGTCAAGTTGACCTCGCCTTCGACGACGAACAGTACCGCTTCGGCGTTGGGGTCCTGCTCGGGCTTGTCGCTACCGCCATTGGCGCCGACTTCAACGATGTACTGGGAAAAGGTTTCGGCGAAACCCGACAGCGGACGGGCGATGACCCACATGCGCATGTTGTCCCAGTGCGGCAGGTGGCTGGTGACGATGTCGCGCATCACGCCCTTGGGGATCACGGCGTAGGCTTCGGTGAACATTGCGCGGTCGGTGAGCAGTTCGGTCTGTGCCGGGTGCCCGCCGTGAGGCGCGTAATAGGTGGTTTTGGACATGGAGACTCTCCTCATTGTTGTTTTGCTGCCCCGCGCGGCAACGCCGCCAGGGTGAACAAACCTGCGGGTCGACGCGCCAGGGAAGCGGCGCGGACCGCTGCTGGCCACCACGATATCCAGCGTTACGCACATGCACAAATTAAATACTGGAATCCGACATATTCATTTATCGAATGACTAACGACTTCAGCCCTGAGTGTCCTGGGCCAGCACCCGCGACAAGACTCGCGCCAGCTCCTTGACCATGGGGTCCGCCGCCGGGCGGTGCAGCAACGCCACCTCGAACACGTCCACCGACGGCAGCCCGGTGCTTTTGGACAGGACCTGGTGGCCCGCCGTGACCGCCCGCAATGGCAGCAGGCCTATGCCCATGCCATCGGCAATGGCCGACTGCAGGCCGCTGAGGCTGGAGCTGGTGAAGCTGATATGCCAGCGCCGGCCCACCGCCTCCAGGGCATTGATCATGGCATCGCGGTACACCCCGCGCGGCGGGAAGGTAACGATAGGCAGCGGGTCGAGATCGATGCAGGGGTTTTTCGCGCTATCCACCCAGCGGGTCTTTTCCGGCCAGCAGGCCAGTGCCTCGCGGCTGTTGCGCAGTTGCTTGAGCACCACCAGGTCCAGTTCGCCACGGTCATAACTGGCGTTGAGGTCGCGGCTCATGCCGCTGGTGACCTCCAGCTTGACCTGGGGATAGCGCCGGTTGAACGCAGCCAGTTGCTCGGTGGTGCGCCCGGCAGCGAAGTCGTCCGGCACGCCGATACGCACCGTCAGCACCACCGTGGCCCCGGACAGTGCCTCGAACATTTCATCGTTCAGTGCCAGCAGGCGCCGGGCATACCCCAGCAGGGTCTCGCCGGCATCGGTGGGCAACACATCGCGATTGCCGCGCTCAAGCAGGCGCTGCCCGACCATCTCCTCCAGGCGGCGGATCTTCTGGCTGATGGTGGATTGGGTGGAATGCAGGCGGGCAGCGGCCGTGGTGAAACTGCCGCAGTCGGCCACCGTGACAATGGCCCGCAGCAAGTCGAGGTCGAACAGGCGGCTATTGGGTTTCTCAATGTCGCTCATGCTGGTATCTGTTTTCTGAATGCGTTGCGCCTTTCTACCGGGTCTGGCCCGAGGACACAATTGCCCCCACGGCGCTGAGCAGCCCTGTGCCACGCCGGCATCCTGCAAGTGCGGCCGATATTTTTTCCGGGCACGCCTGATTGGTAATGTGTATCGGCATGTAACGGCGTAGGATGAGGCACCGGTTCGTTCTATCCCTGGCCCTGCTCTGGAGACGCTGAAAATGAAGTTGAACTGCCTCAAGGTGTTGCTGATCGGCGCCACCCTACTACTGGGCGCCTGCTCCAGTGCGACCACCCACCCCTGCTACTCGGACAAATGCCGGCTTGGCGGTGGCGTGAGCAACCTGAATCTCAACGGCAACAGCGCATTGGGCAACAGTTTCAACGAGTACGGCTCGACCCTGCTGCACGACTGAAACACCTGCCCCTCATGCCTGAGCGCTGTCGGGTGTGGCTCGCTCCAGCAGCGCCCTGCCATTCCCGACCGCCCCGCACTCACCCCTTGTTCCGGTTCTTCGCCCCGCCCTGGCGGGCCTTGAAGCGCGGGCCGCCCTCGGCCCGTTGCCCGGCCCCGCAGGCTTGGGAGAGCAGGACGGCTGCGTGATCATGACCGCGCCCAGCCTCACCAACTGCCCGACGCCCCGCCACCGCCACTGGAACCGCCGCCCCCGGAGAAACCGCCACCCGAGCTTGAGTGGCCGCCACTGCTGCTGCCACCGCCGCTGCTCCAGCGAAAGCCACTGCCGCCGGCAAATAGTATGAAACTCAGGAAATAGGCAAACGGCACGACCGTCAGCCAACGCTGGGCCGCCTGCCAGGCATCCACACCCAGGCCCATCAACAGAACCAGCGTCAGCAACACGGCAAAACGCCACAAAAAGCTCCGAGGGCTCTTGCGCCAGCTGTTGCGCATCATCCAATACAGCAGCCAATGGGCGCCCAGCACCAGCAGTACCCCCGCCGGCCAGGCCAGGCCGTAGAGGAAAGTCAAACGGCCCAGATACTGGCTGACCAGGGTCAGCAGACCGATGTACAGCAGCAGCCCCAGCACCCCGTAGAACACCCGCCGCGCCTGCCACAGCCCGGCGAAGGTTGCCCCGCCGATCAACATGCACAGCGGCACCAGGAACAACTGCGCCAGCCACTCCTGGCCGCCCACGGCTCCCACCAGCACCGCCATCAGCACCACTGCGCCCCCCAGCACCCGGCGCCAGTTCCAGCCGGCGGCCAGCATCACCCCCGCCACCGAGCCGAAAACGAACGCCAGCAGCAAGGCATAGGCTTCAAGCGGCACCGCCAGCCCCGCAGGCTCGGGCAACGAGCCCCCGTCCACCAGCAGGATCAAATCGTCCAGGGCACGGTCGATCCCCCCGGCAAAGTCGCCCTGACGAAAGGCCGGGGTCAGGTCCTGGGCGATGATCTGCCCGGCCAGCAGGTCGGTGACCACAGGTTCCAGGCCATAGCCGACCTCGATCCGCACCTTGTGGTCGTTCTTCGCCACCAACAGCAGGATGCCGTCGTCTACCCCCTTGCGCCCCAGCTTCCAGGCGCGAAACAGTTGGTTGCTCAGGGCCTCGATGCTCTGCTGGCCCAGGTTGGGCACCAGCATTACCGCGATCTGCGCGCCGCGGCGCTGCTCCAGCGCCTCCAGCTTGTGCGCCATGCGCTCCTGGGTGGCGCTATCCAAGGTCGCAGTCAGGTCGATCACCCGCCGGTCCAGGGGCACCTTCACCAGCCCCGGCGGCGCCTCCTCGGCGTGCACCAGGGCCGGCAACAGCAGCCCGAGAAACAGCGCCAGCCACAGGCCACGCCCTTGTTGCAACCACAGCTTGATCATCGGCCCGCTTCCCGCATCGTTCATCCTGAAGCGGCGAACTTTACCACTGCCCGTACCGCGACCGATTCACCGCACCTCACCGCCAGCAAAAAAACACCGGGCAGGTGACCAAACCTGCCCGGTGCCCGACGACCTGTCGTGTTGCTGCAATCAACCTCAGCTCAGGCGGTTGAGGCACACCACCTTGGGCTGGGTCATTTCTTCATAAGCAAAACGCACCCCTTCGCGGCCCAGGCTGCCGTACTTGAAGCCGCCAAACGGCATGGCATCGAAACGGTAATCGGAAGAGTCGTTGATCATCACCCCACCCGCCTCGATCCGCCGCGCGGCATCCATGGCGATACGCAGGTCATTGGTGAAGATCCCCGCGTGCAGGCTGTATTCGGGCTGGTTGGCCAGGGCGATGGCCTGATCCAGATCGTCGAACGGCTGCAGGACCACCACGGGCGCAAAGACCTCGTCCTGCCACAGCCGACTGCCATGATCGACATTCTCCAGCACCGTGGCGGCGTAACAGGAACCCCGGCGCTGATGCCCACAGAGCAAACGCGCGCCCTGTTGCAGCGCTTCATCCACGACCTTCTGCGCGTTCTGCGCCGCCTGCAGGCTGATCATCGGCCCGATATCCGTGCTGTCGGCCAATGGGTCGCCACTGACCTGCTCCCGAGCCAGACGCACAAAGGCCTCGCGAAACGCCTCATAGATCGAGGCCTGGACCAGCAGGCGCTGGGTGCCGATGCAATTCTGCCCCGCCGCCCAGAAGGCCCCGGACACGCAGCTTTCCACCGTCGCCGCCAGGTCGCAGTCGGCCATCACGATCACCGGTGCATTGCCTCCCAGGTCCATGGCCAGCTTTTTCAACCCGGCGCCGCGGGCAATCTGCTCGCCGGTGACGAAGCCCCCAGTGAACGACACCATGCGCACCTCACGGGCTTCCACCAGGGCCTTGCCCAGGTCCGCGCCGCCGGTGGCCAGGGTCACCACTGAGGTCGGCAGGCCGGCATCGCGCAAGTAGTCCACCAGCTTGATTGCCGACAGCGGCGCCAGCTCCGAGGGTTTGAGAATCACCCCGTTGCCCCCGGCGATGGCCGGGCCCAGCTTGTGCGCCACCAGGTTCAACGGATCGTTGTAAGGCGTGATCGCCAGGATCAGCCCCAAGGGCTCGCGAGAGAACCAGCCCTGGCGGTTTTCCGAGCCTTCATAGGCATCGAATGGCAGCACCTCGCCGGCATTGCGCTTGGCCTCCTCGGCCGACAGCTTGAGGGTGTTGATGCAGCGCTTGACCTCTTTCTGCGCCTGCTTCAGGGTCTTGCCCGCTTCATCGACGATCAGCCGGGCAAAGTGCTCGGCGTCGCGCTCGATGTTCAGGGCCGCCCGCTCCAGAATCCGTGCCCGCTGATAGCGCGGCAGCGCCGCGCAGTCGCTGACGCCCTGGCGGGCTTGCTGCAACAGGTAGGGCACGGCACAGGCCTCAAGGCGTGGCACGGTCCCGATCAGCCGACCATCGAAGGGGCTGCAGACATCAATCGAATCGGCGACCGGCGCCAGGCGTGACAGGTTCATGGGCTGGCTCCTAGCGGCAGGTGCGCGACTGGTGGATGTGAATGATGTCCGAGAGCAAGGCAAAGGCGGTCTCGATGCGCCCGGCGCCCGGCCCGGACACCGTCACCGCGCCCAGCAGTTCGGTGTTGAACGACACCGCGTTGATCGCCCCGCCAATGCCCGCCAGCGGATGGGCCAGGGGCAGTAGCCGCGGCTCGACACTGGCCTGCAGCGAGCCATCGGCCAGACGCTGGGCCGAACCGATCAGCTTCCAGCGCGCGCCCTCGGCCCGGGCTTGCTCCAGGTCCGCCGCCGTCAGGCCGCAGATACCGCGGCAACTGACGTCGCTGACGGTCAACTGTGCACCGAGCAGCTCGTTGGCCAGGATCACCACCTTCAAGCGCACGTCAAAACCTTCGACATCCGCCGTTGGATCGGCCTCGGCATAGCCCAGGGCCTGGGCCTCGGCCACCGCCTCGGCAAAGCCCAGGCCGGCTTCCATGCGGGTCAGCACAAAGTTGGAGGTGCCATTGAGAATGCCCTCGAAGCCCAGCAGCTCGCTGCCCGCCAGGGATTGCTGGGCCATGCGGATCACCGGGGTGCCGCTCATCACCGCGCCTTCGTATTCGAAGGCTGCCAGATTGCGCTGGGCCAGGGCCTTGAGCTCGGCGCCGTGCAGGGCAATCGGCCCCTTGTTGGTGGTCACCACGTGCTTGCCCTGCTCCAGGGCCCAACGGCAGAAGGTGCTGGCTGGCTCGCCGTCCACCGGGTTGGTGAAAGTGGCCTCGGCAATGATGTCGGCGCCGGAGTCCTTGATCACCTGTTCGTTGAGCGCCTCCACCTGGCCGCCGGGCAGTTGCGCCAAGGCGCCCTTGGTTGCCGGCAGCTTGCTCAGCAGGCCGGCATCCAGCCCCTGGGGAGCGACGATGGAGCCCAGGAACAGATCGCTGATGCCAACGATCTTCAAGCTGAAACCCAGTTGTTTTTTCCACGCCTGATTGCGTTCGGCAATCAGTTGCGCCAGGGCCCGATTGACCCCGCCGAAGCCCACCAGGGCGATGTTGTATTCAGTCATTTTTGTTGTGTTCCATCCGGGTTGAGAAGCTGATGGACACAAGGTTAGGGGTCGGGACCGGGCAGTGAAATATGCCGTTTTGCTGTATTTGCTGAGCAATTTGCCCAGCGCCCGTGACCGCTGCAGAAGGCTGCGCAGGAGACGCTAGACCTGGCGGTGCGGTCCATCAGGACACTACACAGGGTTCCATTCATCGCAACATGCTGATTGGCCGCGCAGGAAGGTCCTTCGCTCTTTTCGCAGCCTCGCCAAAGGCTCGGCAGCGGCTACAGCAGGCCAGAAGATCCGGCTCTGCGCTCAGGCCACAGAGGACAAGACAAAGGAGGTCACGGTGTTTTCCACGCCGGGCAAGGCGGCGATGTCATTCCACACCCGGTGCACCCGCTCTGCGCTGGCGGCGCTGACCCGCACCAGCACATCGAACTCGCCGCTGAGTACTTCGCACTGGATGATCTCCGGCATCGCCCGCAGCGCCTGCAATACATCGGCGCCGCGCATGCGGTCGTAGCGGTAGACGAAGATCAGCGCATTGATCCGGGTATCCGCGCCACGCCCCTCGCCCACGCGGATGGTGTAGCCCTGGATCGCGCCGTCGCGCTCCAGGCGTTCGATGCGTTGGCGCACGGCGTTGCGCGACAGGTTGACCTTGGCCGCCAGCTCGGCATGCGCCGCCCGGGCATTGCGGGTCAGCTCGGCGATGATGCGTTCGTCCAGTGGATCCAGGATCCGCTTCATGAAGCCTCCTTCGCGATGCCCATCACAGTGCCTTCAGGCAGTGCAGTACGGCGGCAAAATCATCCGCCGCCAGTGCCTGCCACTGCGCCGTGGAAGGCGCCGCGAGTGGTTGCGGCGCCAGCCCGGGAATACCCAGCGAACCCAGCAACCGAGCCGACTTGGCCGGCGCGATCTCCCCCAGGGTGACCATGGGCGCCACCAGGCTGCGGCGGTACAGGCGCGCCGCCAGAACACCGATGGCGGCATGGGGGTCGATGATGTAGCCGGTGTCCCGATAGAGGCTGGTGATCTCCTTGCCGGTCTCTTCATCGCTCACCGAGTAGGAATCGATGATCATCCGCGCCTGCAGCCAGAACTCGTTGTCCAGGGTCATCTCGCCGCTGCCTTCAAAGCGCTGCATCAGGCCCGCCACCGCGTGCGGGTCCTGGCCATAGAGCTCCCAGACAAAGCGCTCCAGGTTGGCGAACAGCGACAGGTCCATGGCCGGCGACAGGCTCTGGCTGGCCTCGGCGCGGCAATAGCGGTTCTTCTGGAACAGCTGGTGCAGGGCGTCGTTGCGGTTGGTGGCGACAATCATCTGGGTGATGGGCAGGCCCATCTTCTGCACGATATAGCCGGCATAGACCTCGGCGAAGCTCGCCGCCGGCACGCTGAAACCGATGGGCCGCTGGCCGCCCCCCAGTTGCAGCACGGCATGGAAATACAGCACCAGCTGGGCCATGACCCCGACCCAATTGCTGGAGTTGAAGCCGATCACCTCGCGCTCGGCCAGGGGCCATTGGCGCAGCAGGCGGCCCACCAGGGTCTGGCAGTCGTCGAAGCTGCCCTGCACGGCAAAGCGCCACAGCCCCGGGTTGTGTGCCGCCTGCAACTGCTGCCCTTGCTGCTCGGGCACGCCGTGCTGCGGATAGAACACCAGCACCTGGGTCTGCGGGCAGTCCTTGAAGGCGTCGATCGCCGCCAGCGCGGTATCGCCGTTGCTGGCTCCCACCAGCACCCCGCGGCGCTGCCGACGCTGGAGGAAATAGCCCACCAGTTGCGCCTGCAAGCGCGCGGCAAAATCCTTGGCCGAGCCGGTGGGCCCATGGAACAGTTCCAGCACCCATTCATTGCGGTCGATCTGTCGCAGGGGCGCCACCGCGCGGTGGCCAAAACCACTGTAGGCCCTGTGCAGCAGCGCCTTGAAGTCGGCTTCGGGCAGGCTGTCGCCGACAAAGGGGCTGAGCACGCGAAAGGCCAGTTCGGGGTAATCCAGGGTCGACCAGTTGGCGATTTCCTGGGGGCTGAAACACGGCAGCCGCTGCGGCACATAAAGCCCGCCGTCGGCGGCCACCCCGGACAGGACCACGGTTGCAAAATCCACCTGTTCGGCGGCACTGCGGGTACTCACATAGCGCATGCTTGGCTCCGGCCAGTCATTTGTAGCGATGGGCCTGCTCCACCAGCCAGGTGGAAAACTTCAGCGCATCGGGGTGTTGCTCGGCATCGGCGCCGCGCACCAGGTAAAAGGATTCGCTGGCCTCGATACGCTGCTCGAAGGGCTCCACCAGACGCCCATCGGCCAGCATGTCGGCGACCATCGAGGAACGGGCCAGGGCCACGCCCTGGCCCAGTTCGGCCATGCGCAGGGTCGAAATCAGGGTGTCGAACTGCATGCCCCGGGACGAGTCCACCCGGCTGGTGCCGGCCCGTTCAAGCCAGTAGCCCCAGCCCTCTTCGTAGCCCAGTACGTGCAGCAGTTGATGGCGGGCCAGATCGTCCGGTACCTGCAGCGGCAGGCGCGCCAGCAGCGCCGGCGCGCAGACCGGGAACAGGCTGTCCCAGGTCAGGCGCTGGGCCACCAGCCCCGGCCAGTGGCCGCGGCCCCAGCGGATTTCCAGGTCGTCTTCGCCATCCAGTTCCTTGACCCAGATATTGCTGATGTAACGAATGTCCACCTGCGGCTGGGCCTGCTGAAAAGTCGGCAGCTTGGGCGCCAGCCAGTGGACGAAGAACGCCAGGCTGCCGCGCACCTTGATCGGCCGGTGCTTGTGCTGGCCGAAGATTTCGTTGGTGCCTACCGCCAACCGGCTGATGGCGTCCTGCACCACCGGCAGGTAGGAACGCCCCTCCTCGGTCAGGTCCAGGCCGCGGGGCAGGCGCTTGAACAGCGCCACCCCAAGGTGGCTTTCCAGCTGGCGGATCTGTTGGCTGACCGCGCCCTGGGTGAGGAACAACTCCTCGGCGGCGTGGGTGAAGTTAAGGCAACGGGCGGACACCTCGAAGGCGCGCAGCCAGTTCAGCGGGGGCAAGCTTTTCTGCTTCATGGCCTGGCTCTCATGGACACCCTGGGCGCCGGGCGCACCCCTCAACCCTGCAGGGCATCGGAGGGCCGTGCCAGGGCTGCCAGGGACAGGCGCCGCTGGCGGCTACTGCGGGTAATGTAATACACCAGGTAGCACCAGGCGATGAAGGGCAGGCCGAAGTACAGGGCCACGCGCTGCTCGGGGTCGAAACCGATGCCGACACAAGCCAGGGCGCAGCACAGCAGCGCCCCCAACGGCACCCAGGGGTAGCCACGGACACGGAATTTCAAGTCGCGCACATCGCCGCCATTGGCCACGAAGTGCCGGCGAAAGGCGATCTGGCTGGCGGCGATGCTCATCCACACCACCACCACCGCCAGCCCGGAAATCGACACCAGGGCCAGGTAGATGGTGTCCGGGGCGAACACGCTGCTGAGCAGCGAGGCGGCGCCACCGGCCATGCTCACGATGATCGCGTTGAGCGGCGTGCCCATGCGGGTCAGGGCCGAGAACTGCTTGGGCAGGTGGCCCTGGTCGCTCAGGGTCCAGAGCATCCGCGAGGCGGCGTACAGCCCGGAGTTGGCGGCCGACAGCAACGCGCTGATGATCACGAAGTTCATGATGTCGGCCGAGTACGGAATGCCGATGTAGGTGAACACCGTGACGAACGGGCTTTCCACCAGGCCGGCCTGCTCCCGGGGCAACAGGGTGGCGAGGACGAAGATGGTGCCGACGAAAAAGATCGCCAGGCGCAGCACCGTGGTGCGGATCGCCCGTGGCACGTTGCGTTGCGGGTCACGGGTTTCTCCGGCGGCGATGCCGATCAGTTCGGTGCCGGAGAAGGCGAAGGCCACCGCCAGCAGGGTCATGGCGATCGGCATGAAGCCGGTGGGGAACAGCCCCTCGCGGGTGAAGTTGCTCAGGCCGATGCTGTGGGCCTGGTCGATGTGCAGAAGACCGAGGATCGCCCCGCCGCCCACTGCCAGGAAGGCCAGCACGGTGATCACCTTGACCAGCGACAGCCAGAACTCGGTCTCGGCGAACAGCCGCACCGACACCACGTTGGACAAGAACACCACCATGGCGAACAGCGCGCTCCAGATCCACACCGGGGTCTCGGGGAACCAGCGGGCCATGAGGATCCCGGCGGCGGTGAATTCCGAGCCGATGGCCACGGTCCAGGTCAGCCAGTACAGCCAGGCCACGGTGTAGCCGGTGCCGGGGCCGAGAAAGCGCGTGGCGTAGGTGCTGAAGGAGCCGGTCTCGGGCATCTGCACCGCCAGCTCGCCGAGGCACATCATCACCAGGTACACCATCAGCGCGCCGATGATGTAGGCGATCACCGCCCCCAGCGGGCCGGCCTGGTTCACCGTGTAGCCGGAGGTAAGGAACAGCCCCGTACCGATCACCCCGCCGAGGGCGAGCATGACGATGTGCCGAGTCTGCATTTCTTGCTTGAAGCCGCCGCGCAAGTCGGTCTGTTGTTCTTGTAGGGACATGATGGTTCTCATGAAAGTTGTCAGGGCAAGTCTCAATTTCTGCGACTGTGGAAATGGGCAGAAAACAAATCGGATGCCACCAGGTTTTTATTGTTATTCCTCTTCATGAAGCCCCACTGGCTGCCTTGCTGTGGGGGTGTTGCGCGCTCTTTTCAGTGGGCGACCTCGGCCCGCGGGTCCAGGGATGGGAGGGCGCCAGGCGCCGCATTCTGCTTGAGGGATTGGCGCAGCCAGGCGAAGGCCTGCTGCAGGTCGGCCAGCAGGTCATCGGTGTCTTCGATGCCCACCGAGATCCGCACCAGGCCTTCGGAAATGCCCAGGGCCTGGCGCTCTTCCAGGGTGTTCTCCACATGGCTGGTGGTGCGCGCCGGGCCGTAGATGGTTTCCACCGCCCCCAGGTTGCCGGCGCAGTGGGCATAGCGCAGGCGCGGCAACAGCTGCGTGACGCTGTCCATGCCACCCACCAGGACAAAACTGACGATGGCGCCGAAACCACGCATCTGCGCACAGGCCACGGCGTGGTTCGGGTGGCTGGGCAGGCCCGGGTAGTTCACGGCTTCCACCAGCGGCTCGTTGAGCAGGAACTGCGCCAGCTGCGCGGCGCTGTGCTGTTGCTGACGCATGCGCAGGGCCAAGGTCTTGATCCCGCGGATGATCAGGTAGGCCGAGAACGGATCGAGGCTGGCGCCGTTGATTTCCCGGTAATGACGCACCTGGCTCATCAGCGCTTCGCTGCCGCAGGCCACGCCACCAAGCACATCGCCATGGCCGCTGAGGAACTTGGTGGCGCTGTGGATCACCACGTCCACGCCCAGGGCCAGGGGGTTCTGGTTCAGCGGCGTGGCGAAGGTGTTGTCCGCCACCACCAGGGCGCCGACCTGTTTTGCCGCGGCGACCAGACGCTGGATATCGACGATCTTCAGGGTCGGGTTGGTCGGGGTCTCCAGGTACAGCAGGTCGCAGCCCTTGGCGATCTCGGCTTCGATCTGCTGCTGGTCGAAGGTTTCGCAGAGGGTCACGGCCACCCCCATGCGCGGCAGGAATTCCTCGAAGATCTTGTTGGTGCCGCCGTAGCTGTCCTTGGTCGACACCACCCGCTGGCCGTGGCGCAGGAAGCTGTAGAGCACGCCGCTGATGGCGGCCATGCCGCTGCTGAAGGCCACCGCCGATTCGGCGTTTTCCAGGTCCTGCAGCTTGGCTTCCAGGGTCTGCACCGTGGGGTTGCTCATGCGGCTGTAGATAAAGCCCGGGGCCTTGCCCAGGGCCACGTCGTACCACTGGTCGATGTCGTCGTAGCCATAGGCGGCGCTGGCGACAATCGGAGTTTGCGTGGCGTTGTAGGGATGACGGACTTGCTCTCCGCCCCAGACCACCCGGGTGGCGGTCCCGGGGTTTTCCAGCCCTGTGCGTTCAGGTTTTTTATTCATTGCAACGGCTCACCATAAAGGGTACGCGGCCTGTTGCCGCGCTGGATCTGGTGGCCAATATAGAGAAAAGCCCAAGCCCCGAGAAACGATGTTATCGGGGCCAAAGGGGCGGTTTTTTTAATGGCTGCACAGCCCTGCAAACGGCCTGCGCACAAGGCTTTTGCGAGGCCTCTTGCATTGCCGCACCGAGGCTTGCGAAGCTGCTGCGCGCCCGCCCGCAAACCCCGAAAGGAATGGCAATGAACCGCACCGAGCACCTGTGCCTGATGGCTCGCTACAACCAGTGGATGAACAGCAAGCTGTACGGCGCCGCCATGGGCCTGTCCGATGCGCAACTGGCTCTGGACCGGCAGGCCTTTTTCGGCTCGATCCTCGGCACCCTCAATCATCTGCTGGCCGGCGACACCATCTGGCTCAAGCGCTTTGCCCAGCACCCGGCGCGGTTTGCGGCCCTGGCGCCGCTGCAGCCGGTGGCTACCCCCCAGGACCTCAAGACCTTGCTGTTTGCCGACATACGCGGGCTCTGGCAGCAACGTCAGTGGCTGGACCAGTTGATCCTGGATTTCAGCCTGTCCCTGAGCGACGCCGACCTGGACAGCAGCCTGCCTTACACCAACACCCGGAGCGTGGTCGCCGAGCGCAATGTCTATAGCCTGCTGGTGCATTTCTTCAACCACCAGACCCACCACCGCGGCCAGGCCGGCACCCTGCTGACCCAGGCCGGGGTGGATATCGGCGATACCGACCTGCTTATGCTGATCCCCAGCGATATCTGATCAGGCTTGAGCCCAACGGGCGCGCAACAGGGGCAGGCCGCGCTCGTGCCAGAAGTCCATGCAAATCCCGCCGCTGGACATGCCGCCATGGGCAAAGGCATCGACGAAGAAATGCCCTGCCGAGCTCCAGACCTTGCCGGTCAGTTGCTCGAAGGCCTGGACGATCAGGGCCTCCAACTGCTGCGCCGTGGCTGGCCAGGGCGTGTGGGCCAGATGCGTGGCCATGGCTCGCCACAGATAGGGGTCCCCCCGTAGCCCCCAAGACAGCGGTTCCTCCGCGAACAGCCGTGCGACGCTGCGCTCCTCCTTCATCGAACCCTCCCGGCACTGCGCCCAGTATTTATTCAGCGCCCAATCTAGCGTCTGCACCGGGCTTCTGCGACCATGCGCGCGGAAAAATCCGCTTGCTAAGGAATGGCGCCATCAAAGCCCTCACTGCTCTGTTCGTTGTGTCCCTGCTGTCCCTGGTGGGCTGCGGCACCTACATGACTCGCGGCAATGCCCTGGACTTTCGCGACGACCGCTACTACCGCAGCGTCAAGACCAACGCCCAAGTGCTCACCGGCTATGACATGGGCTACGCCCGCATGATCACCGGCGGCTGCTGGGTGACGGTGGTGTGCCCGATCCTGATGATCGCCAGCCTGCCCCTGGACGCGGCGCTCGACACCGTGCTGCTGCCCTACGACGCATTCCAGCCGGAGCGGCCCAAACGCAACATGCACGTGGATATGAAGGAGATTCCCGAGCACGACCTGCAGGCATTGCCCATCAGTGCCGAGGTGCAAGACCCGACGGCCCACACCCCGCCCATCACCCCCCAGGCTGATTGACCCCCTTCAGGCGGGCATGCGCCGTGCCTTGGCGCAACCGGCTACACCTGATCCGGCGCGCAAAACTGGGGCACCCGCTGCGCCAGGCGGCAACGTCGCCCCAGGCGATCCACCTGGGGGCGACCGAACAGGTAGCCCTGCCCCCACTCGCCACCACAGGCCGTGGCCAGGCCCTGGTCGGTGGCCGTCTCCACCCCTTCGATAATCACGCAGGGCGCCAGTGTCTTGCACAGTTGCACCAGGTGGCTGAGGGTCTGGGCGCTGTTGAGTTCGCTGCGGGCGCGCTGGATGTAGCCCTTGTCGATCTTGACGATGTCCGGCCGGGTCTGGCGGATGAACTCCAGGGTGCCCAGGCCCGCGCCGAAATCGTCGATGGCCACCCGGCAGCCCAGTTCGCGCAGGCACAGGACAAACTCGCTGGCCGCCTCGATGCTTGGTGGCGTGGCGCTTTCGGTGATCTCGATGACCAACCGCGCGGCCACGCCGGGGAAGTCCCGCAACTGCTGGATAATGGGGTACCAGAATGAATCGATGATCGCGCTCTGGGCCGAGATATTGCACCCCAGGCGCAGGCGTTCGTCCCGTTGCAGGCTGTCGATCACACAGAGCACCACGCTGCGGTCCAGCTCGCGCATCACTTGGTGTTTTTCCAGCAGCGCCAGGGGGTAGACATCCCCGCCCTGGGCATCGACATGGCGCAGCAGCCCTTCGTGGTAGAGCACCCGGCTGCTGTCGGGCAGCCACACCACCGGCTGGAATGCCAGCATCAAATGGCCCTCGGCCAATTCACGATAAAAGTCCTTGATGCTTTGCATGACAGATCCATAGGCAAGCCAACGACGCACCCTCGAACGCGGCACGACGAGCCCGCCGCCGCACTCGTCCAAGGGTCCCTGCCCAACCATGATCGACCCTGCCCGGGCCACCCGGAAGTGTTCCCGGATACCTTTCGCTTGTCCTCGGAAACCTGGGCCGGTGCTTATTCGTCTGCCGCCTTTTGTTTATTGCAATCATGCAAAAGGCCTCATCGATATCATTTAGCCACCAGTCCAGGAAGACCTATGCACAGAATGACCAGCGCCAGCTTTCGGGTGCTTGCCGATGTCATGAGAGAAGGCGGCGCGAATGTCGACGCCCTGCTCAGAACCTTCGGCAGCAGCATCCAGGACGTTGAGGAAAATCCCAAGGGCGTGAGGCTGGAACTGGTCTATCAAGTAATGCGCGAAGCCACCCGTCGCACCGGCAACCCGGACCTCGGGCTGCTGGCCTACAGCAAGGCCCACCCTGCCAACCTGGAAGCCCTGGGCTATGCGGTGATGTCTTGTGCGACCCTGGGGGCGGCGCTGCAGCGCCTGGTGGACTATCAGGCGCTGACCAGCAACGGCTTCTGCATGTGCCTGGAACGTAGGCCCGACGCATTGCAACTGATCGGCTTCGACGTCACCGCCGAGCCTTCGCTGATCCCCCGGGCGGTGATCGACGCCGGCGCCGCCCAGACCCTGGGCCTGCTGCACTGGCTGCTGCCCCAGCACAAGCCACGGCCGCTGGTGGCGGCCTTCACCTACCCCGAGCCTGCGGACACGCGCATGCTGCGCCGGCTGATGGGCGACAACCTGCAGTTCTGCGCGCCCCACAACAGCCTGACTTTCAGCAGCCAGGACTGCGCCATCGCCCTGCCCACCGCCGACCCGGCGCTGGATGTGCTGCACATGGAGTACGCCCGCAACCGCCTCAATGTGCTGCTCAGCGGCTCGATGACTGCGCGGGTGCGCCGCGCCCTGTCCGAATCCCTGGCCCAGGGCGCGCCCAGCGACCTGCCGCACATCGCCCAGGCAGTGGGGGTCAGCACCCGCAGCCTGCAACGCAGCCTGGGCCATGAAAACGTGCACTTCTCGGCGCTGCAGGACGAGGCGCGGCTGATGCTGGCCCACAGCTTTCTGCGCAACTCCATGCGCAGCGTCAAGTACATCGGCGCCCTGTTGGGCTTTCGCGACCAGAGCAGCTTTCACAAGGCCTGCCTGCGCTGGTTCGGCATGACCCCGGGGCGCTACCGCGAGCAGTGACAGCAACGCCGGGCAAAGGCTCGGCGCAAGGCGACAGGAGCCTGGATCAGTGGCTGGCTTGCAACTGCGGCTGCACTTGCGGCATGGCCGAAGAGTGGTGGTTGAGGATTTTCCACTGCCCGCCCAGGCGCTCGTAGAGGAAGGTGTAGCGGGCCTGGACCTGCTGTTTCTTGCCGTCGGCGGCAGTCAGGGTGAAGGTGTAGACGCCGCTGTCCATGGCCGCATCCGGGCCCAGGTGACGAATCTCCCGGTAGTTGACCTGGCCCACCGGCCGCGAGGCCATGAAGTGCTCGAAGTAGTCCTGGATCTGCGCGTGGGTGCTGCGCACCTGGTTGGAGACGGTGGGTTGCAGCACTGCATTGGCCGCATAGAGGCTGACCACGGCTTGCGGGTTGCCGGTCTGCAGGGCGCTGTTCCAGCGGTCGAAGAGGCTGGCGATTTCCCGGTCCTGCAGGTTCTGCGGCTGCTCGGCCACGGTGCGGTACACGTAAGGGGTGGCTTCCAGGGCCTGAGCCAGTGGCGCGCTCAGCACGAAGAACAGGGCCAGGGCGGTGCTTTTCAGTTTCATTCACGGACTCCAGTGGGTTTCAATGAGCCCCACTGTGCCCCGGGCCGTCGCCCCTGCCATCGGCCAACTGGAGCCCGCGGCCTATGCCATTTGGCAGATAGGCGCGATACCGGGCACGGGGGTCTAATACCCTGCCCCGAGCCACTGCACCGCCCCCACCCTGGAGTTTCCCGATGCCCAGCCCGCCCCTCGATCCCGCCAGCGCCCTGGCCCTGCGCAGCCAGTACCGGCAGTCGCAAAGCCGCGCCGCGCGCCTGCGGCTGCTGGTGGACACCGGCCAGGAGCTGCTGCAACTGCCCCCCGGACAGATGCGCCAGCGGGTGGTGCAGCGGGCCTGCGCCTTTGTCGCCATGGACCAGGGGCTGTTGCTGGAATGGAGCCGCGACGGCGTGGCCCACGCCAGCGCCGAACAGGGCCACGGCGAATGCCTGCAAGCCCTGCGCGCCGTGGCCGGGCAGGCCCAGTGGCTGGAGCGCCCGCTTGCGCAAACCGGGGTGCTGCGCGTACTGCTGCACCGCGCCGACGGCCAGCCCTTCGGCGCCCTGCTGCTGGCCAACAGTGTGCCCATCAGCGCGCCGGACAGCGAAGACCTGGAATCCCTGCAACTGCTGGCCACGCTGTTGGCCACGCACCTGGAAAACCAGCGCCTGCTGCAGGACCTGCAAGCCCGGGAGCGCAGCATGTCGGAGCTGGTGCAGCGCCTGTTCAGCGCCCAGGAGGATGAGCGCAAGCGCGTCGCCTACGACCTGCACGACGGCCTGGCGCAAACCCTGGCCGGGCTGCACCAGCGCCTGCAGGGTTTCGCCGGGCGTTGCCCGCCGCTGCCGGAGCCCCTGCACGATGAACTGCAGACCATCCTGCAACTGGCCCAGGGCTGCGTCGGCGAAGGCCGGCAACTGATCGGCGGCCTGCGCCCCCATGTGCTGGACGACTTCGGCCTGTTGCGGGCCATCGACCGCGAGGCCGACCGCCTGCGCGACGCCGGGCTGGCGGTGCACTGGCAGCAGCGCTACCCGGAGCGCCTGCCGGCGGCCCTGGAAATCGCCCTGTTCCGCATCGCCCAGGAAGCCATCAATAACATCCTCAAGCATGCCCGGGCCCACAGCGTCAGCCTGAACCTGGCCCTGGAAGCAGGCCAGGCGGTGCTCGGCATCAGCGACGACGGCGCAGGTTTCCAGCCGGCATCCGGCCAGGGCATCGAACAGTTGGGCCAGGTGGCCATGCAGGAACGCGCCCATTTGCTGGGCGGGCGTTTCACCTGCCACAGCCAGCCCGGCAGCGGCACGCGGATTCTCGCCCGCGTCCCCGTCCCCTCCCTGGAGCACGCGGTATGACAGCGGTGATACGCCTGGTCCTGGCCGACGATCATGAAGTCACCCGCACCGGCTTCATCGCCCTGCTGGCGGGCAACCCGGAGTTCGAGGTGGTGGGGCAAGCCAGGGATGGCGAGCAAGCCCTGGCCCTGTGCGAGCAACTGCGCCCGGACCTGGCCATCCTCGATATCCGCATGCCCCTGCTCAACGGCCTGGGGGCCGCGCGCCTGCTGCAACAGCGCCAGCCCGAGGTCAAGGTGGTGATCTTCACCATGGACGACAGCCCCGATCACCTGGAAGCTGCCATGGCCGCCGGCGCCGTGGGCTACCTGCTCAAGGACGCCAGCCGCGAAGAGGTGCTCGACGCCCTGCAGCGCGTGGCCCGCGGCGAAGAGGCGCTCAACAGTGCGGTCAGCGCCCGCCTGCTGCGGCGCATGAGCGAGCGCGGCAACGGCCAGGCGCCCCAGGCTCAGGCCCTGACTGCCCGCGAGCGCCAGGTGCTGGGGCTGGTGGCCGGCGGCTTCAGCAACCGCGAGATCGGTGAAAAGCTGGGCATCACCACCGGCACCGCCAAGGCCCATGTGGAACGAGTGATCGGCAAGCTCGGCGCCGCCGACCGCACCCAGGCCGCGGTGCGCGGCGTGGCCCTGGGGCTGGTGGCGCAACCTGCCGGGCAGTGGCCGTGAACCTGCTCAGCGCCCGGCGCTGGGCCGACCTGCCGCTGCGGGGCAAGGCGCTGGTGGTGATCTCCCTGCCACTGGTGATCCTGCTGCTGTCGCTGGTGCTGATCTACAGCACCGAGCGCCAGACCGCCCGCGCCGAGGAGGACGTGCGCCGGGTGCTGCTGGTGCAGGGCGATATCCAGGCGGTGCACACCCTCCTGGCCGAGGCCGCCGCCAGCGTGCGTGGCTACCTGCTGACCCGGCGCGAGGACTTTCTGCCCGCCTACCTCCAGGCCCGGCCGCAGATCGAGGCCGCGTTGCAACGCCTGGACCAGAATGTCCAGGACCCACGCATGCGCGACTACCTGCAGACCATCACCCCGCTGATCCGCACCAAGCTCGACGGCCTGGTGGCCCTGCGCAACGGCAGCCGCGACGACGCCGCCACGGTGACCGCGATCCTGATCGACAACAAGCAGGTACTGGACGTGCTGCGCGAGCAGATCAGCGCCATGCGCGTGCGCGAGGATGCGCTGCTGGCCGAACGTAGCGCAGCCGCCGCGGCGACCCGCATGCGCCTGCTGTTCGCCACCTTGCTGGCCGCCGGCTGCGGGCTGTTCGGCGCCATCGTCGCGGTGCTGTTGCTGTCCCGGGGCATCGTCACCCGGGTGCAGCAGGTACAGGGCAATGCCCAGCGCCTGGCCCTGGGCCAGCCGCTGCGCCCGCAAGCCCCGGAACAGGATGAAATCGGCCAGCTGGGCACGCGCCTGGTGGAGGCCGGGCAACTGCTGGCCGAGCGCGAACGGGCCCTGCGCGACAACGAGGAACGCCTGCGGCTGATCATCGACGGAGTCAAGGACTACGGGATCTTCGCCCTGGACACCGCAGGCCGGGTTACCACCTGGAACGTCGGCGCGGAACGGATCAAGGGCTACAGCGAGCAGGAAATCATCGGCCGGCATTTTTCCCTGTTCTACCTGCCCGAAGAATGCCCCCAGCACCCGGACATGGCCCTGCGCGAGGCCACCGCCCACGGCCACTACATGGAAGAGGCCTGGCGCTGTCGCAAGGACGGCAGCCGCTTCTGGGCCAGCGTGGTGATCACCGCGCAGTACGACGCCAGCGGCGCCCTGCGCGGTTTTTCCAAGATCACCCGGGACATCACCGATCGCCGTGCCGCGGAAATCGCCCTGGGCACCGCCCGCGAGGAAGCGGAAAGCGCCAGCCGCGCCAAGAGCGAATTCCTCTCGCGCATGAGCCACGAACTGCGCACGCCGCTCAACGCCATTCTCGGCTTCGCCCAACTGCTGGACATGGATTCCAGTGCCGGCCAGCGGCCCCAGGTCGGGCATATCCTGCGGGCCGGGCAGCACCTGCTGGGGCTGATCAACGAGGTGCTGGACATTGCCCGTATCGAGGCCGGGCGCCTGCCGCTGAACGTCGAGCCCATGGCCCTGGCGGCGGTGCTGCACGAAGCCCTGACCCTGGTGTCACCCATGGCCGCGGACGCCGGCATCACCCTGGCGCCGCTGCCGGAACTGACGGCGGACAGCGGCGTGATCGCCGACCGCCAGCGCCTGATCCAGGTGCTGCTCAACCTGCTGTCCAACGCCATCAAGTACAACCGCGCGGGTGGCCGGGTCAGCATCGACGTGGCGATCGAGGCATCGCGCCTGCGCCTGAGCGTGCTCGACACCGGCGCCGGCATCACCGCCGAGCGCCTGGAGCGCCTGTTCAAACCCTTCGAACGCCTGGACGCCGACCCCAGGGTCGAAGGCACCGGCCTGGGGCTGGCCCTGAGCAGGAGCCTGCTGGAAATGATGGACGGCAGCCTGGGCGTACAGAGCACCCCGGGCAGCGGCAGTTGCTTCACCCTGGAGCTGCCCTTCGTGCGCCTGGCCGCTGCAGCCGCCGTGGCGCCCTGCAACGCCCCGGCGCTGAACGTGCCGGCGCCACAGCCCGCAAGCCGCTACCAGGGCAAGGTGCTGTGCATCGAAGACAACCTGCAAAGCCTGGCGCTGATCGAAACCCTGCTGCAACGGCGCCCGGGCATCCGGCTGCTGTCGAGCATGCAAGGCCAGATGGGCCTGGACCTGGCCCGCCAGCACGCGCCGCAGATGATCCTGCTGGACGTCAGCCTGCCGGACCTGCCCGGCCTGGAGGTGCTGCAACGCCTGCGGGCCTCCAGCGCCACGGCCGACACCCCGATCCTGATGATCACCGCCGACGCCAGCGAACCGACCCGGCGCGCCCTGCTCGACGCCGGGGCCACGGCGATCCTGACCAAGCCCATCCACATCCCGGTGTTCTTCGCCCACCTCGATGCCTGTCTTCCGGAGCTCCCATGACTGCCGATCTGCGCATCCTCATCATCGATGACCAGCGCCCCAACCTCGACCTGATGGAACAGCTACTGGCCCGCGAAGGGCTGCACAACGTCCTCAGCAGCACCCAGCCGTTGCGCAGCCTGGAGCTGTTCAACAGCTTCGAACCGGACCTGGTGATCCTCGACCTGCACATGCCCGAGTTCGATGGCTTTGCCGTACTGGAACAGCTCAACCGACGAATTCCGGCCAACGACTACCTGCCGATCCTGGTCCTCACCGCCGACGCCACCCGCGACACCCGCCTGCGCGCGCTGGCCCTGGGCGCCCGGGACTTCATCAGCAAGCCCCTGGATGCCCTGGAAACCCTGCTGCGGATCTGGAACCTGCTGGAGACCCGAGCCCTGTACAAGACCCTGCGCACCCTGGTGCCCCCGGAGCGCATCGAACTGCTGCGCCCACCAAGAACCTAACCTGCCGTACCTGGCCCCACCCCCGCCCCCTGTAGCCGCTGCCGCAGGCTGCGGCTACAGGAAGCTCGGGGTGTCAGAGGTCGCGGAAGAACTCCCCCGGGGTGGCGTCGAATTGCTGGCGAAAGGCAGCGATAAATGCCGAGGTCGAGTCATAACCACAGGCCAGTGCCACATCGGTGACCCGCTCGCCCTGCTCCAGGGGAGTCAGGGCGCCCAGCAGGCGCAGGCGCTGGCGCCAGGCACGGAAGGTCAGCCCGGTGTCCTTGAGGAACAAGCGGCTGAGGGTCTTCTCCGTCACCCCGAGCTTCTGGCCCCACTGGCCCAGCGTCGTGGCCTGCTCCGGGTGCGCCTGCAGGCTGCGGTAGATCGCCCGCAGGCGCACGTCGTGGGGCAGCGGCAGCATCAGGTCCAGCTGCGGCGCGGCGGCCAACTGGTCCAGCAGCACCTGGGCCAGGCGCCCGTCGGCGCTGTCCTCGACATATTCCACCGGCAATTCACTGAAGGCGCGGATCAACTCCCGCAGCAGGCTGCTGACCGCCAACACCTGGCAGCTGTCCGGCGCCGCCCAGGTGGTAACGCTGCAATCGAGGTACAGGCTGCGCATCTCGGTGCGCGGCGAGCTGAACACCCGGTGCGGCACCCCGGCGGGAATCCACACCGCCCGTTGCGGCGGGGCGATAAAGCGCCCGCCGCTGGTCTGGATCTCCAGCACCCCGGCAATGGCGTAGGACAATTGCACCCACGGGTGGCTGTGGCGCCGGGTCAAGGCGCGATTGGGCAAGGATTCGGTGCGCCCGTACACCGGCCGCGGCAGGCTGGGCAAACCGGGAATACTGCGCCGGACGATCTTTTCATGTCCTTTAGGCGGCATTAACTGGCTCCTTGGCGTTAGTCGGTAAAACGCAGCCACGTTAGAGTCGCCCCACCGCACTTGGCAACCCCCGGATGATCCCGCTATGACTCGCTCGCGTCTTTTGCCCGACAACTTCACCCTGACCCTGATCGGCGTGGTGCTGCTGGCCAGTTTCCTGCCGGCCAGCGGCCAGGTGGCCATAGGTTTCAGCTGGCTGACCAACATCGCCATCGGCCTGCTGTTCTTCCTCCACGGCGCCAAGCTCTCGCGCGAGGCGATCATTGCCGGGGCCGGCCACTGGCGCCTGCACCTGCTGGTGTTCAGCCTGACCTTCATCCTCTTTCCCGTGTTGGGCCTGGCGCTCAAGCCGCTGCTGTCACCGCTGGTGGGCAACGACCTGTACATGGGCATGCTGTATCTGTGCGCCCTGCCGGCCACGGTGCAATCGGCGATCGCCTTCACCTCCCTGGCCCGGGGCAATATCCCGGCGGCCATCTGCAGCGCCGCGGCGTCGAGCCTGTTCGGGATCTTCCTCACCCCGCTCTTGGTGACCCTGCTGCTGAACGTGCACGGCGAAGGCGGCTCGACCCTGGACGCCATCCTCAAGATCAGCGTGCAGTTGCTGCTGCCCTTTATCGCCGGGCAGATCGCCCGACGCTGGATCGGCGCCTGGGTCGGGCGCAACAAGAACTGGCTGCGCTTCGTCGACCAGGGTTCGATCCTGCTGGTGGTCTACGGCGCCTTCAGCGAAGCGGTAAACGAAGGCATCTGGCACCAGATCCCGCTGTGGGAACTGGCCGGCCTGGTGGTGGCTTGCTGCATCCTCCTGGCGCTGGTGCTGCTGGCGTCGAGCTTTCTCGGCAAGCTGTTCGGCTTCGACCAGGAAGACCGCATCACCATCCTCTTCTGCGGCTCGAAAAAGAGCCTGGCCACCGGCGTGCCCATGGCCCAGGTGCTGTTTGCCGGCAGCACCATGGGCGTGCTGATCCTGCCCCTGATGCTGTTCCACCAGATCCAGCTGATGGTCTGCGCGGTGCTGGCCCAGCGCTACGCCAAGCGCCCGGAATCGGTGGCCGAGCTGATGGGCCAGGTCGACCCGTGACCTTTTCTGCAAGGCGGCCCGGCAGTTGGCCGGGCCTGGGCGCAGATGGCGATGAAGCGTGCGCAATGGCATGATGCCGCGGCGAAAATCATCAAGGACCGCTGATGTTTCCCCATCGAATTCAAGCCCCCAGCCAGGCCGACCTGGAACTGCAGGTTAGCGCCCGCCTGGGGGCCGATGACCAAGCCCAGGTCATCGTCCAGTTCGCCAAAGCCGAACAGTACGACGGCGAACTGCTGAGTCAGCTCGACACGCTCTGCGCCCGTTTCGGCGAGCGCCTCAATGTGCGTTTTTACAGCCACTATCCGGGCAGCGCGTTTGACGGCCGCACCTTGCTCGCCCTGCCCAATGTCCACTCCCTGAGCCTGGATTGCCTGGACACGCTGGAACACTTCGAAACCATTGGCAGCCTGCACAAGCTCAAGGATTTCGCCCTGCAAGTCATCAGCGCCGACCTGCCGGGCCTCTTGGCCCTGCCCAACTTGAGGGGGCTGCGAACGCTGCGCCTGTCCCTGGACAAAGGCCCGGCCATCGACCTCGCGCCCCTGGCCACCATGGCCGAGCTGCACACCCTGTCCCTCAGCGTGCAAAGCCATCACCTGGACGTACTGAGCCAGTGCCCGGGCATCCGCCACCTGGACCTGCACCGCATGCCGGCCAAGACGCCCCTGGGCATGGTCGCCGGCATGACCGGCCTGCACAGCCTCTCGGTAACCTTCGGCAGCCGTGAGCAGATGCCGGAGCTGCGCAATCCCCAGGTCAAGGAACTGGAGATCATGCGGGTGCGCGGCCTCAACCGCCTGGACCTGGATGGCTTTCCCCTGCTTGAAGTGTTGAAGATCGAGGACCAGGCGCAATTGAGCCAACTGGACCTTGGCGGGGCGCCGCCGTTGCGCAAGATGAGCCTGACCAACCTCAAGACCCTGGGGGAACTCAGCGGCCTGAAAACCTCGAACATCGCTGACCTGCGCATCATCAAGGCCCCACAGTTGGATCTGCTGGCACTGATCGACAGCCAGCTACCGCCCAGCGTGCAGCACCTCAAGCTGCTCAGTGGCAAACGCGCCGTGGACAAACAGCTCGAAGCCCGGCAACAGCAACGGGGCATCCCTGAACCCCGCGGCCCATATTGACCGCCGCCCTCTCGTAGGAGCGAGCTTGCTCGCGAAGAACCTCAACGATAACGCGCACTGGCAGGGGATAGGCGGCGCTTTGGAAATCATCGCGAGCAAGCTCGCTCCTACAGGTTCACCGCCCCTTCTGTGATCATCCGCACCCGTGGCGCGCATTGGCACTCCACGGCTGTGCTAACGTTTGCCAACCCCCAAGCTTGAAACCCTGCCCCATGTCCATCACTGAGAACCTCCTGGCCTTCACCCTGGCCGCCACGCTGCTGACCCTGACCCCGGGCCTGGACACCGCCCTGGTGCTGCGCACCGCCACGGTGGAAGGCCGGCGGCAGGCGCTGCGCGCGGCGTTGGGCATCAATGCCGGCTGCCTGATCTGGGGCGCGGCTGTGGCCTTCGGCCTGGGGGCCTTGATAGCGGTGTCGGAACTGGCCTTCAACCTCTTGAAGTACTGCGGCGCCGCCTACCTCGCCTGGCTGGGGCTGAACATGCTGTTGCGCCCGCGCCACTCGTTTGCTCCCACAGGCGCGAACAGCGACCCCGGCACCAACTGGTTTCTCAAGGGCATGCTGGGCAACGTGCTCAACCCCAAGGTGGGGGTTTTCTACGTGTCCTTTCTGCCGCAGTTCATTCCCCAGGGCCAGCCGTTGGTGGCCTGGACCTTCGGCCTGGTGAGCATTCACGTGGTGCTGGGGCTGGTCTGGTCGCTGCTGCTGATTGCCGCCACCCGGCCCCTGGCGGGTGTGCTGCAGCGGGAAAAGGTGATCCAGTGGATGGACCGCACCACAGGGATGATCTTCGTACTGTTTGCGGCTCGCTTGGCCCTGAGCAGGCGCTGAGAAGCCGTTCCCAGCCACCCCAACAAACTTACGAGATCACGCCAAGTCCGCCACTCAGGCTTGCGCCTCGCGCCGATACTGCTGCCACTCTTCCCAGCAATCCTCGGCCACCAGATCGCGATAGCCGCGCTCGTTTTCCATGCTCAGCGCAACCGCCGCGGGTAACGCGATACAGGCGGCGCTATCACGAATTTCCAGCACTTCCGCCTCGGTCAGGGGCGTGCCCTTGGTGTTCTCGGCATTCAGCAGCAACGCCACCAACGCGGGGACGAATACAAGGCAAAGCTGATCGGTCATGGCTCACTTCCAAGTGTGGGGCAAAGGCCGGAAAGCCTACACACATCGCCCCCATACAGCCATCGAGCGCGGCCGGACATGGCCCATTCACCCCTCGGCTAGCACCGCGCCCCGCTCCTCCAGCAGCTTCACAAAACTGCTCAAACTCTGGGACACGGTGCCGCGCCGCCAGACCAGCCAGGTGCGCAGGAAGCGAAAACGCGGGGACAACGGCCAGACGCTGACCGTGGCGCAGCCGGGCATGCTTTCCAGCATGCTGCGGGGCATCAGCGCCAGCCCGGCGCCGGCGCTGACGCAGGCCAGCATGCCGTGGTAGGACTCCATTTCATGGATCTTGCCCGGCACCGCGGCGTCCTGGGTGAACCAGCTTTCGAAGTGATGACGGTAGGAGCAGTTGGCGCGAAAGGCGTAGATGCTTTCGCCGTTGACCTCCCGCGCCCGGGTAATCGGCGCATGGCCCAGCGGGGCGATCAGCACCATTTCCTCCTCGAACACCGGCAGCCCTTCCAGGGCCGGGTGGCGCACCGGGCCGTCGACGAAGGCGGCCACCAGGCGGCCGGACAGCACGCCGTCGATCATGGTCCCGGAGGGGCCGGTGGACAGGTCCAGTTCCACCTTGGCGTACTGCTGGTTGTAGGCCGCGAGCAGCGCCGGGATGCGTACCGCCGCCGTGCTTTCCAGCGAGCCCAGGGCGAACGGTCCCTGAGGTTCCTCGCCGGCTACGGTCAGACGCGCCTCGGCCACCAGGTCGAGAATGCGCCGGGCGTAGTCGAGGAAATTCCAGCCGGCGGGGGACAGGCGCATGCGGCTCTTCTCGCGGATAAACAGCTCCACCCCCAGGTCCTGCTCCAGTTGCTTGATCCTGGTGGTCAGGTTCGACGGCACCCGGTGGATCAGTTGCGCGGCGGCGCTGATGCTGCCCTGCTCGGCAACGGCCTTGAAAATTTCCAGCTGGACCAGATCCACGGTATTCTCCAAACGTGAACGACTTGCTCAATATTATTCAGTTTTCAGCAAAGATCCAGCGCCGTAACCTGCTGCCATTCCCACCCGAGCAGGACGGTGCCATGAGCCTTGTTTCCAGCCACACCCACGCCTTGTCGATCAACCCCGCCACTGGCGAGCAGATCGGCGCCTACCCCTACCACTCCGAGGCTGAGCAGGACGCCGCACTGAGCCGTGCCGCCGCCGGTTTCGCCCAGTGGAAGCGCCAGAGCATCGCCGAGCGCGCCAGCCGCCTGAACGCACTGGCCCAGGCCCTGCGGGACAACAACGAGGCCATGGCCCGCATGATCAGCCTGGAAATGGGCAAGCCCCTGCCCCAGGCCCGGGGCGAAATCGAAAAGTGCGCTCAGCTGTGCCTGTGGTACGCCGAGCACGGCCCGGCCATGCTGGCCCCGGAAGCGACCCTGGTAGAAAACGACAAGGCACGCATCGAGTACCGGCCACTGGGCCCGATCCTCGCGGTGATGCCGTGGAACTTCCCCATCTGGCAGGTGCTGCGCGGCGCGGTGCCGGCGCTGCTGGCGGGCAACACCTACGTGCTCAAGCACGCCCCGAACGTCATGGGCAGCGCCCACCTGCTGCTGGACGCCATGCAGCGCGCCGGTTTCCCTGAAGGGGTGTTCGAGCTGCTCAACGTCACCCCGGACGGCGTATCCAGCGCCATCGCCGACCGCCGCATCGCCGCCGTAACCCTCACCGGCAGCGTGCGCGCCGGCATCGCCATCGGCGCCCAGGCCGGCGCCGCGCTGAAGAAATGCGTGCTGGAACTGGGCGGTTCCGACCCCTTTATCGTGCTCAACGACGCCGACCTGGACGAAGCGGTCAAGGCCGCGGTGATCGGCCGCTACCAGAACACCGGCCAGGTCTGCGCCGCCGCCAAGCGCCTGATCATCGAGCAAGGGGTGGTCGCGGAGTTCACCCGCAAATTCGTCGAAGCCACCCGCGCCCTGGTGATGGGCGACCCGCTGGCCAGCGACACCTACATCGGCCCCATGGCCCGCTTCGACCTGCGTGACGAACTGCACCAGCAGGTCCAGGCGACCCTGGCCGAAGGCGCCACCCTGCTGTTGGGCGGCGACAAGGTCGAAGGCGCCGGCAACTATTACCCACCCACGGTGCTGGCGGGCGTCACCGAGCAGATGACCGCCTTCAAGCAGGAACTGTTCGGCCCGGTGGCCGCCATCATCAGCGCCCGGGATGCGCAACACGCCCTGGAACTGGCCAACGACAGCGAATTCGGCCTCACGGCGACTATCTTCACCCAGGACCTGGAACGGGCTCGGCAGATGACCGACGAACTGGAAACCGGCGGCGTGTTCATCAACGGCTACAGCGCCAGCGACCCCCGGGTGACCTTTGGCGGAGTGAAAAAAAGCGGCTTCGGGCGCGAGCTGTCGCACTTTGGCGTACGCGAATTCTGCAACGCGCAGACGGTGTGGCTGGACCGCCGTTGAGGCGCGGTGGCCACGTCATAGGCTGAAGGCCACGGTGAAAAGCGGACCTGGATCAGGTCCGTTTTTAAATCGGATAGAAGCCGGCTCTGGTGCGAACCAGAATCTTCCTAATGAAAAGCGCCGTTTTTTTCATTCTTTTAAGAATTTTCTTGAAGCAAGCAAGCCTGCCTCATTCTTATGATGCTGCTCTTTGGCATTACTCTGAGGTCCGCTATGTGCTCCTCCCTGCAAAAGTTCATCGTTCGTCTTCCAGGCGACCTGCACAACCAGCTCAAACACATTGCCAAACGAGAAAACCGCAGCATGAACAATGAAATCGTCGACCGGCTGGAAAAGTCCCTGGTCGTCGATGAAACCCGTGAGATGAATGAGAAACTCATCAGCCTGCTGCTGCGCAAGGTCGATTCCCTGGAGGAGCGGATCAAGTACCTGCAGATGGGCCACCCCGAGCCCGAGCAGGATTGCCCACCGCCGTGTTACGCAAGGACTTGAAGCGGCCACTCCCGCCACGCGATCTTCTGCCTCTCCCGTCTTTACCCCCTCGCTGCAGCTTGTATGATGGCGCCTGCCCGACAGTACCCAGCGGCAACCGCCAGGCCCTGGCCTGATGCCCGCAGGGCTCCCCCGCTGTTCCTCACTACACACGCAGGTCGACGCTCCTAGCCTTCCCAGGAACCTCCCCCGGCTTCTGCCATGGGGCCGCGTCGCCTTCTAGGATTGTTCATGAGCCCGATTCACCCGACTGCCCCCGCGCGCACCTGCAGCTCAGCGTTGCCCCTCAACCGCCTGACCCTGGGCCTGCTGCTGGCCGGTAGCAGCGCCGTGACCAACGCCGCGGGCACCCAGTTGCCGACCCAGACCGTCAGCGGCGAAGAGCCCTACGGCTATCGCGTCGACAGCGCCTCGGTGGGTGGTTTCAGCGAAGCGCCCTTGCTGGATACCCCGGCCTCCATCAGCGTGATCAATGAAGACATGATCCTCGACCAGCAGGCCCGGCTGCTCAGCGACGTGCTGAAGAACGATGCCTCGGTAGGCCAGAGCTACGCGCCGGTGGGCTATTACGAAAACTTCGAGGTGCGCGGCTTCTCGCTGAACGCGGCCAGCAGCTACAAGATCAACAACCGCACCATCACCGGCGAGCAAAACGTCGCCCTGGAAAACAAGCAGCGGGTGGAATTGCTCAAGGGCCTTTCCGGCCTGCAAAGCGGGGTCAGCGAGCCCGGCGGGCTGATCAACTACGTGACCAAGCGGCCCACGGACATTCGTTCGGTGACCGTTTCCACCGACGACCGCGGCAGCGGCTACCTGGCCACCGATGTCGGCGGCTGGTTCGGCAGCGAACAGCAGTTCGGCCTGCGTGCCAACCTGGCCCATGAAGACCTGCACTCCTATGTCGAGCACACCAACGGCCAGCGCGACTTCGCCTCCCTGGCCCTGGACTGGAACATCAGCCCCGACGCCCTGCTGCAACTGGATATCGAATACCAGAACAAGCAGCAGCGCTCGGCCCCGGGCTATCAACTGCTGGGCGGCTCCAGCCTGCCCCACCACGCCTCGCCGAAAAGACTCCTGGGGCACCAGAGCGGGTCAAAGCCTGTGACCAATGAATCGCTGAACATCGGTGGCAACTTCGAGTACCGCTTCAACGACGACTGGAAGGGCAACCTCATTGCGTCGCGCAGCAAGGTGGTGATCGATGACTACAGTTCATTTGCCTGGGGTTGCTACGGCTCGACCAGCTGCTCCAGCGTCAAGGTGCCCAATTACTTCAGCCCCGAAGGCAACTACGACATCTACGACTTCCGCAGCCCCGACGACACCCGGCGCAACGATGAAGTGCAGGCGGTGCTCAATGGCCGCTTCGACGCAGCGGGCCTAGGCCATGAGTTGACGGTGGGGACCAGTGCGTTCCGTCGAGTGTTGAACAAACGTGAAGCGATCAATGAGTCATTCGGTAGTGGCAACATCGACAACGAACCGGAAGATCATCCTCGCTCCACTGAAGACCTGCGTGACTCCCACAAACGCCTCGACAGCCGCCAATACGGCCTGTTCCTCAGCGACCGCATCAGCTTCAACGAACAGTGGCAGACCGTCCTCGGCGGACGCGAAGTACGCCTCGACGAAGAGAGCTTCGACAAGGACGGCGTGCGCGATCGCCACACCCAACGCTATGTATTCCTGCCCCAGGCCGGGCTGATCTACAAACCGATCAGCGAACTGTCGCTGTACACCCAATACAGCAAGGGCTTGAGCCTGGGCGGTCAGGCGCCCTGGTTCGCCAACAACAGTGGCGACACCCTGGCCCCCACTATCTCGCGGCAGATCGAAGCCGGGGTCAAGTACGACTGGCAGCGCATGAGCTTTACCGCCGCCCTGTTCCAGATGCGCCAGGCCTACCAGTACTCGCGCCCCGATGCCTCCGGCGGTTTCACCTACGTCCAGCAGGGCCAGCAAAAGAACACTGGCCTGGAGCTCTCCGCCAACGGTTGGGCCACCCAACGCCTGCAGATTGCCGCCAGCGTCGCGGCGATCCGCTCCCGGGTCGAGGGCACCGGTACCCCGGCCTACGAGGGGCACCAGACCCTCAACGTCCCGCGCCTGCGGGCCAGCCTGCAGGGCGACTACGCCCTGCCCTGGCTCGACGGCCTGGCCCTGCTGGGCGGCATGCAATACAGCGGCAGCCAATACGCCGACCGCCAGGGCAACGTCGCCACCGGCGCCTACGCCATCTTCAACATCGGCAGCCGCTACAGCACTCGAATTGATGGCTACGACACCGTGTTCCGCCTGACCGTGGACAACCTGTTCGACAAACGCTACTGGCGCGATGCAGGGGAATACATGGGCGACGACTACCTGTTCCAGGGCGCGCCGCTGACGGCTCGGTTGAGTGCTTCAGTGAATTTCTGATGCAGACGGCCCCTACCTGCCTCTCCCGTAGGAGCCGGCTTGCCGGCGAAGGCGATCTCGGGGCCCCTTCGCTGGCAAGCCAGTGACTATGCGAATCTGTCAGGCATGCACAAAAAAGCCGGTCATCAAGACCGGCTTGTCAGCGCCTGGTCTGCTCGCCATCAAACCGGCTGCAAAGCCCGCAAGGCTTCAGGGTACTGGCTGGCCACACGCAGCAGCGTTTGAGCCGCGCCTGTCGGCTGGCGCCGGCCTTGCTCCCAATCCTGCAGTGTACGCAGGCTGACCCCCAACAGCGTGGCAAACGCACTCTGAGAGAGCCCCACCTTAGCCCGGGCCTCTGCCGCCCCTGACAGTTTTACCACCGTTGCACGCGCCGCCTTGCCGGCTTTCATCTGGCCCACCGAAGTCAGCAAATCCTTCTGAAACTGCTGCAGTTCATGGTCCATGACTGATTCCCTCTTTCAATTGATTCAGAAAGCCGATGGGCAGATTGTCTAACTTCGCCTTGGTGTAGACGATCAGCAACCAAATAAGACCTTCCGAAAGCAGGTTGTAGTAGATGACTCGTGTGCCGCCGCGCTTGCCGATGCCACTGCAAGACCAGCGCACCTTGCGCAGCCCTCCGGTACCGGGGATGACGTCTCCAACCCATGGGTCTGCGACCAACCAGGTGATGAATTCCAAGCGCTCGGCGTCATTCCAGATCGGCTCGGCGTAGCGCTTGAAGACCTCGGTTTCGATAACGGTATACATGGCTCCACCATCTACGGCAAGGCCGTACAGACGAACAGGCAGGCATTCGTCCGACACAACCTGCTGGCGCTGGAAAGACCAATACCCCTGCCGCAACCAGGCATCGCAAGGGGTGGACGTTTGATCTACTCATCACCGAGGGTGGCCGCAATCATCGAGGGCAGCCACTGCTTACCGAAAATACAGATTTGCCTTACAGGCTCGGAGCCGATTTACCGGCGAAGGTGTCCTCAAGAGAGCCGTGGTAAGCCAAGGCGCGTCACTCTGCAATGACTCGAAGCTGCCAACCTGCTTGATCGGTTACTTGGTCGCTCTGGCGGCAGCCCCAAGGAGGATCACACGTCCAACCACCAGTTCAACAGCGTCTCGTCCTCATCGTCATCGAGGTTTTTATAGACATTGGCGTAGTACCACTGGATCCCGGTTTGCTCGCGGAAGCGATCGAACACCGCGTTGATACGGTCCATGCCATTCCTCGCGGGAACAGTGAATGACAGGTTCCCCTCGAACAGCCCATCCAGGGTTCCGCCCAGTTCACCAGCGACCTCGTTTTCAAGCGCACTGATCACCGCCGGATCAATGTCATCGGCATAGATCTGAATGCAGAAATTCCCGCCGCGCTTCAGCACTTGCGCCGGCGCATCGGGATTGCGGATGGAAACGATATCGCCCCGCGCCAGGTTCTGCGCCAGCCCCGGCGAGGACAGCAACTCGTAGGTATGCTCATCGATCCGGCGCGCCAGCAACTCCTCGCGAACGGCGCCATCGTCATCGGCCATGTACACCTGAATCAGCACAGGGGATTGCTTGTCATCCATACGAGGCTCCACAGTTTCCAGGTTCAACACCTGATCCTTGTTCTATTACCCAAGGCTTCCATCCCCTGCCTCAAGGCAACGGCTCAAAGCGCCCACTGCCCGCGTTCCACGCAAACCCCGGCAACTTGCAGTCCTGAAAGCCAATCCGCAGCTGCTCCCCCTCAGCCTGCACCTGCAAGGTATCCACCCCCAGGTTGCGACACCCCGGCGCCGCAACCGCCAGGCTCTGCAACAACTTGCCATTGGCCTTGTCCATCACCTCCACCGTCGTGATCCGCTGATCATTGCCCGGCATCGGCACCTGGAAATACCAGCGTTTGGTGGAAGCACTCTGCAACAGCGTGGTGACCGGCTGCGGCCACGAGCGATCCGAATCCACCAGGCCCACCAGCTTCAGCGCAATGGGCAAGGTCTTGCCCGTGCGGTAACTGGTCCAGGTGCCGCGCACCTGCTCCTGCTGGCGGGAGTTCATCAAGTCATTGAACTGCAGACGCGCCACCGGCAAGCCCTGCTCGTCCAGCTCATCCATGGCCAGCGTCTTGTTGCTGTAGCTGAAGGTCGGCTTGAGGCGGATCGGCGTGCGATAGCGCTGGTAGGCATAGGTGCCCTGGTAGACCGCATTCTGGCTGCCCAGGGTCAAGACAATCGCCTGCTTGCCCAAGGTCCCCTCATACACCCCGTGGGACGCCTGCGCCGGCAACAGCCACAGCACCAACACCAGCACCACCAGCCCCCGAGCAACATCAAACCCGCGCATCAGAAACGCTCCTCGCCCGACGACAGATATTCCAGCCGATCGGGGGTGATCACCCGGTAATAATCCCAACGCCGAGTGCGCTGGTCGTAATTGATAAAGTCCTGCTTGCTGAACTCCATCTGCCCACTGGGGGAAAAGCGCAGATCCCCCTCCACCGCGAACTGCTCCAACTGCGGATGGCGCAGGTATTCCCGGCGCTCACGGTTGTACAGGTAGTACTGAGTGGGCGAGCACCACAGCCGGCCATCCGACTCCGCCAGGCGATAGCCCTGGGCCTGAAAATCAATCCGCGCCTCGGCCTGGAAATGCCCGAAAGTCAGCGTCCTGGTACCGACCGGCGACAGGCACCACTGCCCACTGATCTCCTGCACCCGCCGCCCGGTGGTGCGGCTCATCACCCGAATACTGTCCACCCGCGCCACCTCCTCCCCGGCCTTGCGCGCGGCATGCACACTGAAATAGAAATCCCGATCGAACACCGGCTGCAGCAACTCCCCCTCAAACGCCTCCCGCTGACTGTCGCCAAAGCGCGTCACCCGCTGCAACTGCAACGGCTGCTGCGTGCCCGTGCGCAAATCCACCAGACTGCCCTGCAGCGCCTCTGCCCCCTCGGCGAACGGCTGCAACGACACCGCCGTCGCCGGCAGGGTCGGGTTGTCCATGATGTTGATCAAGAGCGCGGAGCCAGGGTGGAAAGGGGTGGATTCCAACGCCATGGGCAAGCGCTCGGACTCGGAGAACCAATAGCCGGACATGCCGCCGCCGTATTGGGAGTCGTAGGTGAGCGCCAGTTCAACCGGGGTGTCGCCGAGGGTGCCGCGGTAGGTGGTGGTGGGGTTGGCTTGGGCGGTGGGGGTGATGAGCCCGAGGCCGAGCAAGAGTGCTGCGGTCAGGCGGAACAGGAGGTGTGGCAGGTGACGCTGTTGGCCAGCCCTTGTTTGCGTGCTGCTGCCAATGGGCTGGGTCATGCCTGCGTTCCTTGCGGTGGGGAAAAGGGGCGCAGGATAGCAAAATCGATTGAAGGTCAGATGGATTTGCCGAGGCCTGGGCCAATTCTGAAATTGTCCAACAGGCTGTTGGACAATTGCCGTGGGGCCCCCACTCTGCTGCCGATTACCAAGCTGAAAGGCCCATACAGTTAGGGTCAGGCACAGCGGATATGAATTCCCTGGAGAGTTCAGTCGGTCCTTACTCGCAATAGAGACCGTTCCTACAGAAGCGCCATTGTCCCGGACCTGCCCTGTACCTATAGTTTTCTCGTTCGCTGAATTTTGTCAGCGGCAGGGTTTCGCAGCCCAACAGAAAAGTCGAACTACACCGTCCAAGCCAACTCAGGCACACTTCGCCTGCGTTTCGTTTTATGGCGGCTGTACGTGGGAGACCTCCGGGTCTGCCGGGTTTGTTCTTTTCCTCGGTCTGCGAACCCGCGTACAGCTGCCACCCAGTTGATTCGCAGCAACAGGTGGCAACTTTTCTATTCTTGAAAAGGATGACGCCATGAATACTCAAGATCTGTCCGAACGATTTATTCCCATGACCCCAATCGCCAGCGATGGGCCGGTGCTGTTTATTGATAGCCATGCGCCATTGGTGGACCTACATGCGTGCGCTAATGAGCGCTTGCTCACCGCACTAAAATATCTAAATCTAATAGCTTGCGCTGCATGGCGAGACTCTAACGAAAATGACATTAACGTTACCGCCAACACCGCAAGACTATTACTTCAAGATGCACAAGACCTATTAACAACCATTAAAATACGCACAAACTAAAACCCTTTCATATAAAGCCGATCAAAAACGGCTTTATATGAAACCCCTTAAAACACAACCCCCTCAAAAAAATTTAAAACACTATTTAAAGGCAGCACAGCACCATAAAAACTTCAACCCATCATAAAATGCCCAAACCAGAAGACACTAGATCAACGACACATCCCCACGCCACAAAGAGCAAAAAAAACCACCCCAAAAAAAATCAAGTACAACCACAAAATACACTCACTAAAAGCCTGTCACTTCAAAAAATACAGCAATTAAGCACCAAAAGCTCACACCTAAAAAAATCATAACAACCAACTTATTTCGTCAACAGCCCTTCCCATACCAGACAACGCAACACATATAAAATCTCAATAGTTTCAATGTATAACGGCCACTCTGGTTATTGACAATCAGACTGTACAACTCACATACAAATCGACTAGTACATACAAAAAAATATAGCCCCCCTGGGAATAGCACCCTCACACAGCTAAGAAAAGCACGAAAAAATCCAGAATTTTAAGTAAAAGTCCTCTTCCGAGAGCTCTCACTTGCTGCTAAATTATACACCTATGGTTGTTGGCTGCTTGCAGGAAAAACCTCATATTTATGGCTAAACTTGCGGCCACTTGTGTACTGTTTTTAGCATCTACTCAAACAGCTTTTAATGGGAAATTTTAGGAGGGATCCGTGAAAAAGGTTCCGTTTAATGTATCTGCTAGGACTGCGCGCCTCATAGGTCGAGAGAACGTCTCGTCTGCAGAAGGTGCACTGATAGAGTTAGTAAAAAACAGCTACGATGCTGACGCCAAAACATGCGTAGTTTACTTCGACGATTTATTTGCCGAGCTACCAAGATCCACCACACAAGATCATCTAGAAAAAATAATAACCCTTGTAAACACGCCAGAACTATCAGCATGTTATGAGCGACAACTATTTGAAGATGAATGGATATTCTCTGAACGACTTTACAATGCGACCTTCAGCAAAGAGCAACGAATAAAAATCGAGGAAACTCTACTCAAATCCGTCAAGCTTTATATACTTGACGATGGCGATGGCATGCAAGAAGACGTTATCGAAAAAGCCTGGATGACGATCGGCACTGATAATAAACATCAAAACTACTTCTCTGAAAAAACTGGCAGAATAAAATCCGGAGCAAAAGGAATAGGTAGATTTGCATTAGATCGCCTTGGAGAGAGATGCACACTTTTAACAAAAACTTATGAATCCATATTCACTCTAGCCTGGCAAGTTGATTGGAGCGATTTCGACCAACAAGGCGCAACTATTGACAAAGTTAATGCAGAGCTTGGCACCTCTAAAGTTTCATTGGCAGAAAACCTAGAAACCCTACAAAACAAAAACATAGATCTTCTAGAACTTTATCGCCCCGAAAAGGGCACCCATATTGCTGTATCGGCCCTACGAGACACATGGACTAAAGAATATATAGAACGCATATACAAGGAATTAGAAACTTTGGTTCCTCCGACCGAAATCGGTCACTTCTCTATCTTCCTATTCAGCAGAGCACACCCAGAATACTTTGGGAAAGTAGAGCCGGCCATATGTGAGGACTATGACTACAAAGTACATGCTGAGATGAACAGCGACGGACTAGTTTCGTTCAACTTTAATCGACACGAAGCAGATCCAGAGAGAATAACCAAAGAACTTCTAGAAAGAGACTATTTTAAAAATCATAAAATATCCAAAGAAGACCTTTGCAATAGAACATATAGATATTCAAAAAACATAGCCGAATTAATTCCTGGAATAACCGAACACAAAGAAAACATCCACAGTGTAATTGGCCCATTCGAATTTACGTTCTACTTCTTAAAGAGACAAAGTGAAAAAAATGACATCGCAACTTTTCTGCATCGCCCATACGATTCTAATATAAGAAAAAAATGGCTTGATCATAATAGTGGCATTAGAATTTATCGCGACAATTTTCGTGTTAGACCTTACGGAGAAATAGGTAAGTCTTCGTGGGATTGGCTCAGCCTAGCCGGTAGACAGGCTGGAGATCCTTCATCCTTGCGAACAGGTCGATGGAAAGTAAGCCCTAACAATATTTCGGGCGCAATTAATATTTCCCGAATAAGCAACCTTGGTCTAGAAGATAAATCCAGCCGTGAAGGCATGCGCGAAAACGAAAGCTTCTTGATATTTACAAATCTGATCGAAACAATAATCAAAGAGTTCGAACAAGACCGCAGTAACATTTATAGCGAAATTTACAAATACTCAGAATCGCTAATAGACAACCCAACTGATGAGCACTTAAATCTAGACCAAGAAGCTGACGCAGAAACACTAGCAAAGAAAATCTTTGAAACAATAAAGACAGAACCACTCAAAGTAAAGAATGATTCTGACAAGTTAGCAGTTGCGCTTCTTAAAGCGAAAGCACGATATCGTGAGACCGACGATAGACTGGAGGAAATGAAGCGCGAAAACTCTCTCTTACGGGTTTTCGCATCGAGCGGGCTAACAATCGCAGCATTTACACATGAACTCGATGGCCTAAATGCGAAACTTGGAGGAAGGTTTGACCAACTCCGAGAGTTATTAAATGCTTTCATCGCATTATCAAGCGATGCTCGAGCTGATGTGCCAGCTTATAAAAATCCATTCCGTCGGATAGAGACATTACGACGTGACGATGAAAAAATAAAAAACTGGATCAAATACTCTCTTAAAACTATTAGAAAAGACAAGCGAAACCGAAAAAAAATAAACCTCAACACATATTTTGAAAACCTACGCGAAGAATGGAATAGTACATTAATAGATCGCCAAGTCAAAATACACATATCAACCAACGACGACTCAGCCTCATTAAAGGCATACGAAATTGACTTGGACTGTATCTTTAACAATCTAATCATCAATTCAACCGAGGCCTTCAAAAGGGATGGTTTTAGCGGAGAGCGAAACATCCACATTGGTGTAATTGATGAACTAGAATCCATCACATTCAAATACAGCGACAGTGGACCTGGGCTTTCTTCAGACATCAAAAATCCTAATGATATCTTTACCGCCACTTACACTACAAAAGTTAACAAACAAGGACAACAAGTTGGTACAGGGTTAGGAATGTGGTTAGTAAATAAAACAATAGAAGAATACGCCGGCAACATAAACATTAGAAAAGCCAATGGATTTTCACTCGACATGGAGATTAAAAAATGACTAAAGGAAGAATAATTTACGTAGACGAAGATATCGATGACATCGAGCTTTTCCAGCAGTTCATCGATGAAAGATTCGACTTAAAAATCATAAAGATAGAAAATGATGACGAGTTAGACCTTATTGTCGACGATATCCTTGGCATGCAAAGCGATGCACTTATAACTGATTATCTATTAACAGAAAAGGCTCGCGTAAAGTTCAATGGTCAAATATTAATCGAAGCAATTCAAGAGCGAAACAAACATCTTCCATGCTTCCTCTTAACATCACACGCACCAGACGCATTAAATGCAACACATGACGCTAGACTCGTACAGTCAAAAAGCATCCCTTTCGGCGGAAACGACCTAGAAGAGCACAAAACTCTTTTCCTGACACAAATAGAAAAAGTAATAAAAAACTTTAAGGAAAATCGCAACAATATAGTCTTGGAGTTCGAAGAGCTTAGCCATATAGATCCAAGTCAATTAACAGCATTACAGAAGCAACGTTTTCTGGAATTAGATGACCTATTAGATTCTTATGGATTCTCATCTAACCCCATCCCAACAAAATTAAAAGAAGACACTCACATCAATCTTCTTTCCAAACTAGTTGAAGACATCGACAAACTCATCGGAATGAAAAAATGAACAACTTTCATCCCATACACTATAAACCGCCTACTCGCCGAACAGACATTAAACAAAAGGCAAAATATACGTCCTACAAGATCGAACTGCGCACTGACTTCTCAAAAAAATGCGGTTACTGCGGTACAGCTGATTACTACTCCGGTGGGCAGCGTGGTTTTCACATTGACCACTTTGCGCCTAAAGTAAAATTTGTTCATCTGACACACGAATACACTAATCTAGTTTACTGCTGCCCGATATGTAATCTCGGAAAAAGCGATGATTGGCCTGGCGACGATCCACAGATATCTTATGTTGGAAACGTCGGATATGTTGACCCCTGCCTCCCAACATATACAAACCATCTTATGAGAAATCAAGCAGGTCAGATAGTTGCCCTAACTGAATTAGGTGAATACATACACAAAAAGCTAAAACTAAACCTTAAACGTAGACAAATATGTTGGCTTATCGATAAAATGGAAAGTCAAATGCAAACACTCCGCGAGATGATTGCTAATGACGAGCATAACCTTGAACTGCTAATAGCATTTCACTCAATTGGAAACCAATACCTTGAACATATCGGAATACTAAAGAGTGAGTAACAACTTACTACAGGCCGTAGAAATATCTAGAGTCACTGCCCGAGACAAAATCTCTGAGACCATAAAAAAACTAGAGGAGCAGTACTTCACCCCCGCTAGAGTCGCTCAGATAATGGCACGTCTTTTTACAGCCCAAAAAAATAGATCTCTGACGGTTCTTGATCCATGCTCAGGAGTAGGAAATCTAGCCGCAGCGGTTTATCAGTACGGCGTAACTAACAGAGAAAATCAAAGCCTAACCCTAATAGAGCGTGACCGTTTTCTATACGAATCTTGCAAAGAAAACTTTAGATCATTAAATAACTTCACCATTTTCAACAAAGACTTCTTTGAGGTATCAGAAAAACTACCTAAATTCGACCGTATAATTTTAAATCCACCATATGCAAAGTTAAAATCCGACACTGAGCTGGCCAAAAACTGCATTATTACACTTGGCCATTCAGAACCAAATCTTTATTCAGCATTTATCTCATACTGCTTGAATCTCTTAACTTTTGATGGAGAGCTTGTGGCAATTGTGCCTCGCAGCTTCTGCAATGGCGCACTATTTAAAAATTTCAGAAAAAATATATACGATAACTTTTATCTCAATGAGTTCTACTTATTTGAATCAAGAAAAATCTTCTCAGACTCAAATGTTCTGCAAGAAGTAATAATCCTGAAAATTAGCCGTAAAAATACAAAAAAAATCAAAATAACTCATGAGAACAAAGAAGGAAAAACAAGTAACAATAGCGTCTCGACAAATAATGTAATTTTCCCAAATGATCTCAATAGAGTCATTCACATTCCGATGGCAGAAGGCGATAAAAAACTTTTGTCGAGAATTTCAAAATTTCAGAATACTCTTGAAAGCTTAGGATTAAGAGCTTCAACAGGAAAAGTTGTAGATTTTCGTTGCGAAGACCTATTAAACAAAAACAAAACATCAACAAATGTGGAGCTTATATACCAAGACAACATCGCCTTTTCTGAAAACATCAAGTTTCTAAATGATAGCGCAAAATCTCGCTTTATCGAAATCAACAATAAAAGTAAAAACTTATTACTTCACAAAAACAATTATATCCTAGTAAGAAGAATTTCTTTCAAAGAATCACCTACAAGGATCATTGCCTCACCTCTTTTAAAAGAGCAATTCCCAAGTGAGCTCATTGGAATTGAAAACCATGTTAACTACATATGGGGCCCAAAAAGAAACATAACAAAAAGCCTCTGCATTGCTTTATCCGCATATCTTTCAAGCAAAACAATTGACCAATATGTCAGGCGCTTTTCGGGCCATACTCAAATTAATGCGACCGACCTTAATTCTTTACCCATCCCAAGAATAGAGGCCCTGGAGAGTTTTTATTTAGAAAATAACTCACTTACCCTCCCGCAATTAATAGAAGTTTCTGACAAATACTTTTTTAAGTGACAGTTATAAGAGACTCTTTATCAGCATAAAAACAAACTATTTTCACCCAATCTTTCCTTTAATACGCAGCAGAAAATGGAAAACACCTGCTGCGTTCACATAAATTTGTATATGCCGCCTACTCAATATCGTTCTTTACATTCCGATACAACATCAACCGCGCCCCCTCATGCATCCCCCGCGTCAACTCCAGCAACCGTTCAAACTCCTGCGGATGTTCCTGCGCCACATCCTCACGCGGTGTGTTTGACGCTAGGTCATGCAAGGTCGCGCCACTACCGTCGTGCTGCATCTGCAACAAAAAATCCTTGGTCACGCCGCCAATCACCGGGAAGGTCCCTTCCCTCAATACCAGCGGCACCACCCGCTCCCCCTCCGGCGCAGGCTGTTGAATGTCCCGCCCCATGGCGCCATTGGTGAAGGGCATCCCGGCCATGCCGGCTACGGTGGGCAGCAGGTCGGCGAGGCCGACGGCTTCTTCGACCACTCTGGGCTGCAACATCCCCGGGGCATGGATCAGCAGCGGTACGTTGTTGCTTTCCAGCCCCAGCTGTTCAAACGCGGGGGCCATGTGGGGGATCTGGCTGATGCGGGTGTTGTGGTCGCCGAAGAACACGAAAATCGTGTTGTCGTAGTAGCCGCCCGCTTTGGCGATCTCCATCAGCCGGCCGATGTTGAAGTCCAGCAGGCGCACGGCGTTGTATTGCTCCAGGCTGCGGGAACCGGCGGCCTGGACCTGTTCCAGGGGCAGGTCCTGGGCTTGGAAGCCGTCGTTGTCCCTGGGGATGGTGAACGGGCGGTGGTTGCCGGAGGTTTGCAGGTAGGCGAAGAACGGCTGGTCCTGGGGGATGGCGCGCAGTAGGCGGTCGCTTTCCTTGAACAGGTCAAGGTCGGAGATGCCCCAGACGTCCACCTGGGGCGATTGCCAGTGGCTTTCGTCGTACAGGCGCACGTTGTCGATGCTTTGGCGAATCAGGCCGTTGATGTTGGCCCAGCCGGCGTTACCGCCGATCAGGTAGAGCTTGTGGTAGTCGCTGAAGGCGTTGATCAGGCTGTGTTGGCGGGTGATCAGCGGCTGGCGGGTGGCGGTCTCTTGGCGGGTGACGTCGGGTACGCCGGTGATGCTGGCCCACACGGTCTTGGCGGTGCCGGTGACCGGGACGTAGAAGTGTTTGAAGAACCAGCTCTGGCGGGCCAGGCGGTCGAGGTTGGGGGTGGGGTTGAGCGGGTTGCCGTAGGCGCCCACGGCGCTGGTGCCGAGGGATTCGAGCATGACGAAGATGACGTTGGGCGGCCGGGGGCGGTCGATGCGGTACGGCTGCACGCCTTGTTGGCGGGTGAAGTTCAGGCTGTGCGGGTCCGGGTGGTCGACGCCAAGGTAGCGGGCCAGGGCCGGGTAGTGTTGGCGTACTTGGGCTTCGTCGTACTGGGCCTGGCCGGCCTTGAGGGTGTCGTAGAAAAACAGCACGGGGTTCAGGCCCAGGGCGGCGATCTGGTTGTTGCCGGAGAAGTAGGCGTCGCTCCAGCGCAGGGGCACGGGGTTTTCCAGGTTGAGGTTTTCTACCCGGCCCAGCAGGCCGAGGAACACGGCGGCGATGCCCAGGGCGCTGGCGCTGGCCAGGGACCAGCGGCCCAGGGGTTGCGCCGGGCGGTCGAGGGTCAGGCGTTCCAGGCGCAGCAAGGCGTAGCACCACAGGCTCAGGGCGCTGCCCCAGGCGAGGACGATCCACAGCACCGGGTAGCTTTCCCAAAGCATTTGCCGGGAGATCTGTGCGTCGTCCAGGTAGCGCAGCACGGTGGCGTTGATGCGTACGCCGAGGTAGGCGTAGTGGCCGAAGTCGATGATGTACAGCAGCCCTACCCCGCCCAGCACCAGCAGCAGGTAGGCCCGGGCCAGCCAGCGCAAAGTTGGTAGGCGCAGCAGGTTCCAGCGCGGCAGCCAGGCCAGCAGGGCCAGGGGCAGCAGTAGCAGCAGGGTCAGGCGCAGGTCGAAGCGCAGGCCGATGCCGAGGGTCTGCAGAATGGCCTCGCGCTGGTCGGCGGCGCTCAGGTCCACCCCGGAAAAACCCACGGCGAACAGCAGCCGCAGCAGTGCCAGCAAGCCGAATACCAGCCCGATTGCGCCCACGCCGTAGCGCAGGCGGCGTGATTGCAACCCGCCCATCATTGACCTCTGTGTGGTGTTGTCGAAGGCCGCGGCGCGGCCTGTTGGTTTAGCCGGCAAGGGGCTGCCCGCGGCGGCGCTGGGTGACGCGGCGCCACAGCCACAGCAGCAGCGCGCCGCTGCCGGCGATCAGGCAGTAGCCCGCCAGCAGCGGGTCCAGCAGGTAGTCCCAATAGTTTTCCGAGGGCTTGAGGCGCAGGGCAAAGGCCAGGGTCCCGGCTGCCAGCATCAGTACCCCCAGCAGGTTGCGTTGCCACAGCAGCACCAGCGCCGCTAGCCCCATCAGCACGATCATCGGCCGTGGGTTGTAGCCCCAGCGGTAGGGGTCGAGGTAGGTCAGGCCCAGGGTCGCGGGGTACAGGCTCAGGGTCAGGCCGATAAACAGCAGCAAAACCTGCACCTGGTGTTTGGCTGGCAAGGGCGCAATCACCCCCAAGTGCCGCAGGCTGACCCAGCCCAGCAGCACCAGGGTGCTGATGGCCAGATCATCGGTGAAGCTGCGCACATAGGCCGCTAGCGGCAGCTGGTTCAGCGGAATAAAGCTGACCAGCGCCAGCACGGGCAGCAGCCAGGGCCGCCAGCGTGCGGTCAGGCGCAGGCTGCCAAGCAGCACAAAGCCCAGGAGGATAAAACTCAGGTGGGCTTGCCACAGGGAAAGCATCACAGGCGCTCCGCCAGCCACGCCGCGTTGAAGCTGACGTGCTTGATAAAGGTGTTGTTCCAGGAATAGACCAGGTGGTACATCCCGTCCGCCCCGCGGCTGAAGTAGGGGTATTCGTACTCGAAGTCGCAGCCTTGGGGCTTGCACACCCGATAGTCGAGGTTGCTCAGGAAGCGCTGTTCCAGGGGCAGGCGCCGGGCGCCGCTGGAGGCGCGGAAGCCTTCGCCGATGATGTCCTTGTAGGCCTCATGGGAAAACGGCTGGCCCAGGGGATCGGGGGACTGGTCCAGTTCCACCAGCGGGCGCCATTGGCTAAGGCCGGCGTCGGTGCCGTACAGGCTGAGTTTGAAGCGCCCGTCCTGCAGGTCGTTGAGGGCCACCAGCAGGCCCTGGTCGTCGGTGCCCACCGCCGCCAGGGAGGAGTTGGGGTTGGACGGTTGCAGCGGATAGGGCTCGCTCCAGGTCTGCCCGGCGTCTTCGGTGCGGCTGGCCAGGACCTTGTGGTGGGTGTCGCCGGCGTAGCGCAGCATGGCTATGGCGCGGCGTTCGTCCAGGGGCACGATGGTCGGTTGCAGGGAGTGCTTGCCACGGCTGATGCGGAATTTGTCGATCACCGCGCCGTCGGCGCTCAGGTACAGGTACTCGGCGAACTTGCCCATGAACTCGTGGTACACCGGCAGGCCGATCGAGCCGTCGGCATGGAACACCGGCGCGGCGCGCACCAGGGTGCTGATGTTGAAGAACGGCGAGGTCACCAGCTGTCGCGGTGCCGACCAGCTGCGCCCCAGGTCATCGGAAACCATCAGGTTGATGGCGCTGGTGGCCCAGCCGCCCACCGACACCGAGACGTAGAACAGCCACAGGCGCTGGTCCGGGCCCAGGGCGATCACCGGGTTGCCGAGCTTGCGGATGTAGCGCCCGGTGCCGTCACGGGTCGATTCCCGGGTGGCCAGCACCTGCTCGGCGCCCCACTCGCCAGTCTTGGCGTCAAAGCGTGCGCTGCGCACCTGGACGTCGGCGGCGCCTTCCCGGGAGCCGGCGAACCACACGGCCATCAGGTCGCCGCCGGGCAAGGCGGTCACCGAGGACGAATGCACGAAGTCATCCAGCTCCGAGGAGACGAAGCGGCTGCTGTAGTGCGGTGTGCTGTTGGCTTTAGCCGCATCGCCGCTAACGGCAGCCTGGGCGAACGGCGCCAGTTGGTGAGGCGGATGGCTGCGCCAGGCGGCAATAAAGACGACGGCCAACAGCAGGCTGCCGCAGAGGAAGATCAGGCGAAAGGACAGCGCACGCATACAGGAGCCCGTGGCAAATACAGGGTGGGAACAAGGGAAAAACCATTAGTGCCGATCACTGTCCGGCAAGGGCCGACGGCGGCCGGTGAGCATCGACAACGGCAGGTTGTCGCGCACCTGCAGGCTTTCAAAAATCGCCGCGCACACATGCAGCAGCACCAGCCCCAGCAGCACATCGGCGCTGGTCTCATGCACTTGCAGCGGCCAATCGGCGCCCCACAGGGCATCGACCTCTTCCATCAGGAAACCGCTGATGCCGATCAGCAGCAGGGCCAGCAGCATCAGCAGCATCACCAAAGCCCCGAGGGGCGAATGCCCCAGGCGATGCTCGGGGCGCCCGACCCGCAGCGAGCGCAGATGCCCCGCCAGCCGGGCCCGGGTCGGCCAGAAGTCGGACCAGCGCGCACTGCGCGGCCCGACAAATCCCCAGGCTGTGCGCAGCAGCAGCCAGGCCATGGCGTAGTAGCCGAGCCAGACGTGCCAGTCGTCACCGGCTTCATTGAAGAAGTAGTTGCCGATAAAGACCCCGGCGATGGACAGGTGAAACAGTCGCACCAGCGGATCCCACAGCCGCAGGGAAGCCTCTGGCATCAGCCTCTGATCTCGGTCTTCACCGCCTTGCCGGTGACCGGGTCGTGGTAGATCTCGACCTTGCGCTGGTCCTTGTCGAAGCCGTAGATCTCGTAGCAGTTGCCGTCGGTGACCTTGAACTTGCTGATCTGGTAGCCCTGGGCCTTGAGCTGTTCCTGAAAGGCCTTCTGATCCTGCCATTGCGAGCGTTCGGCGGTGGTGCATTGCGGGCCGGCGAGGGCCAGGGGGCTGGCGATGATCAGGGACAGCAGGAGGATCTTGCGCATGGAAAACGCTCCGGTGATGGGGGAGATTCCACTGTGCAAAACCAAGCTTAGTGAAAGCTTAGTTGGCAACGCGCGGTAACATTTTCCCCGCTAAAAACCCCTGCCGACGGACCCTGGCCGGCGTCATCATGCGCCCCTTCCCTGCCCCCTCGCCCTACCGAGAACCGCCCATGCGCCTGCTGCTTGTCGAAGATGATCGTGCCCTCGGCCAGGGCATCCGCGTGGCGCTGAGCGCCGAAGGCTACACCCTGGACTGGCTGCAGGACGGCGCCAGCGCCCTGCACGCCCTGCGCACCGAAAGCTTCGACCTGTTGCTGCTGGACCTGGGCCTGCCGCGGCTCGACGGCCTGGAATTGTTGCAGCAATTGCGCGCCGCCCAGCAGGACCTGCCGGTGCTGATCCTCACCGCCCGCGACGGCACCGCCGAACGCATCGCCGGGCTGGATGCCGGGGCCGACGACTACCTGGTCAAGCCCTTCGATGTCGAGGAATTCAAGGCCCGGGTCCGCGCCCTGCTGCGCCGCAGCCAGGGTCGTGCCCAGCCGCTGCTGGAACACGCCGGTATCCGCCTCGACCCGGCCAACCAGCAGGTGCAGTACCAAGACAACGAGGTAGTGCTGACGCCCATGGAATACCAGTTGCTGCACCAACTGATGGTGCGCCCGGGCAAGGTGGTGACCCGCGAGCGCCTGTCCCGGGCGCTGTACGGCTGGCAGGACCGGGTCGAGAGCAACACCCTGGAAGTGCTGATCCACAACCTGCGCAAGAAGCTCTGCAGCGAGCTGATCCGCACCGTGCGCGGCGTCGGTTACGTGCTGGCGCTCAAGCCATGAACTCGGTGCGCACGCGGATTCTGCTGCCGGTCCTGGTGCTGGTGCTGCTGGGGGACCTGCTGATCAGCTGGCTGGTGCTGCGCGACAGCCACCACGAAATCGAAGAGGTCTACGACGCCCAGCTGGCCCAGAGCGCGCGCCTGCTGCAAGGGGTGCTGCGCCAGCGCGACCCGGCTCAAAAGCCGGACGCGGCGGACTGGGAGCGCCTGCACCAGGCCTTCGACCAGGCCATGAGCCGGGTCGGCGTGGCAGGCGCCGCCCACCCTTATGAAACCCGCCTGACCTTCCAGGTCTGGCGCGACGATGGCCAGTTGCTGATGCGCTCCGCCGAGGCCCCGCGGCTGGAGGCGCCGCCCACCACCCTGGGCGCCCACGACATCCTGGAAAACGGCAAGGACTGGTGCGCCTTTCTGCTGGCCGACCCGCAGCAGGGCTTGCTGATCTGGGTTGGCGAGCGCGATGACATTCGCCAGGACCTGATCCAGCGCATCGTCCGCCATACCCTGTGGCCGACCCTGATCGGCGTGCCGCTGCTGGCGCTGCTGATCTGGCTGACCATCGGCTGGGGCCTGGCGCCGCTGCGGGCCATGGCCCGGGCCATTCGTGGGCGCAGCAGCGACACCTTGCAGCCGCTCGGGCTCAAGCCCCTGCCTCAGGACCTGGAGCCGATGCAGACCGCCCTCAACCAGTTGTTGGCCCAGATCGACAGCCTGCTGGAGCGCGAGCGACGCTTTATCGCCGACGCCGCCCATGAACTGCGCACGCCCCTGGCGATCCTGCGGATTCATGCGCAGAACGCCCAGAGTGCCGGCAACCCGGAGCAGCGCCGGGAAGCCCTGGATTTTCTGGTGAGCGGCGTCGACCGCGCCACCCGCATCGGCAGCCAGTTGCTGACCATGGCCCGCATCGAACCGCAGCTGAACAGCCCGCGCCTGAGCCGCATCGACCTCAGCGCCCTGGTGCGCGAAGAGCTGGCGGAACTGACGCCCCTGGCCCTGGAGAAAGACGTCGAACTGGTGCTGGAAGGCGACGAAGGCTGCCTGATCGCTACCGACCCGGTGGCCCTGGCCATCGCCCTGCAGAACCTGGTGACCAACGCCCTGAACTTTGCCCCAGCGGGCAGCGAGGTACGGGTCGGCCTGCGGCCCCAGGCGGACGGCGCGATGCACCTGTGTGTGGAAGATGCGGGGCCGGGTATCGACGAGCAGCAGCGCGAGCGTTTGCTGGAGCGCTTCTACAGCCAGGGCAATGCCAATGGCGCCGGGCTGGGGCTGGCCATCGTGCAGATGATCGTCAGCAAGATCGGCGGTCGCCTGGAGTTGCGCAATCGGCCTGAGGGCGGGCTGTGTGCATTGTTGTTGCTGAGGCCGGCGCTTTAGTCGGCGGCGCGAAGGGCCTATCCTGTGCGCCGCTCGGGAATGGGGGCGGCCTTGCGGGCGTATTCGCTGGCAAGCCAGCTCCTACACAAGCACGCCCCCGTAGGAGCCGGCTTGCCGGTGAAAGCGTCCGTAAGATCGCCTTCGTCGGCAAGCCGGCTCCCACAAACGAAATGACAATCAGGGAGATACACATGGCCATGCCGGAACGGCTGAAACCAACACGCGCCACGCCGAAAATACGTGCGTTGATGAAGGGCTTGCTGACGCAGATCCTCGATCGGATCTGGGACAACCAGGGCCGGGAAAGCCCCGAGATCAGTGCGCTGATCGAGCAGTGGAACAGCCACGCCGGCCGACCTTTCGAGTTCCATGAGTTTCTCGTGATGCACAGCCATACCAGCGAGGCGAACTTTCTGCGCACCGCCTTTCATCAGGAGCGCTACGTTGACGACCTGAGCTTCGCCGAGGCCTGCGCCCTGGCGGATTTCATCTGCCAGTGCGAGGGCACGGAATCTGATACGGACTACGCCCTGAGCCTGCTGGAAACCAACTTCCCCGAGGCCAATGCCTCGGACCTGATCTTCTGGCCCAACGAGTGGTTTGGCGATCAAGATATGTTGCATATCGAGCTGAGCTCGGCGCAGATCATCGGTTATCTGATGGCGCAGTCTTCGCGGCAACTGCAGGATGCACCGCCGATCACCTTACCCTACCCCATTCCACCGCAGCCATAGAGGCCTTCGGGCTGGCCAGTTGCATAAGCACCGCCGTGGCCAGCCACAGGTAAGGGCGTCCAGTTCGCCCCTCGTTCAGCCCTGATCGCCGCCGCCCACCGGCAGCACCGTGCCGGTGATATAGGAGGCTTCGTCGGAGGCCAGGAACAGGATCGCCGCCGCCTGCTCGTCAACGCTGCCGTAGCGGTGCATCAGGCTGCTATCCAGGGTCTGGTCGACGATCTGCTGGTACCAGGCCTGCTCTTCGGTACTGGGCTCGGCGCTGTTGCGCGGAATGCGCCGCGGCGGTGCCTCGGTGCCGCCGGGAGCGGTGGCGTTGACCCGCACGCCGCGGCCGGCGGTTTCAAAGGCCAGGCAGGCGGTGAGTGCGTTGATGCCGCCCTTGGCCGCGCCGTAAGGCACGCGGTTGAGGCTGCGGGTGGCGATGGAGGAAACATTGACGATGGCGCCGCGGCCCTGCTCCAGCATCTGCGGCAAGGCGGCGTGACAGCACCACAGGGTGGGGAACAATGAGCGGCGCACTTCGGCTTCGATCTGTGCCGGCTCGTAGTGCTCGAAAGGCTTGGCCCAGATGGTGCCGCCGACGTTGTTGATGAGGATGTCGAGGCGGCCAAAGTGGGCGATGGCGGCGGCCATGATCCGGCTGCATTCGCTGTACTGCTCCAGGTCGGCGGTCAGGGCCAGGACCGGGTAGCGGGGACTCAGTTCAGCCGCCAGTTCGAAGACCAGTTCCGAGCGGTCCACCAGCACCACGCGGGCGCCCTCCTCGGCCAGGCGTTCGGCAACGCGACGGCCGATGCCCTGGGCGGCGCCGGTGACCAGGGCGACTTGGTTGTGGAAACGGTTCATGGAAACCTCGTGAATGCAAAAAGATAGGGAGAACACCACCCAACGTAGGAGCCGGCTTGCCGGCGAAAGGGCCCTTGAGCCTTGCAGCGCTCTGGTGGACGCCTTCGCTGGCAAGCCAGCTGCTACAGCGGCGAGGCGCTCTTCAGGCGGCGCTGGCGGCGAACTTCTCGTAGTAGAAGTTCGCCGGGGCGATGCCCTGTTCGCGGATGAACTGGCTCACTGCCTCGACCATCGGCGGCGGGCCGCACAGGTAGACGTCCACATCCCCCTGGTTGAGGTGCGCCGGTTCGATGTGCTGGGTCACGTAGCCCTTGCGCGGGTAGTGGCTTTCGGGGTTGGCCACGCAGGCGCTGAAGCTGAACTGCGGGATGCGCGCGGCAAAGTCTTCCAGGCGATCCAGTTCCACCAGGTCGAAGTCGTTGGTCACGCCGTAGATCAAATGCAACGGGTGCTCGCTGCCCTGCTCGGCAATCTTCTCCAGCATCGCGGTGAACGGCGCCAGCCCCGTGCCGCCGGCCAGCAACAGCAAGGGCCGGCGGATGTCCCGCAGGTAGAAGCTGCCCAGGGGCCCGGCCAGGGTCATGCTGTCGCCGGCTTTGGCGAGACTGGTGAGGAAGCTGCTCATCAGGCCGCCGGGCACATTGCGGATCAGGAAGCTGACCTCGCCATCGCGCTGCAGGGAGCTGAAGGAATAGGCGCGGGTCTGCTCGCTGCCAGGCACGCCGAGGTTGACGTATTGCCCCGGCAGGAACGCCAGCTGGTTCAGGGCCTCGCCCTTGATCGACAGGGCGATGGTGCTGTCGGACAACTGGCGCACCGCGCTGATGCGAGCCTGGAAGGTCCCCTGCCCGGCCCGGCAGACCTGGGACGAAGCCGGCACCCGCACCACACAGTCGCTCAAGGCGCGCATCTGGCAGGTGAGGACAAAACCCTGCTCGGCCTCGTCGGCGCTCAGGGCGTCTTCGATGTAGTCCTCCCCCAGCTCGTAGCGCCCCGCCTCGGCCAGGCACTTGCAGGTGCCGCAGGCGCCGTCGCGGCAGTCCAGGGGAATATTGATGCCCTGGCGGTAGGCGGCGTCAGCCACGGTTTCGCCCGGGTTGGCGTTGACGAAGCGGGTCACGCCGTCTTCGAAGCTGAGTGCGATTTGATGGTTCATGGCAGTCGCCTCAGAGGTGGTAGATATCGACGACCTGGCGAACGTAGTCGTTCTTCAGGATGACTTTCTTGGCCAGGATCAGCGGGTTTTCGCCGCGCAGGTCGAGGGTGTAGAAGCTGCAGCCGAAATAGCTGTCCACGGTCTTGTAGCGAAAGCTCAGGGTGTGCCAGTTGAAGCGCAGCTTGCACTGGCCGTCGCCCTGCTCCAGCAGCTCGATATTGCTCAGGTTGTGGGAGGTGCGGGTGTCGGGAATGCTGGCGCTGGAGCGCTCGGTCTTGATGCGGAACACCCGGTCTTCCAGGCCGCTGCGGTTGCCGTACCAGATCAGCGAGATTTCCCGCTGCGGGTCTTCGGTCAACTGGTCGCTGTCGTCCCAGGAGGGCATCCAGAAGGTGGCGTCCGGGGCGTAGAGTTCCAGCCAGCTGTCCCAGTCCTTGTCGTCCAGGTAGCGGGCTTCGCGATACAGGAAATCGCGCACGGCGTCGTAGGAAATGGTCATTGCACGGCCTCCACGTCGATCCGGCGAGAGGCTTCAAGCTCCAGGGCCGCGAGCATGGTTTGCTGCCAGTACTTGTGCTGCATCACGAACAGGCCCTCGTCCTCGGTGCGCACCCCGCTGAGGATCGGTTGCAGGTCGATTTCTTTCGCGGCTTCGTCCGCCCCCTGGACCCAATGCTCGGCGCCGCGGGACATGTCGTTCCAGGCCGTGGTGCTGCCCTGGTAGCCGAGCTGGCAGGAGCGGAATTCCTCCAGGTCGTCCGGGGTGGCCATGCCGCTGACGTTGAAGAAGTCTTCGTACTGGCGGATGCGCCGGGCCCGGGCTTCGTCGCTCTCGCCCTTGGGGGCGATGCAGTAGATGGTGATTTCGGTGCGGTCCACGGAGATCGGCCGGGCAATGCGGATCTGCGAGCTGAACTGGTCCATCAGGTAGAGGTTCGGATACAGGCACAGGTTGCGCGAGTTCTCGATCATCCAGTCGGCGCGGGCCTGGCCGAAGTCCCGGGCCAGTTCGTCACGGCGTTCGTACAGCGGGCGATCCTCGGGGTTGGACCAGCGGGTCCAGAGCAGCATGTGGCCCTTGTCGAACGAGTAGAAACCGCCGCCCTGCTTGGCCCAGGTGCCGGCGCTCATGGTGCGGATGTCTTCCCCGGCCTCGCGCTGCTTGCGCTGGTTCTGGGTGGCGGCGTAGTTCCAGTGCACCGAGCTGACGTGGTAGCCGTCGGCGCCGTTCTCGGCGGTGAGTTTCCAGTTGCCTTCGTAGATATAGCTGGAGGAACCGCGCAGCACTTCCAGGCCGTCGGCGGACTGGTCGACGATCATGTCGATGATCTTTGCCGACTCCCCCAGGTGCTCCACCAGGGGCAGCACGTCGGGGTTGAGGCTGCCGAACAGGAAGCCACGGTAGGACTCGAAGCGCGCGACGCGGGTCAGGTCATGGGAGCCTTCGCAGTTGAAGCTGGCCGGGTAGCCGGCGGCGGCCGGGTCCTTGACCTTGAGCAGCTTGCCGGTGTTGTTGAAGGTCCAGCCGTGGAACGGGCAGGTGAAGGAGGCCTTGTTGCCGGTCTTGTGCCGGCAGAGCATGGCGCCGCGATGGCTGCAGGCGTTGATGAAGGCATTGAGCTCGCCGTTCTTGTTGCGCGCGATGAACACCGGCTGCCGGCCCATGGTGGTGCTGTAGTAGTCGTTGGGGTTGGGGATCTGGCTTTCATGGGCCAGGTACAGCCAGTTGCCTTCGAAGATGTGCTGCATCTCCAGGTCGAACAGCCGGGGGTCGGTGAACATCTCCCGCTTGCAGCGGTAGACGCCCTGGTCGGGGTCTTCTTCAAGCAGGGAATGCAGGTATTCGGGTCGCAGGGACATGGCCGCCGCCTCCATTGTTTTTATTCAGGCAGGGCCATGCTAGGGCGGGCTTGGAACGGGCAATAGCCAATGCGTGCAGACCTGTATCCGTTTTCTGCAAAAGCACCGACGGTGGGTTGTGTAGGAGCCGGCTTGCCGGCGAACAGGCCCCTGGGTGGGGCGCTGAGCCTGCCGGCCCCTTCGCTGGCAAGCCAGCGCCTACAAGAGGCCGATGCCTGAGGATCAGTGCCGGCGCTTGAGGGTGTCGGAGGGCAGTTCGCCGTATTGCTGGCGGTAGCTTTGGGCAAAACGCCCAAGGTGCAGGAAGCCGAAATCCAGGGCCAGTTCGGTGACGTTGCGCACCGGGCTGTGCGGGTCGCTGAGGCAGGCGTGCACCCGTTGCAGTTTCTGCTGGCGGATGTAGTTCTTCGGCGTGGTGCGGGCGTTGCGCTCGAACAGCGCGTACAGCGAGCGCAGGCTCATGCGCGCCTGCTGCGCCAATTCTTCGCAGCCGATGTCGTGCTTGAGGTTGCGTTCGATGTAGTCGGCAATCCGTTCGAAGGTCGCCGCCGAGGCGCCCAGGGCACCGCGCTGCACGTTGGTCTGCATCAGCCCCAGCAGTTTGCCCACCAGGATGTGGGCGTAGTGCTCCTGGACCTTGGGCATGCTTTCCAGGGCTTCGGCTTCCTGGCACAGCAGGCTCAGCAAGGGCACGAAGCCTTCCAGTTCCTGCAGTTGGTAGCGCTGGCGCAGAAAGCGCACGCCCTGCCCCGGGTACTGCCAGCGCTGTTCCTGGCAGGCGTTTTCCACCAGGTGGGTGGGAATCTTGATGATGAATTTTTCGCAGTCGTCGGAATAGGTCAGGTCCACCGGGTCGTCGGGGTTGATCAGCAGCAGCTCCCCCGGGGCGAAGTAGTGCTCCTGGCCCGGGCCACGCCACCGGCAGTGGCCCCGCAGCAGCACTTGCAGGTGGTAGATGCTTTCCAGGGCCGGCGAGGTAACGCGCACGCTGGCGCCGTAGCTGATGCTGCACAAATCCAGGCTGGCCAGGGCCCGGTGCTGCAGGCTGGCCTGGGGATGGCCGGCCCGGGGCAGGCGGATGCAGTGGCTGCCCACGTGCTGGTTGACGTAACCGGATACGGCATAGGGATCGGCTTGAACAAACACGCTGCTGCGCTCACTCAACAGATGCATCTGCATGATCGGGCCACTCTGATGGTTCTTATTGGGTCTGCGCTTCAGGCACGCAACGCAGTCTCGTCAGGCCTGGCATAACGGCAAAAGCCACGGGCACCTGGGTCGGTGCTCCGTGGCCGGGCCAGGCATGGTCGGCGCTTCAGTCCTCCAGGGCGCGGACCCGCTCGTGGCGCTGCTGTTCTTGCGGCTGGGCCGAAGACTGCAGGGTGAAGTCGAACTCGATCTCGGCAAAGCGCCCGCTGACCCCCAGGGCCTTGGCCCGGGCCTGGTCTTCGCTGAAGGTGATCTGGGCGATCAGCTCATCGCGAGTGGCGTAGGCAAAATCGTCGTGCAGGTACTGGTCGCCATCCAGGTTGATCTGGGTGGTCAGATGGCGATGGTCATCGGCGGAGATGAAGAAGTGGATGTGCGCCGGGCGCTGGCCATGGCGGCCCAGTTGGTCCAGCAGTTGCTGGGTCGGGCCATCCGGCGGGCAACCGTAGCCGGACGGCACGATGCTGCGAAAGCGGTAGCGGCCCTCGGCGTCGGTGACGATGCGCCGGCGCAGGTTGAACTCCGACTGGCTGCCGTCGAAGTAGGAATAGGTGCCGCCGGTGTTGGCGTGCCAGACATCGACGATGGCCCCGGCCAGTGGCTCGCCGGCGGTGTTGCGGACCTGCCCCTGCATGAACAGCACCACCCCCGGGTCGACCCCGTCGTCCAGGCGCGCTTCGCCCTGGCTCAGCGGTGCACCGGCCACGTACAGCGGGCCTTCGATGGTGCGCGGGGTGCCGCCGGTCTTGCCCACCTGTTCGTCGGCGGCGTCCATCAGCAGGTCCAGGTAATGCTCCAGGCCCAGGCCCGCGGCCAGCAGCCCGGCTTCCTGGCGGGCGCCGAGAACGTTGAGGTAGTTGACGGCCTTCCAGAACTCTTCCGGGGTGATCTCCAGGTCTTCGATGATGTTCACCGAATCCCGCAGGATGCGGTAGATGATGGCCTTGGCCCGGGGGTTGCCGCCCTCGGTGAACTGGCCGCTGGCTTCTTCAAGAAAGCGTTGGGCGCTGGCAGTGTGGGAAATTCTGACGTTCATGATTAATCCTCATCTTGTATTTATTAGAGTGGTGAACGGGCTGGCACGGGCTCAGCGGTCATCCTCATGAATGGACGAAGGATGCCTGCACATGGCGTCAACTTCGATGGCCATGTAGGGGTACAGCGGCAATTGCATCAGGGTGTCGTGCAATTCCTGCACGCTGTCGACGTCGAACACGCTGTAGTTGGCGTACAGCCCGGCGATGCGCCACAGGTGGCGCCACTTGCCTTCGGCCTGCAGGCGTTGGGCCAGGGCCTTTTCGTCGGCTTTCAGTTGCGCGGCGCGCTCGGGGTTCATGTCGACCGGCAGGTTCACGGTCATTTTCACGTGGAATAGCATGCAGCCCTCCTCAGGTGTGATGCAGCACGGGGGTGGTTTTGTCGCGACGGAAGAACGCCAGGCGCTCTTCGTCCAGGCTCAGGCCAAGGCCCGGTGCCTTTGAGACATGCAGGTGGAAATCCCGGTACACCGGCGGCTCGGCGAGGATGTCCTCGGTCAGCAGCAGCGGGCCGAACAGTTCGGTGTCCCAGCGCAGTTTGTTCAGGGTCAGGAAGGCGTGGGCCGAGGCCAGGGTGCCGATGCCGCCCTCGAGCATGGTGCCGCCGTACAGGCCGATGCCTGCTGCCTCGGCAATTGCCGCGGTGCGCAGGGTGGCGCGGGGGCCGCCGTTCTTGGCGATCTTCAGGGCGAACACCGAGGCCGCCCCTTCCCGGGCCAGGTTGAAGGCGTCTTCCACGCACTCGATGGATTCGTCGGCCATGATCGGCGCCGGGCTGCTGGCATTCAGGCGCACCATGCCGGCGCGGTTGTTGCGCGAAATCGGTTGTTCGATCAGGTCGATGCCATTGCCGCCGAGGATGCGGCAGGCGCGCAGGGCCACGGCTTCGTCCCAGGCCTGGTTGACGTCGACCCGCACACTGGCGCTGTCGCCCAGGGCCTTCTTGATGGCGATCACGTGGGCCAGGTCGCGGTCCACTTCACCGGCGCCGATCTTCAGCTTGAAGATGCGGTGGCGGCGCAGGTCGAGCATCTTCTGCGCTTCGGCGATGTCCTTGGCGGTGTCGCCGCTGGCCAGGGTCCAGGCCACCGGCAGCGCATCGCGCACCCGGCCGCCCAGCAGTTCACTGACCGGCAGCCCGAGGCGCTTGCCCTGGGCGTCGAGCAAGGCGCTTTCGATACCGGATTTGGCGAAGGTGTTGCCGCGGATGCTCTGCTCCAGGCGCAGCATGGCGGCGTTGATGTTGCTGGCGTCCTGGCCGATCAGCAGCGGCGCGACGAAACGGTCGATATTGGTCTTGATGCTGTCCGGGCTTTCATTGCCATAGGCCAGGCCACCGATGGTGGTGGATTCCCCCAGGCCTTCGATGCCGTCGGCGCAGCGCAGGCGGATCAGCACCAGGGTCTGGTTCTGCATGGTGTGCATGGCCAGCTTGTGGGGGCGGATGGTCGGCAGATCGACGATGATCGTCTCGATCGATTCAATGGCAGAAGCGTGCATTTCCATACCCGTGAGGTTCTTGAAGTTCTGCCAGCGATTCTGTCCCGGCTTTTTCCGGGGTTCCAATATAGAATTGGTCTGGCTTGATACCTTTAAGGTATGCACTTAACCACTGGGGAGCTGTCATGGAACTGCGTCATCTGCGCTATTTCCAGGTGCTGGGGGAAACCCTCAATTTCACCCGCGCCGCCGAGCGCCTGCACATCGCCCAGCCGCCGCTGAGCCGGCAGATCCAGCAACTGGAAGACGAGTTGGGGGTGCTGTTGCTGGAGCGTGGCCGACCGCTGCGCCTGACCGCCGCCGGGCGGTTTTTCTACGAGCACTCCAACCGGGTACTGGAGCAGTTGGGCAAGGTCTGCGACAACACCCGGCGCATCGGCCTGGGGCACAAGACCTGGCTGGGCATCGGCTTTGCCCCCTCGACCCTGTACGGCGTGCTGCCGCAACTGATCCGCCGCCTGCGCAGCAACGAAACCCTGGAACTGGAACTGGGCCTGTCGGAGATGACTACCCTGCAGCAGGTGGAAGCCTTGAAGGCCGGGCGCATCGACATCGGCTTCGGGCGTATCCACATCGACGACCCGGCCATCGTGCAGAAGGTGCTGACCGAAGACCGCCTGGTGGTCGCCCTGCCCGCCGGCCACCCGCTGCTGGGGCAACCGGTGAGCCTGGCGCAACTGGCGGACGAGCCTTTCGTGCTGTACCCGGCCAACCCGCGCCCGAGCTACGCCGACCATGTGATCGCGCTGTTCAGTGCCCGCGGCCTGAACCTGAAGATCGCCCAGTGGACCAACGAATTGCAGACCGCCATCGGCCTGGTGGGCGCCGGCATCGGCATCACCCTGGTACCGGCCTCGGTGCAGGTGCTGCACCGTGACGACATCGGCTTCTGCCCGCTGCTGGAGGCCGAGGCCACCTCGCCGATCATCCTCAGCCGCCGCATCGGCGAGCCCTCGCCGGGCCTCACCCATTGCCTGCACCTGATCGCCCAATTGCGCAGCGAGATCGGCCGCGAACACCCTATCGTCTGCTGAAAGCACAACCGCCGGCCCCATCGAACGACGGGCACCGGCGGCTCTCTTGCAGCTTGGAACGGGCGGCTGCCCTTAGAAGGTCAGGCCAACCTTGAAGCCATACTCGTCACGCTTGAGCTTGGTGTTGTCAGCCACAGGCGTATCTTCGTCCAGCTTGTACTCGGTGCGGGTGTAATAGACCCCGGCCATGACCGGCAGCGAGCCGTTCTGGTTCATCAAGAAATTCACCTCGGCGTAGGGGTTGGTGCGGTCCTTGAGGTCCACGGTGTCGCTGCCCACGTCATCCACCTTGAGCCGCGCCTTGCCGTTGATGGTGTGGCGCGCACCCAGCTCGACGCGCATGGTCAGGTCGTCGAACTGGTGGTTGTAGCCCAGGGCAGCCTTGGCGAAGGGCGACTTGTTGGTGAGCTTCATGTCGTAGTCGCCGGTGTCTGGCTCGTAGCGGGTCCAGGTGTAGCCACCCCCCACCAGCACATCGACAAAGTTGCGTGCATCCAGGGCGGCGCGCCAGCCCAGGTCGAGGTCGGCCTGGCCTTCCTTGAGCTTGTTGTCGTGCTTCTTGCCGAACTTGGCCTCGACCCCAGCCTGGTAGATCAGGCCCGATTCGGCGGTCATCTTGTTGCCGAAGTTGTAGAACACACCCCCTTCACCCAGGTGCTCCTTGTCGCTTTCACTACCGCCTTCGAGCTTGAAGTCGTTGTAGCTACCGAGAATACCCAGGGTGGAAATCGGCCCGGTGGCCGGGGCGGCCATGGCGCTGCTGGAAAGGGCCAGCAAGGTGGCAGCAGAAGTGCTGGCCAGGAGGGTTGCGAATACCTTTGACATCGTGTGTAGATCTCCCTGTTTGAATAAGGCAAATGCTGCAGGAGCCTTTTCGAGGGAAGTCGCGAGCAAAAGGTTCTAATTATTTTTCACGTTTTTTTCACATCCCTGTGAAGCCTCGCCCCCACAGGGGCTTTAGGCCTTACAATAGGGCGCTCAATACAGGGCGTAGTCTTCGGGGCAGTGCATGGAAGTATCGAGAGTCGGCCTGATCATCCGGCGCATTCTGGCTTATCTGGTCGACGACCTGCTGGTCCTGCTGCTGTGGTTTGTCCTATGCCGGCTGGCCGAACGCCTCCAATACCCGGATATGGAGCAATTCTCCACCTGGTGCCTGCTGGCCACCTGGTGCCTGTATTTTCCCCTCAACGAATACCTGTGGCGTGGCTACACCGCCGGCAAGGCCCTTTGCGGCCTGCAAGTGATCAATGGCATCGGCCAGCCCCCTTCGCTGCTGCAGGTACTGATCCGCTCGGCGACCCGCCCCTTCGAAGCCGCCCTCAGCCCGGTGACCCTGCTGATCTGCTGCGAATCAAGCCGCGGCCAGCGCATCGGCGACCGGCTAGCGCGCACCTATGTCATCCCGTGCAAGGATCTGGCGCGGCTGCGTGGCTTGATGGCCGCTCAGCCGAACCTGCCTTGAGCATCCGGCCGTAACCCATTCAGTCTTGCGCCCTGGCGTGGCGCTTTTTCCGGGAGTCTTCATGGCAATCGATCAACACCCGCATGAACAGGCCTTGGTCACGTTCCTCGAACAGCGCCCCGAGCTGCGCGAACAGCTGGACAACCTCAACCCCCTGGAAGCCCGGGCCCGGGGCGAAACTCCGGCGCAGTACCGCGCCGAACGCCTGCATGAAGCCTTCGAGGCCGAAGCCGAACGCCTGGGGTTGTTCGCCTGGGAACTGAGCCTGCAACTGACCGCTGCCAGCCCCGAGGAATTCCACGCCCAGCGCCTTGAAGTGCACCGGGAAGTAGCGGAGATGGCCGGCATGCCGTGGGACGAGTACTGCACCCTGCACCACCTTTGACCCCCGGCCTTGGCCCGCACGTGCCCCTCGCAGTCCCTGTTCAGGAGAACCGACGATGTTGCCTTCGACTTCCACGCAATCGGCCAGCGCAGCCCTGCAGCACACGCAGAAATGGCGCGGACGGGTCGGCCTCGGGCTGGTGGCCTGCCTGTCGGTCCTGGCGGGGATGACCGACGCCATCGGCTTCATGGCCACTGGCGATTTCGTGTCCTTCATGAGCGGCAACACCACGCGCATGGCCGTAGCCATCAGCGATGGGGAACCGGGCCTGGTGCTGCGCCTGCTGCTTCTGGTGGCGACCTTTATCGTCGGTAACGCCCTGGGCGTGGTGGTCAGCCGCCTGGCCGGGCACCGTGCCCTGCCCTTGCTGCTGAGCATCGGCGCGCTGCTCTGCGCCTCTGCTGCCTGGCCTTTCGAGCAGCAACTGCCGGCCCTGCTGGCGGCCATCACTGCCATGGGCATGCTCAACGCCGCGGTGGAGGAAGTGAACGGCCTGCCCATCGGCCTGACCTACGTCACCGGTGCCCTGTCACGCTTTGGCCGCGGCCTGGGGCGCTGGGTGCTCGGCGACCGACGCAACGGCTGGCGGGTGCAACTGGTGCCCTGGAGCGGCATGTTCGCCGGGGCGGTGCTGGGGGCCTTGCTGGAACAGCACCTGGGGCTCAAGGCGCTGTATGTCAGCGGGTCGTTTGCCGCGCTGCTGGGTGTGGCGTCATTGAAGATCCCCCGCCGCTGGCAACTGGGCTACAAGAACCGCTGACATTGAGCACGGTTATCAGCTGAACAGGCCGCCGCTGTCGGTATCGATCACGATCGACGACAGGCTGATATGCCGCGGCCGGGTCAGGGCGAAGATCACGGCCTCCACCACATCGCGGTTGGTGCCCTGCTCGCCCTTGTGCCGCGTCGGAATCTGCTGCCAGGCCTCATCCAGCGGCGAGATATCTTCCAGGTACGGCGGGTGCACGCACAGCGAGCGCACCGGCGTGCCCCGAAGCATCTGCCGCAGGCCATCGGCCAGGGCCAGTTGCCCGTGCTTGGCCGCATAGAACGGCAGCGACACGCTGTGCAGCGGTGCATTGGGCAAGCCGCTGATGGAGCCGATGGTGACGATATCCGGGCGCTTGGAGGCCTTGAGCACCGGCAACAGGCCCTGGGTCAGGAGGAAGGTGCCGCTCAGTGCGGCGTCGATCACCCCGGAGACTTCGGCGGCGCTGTGGGGCTGCTCGCTGGCCTCCAGCCACATGGCGCCGTTGTTGATCAGGATGTCCACTTGCGGGTGGCGGACGTGGATCTCAGCCAGGGCGGCCTTGACGCTGTCGCTGCTGGCCAGGTCCACCACCACCTGATCGGCGGGGCTGCCGGTACGTGCTTCGATGGCCGCGCTGACCTGCGCCAGGGCCTCGGGGTTGCGCCCACAGAGAATCAGCTTGCAGCCCTGGTCCGCCAGGCTGATGGCCAGCGCGGCCCCCAAGCCCCTTCCGGCCCCCGTGACCACGACCACCGCCGAATTCAAATCCATCATCCCTTGCTCCTTGTCCCCGGTTGCATGAAGGCGCGAGTCTATCCCTCGCTTCGCGGTTTGGGGCCGGGCAAAGCTTTTCCCGATATGTCCTGCATGCCTGGAACCAGAGCCCCAGGGGCGAAACGGGTTTAGCCGATGTTCGGAGAAAGCTTTATCATGGCCGCAGTTTTATCCATCGAGTCCGTCATGAAGTTCGCCATCGCCCTGTTCTCTGCCGCCCACGCGCCTTCCTCGCGCCGCGCCCTGCTGTTCGCCCAGACGGCGCTGGCGGGCGGGCATGAAATTGTCCGGCTGTTTTTCTACCAGGACGGCGTGTACAACGCCGCCAACAGCATCGTCACGCCCCAGGACGAACAGGACCTGCCCAAAGAATGGCGCGAGTTTGTCGGCCAGCATCAACTGGACGGCGTGGTGTGCATCGCCGCAGCCCTGCGCCGAGGCGTGTTGAATGCTGACGAAGCCCAGCGCTACCAGCGCACGTCGGTGAGCGTCGAAGCCCCCTGGGAGCTGTCGGGGCTCGGGCAATTGCATGACGCGGTACAGGCCGCCGACCGCCTGATCTGTTTTGGAGGGGCGTGACATGGCCAAATCCCTGTTGTTAATCAGCCGCCAGGCGCCGTGGTCCGGCCCCGGCGCCCGGGAAGCCCTGGATATCGTCCTGGCCGGCGGCGCCTTCGACCTGCCCATCGGCCTGCTGTTTCTCGATGATGGCGTGCTGCAACTGGCGCCCGGGCAACAGGCCTCGCTGCTGCGCCAGAAAGACCTGAGCGCCAACCTGCAGGCGCTTTCGCTATTCGGCGTCGACGAGCTGTTTGCCTGCAGCGCCAGCCTCGCAGCCCGCGGCCTCGACCCGGCGAGCTTGAGTCTTGACGATGTACAGCTGCTCAACGCCCCGGAACTGGCCGGGATCATCGACCGTTTTGACCAGGTGATTACCCTCTGATGTCGACCTTGCATGTGTTGTCCCACTCGCCCTTCACCGACACCCGCCTGAGCAGTTGCCTGCGCCTGCTGGGCAGCGCCGACGGCCTGCTGCTGTGCGGCGACGCCGCCTATGCCCTACAGCCGAACACGGCTGTTTACAGCGAACTGGGCGCCCGCAGCGGCTTGAAGCTGTACGTGCTGGAAGAGGACTTGCAAGCCCGGGGCCTGGAACTGCCGACCTGGGCCCGTGCGGTGGACTATCCGGGCTTCGTCGAGCTGTCGATTGAGCATGACAAGGTCAATACCTGGCTATGAGTACCCTGACTGTGGGCGCCCGCGCCATCGAACTGGACAAGGACGGTTACCTGGTCAACCTCGACGACTGGTCCGCCGACGTGGCCCAAGCCCTGGCCGCCAACGAAGAGCTTGAGCTGAGTGCAGAGCACTGGGAAATCCTCGAACTGCTCCAGGGCTTCTACAGGGAATTCCAGCTGTCCCCGGCCACCCGCCCGCTGATCAAGTACACCGCCCTCAAGCTGGGCCCGGACAAGGGCAACAGCCTGCACCTGAACCGACTGTTCAAAGGCACTCCCGCCAAACTTGCCGCCAAGCTGGCGGGCCTGCCCAAGCCGACCAATTGCCTATGAACGATTTCGCCCCCCTGCTCACCCAGACCCCGGAAGAACACCCCTTTGCCCAGTTCGTGCGTATCCTCGGCAAGGGCAAGCGCGGCGCGCGCAACCTGACGCGCGAGGAAGCCCGGGACGCCATGGGCATGCTGCTGGACGGCAAGGTCGAGGACACCCAATTGGGCGCCTTCCTCATGCTGCTGCGGCACAAGGAAGAAAGCCCGGAAGAGCTGGCGGGCTTCACCGAAGCCTTGCGTGAACGCCTGAACGCCCCGGCGATTGCGCTGGACCTCGACTGGCCGACCTACGCCGGCAAGAAGCGCCACCTGCCCTGGTACCTGCTGGCGGCCAAGTGCCTGGCACAGAACGGCGTGCGCATCCTGCTGCACGGCGGCGGCGCCCATACCGCCGGGCGCCTGTACACCGAACAATTGCTGGAGCCTCTGGGAATTCCCCTGTGCCGTGACTGGTCATCGGTCAGCCAGGCACTGGACCAGGGCAACCTGGCCTTCATGCCCCTGGGCGACTGGGCGCCGCAACTGCAGCGCATGATCGATTTGCGCAACATCCTCGGCCTGCGCTCGCCGATCCACTCCCTGGCGCGCCTGCTCAACCCCCTGGGCGCCCGTTGCGGCCTGCAGAGCATCTTCCACCCCGGCTACCAGGCAGTGCACCGCGATGCCAGCGGCCTGCTGGGGGACAACGTCATCGTGATCAAGGGCGATGGCGGCGAGATCGAGATCAACCCGGACACCACCAGCCATCTGTACGGCAGCACCGGCGGCGTCAGTTGGGATGAAGAGTGGCCGGCACTGTCGGCCCAGCGCCATGTGAAACCGGCCAGCCTGGAACCCGAGCACCTCAAGGCACTGTGGCGCGGTGATGTAGAAGACAGCTACCCGCAACTGGCCCTGCTGGCCACCATGGCCCTGGCCTTGCGCGGCCTGGGCACGCCCCGGGAGCAGGCCTTCGCCCTGGCCCAGCAGTACTGGGATGCCCGGGACAGATCGATTTAATCGATCAAAACCGCCCACGCTTTGCGCTTTTTGTTCGAACCCAGCGGCATAGACTGCACTCCAACGCAAAATAGCTGAGGAGCATTCCATGGGACTGCTGATCGATGGGCGCTGGCATGACCAGTGGTACGAAAGCGGCAAGGACGGCGCCTTCCAACGGGAACAGGCACAACGTCGCAACTGGGTCACCGCCGATGGCCGCCCCGGCCCCAGCGGTGAAGGCGGCTTCGCTGCCGAGGCCGGGCGCTACCACCTTTATGTGTCCCTGGCCTGCCCCTGGGCCCACCGCACGCTGATCCTGCGCAAGCTCAAGGGTCTGGAACAGCTGATCGACGTCTCGGTGGTCAGCTGGCTGATGCGCGAGAACGGCTGGACCTTCGACAGCGCCCATGGCTCCAGCGGCGATGCGCTGGATCACTTTGATTTCATGCACCAGCGCTACACCGCCGACACCGCCGACTACACCGGCCGCGTCACCGTGCCAGTGCTGTGGGACAAGCAGCAACAGCGCATCGTCAGCAACGAATCGGCGGAGATCATCCGCATGTTCAACAGCGCCTTCGACGGCCTGACCGGCAATGGCCTGGATTTTTATCCGCAGCCATTGCACGCACGCATCGATGAACTCAACGCACGCATCTACCCCGCGCTGAACAATGGCGTGTACCGTGCCGGGTTTGCCACTTCACAACAGGCCTATGAGACGGCGTTCGATGATGTCTTCGCCGAGCTGGACGCCCTGGAGGCGTTACTGGACAAGCAGCGCTACCTGGCCGGCGAGTACCTGACCGAGGCCGATGTGCGGCTGTTCACCACCCTGATCCGCTTCGATGCGGTGTACCACGGCCACTTCAAGTGCAACCTGCGGCGGATTGCCGATTATCCCAACCTGTCGAACTGGCTGAGGGAGTTGTACCAATGGCCGGGGATTGCCGAGACGGTGGATTTTGCCCATATCAAGGGGCACTACTACGCCAGCCACACCACCATCAATCCGACCGGGATTGTGCCGAAGGGGCCGTTACAGGACTTCAGCCGCGCACATGATCGGCAACGGTTGAGCGGACAAGGGGTTTGGTGCAGGGGTTGAGGACGCTTTCGCCGGCAAGCCGGCTCCTACAACAGTGGAATCTGTAGGAGCCGGCTTGCCGGCGAAGCTTTTCAGACCTCGGACTGAGCGCCTTCGAACCAGGCCAGCTTCTCGCGTAGCTGGACCACTTCGCCGACGATCACCAGGGTCGGCGCGTGCACTTCGTGCTCGGCCACCAGCGCAGGCAGGTTGCCCAGGGTGCCGGTGAAGACACGCTGGTTGCTGGTGGTGCCCTGCTGAACCAGCGCCGCCGGGGTGTCGGCGCCGCGACCGTGCTTGATCAGTTGCTCGCAGATGGTCGGCAAGCCCACCAGGCCCATGTAGAACACCAGGGTCTGCGCTGGCGCCACCAGGTCGCTCCAGGGCAGGTTGCTGGTGCCGTCCTTGAGGTGGCCGGTGACGAAGCGTACCGACTGGGCATAGTCACGGTGAGTCAGGGGAATCCCGGCATAGGCCGAGCAACCACTGGCCGCGGTAATCCCCGGCACCACCTGGAACGCAATGCCGTGGGCCGCCAGCTCTTCGATCTCTTCGCCGCCCCGGCCAAAGATGAAGGGATCACCGCCCTTCAGGCGCACCACCCGCTTGCCTTGCCGGGCCAGGTTCACCAGTTGCTGGTTGATCTGTTCCTGAGGCACGGCGTGATCGGCGCGACGCTTGCCGACATAGATGCGTTCGGCGTCGCGGCGGCACAGTTCAAGAATCGCCGGCGCCACCAGACGGTCGTAGAGCACCACATCGGCCTGCTGCATCAGGCGCAGGGCACGGAAGGTCAGCAGGTCCGGATCACCCGGGCCTGCGCCCACCAGATACACCTCGCCCGGCGCATGAGGCGCCTTGCCGGCAATCTTGGCCTGCAACAGACGTTCGGCTTCCGCCCCCTGCCCCGCCAGTTGGCGATCCGCGATGGGGCCCTGGAACACGTCTTCCCAGAACGCCCGGCGCTGCTGCACATCCGGAAACAGGCCTTTGACCTGGGCGCGGAAACGCGCCGCCAACCCGGCCAGTTGGCCGTAGGTGGAAGGAATCCAGGTTTCCAGCTTGGCCCGGATCAGCCGCGCCAGCACCGGCGCATCGCCGCCACTGGACACCGCGATGACCAGCGGCGAACGGTCGACGATGGCCGGGAAGATCACGCTGCACAGGGCCGGCGCGTCCACCACATTGACCGGAACGCAACGCCGATGGGCATCGGCGGAGACCTGGGCATTGAGGGATTCGTCGTCGGTGGCGGCGATGATCAGGGTGCAGCCGTCGAGGTCCGCCTCGACATACCCGCGCAGCAGGGACTCACCGCCGCTGGCGACGATCAGTTCCTGCAATTGCGCTTCTATTTCAGGTGCGACCACTCGCAGCTGCGCACCGGCATCGGCCAGCAGACGGGATTTGCGCAAGGCAATCTCCCCTCCGCCGACCACCAACACACGACTGCCGCGAAGGTTGTGAAACAGCGGCAGATATTCCATTTAGCCGATGACCTCAAGGCCACCCATGTACGGCTTCAGCACATCCGGCACACGGATCGAACCGTCGGCCTGCTGGTAGTTCTCCAGCACCGCCACCAGGGTACGGCCCACGGCCAGGCCGGAACCGTTGAGGGTGTGCACCAGCTCAGGCTTGCCGGTTTCCGGGTTGCGGAAGCGCGCCTGCATGCGGCGGGCCTGGAAGTCGCCACAGTTGGAGCACGAGGAGATCTCGCGGTACTTGTCCTGGCTCGGCACCCAGACTTCCAGATCGTAGGTCTTGACCGCGCTGAAACCCATGTCGCCGGTGCACAGCGCCAGAACGCGATACGGCAGTTGCAGCAGTTGCAGGACTTTCTCGGCGTTGGCGGTCAGGCCTTCCAGGGCTTCCATGGAGGTCGACGGCTCGACCACCTGGACCATCTCGACCTTGTCGAACTGGTGCTGGCGGATCATGCCGCGGGTATCGCGACCCGAAGCACCGGCTTCACTGCGAAAGCACGGGGTGTGAGCGACGAACTTCAGCGGCAGCTGCTTGGCGTCGAGGATCTCGCCAGCGACGATGTTGGTCAGCGACACTTCAGCGGTCGGGATCAGGTACAGATCGGCTTCGCCTTCGCGAGTGATCTTGAACAGGTCTTCCTCGAACTTCGGCAACTGGCTGGTGCCCACCAGCGCCGGAGCCTGCACCAGGTACGGGGTGTAGGCCTCTTCGTAGCCGTGCTCGCCGGTGTGCAGGTTGATCATGAACTGCGCCAGGGCGCGGTGCAGACGAGCGATCGGGCCGCGCAACAGGGCAAAACGCGCGCCGGACAGCTTGGCCGCGGTTTCAAAGTCCAGCCAGCCGTGGGTTTCGCCCAGGGCCACGTGGTCCTTGATCGGGAAATCGAAGGCGGTCGGGGTGCCCCAGCGGCGCACTTCGACGTTGCCGTCTTCGTCTTCGCCCACCGGCACCGACTCGTGGGGCAGGTTGGGAATGCCGAACAGGATCGAATCCAGTTCGCTCTGGATGTTTTCCAGCTCCGCCTTGCCGGAGCTCAGCTCGTTCCCCATGCGCTCAACGTCGGCCATCAGCGGGGCGATGTCTTCGCCGCGTTGCTTGGCCTGGCCGATGGACTTGGAGCGCGCGTTACGTTCAGCCTGCAGTTGCTCGGTGCGGGTCTGCACGGTCTTGCGCTGTTCTTCCAGCGCTTCGATGCGTGCCACATCCAGGGCAAAGCCGCGGGATGCCAGACGATCCGCTACGTCCTGGAGGTTGCTACGTAACAGTTTGGAATCGAGCATGTCGTTCTCTCGTTTATCAAAGTTTGGTCAAGGACAGGCCGGCCCAGGTAGCAAGCAGCCCGCCGAATACACTCAGTGCCGCGTAGCCCAGGGCCAGCGCCACTTGTCCGCTTTCCAGCAGACGCACGGTATCCAGTGAAAAGGATGAAAAAGTCGTCAGGCCACCGAGGAAGCCCACTATCAATCCGGCACGCACTTCGATCGGCACTTCCGGACGGACCAGGAACAGCCCGTATAACACGCCGATCAGCAGGCAGCCCACGATATTAACGGCCAGCGTCGCGGTATAGAAGTGCCGCGGCCAATTGGCGTTGATCCAGTTGCCGCTGGCAAAGCGCAACAGGGTGCCAGCCACACCGCCGGCGGAGACTGCGAGGATCAGGGGGATCAAGGTTTTCTCCGCTGCAAGGGGCTGGCCCGATCCAGGGCCGCCAGGTGCTTGAGCTTCTCGCCGATCTTCAGTTCCAGGCCACGGGGCACCGGTTGATAGAGCGGCAAGGGTTCGAGTTCTTCGGGGAAATAGTCTTCACCGGCGGCGTAGGCATCCGGCTCGTCATGGGCGTAGCGATATTCGTCGCCGTAGCCCAGCTGCTTCATCAGCTTGGTCGGGGCGTTACGCAGGTGGATCGGCACTTCCAGCGAGCCATGCTCGGCAGCGGCGCGCATGGCGGCCTTGAAGCCCATGTACACCGCGTTGCTCTTCGGCGCGCAGGCCAGGTAGGTGATGGCCTGGGCCACTGCCAGCTCGCCTTCGGGGCTGCCCAGGCGCTCCTGCACATCCCAGGCCGCCAGGCACAGGCTCAGGGCCCGCGGGTCGGCGTTGCCGATGTCTTCGCTGGCCATGCGCACCACGCGCCGGGCCAGGTACAGCGGGTCGCAGCCACCGTCGAGCATGCGCGCGAACCAGTACAGGGCGCCGTCGGGATTGGAGCCACGCACCGACTTGTGCAAGGCGGAAATCTGGTCGTAGAAGGCTTCGCCGCCCTTGTCGAAACGCCGACGGGTGTCGCCCAGCAGGCTTTGCAGCAGATCGACGCCAATCTCGCCGCCGTCTTCGGCCAGGTCCGAGGCGTTTTCCAGCAGGTTGAGCATGCGCCGGCCATCGCCATCGGCCGCCGACAGCAGCATCTGGAAGCCTTCATCGCTGAGGCTCAGCTGGCGCTTGCCCAGCCCGCGCTCTTCCGTCAGGGCGCGCTGTACCAGGGTGCCCAGGGCCGTTTCATCCAGGCTCTTGAGCACATAGACCCGGGCCCGGGAGAGCAAGGCGTTGTTGAGTTCGAAGGAAGGGTTCTCCGTGGTGGCGCCGATAAAGATCAGCGTGCCGTCTTCCACGTAGGGCAGGAAGGCATCCTGCTGGGACTTGTTGAAACGGTGCACTTCATCGACAAACAGAATGGTCCGCCGCCCGTATTGCCCAGCCTGCTGCTTGGCGATCTCCACCGCCTGGCGGATCTCCTTGACCCCGGCCAGCACCGCAGAGACGGTTTCGAAGTGGGCATCCGAGACTTCCGCCAACAGCCGCGCCAGGGTGGTCTTGCCGACCCCGGGCGGGCCCCAGAAGATCATCGAATGCAGCGCGCCCTGCTCCAGGGCCTCGCGCAGCGGCTTGCCCCGGGCCAACAGGTGCTGCTGGCCAACGTACTCGTCCAGGTTGGTCGCACGCAGGCGTGCGGCCAGTGGCTGGGCAATCGGGGCACTACGAAACAGGTCCATGGACTACCTTCGAAACCTTGCGGTTGCGGCTGCTTACTCTTGGATCACATCGGCACCCTTGGGGATGTCGAACTTGAACTTGGACGCCGGGATGGCTTCGTTGGCCTTGACCCCGGTGAACAGGATATTGGTGCGCTGGCCAACGCTGTCGATCAACTGCATGTCGTTGATCATGCCGTTGCGGAACGACAGGCGCAGGCTGTCGAACAGGGTGTCGCGGGTTTTCGGCTTGAGGGTGAAGTCCATCACGCCGCCGGCTTCCTTGGAGGTGATGTCGAAGCTTTCGCTGATTTTCGACACGTCACCGGAGAGCAACAGGGCCGGGGTCTGGGTCAGGCGCTGGTCAAGCTTCTTGATGGTCACCTGCTCCAGGTCCGGGTCCCACAGGGAGACTTTCTGGCCGTCGGAGACCATCAGCTGCTCTTGTGGCGCATCGGTGTGCCAGTAGAACAGGCCCGGGCGCTGCAGGGACATCTCGCCGGCGGTTTCCTGCAACTGGGTGCCGCTGCCATCCAGGGTCAGTTGGGAGAAACGCGCGGTCAGGGTCTGGGACTTTTCCAGCAACTGGGTCAGGCGCGCCACGTCTTTGGGGTCGGCGTGGGCCGACAAGGTGGTCACAGCCAATACCGGCAGCAGCAACATGCGAATCAGGCGCATGGAATTCCTCATTAATTGGATGGGTATACGAGCGGCGTGATTTCACGCCGCTGCAAGCGAAACAAGGATCAGTCGCGCGTCGGGCCCGGCGCCAGCACTTCGCGGGAGCCGTTGGTGTTCATCGCCGTCACCACCCCGGCCATTTCCATGGCTTCGATCATCCGGGCGGCGCGGTTGTAGCCAATCTTCAGCTTGCGCTGTACCGCCGAGATCGAGGCCCGGCGGCTTTCCAGGACGAACTGCACGGCTTCGTCGTAGAGCGCGTCGGCTTCCGGATCATCGCCGTCACCGCCACCGCTGCTACCTTCGAAACCACTGCCCGCCTCTTCGACACCGTTGAGGATATCGTCGTTGTATTCCGGCGCACCGCGCAGCTTCCAGGCCTCCACCACGCGATGCACTTCATCATCGGAAACGAAGGCGCCGTGGACGCGGATCGGCAGGCTGGTGCCCGGCGGCATGTAGAGCATGTCACCGTGGCCCAGCAATTGTTCGGCACCACCCTGGTCGATGATGGTCCGCGAGTCGATCTTGCTCGACACCTGGAACGCCATGCGGGTCGGGATGTTGGCCTTGATCAGGCCGGTAATCACGTCCACCGATGGGCGCTGGGTGGCGAGGATCAGGTGGATACCGGCGGCACGGGCCTTCTGGGCGATACGGGCGATCAGTTCCTCGACCTTCTTGCCGACGATCATCATCATGTCGGCGAATTCGTCCACCACCACCACGATGGTCGGCAGCTTGGTCAGCAATGGCGCTTCGTCGTGGATGCTTTCGCGGTTGTACAGCGGGTCGGCCAGCGGGGTACCGGCGTCGATGGCTTCCTTGACCTTGGCGTTGAAGCCCGAGAGGTTGCGCACGCCCATCTTGGCCATGAGCTTGTAGCGCCGCTCCATCTCCGCCACGCTCCAGCGCAGGGCGTTGGCCGCATCCTTCATGTCGGTCACCACCGGGCACAGCAGATGCGGAATACCCTCGTAGATCGACAGTTCGAGCATCTTCGGGTCGATCATGATCAGCTTGGCGTCTTCCGGGCCGGACTTGAACAGGATCGACAGGATCATCGCGTTGACCCCCACCGACTTACCGGAACCGGTGGTACCGGCCACCAGCAGGTGAGGCATTTTCGCCAGGTCGGTGATGATCGGCTTGCCGCCGATATCGTGGCCCAGGGCCAGGGTGACTGGGGATTTGAAGTTGTCGTACTCCGGGGTCGAGAGCACTTCGGAGAAGCGCACGATCTGCCGGTCTTCGTTGGGAATCTCGATGCCCACGGTGGTCTTGCCGGGAATCACTTCCACTACGCGAACGCTGGTCACGGCCAGGGAACGCGCCAGGTCCTTGGCCAGGTTGGCGATACGACTGACCTTCACCCCGGCCGCCGGCTGGATTTCGTAACGGGTAATCACCGGCCCCGGGTGGATCGAATCCACCGAGACTTCGACGCCGAACTCCTTGAGCTTGATCTCCAGCAGGTGGCCGACTGCCGCCAGGGATTCGGGGGAATAGTTCAGCTGTTTCTTTTCTGCCGGGTCGAGGATCGAGATCGGTGGCAAGGTGCCTTCCACCGCGCTGTCGACGAACAACGGCACCTGTTTCTCTTTCTGCACGCGCTTGCTGGGCTCCGGCGCCTTGGTGGCGATCGGCGTGATCACTGGCGGCACCTGCTTTTCGCGCTCGGACATGTGCTTGCTCAGGGCCTGCTCGCGCTCGATCAGGCGCTCCTTGACCTTGGCCTGCTCGCGCTTGTCGGCCACATTCGGGGTCACGACTTCATCGACCCGGGCATCCACTTCGCGCAATTGCGCCACCAGTTGCTTGCGCTCCACGCGCGCATCCCACCAGCGGTTGGCGGCGCCCTGGAACAGTTCGAACAGGTCGAGGGTGATCTTGCCGGTCACGTCCATCACCTTGAACCACGACAGGTCGGTGAACACCGTCAGGCCGAACAGGAACAGGGCAATGAACATCAGGGTGCTGCCCTGCACGTTCAGGGCGTTCTTGGCCAGGTCGCCCAGGCTTTCGCCCAGGGCGCCACCAGCACCGGCCGGCAGGCCCGTGGCGGCATGGAAATGGATATGGGCCAGCGCGGCGCCCGACAGCACCAGGAACACCAGGCCGATCAGCCGCCAGGAAAACAGCCAGCCGCTCCACTGCCAGGGCTCATGGCGCTGGCGGAAGATCTGGTAGGTCTTGATCGCCAACAGCAGCGGGAAGATATAGGCGAAGTAACCCAACACCATAAACAGGATATCGGCGCTGTAGGAACCGGCCGGGCCACCGAAGTTCTGCACGTCTTCAATCTTGCTGTTATGACTCCAGCCCGGATCATCTTTCCCATAGGTCAGAAGTGCCATCATCAAGAACAGGCACAGGGCGCCAATGGCGATCAACGCACCTTCCTTGAGCCGGTAGTGCAATTGTTGACGCCAGAGCGGAACAACAGGTTTAGGTGCTGCGGTGGATTTCTTCAAAACGCGTCTTTTCCTGCGCCAAGGGCGCGTCCAACGGATGATTGACTACAAGATACTGCTCAATCCGAGCAGGTAAATAAAGTTGACCGGCGTAACTGGGGCTACTTTTAACACTCTGCCCCTTGCTTCTGAAACAGTGCAATTCTGAATAAACCCGGTACAGCGTCGTATTGTACGGGTTTGTTCACGCCATGCCACGTCGGAACCCTCCGACCAGCATAGTCAACGGCCTGTTACGCACTGTTCAATTGGAGCATGCATTCTCTTTTGTGACAAAGGCTTATGAGGTGTTTTTATGAACGATGCGAAGCATTCACGCCTGATCATTCTGGGCTCTGGCCCCGCCGGTTACAGCGCTGCCGTCTATGCCGCTCGGGCCAACCTCAAACCAACGGTGATCACCGGTTTGCAAGCCGGCGGCCAACTGACCACCACCACCGAAGTCGACAACTGGCCCGGCGATGTCGAAGGCCTGACCGGCCCGGTGCTGATGGAGCGCATGCAGAAACATGCCGAACGCTTCGACACCGAGATCGTCTATGACCACATCCACACCGCACAGTTGCAGCAGCGGCCGTTTATCCTCATCGGCGACAGCGGCACCTACAGTTGCGACGCACTGATCATCGCCACCGGCGCCTCGGCGCAATACCTGGGCCTGCCCTCCGAAGAGGCCTTTGCCGGCAAGGGGGTTTCCGCCTGTGCCACCTGCGACGGCTTCTTCTACCGCAATCAGGTGGTGGCTGTGGTGGGCGGCGGCAACACCGCCGTGGAGGAGGCCCTGTACCTGTCGAACATCGCCAAAGAAGTGCACCTGGTGCATCGTCGCGACAAGCTGCGAGCCGAGAAAATCCTCCAGGACAAGCTGTTCGACAAGGCCACCAATGGCAATATCCGCCTGCACTGGAATCAGCACCTGGAGGAAGTGCTGGGCGATACCAGCGGCGTGACCGGCGCCCGCCTCAAGGACAGCCACAGCGGAGAAACCAAGGATCTGGCACTGGCCGGGGTGTTTATTGCCATCGGCCACAAGCCCAATACCAATCTGTTCCAAGGCCAGCTGGAGATGCGCGACGGCTACCTGCTGGTGCGTGGCGGCAGCGAAGGCAATGCCACGGCCACCGGCATCCCGGGCGTATTTGCCGCGGGCGACGTGGCCGACCACGTCTATCGCCAGGCCATCACTTCGGCCGGCGCCGGCTGCATGGCAGCGCTGGATGCGGAAAAATTCCTCGACGACAACTAAGCCCTCGCCCTACGCTTGTGGCGAGCCCGCACTGGCTCGCCACCGCCCTCCCCTGCCGCAAGTCTGGATACCATGCTGACCTGGTTACAACGCAACACACTCGACTTCCCGCCGCTGGAAAAGGCCATGCGCGAGCCCAATGGCTTGCTGGCCGCAGGCGGAGACTTGTCTGCCGACCGCCTGATCCAGGCCTATCGTCACGGCTGCTTTCCCTGGTTTTCCGAAGGCCAGCCGATTCTCTGGTGGTCCCCTGACCCGCGCACAGTGTTATTCCCAGACGAACTGCATGTCTCCCGCAGCCTGGGCAAATTGCTGCGCAAACAACGCTATCAGGTGACCTTCGACCAGGACTTTGCCGCAGTCATCAGCGCCTGTGCAGCGCCTCGCGCTTATGCCGACGGCACCTGGATCAGCGAAGCGATGCAACGCGCCTACCTGCAACTGCATCAACGCGGTTACGCCCATTCGGTGGAGGTCTGGGACCAGGGAGTGCTGGTGGGCGGCTTGTATGGACTGGCCATGGGGCAGCTGTTTTTCGGCGAGTCGATGTTCAGCCGCGCCGACAATGCCTCGAAATTCGGCTTTGCCACTCTGGTGGAACGCTTGAAGGCATGGGGATTTGTGCTGATCGACTGCCAGATGCCCACCGAGCACCTGCACAGCCTCGGCGCCCGATCCATTTCCCGTCCAGAGTTCGCGAATTACCTGAAACACCACCTGGACCTGCCGAGCCGCGCCATATGGGTTTCCTAGGCGGGTTTGCCGGTGGTGGCTTACACTTAATTGCAAAGCTTATCCCGAGGGTTGACTCATGACCGAGTTGGCGCGCCTGAAGTTCTATGCCACTCAACCCCACTCTTGCAGCTACCTGCCCGACGAACAGGCGACCACTCTGTTCCTCGATCCCAGCCAGCCCATGGACGTGCATGTCTACGCGGATCTGTCGGAAATGGGCTTTCGGCGCAGCGGCGATCATCTGTATCGCCCCCACTGCCAGAACTGCAACGCCTGCGTGCCGGCGCGCATTCCAGTGGCGCAGTTCCTGCCCAATCGCCAGCAAAAACGCATTCTCAAACGCAACAGCGACCTGACCGTACACGCAGCCAAACCAGGCTTCAGCGAAGAGTACTTTGAGCTCTACCAACGCTACATCGAGCAACGCCACGCCGATGGCGACATGTTCCCCCCCAGCCGCGACCAGTTCTCGACCTTCCTGGTTCGGGACCTGCCCTTCTCGCGCTTCTACGAGTTCCGCCTGGACGGTCGCCTGCTGGCCGTGGCGGTCACCGACCTGCTGCCCAACGGCCTGTCGGCGGTCTACACCTTCTATGAACCCGACGAAGAGCGCCGCAGCCTCGGGCGCTTTGCGATCCTTTGGCAAATTGGCGAAACCCTGCGCCTGGGGCTGGATGCGGTGTACCTCGGCTATTGGATCAAGAACTGCAAAAAGATGAACTACAAGACCCAATATCGCCCCATAGAGCTGCTGGTTAACCAGAGATGGGTGATCCTCAACTAGAAGGTCTTGGCTTAAACCCCACTTTTCGGGCACAATGCACGCCGCTTTTGCCTGGCGCAGTTGCACCGGGCCATTCATTGGACACCGAGGGCTTTACTGCATGTCGAAAGAAGACAGCTTCGAAATGGAAGGCACTGTCGTCGACACCCTGCCCAACACCATGTTTCGTGTGGAGTTGGAAAATGGGCACGTCGTAACCGCGCATATTTCCGGCAAGATGCGCAAGAACTACATTCGTATTCTTACCGGTGACAAAGTGCGCGTCGAGCTGACGCCCTATGACTTGAGCAAAGGGCGCATCACTTACCGCGCTCGCTAAGCAAGTCAATACAAGACGCCCGGTTATGCCGGGCGTTTTTGTTCGTCTGCAAAAAACGTTTCAAACGCCAGATAGCACAAAGGCACCTCCCGGTGCCTTTGGCTGTACTGCTGCGTTATGCGGCGATCAAGCCATTTCCGCCGTGGTCTCGAAATCGAAGGTCAGCTCGCCATCCTTGATGTCGATGTGGACCACACCGCCATGGTCGGACAACTCACCAAACAGGATCTCCTCGGCCAGGGGACGCTTGATCTTGTCCTGGATCAAGCGCGCCATCGGACGGGCGCCCATGGCCACGTCGTAACCACCGGCGGCCAGCCAGCTGCGAGCAGCATCGGTCACTTCCAACTGTACACGCTTGTCTTCCAGCTGCGCCTGAAGTTCGGTAAGGAACTTGTCCACCACGCTCTTGATAACTTCGTGGCTCAGGCGACCGAACTGGATAATGGTGTCCAGACGGTTGCGAAACTCCGGCGTGAAGCTCTTCTTGATCACTTCCATGGCATCGGAAGAGTGATCCTGATGAGTGAAACCGATGGAGGCTCGCGCCGCGGTTTCAGCACCGGCGTTGGTGGTCATGATGAGGATCACATTACGGAAATCCGCCTTGCGCCCGTTGTTGTCGGTCAAGGTCCCGTGGTCCATCACCTGCAGCAGCAGGTTGAAGACTTCAGGGTGGGCCTTCTCGATTTCATCGAGCAGCAATACACAATGCGGCTGCTTGGTGATGGCCTCGGTCAGCAAGCCACCCTGGTCGAAACCGACATAGCCGGGAGGCGCACCAATCAAGCGCGAGACGGTGTGCCGTTCCATGTACTCGGACATGTCGAAACGTACCAGCTCGATCCCCATGGCCTTGGCCAACTGCCGCGCCGCTTCGGTCTTGCCCACGCCGGTAGGACCAGCGAACAGGAAGGAACCGACCGGTTTGTCCGGCGACTTCAGGCCTGCACGTGACAGCTTGATCGCGGTGGACAGCGAATCGATCGCCGCATCCTGGCCAAACACCGTCAGCTTGAGATCGCGCTCAAGATTGCGCAGCAGCTCTTTATCGGAACTGGTGACGTGTTTTGGTGGAATCCGCGCGATTTTCGCCACGATGTCTTCGACCTGGGCCACTTCGATGCGCTTCACGCGCTTCTCCGCTGGCTGCAGGCGCTGATAGGCACCTGCCTCGTCGATGACGTCGATGGCCTTGTCCGGCATATGCCGGTCATTGATATAGCGCGAGGCCAATTCCGCTGCGGCACGCAGGGCTTCATCACTGTATTCGATACTGTGATGCTGCTCGAAACGCCCCTTGAGGCCGCGCAGGATGCCAATGGTGTCTTCAACCGAGGGCTCGGACACATCGACTTTCTGGAAGCGCCGCGCCAAGGCCCGGTCCTTCTCGAAAATGCCACGGAACTCCTGGAAGGTAGTCGAGCCGATGCAACGGATATCACCCGAGGACAGCAGCGGCTTGAGCAGGTTCGAGGCATCCATCACCCCACCGGAGGCCGCACCGGCACCGATGATGGTATGGATTTCGTCGATGAACAGGATCGCCTGAGGGCGTTTTTTCAATTCGCCCAGCAGCGCCTTGAAGCGTTTCTCGAAATCGCCGCGGTATTTGGTACCGGCCAGCAACGCCCCGAGATCCAGCGAGTAGACGACGCTGTTGATCAGCAGGTCCGGCACTTGATTGTCGACGATGCGCTTGGCCAGGCCCTCGGCAATCGCGGTCTTGCCCACGCCTGCCTCACCCACCAGCAGCGGGTTGTTCTTGCGCCGGCGCGCCAGGATCTGCGCTACGCGCTCGACCTCCTGCTCGCGCCCTACCAACGGATCAATGCGACCCTGACGGGCCAGTTCATTGAGGTTGCTGGCATAGGCATCCAGAGGATTGCCCGAAGAAGACGACTCACCACCCTCTTCGTCCTGCATATCCTGTTCACCTTCAGAATGATCGCCATGCCCGGGCACCTTGGAGATGCCATGGGCGATGTAGTTGACCACGTCGATACGGGCAACGCTCTGCTGTTTCAGCAGAAACACCGCCTGGCTCTCTTGCTCACTGAAGATTGCCACCAGCACATTGGCACCGGTGACTTCACGCTTGCCCGAGCTCTGTACGTGAAAGACAGCACGTTGCAATACACGCTGGAAACCCAGGGTTGGCTGAGTTTCGCGATCCTCGTCGTGCACGGGAATCAGCGGCGTGGTGGAGTCGATGAACTCCTGCAGGTCGTGCTTGAGTTTGTCGAGGTTTGCTCCGCAGGCACGTAAAACGGTGGCGGCGGCCTCATTATCCAAAAGAGCCAACAGGAGATGCTCGACGGTCATGAATTCATGACGCTTCGAACGGGCCTCCTTGAAGGCGAGATTGAGGGTGACTTCGAGCTCGCGGTTTAACATAGCTTCACCTCATACCCAAGTGGTCGGCGTTAACCGTCCTTCTCGATTTCACAGAGTAGCGGATGCTGGCTTTCCCGGGCGTACTGGTTGACCTGCATGGCCTTGGTCTCGGCGATGTCGCGGGTAAACAATCCACACACTGCCCGCCCTTCGGTATGGACGGCCAGCATGACCTTGGTCGCCAGCTCGCGATTCAGGTTAAAAAACATCTCGAGCACTTCGACGACGAAATCCATCGGCGTGTAGTCATCGTTGAACAAAACCACCTTGTACATCGGCGGCGCCTGGAGAGCAGGCTTAGCCTCCTGTACTGCCAAGCCAGCGGAATCGTCGTCGTGCAAGTCCGGGCGATCCTGATTGAATGTTAGTCGAATCTGGCTGATTGCATGCATGGAAAGAAAGGTTCGTCAGTTGTGCAAATACAGTGGTGGGGGCGCCCTGGAAGGATTTCAACTCCGACCGCCGGGTCAACTTGACTATCGGCAAAACGGTGTTACAACCAATAGGGCCCACATTGGGTAATAAACGTCCGCGGCGTCAACCTTTTTACCAAGATTGGCGGCGGATGAACTGGATGATACTCCAGTGATGGAGTCTGTTGCAGAGGGATATGAGTATGGCTAGCGGTAAGGTCAAGTGGTTCAACAACGCCAAGGGTTATGGCTTTATTAATGAGGAGGGCAAGACTGACGATCTGTTTGCCCATTACTCAGCCATCGATATGGATGGCTACAAGACCTTGAAAGCCGGACAGGCTGTGAGCTTCGAGATCATCCAAGGGCCCAAGGGCCTGCATGCGATCAAAATCAGCGCTTTGAAGGTGCCCGGCGAAATCGTCACCGCCGAGGCCCAGCCCGAAAGCGCCCTGAGCTGAACCAACCAACATCCAGTCATAAAAAACCGGCCGACTCAAGGGATTGAGTCGGCCGGTTTGCTTTGGGCGCCGTACAGCTTACATGTGCGAGATCAGCGCATCGCCGAAGGCCGAGGAAGACAGCAGGGTTGCACCGTCCATCAGGCGTTCGAAGTCATAGGTCACGGTCTTGGCCGAGATTGCGCCATTGGTGCCCTTGATGATCAGGTCGGCCGCTTCGGTCCAGCCCATGTGGCGAAGCATCATCTCTGCCGAGAGGATCAGCGAACCCGGGTTGACCTGGTCCTTGCCGGCATACTTGGGCGCGGTACCGTGGGTGGCTTCGAACATGGCCACGGTATCGGACAGGTTGGCGCCTGGTGCAATGCCGATGCCGCCCACTTCCGCCGCCAGGGCGTCGGACAGGTAGTCACCGTTGAGGTTGAGGGTCGCGATCACATCGTATTCGGCCGGGCGCAGCAGGATCTGCTGGAGCATGGCGTCGGCGATGGCATCCTTGACGATGACGTTCTTGCCGGTTTTCGGGTTCTTGAACTGCATCCAAGGGCCGCCGTCCAGCAGGGTCGCGCCGAACTCTTCGGCCGCCACTTCGTAGGCCCACTCCTTGAAGGCACCTTCGGTGAACTTCATGATGTTGCCTTTGTGCACGATGGTCAGCGAGTCGCGGTCGTTATCCACGACATATTGCAGCGCCTTGCGCGCCAGACGCTTGGTGCCCTGCAGGGAAACCGGCTTGACGCCGATGCCGCAGTTTTCGTCGAAGCGGATCTTGGTGACACCCATTTCCTCCTTGAGGAACTTGATGACCTTGGTGGCTTCCGCCGAGCCGGCTTTCCACTCGATGCCGGCGTAAATGTCTTCGGAGTTTTCACGGAAGATGGTCATGTCCACGTCACCCGGCTTTTTCACCGGGCTGGGCACGCCTTCGAACCAGCGCACAGGGCGCAGGCATACATAAAGATCGAGTTGCTGACGCAGGGCCACGTTCAGGGAACGGATGCCACCACCGACCGGAGTGGTCAGCGGGCCCTTGATGGAAACCACGTAATCCTTCACTGCGTCCAGGGTTTCCTGAGGAAGCCAGGTGTCCTGGTCGTACACTTGAGTTGCTTTTTCCCCGGCATACACTTCCATCCAGGAAATCTTGCGTTCGCCGCCGTAAGCCTTCTTAACCGCAGCATCGACAACCTTGATCATGACCGGGCTGATATCAACACCAATACCGTCGCCTTCGATGAAAGGAATAATCGGGTTGTTAGGAACATTGAGAGAATGGTCTGCGTTGACGGTGATTTTGTCGCCGACTGCTGGAACCTGAATCTTCTTGTATCCCATGCTGAACTCCGTTGTGTGGATTGAACATCTGGCTGCGTTCGAGCGTACCCCAGTTGAATCTGGACGGGAACCTCATGTTCCACCCATATGCCGTGAAAGCTGCACAGTTCGCGGCCTACAAGCCTGAAAGCAAAGGGAAAAGTGCCAAAGTAAAGCACCCCGAGCGACTCTACGCCTGCACCCTGCCTGCGACCTTTAGACCAATGGACGAGCACCGGCGCCTATGAAGCATCGGCGTTTTGCTAGCTACCTATGTATAATGCCGCCGCTGACCACAGAGTCACGACGGCCGAACGCTCTGCTACCGATAAAACAAGCCGAGAATGGCCGCCCAAAGCCGGGTTGTTACCGCAGCCCACCCGCTTGACGCTCGACTGATGCACCCAACATCACCGCGAAGAAACCTCGACATTCGGCTCATGGATGACCTTTGAACGAAAGCGCTTACCCGGCGCACCTCGAGTTTCTGCGCACGCTTTAGCAAAGAAGAGAGTTAATCCGAATATGCCCACCCGCTCGAAGATCATCTACACCTTCACCGACGAAGCCCCGGCCCTCGCCACCTATTCCCTGCTGCCTATCGTAGAAGCCTTCACCGCTTCGGCTGATATCGCCGTGGAAACCCGCGACATCTCCCTGGCCGGCCGCATCCTCGCCAGCTTCCCTGAGCAGTTGGGTACCAAAGCGGTGCCGGACCACCTTGCCGAGCTGGGCGAGCTGGCGGTCACCCCAGAAGCCAACATCATCAAGCTGCCGAACATCAGCGCCTCGGTCCCGCAACTGCAAGCCGCGATCAAAGAGCTGCAGGCCCAGGGCTACGCGCTGCCGGACTACCCGGAAACCGTGACCTGCGACGCCGACAAAGATGCCAAGGCGCGTTACGACAAGGTCAAGGGCAGCGCCGTGAACCCGGTCCTGCGCGAAGGCAACTCCGACCGCCGCGCTCCGCTGTCGGTGAAAAACTATGCGCGCAAGCACCCGCACAAGATGGGCGCCTGGGCCAAGGACTCCAAGTCCCACGTTGCCCACATGAGCAACGGCGACTTCTACGGCAGCGAAAAAGCGGCCCTGATCGAAGCAGCCGACAGCGTCAAGATCGAACTGATCGCCCAGGACGGCACTGCCACCGTCCTGAAGGAAAAGACCGCCGTGCAAGCCGGCGAGATCCTCGACTGCGCCGTAATGAGCAAAAAGGCCCTGCGCGCCTTCATCGCCGCTGAAATCGAAGACGCCAAGAAGCAAGGCGTACTGCTCTCGGCACACCTCAAGGCCACCATGATGAAGGTCTCCGACCCGATCATGTTCGGCCAGATCGTTGCCGAGTTCTATCAGGATGCCCTGAGCAAGCACGCCACCGTGCTGCAGGAAATCGGCTTCAACCTGAACAACGGCATCGGCGACCTGTACGCCCGTATCAAGGCGCTGCCTGCCGATCAGCAAGCCGCCATCGAAGCCGACATCCAGGCCGTCTACGCGGCCCGCCCTGCCCTGGCCATGGTCAACTCCGACAAAGGCATCACCAACCTGCACGTGCCGAGCGACGTGATCGTCGACGCCTCGATGCCTGCCATGATCCGTGACTCCGGCAAAATGTGGGGCACCGACGGCCAGTTGCACGACACCAAGGCCGTGATCCCGGACCGTTGCTACGCCACCATCTACCAGGCCGTGATCGAAGACTGCAAAGCCAATGGGGCGTTCGATCCGACCACCATGGGCAGCGTGCCGAACGTTGGCCTGATGGCGAAAAAAGCCGAAGAATACGGCTCCCACGACAAAACCTTCGAAATCAAGGCTGACGGCGTGGTTCGCGTCACCGACAGCAAAGGCAGCCTGCTGCTGGAGCAGAAAGTCGAAGCCGGCGACATCTTCCGCATGTGCCAGACCAAGGACGCGCCGATCCAGGACTGGGTCAAACTGGCCGTCAACCGTGCTCGTGCCAGCAGCACCCCGGCCATTTTCTGGCTGGACCCGATGCGTGCCCACGACGGCGTGATGATCGAGAAAGTTCAGGCCTACCTGAAGGATCACGACACCAGCGACCTGGACATCCGCATCATGTCCCCGGTCGAAGCCATGAAGTTCACCCTGGCCCGCACCCGCGACGGCAAGGACACCATCTCGGTGACCGGCAACGTACTGCGCGACTACCTGACCGACCTGTTCCCGATCATGGAACTGGGCACCAGCGCCAAGATGCTGTCGATCGTGCCGCTGATGAACGGTGGCGGCCTGTTCGAAACCGGCGCCGGCGGTTCGGCTCCCAAGCACGTACAGCAGCTGCTGGAAGAGAACTTCCTGCGCTGGGACTCCCTGGGTGAGTTCCTGGCCCTGGCCGCTTCCCTGGAGCACCTGGGCAACACCTACAACAACCCGAAAGCCCTGGTGCTGGCCAAGACCCTGGACCAGGCGACCGGCCAGTTCCTCGACAACAACAAGTCGCCATCGCGCAAGGTCGGCAACATCGACAACCGCGGCAGCCACTTCTACCTGGCGCTGTACTGGGCTCAAGCCCTGGCCGCCCAGACCGAGGACGCTGCCCTGCAAGCGCAGTTCAGCACCCTGGCCAAGACCCTGACCGAGAACGAAGCGACCATCGTCGCCGAGCTCAACGCCGTACAGGGCAAGCCCGTGGACATCGGTGGCTACTACAGCGCCAACCCCGAGCTGGTGAGCCAGGCCATGCGCCCGAGCGCCACCCTCAACGCAGCCATCGCTGCGCTGGTGTAAGCAGGAGCGAACACACAAACCCCGGCCCCGCGCCGGGGTTTGTGCTTCTGGCGTCCGCAGCAACCGGCCCGCCGGCCAAACAGACAGCGCTCGCTTCGCCGGCAAGCCGGCTCCTACAATGCTCACCCTTTATAAAGGAGTGCCTTTATGGAATGGCAACCGCATATTACCGTCGCCACCATCGTCGAGGACCAGGGCCGCTTCCTGTTCGTCGAGGAATACCAGGGCGAACAAGCCGTGCTCAACCAGCCCGCCGGACACCTGGATGCCAATGAAAGCCTGCTCCAGGCGGCCATCCGCGAAACCCTGGAGGAAACCGGCTGGGATGTGGAGTTGACCGGCGTGGTCGGCATCTACCTCTACACCGCCCCCAGCAACGGCGTGACCTACCAGCGCGTGTGCTTTGCCGCCAAGCCACTGCGCCATCACCCGAACTATCAGCTGGATGAAGGCATCATCGGCCCGCGCTGGCTGAGCCGCGAGCAACTGCTGGAGCAACGGGCCAACTGGCGCAGCGAGCTGATCCTGCAGTGCCTGGACGATTACCTGGGTGGCCCGTTGCACAGCCTGGCACTGATCCGACCTATGCTTTAACCGCAGTTTTAGCCTTGCAGGCCTCAGCCTGTTAGAATCGCGTCCTTTTTCAAGACACCCGTTGAATTCCTATGCGTGATCCAGCCCCTTCTGATAACCAAAAGAAGCGCGTCATTGTCGGCATGTCCGGCGGCGTGGATTCTTCCGTTTCCGCCCTCCTGCTGATGGAGCAGGGTTACCAGGTGGAAGGCCTGTTCATGAAGAACTGGGAGGAAGACGACGGAACCGAATACTGCACCGCCATGGACGACCTGGCCGACGCCCAGGCCGTGTGCGACAAGATTGGCATCAAGCTGCACACCGCCAACTTCGCCGCCGAATACTGGGACAACGTGTTCGAGCACTTCCTGGCCGAATACAAGGCCGGCCGCACGCCGAACCCGGATATCCTCTGCAACCGCGAAATCAAGTTCAAGGCCTTCCTCGACTACGCCATGATGCTCGGCGCCGACCTGATCGCCACCGGCCACTATGTGCGCCGCCGCGACATCGACGGCCGCACCGAATTGCTCAAGGGCCTGGACCCGAACAAGGACCAAAGCTACTTCCTCCACGCCGTTGGCGGCGAGCAGATCGCCAAGACCCTGTTCCCGGTAGGCGAGCTGGAAAAGCCCGAAGTGCGCGCCATTGCCGAAAAACACGACCTGGCCACGGCGAAGAAGAAAGACTCCACCGGCATCTGCTTTATCGGTGAGCGGCGCTTCAGCGACTTCCTCAAGCAATACCTGCCGGCCCAGCCCGGCGAGATCAAGACCACCGAAGGTGAAGTCATCGGCCGCCACCACGGCTTGATGTACCACACCATTGGCCAGCGTCAGGGCCTGGGCATCGGCGGCCTGAAAGACGCCGGCGAAGAGCCGTGGTACGTGCTGATCAAGGACCTGGAGCACAACGAGCTGATCGTGGGCCAGGGCAATGATCACCCCTGGCTTTTCTCCCGCGCCCTGCTGGCCTCCGACATCTATTGGGTCAACCCCGTCGACCTGAGCCAGCCGCGACGCCTGACCGCCAAGGTGCGCTACCGCCAGAGCGACCAGCCCTGCACCCTGGAAAAGACCGCCAACGGCTACCGCGCCACCTTCGACGACCCACAGCGCGCCGTCACTCCCGGCCAGTCCGTGGTGTTCTACGACGGCGAGATCTGCCTAGGTGGCGGCGTGATCGAAGTGGCCGAACCCTGGAGCAGCAAGGACGCCCGTCCATGAGCCCGATTCAGGAACAACTGACGGCGCTGGGCGGTGTATTCCTGGCTGCCGTGCTGGTGGACCGGATCGCCAAGACCGGCCAGGTCAGCGAAGCGGCCCTGAGCTGCATGCTCGGCAGCCTGCTGATCCGCGACCCGAAAGACACCCTGGAAGTCTACGGCGGCGACGACATCAACCTGCGCGAGGGTTACCGGGCCCTGATCGGCGCTCTGGAGCGCGACCCCAGCACCCTGCAGCGCGAACCGCTGCGCTACGCTTTGTCGATGCTCGGCCTGGAGCGCCAGCTGGCCAAGCGCGACGACCTGCTGGAGACCATCGGCAAACGCCTGCCGCAGATCCAGTCCCAGGTCGAACATTTCGGTCCAGCCCACGAAAACGTCATCGCCGCGTGCGGCGGGCTGTACCAGGACACCCTGAGCACCCTGCGCCAGCGCATTCAGGTGCACGGCGACATGCGCAACCTGCAGCAGCCCAGCAATGCCTCGAAGATCCGCGCCCTGCTGCTGGCCGGTATCCGCTCGGCACGCCTGTGGCGACAGCTGGGCGGCCATCGCTGGCAACTGGTGATCAGCCGGCGCAAATTGCTCAAAGAGCTTTATCCATTGATGCGCAGCAGCTGAGCTGCGCCTGATTTTTCAAGAGCTGCGCGTAAGACGCTGGTCAGTTGGCAACGGACCGGCGGATATTTTCATGTATGATACGCGCCCCATTTCGTTGCCCGACTGTCCGAGAACACCCCATGCAGCTCTCTTCGCTCACTGCGGTTTCCCCTGTTGACGGCCGCTACGCCGGCAAAACCCAGGCCCTGCGCCCCATTTTCAGCGAATACGGCCTGATCCGTGCTCGCGTCCTCGTTGAAGTGCGCTGGCTCCAGCGCCTGGCCGCCCACAGCGCCATCAGCGAAGTGCCGGCGTTCTCCGCCGAAGCCAACGCCGTCCTCAATGCCCTGGCAGAGAACTTCTCCCTGGAGCACGCCGAGCGCGTCAAAGAGATCGAGCGCACCACCAACCACGACGTCAAGGCCATCGAGTACCTGCTCAAGGAGCAAGCTGCCAAGTTGCCTGAACTGGCCAACGTCAGTGAGTTCATCCACTTCGCCTGCACCAGCGAGGACATCAACAACCTGTCCCACGCCCTGATGCTGCGCGAAGGCCGTGATGAAGTGATGCTGCCGCTGATGCGCCAGACCGCCAACGCCATCCGCGAGCTGGCGATCCGTTTCGCTGACGTGCCGATGCTCTCGCGCACCCACGGCCAGCCGGCCTCGCCGACCACCCTGGGCAAGGAACTGGCCAACGTCGTTTACCGCCTGGAGCGCCAGATCGCCCAGGTCGCCGCCGTGCCCCTGCTGGGCAAGATCAATGGCGCCGTGGGCAACTACAACGCCCACCTCTCGGCCTACCCGGACATCGACTGGGAAGCCAACGCCCGCGCCTTCATCGAAGACGAGCTGGGCCTGGCCTTCAACCCCTACACCACGCAGATCGAGCCGCACGACTACATCGCCGAGCTGTTCGATGCCATTGCACGCGTCAACACCATCCTGATCGACTTCGATCGCGATATCTGGGGCTACATCTCCCTGGGCTACTTCAAGCAGCGCACCATTGCCGGCGAAATCGGCTCCTCGACCATGCCGCACAAGGTCAACCCGATCGACTTCGAAAACTCCGAAGGCAACCTGGGCATCGCCAACGCACTGTTCCAGCACCTGGCAAGCAAACTGCCGATCTCCCGCTGGCAGCGCGACCTGACTGACTCCACCGTGCTGCGCAACCTGGGCGTGGGCTTTGCTCACAGCGTGATTGCCTATGAGGCCAGCCTCAAGGGCATCAGCAAACTGGAGCTCAACGCCCAGAAAATCGCCGAAGACCTGGACGCCTGCTGGGAAGTCCTGGCCGAGCCAATCCAGACCGTGATGCGCCGCTACAACATCGAAAACCCCTACGAAAAGCTCAAGGAACTGACGCGCGGCAAGGGCATCAGCCCAGAAGCGCTGCAGACTTTCATCGACGGGCTGGACATGCCCGCCGCGGCCAAGGCCGAGCTGAAGCAGCTCACCCCGGCCACCTACATCGGTAATGCCGCAGCCCAGGCCAAGCGCATCTGACCGACTGCTCGACCTTTTGACGCCCGGCCGCGCCGGGCGTTTTTATTCCTGCTAGAAAAGTACACTTTTTCAATAGGTTACACATGAATCCTGATATTCCTCTTCAACTTCTGGGCGGCATCACTGCACGGGAATTTCTGCGTGACTACTGGCAGAAGAAACCCCTGCTGATCCGTCAGGCCCTGCCTGACTTCGAAAGCCCGATCGAACCTGACGAACTGGCCGGCCTGGCCCTGGAAGAAGAAGTCGAATCGCGCCTGGTGATCGAGAACGGCGAGCGCCCATGGGAACTGCGCCGCGGCCCCTTCGCCGAAGACGAGTTCAGCAAGCTGCCGGAACGCGACTGGACCCTGCTGGTCCAGGCCGTGGACCAGTTCGTCCCGGAAGTCGCCGAGCTGCTGGAGCACTTCCGCTTCCTGCCGAGCTGGCGCATCGATGACGTGATGATCAGCTTCGCCGCACCTGGCGGTAACGTCGGCCCGCACTTCGACAACTACGATGTGTTCCTGCTGCAAGGCTTTGGTAAGCGCAACTGGAAGATCGGCCAGATGTGCGACTCCGAAAGCCCGCTGCTGCAGCACGCGGACCTGCGCATCCTCGCCGAATTCGAAGAAACCGAAAGCTGGGTCCTGGAGCCCGGCGACATGCTCTACCTGCCACCGCGCCTGGCCCACTATGGCGTTGCGGTGAACGATTGCATGACCTATTCGGTCGGTTTCCGCGCCCCGAGCGCCGCCGAAGTCCTGACCCACTTCACCGATTTCCTCGGCCAGTTCCTGCCGGACGAAGACCGCTACACCGACGCCGACGTGCAGCCGGCCAGCGACCCGCACCAGATCCAGCAGGACGCCCTCGACCGGCTCAAGGGCCTGCTGGCCGAGCACATGAGCGATGAACGCCTGCTGCTGACCTGGTTCGGCCAGTTCATGACCGAACCACGCTACCCGGAACTGGTGGTCGGCCCCGAACTGGAAGAAGAAGACCTGCTGGGCAGCCTGGAACAGGGCGCGATCCTGATCCGCAACCCGAGCGCGCGCCTGGCCTGGTCGGAAGTGGATGAAGACCTGCTACTGTTCGCCAGCGGCCAAAGCCGCCTGCTTCCCGGTAAGCTGCGCGAACTGCTGAAAATGATTTGCGCCGCCGATGCCCTGCATATCGACAACCTCGGCCAGTGGCTGGCGGATGACGATGGGCGCGGCCTGTTGTGTGAACTGGTCAAGCAAGGGAGCCTGGGGTTTGCCGATGAATAAGATTCACGTACGTGTCGCAGACTGGCAAAAGGACAACGCCGAGATCCGGCGCATCCGTGAAGCCGTATTCATTGCCGAGCAATCGGTGCCGCCCGAGCTGGAGTGGGATGCCGACGACGACAGCGCCGTGCACTTCCTGGCCTTCGAGGGCGACTTCCCCATCGGTACTGCGCGCCTGTTGCCCGACGGCCATGTGGGCCGGGTTTCGGTGCTCAAGGACTGGCGCGGCCTGAAGGTTGGCGACGCGCTGATGCGCGCGGTGATCGATGAAGCCGAAAAGCGCGGCCTGAAGCAGCAGATGCTCAGCGCCCAGGTCCAGGCCACGGCGTTCTATGAGCGCCTGGGCTTCTCCATCGTCAGCGAGGAATTCCTCGAAGCGGGCATTCCCCACGTCGACATGGTTCGCGGCGCCTGACCGACACGCCGCTCGCGGCAACGGCCAGCCAAAACGCCCCGCCACCCCTCCTCCGGCAACTAAGCTGGAGACCGGGATGCCGGGGCGTTTTGCCGTGCGCGATTCAACTTGCCCCACCCAAAGCCGACAAAGTGTCAAAATCAAGGCTTTACGCCTGCTACTCGCGGAGATAACGGATATGTCCCTACGCACCCTGCTCACGACGCTGCTGCTGACCTTCAGCTGTTCGGTCATGGCCGCCACCGAGATCGTGCCCCTCAACAACCGCACCAGTGCCGACCTGCTGCCGGTGGCGCAGAATTTCCTCGGCAAGGACGGCAAGGTCAGCGCCTATGGCAACCAGCTGATCGTCAACGCCGAGCCGGGCAAGATCGCCGAACTGCGAGCCTTTATCGCCCAGCTGGACACCGCGGCCAAACGCCTGCTGATCACCGTCGACACCAACGAAAACAACCTTCAGGACAACCAGGGCTATTCGGTCAACGGCGCACCGCAGACGCGGATCATCAACCGCAGCACCGAGAGCCGCGACGGCGGCATCCAGCAGATCCAGGCCAGCGAAGGCGTGCCAGCGCTGATCCAGGTCGGCCAGAGCGTGCCGCTGACCACCACCCAGACCGACCCCTACGGGCGCCTGCAGAACCAGACCCAGTACCGCAACGTCACCCAGGGCTTCTATGTCACTGCCAGCGTTACCGGTGAAACCGTACACCTGAGCATCAGCACCAACCGTGACCGCATGAGCCAGGAACGTCCCGATGTAGTGAACGTGCAAAGCACCGACACAACTGTCAGCGGGCGCCTGGGCGAATGGATCACCCTGGCCGGAGTCAATCGCCAGACCCAGGCCGATAAACAGGGCCCGGGCCGCAGCTACTCGACTCAAGGCCGGGACGACATGACCTTGCGGGTCAAGGTCGATGCCTTGGACTAAAGCACCAAAAACTGACTGATTAGTCGTATTAGACCAAAGATGTAGTGCCGCAAAAAAAGCACTACAAAACATTTGACGAGCCAAAAAACCGCGGGCATGATGGCCTCGCTCCCGCTAATCAGGGGCCCTGGCAAGGGCCTTCGGATCGCCGCTCTAACCTACCCACCTGAGCCGATTCGTGTCTGTACCGCCCACAAGGTGTGTTTGACGAGATTGCGACTGGAACGAAGTTGTCCCGAGGGACGGAAGCGTAATTAGGTAGATCGGCAACACACTGATGGAACGCACCAAGGCCCACGACGCCCGCATGCGCCCCGCAGCTCGCCTTCACCTGCTCACTTCCCCTCGAGCCCATCGTTCACCCGTCGCCATCCCCGCCAGACCCGACTTGACCGCCATAAGCTTCCTGGTCAGCGAGCAGCCTTTTACGCAGCGTTATGACGCGTGATCGGCGGAGCCGGAATTCTCCAACCAAGAACGACTTTTTACACAAGACGCGACGAGGTTTATCTCCATGGCACTGACACGCGAACAGCAAATTGCAGCCCTTGAAAAAGACTGGGCTGAAAACCCGCGCTGGAAAGGCGTGACTCGCACCTACTCCGCTGCCGACGTGGTTCGTCTGCGTGGCTCGGTTCAACCCGAGCACACCCTGGCACGCATGGGCGCCGAGAAGCTCTGGAACCTGGTCACCCAAGGTGCCAAGCCGTCCTTCCGTCCTGATAAAGATTTCGTCAACTGCATGGGCGCCCTGACCGGCGGCCAGGCTGTACAACAGGTTAAAGCCGGTATCCAGGCGATCTACCTGTCGGGCTGGCAGGTGGCTGCGGACAACAACTCCGCCGAATCCATGTACCCCGACCAGTCGCTGTACCCGGTGGACTCGGTGCCAACCGTGGTCAAGCGCATCAACAACTCGTTCCGTCGCGCCGACCAGATCCAGTGGAAAGCCGGCAAGAACCCGGGCGACGAAGGCTACATCGACTACTTCGCCCCTATCGTGGCCGATGCTGAAGCCGGTTTCGGCGGCGTACTCAACGCCTACGAGCTGATGAAGAGCATGATCGAAGCAGGCGCCGCCGGCGTTCACTTCGAAGACCAGCTGGCTTCCGTGAAGAAGTGCGGCCACATGGGCGGCAAGGTACTGGTTCCAACCCAGGAAGCCGTACAGAAGCTGACCGCTGCCCGCCTGGCGGCCGACGTTGCCGGCGTACCGACCATCATCCTGGCCCGTACCGACGCCAACGCTGCCGACCTGCTGACTTCCGACTGCGACCCGTACGACCAGCCATTCGTGACTGGCACCCGCACCCAGGAAGGCTTCTACAAAGTGAAAGCCGGCCTGGACCAGGCAATCGCCCGCGGCCTGGCTTACGCTCCATACGCCGACCTGATCTGGTGCGAAACCGCCAAGCCGGACCTGGACGAAGCCCGTCGCTTTGCCGAGGCGATCAAGAAGGAATACCCGGACCAGATCCTGTCGTACAACTGCTCGCCTTCTTTCAACTGGAAGAAGAACCTGGACGACGCGACCATCGCCAAGTTCCAGCGCGAGCTGTCCGCCATGGGCTACAAACACCAGTTCATCACCCTGGCCGGCATCCACAACATGTGGCACAGCATGTTCAACCTGGCGCACGACTACGCCCGCAACGACATGACCGCCTACGTGAAACTGCAAGAGCAAGAGTTCGCTGACGCCGCCAAGGGCTACACCTTCGTGGCCCACCAGCAGGAAGTGGGCACCGGCTACTTCGACGACATGACCACCGTGATCCAGGGTGGCTCGTCCTCGGTAACCGCGCTGACCGGCTCCACCGAAGAAGAACAGTTCCACTGATTTAGGCCTCACGGCTTGATCGAGCGGCCAATGCAGACCCGGTAAAAACAACTGCATTGCTGTACAGCTAACGCCCCGACTGGTTCGGGGCGTTTTTTTGCCCCCCTCCTGTAGGAGCCGGCTTGCCGGCGAACCTCTACCCTGCATGCGCCCTCCTCAAAAGCCTCGCCATGCCCGCCCCTGCAAAAAAGCTGGCCAAACATTGATCCAGGGCGGTGTTAGCAAGGGCGAAAGAGGTTAAAAGGTGCGCCCCTGCTACTTGCAGTAACAGGGATATAACAAGCAACTTTCCCACTCCCCGAAGGAAAGCAGATTAAAACAGCCTCTAAACAATATTGATTATCATTTAGCGGTTGTAACTTTCGTTACAGCCGCTACAAAACATAATTAACAAAACCTCCCCTAATGCCCGCAGGCCGCGGCTTACGGGGCTACCGGGGTGAGCTATGTCCTTATTACGATAAACAATTTCGCTTTAGAAATTTTACTTGCCCGGTGTTTAGCCATAAAATCAGCGCGATTGATTGCGCTGCGACATATCGTCACTGCTTTATTTCTTTATCAAGCTCAGAGACTCTTGCTCTCTGTTAAGGATTACCAGCATGCCCGAAGCGACAGGACTCATGGCCCACAACTGGGGCTTTGCCATTTTCCTTCTGGGCGTTGTCGGCCTTTGCGCCTTCATGCTCGGCCTCTCCAGCCTCCTCGGGTCAAAAGCCTGGGGCCGCAGCAAAAACGAACCGTTCGAGTCCGGCATGCTACCTACCGGTGGCGCCCGCTTGCGGCTCTCAGCCAAATTCTATCTGGTCGCGATGCTCTTCGTGATCTTCGATATCGAAGCCCTCTTTCTCTTTGCCTGGTCTGTGTCCGTCCGCGAAAGCGGCTGGACCGGATTCGTCGAAGCTCTCGTTTTCATAGCAATTCTGTTGGCAGGTCTTGTCTACCTTTGGCGGGTGGGGGCTCTTGACTGGGCTCCGGAAGGTCGTCGTAAGCGGCAGGCGAAGCTAAAACAATGAGGCTTTGGCGATGCAATACAATCTCACCCGGATCGACCCCGATGCTCCTAACGATCAGTACCCGATCGGCGAACGGGAAACCGTTTCCGATCCGTTAGAGGATCAGGTCCACAAAAACATCTTCATGGGCAAGCTCGAAGACGTGCTGAGCGGCGCGGTCAACTGGGGGCGTAAGAACTCCCTGTGGCCGTACAACTTCGGCCTGTCCTGCTGCTACGTGGAAATGACCACCGCCTTCACGGCGCCCCACGACATCGCGCGCTTTGGCGCCGAGGTGATCCGGGCATCGCCGCGTCAGGCGGACTTCATGGTTATCGCCGGGACCTGCTTCATCAAGATGGCGCCGATCATCCAGCGTCTCTATGAGCAGATGCTCGAGCCTAAATGGGTTATCTCCATGGGTTCGTGCGCCAACTCCGGCGGCATGTACGACATCTACTCGGTAGTCCAGGGGGTGGACAAGTTCCTGCCCGTGGACGTCTACGTACCTGGCTGCCCGCCCCGCCCCGAAGCGTTCCTGCAAGGCCTGATGCTCTTGCAAGAATCCATTGGCCAGGAGCGTCGCCCACTTTCCTGGGTCGTCGGCGACCAAGGCGTGTATCGCGCCGAGATGCCGTCGCAAAAGGAACAGCGCCGCGAACAGCGTATACAGGTCACCAACCTGCGCAGCCCTGACGAAGTCTGATCCAGTTCTGTTCTGACAAAGAAACGAACCTGGCTTCACTCTTTACGTTGACCGAAAGCGATAAAAAACCATGACTACAGGCAGTGCTCTGTACATCCCGCCTTATAAGGCTGACGACCAGGATGTGGTCGTCGAACTCAATAACCGTTTCGGCCCTGAGGCGTTCACTGCCCAGGCCACCCGCACCGGCATGCCGGTGCTGTGGGTTACCCGCTCCAAGCTCGTTGAAGTCCTGACCTTCCTGCGCAACCTGCCCAAGCCGTACGTCATGCTCTATGACCTGCACGGTGTGGACGAGCGCCTGCGCACCAAGCGCCAGGGCCTGCCAGGCGCCGACTTCAGCGTGTTCTACCACTTGCTGTCGATCGAACGTAACAGCGACGTGATGATCAAGGTGGCCCTCTCTGAAGGCGACCTCAGCCTGCCCACCGTGACCGGTATCTGGCCTAACGCCAACTGGTACGAGCGTGAAGTCTGGGACATGTTCGGCATCGACTTCGCCGGCCACCCTCACCTATCGCGGATCATGATGCCGCCGACCTGGGAAGGTCACCCGCTGCGCAAGGACTTTCCGGCCCGCGCCACCGAGTTCGATCCGTTCAGCCTGAACCTGGCCAAGCAGCAGCTGGAAGAAGAAGCCGCGCGCTTCCGTCCGGAAGACTGGGGCATGAAGCGTTCCGGTGCCAACGAGGACTACATGTTCCTCAACCTGGGCCCGAACCACCCTTCGGCCCACGGTGCCTTCCGCATCATCCTGCAGCTGGACGGTGAAGAGATCGTCGACTGCGTACCGGACATCGGCTACCACCACCGTGGTGCCGAGAAGATGGCCGAGCGTCAGTCCTGGCACAGCTTCATCCCTTACACCGACCGTATCGACTACCTCGGCGGGGTGATGAACAACCTGCCGTACGTGCTGTCGGTCGAGAAGCTGGCCGGCATCAAGGTGCCGGAGAAGGTCGACGTCATCCGCATCATGATGGCCGAGTTCTTCCGCATCACCAGCCACCTGCTGTTCCTGGGTACCTACATCCAGGACGTCGGCGCCATGACCCCGGTGTTCTTCACCTTTACCGACCGTCAGCGCGCCTACACGGTGATCGAAGCCATCACCGGCTTCCGCCTGCATCCGGCCTGGTATCGCATCGGTGGCGTCGCCCACGACCTGCCGCGTGGCTGGGAAAAGCTGGTCAAGGACTTCGTCGAATGGCTGCCCAAGCGCCTCGACGAATACACCAAGGCCGCCCTGCAGAACAGCATCCTCAAGGGCCGGACCATCGGCGTTGCCGCCTACAACACCAAGGAAGCCCTGGAGTGGGGCGTCACCGGTGCCGGCCTGCGCTCCACCGGTTGCGATTTCGACCTGCGCAAGGCCCGTCCGTACTCCGGCTACGAGAACTTCGAGTTCGAAGTCCCGCTGGCCGCCAACGGTGACGCCTATGACCGCTGCATGGTTCGCGTCGAGGAAATGCGCCAGAGCATCAAGATCATCGACCAGTGCCTGCGCAACATGCCGGAAGGCCCGTACAAGGCGGATCACCCGCTGACCACGCCGCCGCCCAAAGAGCGCACCCTGCAGCACATCGAAACCTTGATCACGCACTTCCTGCAAGTTTCGTGGGGCCCGGTGATGCCGGCCAACGAATCCTTCCAGATGATCGAAGCGACCAAGGGCATCAACAGTTATTACCTGACGAGCGATGGCGGCACCATGAGCTACCGCACCCGGATCCGTACCCCAAGCTTCGCCCACCTGCAGCAGATCCCTTCGGTGATCCGCGGCAGCATGGTCGCGGACTTGATCGCGTACCTGGGTAGTATCGACTTCGTTATGGCCGACGTGGACCGCTAAGCATGAACAGCACGCTTATCCAGACAGACCGTTTCGCCCTGAGCGAAACCGAGCGCTCGGCCATCGAGCACGAGATGCATCACTACGAGGACCCGCGCGCGGCGTCCATCGAAGCCCTGAAGATCGTCCAGAAGGAACGTGGCTGGGTGCCTGACGGCGCGGTCTACGCCATCGGCGAGATCCTCGGCATCCCCGCCAGCGACGTTGAAGGCGTGGCGACGTTCTACAGCCAGATCTTCCGCCAGCCAGTGGGCCGCCACATCATTCGCGTCTGCGACAGCATGGTCTGCTACATCGGCGGCCACGAGTCCGTGGTCAGCCAGATCCAGAGCGAGCTGGGCATCGGCCTCGGCCAGACCACCGCCGACGGCCGCTTCACCCTGCTGCCGGTGTGCTGCCTGGGCAACTGCGACAAGGCCCCGGCGCTGATGATCGACGACGACACTTTCGGCGACGTGCAGCCTGCTGGCGTGGCCAAACTGTTGGAGGGCTACGTATGACCCTGACCTCTTTCGGTCCTGCGAACCGCATTGCGCGCACCGCAGAAACCCATCCCCTGACCTGGCGCCTGCGCGACGACGGCGAGCCGGTCTGGTTCGACGAGTACCAGGCCAAGAACGGTTACGCGGCGGCCCGCAAGGCCTTCGCCGACCTGTCCCAGGACGACATCGTGCAGACCGTCAAGGATGCCGGCCTCAAGGGTCGCGGCGGTGCGGGCTTCCCCACCGGCGTGAAGTGGGGCCTGATGCCCAAAGACGAATCCATGAACATCCGCTACCTGCTGTGCAACGCGGACGAAATGGAACCCAACACCTGGAAAGACCGCATGCTGATGGAGCAACTGCCCCATCTGCTGATCGAAGGCATGTTGATCAGTGCCCGCGCACTCAAGACCTACCGCGGTTACATCTTTCTGCGGGGCGAGTACACCACCGCCGCCAAGCACCTGCGTCGCGCCGTGGAAGAAGCCAAGGCCGCAGGCCTTCTGGGCAAGAACATCCTGGGCAGCGGTTTCGATTTCGAGCTGTTCGTCCACACCGGCGCCGGGCGTTACATCTGCGGTGAAGAAACCGCACTGATCAACTCCCTGGAAGGCCGTCGCGCCAACCCGCGCTCCAAGCCGCCCTTCCCTGCCGCCGTGGGCGTGTGGGGCAAGCCGACCTGCGTGAACAACGTCGAGACCCTGTGCAACGTGCCGGCGATCATCGGCGACGGCGTGGAATGGTACAAATCCCTGGCCCGCGAAGGCAGCGAAGACCACGGCACCAAGCTGATGGGCTTCTCCGGCAAGGTGAAGAACCCCGGCCTGTGGGAGCTGCCCTTCGGCGTGACCGCCCGCGAGCTGTTCGAGGACTATGCCGGCGGCATGCGCGACGGCTTCAAGCTCAAGTGCTGGCAGCCAGGCGGCGCCGGTACCGGCTTCCTGTTGCCCGAGCACCTGGACGCCCAGATGTACGCCGGCGGCATCGCCAAAGTGGGCACCCGCATGGGTACCGGCCTGGCCATGGCGGTGGACGACAGCATCAACATGGTGTCCCTGCTGCGCAACATGGAGCAGTTCTTCGCCCGTGAATCCTGCGGCTTCTGCACCCCGTGCCGCGACGGCCTGCCCTGGAGCGTCAAGCTGCTGATGGCCCTGGAAAAAGGCCAGGGCCAGCAAGGGGACATCGAGACCCTGCTGGGCCTGGTGGGCTTCCTCGGCCCAGGCAAGACCTTCTGTGCTCACGCACCGGGTGCCGTGGAGCCTTTGGGCAGCGCCATCAAGTATTTCCGTCCAGAGTTCGAAGCCGGCATCGCGCCCACCAGCGCCGCCGTCCCGCCTCTGGCCCGACCGATCGTAGTCGGCGCGTAACGCTTAAATGAGAGCGCCGGGTCCGTGCCCTGCGCTCGAGGTGCGATGACGCCGTGAACGGCTGTGTTGATTCGCACGCATAACGAGATTCCATTAGCCACGCCCGCTGACACCGGGCCAACGAAGAACTTTGAACCATGGCCACTATCCACGTAGACGGCAAAGCGCTCGAAGTCGATGGGGCGGACAACCTGTTACAGGCTTGTCTGTCACTAGGCCTCGACATCCCTTATTTCTGCTGGCACCCCGCTCTCGGTAGCGTCGGTGCCTGTCGCCAGTGCGCGGTCAAGCAGTACACCGACGAGAACGACACCCGTGGTCGTATCGTCATGTCCTGCATGACCCCGGCCACCGACAACACCTGGATCTCCATCGACGATGAAGAATCCAAGGCGTTCCGCGCCAGTGTCGTCGAATGGCTGATGACCAACCACCCCCACGACTGCCCGGTCTGTGAGGAAGGCGGTCACTGCCACCTGCAAGACATGACGGTGATGACCGGCCACAACGAGCGCCGTTATCGCTTCACCAAGCGTACCCACCAGAACCAGGACCTCGGCCCGTTCATCGCTCACGAGATGAACCGCTGTATCGCCTGCTATCGCTGCGTGCGCTTCTACAAGGACTACGCCGGCGGTACCGACCTGGGCGTCTACGGCGCCCACGACAACGTGTATTTCGGCCGCGTTGAAGACGGCACCCTGGAAAGCGAGTTCTCCGGCAACCTCACCGAGGTCTGCCCGACCGGTGTGTTCACCGACAAGACTCACTCCGAGCGCTACAACCGCAAGTGGGACATGCAGTTCTCGCCAAGCATCTGCCATGGCTGCTCCAGCGGTTGCAACATCTCCCCGGGTGAGCGCTACGGCGAGCTGCGCCGCATCGAGAACCGCTACAACGGTTCGGTGAACCAGTACTTCCTCTGCGACCGTGGCCGCTTCGGCTATGGCTACGTCAACCGCAAGGACCGTCCACGCCAGCCACGCCTGGCCGATGGCACCAAGCTGACCCTGGACCAGGCACTGGATCAGGCCGCAGACCTGCTGCGTGGCCGTAACATCGTCGGTATCGGTTCGCCCCGCGCCAGCCTGGAAAGCAACTATGCGTTGCAGGAACTGGTCGGTGCCGAGCACTTCTACTCCGGCATCGAAGCCTCCGAGCTGGAGCGCATCCGCCTGGTTCTGCAGGTTCTGAACGACAGCCCGCTGCCGGTTCCGAACATGCGCGACATCGAAGACCACGACGCCGTCTTCGTCCTTGGCGAAGACCTGACCCAGACCGCCGCACGCATGGCCCTGGCCCTGCGCCAGTCGGTCAAGGGCAAGGCCGAGGAAATGGCCGACGCCATGCGCGTCCAGCCTTGGCTCGACGCTGCGGTGAAGAACATCGGCCAGCACGCGCTGAACCCGCTGTTCATCGCCAGCCTGGCTGAAACCAAGCTCGACGACGTGGCCGAGGAGTGTGTACACGCCGCTCCAGACGACCTGGCGCGCATCGGTTTTGCCGTGGCCCATGCCATCGACGCCAGCGCCCCTGCCGTGGAAGGCCTGGACAGCGAAGCCCTGGAACTGGCCAAGCGCATCGCCGATGCCCTGCTGGCAGCCAAGCGCCCGCTGATCATTTCCGGTACTTCCCTGGGCTCCAAGGCGCTGATCGAAGCTGCGGCCAACATTGCCAAGGCCCTGAAGCAACGCGAGAAAGCCGGCTCCATCAGCCTGGTGGTGCCAGAGGCCAACAGCCTCGGCCTGGCCATGCTCGGCGGTGAATCCGTGGACGCCGCCCTGCAGGCGGTGATCGACGGCCGTGCCGACGCCATCGTGGTACTGGAAAACGACCTGTACACCCGCACCGGCGCGGCCAAGGTGGATGCAGCGCTGAACGCGGCGAAGGTGGTGATCGTTGCCGATCATCAACAAACCGCGACCGTCGAGCGCGCGCACCTGGTGCTGTCGGCAGCCAGCTTTGCCGAAGGCGACGGTACCCTGGTCAGCCAGGAAGGTCGCGCCCAGCGTTTCTTCCAGGTCTTCGACCCGACCTACCTGGACGCCAGCATCATGGTCCACGAAGGCTGGCGCTGGCTGCACGCCCTGCGCAGCACGCTGCTGAACAAGCCGGTGGACTGGACCCAACTGGACCACGTGACCGCAGCCTGCGCCGCGAGCACGGCGCAACTGGCCAGCATCGTCGATGCCGCCCCTTCCGCGGCGTTCCGCATCAAGGGCCTGAAACTGGCGCGCGAACCGCTGCGCTACAGTGGCCGTACCGCCATGCGCGCCAACCAGAGCGTGCACGAGCCACGTACCCCGCAAGATCCGGATACCGCCTTCGCCTACTCCATGGAAGGTTACTCGGGCTCCGTCGAACCACGCTCGCAAGTGCCGTTCGCCTGGTCGCCGGGCTGGAACTCGCCACAGGCCTGGAACAAGTTCCAGGACGAAGTCGGTGGCCACCTGCGCGCCGGTGACCCGGGCACTCGCCTGATCGAAACCCAGGGCGACCGCCTGAGCTGGTTCACCAGCGTGCCGCGGGCCTTTTCCCCGGCCCCGGGCACCTGGCAGGCCGTGCCGTTCTATCACCTGTTCGGCAGCGAGGAAAACTCTTCGAAAGCCGCTCCGGTGCAGGAGCGCATCCCGGCTCCGTACGTTGCTCTGGCCAAATCCGAAGCGGATCGCCTGGGTGTCAACGACGGTGCCCTGCTCGCGGTGAACGTGGCTGGCCAGACCCTGCGTCTGCCGCTGCGCATCAACGAAGAGCTGGGGGCTGGCCTGGTGGGCCTGCCTGCCGGCCTGGCGGGTATTCCTCCGGCGATCGCAGGCACTTCCGTTGATGGTCTGCAGGAGGCAGCACAATGAGTTGGTTTACCCCTGAAGTGATCGACGTGATCCTGACGGTCGTCAAGGCCATCGTCATCCTGCTGGCGGTGGTGATCGCCGGTGCGCTGCTGAGCTTCGTCGAACGTCGCCTGCTGGGCTGGTGGCAGGACCGTTACGGTCCGAACCGTGTGGGCCCGTTCGGCATGTTCCAGATCGCAGCCGACATGCTGAAGATGTTCTTCAAGGAAGACTGGACTCCGCCGTTTGCCGACAAGGTGATCTTCACCCTGGCACCGGTGGTGGCCATGTCCGCCCTGCTGATCGCCTTCGCGATCATCCCGATCACCCCGACCTGGGGCGTGGCGGATCTGAACATCGGCCTGCTGTTCTTCTTCGCCATGGCCGGCCTGTCGGTCTACGCGGTACTGTTCGCCGGCTGGTCGAGCAACAACAAGTTCGCCCTGCTCGGTAGCTTGCGTGCCTCGGCGCAGACCGTGTCCTACGAAGTGTTCATGGGCCTGGCCCTGATGGGCATCGTGGTACAGGTCGGCTCGTTCAACATGCGCGACATCGTCGAGTACCAGGCGCAGAACCTGTGGTTCATCATTCCGCAGTTCTTCGGCTTCTGTACCTTCTTCATCGCTGGCGTGGCCGTGACTCACCGTCACCCCTTCGACCAGCCGGAAGCGGAGCAGGAACTGGCCGACGGCTACCACATTGAATACGCCGGTATGAAATGGGGCATGTTCTTCGTCGGTGAATACATCGGCATCATCCTGATCTCGGCGCTGCTGGTCACCCTGTTCTTCGGTGGCTGGCACGGTCCGTTCGGCATCCTGCCGCAACTGTCCTTCGTCTGGTTCGCATTGAAGACCGCGTTCTTCATCATGCTGTTCATCCTGCTGCGCGCTTCCATCCCGCGTCCGCGTTATGACCAGGTGATGGACTTCAGCTGGAAATTCTGCCTGCCACTGACCCTGATCAATTTGCTGATAACCGCTGCGGTTGTGTTGTGGAACACACCTGCGGTTGCGGTTCAGTGAGGATTTGACCCATGTTCAAATATATTGGCGACATCGTTAAGGGTACTGGTACCCAGTTGCGCAGCCTGGTCATGGTCTTCGGCCATGGCTTTCGCAAGCGCGACACCCTGCAATACCCGGAAGAGCCGGTCTACCTGCCACCACGCTACCGTGGTCGCATCGTCCTGACCCGCGACCCCGATGGCGAAGAGCGTTGCGTAGCCTGCAACCTGTGCGCCGTGGCCTGCCCCGTGGGTTGCATCTCGCTGCAGAAAGCTGAAACCGAAGACGGTCGCTGGTACCCGGACTTCTTCCGCATCAACTTCTCGCGCTGCATTTTCTGTGGCCTCTGCGAGGAAGCCTGCCCGACCACCGCGATCCAGCTGACACCGGATTTCGAGATGGCCGAGTTCAAACGTCAGGACCTGGTTTACGAGAAAGAAGATCTCTTGATCTCCGGCCCCGGAAAGAACCCTGATTACAACTTCTATCGTGTTGCAGGTATGGCCATTGCCGGTAAGCCAAAAGGCTCCGCGCAAAACGAAGCCGAGCCGATCAACGTGAAGAGCTTGCTGCCTTAAGGAAGAAAGATGGAATTCGCTTTCTATTTCGCGTCAGGTGTTGCGGTTATCTCCACACTCCGTGTGGTCACCAACACCAACCCTGTGCACGCCCTGCTCTACCTGATCATTTCGCTGATCGCCGTGGCCATGACCTTCTTCAGCCTTGGCGCGCCGTTCGCCGGAGCCCTGGAAGTGATCGCCTATGCCGGCGCCATCATGGTGCTGTTCGTGTTCGTGGTCATGATGCTGAACCTCGGCCCGGCCGCGGCTCAGCAAGAGCGCATCTGGCTCACGCCCGGCATCTGGGTCGGCCCGGTCATCCTGGCCGCGCTGCTGCTGGCTGAACTGCTGTACGTACTGTTCAGCCATCAGAGCGGTGCCGGTATCGGTCAAACCACCGTCAGCGCCAAGGCCGTGGGCATCAGCCTGTTCGGCCCTTACCTGCTGGTGGTCGAACTCGCCTCGATGCTGCTGCTTGCTGCAGCCGTCACGGCGTTCCACTTGGGCCGCAACGAGGCGAAGGAGTAATACGATGCCTACTATCCCTCTCGGTACTATCCCGATGGAACATGGCCTGGCGGTTGCCGGCATCCTGTTCTGCCTCGGTCTGGTCGGCCTGATGGTCCGCCGTAACATCCTCTTCGTGTTGATGAGCCTGGAAGTGATGATGAACGCCTCTGCACTGGCCTTCATCGTTGCAGGCGCCCGCTGGGCGCAGCCGGATGGACAAGTGATGTTCATCCTGGTGATCAGCCTGGCAGCCGCCGAGGCCAGTATCGGCCTGGCGATCCTGCTGCAGCTGTACCGCCGCTTCCACACTCTCGATATCGATGCAGCCAGCGAGATGCGCGGATGAACCTTCTCTTTCTGACTTTCGTATTCCCCCTGATCGGTTTCCTGCTGCTGTCGTTCTCCCGTGGACGCCTCTCGGAAAACCTCTCGGCCCTGATCGGTGTCGGCTCCATTGGCCTGTCGGCCATCGTTGCGGCCTACGTGATCTGGCAATTCAACGTCGCGCCGCCCGAGGGTGGCCACTACACCCAGGTGCTGTGGCAGTGGATGTCGGTGGACGGTTTCGCGCCGAACTTCGCCCTGTACCTGGATGGTCTGTCCGTGACCATGCTGGGCGTGGTGGTGGGCGTGGGCTTTTTGATCCACTTGTTCGCGTCCTGGTACATGCGTGGTGAAGCCGGCTACTCGCGCTTCTTCGCCTACACCAACCTGTTTATCGCCAGCATGCTGTTCCTGGTGCTGGGCGATAACCTGCTGTTCCTGTACTTCGGCTGGGAAGGCGTGGGCCTGTGCTCCTACCTGTTGATCGGTTTCTACTACAGCAACCGCAACAACGGTAACGCCGCACTCAAGGCCTTCATCGTTACCCGCATCGGCGACGTGTTCATGGCCATCGGCCTGTTCATCCTGTTCCAACAGGTGGGCACGCTGAACGTCCAGGAGCTGCTGGTTCTGGCCCCGCAGAAATTCCAGGCCGGCGACTTCTGGATCACCCTGGCAACCCTGATGCTGCTGGGTGGCGCCGTGGGTAAATCTGCCCAGTTGCCACTGCAGACCTGGCTGGCGGACGCGATGGCCGGCCCGACCCCGGTTTCGGCCTTGATCCACGCCGCAACCATGGTCACTGCCGGCGTCTACCTGATCGCCCGTACCCACGGCCTGTTCACCCTGGCGCCGGAAATCCTGCACCTGGTGGGCCTGGTCGGCGGCGTGACCCTGGTACTGGCCGGTTTCGCTGCACTGGTACAGACCGACATCAAGCGGATCCTCGCCTACTCCACCATGAGCCAGATCGGCTACATGTTCCTGGCCCTGGGCGTTGGCGCCTGGGACGGCGCGATCTTCCACCTGATGACCCACGCCTTCTTCAAGGCCCTGCTGTTCCTGGCTTCCGGTGCGGTGATCGTTGCCTGCCACCACGAGCAGAACATCTTCAAGATGGGCGGCCTGTGGAAGAAACTGCCTCTGGCCTACGCCAGCTTCATCGTCGGCGGCGCGGCCCTGGCGGCCCTGCCTCTGGTGACCGCAGGCTTCTACTCCAAGGACGAGATCCTCTGGGAAGCCTTCGCCAGCGGCAACCATGGCCTGCTGTACGCCGGCCTGGTGGGTGCGTTCATGACCTCGCTGTACACCTTCCGCCTGATCTTCATCACCTTCCACGGTGAAGCCAAGACCGAAGCCCACGCCGGCCACGGGATCTCCCACTGGCTGCCGCTGGTGGTACTGATCGTGCTGTCCACTGCGATCGGCGCGATGATCACCCCGCCCCTGCATGGCGTGCTGCCGCAAAGCGTCGGCCATGCCGGTGGCGAAGCCAAGCACAGCCTGGAAATCGCCTCGGGTGCCATCGCCCTGGCCGGTATCCTGCTGGCCGCCCTGTTGTTCCTTGGCAAGCGTCGCGTTGTGACCGCCATCGCCAACAGCGGCATCGGGCGTCTGCTCTCGGCCTGGTGGTTCGCCGCCTGGGGCTTCGACTGGATCTACGACAAACTGTTCGTCAAGCCATACCTGGCCATCAGCCATGTACTGCGCAAGGACCCGCTCGATCAGACCATCGGTTTGATCCCGCGTATGGCCAAGGGGGGTCACACCTCCCTGAGCCGTACCGAGACCGGTCAACTGCGTTGGTACGCCGCCTCGATGGCAGCCGGTGCCGTGCTGGTCATCGGCGCCATTGTGCTGGTAGCGGTCTGATATGAACCTTGCGAACTTGCGAAAGGAATTGAGCCCGTCATGATTCTGCCTTGGCTAATCCTGATCCCCTTCATCGGCGGCCTGCTGTGCTGGCTGGGTGAGCGCTTCGGCGCCACCCTCCCCCGCTGGATTGCGCTGTTGACCATGACCCTGGAACTCGCCCTCGGCCTCTGGCTGTGGGCCCACGGTAACTATTCATATGCTCCGGCGCCTGGCGTCGATCCGACTTGGGCCATCGAGTTCAAGCACCAGTGGATCGAGCGCTTCGGCATCAACGTGCACCTGGCCCTCGACGGCCTGTCGCTGTTGATGGTGCTGCTGACCGGCCTGCTGGGTATCCTCTCGGTACTCTGCTCCTGGAAAGAGATCCAGCGCCACGTGGGCTTCTTCCACCTGAACCTGATGTGGATCCTGGGCGGTGTGGTCGGCGTGTTCCTGGCGCTGGACCTGTTCATGTTCTTCTTCTTCTGGGAAATGATGCTGGTGCCGATGTACTTCCTCATCGCGCTCTGGGGTCACAGCTCGGCAGACGGCAAGAAAACCCGGATCTACGCGGCGACCAAGTTCTTCATCTTCACTCAGGCTTCCGGCCTGATCATGCTGGTGGCGATCCTGGGCCTGGTGCTGGTCAACTTCAACAACACCGGGGTCATCACCTTCGATTACGCCCAGTTGCTGAAGACCAAGATGTCCACCGCCACCGAGTACATCCTGATGCTCGGCTTCTTCATCGCCTTCGCGGTGAAGCTGCCCGTGGTGCCGTTCCACTCCTGGCTGCCTGACGCTCACGCCCAGGCACCGACCGCCGGTTCCGTGGACCTGGCCGGTATCTTGCTGAAGACTGCGGCCTACGGCCTGCTGCGTTTCGCCCTGCCACTGTTCCCCAATGCCTCGGCAGAGTTCGCCCCGATCGCCATGACCCTGGGTCTGATCGGGATCTTCTACGGTGCCTTCCTGGCCTTCGCCCAGACCGACATCAAGCGTCTGATCGCCTTCTCCAGCGTTTCCCACATGGGCTTCGTGCTGATCGGTATCTACTCCGGCAGCCAGCAGGCCTTGCAGGGCGCGGTGATCCAGATGCTGGCCCACGGTGTTTCGGCAGCCGCGCTGTTTATCCTCAGCGGCCAGCTGTACGAGCGCACCCATACCCGCGACATGCGTGAAATGGGCGGCCTGTGGTCGCGTATCGCCTACCTGCCGGCCATCAGCCTGTTCTTCGCAGCCGCTTCCCTGGGCCTGCCGGGCACCGGCAACTTCGTCGGCGAGTTCCTGATCCTGATCGGTACCTTCGTCAGCGCTCCATGGATCACCGCGATCGCGACTTCGGGACTGGTGTTCGGTTCGGTCTACTCGCTGATCATGATCCACCGTGCCTACTTCGGCCCGTCCAAGTCGGACGCGGTGCTGCACGGCATGGATGCTCGCGAACTGATCATGGTGCTGGGGCTGGCGGTCCTGCTGATCTACATCGGCGTGTACCCGCAACCGTTCCTCGATACCTCTGCCGCCACCATGCATGGCGTGCAGCAATGGCTCAGCACCGCCTTCACTCAACTCGCTTCGGCCCGGTAAGAGCGCTATGGACTTTACGATTCAACACTTTATAGCCCTGGCGCCGCTGCTGATCACCAGCGCCACCCTTGTGGTGGTGATGCTGGCGATCGCCTGGCGGCGCAACCACGCCCAGACCTTCCTGCTATCGGTGGCCGGTCTGAACCTGGCATTGCTGTCGATCTTCCCGGTGCTGAAAGTGGCACCGCTGGCGGTCACCCCGCTGTTGCAGATCGACCAGTTCGCCTGCCTGTACATGGCCCTGATCCTGGTGGCCACCCTGGCCTGCGTCACCCTGGCCCACGCCTACCTGGGCGATGGCAGCAGCGGTTACCCGGGCAACCGTGAAGAGCTGTACCTGCTGATCCTGCTGGCCGCCGCTGGTGGCCTGGTACTGGTCAGCGCGCAGAACCTGGCCGGCCTGTTCATCGGCCTGGAACTGCTCTCGGTACCGGTCTACGGCCTGGTGGCCTATGCCTTCTTCAACAAGCGCTCCCTGGAAGCCGGCATCAAGTACATGGTGCTGTCGGCAGCCGGTTCGGGCTTCCTGTTGTTCGGCATGGCCCTGCTCTACGCTGAAGCCGGCAGCCTGAGCTTCAGCGGCATCGGTCATGCCCTGGCCGCCACCGGCCTGCCAAGCCCGCTGGCCCAACTGGGCCTGGGCATGATGCTGATCGGCCTGGCCTTCAAGCTGTCGCTGGTGCCGTTCCACCTGTGGACCCCGGACGTCTACGAAGGCGCCCCGGCCCCGGTGGCCGCCTTCCTGGCCACCGCCAGCAAGGTGGCGGTATTCGCGGTGCTGGTGCGTCTGTTCCAGCTGTCGCCAGTGGCCAGCAGCGGCGTCCTGAGCAACGTGCTGACCGTGATCGCCATTGCCTCGATCCTCGTGGGCAACCTGTTGGCGCTGACCCAGAGCAACCTCAAGCGTCTGCTGGGTTACTCCTCCATCGCCCACTTCGGCTACCTGCTGATCGCCCTGGTGGCGAGCAAGGGCCTGGCCATGGAAGCCATCGGCGTGTACCTGGTCACCTACGTGATCACCAGCCTCGGCGCCTTCGGCGTGATCACCCTGATGTCCTCGCCGTACAAGGGCCGTGACGCTGACGCTCTGTACGAGTACCGCGGCCTGTTCTGGCGCCGTCCGTACCTGACCGCCGTGCTCACCGTGATGATGCTGTCCCTGGCCGGTATCCCGCTGACCGCCGGCTTCATCGGCAAGTTCTACATCATCGCTACCGGTGTTGAAGCGCACCAATGGTGGCTGGTCGGTTCCCTGGTCATGGGTAGCGCCATCGGCGTCTTCTACTACCTGCGGGTGATGGTCACCCTGTACCTGATCGAACCTAACCTGCGTCGCGTCGATGCCCAACTGCACTGGGAACAGAAAGCCGGTGGCGTCATGCTGCTGGCCATCGCGGTCCTGGCGTTCTTCCTCGGCGTATACCCACAGCCGCTGCTGACCCTGGTCCAGCACTCGGGCCTGGCCGGTTGATCGCTTAAGCTTCAGCGCAATACACAGGACGGCACCTTCGGGTGCCGTTTTGCGTTTCTGGCCCCCGCCCTCCCCTCTTCCCAGCGAAACTCGGAATCGCCCTTCCTGTCACGTCGACCCGGTCCGACATTCAGCCCGACGCCACGGGCATAAACTGTTGCCAGATCAAACGCGGCGCCCAGCGGGCCTTGACCAAAGCTGTGGCGCCACCCAATCTATACGCAGGAAGCGTATGAAATGAATGCTCTGTTTATTGAACTGCCGGCATTTGCACGATACCGAAGGGACTTCCTTGACGACGAATTGTTCTGCGAACTGCAGATCGAGTTGCTGCGCCACCCGCACGCGGGTGTTCTGATTCAGGGCACCGGCGGCTTGCGCAAGATGCGTTTCGTCGATGAGCGACGCAACAAGGGCAAGCGTGGCGGGCTGAGGGTGATTTATTACTGGTGGTCCGGAGGGGCGCAGTTCTGGCTCTTCACCCTGTTCGACAAGGAGCAGATGGAGGACCTGCTACCGCAGCAGCGACAACAGCTCAAACAACTGCTGGAACGTGAAATCGAGGCCAGAAGACATGACCAAACGTGACATCTTTTCCGAACTGGTAGAGGGCATCGACGCCCTCACCCAGGAACGCCAGGGCAAGATCACCCTGCGCAGCCATAAAGTGAAACTCGACAAGCTGCCCCCCATCACCGCCGCCGAGGTGATGAACATCCGCCAGCAACTCAACCTCTCGCGCTCGGTGTTCGCCATGTACCTGCGCACCAACACCCGCACCCTGGAGAACTGGGAACAGGGCCGCGCCACGCCCAATGCCCAGGCCACGACCTTGATGCGCCTTGTGCAACGCTACCCCGACACCGTGGAGCGCCTCGCCTCGCTGGCCTGATCCGGCGCTGTTCGAAGGGCAACAAAAAACCCGCACCAGGCGGGTTTCTTGTTGCAGCGAACGCCAGCTTAGTCAGCCAGGCGCCAGGTCGTGCCGCCTTTGCCGTCTTCCAGAATCACGCCCATGGCGGTGATCTGATCGCGAATACGGTCGGACTCGGCCCAGTCCTTGTTGGCGCGAGCTGTCAGTCGGGCCTGGATCAGCGCCTCGACTTCTGCTGCATCAACCCGACCTTCGGCACCGGCCTGCAGGAAGTCGTCGGCTTCCAGTTGCAGCACGCCCAACACGCTGGCCAGCTCTTTCAGACGTGCTGCCAGACCCGCCGCCGCATCGATATCGCTCTCGCGCAGGCGGTTGATCTCACGCACCATCTCGAACAGCACGGCGCAGGCTTCCGGAGTACCGAAGTCGTCGTTCATCACCTGGGTGAAACGTTCGACGAAGGCTTCGCCACCGGCCGGCGCCACTTTCGGCAGCCCCTTGAGCGCATGGTAGAAACGTTCAAGCGCGCCCTTGGCGTCCTTGAGGTTGTCTTCCGAGTAGTTGATGGCGCTGCGGTAGTGGCTGGCCACCAGCAGGTAACGCACCACTTCCGGATGGTACTTGTCGAGCACGTCGCGAATGGTGAAGAAGTTGTTCAAGGACTTGGACATCTTCTCGCCATTGATGCGGATCATGCCGCAGTGCATCCAGGCGTTGGCGTAGGTCTTGCCGGTAGCCGCCTCGCTCTGGGCGATCTCGTTCTCGTGGTGCGGGAACTCCAGGTCGCTGCCGCCGCCATGAATGTCGAAGGTCTCGCCCAGGCAGCAGGTGGACATCACCGAGCACTCGATGTGCCAGCCCGGACGACCGTCACCCCAAGGCGATGGCCAGCTCGGCTCGCCCGGCTTGGCGGCTTTCCACAGGACGAAGTCCAGCGGGTCCTGTTTCGACTCGTCGACTTCGATCCGTGCGCCGATGCGCAGGTCTTCGATCTTCTTGCGCGACAGCTTGCCGTAGCCCATGAACTTGCCGACGCGGTAGTACACGTCGCCATTGCCCGGGGCGTAGGCGTACCCCTTGTCGATCAGGGTCTGGATCATCGCGTGCATGCCGGGGATATGGTCGGTGGCGCGCGGTTCCATGTCCGGCTTGCGGATATTCAGCCGCGCCTCGTCCTCGTGCATCGCCGCGATCATGCGCTCGGTCAGGGCCTCGAAAGACTCACCGTTCTCATTGGCGCGATTGATGATCTTGTCGTCGATATCGGTGATGTTGCGCACATAGGTCAAGTCATAGCCGCTGAAACGCAGCCAGCGGGTAATCAGGTCGAAGGCCACCATGCTGCGCCCGTGCCCCAAGTGGCAGTAGTCGTACACGGTCATGCCGCACACGTACATGCGCACCTTGTTGCCATCCAGCGGCTTGAAGACTTCTTTGCTCTTGGTGAGCGTGTTGTAGATCGTTAGCACGTTAGTTCCTTGACTGAATCACTGACCCCAGGAGTCGCGCAGGGTCACAGTACGGTTGAATACCGGAGCGCCTGGTTTCGAGTCCTTGATATCCGCGCAGAAGTAGCCTTCGCGCTCGAACTGGAAACGGTCTTCCGGCTGTGCGTTGCCCAGCGAGGGTTCGGCACGACAACCAGTGAGCACTTGCAGGGAGTCAGGGTTGATGTTGTCCAGGAAACTCGCGCTGTCCTCGGCCTTCTCCGGGTTCGGAGAACGGAACAGACGATCGTACAGGCGCACTTCGCACTCGACGCTGGCGGCAGCCGGCACCCAGTGGATCACGCCCTTGACCTTGCGGCCTTCAGGGTTCTTGCCCAGGGTGTCCGGATCGTAGGAGCAGCGCAGCTCGACGATATTGCCCTCCGCGTCCTTGATCGCTTCATCGGCACGGATCACGTAGCTGCCACGCAGGCGCACTTCGCCGTTGGGCTCCAGGCGCTTGTAGCCTTTGGGCGGCTCTTCCATGAAGTCGTCACGGTCGATGTAGATTTCACGGGCGAACGGCAGCTGGCGCACGCCCAGCTCTTCTTTCTGAGGGTGGCGCGGCAGTTCGAGGTTCTCGACCTGGCCTTGCGGGTAGTTGGTGATCACGACTTTCAAGGGACGCAGCACGCACATGGCACGCGGGGCATTCGCGTCGAGGTCCTGGCGGATGCTGAATTCCAGCATGCCGTAGTCGACCACGCCGTCGGAGCGGTTGGTGCCGACCATCTCGCAGAAGTTGCGGATCGACGCCGGCGTGTAGCCACGACGACGGAAGCCCGACAGGGTCGACATGCGCGGGTCGTCCCAGCCATTGACGTGCTGCTCGTCCACCAGTTGCTTGAGCTTGCGCTTGCTGGTGATGGTGTAGTTCAGGTTCAGGCGGCTGAACTCGTACTGACGCGGGTGCGCCGGCACCGGCAGGTGCTCGAGGAACCACTCGTACAGCGGACGATGACTTTCGAACTCCAGGGTGCAGATCGAGTGGGTGATGCCTTCGATGGCATCCGACTGGCCGTGGGTGAAGTCGTAGTTGGGATAGATGCACCATTTGTCACCGGTCTGGTGGTGATGGGCGTGGCGAATGCGATACATGATCGGGTCGCGCAGGTTCATGTTCGGCGAGGCCATGTCGATCTTGGCCCGCAGCACGCGGGCGCCGTCCGGGAACTCACCGGCGCGCATGCGGGCGAACCAGTCCAGGTTCTCTTCCACCGAACGCTCGCGGAACGGGCTGTTCTTGCCAGGCTCGGTCAGGCTGCCGCGGTATTCCTTGGCCTGTTCAGGGGTCAGGTCGCAGACATAGGCCTTGCCCGCCTTGATCAGCTCCACCGCCCAGTCATGCAACTGGTCGAAATACTGCGAGGCGTAACGCACTTCGCCGGACCACTGAAAACCCAGCCACTTGACGTCGCTCTCGATGGCGTCGATGTATTCCTGGTCTTCCTTGGCCGGGTTGGTGTCGTCGAAACGCAGGTGCGTGACGCCGCCAAACTCCTGGGCCAGACCGAAGTTCACACAGATCGACTTGGCGTGACCGATATGCAGGTATCCGTTGGGCTCCGGAGGGAAGCGGGTCACGATCTGTGTGTGCTTACCCGAGTCCAGGTCCGCCTGGATGATCGGGCGCAGGAAGTTGACCGGCACGGCCGGTCCAGTCTTGGAATTCGAGGTAGGGTCGACAGTGGGCTTGCTCATAGGATCCTTGAACGTACAAGTGCGCGGCCGGACGCGGCCTGATAAATCAAAACGGGTATCATAGCCGATGCTGTCAAGTGCCTGACAGAGCGCAGCTTTAAAACTGCGGCGATTAATGGCCCGGCAGTGAAAAAACAGCCTCGAATTTCGCGGTTGTCACGCTAAACTGCGCTCCTTGGCCGCAGGATGGCCAAATCGGTGCGGACCGCATGCGTGCCCCGCCACCCAGGATTTTCTTGAAAACGCTTTTCCTTATAAAGAGTACCGACCATGACCCAAGTCAAACTGACCACCAACCACGGCGAGATCGTGCTGGAACTGAACGCCGAGAAAGCCCCGTTGACCGTGGCCAACTTCGTCGAATACGTGAAAGCCGGTCACTATGAAAACACCGTTTTTCACCGCGTCATCGGTAACTTCATGATCCAGGGCGGCGGCTTCGAACCTGGCATGAAAGAAAAGAAAGACAAGCGCCCAAGCATCCAGAACGAAGCTGACAACGGCCTTTCCAACGACAAGTACACCGTCGCCATGGCCCGCACCATGGAGCCGCATTCGGCGTCCGCGCAGTTCTTCATCAACGTTGCCGACAACAGCTTCCTCAACCACAGTGGCAAGACCGTTCAAGGCTGGGGCTACGCCGTATTCGGCAAAGTGATCGCCGGCACCGAGGTGGTCGACAAGATCAAGGGCGTGGCCACCACCATGAAATCCGGCCACCAGGACGTACCCGCAGACGACGTGATCATCGAGAAAGCCGAGATCATTGAGTGATACTGCTGATTTCAGATCTGCATCTGGAAGAGGAGCGCCCGGACATCACCCGGGCGTTTCTGGAATTACTCGGTGGGCGCGCCCGCGCCGCCGAGGCGCTGTACATCCTCGGGGACTTTTTCGAGGTATGGATCGGCGACGATGCCATGACCCCCTACCAGCTTTCCATTTGCCAGGCATTACGCGAGCTCAGCGACAGCGGCACGCAGATTTTCCTGATGCATGGCAATCGCGACTTCATGCTCGGCAAGGCCTTCTGCAAGGCGGCGGGCGCCACCCTGCTCAAGGATCCCAGCGTCGTCGACTTCTACGGCGAGCCGGTATTGCTGATGCACGGTGACAGCCTGTGCACCCGTGACGAAGCCTACATGCGTATGCGCCGCTACCTGCGCAACCCGCTGAGCCTGTGGATTCTGCGCCATCTGCCCCTGGGCACCCGGCGCAAGCTGGCACGCAAGCTGCGCAACGAAAGCCGGGCCCAGACCCGCATGAAAGCCAACGACATTGTCGACGTGACCCCGGACCAGGTACCGCAGGTCATGCAGGAACACGGGGTGCGCACCCTGGTTCACGGCCACACCCATCGCCCGGCGATCCACAAGCTGCAGATCGGCGAGCAAGCCGCCAAGCGCATTGTGCTGGGGGATTGGGACCGTCAGGGCTGGGCGTTGCAGGTGGATGAACAGGGTTTCCAACTGGCGGCGTTCGATTTCGTACCGACGCAACTGGCGCTGCCCGGTTCCCCCTGAACCGACGCCCTCGCTACCGTAGAACCGGCTTGCCGACGAAGAGGCCAGCAAGCCTTGCATGGCGCTGTTGAACGCCTTCCCTGGCAAGCCCGTTCCTACAACAGATGCCCTACCGTAGGAGCCGGCTTGCCGGCGAAGGGGCCAGCAAGCCTTGCATGGCCTTTTCGGACGCCAGCGCCTGCGACGAAGGGCATCAATGCCCCGCCGCGGCCGGGCCGGCCTTGGCAGCAAATGGCGGCTTGGCCAACCAGACCAGCAGAATCAGGCCCATGAAGCCCCAGCCCAGCAAGGTGAAGTAGTCCACGGTCGAGAGCATGTATGCCTGGCTGGTCAGGACTTGATCCAGCTGCGCGTAAGCCTTGGTGCTCGCGCCTCCAAGATTGTTCAGTGCATCCCGAGTGACCGAATTGAAGATGCTCATGCTTTCGCTCATGTAAGCGTGATGCTGGTCTGCCCGGCGAATCCAGATCCAGGTGGTCAGCGACGCCGCAAAACTCCCCCCCAGAGTCCGCAGGAAGGTCGCCAGGCCAGCGCCGTCAGCGATCTGGTGCGGTGGCAGGTCCGACATCAGGATGCTCAGGGTCGGCATGAAGAACAGTGCCACGCCGATGCCCATGAACAGTTGCACCAGAGCGATGTGCTGGAAGTCCACTTCATTGGTGAAACCGGCACGCATGAAGCAGCTCAGGCCAATGGCCAGGAACGCCAGCCCGGCCAGCAGGCGCAGGTCGAACTTGTTCGCGTACTTGCCGACAAAGGGTGACAACAGCACTGGAAGGATACCGATAGGTGCCACCGCCAGCCCCGCCCATGTCGCGGTGTAACCCATCTGGGTCTGCAACCATTGCGGCAGGATCAGGTTAATACCGAAGAACCCGGCGTAGCCCAGCACCAGCACTATCGTGCCAATGCGGAAGTTGCGGTGCGCGAACAGGCGCAGGTTGACCACCGGATGCTGATCGGTCATTTCCCAGATGATGAACACCGCCAGCGCGATCACCGAAATCGCCGCACCGATGATGATGAAGTTCGACTCGAACCAGTCCAGGTCATTGCCCTTGTCGAGGATCACCTGCAACGCGCCGACGCCAATGACCAGCGAAATCAGCCCGACGTAGTCCATCGGCTGGCGGCTGGTGACCACCGGGCGCTTGGCCAGCTGCGAACGCACCACCATCACCGCAAAAATGCCGATCGGAACGTTGATGAAGAAAATCCACGGCCAGCTGTAACTGTCGGTGATCCAGCCACCGAGAATGGGGCCAGCAATCGGCGCCACCACCGTGACCATTGCCAGCAACGCCAGGGCCATGCCGCGCCTGGCGGGTGGATAAACGGCGATCAACAGGGTTTGCGTCATCGGGTACAACGGCCCGGCCACCAGGCCTTGCAGCACACGAAAGGCGATTAGCTCAGGCATCGAAGTCGAGATGCCGCAGAGAAACGAGGCCAGCACAAACAGCATCGTCGCCCAGAGAAACAGTTTCACCTCGCCAAAGCGCCGGCTGAGCCAGCCGGTCAGCGGCAACGCAATCGCATTGCTCACGGCGAACGAGGTGATCACCCAGGTGCCCTGCTCCGAACTCACACCAAGGTTGCCGGAAATCGTCGGCAACGCCACGTTGGCGATGGTGGTGTCGAGCACCTGCATGAAGGTCGCCAGCGACAGGCCGATGGTGCTGAGCAACAGGCTGGGCGGCGTGAAAGAAGCGTTATTGCTCATCGCGAATCCTTTGGAACCGGGGTGGCGCTGCGCCCCTGCGGGGCGAGCGTGCTCGCACCCACAGGGTCAGTGGCGAATCAGCGTTGCGCGGTTTTGCTGACCACAGCGCTGTTGTCATGGATCAGCTGAGCGATCATCGCGTCGGCTTCGGCCAGTTGCCGGTCGTAGACGTTGGTGCTGAACGAGGCCTTTTGCTGCGGTTGCTGCGCCAGTACCGGGCCGCTCTGGTCATGCAGGTTCACTTCAACATTGGTCGACAGCCCAACCCGCAATGGGTGCTTGGCCAACTCTTCGGCGTTGATGTGAATCCGCACCGGCACACGCTGCACGATCTTGATCCAGTTGCCGGTGGCGTTCTGCGCGGGCAACAGAGCAAACGCACTGCCGGTGCCGGCGCCTAGGCTGTCGACGGTGCCACTGTATTTCACGCTGCTGCCGTAGATGTCGGCCTCGATGTCCACGGGCTGGCCGATGCGCATGTCACGCAGTTGGGTTTCCTTGAAGTTGGCATCGATCCACAGTTGATCCAGCGGAATCACCGCCATCAACGCCGTACCCGGTTGCACTCGCTGGCCCAGCTGCACGGTGCGTTTGGCAACGTAACCGGTGACCGGCGCGATCAGGGTGCTGCGCGCATTGGTCAGGTAGGCCTGGCGCAGATCCGCAGCCGCCGACATCACGTCCGGGTGCGACGAGACCACGGTGTCATCGACCAGCGCACTGGTGGTTTTCAACTGCTGCTTGGCGTTGGCCAGGGCGTTTTGCGCCGAGGTCAGGTCGTCGCGGGCGTGGGACAGTTCTTCCTGGGAAATCGCGCCGCCAGCGGCGAGGTTTTTCCGACGGTTGAAGTTGTCCTGAGCCTTCTGCACTTCGGCCTGTTGCGCGTTGACCTGGGCTTTCATGCCATCGACGTTGCTGTACAGGCCGCGAACCTGACGCACGGTACGCGCCAGTTTCGCCTGGGCACTTTGCAGGCCGACTTCGGCATCGTTGGGGTCGAAGTTGATCAGCACCTGACCTTCGTGGACCAGGTCACCATCGTCGGCGCCGATGCTGACCACGGTACCGGTCACCAGCGGAGTGATTTCAACGACGTTGCCGTTGACGTAGGCGTCATCGGTGCTCTCATTCCAGCGCCCGATGAATTCGTAATAAGCCCAGACGCTGGCTCCGGTGAGGGCCACAACAATGGCCAGCACCAGCAACATCACTTTGCGCTTGCGCGGATTGCCGGTGTCTTGCGAGTTATCTTGAGTTTGGGTGTTTTCGGCAGTGGCCATGACAAATACCTGAATTAGTTGTGCGGCGTGGCTGGGATGGCATTGGCTGCGCTCAGGGTCTCGCCCTGAAAGCCCCCGCCCAGCGCTTGCATCAGTTGAATCGACAGATCGATCTGCTCGGCATTGAGGTTGGCCAACTGACGTTGGGCCTGCAGCAGTTGCTGCTCGATGCTGAGCACGTCCAGGTAGTTACCGATGCCGGAACCGTAACGCTGGACCACGGTGTTATAGGAATCCTGAGCAATGTCGGTGGCGTGCTGTTGCGCGCCGATTTGCCGGCCGATGTCACGCAACTGGTTGATCGTGTCGCTGACATCACTCAGCGCTTTCACCAGGCTTTTGTTGTACTGCGCCACCGCCAGATCGTAATCGGCGTCACGCGAATCGAGGTTGGCGCGCAGGCGCCCGCCATCGAAGATCGGCAGCGAAATGGTCGGAGCGATGCTGAAGAAGCGACTGGCCGAACCGAACATTGCGTCACCCAGCAAGGATTCGGCACCGGCGGACGCCGTAAGGTTCAGGTTGGGATAGAAGCGGGTTTTCGCCGAATCGATATCTTTGCTCGCCGCCTCTACACGCCAGCGGGCGGCGACCAGGTCCGGGCGACGGCCAAGCAGCTCTGCCGGAAGAACCGAGGGCACTGCCACGGCGCTGGCTTGCAATACTTTGGGCCGGGCGATTTCGCTGCCGCGATCCGGGCCTTTGCCGAGCAGCACGGCCAGGGCGATTTTCGCACTGCTCAGACGTTTTTCGGCGTCGATCAGGCTGGCCTCGGAACTGGCTTCCAGACTCTGGGTTTGCTGGAACTGGTACTGGCTGTCGATCCCGGCGCTCAAGCGACGCTGGCTCAGATCGAGCATCTGTCTGGTGCGCTTGAGGTCGTCGCTGGCCAGGTCATAGACGATGTGCGCCTGCCCCAGATCGCTGTAGGCCCGCGCCACATCGGCGGCGAGGGTCAATTGCGCAGCCTGACGGTCGACTTCGGCAGCACGGGCCTGACCGAGTGCGGCTTCCCAGGCATCACGCTGGCCGCCCCACAGGTCGAAGTTGTAATTGAAGCCGGCGCTGATGTTACGCACGGTGGCGTAGGCATCGCCCTGCCCCAGCGGATCCTGATCCTTGGCCAGGCGCGAACGGCTGATGCCGGCGCTGGCATCGAGGGTCGGATAGCGTTCGGCATCGGCGGCATATGCGGCGGCGCTGGCCTGATGGGCGCGGGCCGCGGCGATCTGCATGTCCGGGCTGTCGCGCAGCGCTTCGCGGATCAGAGCATCGAGCTGTGGATCGCCGAGGCTGGTCCACCAGTCGCTTTTCGGCCATGCCGCGGGCGACAGGGTCACACCGTTGAGGGATTGGCCGGCCTTCAGGCTTTTCGCGTCGAGATTTTTGCCTTGGGTATCGAGGCCGCTGTAATTGGCGCATCCGGCGAGGATCATCGCCGACAGCACCAGCGTCAGGCTGCTGCGCAAGGTTTTACTGCTCATTGTGTTCACCTAAGCGCTGGATGGTGATCGGGTCACCGGCGGCCAGCAGGATTTTCTTGAGGATGTATTCCAGGGTCTTCAACTCGTCCGGGGAGATCGCGCCAGCCAGTTCATTCATCGCATCGACGCCGATCTGCGGCAGCCGATCGGTCAACTGCTGGCCCTGTTCGGTCAGGGTCAGTCGCACTTGGCGGCGATCACCCTCGCTGCGTTGGCGAGCCAGGAAACCTTTCTGCTCCAGACGATCGAGCATGCGAGTCATCGAACCGCTGTCCAGCGACAGGTGCCGGCACAGCTCGGCCGGGGTATCGACGCCGAACTGGGCCATGATGATCAACACTTTGAACTGCGCGGCGGTGATGCCGTGGGGTTCCATGTGGGTGTCGATGATCCGGTCCTTGAGCAATGCGGCGCGGCCCAGCAACAGGCCGAGGTGGCAGGTTTTGAATTCGTCCGGGGTGAAATGCTTCATGTGCGCACCTAATAACTGCCTAGGCAGTGAATGTATGTCGAGATGTTACTGCCTAGGCAGCGAATGTCAACGCAATAGTTAGGTTGCTTTGTAATTAGTTGACCAACGGACTGGGTTTTTATGTTGAACAGCCGAGCGGCATCGCCAAGCTGCTGGCGATCGGTAGTTTCCATACCTCTGCCTGCTGCCTGTAAATCAACGCAGCTGGCCTATTTCATGATGCCTTGGACCAAGGCTACGGCTCGCACCTGCACCCGGTATGCCACCCGTCAGCGAATTGAAGATAAACCGCATACAGGTGCATGACTGCAGCGCAACGAGGAACTGGCGCAGGCGCCGACCTGCATTGCCCGGCTCGGTCACTCGTTGGGTCTGACGGTGGTGCAGGGAAGCTTGGAGACCGGGCAAGAACTTGATCTGTTGAGTAAAATCGACTGCACTCAGATTCAGGGTTTCCTGATCTTCCACGCCATGTATTCGAATCAATTCCGGCAGTTGCTGTCCCATGGCGGGCCGGCAAACGCTTACGGATTCGCAAGCGGGTGTTGACGCCCGTGACTTGCCATCGAGGTCTGTGTGTCCAACGGCTCTTTCATCACTGCTGCCCAGGCCCTCTAATGCCACCTCCCAATGCCTTTCTGGAGAAACTTGCCAGCAGTTCCTCGCGCCTGAACAAGAGCCTGCTCGTGCTCGGCGCCCTGGTGTTGCTGTTGCTGGGCATCAGCTATGTGGGGGTGACGCGCATGATCGAGGAGCGGCGCGAAACCTTGCAGTTTCACTTCGCGCGGCTGATGGAAAATGTCCACGAACAGGAAGTGTTCCTGCAGGATATCGCCCGGGAAAGCGCCAAGGGCGAACGGCTGCCCAATGCCATGTTGCCACCCTACTCAGAAAAACCCCTGCCCGAGGAAGGGCCGAACATTTACGAGGGCCGTGGCCTGCCGTTTTCGCTGCCCTATAGCTTGAAGATCAATACGGACAGGATTGCCCCCAGCCAATACCCGAAAATCTTCGCGCTGGGCACGCATTTGGCGGCCTATTACAGCGCGTTCTGGTCGGCCTCGCACTATCAGTCGCCCCAAGTCGTCCTGATCAATGGCCCCGACAATTTTGACCTGGCCGTACCCTCCGCCGGGCGATTGCGCGGTACCGGGCAGCTACCGATGCAGATGAGCGACCTGATCGACGCGATGACCCGTTTGAACAAGCGCCTGCGCGGGCAGGACTCGCCATTGCCAGATCTCCAGGTGCGCTGGGAACCCTATGTCTCTTCCAAGGACGACAAGAGCGCACCCACCCTGCTGGCCTACGTGAGTATCAACCTGGCGAAAACCGCATTGAGCGTCGAGGGCGCCGATACCTGGGTGGTGCTGGGCTCGTTGATGAACCTGTCCCAGGTCAACAACATCGAGCGGTTGATGCGGTGGTCGATCTACGATGACTTCACCTTGATCACCCCCCGTGGCGTGGTATTGACCGGTGCTCTGAAACCCGGCCAGGTGCTGGATGAAGGGGTGAATTTCAACCGCGACGGCCTGGTGTTCAAACTGAGCAGCCCCGGGGAGCAACACTGGACGGCGATCTACGTCATCAGCCTGCGCAGTTTCCTCGACTACGCGCTGTGGCCATTGCTGTGCCTGGTTGCTCTGGCGTTTGCGCTACTCATTTGCAGTCGGGCGGTCAATCGCTGGTACCAGGCCCGGGTCATCCTGCCCGCGCAGAGGGCGCACGCCAGCATCGCCGAAAGCGAGGCGTTCAGCCGCACGGTGATCGATACGGCGCCGACCGGCCTGAGCGTGATTCGCCGCAGCGATCATCACGTACTGCTGGAAAACCAGCGCGCCCAGCAATGGCATGACCGCGGCCAGTTGATGCGCTTGCTCACGCCCCTTACGGGCTCCGGTCATGACGAATTTGAAATCAATGGGCGCCACCTGCACGTCGCCTTTGTGCCCACCCGCTATCAGGGCCAGGACGCCTGGTTATGTGCGTTGCATGACGTGACCCGACATGTGGAAGATGCGGCGGCGCTGGAAGAGGCGCGCCAGGCCGCCGACTCGGCAAACCGGGCCAAGAGCCGTTTCCTCGCCACCATGAGCCACGAGATCCGTACGCCCCTTTACGGCGTCCTGGGAACTCTGGAGCTGCTCAGCCTGACCTCGCTCTCCCCGCGCCAGCAAGATTACTTGCACACCATCCAGCGCTCCTGCGCTACGTTGTTCCAACTGATCAGCGATGTGCTGGATGTATCGAAAATCGAAGCCGGGCAGATGACCCTCGAACTTCAGGATTTCTGTCCGCTGGAACTGACCGAAGACACCGTGCGCACCTATAGTGCCTTCGCCCGGTCCAAGGGCCTGCAGCTCTATGCCTGCATCGACACGGCGCTGCCGGACCGGTTGCGCGGTGATCCGATACTGATTCGCCAGATCCTCAACAACCTGCTCAGCAACGCCATCAAGTTCACCGATAACGGTCGCATCGTATTGCGGGCTCAACTACTGGCAAGCGACAACAATCGCGCCCATGTCCAGTGGCAGGTCAGCGATTCGGGAAGGGGGATTGCCCTGGCGCAACAACAGCAACTGTTCGAACCTTTCTATCAGGCCAATGATGCCACCGAGCAAGTCGGTGCCGGATTGGGACTGGCCATTTGCAAATGGCTCTGCGAGTTGATGGCGGGTCAGTTGAACGTGGTCAGCGAGCCCGGACTCGGCAGCAGCTTCATCCTTCAACTCGCACTGGAACACGCCCCCGGCGACCTGGCCGATTGCCCTGTGTTCAGCCCCGGCAGCGCCACTGTCTATGTGCGCGGGCAAATCACTGAGCAAGCACAACACCTGATGGCCTGGCTCAAGCGTTTTGGCCTCGACTGCCGCCCACTGACGGCCAGTACACCGGTGTCATCGGCACTGCTGGTAGAGCTTTGCTCGCCGGCCAATACAGCGGCCTGGCCCGGTCCGAAGGTCGTCGCCAGGGCCGATGGCCCCAACCCTTCGCAGTTACGCGGGAGCGACCTGGAAGTCGACGTCCATGATGTCCGCGCGATCGCCTGGGCGATTTACCAGGCCCAGCACGGCGCCAGCACCGACAGCCTTCCTTCGTCACCGGAAAGGCCCCGGCAGTTGAATCTGCAAGTGCTGGTGGCGGAAGACAACGTGATCAACTCGGCGATCATCAAGGAGCAGTTGGAAGTGCTGGGCTGCTCGGTGGTGGTCGCGGCCAATGGCGAGCGGGCCCTGGAGCAGTGGTCGCCCGGACGTTTCGATCTGCTGCTGACCGACGTCAACATGCCGGTCATGAACGGCTACCAATTGGCCGCTGAACTGCGACAACTGGATCAGACCTTGCCGATCATCGGCGTCACCGCCAACGCCTTGCCCGAAGAAGGCGAGCGCTGCGCTGGCGTCGGCATGAACGCCTGGCTGGTCAAGCCGCTGAACCTTGCCACCTTGCGCGCGCACCTGGAAAGACATTGCAAAATCGCCCTACCGGCGACCAGCGCTGCGCCTCTAGAGCTGCCACCGGACATGCGCGAACTGTTTGTCACGACGCTACGCCAAGGCATGCAGACCACGCTCACGGCACTGGACAACGCCGACGCCAATCGCGTGGCGCATCAGCTGCACAGCATGGCCGGTGCGTTGGGGGCGGTACGGCTCGAGGCACTTGCCACAACCTTTGTCGAGCTGGAAGGCCGCTTGAACGGTATGAGCGTGACCCGTGCCCTGGACCTGGAGGTCCGCCAGAATCTGGCTCGACTGAAAGACCTGCTCGATACCCTTGAATAATTTCACTGCGAATAATCAATCATGGAAAACCTCAACGTAGTCATTGCCGATGACCATCCCATCGTCCTGGTGGGGGTACGAGAGCTGGTCGAGCGTGACCAGCGCTTTCGCGTGGTGGGCGAAGCCGTTTGCTCCAGCGAACTGATCAACCTGCTCGAGACCCGCCAGGTGAACCTGGTCATCACCGATTTCAACATGCCCGGCGACTCGACCTACGGCGACGGCCTGAAACTGGTGGAATACCTGACGCGGCACTTCCCCGATGTACGAGTGCTGGTACTGACGATGATTTCCAACCCCCTGATCCTGACGCGCCTGCAAGAACTCGGGGTACTGGCCATCATTCAGAAAAACCAGTTGCGCAAGGAAATCGAAACGGCGCTGAAGGCCGTTGCCCGGGGCAATCCAGTACGCCGCAACGGGCCGTCGCGGACCTCGGTGGCCGCCGGCAATGTCGACCTCGACGAGCGCTTTACCCGACTGTCGCCCAAAGAACACGAAATATTGCGTTTATTTGTTTCTGGGATGGGCGTCAGCGAGATTGCCCGGAATCTGAATAGAAGTGCCAAGACAATAAGCACTCAAAAAATATCAGCCATGCGCAAACTTGAAGTCAGCAGCGACCAAGAACTATTGACTTACTGCATAGAGCGCAATTTATTCAACTAACAGACAACTACGCCTGAGCCAAAATTAACTTCTAGGATTCGTCTGATGTACCATCAGAAATGCGCGTTATATCGTGTTGCCGCTTTAAGTCCAACCATTGGAAAACAACATGAAAAAACTGACTCGCGCACTTCTCGCACTTTCAATCATCGCCGCCACTGGCAACGCACTGGCAGATGATCCGGTGAAAGCCGGTAGCGGCACTATCAACTTCACCGGGACCATCAACAACGATGCCTGCTCCGTTGAGGGCGCCGGCAAAAATAAGACCATTGCGGTCAATATGGGCGAAGTGTCGATCAAAGATATGGGCACTGCCAGCGCGCCTAAAGGCAACGGCACACTGAACGTCGAAAACTTCAACATGAACATCAACTGCAACGCCGGCACCAAGGTTGCGATGATCTTCGAGCCGACCAAAGGCGCAGGTTCGGGTCTTGAACCCGGCACCAAAGTGCTGCGCCTGATCGATGGCCTGGGGGCTGCGAAAGGTATCGGCATTGCACTGCTTGATTCCAATGGCGCCGTGATCGACCTCAGCTCGCCGAGCACCGCAAAGATCGAAAACACTCTGCAGGACAGTAACACCACCCTCAAATTCTCAGCAGCCTACGTAACCACCGTAGACCCAAAACTGGCTGTTGCCGGTCGCGGCGACGCCACCCTGCCGTTCACGCTGCAATACGAATAATCCGCGCGAGCACACAAGCCTGGTGCGGGGCCGCTCGGCCCTGCATCCTCATTCACTTGCGCGGTAGCCCTCATGTTTTATCGTCACTCACTGTCCTTTTGCGCAGGCCTGCTTGGCCTGCTCGCGGTCAATCAGGCCGTGGCCGGAATTTCCTTGAGCAGCACCCGTCTGATTTTCGACGGCCAGCACAAGGAGGCCGGAATCACCGTGCGTAACAGCGGTGAAGATGTGTTGATCCAGTCCTGGATCGACGCCGACTCAAGCGAAACCGCAGCAGTCCCCTTTGCCGTGACGCCACCACTGGTGCGCGTCAGCGGTGACGAACAGCAAATACTGCGGGTGATCTACGAAGGCGCAGGCATGCCAAGCGACCGCGAGTCGGTGGTGTGGCTCAATGTGCAAGAGATCCCTAAAGCGGCGAAATCCGCCAACACCTTGCAACTGGCCGTGCGCCAGCGCATCAAGGTGTTCTTTCGCCCGGCAGGCCTGAAAAACAACGCTTATCTGGCACCGAGCGAACTGACCTGGCGCCTGACAGAGCGAGCCGGCAAGAGCTTGTTGGTGGTGAACAACCCAAGCCAGTATCACGTGTCGATTGCCGATATCACCCTGCAATCCGGCGCCATCAATGAACATCCCTTTGATTCTATGATGATTGCCCCAGGCGAACAAAAAGACTTCAGCCTCAAGCAACTTCATAACGCCAATACAGCCCATCTTTCATTCAGAAGCATTAATGACTATGGCGCACAAGATAGTTATAGCGCGCAACTTTCCAACAGCGCTGACACCCGAGCCAGTTTGAATAAAGAAACCCCCTAATTTACATGCCGCAGTGACGGTTGAACTTCCACTGTATTTCTCTTCGCTCCGTTAGTTCGTATCGGAGGTGATATGGGGTTCCTGCATGTTTTTACTCAAGCGCGACGGATGGGCGCCATTTTCGATTGCCCTGTTGTTCAGCACCACCTGCGCGGCCGAGGGTGATGAACAGTTCAATACCTCTTTTCTGCAAGGCGCACCGTCTGCTGTCGATCTGCAATCATTGCTCGCCAGCAGTCGCGTGCTGCCCGGGGTCTACCGTATGGATCTGTACGGCAACGAAACGCTGGTTGGCCGCCGCGACATCGATTTTCGTCGCCCTTCCGGCACGAGCAAGGCCGAGGCCTGCCTGACTCTGGAGATGGTGCAGCAATTGGGGGTCGACATCGGCAAGCTGCAAGCCAGCGGCAAACTGAGCAGCGATGATCCCGATGCCTGCCTCGACCTGCCCGCCTTGATTGATCATGCCAGCGTGCGCTACGACATGCCCCGTCTGCGCTTGATGGTCAGTGTTCCGCAAAGCGCCATGGCGCGCGGCCGACGTGGTTATGTCGACCCGGCCCTGTGGGACGAAGGCGTTCGCGCCGCATTCATCAACTATCAATTGAGCAGCAACCGTAGCAGCACTCGGGGTGAAAGCACCTTGTCCAACAACGTCGGCTTGCGCAACGGCCTCAACCTCGGTGCCTGGCGCTTGCGTAATGAATCGAACTTCAGCAGCAGCACCGGCCGCCCCAGCATATTCAAAAGCAACCGCAGCTACCTGCAACATGATGTGACTGCCCTGAAAGGCCAGTTCAGCGCCGGGGATATTTTTTCAGATGCCGACCTGTTCGACAGCGTGCGCTATCGCGGCCTGAAACTGGCGTCCGACGACGGCATGCGTGCCGACAGCGAGCGCGGTTATGCGCCAATCATTCGCGGCATCGCGCAGTCCAGCGCCACCGTGGAGATTCGCCAGGACAGCTACCTCCTCTACAGCGCCAATGTGCCGCCGGGGCCATTCGAGATCAGCGATATCTACCCCAGCGGCTCCAACGGCGACCTGGAAGTGACGATTATCGAAGCCGATGGTCGCCGCCGGGTGACGGTGCAGGCATTTTCCAGCCTGCCGATCATGGTCCGTGAGGGCCAGTTGAAGTACAGCGTCTCGGTCGGCCAGTACAACAGCAACAGCGATGATCAGAAGACTCCGCAGTTTGTCAGCAGCAGCCTGGCGTACGGCATCAGCAGCAACCTGTCAGGGATCGTCGGGGTGCAGGCCTCGGAAAACTTCAAGGCGCTGTCCGTGGGAGCTGGCCGCAATACAACTATCGGTGCCATATCCCTGGATTTGACCCACTCCCTGAGCAGCACTTTCGGCGAAACCATCGCCGGTAACAGCCTGCGCGCGCTGTATGCGAAGACGTTCACCGGCACCGACACCAACTTCACCCTCGCCGCCTATCGCTACTCGACCGAGGGCTATCGCACCCTCACCGAGCACGTCGAGGAACTGAGCAACGACGGCCGGAAGCTCACCGGCAACTCGAAAACCCGCACCGACCTGACCGTTAACCAAAGCCTGGGCCGAAACCAGCGCTACGGCAGCGTCTACATCAACGCCAGCGACCAGCGTTACTGGGGACGCGGCGGATCGCAAAGCCTGTCGGCGGGTTACAGCAACTATTGGGGCGATGTGAGCTACAACCTCGGCGCCACCTACTCCAGGGATGTCGGCAACTACGGGCCAGCGAACAATGACACGCTGGTGAACCTGTCCGTATCGTTCCCGCTGGGCTCCAAGCCTCGCGCACCCCGCGCCTTCGTCTCGGCCAGCACGCAGAAATCCAGCGATACCACGCAAATGGGCATCAATGGCTATCTGTCGCAAGACAGCGACACCTATTACTCGGTGCAAGCCGGTAACAGCAGCACTGGCGGCAGCTCCGGCTCGGTCAACCTCAGCACCCGCACCTCGGTAATGGATATCAGTGCCGGCTACAGCCAGGGGCGCGGCTACAACTCGCAAAACCTTAACCTGTCAGGCTCGATCGTCGGCCATGGTGGCGGGATCAACCTGGGACAAACCCTGGGCGAAACGTTCGCGCTGGCGCAGGTCGAAGGCTTGGAAGGGGTGAAAATCGGCAGCTTCTCCGGAGCCAGGACCGGCAGCAATGGCTTCGCCGTGGTACCCAACGCGCAGCCCTATCGCGTGAACTGGATCAACCTCGACACTCGTGACCTGGGCGCCGATATCGAGATCGACAGTGCGACTCGGCAAGTGGTGCCACGTCGTGGTGCCGTGGTGCTGGCGCGCTACACCGGCAAGACCGGAAGGCGGGTGCAGTTTGCGCTGTTCGACGCCCAACACCAGCCGATTCCGTTTGGCGCGTCCCTGGAGGACAGTACCGGCAAACAGTTGGCGATCTCTGACCCCGGTGGCAACGCTCTGGCACTGGTTGAAGCCGACGCCGGGACCCTGACCATCAATTGGCAGGGCCAGCGCTGTGAAGCGCCTTATGCGTTGCCCGAACGCAACAAGGCGCTGAACTATGAGCGGGCGACGCTGGTGTGCCGCCCCTGATTCCTCAGAAATCGCGCTTGTAAAAGATATCCAGGGAGCTGGCGAAACCGCTCGCCGCTTCCAGGTAGACCTTCTTGCTCAGCTTGTAACGCAGAGCGATGGTGCTGGCGGGCTCAAAGACCCCGACGCCATAGCGCAGGCTGAGCCTTTCGGAAATGGCGCCGCTGGCCACCACGCTGGTGTTGTTGCCGCTGCCCTGGGTATCGAGTTGGAAATCCTGGATGCCCAGGTTCTTGGCAATGCCGCCGGTCAGTTCCGAGCTGCCCATCAGCCCCAACCCGAGAGCCGCCTGGGCCAGCATGTTGTTGTCTTCACCCGTGGACGTCAGCGGGCGCCCCAAGACCAGATAGGACAGTGCCTGCTCCTGGCTCATGGCCGGCTCCGAGAAGATCTGCGTTGCCGGTTGCTCGGCGCTGCCGCTCAGGCGGATGCCGGCAATCACGTCGTCAGTCTGGCGCACGGCCTCGATGTCCAGGTAAGGCTGGTCGATGGGGCCGGCAAACAGCAGCCGCGCACGACGCACGGTCAGGCGCTGGCCGTAGGCCCGATAGCGACCGTCGTTGAGCCACAGCTCACCGCGGGTATCCATGTTGTCGCCAATGTGCACGTGCCCCTGCAGGTTGGCAGTCAGGCCGAAACCGCTGAAGGCCAGCTTGTCCTGGCCCACTTCCACGTCGATGTTCATGGCCATGGCCATGGGCTTTTTGCCCTCGTCGGTCTGCTGGCCGACGATCACCGTGTCGTCGGAGACCTTGACCGTCGAGGGCGGCAATTCGCGCACGGTGATCTGGCCCTTGGGGATCAGCACCTTGCCGGCAATCGCCAGCTTTTCATCCTGCAGCGAGATCTTCAGGTCCGGCGCCACCTCCAGCGCCGCATAGGGCTCCACCGTCACCGGCAGTTGGGTGCCCTTGAGGCTCAGGTCCACCAAGAGCGCCCGGCCCCAAGCAATGTTGCCATTGAGACTGCCCTGCCCGGCCTTGCCGCTTTTCCAGCCGCCGTTGAGCTGCACGCTTTCGCCAGCGATCTGCGCGCTCAGTTGCAGGTCTTCAAGGCTGATGGGCAACTCGGAGCCGGACACCTCGCCCCCGGACAACTGCACGTTGCCGTTGACCTGAGGCGCCAGCAGGCCGCCTGACAAGCGACCGCTGCCATTGAGGCTACCGCTGAGCTTCTGCACCATGGGCACGAACGGCCGAGCCACGGACAGGTCCAGGCCACTGAGGCGGAAATCACCAGACAGCGGTTTGCTTTTCGGCAACGGATTGATTTGCGCCTGAAGCATCAGCTCACCCAGCTTGCCGCCATCGAACTGCAACTGCGTGTCGATGCGCCGCGGGGTGAGGCGGGTATTGAGTTTCAACGCCTGATAGGGGAAATCCAGCCACTGGTCCTTTTCCTTGACCCGCAGGGTGCCACCGCTGGCGTCCAGCATGATCTGGCCCTGCGGCCCGCTGGCCGGCAAGTCCAGTTGCACATCGGCATTGAGCATGCCCTTCCAGGCGAAGTCCTTGGGCAGCCATTGCGCCAGGCTGTCGAGGGGAAAACGCTTGAGGTGATAACGCAGTTTCGGGTCCGGCATCAGCCGCTGGTCTTCACCGCACAGGCTGGCATCGCCGCTCGCCCAGCAGTGGGCACCGAAGTTCAGCGTGCCGTTGGCCAGCCGCTCAAGCCGGGCCGGGCTCTGCAGCTTCCAATCCTGGCCGCCGGTCTGTACATCACCGCTGGCCAGGCGCCCGCGCCAGTTGCCCTGGTACAGGGCGCCATCCAGCCCCAGGGCCAGCTTCAACAGCGGCCCTTGCAGGTCCAGTTGCAGTTTCTGTTTCTTGATGTCGCCCTGGCCGGCCAGGGTCAGGGTCCCCAACTGCGTGTCGCCCAGTTGAATCCCGCTGCCCTTGAGGTCCACCTGGGCCTTTTGCGCACCATCCAGAGTGGCGTCCAACTTGAGGTTCTGCAGGCGGTTTTCGGCAAAGGCGAGTTGCTGCCCGGCCAGGTCCAGCTTGCCCTGTGGCGCCTTGAGGGTGCCGGCCAGGTCCAGCCGACCGTTGAGCTGCCCACGCAACTCGGGCCAGAGCTGACCCAGGCGCGGCATCTTGATCTCCAGCTGGCCGGCGATCTTCTGTTGCAGGCTACCGGAGCCGTTGATCCGGTTGTCTCCCAGGCGGATGTCCAGCGCGCCCAGGGTCCATTGCTCGCCCGCTCCGTCGGCCTTGGCCTGGAGAACCGCCGGCTGTCCGCGCAAGCGTCCCTTGAGGTCGAGGTTGGCATTGAGCTTGAGTTGCTGGTTCTTCATTTCGCCCTGGCTGCGCAGGGGGCCGGCCAGGGTGCCTGGCAGCTCCGCCACCCAGTACGCGGGGTTGATGGCCGACAGATCCAGGGCGGTATCCCAGGTAATGCCGTCGGCGAACTGCAGGTTCAGGTGGCCCTCGGCCTTGCCCTGGCCCGCCGCCAGCTTGAACTGCGGCAGATAGACTTTCGTCAGGTCGCCGCTGAACGGGCTGCTCAGGCTGAATGCGCCTGCCGGGCCGTCCAGCTCGCCCTTGAAGTTGCCCAGGTAGTTACCGTCACGGTAAGCCACTTCAGCATCAAAACTGCGGACCTGCACCGCCGGCTCGTCAATCAGCGGATACAGACGGTGCCAGGGGAAGTCCAGCCAGGCCAGCTTGGCCTCGGCGGCGAAACCTTCGCTCCAGTCCAGTTGCCCACTGAGCTTGAGCTGCTGCTTGTCGTTGGCGCTCAGGTCCAGGGCGGCAATCTGTGCGCCCTTGGCGTCGACCTTGCCTTGCAGCAACAGGGCCACCGGGCCCTGCTCCGCCGGCAGGCTGGCCTTGCCGACGAGCTGGTAGCCGCTTTTCAGGTCGCCCTTGCCAGTCAGCTCCAGCTGATCCAGTTGCAGGGTGTCCGGCAGATCGGCGCTGGCCTTGAACCCATCGGCGGTGATCCGCACCTGGGCTGGCAGGTTCTCCACCAGGGGCTGTACCTGGCCGCTCAACTGTCCTTGCAGGTAGCCACTGCTGTCGGCATTGAGCCGCAGAGTCTTGAGCAGGTCGCCTTCAACCTTCAGCGCCAGGGACCAGGGGCCACCGCCGGGAGCGGGCAAGCCGAGGTTGCCCTGGGCGGTCAGGGGCCAGTCGCCACTGGGTTGCAGCAGCCCGGAAAGGTCCAGACTCAGGTCATCGCGCTTTAGGTGCAAAGAGTCGATCTGCAGGCCTTGGGCAGTCCAGTGCGCCGCCAGTTGCAGAGTCTTGAGTTCTTCACTGCCATTGAACAGCAGGCTGCCAAGACGCACTTGGCCCAACTCGATGGCCAACGGCAGCTTCAGTTCCGGCAGGCTGATGGGCTCCGAACTGGTTTCGGGTTCGCCGCTCGGAGGGAACAGGAGGCTGACCTGATCGGCTTCCAACTGCTCGATGCACAGGGTCATGCGCAGCAGGCAGCCGGGCGACCAGGCGAACTGCACGGCATTGAGCTCGACCCGGTTGCCCCCCTGTTGCCAGAGCAGATGATCGGCACTCCAGCGCCCGCCAAGGCGGCCTTCGAAATTGTCCAGGCTCAGCCCCGGCACTCGTGCCAGGGCCCAACGGCTGCCAGCCTGGGTTCCGAGTACGCTGGCCACGGCCAGAATGATCAGGATCACCAGCGCAAGAATCGCCAGCAGCGTTATCTTCAAACCACGCTTCAAAGCTCTGGCCCCATGGAAAAGTGCAAGCGGATGCCGCCGTCGTCATTCATGGCGTGGGCCAGGTCGACCCGGATCGGTCCCACTGGCGAAACCCAGCGTACGCCGACGCCCACACCGGTCTTGAGGTTAGGCAGTTCCAGCTTGTTGAAAGAGTTGCCCTGGTCGACAAAGGTCGCGATCCGCCATTTCTCGGCGATCGAATACTGGTACTCGACACTACCGGCCACCATGTAGCGCCCGCCGATACGATCGCCTTCGGAGTTTTCCGGTGACAGGGTCTGATAGTCGTAGCCCCGGACGCTCTGGTCGCCACCGGCAAAGAAGCGCAAGGACGGCGGAATCGACTTGTAGCCATTGGTGGCACTGCCACCGAACTGCACTCGCCCGAGAAAGCGGTGGTTGTCCCAGACCGTGGTCAGGCCCTTGAGCAGCACCGTGCCATACAGCAGGTTGGTGTCGGAACCGACCCCTTCCTTGGCCAGCTTGGTGTCGAATTGAATGCGATAGCCGTTATGCGGGTCGATGCGATTGTCGCTGCGCAGATAGGAATAAGTCAGGCCAGGCATCAGCAGATTACTCAGGCCCGAGTCGTCCCCGAGACGATATTCCTCTCGCTGATACTTCAGCGACAGCACCCGCTGCCAGCCGCTGGGCAGCTTGCTGTGCCACTCGGGACCTATGGTGAGCAATTTGCTCAGGGTATCGGTGCCGGCAATCTCTTCATTCTGGTAACCCCCTGCGAACCGCAGCTTGTCGGTCAGAGGCGGGTCCAGAGGAATGTCGTACCACAGGCCGACGTTCTGCCGCGGGGCAGAAACTTCCGCCTCCCAGCCGTAACTGTGGCCCTGGGGGTTGACCCAGTGCCGGGTCCAGTTGGCCTTGACCCGCGGCCCCACGTCGGTGGAATAGCCGAGGCCGAGGCCCATGGTCCGGGGCTTGCGGGTTTCCAGCTGGACCGCCACCGGAATCACCTCGTGCTCGGCGGCAGTAGGCGCGGCGTCCACCCGCACGCCCTCGAAGTAGCCGCTCGACTGCAGGGCCTGGTTGAGTTCGGCGATCAGTTCGGAGTCATAGGACGCACCGGCCTTGAACGGCACCATGCGCCGTAACAGGTCTTCATCGAACAGGGAGTCGCCGCTAAAGCTGACCTTGCCCAGCGCGTAGCGCGGGCCGCTGTCATAGACCAGGTCGATGTCCGCGACACCGGCCTGGGGGTCCACCGACAGTTTCTGCTGAGTAAAGCGCCCGCTGAAAAAGCCATAGCGCGAAGCCTGGTTCTGGATCAGGCGCTTGGCGTCTTCGTAATGGCCATGATTGAGCACGGCGCCAGGCTTGAGCTGGTCGCTGTCGGGAAGGCGAAATGACTTGAGGGAGGCCGCCGGGCCTTCGATCCGGACTGTCACGTTGCGCAGGTGCACCGGTTCGCCGGGATCGATCCGCAACGTCAGGCGCGGTTTGTCACCGCCACGCACCTCGCTCTGGATATGCGGTTGGTAGTAGCCCAGGGCCTGGGCGGCTTTCTTCGCCTGCTCCTCGGCGCCCCGGCTGAACCGCAGCAAGGCTTCTTCATCGCGATCGCCGACACTGCCAATGTAACCCTCCACATTGGCCTTCAGCTCATCATTGGCGGGCTTGACCCTGACATCCAATTCGCTCTGCGCCAGCGCCGCACAGCTTGTGAACAACAGCAAAAAGCCGCTGGTAAATCTTCCTGGAAACTTCATAGGCGCGGATGCTATCACGAGCTTGGGAGGGCGATAGAGCGCTCGGGTACACGGAAAGTTCTATATCAGGCTGTTGCTCTTTGTAAGTGCTGCGGGTTGGGGTGAAAAAATACGTGCTCACGCACCGGCCCCACCGCAATCTCACCGATCTCCTCATAGCCCTGACGCTTGTAGAACTCCAGGTAACGCGGATTGCCGGTGTCCAGCACCACACCCTGGGAATGTTCGTCCACGGCGCACCAGTTGTGCACCGCCGCCAGTAATTGCTCGCCGAAATGCTGGCCCTGAAACTGCGGATGCACCCCCAGCAGCGGCAACACATGCACTGCATCGTTGGGTAGGCAGGCCTGCACCGCCTGGTGATACTCCAGATAGCGCTGGGTGCAGCGAAACCCGGTGCTGAGCACCATGCGCAGGCGCCAGGCCCAACTCTCGGTGATGCCCAGCCGCCGTTGCGGCGGCGCGATCAGGGCGATGCCGATCAGCCGGTCATTGACCAGCAGGCCGATGGCCGGCAGGTCCTGAAGAAAATGCTGCTTCACCAATTCGCGCACTGTGGCTCGTACCCGCTGTTCGTAGCCGGGCCGATCGGCTTCGAAAATGAAACCGAAGGTCGGCTCATGGCGGTAGGCCTGGTACAGCAGCGACCGCGCTTCGCGGGAATAGCCGCTGTCGAGCTGGTGAATATCGGCGATGACATTGGAGGAATCAGGCATGACGGTCACTCTCCCCTGGACCCGGCTCAAATGGCCGCGTTCTTGTTAGTACGAGCCCTGCGCGCCGCTGATCGTTCCCGCGCCCCAGGGACATTAGCAGCGCATCCGCCACGCCGCCACGCTGGCCGGCCCGGGCGTTGTCAGCTAGCATCGCTGTTTTGCCAGGACCGCCGACCATGAAAATCGTCTCGTTCAATATCAACGGGCTGCGTGCCCGCCCCCATCAGCTGGCGGCGCTGATCGACAAACACCAGCCGGACGTGATCGGCCTGCAGGAAACCAAGGTCGCCGACGAACAGTTCCCCCTTGCCGACATCCAGGCCCTGGGCTACCACGTGCATTACCACGGCCAGAAAGGCCATTACGGCGTAGCCCTGCTCTCGCGCCAGGCACCGTTGGCCCTGCATAAAGGCTTTGAAGGTGACGACGAAGACGCCCAGCGGCGCTTTATCTGGGGCACCTTCGCCGATGCCAACGGCACCCCGGTAACCATCATGAACGGCTACTTCCCCCAGGGCGAAAGCCGCGACCACCCCACCAAATTCCCGGCCAAAGAGCGCTTCTACCAGGATCTGCAGCACCTGCTGGAAAGCCGTTTCAGCAATGACCAGCCCCTGGTGGTGATGGGCGATGTGAACATTTCCCCGGAAGATTGCGACATTGGCATCGGCGCCGAGAACGCCAAGCGCTGGCTGAAGACCGGCAAGTGCAGCTTCCTGCCGGAAGAGCGCGAGTGGATGGCCCGCCTGAAGAACTGGGGCCTGGTGGACAGCTTCCGTCACCTGAACCCCGAGGTAAACGACCGCTTCAGCTGGTTCGACTACCGCAGCCGCGGCTTCGAGGATGAACCCAAGCGCGGCCTGCGCATCGACCTGATCATGGCCTCCCAGGGGTTGTTGCCACGGGTCAAGGACGCTGGGGTCGACTATGAACTGCGGGGCATGGAAAAACCTTCGGACCATGCGCCGATCTGGCTCGAACTGGGCTGATCGACAGGCACAAAAAAGCCCATCTGCCGATGGGCTTTTTTTTGCGCTTACAGCTGTATGTGCTCGACCCGCTCCGTGGTGCCGGCACTGGCGATAGCGCTGATGGCGCTCTCGAGGGTGGCTTCCGAATCGTACAAGTGGCTGACCAGAATCACTTCCTTACCGGACTTGAGCTTGAAAAAAGGTTTGCCGCCCGACGAAATTTTCTTGACGTAGCGTTCCGGGGAAGCGCAGTGTGCGCGGAACAGGCCGAGAGCCGCCTCGGCACTGTCCCGGCAAGGGTAGCGGTCGCTTTGAAGCATGGTCTGCGCCTCCTTTGTCTTCAGCAAGAATCTGCATGCACCACTGCCATACTGCTTCAGCTCGAACCAGGCACTCATTTGTAACTCCTTTGCACACTACGAAATAGCAGCTCAACACTGCCGAGGCATCCGCGGGGGATGACGCGTTGGCAGTCGCCCCAATCCCCGCCAGACAAAGTTGCCCACTCTACGCACCGTTCCGGGGTTGGTCTTTAGGACAAATCTCAAAAAATCTAGAGAAAACAGCTATTTATGATGTAGGACTTTCGCCATTTCTCTGCAAATAGCCCCGTCCGTCACATCCCTGTCACCTCCCTGACTTAATGTCCCCAGCACTAACCTCCTCCCTCTATATAGAAGGCCAGTGCCGCCATGCCCCGCGCTTCCACCGTCAGCGAACGAGATATCTGGTGCCGGACCATCAGCCTGTTTCTGATCGGTTTCGTTTGCTACGCCCTGCCCTGGTCGGTATTCGCCGCCCTGCCCCTTTCCCCGGACAATGCGCCGGTCCTGCGCATCCAAGGCTCCAATACCATCGGCGCCCGGCTGGGCCCGGCCCTGGTCAAGGGCCTGATGGAAGAACAAGGCCTGCGCGATATCAGGATCACCGCCAGTGGCAAAGACAATGAACAACAGGTGGTGGGGCAAACCGCCCAGGGCCGAGCGGTGCGGGTAGAGGTGGCCGCCCACGGTTCGAGTACCGGCTTTGCCGCTCTGAAAACCGCCCAGGCCGACTTGGCCGCCGCTTCACGACCGATCAAGGACAGCGAGCTGGTGGACCTTGAAAGCCTGGGGGACCTGAAAAGCCCCAGCGCCGAACAGGTGATCGCCATCGACGGGCTGGCAATCATCCTGCATCCGCGCAACCCGCTGAACCAACTGGACACCGAGCAACTGGCCCGGCTGTTCAGCGGCGAAGCCAAGACCTGGGAAGAACTGGGTGGCATCGGCGGCGCGGTACATCTCTATGCCCGGGATGACCAGTCCGGCACCTACGACACCTTCAAGGAACTGGTGCTCAGTCGTCGTGGCAAGGCTCTGAGCCCCGGCGCCAAACGTTTTGAATCCAGCGAGCAGTTATCCGACGCAGTCAGCCAAGACCCCCAGGGCATAGGTTTCATCGGCCTGCCTTATGTGCGCCAGGCCAAGGCGGTGGCCATTGTCGATGGCGACTCACAGCCGATGCTGCCGCTCAATAGCCTGATCGCCACCGAGGATTACCCGCTGTCACGGCGCCTGTACCTGTACCTGCCGCCCAATGGGCAGAACCCCTGGGCCGATGCCCTGGTGAGCTTTGCCCAGGGCAGCAAGGGCCAGGCCATCGTCGCCGCCAACGGCTTTATCGCCCAGACCGTGCAGGCCATGCGTGTCGCTCCCAGCCCGCAGATGCCGGAGGCTTATCAGGCGCTGACCCGCCAGGCGCAGCGCCTGACGGTCAACTTTCGTTTTGAGGAAGGCAGCGCCAGCCTGGACAACAAGGCCCGCCAGGACCTCAATCGGGTACTGGATTACCTGCGCCAGCACGGCAAGATGAACCGCCAGGTAACCCTGGCCGGCTTCGGTGACGCCAAGAACGATCCGGCCCGCGCGGCCCTGCTGTCCAAACTGCGGGCCATGGCGGTACGTCGGGAACTGGTGAAGAGCGGCGTGGTGTTTCGCGAGATTCGCGGCTTTGGCGCCGAGCTGCCGGTAGCGGCCAACAGTGCCGACGAAGGGCGGATCAAGAACCGCCGCGTGGAGGTCTGGGTGTACTGAGCTCACAGCGGCCGGCCTGCCTTTCGACAGGCCGGCCGCATCGCCCTCAATGCCCGCTGCGCATCAGCTCCTTGGGCACATACTTGCCGATTTCATACTTGCCGATCGCCGCGCGGTGCACTTCGTCCGGACCGTCGGCCAGGCGCAAGGTACGCTGCATCGCATACATGTAGGCCAGCGGGAAGTCGTTGGAGACCCCGGCCCCGCCGTGGATCTGGATCGCCCGGTCGATCACCCGCAGGGCCACGTTCGGCGCCACGACCTTGATCTGGGCAATCTCGCTCTTGGCCACCTTGTTGCCCGCGGTGTCCATCATGTACGCGGCCTTGAGCGTCAGCAGCCGGGCCATGTCGATCTCCATCCGCGAGTCGGCGATCTTGTCGATGTTGCCCCCCAGGCGCGCCAGCGGCTTGCCAAAGGCAGTACGGTTCACCGAACGCTTGCACATCAGTTCCAGCGCCCGCTCCGCCATGCCGATGGAACGCATGCAGTGGTGGATCCGGCCCGGGCCAAGGCGGCCCTGGGCAATCTCGAAACCACGGCCCTCGCCCAGCAGCACGTTCTCGTAGGGCACCCGGACGTTGTCGAACAGCACTTCGGCGTGGCCATGGGGGGCGTCGTCATAGCCGAACACCGGCAATGGGCGAACGATCTTCACCCCGGGGGTATCCACTGGCACCAGGATCATCGAGTGCTGTTGGTGGCGCGGCGCATCCGGGTTGCTCAGGCCCATGAAGATCAGGATCTTGCAGCGTGGGTCGCAGGCGCCCGAGGTCCACCATTTCTTGCCGTTGATCAGCCACTGGTCGCCGTCGCGTACCGCACGGGCCGCCATGTTGGTGGCATCGGACGAGGCCACGTCCGGCTCGGTCATGGCGAACGCGGAGCGGATCTCGCCACGCAGCAATGGCTCCAGCCAGCGCTGTTTCTGCTCTTCGTTGGCGTAGCGCACCAGCACTTCCATGTTGCCGGTATCCGGTGCCGAGCAGTTGAAGGGTTCCGGACCCAACAACGAACGCCCCATGATTTCCGCCAGCGGCGCGTACTCAAGGTTGGTCAGGCCTGCCCCCAACTCCGACTCAGGCAGAAACAAATTCCATAGCCCGGCCTCCTTGGCCTTGAGTTTCAGCTCTTCCATGATGGCGGTCGGCTGCCAGCGATCGCCTTCGGCAACCTGACGCTCGAAGACCGCTTCGGCCGGATAAACATAGGCATCCATGAACGCGGTGACACGCTCACGCAGTTCCTGAACCTTGGGGGAATAGGCGAATTCCATGGGCAGCTCTACCTTTGTGACGATCGGGTGTTGGAAGACTGAAATCGATGCTAGATCAGCTACGAAAATTTACCTAGCCTATTCTCGGCGTGTATTAACATTCATCACCGATATATGATCGGCTAATCCGACAGGCTTCCGAGCCCTCCCACAGGCCCTAACAATAAGAGTGCAGCGCAATGAATCTGAGCAAGGTCGATCTCAACCTCTTCATCGTTTTCGATGCGATCTACACCGAAGCCAACCTGACCCGCGCCGGGCAGATCGTCGGCATCACCCAACCGGCGGTATCCAACGCCCTGGCACGCCTGCGCGAGACCTTCAATGACCCGCTCTTCGTGCGTACCGCCCAGGGTATGGTGCCCACGCCCATGGCACAGAACATCATCGGGCCGGTGCGCAATGCCCTGTCGCTGCTGCGGGTTTCGGTCCAGGAAAGTCGTATTTTCAACCCCCTGCAAGCGGTCAAGACCTACCGCATCAGCATGACCGACCTCACCGAAGCGGTGATCCTGCCACCGCTGTTCCAGCGCCTGCGGCGCCTGGCGCCGGCGGTGATCATCGAAAGCTTTCTCTCCAAGCGCCGGGAAACCACCAAGGAGCTGGCAGCCGGGCGCCTGGACTTTGCCGTCGACGCACCGCTCAATACCGACCCCCAGGTGCGTCACGTCAAGCTGATGGAAGACCGCTATGTGTGTGCCATGCGCAAGGGCCACCCGCTGGCAGGCAAGGAAAAATTCAGCCTGGACGATTACCTGTCTCTGACCCACATCCATATCTCCAGCCGCCGCAGCGGCCTCGGGCATGTCGACCTGGCCCTGGGCAAGATGGGTATCCAGCGCAAGATCGCCCTGCGCTCCCAGCATTACCTGATGGCTTCCCAGGTGCTGCAACAGACCGACATGGTCATGACCGTGCCGGAGCGCTTTGCCCGTCGCCATGAACTGCACGCATTCAACCTGCCGGTCAATGATGTCCCGCCGGTGGAAACCCACCTGTACTGGCATGAGAGCACCGACCAGGACCCGGCCAACCGCTGGATGCGCGAGCAGATGATCGAGCTCTGCCAGCAGGTCACGGCCTACGAAAAGAAGCTCGACCAGCAGACCGCCTGAGCCCTTTCGCCGGCAAGCCCTCACTGCAGGAGCCGGCTTGCCGGCGAGCGGGATCGGCTCGGACTGCTTGACGTATACGTCAACCTGCCTTTAGCTTAGCGCCAAGCCCCCTCTTGAGCGCCTCCATGAGCAGCCAGACCTACAGCATTTCCGACCTCGCCCGCGAGCTCGACATCACCACCCGGGCCATCCGTTTCTATGAAGAGCAGGGCCTGCTGGCACCCGAACGCCGTGGCCAGGAGCGCATCTATTCGCCCCGGGACAAGGTCAGCCTGAAACTTATCCTGCGGGGCAAGCGCATCGGCTTTTCCCTGGCCGAGTGCCGCGAACTGATCGAGCTCTACGACCCGAGCAGCGGCAACCTGAAGCAGCTGCACAGCATGCTGGCGAAAATCGCCGAGCGTCGCGAACAGCTTGAACAGCAACTGCTCGACATCGAACAGATGAAGCTGGAACTGGACACCGCCGAAGAGCGCTGCACCCAGGCGCTGGAACAGACCATCCTGAACCAGAAAAGCACCGCCCGATAATCATCGGCACACCTGCGCCCCGAGCGCCGGTATCCGCCACTCCTTATAAGAAGGTGAACCTGAATGTCACTCCCCAGCCATGTACGCCTGATCGAAGTCGGCCCCCGCGACGGCCTGCAGAACGAAGCCCAGCCCATCAGCGTCGAAGACAAGGTGCAATTGGTGGATGCCCTCACCGCCGCCGGCCTGGGCTACATAGAAGTCGGCAGTTTCGTGTCTCCCAAATGGGTGCCGCAGATGGCCGGTTCAGCCGAGGTCTTCGCCCGTATCCAGCGCAAGCCCGGGGTTGTCTATGGCGCACTGGCGCCCAACCTGAGGGGGTTCGAAGATGCCCTGGCGGCGGGGGTCAAGGAAGTGGCGGTGTTCGCCGCGGCCTCGCAAGCCTTCTCCCAGCGCAACATCAACTGCTCCATCAGCGAAAGCCTGGAGCGCTTCGTGCCGATCATGGACGCCGCCAAGCAGCACGGCATCAGCGTGCGCGGTTACGTGTCGTGCGTGCTGGGCTGCCCTTATGAAGGTGAAGTGGCCCCGGAACAGGTGGCCATGGTCGCCCGCGAGCTGCATGACATGGGCTGTTACGAGGTCTCTCTGGGCGACACCATTGGTACCGGCACCGCCGGTGCCACCCGGCGCATGTTCGAGGTGGTGGGCGCCCAGGTACCACGGGAAAAACTCGCCGGGCACTTCCACGACACCTACGGCCAGGCCCTGGCCAATGTCTACGCCAGCCTGCTGGAAGGCATCGCGGTGTTCGACAGCTCGATCGCCGGCCTCGGCGGCTGCCCCTATGCCAAGGGCGCCAGCGGAAACGTCGCCACTGAAGACGTCCTCTACCTGCTCAATGGCCTGGGCATCCATACCGGTGTCGACATGGACCGCCTGATCGACGCCGGCCGGCAGATCTGCAACGTGCTGGGACGCCCCACCGGCTCCCGCGTGGCCAAGGCGCGTAACGCCAGTTGAAGCAATGTGCGGCCGGGTGTTACCGGCCACTCCGATCTGGGGCGGGAACGAGTAACACGGAAACAGTTTGTCGAATTTGTTGCGGTACAGATTGTCCTACAAAATTATCAAACCGTTGATTTTAAAGGATTTTAAAAAGTTGGCACGGCTTCTGCTATCTCTATGGCATAACAAGAATAAAAAGCAGCAAACCTAATAAAAATAAGACGTAACGACTCTGAGATAACAAAAACAACACGGCAGAGACGCAGCTAACAGATTTTTTTGGAGAGGATGCACTGTGCAGGAGGGCTTGCAAGAGCCACCCGCAACCGGTCAGAGAACAATAAAACTACCCTGAGGTAGCTCCCGAACTGGTTGGATCGCCCTGGCGACACATTGAATCAGCGCTCAAAAAAATACGTTTGCTCTTGATCCCGGATGGGGATCGCCAAAAACAGCAGTAAAGGGCAACGGTTGCCAAAAACAACAACAGACCGCCCCTCAATAATAAAAAAAGAGCACGCAACGACAAAATTAAAGGGGAGCTTCGGCTCCCCTTTGTGCTTTCTGCAATCCCTCTTTGCTGCCTCTAAAGCGTGCACCGTCGCCGATGCACGCTCCATCCGGGTTCACCCCTTGTTCATACGCTCACGCAGCTCCTCGATGCTGATTTCGCGCATGCGGAACTTCTGGATCTTACCGGTCACGGTCATGGGAAACTCTTCAACGAACTTGAAGTAACGCGGCGTCTTGAAGTGCGCGATACGCTCCTTGCACCAGGTCTGCAGCTCCAGCTCGTTGGCCGAATGGCCGGGGTGGAACTTGACCCAGGCGACGATCTCCTCACCATACCTGTCGCAGGGGATGCCGATCACCTGCACATCGGCCACCGCAGGATGGGTGAAGAAGAATTCTTCCAGCTCTCGCGGGTAAATGTTCTCGCCACCGCGAATGATCATGTCCTTGTTGCGCCCGGCAATGCACACATACCCCTGCTCGTTCATGGTGGCCAGGTCACCGGTGTGCATCCAGCCGGCCTGATCGATGGATTCGCGAGTGCCCTCAGGGTTGTTCCAGTAACCGAGCATGACGCTGTAACCCCGGGTGCACAGCTCACCGATGGTGCCGCGGGGCACCACATTGCCGGCTTCGTCGATGATCTTGCTCTCCAGGTGCGGCTGGGTCCGGCCCACGGTGGTCACCCGCAGTTCCAGGTCGTCGTCCGGCCCGGTCTGCAGCGACACCGGGCTGGTTTCGGTCATGCCGTAGGCGATCTGCACTTCGCTCATGTGCATTTCGCTGATCACCCGGCGCATCACTTCGATCGGGCAAGTGGCCCCGGCCATGATCCCGGTCCGCAGGCTCGACAGGTCGAACTCGCCGCGTCGGGGCTGATCGAGCATAGCGATAAACATCGTGGGTACGCCGTACAGGCCGGTGGCGCGCTCTTCGGCCACCGCGGTCAAGGTCAGCAGCGGGTCAAAGGCGTCATTGGGATAGATCATGGTGGTGCCGTGGGTGATGCATCCCAGGTTGCCCATGACCATGCCGAAGCAGTGGTACAGCGGCACCGGGATCACCAGACGGTCGGCAGCAGTCAGGCCCAGGCTCTCCCCCACCATGTAACCGTTGTTGAGGATGTTGTAGTGGCTCAGGGTCGCGCCCTTGGGGAAACCGGTGGTGCCGGAGGTGTACTGGATATTCACCGGCTGGTCGAAATCCAGGCTGTCCTGGCGCGCCTGCAATTGCTCGGCGGTGGCTCCAGCGGCAAGGGCCGTCAGTTGCGACCAGGGCAGGAAGCCGGAGGGGGGTTGAGCATCCAGGCTGATCACCCCGCGCAGCTCGGGTAACCGTTCGCTGTGCAATTGGCCGATGGACTGTTCCGCCAGCTCGGGCACCAGGCCCTGGAGCATGCCGTGGTAATCGGACGTCTTGAAGGCTCCGGCGCAGATCAGCCACTGGCAGCCGGACTGCCTGAGCACATACTCCAGCTCGGAACTGCGGTAGGCCGGGTTGATGTTCACCAGAATCGCGCCGATCTTGGCGCTGGCGAACTGGGCGATACACCACTGGGCACAGTTGGGGGCCCAGATCCCCAGGCGATCGCCGGTCTTGAGCCCCAAGGCCAGCAGCGCCCGGGCATGCAGGTCGACCGCCTCTCGCAGTTGCTGCCAGGTGTAGCGCAGCTGCTGGTGGCGCACCACCAGAGCCTCGCCCTGGGGATAGGCGGCGACGGTGTTATCGAAAGCCTGGCCGATGGTCAACGCCAGCAGCGGCTGGTCTTGCGTACCACGGGTGTAACTGCGATCCGGCTGGAAACCCGAGTGTTCCATGACGCCCCCTATTGTCTTTATTAGTGGGTGTGCAGGAGCCAGGCGAAAGGTGCAAAACAACCTGGCTCCAATCGAAAGCCTCGCTACTCTGGCGCAAGTTGACGTTTACGTAAAGGGCGATTGACAGCCATCGGTCGCAGGTTTACGTTAACGTAAAGGTGAGAGCCAGGCCGCGCCGCTCTCGACATCCTATTCCCTCAATAAAAACAAGTTTGAAGGTGCCCCGCCATGAGTTACCCGACCCTGAACTTCGCCCTCGGTGAAACCATCGACATGCTGCGCCAACAGGTCCAGGCCTTCGTCAAGGCGGAGCTGGCACCCCGGGCAGCGCAGATCGATGTCGACAACCTGTTCCCCGCCGACATGTGGCGCAAATTCGGCGACATGGGCCTCTTGGGCATCACCGTGGCGGAAGAATACGGTGGCGCCGGCCTGGGTTACCTGGCGCACGTGGTGGCCATGGAAGAGATCAGCCGCGGCTCGGCCTCGGTGGCGCTGTCCTACGGCGCGCACTCCAACCTCTGCGTGAACCAGATCAATCGCAATGGCAACCACGAACAGAAGAGCAAATACCTGCCCAAGCTGATCAGCGGCGAACACATCGGCGCCCTGGCCATGAGCGAACCCAATGCCGGCTCCGACGTGGTGTCGATGAAGCTGCGGGCCGACAAACGCGGCGACCATTTCGTCCTCAACGGCAGCAAGACCTGGATCACCAACGGCCCCGATGCCAACACCTACGTGATCTACGCCAAGACCGACCTGGAGAAAGGCCCTCACGGCATCACCGCGTTCATCGTCGAGCGCGACTGGAAAGGCTTCAGCCGCAGCAACAAGTTCGACAAGCTGGGCATGCGCGGATCCAACACTTGCGAGCTGTTCTTCGATGACGTGGAAGTACCGGAGGAAAACATCCTCGGCGCGCTCAACGGTGGCGTCAAAGTGCTGATGAGCGGCCTGGACTACGAGCGCGTGGTGCTCTCCGGCGGCCCCACCGGGATCATGCAGGCCTGCATGGACCTGGTAGTGCCCTACATCCACGACCGCAAGCAGTTCGGCCAGAGCATCGGCGAATTCCAGCTGATCCAGGGCAAGATCGCCGACATGTACACCCAGCTCAACGCCAGCCGCGCCTACCTGTATGCGGTGGCCCAAGCCTGCGAGCGCGGCGAAACCACCCGCAAGGATGCCGCCGGGGTGATTCTCTACAGCGCCGAGCGCGCGACCCAGATGGCCCTCGACGCAATCCAGATCCTGGGCGGCAACGGCTACATCAATGAATTCCCCGCCGGTCGCCTGCTGCGCGACGCCAAGCTCTACGAGATCGGCGCCGGCACCAGCGAGATCCGCCGCATGCTGATCGGTCGCGAACTGTTCAACGAAACCCGCTAACGGAGCTGTCCATGGCTATCTTGCATACCCAGCTCAACCCGCGCTCGGCGGAGTTCGTGGCCAACAGCGAGGCGATGCTGGCCCAGGTCGACGCCTTGCACAGCCTGCTCGCCCAGGTCCAGCAAGGCGGCGGCGCCAAGGCCCAGGAGCGCCACACTTCGCGAGGCAAGCTGCTGCCCCGCGAGCGCATCAACCGCCTGCTCGACCCCGGCTCGCCGTTCCTGGAAATCAGTGCCCTGGCCGCCTATGAGGTCTATGGCGAAGACGTACCCGCCGCTGGCGTGATTGCCGGTATCGGCCGGGTGGAAGGCGTCGAATGCATGATCGTGGCCAACGACGCCACGGTGAAAGGCGGTTCCTATTACCCGCTGACGGTGAAAAAGCACCTGCGGGCGCAGACCATCGCCCAGCAGAACCGCCTGCCGTGCATCTACCTGGTGGACTCCGGCGGCGCCAACCTGCCGCGCCAGGATGAAGTGTTCCCGGACCGCGAGCACTTCGGGCGGATCTTCTTCAACCAGGCCAACATGAGCGCCCAGGGCATCCCGCAGATCGCCGTGGTGATGGGCTCCTGCACCGCCGGGGGGGCCTATGTTCCGGCCATGGCCGACGAAGCCATCATGGTCCGTGAACAAGCCACTATCTTTCTCGCCGGCCCGCCCCTGGTGAAAGCCGCTACCGGCGAAGTGGTAAGTGCCGAAGACCTGGGCGGCGCCGATGTGCATTGCAAGATTTCCGGAGTCGCCGACCACTATGCCGAGAGCGACGAGCACGCCCTGGCCCTGGCCCGGCGCAGCGTGGCCAACCTCAACTGGCACAAACAGGGCCAATTGCAACAACGCACGCCGATCGCTCCGCTGTATGCCCGCGACGAACTCTATGGCGTGGTCCCGGCCGATCCCAAGCAACCGTTCGATGTACGTGAAGTCATCGCCCGGCTGGTGGACGGTTCGGTATTCGATGAGTTCAAGGCCCTGTTCGGCACCACCCTGGTCTGCGGCTTCGCCCACCTGCACGGCTACCCGGTGGCCATCCTCGCCAACAACGGCATCCTGTTCGCCGAAGCCGCGCAAAAAGGCGCGCACTTCATCGAGCTGGCCTGCCAGCGCGGGATTCCGCTGCTGTTCCTGCAGAACATCACCGGTTTCATGGTGGGGCAGAAATATGAGGCCGGCGGCATCGCCAAGCACGGCGCCAAGCTGGTGACCGCAGTGGCCTGCGCCCAGGTACCGAAGTTCACGGTGATCATCGGCGGCAGTTTCGGTGCCGGCAACTACGGCATGTGCGGCCGGGCCTATGACCCGCGCTTCCTGTGGATGTGGCCCAACGCGCGCATCGGCGTGATGGGGGCCGAGCAGGCCGCCGGAGTCCTGGTGCAGGTCAAGCGCGAACAGGCCGAGCGCGGCGGGCAAAGCTTCGACGCCGCACAGGAAGCCCAGATCAAGCAGCCGATCCTCGACCAGTACGAGCATCAGGGGCACCCCTACTACTCCAGCGCGCGGCTCTGGGATGACGGGGTCATCGACCCGGCGCAAACCCGCGACGTACTGGCCCTGGCCCTGTCTGCGGCCCTCAACGCCCCCATCGAACAGAGCCGCTTCGGCGTGTTCCGCATGTAATCCTGCGCGAGAAGAACATGAGCGACTTCAATACCCTGGAACTGCTGCGTGACCCTCGAGGCTTCGCCACCCTGTGGCTCAGCCGCGAAGACAAGAACAACGCCTTCAACGCCGAAATGATCCGTGAACTGATCCTCGCCCTGGATCAGGTGCAGGGCGATCCGAGCCTGCGCTTCCTAGTGCTGCGCGGGCGCGGCCGGCATTTCAGCGCCGGCGCCGACCTGGCCTGGATGCAGCAATCGGCCGAGCTCGACTACCACACCAACCTCGACGACGCCCGGGAACTGGCGGAGCTGATGTACAACCTGGCCAAGCTGAAGATCCCGACCCTGGCGGTGGTGCAAGGCGCGGCCTTTGGCGGGGCCCTGGGCCTGATCAGTTGCTGCGACATGGCCATTGGCAGTGACGAGGCGCAGTTCTGCCTCTCCGAAGTGCGCATCGGCCTGGCACCAGCGGTCATCAGCCCGTTCGTGGTCCAGGCAATCGGCGAACGCGCCGCCCGCCGCTATGCCCTCACCGCCGAACGCTTTGGCGGCAAGCGGGCGCGGGAAATCGGTCTCCTGGCAGAAAGCTATCCGGCCGCCGAGCTGGATCAACAGGTCCAGCAGTGGGTCGACAACCTGCTGCTCAACAGTCCCCAGGCGATGCGCGCCAGCAAGGACCTGCTGCGCGAAGTGGGCAACGGCGCGTTGACCACCGCCCTGCGTCGCTATTGCGAAAACGCCATCGCCCGCATCCGGGTCAGTGCCGAAGGCCAGGAAGGCCTGCGGGCATTCCTGGAAAAACGCCCGCCCAGCTGGCAGGCCGAGACCACGTCCAAGGAGTCCCGTTGATGAGCGCCCCTGTTCTAGACACCCTGCTGGTGGCCAACCGCGGCGAGATCGCCTGCCGAGTGATGCGCACCGCCAAGGCCCTGGGCCTGACCACCGTAGCCGTGCACAGCGCTACCGACCGCGACGCCCGGCACAGCCGTGAAGCGGATATCCGCGTGGACCTGGGTGGCAGCAAGGCTGCCGACAGCTACCTGCAGATCGACAAGCTGATTGCCGCCGCCCGGGCCAGCGGGGCCCAGGCCATCCATCCCGGGTATGGGTTTCTTTCGGAGAACGCCGGTTTTGCCCGAGCCATCGAAGCCGCCGGGCTGATTTTCCTTGGCCCACCCGCCTCGGCCATCGACGCCATGGGCAGCAAGTCGGCAGCCAAGGCGCTGATGGAAACCGCCGGGGTGCCCCTAGTTCCGGGTTACCACGGTGAAGCCCAGGACCTGGAAACCTTCCGCAACGCCGCCGAACGCATCGGCTACCCGGTGCTGCTCAAGGCCACCGCGGGCGGTGGCGGCAAGGGCATGAAAGTCGTGGAGGACGTCAGCCAACTGGCCGAAGCCCTGGCCTCGGCCCAGCGCGAAGCCCAGTCGTCCTTCGGCGATTCGCGGATGCTGGTGGAAAAGTACCTGCTCAAGCCACGGCACGTGGAGATCCAGGTGTTTGCCGACCAGCACGGCAACTGCCTGTACCTCAACGAACGCGACTGTTCGATCCAGCGCCGCCACCAGAAAGTGGTCGAGGAAGCTCCCGCCCCGGGCCTCAGCCCCGAACTGCGCAAGGCCATGGGCGAAGCCGCGGTGCGCGCGGCCCAGGCCATTGGCTACGTGGGCGCCGGTACCGTGGAGTTTCTCCTGGATGCCCGTGGCGAATTCTTCTTCATGGAAATGAATACCCGACTGCAGGTGGAACACCCGGTCACCGAGGCCATCACCGGCCTGGACCTGGTGGCCTGGCAGATCCGCGTGGCCCGGGGCGAAGCCCTGCCCATCAGCCAGGAGCAGGTGCCACTGCGCGGACATGCGATCGAAGTTCGGCTGTATGCCGAAGACCCGGCCAACGACTTTCTTCCGGCCACCGGGCGCCTGGAGCTGTACCGCGAATCGGTTGCAGGCCCCGGTCGGCGGGTGGACAGCGGTGTGGAGGAAGGCGACAGCGTTTCGCCCTTCTACGACCCGATGCTGGGCAAGCTCATTGCCTGGGGCGAAGACCGCGAGCAGGCGCGCCTGCGGCTGCTGAGCATGCTCGACGAGTTCGTCATCGGCGGCCTGAAGACCAACCTGGCGTTTCTGCGGCGCATCATTGCCCACCCGGCCTTTGCCGAAGCGCAGCTGGATACCGGTTTTATCCCTCGCTATCAGGAGCAATTGCTGCCAGCCGCAGGCGAGCTGAGCGCCGACTTCTGGCAAGCGGCCGCCCACGCCTTCAGCCAGAGCCAGCCGCCACGCACACGAAGCGATGATCCCGACTCGCCATGGTCCGCCATCAACGGCTGGCGCAGCGGCCTGCCAGCGCAAACCAGCCTGCACCTGAGCTGCGCCGGCCAGGATCAGGCCATCAGCCTTGGCGCTCGCACGGCGGCCTTTGAGCTGCAAGGCGAGCGCCTATGGACAGAGCAACAGGGACTGCGCCGCGAGCACCGGGCCATCCGCCGCGGCGACACCCTGTACCTGAACTGGCAGGGCGACACGCATGCCATCAGCGCCTATGACCCGATTGCCGCGGCCGAGGCCAGCCACAGCCAGCAAGGCGGGCTCACTGCGCCGATGAATGGCAGCATCGTTCGGATAGTGGTCAGCCCGGGGCAAAGCGTCGAGGCCGGTGAGCAACTGGTGGTGCTGGAAGCCATGAAGATGGAACACAGCATTCGTGCCCCCCAGGCCGGGGTCATCAAGGCGCTTTATTGCCAGGAAGGCGAAATGGTCAGCGAAGGCAGCGCACTGGTGGAGTTGGAATAACTCCCAAGTAAGAAAGCCCCTTCTTATTTGCAGGAAGGGGCTTTTGGGGATAGTTAAAACTTCGCTGTAGCTTGTACGACTACACCAATAATCCGGCATTTGTCGCTGTAGAGCATCTTGGGATAAGTAGGGTTGAGCGGAACCAGGTAACGCAAACCACCCTCTTGCACCAACTTGCGGAAGATCGCCTCGTCACTACCAGGACACTGTACAACCACCAACTTTCCGGGTTCGGCGCCAAGCGCCGGATCCACCAAAATCAGCATGTCCTGGCTGATGCTCAGGCCGCTGGGAGCGATCATGGCGTCGCCGACCACCACCAGCCAGAATGCCGCGCCCCGGGCCTGATAGTCGGAAAGCTCGTAGCGCTCCGGCACGTAGGCAGGCTGCCCGTCCTCGCGAACCTCGCCGGCCACCCGCCAATCGCTCACCGGGTAACGGAAGTACGGGTTGTATTTGTTGAGCAGCGCAGGCCCGTCTGCCAAGGGCTCGCCATCGTCACCTAGCACGGGTTTCTCGCGGACCACCAGGGCCACTTCGAGAAAGCCCATGCCGATCTCTTCCAGCACCCGGTTCATGTCTTCGATCTTTGGTTGGCGACGCTTGCTCAACCAGTGACCGATACCCCCCTGAGACATGCCCAGACGCTCGGCAAGCTTTTCTTGCGTGACCTTGCGGCCTTTCATGTTGGCTTTGACCAACTCGATCCATTTGTCCATGGGCCGAACAATACGTTGTGTATTTCCAGCCTCAACACACAACTTGTAGTATTTGAAATTCCGTCACAATTACAATATGTATTAACATTGCTCTACCCCTATTTCCTTTCTCAGACAGGGCAGAACACTTCATGAACACAAGCAGCAAGGACGTGCCGGAACTCGATACAGAGGCCACATTAAGCTCACTCAAGGACAGCCAAGCTGCCCGACGCGCAATGGACTATTACCTGAAACCGGCCGTTACCGAATCAGGCAAGGAAGAGAAGTTCTTCGAAATCAGACGCAGCCTCAGCAGCGAGGAAGCCATGATCCACGCTTCCGATCTGCTGCGCTGTGCAGCGGCCACCGCCTACGATGCAGCGGACAATCTGCGGGGAGCCAATCGCGACCTGGCGTTTTCAGTGGTGCACATGATTGATCTGGCCAAGGCGCTGGTGGACAAATCACTGGAAAGCCAGCGCCTCGAACCCAACTGAAGCCTCGCGCCCGGCTGGGGCTGAAGCCAACGGCGGGAATAGCGGAAGTGGAAAAATATTTTCCGGAAGGCGGGGAAAAACATTTGACTTGCAAATGATAATGATTATTATTGCAAGCAACTGGTCGCGAGATCAGTCGATAGCCCAAAGGACCTTAGGTCGGACCTTTGGATTATCTCCTCATCAGGCTAATCACGGTTTTTGACCCGGCTTTTTGCCGGGTCTTTTTTTTGCCAGTTTTTCTGGCTTGGCTTCAGGCTAATGAAGACTGTAGGTGTCGCAAAAAATAATGGCGGCGATGATAGCAAAAGAATGTCTTTTTGCAAGTAAACGCCCGTCGTAAAAGCCCCGCAAATCAAAAAGTAGCGCTTGAGAATCAATCGCATAGCCACTAAGCTTCGTCTGCGTCAAGGACGACGCCCCCCTTCTTTTACCCCCCCTTCTGTGTAGAGTAGCGCTCATAACAATCCTGATAAGGAATCGATTATGACCGTGGGCAATCACACTTCTTTTGATATTTGCGCTGATTTCGACAGTGGCAACATCGACGTACTGGATATCAGCAACCCGTTGCAGGCACTGCTGGCCATCCGCCCGGATACCCGCAGCCCGCACTTCCAGTGGTTTCATTTCAAGGTCAGCGGCCTGCATGTCGGCCAGGAACACTGGTTTCGCCTGACCAACGCCAGCCAGTCCTCCTACAACAAAGCCTGGACCGGCTACCAGGCAGTGGCCTCCTACGACCATGTGAACTGGTTTCGCGTACCGACGATCTTCGAAGGCGACGCCTTGCGCTTCAACCTGGAAGCCACCCAGACCCACGCCTGGTTCGCCTACTTCGAACCCTACAGCCGTGGCCGCCACGACTGGCTGATCGACCAAGCCCTGACCAAGGCCGGCACCGAGTTGCTGGCGGTGGGTAAAAGCGTCGAAGGCCGGGATATCCAGTTGCTGCGCAAAGGCAGCGGCGCGCCAGGCCACCGCAAGATCTGGATCATCGCCCAGCAGCATCCCGGCGAGCACATGGCCGAATGGTTCATGGAGGGCGTGATCGAGCGCCTGTTCCGTCACGATGATGCGGAGCTCAACGCGCTACTGGCCAAGGCCGACCTGTACCTGGTGCCGAACATGAACCCCGACGGCGCATTCCACGGCCACCTGCGCACCAACGCCCAGGGCCAGGACCTGAACCGTGCCTGGCAGACCGCCAGCCAGGAACTCAGCCCGGAAGTGCTGTTCGTCCAGCAGCAGATGGAACAGTACGGCGTCGACCTGTTTCTCGATGTGCACGGCGATGAAGAGATTCCCCACGTGTTCACCGCCGGCTGCGAAGGCAACCCGGGCTACACCCCGCGCCTGGAGAAACTCGAGGAGCATTTCCGCAGCCACCTGAAACGCCAGACCCGGGACTTCCAGACCACCCACGGCTACACCCGGGACAAACCCGGCCAGGCCAACATGGCCCTGGCTTGCAATGCCGTCGGGGAAAAGTACGACTGCCTGGCCCTGACCCTGGAAATGCCCTTCAAGGACCACGATGACAACCCCAACCCGCTCACCGGCTGGTCGGGCAAGCGCTCCATGCAACTGGGCAAGGATGTGCTGAGCACCCTGGCCGACCTGGTGGATCACCTGCGCTGAACCCGACTCAGGGCTGCGCGCGCCCCCGTTGCGCAGCCCTCAGTCACCCTCCCCGACCGGCACCCGCCGGCAATCCTCCGGCCCCAGCAAGCGCCCATCCGCCGAGCGCAGCTCCAGCGCGCGCAACGGCTGCCCGGTCTGCCGGTCGACCATCCGTGAATGCGCTTCCCCTTCCTGGTAGAAAAACGCTTCGCCCCATTGGCGCAAGCCGATGATCAGGGGAAACAGCCCCCTGCCCTTTTCCGTCAGCACGTACTCCTGGTAGGCACTGCCATCGGACGCCGGGACAACCTCGAACACCCCATGTTCCACCAGGGTCCGCAGGCGTGTGGCCAGGATGTTCTTGGCCATGCCGAGGTTGCGCTGGAACTCGCCAAAACGGCGGATTCCGTCAAAGGCATCCCGCACGATCAGCAGCGACCACCAGTCGCCAATGGCGTCCAGTGAGCGGGCAACCGGGCACTCGGCATCTTGCAGGCTGGTGCGCTTGACCATGCTGGGCATTCTCCGATCAGGCCAAAGGAAAGTGGTTGCAATATAAAACCACGATCTTTACCGTACAACTGGTTTCATTATGAAACCAAAATACGGAGCCCAACATGTCAGCCAATGCGTCCCCTCATGCCTCGCCCGGTCTTCCCACCAAAGTGGTGCTGCTGTTCGCCATCGCCTGCGGTCTGGCGGTGGGTAACGTCTACTACGCCCAGCCACTGCTGGATGCCATGGCTCATACCTTCGACCTGGCGCCGGCCACCGTGGGCATCGTCATCACCCTGACCCAGGTCGGCTATGGCCTGGGCCTGCTGTTGCTGGTGCCCCTGGGGGACCTGTACAACCGACGACGGCTGATCGTGACCCAGACCCTGCTCTCGGTGCTGGCCCTGCTCACCGTGGCCCTGGCCCCGAGCAGCGCCTGGCTGCTGCTGGGCATGGCCTGCATCGGCCTGCTGGCAGTGGTCACCCAGGTACTGGTGGCCTACGCCGCCAACCTGGCCCCGGCCGAGCAACGCGGCCGCACCGTGGGCATGGTCACCAGCGGCGTGGTGGTAGGCATCCTGCTGGCCCGTACCGTGGCCGGGACCATGGCCGACCTGGCGGGCTGGCGTTCGGTCTATCTGTTGTCCGCCGGGCTGACCCTGCTGGTGGCCCTGGCCCTGTGGAAAACCCTGCCTACCCGCGAGCAACCCAAGGCCACCCAGGGGTACGGGCAATTGCTCGGTTCGCTGCTGCAGCTGTTCAGGGAGGAAAAGGTGCTGCGGGACCGGGCGGTGCTGGCGATGCTGATCTTCGCCGCCGGCACCGTGCTGTGGACGCCATTGGTGTTGCCACTGAGCGCCCCGCCACTGTCCTTGTCCCACACCGAGATCGGCCTGTTCGGCCTCGCCGGCGCGGCAGGTGCCCTGGGCGCGGCACGGGCCGGGCATCTGGCCGACCGCGGCCTGGCGCAGTGGACCAGCGGCCTGGCCCTGGGCCTGATGCTGCTGTCCTGGCTGCCCATTGCCTTCACTCAATCGTCCCTCTGGGCCCTGCTGTTGGGGGTGATCAGCTTCGACCTGGGCCTGCAGGCCGTGCACGTCACCAGCCAGAGCCTGATCTACAGCGTGCGCCCCGAGGCGCAGAGCCGACTGGCCGCCGGCTACATGCTGTTCTATTCCCTGGGCAGCGCCGCAGGCTCCATCGCCGCCACCGCCACCTATGCCTGGGCCGGGTGGACCGGGGTCTGCCTGTTGGGGGCGGGGATCAACAGCGTGGCGCTGATCTACTGGCTGTGGAGCCTGGCCCCGGGCAAAGCCGCGGCCAGGGTTCGTTGCGCCACTTGAGCCCGGCGCCGCCGGGTTCAATCAACCGCGGCCGCGCAACATGCTCTGCAGCACACCATCGCGACGCACCCAGCCGTGGAACAACGCCGCGGCCAGGTGCGCCAGCACGGTGAAAAACAGCAGGTACGCCAGATAACCATGGGCCTTGCGCAACACCGCAAACAGCTGGGCATTGGCCGGCAGGATCGCCGGCAGTTGCAGCGAACTGCCGAGCATCACCGGGTCACCGGCCGCTGAGATCATGCCCCAGCCCAGCAGCGGCAGGCTCAGCATCAAGGCGTACAGCAGCACATGGGAGGCCTTGGCCGCCAGCACCTGCCAGCCCGGCAGGTCTGCCGGCAACGGCGGTTGTCGGGTGTAAAACCGCACCCAGAGGCGCACCAGCACCAACAGCAGGATGGCGATCCCCAGGGGCTTGTGCAGGTGGATCAGCCATTCATGACGCGCGGAAACCGACGCCACCATGCCGGCGCCGATGAACAGCATGGCGATGATCAGCAACGCCATCAGCCAGTGCAGCAGGCGCGCCAGGGGAGCGAAATGTCGAGGTTGGCTATTCATGGACGTGGCTCCTGGGCGCCGGGCAATTGGCTGACTTCGCTGGTGCGACGCAGATAGGAACTGGCGTAGGCCGCAGAGCGCGCTGCCAGCAGGGGATCGTCGGACGCCTGGATGCCGCTGGGCAGGATCAGCGGGTCGTAATTGATATCCCGACACTCGCCGCTGTTCTGCGCCTGGGTGCTTTGCAGCACCAGGGTCCCGGCGTTGATTACCGGCCGCTGCGCCGGCCAGGCCTTGCTGGCGTCATCCGTGGGGTCGCCGGGCGCCGCCAGGGTGATCTGCAAGCGCCAGCGCAGCGGCCCTTGGGCCAGGCGCCGAGCCAGGTCCTGCTCCAGGTAGTCGGCGCCTTGCGGGGCACTGCCTGCATCAGGCCCATCACGGGTCTCGGGCACTACCCCCCAGCGCACTGCCTGGCGCTTACCGCTGCCATCCACCAGATAGAACGCATTGATCCCGTTGTAGCTTTCACTGGCATAGCTGGCCGAAGGCTTGGCGCCCTTGACCCATTGCAGGAACGGCGCCGCCTCGGGATGGCTGGCGAAGAATGCCGGCACTTTGCTCGGGTCCGGCTTGCCCGTGGCCGGATCGGGGGAACCGGCCTGTTGCAACTGATAGAAGGCTTCGGGAGTGCCCACCGGGAACACCGGCATGCTGTTCATTCCGGTGCGCCACTGCTGGCCGTTGGCCTGGAGGAAACGCAGCGCCAGGCTGCGGATCGGCACGCTGCTGTCCGGCGCATAGGGGTTGCCACTGGGCAGGGCAAAACGCCCCACCACCGGCGTGCGAGCCTCATTGAACACCTGCGCTGTGGAGTAGGCCCGGGCCTCGCCGCTGCTTTCGAAGTAGCCGATGACGCACACCCCCTTGGCGTGGTTGCGGCGATACCCCGGGTGCACGCCATTGTTGGTTTCCAGCACATCCACCAGGGCTTTGGGGGTCAGGCGACCGGGATCCAGGCGGCCATGCACATAGGCCATAGCCGCCCCAGCAGCAGCCACCACCAGGGCAATGGCGCCCAGGCGCAGGGTCAGGCTGACGGGCCCCAGGGGTGGGCGGTCAGGCTTTGATGAAGGATCAACCATGGGACATCTCCAATACGCATAGCCATGAGGGCAAGGACCTGTCAGACGCAGCTCGCCCAGGGTTATTCCACACCGGTATTTATTTTCCTGCGCCTGGAATAACCTGCTGTGCGGCGCGTCTTCCTAGCCTCAAGCCTAGTGACTGGCCCCGCATCCGCAGGATTTCATGAACGATCTCGACCAACAGCTACGCCCGCTGATTCCAAGGCTGCGCCGCTTTGCCCTGTCCCTGACGCGCCAGCCCAGCAGCGCCGACGATCTGGTGCAGGCCTGCCTGGAACGCGCCCTCGCCGGATGGACCGAGAAACGCCCCGAAGGCGACCTGCGGGCCTGGCTGTTCGCCATCCTCTACCGGCAGTTCCTCGATGCCCACCGGCGTTCCCGACGCTACGCGCGGATGCTGGAGTTCTTCACCGGCCATGACGACAGCCAGCCCTCGGTGGAGCGCACGGTGATGGCGCAATCGACCCTGGAAGCCTTCGACCGCCTGAATGCCGAACAACGCGCCCTGCTGCTCTGGGTGTCGGTGGAAGGCTTGAGCTACAAGGAGATCGCCGAGATTCTCCAGGTGCCCACCGGCACCGTGATGTCGCGCCTGTCCCGGGCCCGCCAGGCCCTGCGCCAACTCAGCGACGGCGAAATCAGCAGCCCCTCTCTACGGATACTCAAATGATCAGCCTGCCCCCCAGCGACAGCGACCTGCACGCTTATGTCGATCACCAGCTCAATGAGCAGGACCGCCGGCTGCTGGAGCACTACCTGGCCAGCCACCCACAGGTGGCGGCCCGGGTCCAGGCCTGGCAGCAGGACGCCCAGCACCTGCGGGCGGCCCTGGGTGGCGCCCTGCTGCAACCGGCCAACCCGGCGCTGGACCCGGTGCGGATCCGCGCGCGCCTGAAGCAGCGCAGGCTGCGCCGCCTGGCCAGTGCCGCGGTGCTCTTGGTGGCGGTGGGCGTGGGCGGCCTGAGCGGCTGGCAGGCGCGGGAACTGACCTTGGCCGGCAGCAGCGTGCTGCCCATGACCGACGCCTTGCAGGCCTATCACCTGTTTGCCGAGCAGGGCGTGCTCCCCGCCGACTTCAAGGTACAGGGCAATCAGAGCATGCAGGCCTGGCTGGACCGCTACTTCACCCAGGCCAGCCCATTGCCGGATCTGCAGGGGGCCGGATTCAGGGCCGTCAGCGGGCGCTTGTTGAGTACCGAGCAAGGCCCGGCGGCCATGGTGCTGTACGAGGATCGCCAGGGGCGCAAGGTCAGCTTCTACATCCGCCCGCCAGGGCCGCAGAACAAGCTGCTGCCCCGAGGCAGCCGCCGCGAGGGCTCGTTACAGGCGCAGTACTGGTCCGGCCAGGGCTACAACTACGCCATGGTCGGCCCGGCGGAAATTCCCCTGTAGCTCTCAGAAGCCCACATCCAGCACCACGTTGTCGATATAGGTGCCGGCCGGCGGGGTGCTCTGGTCGGTGTAGATCCGGGCGTTGTAGTTGAAGATCTGGCTGCCGGTGCCCAAGCCGTTGCCGGGGTTCACCTCGGCGTCGGTGCTGGAGCGCCGGGCACTGCCGACACTGCCCCAGCGGGTGCTGCCGGCACTCTTGAAGATGTCGTAGGCCAGGTAGTTGCTGCCGGAAATCATCTGCCGGCGCCCCCCCGCACTCACCGGGTGCTGGCCGTCGCTCAGGCCCACGGTATAGGCACTGCCCTTGGTGCAAGCCAGGTTGATGGTCTGCCCGGTCACCGTCGCGAAGGCGCTGATCACCGGCGCGCTGCCAAAACTGATGTTCGGCGCGGTAATCACGCAGTCGTTGGACACCGTCATGTTCACGGTCAGGCTCTGGGTACCGCTACCGATGTCGCGGCCCAGGCACGCCCCCAGAGCACCGATCCCGGCACAATAGTTCCAGCTCCAGAAGATGCTCAGGCTCTCGGTGTAGATGCCCGCTGCAACGTTACTGCCAGTCAGGGTGCCCAGGTAGATCGGAACCGTCTTGGCTACGGTCGGGCTGCCCAGCAGGCCCAGCAGGTCGATGATCGAGTTGCGGGCGAAGTCGAACTGCACCCCGCGAGTGATCGGGTAGCTGGTGCTGTTGTTGGCGTACAGGGTGTAGCTGATGACATCCCCGGTAGGTCCCACCATGCCGCTGGTGGTGGAAGTGATGGTGGCGTAGAAATGATCGTTGCTGGCCAGAACGCTCAGCAGCGAGCCGGTGCAACTCAGCCCCGCATTGGTGGTGGAAGCCGGCTGCGAGGTGGTGCGCACCAGGATCGAGCTGACGGTGCCGAACCCTGCCGGCGCGGTCGGGACCGTCGTGCACAATGCCTGGGCCGCGCACGACAGCACGCTCGCCAGCAGCCCCAGTATTGCCTGTCGCCATCCCTTGCCCGCATTCACGCGCCACGCTCCTTGATCCGGTGATACCGCCGTTACTGACAGACCAGCGGGCCGATCAACGGCACCTGCTGCTGTTGCATGTCGATGTCGAACTGCGCCTGGCAGGTCTTGCCGTCGGCCAGTTCCACGTGCAGGGTGTTTTGGGCCGCGAGGTTTTCCAGATAGACCAGCCCATCCCAGCCGACCACCGTCCGCGCCCCGCTCTGCTCATGGGTGACGTTGCTGCCCAGGGGCAGCTCGCGCTGCTGGGCATCCACCAGCACCACGCTGGCGGCAATGATCCGGGTCAGCGGAAACTCCAGCAGGTAGCCGCTGCCACGCCGCACCGCCACCCGCTGCTCGACATTCGGGCTCTGCACGTTGGCCGGCAGGTTCAGCGGATCGATCTCGTACTTGCCGCGGTAATAGGCGCTGCTCCAGGGCACCAGCAGATGGCCATTCTTGTCGGTCTGGCCCACCAACTGGTTTTCATAGCGCACCGGGATGTCCTTGTAGCCGTCGGTACTGACCACCACGAAGGCGTCGTCGATCTGGTTGGCGGCGAACACCTGGCGGTCCATCCACACCAGTGAGCCGCTGGCATCGGCCCAGCGGGTCTCGGCATCGCTGGTGCCATAGACCCCGGCCTGCAGGCGCACCGACTGCAGGCGCCAGGTCACGTCGGCCTGGCGATAGTCGGCGCCACTGCCGGTGGCGTAGCCAAGGTTGTAGCCAACCCCGCCTTCGATCGGCACCGAGCGGCTGAAGTTGACCCGCTGGCGGTTTTCCCCGGTCTTGCTGCGCTCGTTGCTCAGGCTCAGGCTGCCGTGCAGGTCGAAGGGAATCACCAGCTGTGCCTGCATGGCCCAGTGGCTGTCGCCGATCTCGCGGTTGGCCGACAGGTAGAAGCTGCTGTTGTGCCACAGCGGCTTGCTCCAGGTCAGGTTCAACAGCCGGGTACGGGTCGAGTCGGCGGCGCGCACGTCGAAATAGCCGGCGCCCAGGCTGCCGAAGCGCTCCAGGTTGAGGCTCAGGGTCAGTTGCTCGCTACGCTGGCTGAGGCTGGTGTAGGGGCTGTCGACCACCGTCAGGTCAGCGTACTGATCACGCCGCTGTACCCGCTGGTAGGCGACGCTGTAGCGCTGGCTGCTGTACTGATAGCCAAGGCTCAACTGCTGGCCGCCGTCGCCGTCGAATCGGCTCTGGCTCACGGCGGTATTGAGCACCCCGAACTGCCCCAGCCGCAGGTTGCCGCCGACCCCGCCCAGGGTCAGGGAGTCCGAGGCTTCGGCATGGCCTTCCAGGGTCAGGCTGTCGCTCAGGCCGTAGCGCAGGCTGCCGGAAGTCACCCCCGGGCCATAGCCGAAGTCGCGCAGGGTGTAGTCCCGGCGCAAGGTGCCCGCGGCCACCGAGAAGTCCGTCAGGCCCTTTTGCAGCAAGGTGCTGGTGACGTAGAACGGCACCGTGGTGGACACCTGCCGGCCAAGGGCATCGGTGGTGACCACCACCGCTTCGCCGGCGCCATTGATGAAGGGGATATTGGTCAGGGTGTAGGGGCCTGGCTGCAGGTCGGCGCTACTGGATTTGTAGCCGTTGATGAACAGGTCCACCGAGGACGGTACCGCTGCTTCCCCGGCGAACTGCGGCAAGGGGTAGGTCACCAGGTCCGGACGCACCGAGAAATCCCGGGACAGTTGCACCCCGCCCAGGCGCACCGAGTTGCTCCAGGGCAAGGCGCCACTGATCAGGTCGCCGGCCTCGTAAGTCAGCAGGCGTTCATCGTCGGAAAAACGCCAGGTGGTGTCATAGCGTCGGTAACCGTTGTTCAGGGAGCTGTTCCCACCCCCCGACAGGGTCTGGCGGTACTGCCCGGTGTTGGACAGCGTCCCCCAGGAGTCGAACAGCCGTACCTCGTTCCAGGCCGCCAGGTAGGTGCCGCCGTCATCGGTGTCGTTGAGGTACAGGTCATAGTTGAGCAACCCGCCGAAGCTGCTCAGGGCCGGGGTCCGTGGGTAGGCCTGGCGGCTGCCGATGAATTGCTCCGGCAGCCAGTCGGGCGGAACCTCCAGCAGCAGCCGCTGGCCCTGGCTGTCGTAATCGCTGTGCAGGCCCGGCAGGCTGTCCAGGTCGACCTCGGCGCCCAGCCCTTCGGGCAGCTTGATCCCGGTTTCATGCAGGGTCTGCGCCGGCAGAAACAGCCGGCCGGAGCGCTGCTCCACCGCCACCACCTTCCCTGTGTTCATCTGATTGATCACCAGTTCCAGAAACAGCTGTGCATCGGCCATCGACTCCAGGCTGCTGGGTGGCGGCGGCAGTTCGCCCGCCGGCATCTCTGCGGCCAGCATCAGGCTACACAGGCCGGTCACCAGCCCTTGCCACCTGCGAAAACGCCGAGCCCGGTCCTGGCTCATTGCGGGCTCAAGTCCATCTATGGACATCTCCATCCCGGGGCGGATGCGCCACCGCGTTCACATCCGTGCGTACCTCTCCCCACCGGCCGTCCGACTGGCGGCCGCGTTGCGCCCAAGGCTCAGTGCGTAGGCGCCAGGTCCTGTACCTGCGGAGCTCCGTTGACCCGCAGTTGCAGGGTCGACTCCGCCGTCAGGGTTTCCGGCACCGGCCAGCGCATCACCGCCCCGGGCAACACATAGCCCAACAGCCCAGGTGCCACGGGCCGGGCCTGCCCGCCCTGCTTGAAGGCCACATCGGTCAGGCGGGCGTGCACCGCACCTTGGTTGCGCAGCTCGAAAAACGTCTTGCCGTCCACTGCCACCTTGCGCCAACTCAGGTCCGGCACGCCGGCGCCCTTGGGATCGCGAGGACGGGAGGTGTCCTCCTTGCTCCACAGCCCGGCGCCGTAGGCGAACAAAGGCACCGAGTAGCGCATCTGGAAGCGGATCGCTGCCGCGCTCTTGGCATCCCCTTCCGGGGTGATGGGCTTGGCCGAGGGAATCTCGTCGATGATGATCCGGTACGCCAGCTCCTGTCCCGGTGGCACCTCGCGGGTGCGGGTCAGGCGTACCAGTTGCTTCTGCCCGGGCTCGATCTTCGCCACCGGCGGGCTGCCGATGACATCGCGCTGGTTCTGGTACTGGTCGGCAAAGCCGCTCTGGCTCCAGGCAAACACCCGGATCTGCAGGTTGGCGGTCTCGGTACCGCGGTTCTCCAGCCACAGCGCGCTGGCCTGCTGATCGGCCTCCAGTACCGGGTCGATGGGCCAGATCAGCACCGAACTGGCGGCCTGTACCGTAGACACACCGGACAACAGCCCGGCCAGTATCAAGTAACGGGTGGCCTGCAGGCCCCGCAAAAGTAAATGCATACTGCTACTCCTTGTCCGCCTGATGGTCGATTCGCCCCTTCACCACGACAGCTGCACCTGCAGCACATCGCTGTACGTCCCCCCAGGCTGATTGCCCGGCAACTGCACCTGCCCGTAGATAGGCAGGCTGATGTTATTGGCATCGCTGTAGGCCACGGCCACGCTCTGGCCTATCCCCAGGCTCTGGCTGTAGCCCGCATCGCGAAACAACTGATAGGCCACCCGCGCACTGCCGCTATTGAGCTGCATGTGCCGGCCGCTGCTGTTGTACTGGCCTCCGTCCACCGTCATGTTCAGGGTCACCCCCGGCGTGCACTGCAACTGCACGCCCCCGGTGAGCGCCACATTGACCGTGCTGGTGGACAGCGCCGACTGGCTGCCAAAGGCCAGGCTGCCGTAGTTGCTGACGCCCCCCACCACCAGGCACCCGGCGGTGATGGTGGCGCTGACCTGGAAGCTCTGGCTGGTGGCCGCAGCGATCCACCCCGGCCAGGCACTCGCGCAGGCCAGGAGCAGCAGCGCACAAGCGTGGCTGGCCATGGCATCAGAAGGTCAGTTGCACGGACACCGTATCGGTGTAGGTACCGGCCGGCAGCCCGGCCTTGCCCACCGCCTGGCCATAGAGGTTCACGGTTTGCGCCACCCCGGTGCTTGGCGCCAGGTTGATCACGCCGTTGATCGCGACGATCTGCGAATGCCCGGAGTCGGTGTACAGGTCATAGGGCACATAGTTGGCCACCCCGTCGTACAGGGCCCGGGTGCCACCGGTGGACTTGCCGTCATTGGCCCCGCCCTGGATGGTCAGGGTCGGCGTGGTGCCGGTGGAGCAGAGGATCGACAGCGCGCCGCCACCGCCGCCCAGCACCTGGCCAGTGGCCGTGGTGAACAGGCTGTTGGTGGTGCCGAAGTTCAGGGCACCGAAGTTCAGCCCGGTGCTGCCGCCGACGCCGTTGACCTGGCAACTGCTGGTGAGGATCAGGGTCGAGCTGATCTGCCCGGTGACCGTGGTGGCGGCATTGGCCGTTGAAGCCATGACCAGCCCCAACAGAGGCCAGCCGATTCTGGATACAAGCGCGTGCATGATGTGTGTCCTCTCATGGTTTACCAATCCAGCGTGATGGTCAGGGTGTCGGTATAGAGCCCTGCCGGAACCGCGCGGGTATTCGCGACCACAGAGCCGAACACCGGAATGGGAATCCGTCCGCCGCTGCTCACTGCGAAATTGCGCTGCTGGCCGATGCTGTAGCTGTCGCTACCGGACGCATCGACGAACAATCGATAGGGGATGGTCTGGCGGCCATTGCTCAAGCGCCGGGTCGTGCCGTCGCCGTTGAGGCCGCCATTGATGGTCACGGTGAAGCCGGTGACCGAGGAGTTGCAGGCCACCTGCAGCGGGCCCTCGGCGCTGTTGGTGAGGCTGGCCTTGATCGGCGCGACCCAGGTCGGGCCCTGCTGGCCGAAGTTGAGCATGCCCGGGTCGCCGATCGGGCTGGCCGACGGATCGCCGCCGCTGCTGACCTGGCAGGCAGCGGTAATCACCAGGCGTGCCTGGATCTGCCCGCTGATTGCCGCCTGGGCGTCGTCCGCCAACAGGCACAACGAACCCAGGGCGACAATCGTCCAGGTCCTGCCTTTCATCGCAGCCATCCCAGTTCCATCAGGACTCCCACATGGGCCGTTCACCATGAACCGCCCTCCCTGCTCTGCCCCGTTACTGGTGGCAGCCTTCATGCCCCGGCCCTACCAGGTCAGGGTCACTTTCAATACATCGGAATAACCGCCGGCCCGGGGGATCTCGGCCAAAGGTTCGATACGCCCGTACAAGGGCAGGTCCACCGTGCCGGAATCCGGCACCCGGCCACTGACCGGTACATTCACCGGCAGCGGAATCCGCCGGGCAGGGTCCTGGTAGAGGCGGTAAGGAATGGGTTTGCCGGCCAGGGTGTCGCTGGCCAGGTAACGCACTTCGCCGACGCCCCCGTGCAGGCCGCCGTCGATGCGCATCTGATAGGGGGTATCGGGGTTGCATTCCAGCCGCGGCTGGCGGCTACCCGGCAGCGCCGCCGACAAGGGCCCGGCCGGATCGTCCAGGCGCGCCGCGCTGCCGAAGTCCAGGGTACCGAGCTGTTCGATCCCCGCTTCGCGCTGCTGGCCGACCAACTGGCAGCCGCGCAGCACATCGACCCGGACCTGCACCTGCAAGTCCGCGGCCCCTGCTGTCGCGCTGAGCAATGCGCTCATCACTGCCACACCCTTATATCCATTCAAGGCCTCAATCCTTATGAGGAGCATTCGCTGAAGTCAGGTTAGCAACCCGCGGGGAAACCGCCAGTTAGCGTATTAATTGCTCACGGCATGAGCACTGCGCAGAAACCGTCTCAGCCATGCCTTTTCGAGATGACTGGCCGGGGCATTTTCTATTGGTTAAATTGGCGCGCCGCTCTTAAGGTGAGCGGCCTGGAACCATCGGGGTAATCAACATTGGCCGCTTTACCGCCAAAACCTGCACAGACTCGATCTCCCTGGCGTCGCCTGTTCGCCAGGCCCGCCCGCCGCTCGAACGCCGCTGGCGCGCTGATCCATGACTACTTTCGCCATAAGGCCCTGGACCTGGGCTACACCCTGAGCCATGGCCAGTTGCAGGTGATCGAGCGCATGGGGCAACTGGCCGACGCCCTGGAGCAGGCCACCCCGCAGGCGCCGAGCCTGTACCTGTATGGCGCCGTGGGACGGGGCAAGAGCTGGTTGCTGGACGGCTTCTTCCGCGCCCTGCCCATCGCCGAGAAACAACGCCTGCATTTCCATGACTTCTTCGCCCAACTGCACCAGGGCATGTTTCGCCACCAGCAGCAGGCCGATGCCCTGGAAACCACCCTGGACGAGTTGCTCCACCCGTGCCGGGTACTGTGTTTCGATGAGTTCCATGTCCACGACATCGGCGACGCCATGCTCATCACCCGGCTGTTCAAGGCCCTGTTCAAGCGCGGCATCGTGCTGCTGGTGACCTCCAACTACGCCCCCGAAGGCCTGCTGCCCAACCCGCTGTACCATGCCCGCTTCAAACCGGTGATCGAACTGATCAACGCGCGCATGCAGGTCATGGAAGTCGGTGGCGCCGAGGATTACCGGACCCACGCGCAAACCCACGAACAACAGGCCTTTACCCGGGGGCAGTACCTCTGGCCCGGCACCGCGGCCCAGCGCCAGGCGCTCCAGCTGCCCGAACGCCATGCCCCGGCAACGCTGCTGCAGGTCGGCAACCGCCAGTTGACCACCCGTCAGCGCCAGCAGCGCAGCATCCGCTTCGAATTCAACGACCTGTGCCAGCAGCCCACGGCAGTCATGGACTACCTGGAACTGAGCCGCCAGTTCGACACCTGGATCATCGATGAACTGCCGCCCCTGGCGGAGTGCTCGATCGCCGCCCAGCAGCGCTTCGTCAACCTGATCGACGTGCTCTACGACCAGGACAAGCGCCTGCTGCTGATCGGCCAGCGCCCGCTGGCCGAAAGCCTGGGCGGCCACGCCATCGATCTGGCCCGCACCCGCAGCCGCCTCGGGCAATTGCAGGAAATCGGCCCCGAGCACCCGCTTGAGCGAGTAGCTACATGAGCTCGATCAGCTTTTGCGAGCTGGTGTGCCTGCACCTGCAAGATTCAACCCTCCAGCACTCCCGGCTATTTGGCCTGGCGAGTTTCTCGGCAGCCGAACTGGCGGCCAAAGGCTATGAGCGGATCGGCGAGCCCCAGGACTTTCACCAGTATGAAAAAAGCTGCACGACGCGCTACCACCAGCGAACCCTGGAGGTGCTGTTCAAGTGCTACTTCCTTGACCGGCAACTGATCGGCAGTGGCTTCAGCCTGGCCCCCGGGGCCCGCCTGGCGTCCGTGCTCAAGTACAGGAAACGCCTTGCGGCCCAGCAAAACCTGCCCCCTTCGCAGTTGGCGTTCCATTTCTCGGACGACAAGCAGGAAGGCGCGGTGATTCTGGATGACCGTCACGTCATGCGGTTCAACCAATGGCGCCACCAGGGCGCCTACCTGCTTGCAACCCTGGAGAGCGACTTCGACCTGGAAACCCCGCTGGGCAGAGCCGCCACCGGATCGGTAAAAAATACCCTGGAGCACCACAGCCTGGAGTCGATGCTGGCTGAAGCCGGGAACTCCAGGCACCCCGTGGCATTTCGCCGGCTGGCTGGAGCACTGCAAGATGCAAGCATTTGACCACCTAGAGATTTACCGACTGGCAGAGGCACTCTTGCGCGCCATTGAACATGCCCAGCCGAGGGCATTGGCGGCAGTTGGCGTGAGCCCGGCCATTTATGCAGAAATCCTCGAAGAGCTGGACAGCTCGGGAGAACGAGCCGGGGACCTGGCCCTTGCACCCTTTGATCAGGCATTCCAGCCGGACCGCAGCGGTCGGGTGGCCCTGGACCTTTACCCGCTGGACACCGAGCCATCGGCCATGAGAGTGGCCTGCCAGCTGTGGTCCAAAGGCCGCAAGACCGACCTGACCCTGATTGCCGACTACGTTCAGGGAGCGGGCGCGTTGGCCTTCAGGCTGCTGGAAACCCAATAGCACTCATCCCATGGCCGCGCAGGCAGCAAAAACCGCTGAACTGCTTTATTCTGCCCGCCTTTTTCTTCTTTCGAGTGTTGACGCTGTTCATGGATACCCTTGCCCAACTGCGGGCTGGCCAACTGGCCGGCATCAAGCGCCTGGACCTGTCCTGCGGGCTGACCGAGTTCCCCCGGGAGATCTTCGATCTGGCCGACTCCCTGGAGATCCTCAACCTCAGTGGCAACGCCCTGAGCAGCCTGCCCGAGGACCTGCACCGGCTCACTCGCCTGCGCATCCTGTTCTGCTCGGACAACCGGTTCAGTGAAGTACCGGCCTGCCTCGGCCAATGCCCGCAACTGAGCATGATCGGCTTCAAGGCCAACCGCATCGAGCGGGTGCCGGCCGCCGCCCTGCCACCGCAGCTGCGCTGGCTGATCCTCACCGACAACCGCATCGCTGAGCTGCCGGAAGAACTGGGCCAGCGCCCGCTGCTGCAAAAACTCATGCTCGCCGGCAATCGCCTGACCCGCATGCCCGAAAGCCTGGGCCAGTGCCACCGCCTGGAACTGCTGCGGATTGCCGCCAACCGCCTGACCGAGCTGCCGCCCTTCCTCCTCGCCCTGCCGCGCCTGACCTGGCTGGCCTATGCCGGCAACCCGCTGGAGTCGGAAGCCGATGCCACGGCCCTGGAATCCACGCCGACCATCCCCTGGAGCGAACTGACCCTGGCGCAACGCCTGGGGGAAGGCGCCTCGGGGGTGATTCACCAGGCGCAGTGGCAGCCCGCCGGGCAACCGCCGCGGGCGGTGGCGGTCAAGCTGTACAAGGGCGAGATGACCAGCGACGGCTCGCCGCTGCACGAAATGAACGCCTGCATCAGCGCCGGGCTGCACCCGAACCTGATCCGCGTCGAAGGCCGCATCCTCGACCATCCCCAGGGCCAGAACGGCCTGGTGATGCAGTTGATCGACAAAAGTTTTGCCAACCTGGCCGCGCTGCCCAGCCTGGACTCCTGCTCCCGGGACATCTACCCGGACGACGCCCGCTTCAACGCCGACGTAACCCTGGGCATCGCCCGGGGCATTGCCTCGGTGGGCGCGCACCTGCACGCCCAGGGCATCACCCATGGCGACCTCTATGGCCACAACACCTTGTGGAATGCCCAGGGCGACTGCCTGCTGGGGGATTTTGGCGCGGCCTCCTTCCATGCCCAGGACGACACCGTGCAAAGCCGGGCGCTGCAACGCCTGGAAGTGCGGGCCTTCGGTATCTTGCTGGAGGAATTGCTGGAGCGCGGGGATGGTTCACTGAGCCTGGACCAGCAGCAGAAACTGGCGGCGCTGGTGCAGCGCTGCTGCCAGCCGCAGGTACTGGCGCGACCGGGCTTTACCCAGGTCTGCGAGGAACTGGCAGGGCTTTAAAACAGCTTCGCCGGCCAGCCGGCTCCTGCAGACTGATGCAGGATCCGGCTGGCCTTCGAATCGCCTTAGCCTGCCAGGCCGACGAACATGTCCTGCACGTCGTCATGGTTGTCCAGGCCTTCGAGGAAGGCCTCGACTTCAGCCATCTGCTCATCGCTCAGGCCGCTGACCGGGTTCTTCGGCTGGTAGCCAAGCTTGGCCGACAGCACGGTGAAACCTTGCTCGGGCAGGGCTTTCTGTACCGCATCCAGGTCCGCAGGCTCGGTCAGGAACAGGGTCGCGCCCTCTTCGCCCGGCTCGAAGTCCTGGGCTCCGGCCTCGATGGCGGCCAGTTCCGGATCGGCGTCCGGGCTGTCCGGCGAGGCTTCGATCATGCCCACGTGGTTGAAATCCCAGGACACCGAACCCGAAGCGCCCAGTTGGCCCTTACGGAACGCCACGCGGATTTCCGCCACGGTACGGTTGATGTTGTCGGTCACGCATTCAACGATCAGGGGTACCTGGTGCGGGGCAAAACCTTCGTAGGTCACGCGGTGGTACTGCACGGTCTCGCCCAGCTGGCCCGAGCCTTTCTTGATGGCACGCTCCAGGGTCTCGCGGGGCATCGAAGCCTTTTTCGCCTGTTCCACCACCAGCCGCAGGTGGGCGTTGGTGGCGGTGTCAGCGCCGTTACGTGCGGCGATGGTGATCTCTTTGACCAGCTTGCCGAAAATCTTGCCCTTGGCATTGGCTGCCGCTTCTTTGTGTTTAACCTTCCACTGTGCGCCCATTACTCACTCTCTTGATCTATGGCGTCGAGTTGGATTTGGCCGACGCGATGGGCAAGTTTATACGTCCTCAAGGCCCTGATCGACCAAAAAGTCAGTGGCCGGCAGGCTTCAGCCCTTGTCGGCCTTGCCGGCCGCCGCGGCGAAACGCGCCAGGCGCACATCCAGGTGCCGCGGCCGGCGCCCGTGGTCCTCGGCCCGTTCCTTGCGGCGGATGGCGTTGCGCACCACCAGCGAACCCAGGTAGCGGATCGGCTCCGGCGGGAAGTAGCCCAGGGGGCCATTGACCAGCGGCGAGCGAGTCCAGGGGTTGTCCAGCCCCTGCACCAGGGAGGCGAGGATCTGCCCACCCATATGGCAGGGGCCGACGCCGCTGCCGGAATACCCGAAACCGTAGAACACATTGCCCGCGCGGCTCATCTGGCCGAAGAACGGCAAGCCGGTCACCGAGCGATCCGACGGGCCATTCCAGGTCGCCGCCACCGGCACGTCAGCAAAGGCCGGGAAGAACTGCCCCAGGCTGCGCTTGAGCAAGCCGGCGTAGGGCGACGGCTGGTCGAACACTGGCAGCATCCGACCGCCGTAGGCGAAGGTGTTGCCGCCCTTGCCGAGCATGATCCGACCGTCCGGGGTGTTGTGGTAGTAGTGCACGAAGATCCGCGAATCCAGCACCGTCACGCCGCTGGTCAGGCCGATCTGCTGCAGCAGTTGGGGGCGCGGCTCGGTGATCAGCATGTCGCTGGAAACAATCGCCACGCTGCGCTCGAATTGCGGGAAGGCCCGGGCCATCCAGGCATTCATCGCCAGTACCACGCGCTCGGCGCGGACCTGCCCCCTGGGCGTGCGCAACAGCGCCGGGCGCCCCTCCTCCAGCCCGGTCATGGCGGTGTTCTCGTGGATCCTCACACCCAGTTGCAGGGCCACCCGGCGCAGCCCGCGCACCAGCAGGCCCGGCTGTACGCTGGCCGCCGCCGGCGAATACCAGCCCTCCAGATGCTGGCTGGAACCGGCCATGCGCTGCACGTCGGCCAGGGGTCGCTTGTCGAAGGAGTTGATGCCGCGGCGCTCCAGCGCAGCGATCACGCCATCGGTGGAGCCGACCTGGGCCGGGTTGGTGGCCGTGTACAAAGTGCCGTCGAGGCGGTACTGGGCATCCACACCGTAACGCTCGCAGAAGGCGCCGATGGCATAGATGCTCTGCTCGGATTCCTTGACCAGGCGCACGGCCTCCTCGACACCGAACAACCGCTCCAGGGTGAAGTACTTGGCCGACCAGGACAGCGCACAGCCGCCGTTGCGCCCACTGGCACCGGCGCCGCAGATATCCGCCTCGATCAATAGCACATCCAGCCCGGGGTTCTGCTCCTTGAGCATGATGGCGGTCCAGAGCCCGGTGTAGCCGCCGCCGACAATCGCCACCTGGCAGCTGGTATCGCCCGACAGTGGCGGGCACGCCGATGAGGGTTGCTGTTGCAGGGCCTGTTCCAGCCAGAAAGGTCGCATGGTGAGTCTCCAGGTAAAAAACGGCGAGTGGGTTCGCAGGCAAGCCTGCGCCTACAAGCCTTCGTAGGAGCCGGCTTGCCGGCGAAGAAGCCCGAAAGTCAGGTACGCAGCGGTTTGATCAGCAACGGTCCATTGGGAACGAGCGCGCGCACCGGCTCGAGCCCTTGGGGCCGGCTGTTCCAGTACGGCACCAGCACCAGGGCCGAGACCAGGGCGCAGGCGGCAAACACGATGAACACCGTGACCGTGTCGAAATAACCCGGCAGCAGGCCACCCAGCACCGCGCCCACCGAACCGCAGCCATTGACGAAACCGGCCGCGGTGGCCCCGGCCTTGGCCGAGCCGAAATCAATGGCTGCTGCGCCGCAGATCATCGAGTCAGGCCCGTACAGGGTCAGGCCCATGAAAAACAGCAGGGCCATCACCAGCACGACGCTGCCGGTATGCAGAGCCCCCATGAACAGCGCCAGGGACAGGGTCAGCGCCAGCAGGCTGATGACACAGGCCGGCATGCGCCGGGCGCCGAACAGCTTGTCCGAGGCCAGGCCGATCATCACCGGCCCCAGCAGCCCGGCCAGTTCGAAGCTGGTGGGCACGATCGCCGCCCCCACCTTGCCCACCGACGGCATCTGTTCGTAGACGATCACCGGCCCCCACAGCAGGATCGCGTAGCGCGCCGGCTTGAGCAGGAAGTACGACAGCCCGAGGATCAGCACCGTGCGGTTGCGCAGGATCTCGCGCAGCGGTTCCCAGACGCTCATGCGCCGTTCGGCGGCGTCTTCTTCGGCGCTCTGCGGGGGCAACGGCTCCACGGCCGGCAGGCCTACGTCCTCCGGGGTATTGCGCTGGAAGATGAAGAACAGCACCGCGGTCAGGCCCACCACCACCGCACTGGAAATGAACGCCGCGTGCCAGGTGCCGATCAGCGTATAGGCCCACCAGCCGGCAAAGGGCGAGGCCACCAGGCCGCCGAAGGCGTAGCAGGAACTCCACAGCCCCAGCACCCTGCCGCGCTGCCCGGCGGGAAAGAAACTGCCGATGTTCTTGCACAGCCCCGACCAACCCGTGGACTGCGCCAGCCCCTGGACCAGCATGCAGGTGGCGAACACCGGCAAGGTGGCGAAGCTGCCCATCACCAGCGCTGCGGCGGCGGAAATCAGCAAGCCACCCAGCACCACCACCCGCGGGCCGAAGCGGTCGGCGAAGATGCCCCAGGTGAACTGCCCCACGGCGTAGGCCGCCAGGTAGATGGCGTCGAGGTTGGCCATGGCCATCTTGTCGAGGGTGAAGTCGGGATCGTCGGCGATCCCCAGCTTGGCGACGGAAAAGGCTTTGCGGGTGAAGTAGAACGCCGCGTAGGCGATCCAGGTGATGGCGAAAATCTGCACGCGCCAACGTTTGATGGTGCCGATCTGCTTGTTCATTGTGGTTCTGACCTCAGGGTGAGTGTGCCGGCAGGATGCGAAGCAAGCGCCTGTGTTTTTTTATTCTTGAGCACTGCAGCAGGGCCCTCGCGGCGGGCGCTGCTGGTCAGATGAGTCCTGTTGCCGGCCCCTTTCGGGGACCGGAGCTGCACGCACAGGCATCAGGGCCCGGTGCCGGTCGACCGACCGGTCACTGGGCTTGCAGGGATGGAAGCAATTACTGACTAATAAATGAAATCGATTTATCGTATTTCAAATACAAGCTCAGCTTGTAAGAGGATTGGCCCATGTCGGTTTCCCACGCCCAATTGAAAGCCTTCCACGCCGTGGCGGTGCACGGCAGCTTCACCCGGGCGGCCGAACGCCTGTACCTGACGCAGCCGGCGATTTCCGACCAGGTGCGCAAGCTCGAAGAGCGCTTCGGGGTGCTGCTGTTTCATCGCAACAAGCGCTCGGTGCGCCTGACCGACCTGGGCGAGCGCCTGCTGGCCATCACCCAGCGCCTGTTCGTGGTGGAAGCCGAAGCCAAGGAGCTGCTGCAGGAGTCCCGAGCCTTGCAGACCGGCAGCCTGGTACTGGCGGTGGATGCCCCGGTGCATGTGCTGCCGCAGATCGCCCGGTTCTGCGAGCTGTACCCCGGGATCAATGTGAAGATCGAAACCGGCAACACCGATGAATCGCTGCTGCGCCTGTTCAACTACCAGGCCGACCTGGCCCTGTTGGGGCGGGACGTGGACGACGAGCGTCTGCTGTCTCTGACCCTGCGCAACGACCCGATGGTGGCGTTCGTCTCCCGTCACCACCCCTGGGCCGGCCGCCAGTCCATCTGCCTCGCCGACCTGGACGACACGCCCCTGGTGCTGCGGGAGGTCGGTTCGGTAACCCGCCAGACCCTGGAAGAGGAAATGAACCGCGCCGGCCTGCGCATCCGCCCGACCATCCAGGTGGAAGGTCGCGAAGCCGCGCGCGAAGCGGTGGTGGTGGGCATTGGCGTGGGGGTGGTCTCGGCGGCGGAGTTCGGCGCCGACGCCAGGGTCTGCGCCCTGCCGATCGTCGACTGCCAGCGGCGCCTGACCGAAACCCTGGTGTGCCTGCGCGAACAGAGTTCACGACGGATCGTCGCCACCTTCCTCGACCTGGTACGCGAAAGCCTGGCCTCCCCCACCGCCCTGTAGGAGCCGGCTTGCCGGCGAAAGCGATCTCCCAGGCACCCCTACCTAGGAGCCTGGCTTTCCGGCGAAAGCGATCTTTCGGGCCTCTTCGCTGGCAAGCCAGCGCCTACAAGAGTGGAGGTGGGCTCAGGCTGGAGCCAGGGCGAAAAACGCCTGGATCAAGCGCAGGTCACGACGCCGCTCCACGCAACCGATCATGTGCCGGTTGACCAGCCCCGCACCGCGGATCGGCACCGTGCGCACCCGCGGGTCGTGGCCAACCTCCACCGAACTGACAATGCCCACCCCCAGGTGCGCCGCCACCGCCTCGGTCACCGCTTCGCGGCTGTCCAGCTCCAGCAGCACCCGGGGCTGGACCTGGGCCAGCCCACAGGCCTCATCGAACGTGCGGCGGGTGATCGAACCCGGTTCGCGCAGCACCATGATCACCTGGTCCAGTTGCTCGATGGCGACGCCCTCGGCCAGCGCCAGCCAAGGGTGCCCATCGGGCACCAGCGCACAGATCCGCGACTCGCCCAGGCTGTGCAGGTGCAGGCCCTTGCGCGGCTCGACCTCGGTCAGCACCGCCACGTCGGCATGCTCGGACAACAGCGCCGCCAGGGTTTCCTGGGCATTGCCCAGGCGCAGGTTGACCGTCACCCCCGGGTAGCGCGCCCGCAGGCTGGCCAGCATCGGCATGACCAGATGGGGGCCGTCCGCTGCCACTTCCAGGCGCCCGGTGAGCAATTGCCGGTTGGCCTCGAGCATGGCCTGGGCCTCTTCCGCCAGGCCGAACATGGCTCGGGTGATGGCGGCCAGCTTGGTGCCCTCTTCGGTCAGTTCCACCCGGCGCGCAGTGCGCCGCAGCAAGGTGATCTGGTAATGCTCCTCCAGGGCCTTGATATGCCCGGTGACCGCCGGCTGGCTGATGAACAGCCGCCCGGCGGCCCGGGTAAAGCTGCCTTCCCGGGCCACGGCGTCGAATGCGCGGAGTTGAAACAGGTTCATAGCTATCGGCCTCACTGATGGCTGGCATAACAACAAACAATTTGATTGATGACAAGGCAAACTGCAATTTAGTCCCCGTAGCGTCATCCCCACCTTTTCGAGGACACAGCATGAGCATCGCCGAGCCAATCCTGCTTACCCCCGGCCCCCTGACCACCTCCGCCCGCACCCGCCAGGCAATGCTGGTGGACTGGGGTTCGTGGGATGACCGCTTCAACCAGCTGACCGCCAGCCTGTGCCAACAGCTACTGGCCATCATCCAGGGCGCCGAAAGCCATCACTGCGTGCCCCTGCAAGGCAGCGGCACCTTCGCCGTGGAAGCGGCCATCGGCACCCTGGTGCCCCGCGATGGCAAGGTCCTGGTGCTGATCAACGGTGCCTACGGCAAGCGTCTGGCGAAGATCTGCGAAGTGCTCGGCCGGGATTTCAGCACCTTCGAAACCGCCGAGGACCAGCCCACCACGGCCGCGGATGTCGAGCGCCTGCTGCGGGCCGACAGCAGCATCAGCCACGTGGCGCTGATCCACTGCGAAACCAGCACTGGCATCCTCAATCCGCTGCCGGAAATCGCCCAGGTGGTGGCCAACCATGGCAAGCGCCTGATCATCGACGCCATGAGTTCCTTCGGCGCATTGCCCATCGATGCCCGGGAAATCCCCTTCGACGCGCTGATCGCCGCCTCCGGCAAATGCCTGGAAGGCGTGCCCGGCATGGGCTTTGTCTTCGCTGCCAAGGCGTCCCTGGCCCAGGCCGGCGGCAATGCCCATTCCCTGGCCATGGACCTGCACGATCAGCACAGCTACATGGCCAAGACCGGCCAGTGGCGCTTCACCCCGCCGACCCACGTGGTCGCCGCGCTGCACGAAGCCCTGCTGCAATACACCGAGGAAGGTGGCCTGCCGGCGCGCCAAGCCCGCTACGCCGACAACTGCCAGACCTTGCTCGATGGCATGGGCGAACTGGGCCTGCGCAGTTTTCTGCCGCAAGCGATCCAGGCGCCGATCATCGTCACCTTCCACGCCCCGAAAGACCCTCGCTACCAGTTCAAGGATTTCTACGAGCGGGTCAAGGCCAAGGGTTTCATCCTCTACCCGGGCAAGCTGACCCAGGTCGAAACCTTCCGCGTGGGCTGCATCGGCCATGTCGACCGCCGCGGCATGCAGGCGGCCGTCGCCGCCATCGCCCAGGTGCTGCAAGAGATGGAAGTCCTCGACATCTGACTCCCCACCGAGCCTGTAGGAGCGAGCTTGCTCGCGAATCAGGCGACGCGATACCGAACCTTTTTTCGCGAGCAAGCTCGCTCCTACACAGGCATCGAAACCATGAACTACAGCAACCCTTCTCAGCTGCAAGCGGCGATCCTCGATTGGGCCGGCACCGTGGTCGACTTCGGCTCCTTTGCGCCAACCCAGATCTTTGTCGAAGCCTTCGCCGAGTTCGACGTGCAGGTCTCCATCGAAGAAGCCCGCGGCCCCATGGGCATGGGCAAGTGGGATCACATCCGCACCCTGTGCGACCTGCCGGAGGTGGCCGAGCGCTATCGCAAGGTCTTCGGCCGCACCCCGACTGACGCCGATGTGACCGCCATCTACGAACGCTTCATGCCGTTGCAGATCGAGAAGATCGCCGAGCACTCGGCGCTGATCCCCGGCGCCCTGGAGGTGATCGCCAAGCTGCGCGAACAGGGGATCAAGATCGGCTCCTGCTCCGGCTACCCCAAGCAGGTGATGGACAAGGTGGTAGCCCTGGCCGCCACCAATGGCTACACCGCCGACCACGTGGTGGCCACCGACGAAGTGCCCAACGGCCGCCCATGGCCAGCCCAGGCCCTGGCCAACGTAATCGCCCTGGGCATCGACGACGTGGCCGCCTGCGTGAAGATCGACGACACCGTGCCGGGCATTCTCGAAGGCCGCCGCGCCGGCATGTGGACCGTGGCGCTGACCTGCTCGGGCAATGCCCTGGGCCTGACCTACGAAGGCTACCGGGCCCTGGCAAGCGACACCCTGGCCAGCGAGCGCAAGCGCATCCATAAGCTGTTCGAGGCTTCGCGCCCGCACTACCTGATCGACACCATCGCCGACCTGCCCCAGGTGATCGCCGACATCAACCAGCGCCTGGCCCGGGGGGAAATGCCCCAGGGCAACTGATTCAGGCGCAGGGCAACAACAAAAACGGCGGTGCCTTCGGGGCCGCCGTTTTTTTTACCCGCCCACCGCCCAAGCGCTGCACAGGGATGCGATAAAAGCCGCCACAGCTCCAGGCAAACCGGCATAAAGCGGATTACAGTTAAAGCACTCCGTCGCTCAAGAACGGAGGCTTCAGACCTGATGATCGAGGATGTCCCGTATGCCCTGGAAAAACACTGAGTCTCGCTACAGCACCATGACGATCACCCTGCACTGGTTGATGCTGGTGCTACTGGCCGTGGTTTACGCCTGTATCGAATTTCGCGGCATCTTCCCCAAGGGCAGCGGTGGTCGCACGCTGATTGTCGAAGCCCACTTCATGCTCGGCCTGACAGTGTTTGCCCTGGTCTGGCTGCGCCTGTTCGCTCGTGCCCAGGGCGTAGCGCCGAAGATCCTGCCCACCCCGCCCCACTGGCAACGGCTGCTGTCGACCCTGATGCACTGGGCGCTGTACCTGTTCATGATCGCCATGCCGATCCTCGGCTGGCTGACCACCAGCGCCAAGGGCCATCAGGTGATGTTCTACGGCCTCGACCTGCCGCTGCTGCTGGCCGAGAACAAACCACTGGCCAAGCAGCTCCAGGGCTGGCACGAACTGCTGGGCACGGTCGGCTACTGGCTGATCGGGCTGCACGCCCTGGCCGGGCTCTATCACCACTACGTGATGCGCGACAACACTCTGCAACGCATGTGGCGCCAGCGCGGTCAGGCCTGAGCCAGCAGCCCGCGGCGGCCCTGCAGGCCGCCGGTATGCACGAAGATCAACCGGCAACCCGGGGCGAAACGCCCGGCCTGGACCTGTTCCTGCAAAGCCAGCAGGGCCTTGGCGGTGTACAAGGGCTCCAGCGGCAGAGCGCACTGTTGTTCGGTGAGCTGGATAAACCCGCGTAACACTTCATCGACCTTGGCAAAACCGCCCCGGCTGCTGTCCAGCAGTTGATAACCGCCAGGGCCCTGCCCGGCCTCTTGCAAGATCCCCTCGACCTGCTGTGCCACCCCGTGATCCTCGGGGACCGCCAGGGCGCCGTAGACCGGGTGCGCTCCGGCCTCCGCCAGTACCAGCCCGGCCAGGGTAGTGCCCGTGCCGGCGGCCAGCCACCAGCCGTGGTAGTCGCTCCAGCCCAGGCCCGGCAACTGGTGCCGCACCTGATCCGGCAAGCTCATGCAGCCCGTTGCGCCCGCCAGGCCGCCGCCGCCTTCGGGCACCGGATACAGCTCCGGGTAACGGGCCTGCCAAGGCGTCCAGAAACCCGCCTCGTGGCGCGCGCGATAACCGCCATAGCCCAGCCAGTGCAGGCGCATGCCGAAGGCTTGCAGGTCGAGCACCGTCGGTGTGTCCTGTGGATGGCCACGCAACAGACCCACGGTGGGAAAGGCAAAACGCCGTCCAGCAGCGGCCAGCGCATGCAGATGATTGGAATGGGCGCCCCCCAGGCTGATGATGCCGTGGGCACCAGCGGTACGTGCCGCCGCCAGGTGCTCGGTCAGCTTGAACCACTTGTTGCCGCTGATCAGCGGGTCGATCAGGTCCAGGCGCAGCACCGCCACCTCGACCCCGGCCCGCGACAGCCAGTCCAGCTCCAGCCGTTGCAGCGGGGCGTGGGGTAACCAGTCGAAGGATTCGGGAATAGACATCGGCAGCGGGGGGTCAGGGAAGAAGCTGCGCAGTCTATCAGCTCCAGGCCCAGGCTCATCCTTGTAGCCGTTGCCGCAGGCTGCGAACGGGTTCGCAGAACCCGCAAGACAGGCAACCACGCTCGCTCGTTGCAGCGCAATTGCCCGCTGGGCGAGTCCTGCGGCCTCGTGCGCAGCCTACGGCAGCGGCTACAGGATGGCAGGCCGTTACAGCTCGGCCGCCAGACGCGAACCCTGGTTGATGGCGCGCTTGGCGTCCAGTTCGGCGGCCACATCGGCACCACCGATCAGGTGCACGTTCTGCCCTGCCGCCACCAGACCGTCCTGCAGCTCGCGCAGCGGATCCTGGCCGGCACAGATGACGATGTTGTCCACCGCCAGCACCTGGGGTTCGCCGGCCTCACCGATACGGATATGCAAGCCGGCATCGTCGATCTTCAGGTACTCGACGCTGTTGAGCATCTGCACCTGCTTGTTCTTCAGACCGGTGCGATGGATCCAGCCGGTGGTCTTGCCCAGGCCGTCGCCGACCTTGGTCTTCTTGCGCTGCAAGAGGAACACCTGCCGCGCGGGAGCATGGGGCTCGGGCTTGATCCCGGCCACGCCGCCACGGGCCTGGAGCTGGGTGTCGATGCCCCACTCCTTCCAGAACGCCTGGCGATCCTGGCTGGTGGCCACACCCTGGTGCACGAGGAATTCGGAAACATCGAAGCCGATGCCGCCAGCACCGATCACTGCCACGCTCTTGCCCACCGGCTTGCGCTCCAGCAACACGTCCAGGTAGCTGAGGACCTTGGCGTGCTCCACCCCGGGAATCGCCGGCACGCGAGGGGCAATGCCGGTGGCCAGGATGATTTCGTCAAAGCCGCCGGCCACCAGTTGCTGCACATCGACACGGGTGTTGAGGCACAGCTCGACATGGCTGGTCTGCAACTTGCGCTTGAAGTAGCGCAGGGTCTCGAAGAACTCTTCCTTGCCCGGCACTCGCTTGGCAATGTTGAACTGGCCGCCGATCTCGCTGGCGGAATCGAACAGGGTCACCTGATGCCCACGCTCGGCGGCCACGGTAGCCGCAGCCAGGCCCGCCGGCCCGGCGCCGACCACGGCGATCTTCTTGATCTGCTTGACCGGCAGGTAGTTCAGCTCGGTCTCGTGGCAGGCGCGCGGGTTGACCAGGCAACTGGTGAGCTTGCCGCCGAAGGTGTGGTCCAGGCACGCCTGGTTGCAGCCGATACAGGTATTGATTTCGTCGGCACGGCCTTCGGCGGCCTTGTTGACGAAGTCCGGGTCGGCCAGGAATGGCCGGGCCATGGAGACCATGTCGGCATCGCCCTCGGCGAGGATCTGCTCGGCGACTTCCGGGGTGTTGATGCGGTTAGTGGTGATCAGCGGAATGCTCACCGAACCGCGCAGCTTGGCCGTCACCTTGCTGAATGCGGCACGCGGCACCTTGGTGGCGATGGTGGGGATCCGCGCTTCGTGCCAGCCGATCCCGGTGTTGATAATGGTCGCGCCGGCCCGCTCGATGGCCTGCGCCAACTGCACGATCTCTTCCCAAGTGCTACCGCCTTCCACCAGGTCGAGCATCGACAGGCGGAAAATGATGATGAAGTTCGGGCCCACCGCCTCACGTACCCGACGGACAATTTCCACCGGCAGGCGCATGCGGTTTTCATAGCTGCCACCCCAACGATCGGTGCGGTGGTTGGTGTGGGCGGCCAGGAACTGGTTAATGAAATAACCTTCCGAGCCCATGATCTCGACACCGTCGTACTCGGCCTTCTGGGCCAGGGTCGAGCAGGTGACGAAATCGCGGATCTGCTTCTCGATGCCTTCCTCGTCCAGCTCCTTGGGCTTGAACGGGTTGATCGGTGCCTGGATGGCGCTGGGCGCCACCTGCTTGGGGCTGTAGGCATAACGCCCGGCGTGGAGGATCTGCATGCAGATCTTGCCGCCGGCCTCGTGCACCGCACGGGTCACGATCTGGTGTTTGAGTGCCTCTTCTTCGGTGGTCAGCTTGGCGGCGCCGGAATACACCCCGCCCTCATCGTTGGGGCCGATGCCACCGGTGACCATCAGGCCCACGCCGCCCCGGGCACGCTCGGCAAAGTACGCCGCCATGCGCTCGAAGCCGCCGGGCTTTTCTTCCAGACCGGTGTGCATCGACCCCATCAGGGTGCGGTTGCGCAGGGTGGTGAAACCCAGGTCGAGGGGGGCCAGCAAATGCGGGTAAGGTGCTCCAGCCATGGTGTCACTCCAGATCGGGCAATCACGGAAAAATGCGGAAGCTCTGCGGCTTCCATCAGTAGTGCTGCACAGACTAAGAGCAGAACATCGGGCACTCAATGACCGTAACTGACAACTTAATGATCAAAACGCACACCCTTTTACCATTCCCCCTTCCTCTTAAAGTGCCACGTAGGCCAGCGCGGCCAGTTGCTGCGGACGGGGATCGATCATGGTGTGCCGGCCCGAGGTGGTGGTGACAAAGCCCAAGCTCACCTCGCGTTCGGGGTCGGCAAAACTGATCGGGCCGCCCAGGCCATGGGCGGTGCTGTGGCCGCTGTCCCCCGCCTGCCGATAGGCCCACCAGCGGGGCGCGCAGGTGCGCCGGGGCACCCTGTCCGGGTTGGTAAAGGCCAGGGCCGCGACATGCTCCGGCTCGGCAATGATCACCTTGCGCAGGTCCTCCGAGTAGTAGTCGCCCACCCGCCCCCGGCGGCATCGAAATGCGCGATACGTTCAAAATCCTGTTCCTCGACCTCCAGGGCATGGGGCCGGGTGACCCGCCCCTTGCCGCCCTGGCGAGAGTCGGCCAGGGTCAGCATGAGTTGAAAACCCAAACCAAGAGGCCGGTTGCATTCGTCAACGGCAATGCAAACCTGTGATAACAAGAACAATAGAGATGCAAAAGACCTTCAGCCTCTGGACTGAAACTGGGCCGTATCCAACTTGAAACGATATGAATGACCCAGGGGTCCCTTTGGGAACCACCAGTTCGCCACTGTTACGCAAAACCGGATGAATCCCGAAGAACTTTCAAAATTGCTTTACTGTCGAACAAACCGTCAACTCGCAAAACCTGGAACTTCAACGAAGCAGGGGCAGTTGCACTGAACCTGACGCGCGCGACGCTGGGACGGAGCAACCTGCCAGCCCTCTCCCCCTGAGGTGACATCGCAGGCGCAGCCCAGGGAAAAGCCCGAGACGCCACGGAAAATGACCCATTTCATGTAAAAAACCGCTCTAACACACTGTTTTCCTGTACCTTTGGCCCAAATATCCGAGAAATGTCACGATCCAGCACACGGCCGCTGACTGTTTTCCCATGCGCAGACTTCTCTACATCACCCTCACCCTGGCCCTGCTTGCCGCCATCACCAGCTACGCCATCTGGACCCGTGATCGTCCAGGGGCGCACTACCTGTCGGACCTGCGTATCCAGCTCGCGGTTGACCAGGGTGTGCCTGCCGACCACGGCAACCTGCTGGCTATCCAGCCCGAGCTGTTCCCCACCGACTACCAGAGCATCGAGCGCCTGCACCGCAAGCTTGCGGCCTACTTGCAGCAAGCCCGTGACAAGGGCCTGGTCAATGACAAGACCATCGTCGTGCTGCCCGAGCATGTCGGCACCTGGCTGATGGTCAGTGGCGAAAAGAATGAGCTGTATCAGGCCACCTCTCTGAAAGAGGCAATGAACTGGCTGGCGGTGAGCAACCCGCTGCCGTTTCTCAAGGCGCTGATCAGCGCCAGGGGTGACAGCCGCCTGGACGATGCGTACCTGCGCATGAAGGCCAAGAGGATGGCTCGGGACTATCAGTCGCTGTTCGGCGGTCTGGCCAAGGAGTTTCATGTGACCCTGGTGGCCGGCAGCATCATTCTTCCAGAACCCAGTGTCAGCCAGGGCAACCTGCAGATCGGCAGCGGCGCCCTGTACAACAGCAGCCTGGTGTTTGGCAGCGATGGCCTGCCCATGGGCCAGCCCCAGCGGCAGATCTATCCGACCTATGCCGAAAGCGGCTACGTGAAGGGCGATGCCGGCAAAGCGCTGGAGGTTATCGACACCCCGGCCGGGCGCCTCGGTGTACTGATCGGCAGCGACAGCTGGTACCCCGACAATTACCGCAAGCTCAATGACCAGCACGCCCAACTGGTGGCGGTTCCGGCCTTTGTCATGGGCCGTGATGGCTGGGACAAACCCTGGCGCGGATACAAGAGCATCGCCACCCCCAGCGAAGTCAGCCTCAAGCCCGAGGAAGTCAGCGAGGGTGAGGCCTGGCATCGCTTGACTCTGACTGCGCGTGCACCCAGCAGCCTGGCCAGCGCCGGGGTCAGCGTGTTCCTGCGCGGCCAGTTCTGGGACCAACGCAGCAGTGGCCAGAGTTTCATCAACAGCAACGGCCAGACCTTTGCCGACGACGGCAACCGCGGCGCCCGCCTGCTGAACATCTGGTTGTAGGCCAATGAAAACCCCACCGATGCGCCTGGGCGACTTGTCGGTGGGCTTCGTCCATAGCCTGGTGGACGCGGTCCGCAGCTACGGGCAGGACCCCACCCCCTTGCTGGAACAGTACGCCCTGGACGCCGCGCGCCTGGCCGAAGCCGGAGCCCGGCTGTCAATCCCGCGCTACATGCGCCTGGGCCACGGGGCGATCCAGCTGACCGGTGACCCGGCCCTGGGCTTGCGCATGGGCCGCCTGAGCCGGCTGAGCCAGGCCGGCCTGGCCGGAGTGACCGCAGCCCAGGCCCCCACCGTGCGCGAAGCCGCCCGCTGCCTGACCCGCTTCGAAGCTCTGTATGGCTCCAACTATCGCGGCCAGTCGAGCTTTCACGAGGATGCCAGCGGCGCCTGGCTGTGCTTCTACTCCATCAGCCCGTACAACGCCTACAACCGCTTCGTGGTGGACTCGATCATCTCCGGTTGGCTGCAGCAGTTGTCCAGCGTCGCCGACCAAGTGATCCACGCCGAACAGATCGAAATCGAATTCCAGCGCCCGGACTACCACGAGGCCTATGCGGTGCTGGGCCCCGCGCCTATCCAGTTCGGCGCCGAACAGAACCAGTTGCGCCTGAGCCAGGCCAGCCTGGGCCTGCGCAACCCACAGCATTGCCCGAGCACCTGGCGGCATCTGGTGCAGTTGTGCGAGAGAGAACTGGAACAACTGACCCGCACCCGTAGCCTGCGCGAACGCATCATTCAGATGCTGGGGCCGTTGCTCAATGGCGGCCGCGAGCCGGACCTGGAAGAAGTGGCGATGCGCCTGAAGCTGCCGACCTGGACCTTGCGGCGCAAGCTGGCGGAAGAAGGGACGCAGTTCCGGGCGATTCTCAATGACACCCGCCGCGACCTGGCCATGACCTACATTCGCGATACTGAACTGGCGTTCGGGGAGATTGCCTATCTGCTGGGCTTTGCCTCAGCCGAGGCGTTTCAACGGGCCTTCAAGCGCTGGAATGGCCAGACCCCCGGGGATTTTCGCCGCAGCCACCGACAGTTCGGCTAGAGAAACGGCAAAAAAAACGCCACCGGCGTTACAGCTCGGTGGCGTCTTCTGCAGGTTCCAGAGGATCCAGCTCGAAAGCCTGATACTCCAGCAGTTCCTCTTGGTATTCGTCCATGGCGGACTCCTTTTTCCGTTGTTGAAAGACCTTGCTCAATAGCCCTGTGCCTAATGACCATCGGGATCAGCATAAAGTGCCGGGATGACAGAAAAAATACTACCCCCCAGGTCAGGATTTCTATCATTAAAACGTAACAGCCCGTGAGGAATTTAGCCCTCGGATACAGATGCAACTGCAACGATTGCAATTGCAATTATATTTGCCAATCCGTTAGGGTAGCCGCTCTCCCCCCTTGCGGACGGCGCCGAGCATGAGCCCACCCTCACTTTTCAACACTCGCCACAAGGCCCTCGCACAAGAGGCGGCCCAGGCCTGCCTGGACCTGCTCAGCAGCGCCCGCCACCCTGGCGGTTCGCCACTCAACACCGTGCTGGAGATGGCCAATACCCTGGAGCTGGACGGGCGCACCGCACGCCAGTCCTTTGTGGTGCGCAGCCACGGCGCTCCACAAAGGAGTACCCGGATCAGCGCCTGGCCGTTGTGGTTCTCCACCGATAGCACGGAAAAACCCCTGCTCTATCTGCACCGCTGCAGTTCTTCGGCGCAGTTGTGCGCGGTCAGCGCCGAGACCGCGGCGCGGGGCATCCTGTGCAACGACAGTGAGACCCAAACCTCCCCATGGCCCAAGGGTGCCGACCCGTCACTGGCGTTATGGCTGGCCCACAACCCGCACTGCCTGCCCTTCGACCCGGCCACTGGCGCGGAGGCCGAGGCGATTGTCCTGGAGGCCCTGCAACGCCTGTATGTCGAGGGCCAGCCAGGCTTCTACTACCTGGCCTTGCATGACCATGAGCTGCAACTGGAACTGACGCCCGAGCAAAGGCAAGCCGCATTGCAGGGCATGTACAAGGTGACGGATACCACTGCCCACCCAGCGGCGGGGCGCGTGCGCCTGCTGGGCGCCGGCCGGGCGTTTGCCCAGGTCAGGGCCGCGGCGGATCTGCTGCAGCGTGATTGGAAAGTGGCCAGCCAGCTCTGGAGTTGCCCCAGCTACACCCGCCTGGCGCGGGAGGCGGCTGCGGCGCAGCATTGGAACCGGCTGCATCCTGGGCAGGAGAAGCGCGACTCACACCTGCTGCGCTGCCTGGCGGATGATTCGGCTCCGGTGATTGCAGTGACCGGTTACGGCCAGGCGGTGGCCGAACAGCTACGCCCTCACCTCAAGGCCGAGCTGGTGGCCCTGGGCACCGACTCCTTCGATGCCGCCCGCGACCCGCGACGCGGCCGCTGCCCCGAGGCACGCTGGATCGCCGTGCTGGCGCTCAAGAGCCTGGCAGACGCTGGGCAATTGCCCATGCGCTGCGTGGAACAGGCCATGGCGACCTATGGCTTGCCCTGACGGTACCGGGCTCAGCTTTTGGAGCCTGTGTCGCCACCGTTGGCCGCCGCCCGGGCCAGGGTCGCGGTGCGTTCCAGGGCATCGGCAAAGGCGTGTTTCTGCTCGCTGTCCAGTTGCGAGAGAAACAGCTCGGCCACTGTCGCCTCGTAGATTTTCCACATCTTCTTGCGCAGCTTTCGGCCTTCGTCGGTGATGCTGACAAAGGCCGCGCGACCATCGCCCTCGCAGCGCGAGCGCTGCACCAGGCCGTCTTTTTCCAGGCGGTCCACCAGGCGCGTGAGGTTGTAGCGCTCGATGGCCAGCACATCGGCCAATTCGTGCATGCGCCGGGTACCTTCGGCGCCGCTTTCCAGGCCCCAGAGGGCGTCGTACCAGGCATACGCCGGTAAGCCGGCCTGGGCCAGGCGGCGCTCGATTTCGCGAATCACCGTCCGGTGAGCCCTGACAAAACGGAACCAGACATCGGGCTCTTTTGAAGACATGCCACACCATCCGAAGGTTTGAAGAAGGGTTGCAATAGTAGCGCATGCCGGGATAGATTCGGCCACATAGTTGCAATTGCAATTACTTTTCCCGGCGCCGAATACCCTCCGATTCCACAAGAATCCGTGCGCTGGAACCCCGCCCAACACGGAGCCAGGTATGACCCAGAACCACAGTGCAACCCTCGATAACGATCCCCAGGAAACCCGCGAATGGCTCGACTCTCTGGAGTCGGTGCTGACGGTGGAAGGTCGCCCGCGGGCCCATTACCTGATCGACCAGTTGCTGGATTTCGACGTGGCACGCCACGGCGACTTCCATGGCCGGGTGACCACGCCCTACATCAACACCATTGCCCCCGAGCGGCAGCTGCCCTACCCCGGCGACCTGGAGACCGAGCGCAAGCTCAACGCGATGATCCGCTGGAACGCCATGGCCATGGTGCTGCGCGCCGGCAAGCATTCGGGCGTGGGCGGCCACATCGCCACCTATGCTTCGGCAGCCGTACTCTACGACGTGGGTTTCGATCATTTCTTCCGCGGCCGCAGCGACAGCTTCGACGGTGACATGGTGTACATCCAGGGCCACTCCTCCCCAGGCATCTACGGCCGCGCCTACCTGGAAGGCCGGATCAGCGCCGCCCAGCTCGACAACTTCCGCCGCGAGGCCGACGGCCAGGGCATTTCCTCCTACCCGCACCCCAGGCTGATGCCGGACTTCTGGCAGTTCCCCACTGTGTCCATGGGCCTGGGGCCGATCACCGCGGCCTACCAGGCGCGCTTCATGCGCTACCTGGAACTGCGCGGGCTCAAGCAGCACCAGGGGCGCAAGGTCTGGGCCTTCCTCGGCGACGGTGAAATGGACCAGCCCGAATCCCTGGCGGCGATTTCCCTGGCCGGGCGGGAGAAACTCGACAACCTGATCTTCGTCGTCAACTGCAACCTGCAACGCCTCGATGGCCCGGTACGGGGCAACGCCAAGGTCATCCAGGAGTTCGAAAGCCTGTACCGCGCCGCCGGCTGGAACGTGATCAAGGTGATCTGGGGCAGCGGCTGGGACGCGCTGCTGGAGAAGGACCGCAGCGGCCTGCTGCGCCAGCGCATGATGGAGTGCGTGGATGGCGACTATCAGAACTACAAGTCGCAGAACGGCGCCTATGTGCGCGAGCATTTCTTCGGCAAGTACCCGCAATTGCTGGAACTGGTGGCCGACCTCTCGGACGAGCAGATCTGGAAGCTCTCCCGGGGCGGCCACGACCCGCTTAAGGTCTACAACGCCTATGCCGCCGCCGTACGCCACAGCGGCCGGCCCACGGTGATCCTGGCGAAAACCGTCAAGGGCTTCGGCATGGGCGAGGCCGGCGAAGGCCAGAACATCAACCACCAGTTGAAGAAGATGGGGGCCGAGGCAGTGAAGGCCTTCCGCGACCGCTTCGAACTGCCGGTCAGCGATGAGCAACTGGCTGAAATGCCCTACCTCAAGCCCGCGGCAGACAGTATTGAAGGCCGTTACTTCGCGGCCTGTCGCAGCCGCCTGGGGGGCTATGTGCCGGCTCGCTACAACGACTGCGCACCGCTGCAGATCCCGCCCCTGGACGCCTTCGCCACCCAGCTCAAGGACACCGGCGACCGGGCGATCTCCACCACCATGGCCTTCGTGCGCATCCTCGGCACCCTGCTCAAGGACCCGCAGATCGGCAAGCGGGTGGTGCCGATCGTGCCTGACGAGTCGCGCACCTTCGGCATGGAAAGCCTGTTCCGCCAGATCGGCATTCACTCGGCGGTGGGCCAGCTCTATACCCCACAGGATGCCGGGCAACTGAGCTACTACAAGGAGAGCAAGGACGGCCAGATCATGCAGGAGGGCCTGAACGAATCCGGGGCGATTTCCTCATGGATCGCCGCCAGCACCTCCTACAGCAACCACCAGGTCATGACCCTGCCCTTCTACATCTTCTATTCGATGTTCGGCTTCCAAAGGATCGGTGACCTGGCCTGGGCCGCCGGCGATGCGCGGGCCCGGGGCTTCCTGCTGGGCGCCACTTCCGGGCGCACCACGCTGATGGGCGAAGGCCTGCAGCACGACGACGGCCACAGCCATATCCTCGCCTCGGTGATCCCCTGCTGCGTCTCCTACGACCCGACCTTCGCGTATGAACTGGCGGTGATCATCCATGAAGGCATGCAGCGCATGTATGTGCAGCAGGAGGATGTGTATTACTACATCACCCTGCTCAACGAAAACTATCCGCAACCGGCCATGCCCGAAGGCGCTCGCGAAGGTATTCTCAAGGGCCTGTACCGCTTCAGCTCAAGCACCGCCCAGGGCGCCAAGGCCCCGCGGGTGCAACTGATGGGCAGCGGCTCGATCCTGCGCGAGGTGATCGCCGCCGGGCAGCTGCTGGAGAAGGACTTCGGGGTGCAGAGCGACATCTGGAGTGCCACCAGCCTCACCGAACTGCGCCGCCAGGGCCTGGCGGCGGAGCGCTGGAACCTGCTGCATCCGCAGCAGCCTCGGCGAGCGGCCTATATCGAGCAATGCCTGGAAGGCCATCAAGGCCCGCTGGTGGTGGCCACCGACTACATGAAACTGTTCGCCGACCAGATCCGCCCCTTCGTCGAGGGTCGGCGCTTCGTCGCCCTGGGCACCGACGGCTTCGGCCAGTCCGACACCCGGGAAAACCTGCGGCAGTTGTTCGAGGTGGACCGGCATTTCATCGCCCTGGCGGCGTTGAAAGCCCTGGCCGATGACGGGGAGATTCCCTACAGCCAGGTCGGCGAAGCCTTGAGCCGTTATCGGATCGACGCTGAAAAAGTCGACCCGAGCTCGGTCTAGGAGACTTAGTGCCCGCTGCTCGGCAGGGCCGGAATCGGCTCGCTGGGCGGCGGCAGGTTGCTGGCCGGTGGTGGCGTGACGGTTTGTGTGGCGGGCGCTGGCTCGCTGCTGGCTGCCGGCACTATCGGCGCCGCCTCGGCCGGAGGAGCCAGGGGTTGCGAGACCACAGGCTCAGGCTCGGTGGCGGGTGCCGGCGCGGCCACAGGGGCAGGCTCGACCACGGGCTGCGCCTTGGGCTCGGGCTTGGCTGGCGCCTCGGGCTTGTTCTCGGGAACCCCGAGGTCGGCCTTGGGTTTCTCTTCGATATGCGCCGCCTTCTTCGCTTCCTGGGGCAGGAACAACTCCACCAGGGCGAAATAGCGGTCATAGAACTTGGCTGAGGACACGGTTTCGCTGGCCACCTTGACCATCGAATCGTCGGTAGAGCCGATCGGCATCGACACCGAGCCCAGCACGCCCACGCCGAGGCTGGCCGAGTTGTTCACCTTCTTCAGCGCATAGCGGTCCTGCAGGGCGTTGGCGAACATCGTCGAACGATGGTCACCGCTGCCGTCCTGGGCGCAAACCACGTTGAAGCTGATTTCCAAGTGGGTCTCACCGGTCTGCTGGAAGCTCTTGTGACCGCTGACCAGCTTCGGATCGTTGCTGGTGATGATGTAGCCCTGGCTCAGCAGGGCACGCCGTGCGGCCTCACAAGAGGCGGCAGCGCTCACCGGATAATTGCGCGAAAACGTGCCGGAATCATCGAAGCTTTCGTGCTCGTAGATGGCGGTCTTGTGCGACGAACAGCCGGCCACCGCAGTCAGCAGCAACGCCCCGGCCGTGGCGCGCAGATGAAATGATTTAAACATCGAGAATCCTGAGGAAAACGCTCCGGCGCGTATTGTGCAACAGATCAGCGTCCCGCAGCGCGGGTAATTGGTGCCTTAAATTTCTCATCAGTTTACTGACCACTGTTTGCCGGAAAAAGTCGCTCGCTCAAGTGCTCGATCAGCACCCGCAGCTTGGCCGCTGCATGCCGGCTGGAGGGCCACAACACCCAGAAGGCGCCGTTGTGTTCCAGGTAGGGGTCGAGCACGGTTTGCAACTCGCCACGGCGCACCGCGGCCTGGACCATGAAGTCCGGCAGGCAGGCAATGCCCAGCCCGCTGCGCGCCGCGTGCTCCACGGCCTCGATGGAGCTGCTGGTCAGGCGAGTGGGCAGCACCGGCTCCGGCGCATCCGCCTGAATCTTGAAGGGCCAGGCCTCAAGCTTGCCGGTGTGATGAAAGGTATGCCGCAGGCAGGAATGACTGCGCAACTCCTGCGGGGTGTGCGGCACGCCGCGCTGCTGAAAATAACCGGGGCTGCCCACCAGCACCATGCGAAAGCGCCCCAGCTGCCGGGCCAGCAACCGAGAGTCCTTGGGGGGGCCGGTGCGCACTACCAGGTCGAACCCCTCTTCCACCACATCCACCATGCGATCGGAGAGGTCGATATCCAGCTCGATCTGCGGATAGCGTTGCATGAACTCGGCCAGTACCGGCATCAACAACCCATGGACCTGCGGTGCGCTGACCCGCAGCTTGCCCACCGGTGCGCTGGAAGAATCACATAGCTGGAACTCCGCCGCCTCGACTTCGGCGGCGATCCTGCGGCAGCGTTCGAGGAATCCGGCGCCTTCGGCGGTGAGGCTGATGCTGCGGGTGGTGCGATGAAACAGACGAGTCTCCAGGCGCTCCTCCAGACGGGCGATACTTTTGCCAACCGCCGAGGAAGAGACCCCCAGAAGGCGCCCCGCTTCGGTAAAGCTGCGGGTTTCCGCCACCTGCATAAACACCGGGATACTGCCGAGCCAGTCCATCGCGCCGCTCCGAAATTAAGGACACCTGTGTCCGATAAGTTCGGAACCTTAGCCTATTTTTCCGCCATGAACAGCGCCCTACCCTAGGCCCCTCACTTCCACACCCACCCATCAGGGCCTTTCCATGAGCAATTGCGCCAATGCCTGCGAACCCTTGCAAGCACCTGCCACCACCCACGAACGCCTGCCTGTCGGCGGCCTGCTGGCCCTGGCCACTGCCGGGTTCATCACCCTGATGACCGAAACCCTGCCCGCCGGCCTGCTTCCGCAGATGAGTGCCGACCTGGGCGTGTCTGCAGCGCTGATCGGCCAACTGGTGACCGTCTACGCCCTGGGCTCGCTGCTGGCGGCCATTCCGCTGATCCTCCTCACCCAGGGCTGGCGGCGCCGGCCCCTACTGCTGATCGCCATTGGCGGTTTCGCCGTGGTCAACAGCATCACGGCTCTCTCCACCGAATACAGCCTGATCCTGCTGGCGCGCTTTTTTGCCGGAGTCTTCGCCGGCTTGCTCTGGGCCCTAGTGGCAGGTTATGCCAGCCGCATGGTGGCGCCACACTTGCAGGGCCGGGCGATTACCCTGGCCATGCTCGGCGCGCCGCTGGCGCTGTCGGTGGGCATGCCTGCCGGGACCTGGCTGGGCGCCCTGCTGGGCTGGCGCATGAGTTTCGCCGTGATGACTCTACTGACCCTGGGCCTGATCGGCTGGGTACTGGTGCAAGTACCGGATTTCCCCGGGCTGCGGGCGCAGAAGCGCCTGTCGCTGAGTCGTGTCCTGACCCTGCCGGGGATCCGGCCGGTGCTGTTCGTGACCTTCGCCTATGTGCTGGGCCACAACATTCTCTACACCTACATCGCGCCTTTTCTTGAGCCGACCGGGCTTGGCGGGGAAATCGAACGGGTGTTGCTGGTATTCGGCCTGGCCGCCTTGCTGAGCATCTGGCTGGTGGGCCTGCTGATCGACCGCTGGCTGCGCGAACTGGTACTGGCCAGCTGTCTGCTGTTTATCGGCTCGATCCTGCTGCTGGGCCTGCTCGGCGACCGGCCACTGGCAATCTATGGGGCAATCGCTATCTGGGGGCTGTCCTTTGGCGGCATGGCCACCTTGCTGCAGACTGCGCTGGCCAAGGCCGCCGGCGAGCACGCCGATACCGCGCAGTCGATGCTGGTGACCCTGTGGAACCTGGCAATCGCCGGTGGCGGCCTGGGCGGCGCGTTGCTGCTGCAGGGGCCGGGCGTGGCCACCTTCCCCTGGGTGATTGCCGCCCTGTTGCTGGTAACCCTGCTAGTGGCGATGAACGCCCGGCGCCAGGGCTTCCCTGCCCGGGCTTAAAATCCGGCTTCCGGCTCGGGTGGCCGGGGCTACAGCATTGGGACACATGAAAGAATGGCTAGCCTTGCGCAGCAGGGTTCGCCACCTTCGCCCCTGCACTGGAGCGGGCTTTACGGCTGCGTACCAGCGGCCAGAACAACTCTTGCGTCCAGCTCACGGGGGCCAAGTGTTCGATGCCATAGGCAACGGGCCGGCGCCGAGTGATCTTCGCCGTACCAAACAGCACATCCCAGAGGAACAGCAAGTTGCCGAAGTTGCCCTTGTAATGGGTCACACCATCCTCGGCGCTCAGGCCGTGGTGCGCCGAATGGGTGGACGGCGTAGAAAAGACCCGCTCCAGCACCCACATCAGCGGCCGCAGAAAACCGATGCGGTACAGCTTGTCATCCCAGGCCACACTGCTGTGAGCGGCGAAGATCACCGTCATCTTGAGAATCAGGTAACCGTAGTAGACCGGCGCCAGCCCCAAATAAATCAGCGCTCCCGAGAACCAGATGCCGGGCATCAGCAGGTAATAGAAACTGTTGTTGCGGTAGACGATGCGAATGCTCATGTAGGGCGCGGAATGGTGCGCGCGGTGCAACGCATACAGCGCCGGTACGCGATGGGTCAAGCGGTGCCACCAGTACTGGGTCATGTCATCGAAGATCAGGAACAGCAGCAGGCCAAGTACCCAGGGGATCTGTGACAGCGCTCCCTTTGCTTCGGGCAGCGATAGCTGCATGAGCGCGCCGCTGGCCCACATCACCAGGGGAAAGGTCACACCGAGCAACAGGCTTGAGCCCACTGCCTCGATCAACACATCACGGCGCTGGCCGCGGGGTTGGCGAAAAGCTGAACAGGCGATTTCCAGGAGGATGAAAAACACAAAGATCGCCGAAACGATCAGCAGCGGGTTGTTGGTCAGCAGGTCGTGGTTCATGGCATTCTCGCTCTTATCCTTATGGGCAACGCCCCACCATTAGAGATCAGCAAGGCAGCCCGCTCTATGCGCGAACTGGACAGAATTCCGCGAGATCCGGCCAAGGGCATGGCCCCGCGCTTTCATCGCGGGCGCCTGGGTGAAGTCCTGCAACGCTTTCTCGATGACCAGAACACCGGCCCCCAGCAGGACTACAACCTGCTGCAGCTGGAGCAGCTGTGGCGCGCCGCGGCAGCGCTGGAGCCGGCCATCGGCCTCAAGCTGTTCGAACGCTTCACCCCCCAGGACTGGCACGTGATCGCTCACGCCAGCCTGTACTGCCCGGATGTCGCCGCGGCCATGGCGTTCTGGGTGCGCTACGCGCCCTTGGGTTCGGATACCGACCGGGTACAGCCGGTGGCGGATGCCCGGGGGGCCGGTGTCGAGGTTGATATCGACACGTCGGCGCCACTCGGCCGCTACCTGATCGAGCACTATGGCGTCATGTCCATCACTCAGTTGCGCCGTGGCACCGGCGTTGCGGTGCAGCCGGTACTGGCCTGCTTCAGCCATCCGCGCCCGGCCTATCACGCGCAGTACCACCACTGGTTCGGCGAGCGGATCGAATTCGATTGCCCGGCCAACCGTTTCTACTTCGACCCGCAAACCCTGCAACTGCCGCTGCAAACCCGCCACGCCGGCATGCTGGAACTGCTGAGCGAGGAGCTGGATCGACGGGTGGCCCTGCACCGACGACAGAGCGGTTGGGCCGCCAAGGTGGCAGCGGCTTGTCGCCAGGCCCTGGCCGCCGGCCACTCACCGACCCTGGAAAGCCTTTGCGCGCAACTGCATCAAACCCCACGAACGCTGCGGCGACGCCTGGAGGAACAGGGGTTGAGCTTTCGCGAATTGCTCGACCAGACCCGCGCCGAGCTGGAAATGCATCTGCAACTGCAAGGCGAATCCCGGGCGCAGATTGCCCTGCAGTTGGGCTACAACGATCAGGCGGCGTACCTGCATGCACGCAAACGCTGGAAGAACGCCCTTGGCTGAGGTTTTTTCCAGCCCAAAAAAAGACCCCGGCATGGCGGCCGGGGTCTTTTCAACACTGTGGATCAGGCATCAGTAACGCTTGATGTCCGCCTGGTTTTCCAGCTGCTTGCGGTAGGCGGCAAAGTCTTGCTGCCCTACCCGCGAGGCCAGGAAGCGACGGTATTGAGCCTTCTCTTCCTCGGTCGGCGCAGCGGCTTCGTTGACACCATTGAGCTGCAGCACCAACAGGTTGCCATTAGGCAGGGTCACGCTGGTGAAGGTCGGTTTGTCCTTGGACTCAGGCTTGGTCATGCGGAACAGCGCCTGCAGCACGGTCGGATCGATCCCTTCCTGGCTACGGGTCACGGCGTGCGCGACTTTCCAGTCCTGGCCATCCACCGGTTTGTTCAGCGCGGTCTTGCCGTCGCGCAGGCTGGCGATCAGCTCTTCAGCCTTGGTCTTGGCCGCGGCACTGGCGTGCTCTTTGGCCAATTGCGTGCGAATGGCACTGGCAACGCTTTCCAGCGGTAGTTGCTCAGGTTTGCGATGCTCCTTGGCACGCAGCACCACCACGGTTTCCGGGTCCAGTTCGATGGCGGTGCTATTGGCACCCTCATCGAGGACTTCGGTGCTGAACGCCGCTTGTATCACGGCGCGGTTGGCTGCGATGCCATCGCCGCCTTCACGGCCGAATGGCGCGGAAGTATGAACAGTCAGTTTCAGGTCCTGGGCCGGTTGCGCCAGATCGGACGCTTCGAACGACGAGTCTTCCAGTTGCTTGGTGGCCTCGACGAAACGCTGCTCGACCTGCTGGGTCTTCAGATCCCGGGTCAGCTTGTCCTTGAGGCTGGCGAAGCTCGGTACTTCCGGCGCTTCGACGCCCAGCAGCTTGATCAGGTGGAAACCGAAGTCGGTACGTACCGGCGCCGATACCTGGTCCTTGTTCAAGGCATACAGGGCTTTCTCGAAGGCTGGGTCATAGACGCCAGGACCTGCGAAACCCAGGTCGCCGCCGTTGCTGGCCGAGCCTGGGTCCTGGGAGAACTCCTTGGCCAGTGCCTCGAAGCTTTCGCCCTTGGCCAGACGTGCCTGGATCTCTTCGATCTTGGCCTTGGCCTGGGCCTCATTCACCTTGTCATTGACTTCGATGAGGATGTGCGCGGCGCGGCGTTGCTCGGACAGGTTGGCAATTTCCTTCTGATACAGCGCTTGCAGGTCCTCGTCCTTGACGCTGACCTGATCGAAGAAGGCGGCCTTCTTCAACTCGATGTAATCAATCACCACCTGGTCCGGCGTCATGAACTCCTTGGCGTGCTGGTCGTAGTACGCCTTGACCTCGTCGTCGGTCAGCTTGACGGCTGCCGGGTCGGCCTTGATGGTCAGGGAAGCAAAGTCACGGGTCTGCTTTTCCAGACGGGCGAATGCCAACACCTGGGCGTCGGTGACAAAACCGCTGCCTGCCAGACCGGCGCGTACCTGGCCGATCAGCATTTCCTGAGTCAGCATCTGGCGAAATTGCAGGCGGGTGTAACCCAGTTGACGGATCACCTGGTCGAAACGCTCGGGGCTGAACTTGCCATCAACCTGGAACTCCGGCGTTTGCAGAATGACCTGGTCCAGCGCACCTTCGGAAAACGCGAACTTGGAATCCTGCGCACCTTGCAGCAACAGCTTGCGGTCGATCAGCCCTTTGAGGGCAGCTTCGCGCAGCATCTTTTCGTCCAGCAGGGAGGCATCGAAGTCTTTGCCCAACTGCTGCATCAACTGACGACGTTGCATGTCGACGGCCTGGCTCAACTCGTTCTGAGTGATTTCCTCACCGTTGACCTTGGCCGCGTCCTGATTATGGGTAGTGGCCTTGAAAATGGCATCGAATCCCGTCAACGCCAACAGCGCGACGATGACCCCGATGATGGTTTTGGCAATCCAGCCTTGTGAATTGTCCCTGATATTCTGCAGCATGCGTCCCCCAGAAACGGTTGTACTTCAATTTGAGCAACCGTGGAGCGTGGGTAGAGTCCGGATAGAAGAAAGGCGCATCCGAGGATGCGCCTTCTCGTAACTGGCGGAGCGGACGAAGGTTAAACCCGCGACCCTCGGCGTGAACCGGTGTCAGACCGGTTGACTAGCGCCCCGCTGCCAGATCAGGCATGACCCCGACCCGGATGGGCAAAGACCCTGAAGAAACTTAGTTAACGGCTTCTTTCAGTGCTTTACCGGCTTTGAAACCTGGCTTTTTAGCAGCAGCGATTTCCAGAGTCTTACCGGTCTGTGGGTTACGACCGATACGCGCTGGACGATCAGTTACGGAGAAAGTACCGAAACCAACCAGCACCACAGAGTCACCGGCCTTCAGAGCGCCAGTAACGGATTCGATTACTGCGTCCAGCGCACGGCCAGCAGCAGCTTTCGGGAGATCAGCAGATGCAGCGATAGCATCAATCAGTTCCGACTTGTTCACTCTAAGTCCCCTTATATATCTATGAGTATGATTCTAAGTTTTTTGGTGAAAGCAAAAACGAGTGCTGAATGGCCTACAGACACTTAAGAGCCGCTTTATAACAAGGGCTCTAAAAAGCTGTCAAGGAAGCCCCCCAGGCTAATGCGTACTAATGCGTGCTAATTCTTTCCTTAGAGTCAGACTCGCGTTTTTCGTCCTTTGCGACTATCTCGGGAGCCACATCCGGCAAGGGCTCCGGCGCGTATTGCAGCGCAATTTGCAGGACTTCGTCAATCCATTTAACCGGTTTAATCTGCAGATCCTGCTTGATATTGTCAGGAATTTCTTTCAAATCGCGAACATTCTCTTCCGGAATGATCACTGTCTTGATTCCACCCCGATGAGCGGCGAGTAATTTCTCTTTCAACCCGCCGATAGCCAATACCTGACCGCGCAGAGTGATCTCCCCCGTCATTGCCACATCAGCCCGCACCGGAATGCCGGTCAGCGCCGAAACCAGCGCCGTGCACATGCCTACACCCGCGCTGGGGCCGTCTTTCGGGGTCGCCCCTTCTGGCATGTGAATGTGGGTATCGCGCTTCTCGTGGAAGTCCAGGGGAATGCCCAGGCTCTTGGCCCGACTACGCACCACGGTTAGTGCTGCAGTGATCGACTCGACCATCACATCGCCGAGGGAACCCGTCTTGATCAACTGGCCCTTGCCCGGAACCACAGCGGCTTCGATGGTCAGCAGTTCACCGCCCACCTGGGTCCACGCCAATCCGGTCACCTGACCGATCTGGTCTTGCTGCTCGGCCAGGCCGTAGCGGAATTTGCGCACGCCGAGGAAGTGCTCCAGCAGGTCGGAAGTGACCTTCACCGAGAAACGCTTTTCCATCGCATGCTCTTTCACCGCCTTGCGGCAAACCTTGGCGATCTGCCGTTCCAGGCCGCGTACACCGGCCTCGCGGGTGTAGTAGCGAATGATGTCGCGGATCGCATCCGGCTCGAACTCCAGCTCGCCCTTCTTCAGGCCGTTGGCCTGAATCTGCTTGGGCGACAGGTACTTGACCGCGATGTTGATCTTCTCGTCCTCGGTGTAGCCAGGCAGACGAATCACCTCCATCCGGTCCAGCAAGGCTGGCGGAATATTCATCGAGTTGGAGGTGCAGAGGAACATCACATCGGACAAGTCGTAATCGACCTCCAGGTAGTGATCGTTGAAATTGTGGTTCTGCTCGGGGTCCAGCACCTCGAGCAATGCCGAGGCCGGATCACCGCGCATATCGCTGCCCATCTTGTCGATTTCGTCGAGCAAGAACAGTGGGTTGCGCACCCCCACTTTTGTCATCTTTTGAATCAATCTTCCTGGCATCGAACCGATGTAAGTCCGACGATGCCCACGAATCTCCGCCTCGTCACGCACGCCACCCAGGGCCATGCGTACGAACTTGCGGTTGGTGGCGTTGGCGATCGACTCCGCCAGGGAGGTTTTACCCACCCCAGGAGGCCCCACCAGGCACAACACCGGACCACGAATCTTTTTAACCCGCTTCTGTACAGCGAGGTATTCGAGAATCCGTTCCTTGACCTCTTCCAGGCCATAGTGGTCGGCATCGAGAATATCTTCGGCACGTGCCAGATCGAGACGAACCTTGCTCTGTGCCTTCCACGGCACCTGAACCAGCCAGTCGATATAGGAGCGAACCACAGTCGCCTCGGCAGACATCGGCGACATCTGCTTGAGCTTGTTCAGTTCGGCCTGAGCCTTGGTCATTGCGTCTTTTGGCAGGCCTGCGGCATCGATACGCTTTTTCAGCTCCTCGATTTCGTTGTGCCCTTCGTCGCCATCACCCAGCTCTTTCTGAATGGCCTTCATCTGCTCATTCAGGTAGTACTCGCGCTGGCTGCGCTCCATTTGCTTCTTGACGCGACCACGGATGCGCTTTTCCACTTGCAGCAGGTCGATCTCGGCATCCAGCAATGCCAGGACATGCTCGACCCGAGCGGACAGATCGATGATCTCGAGGATTTCCTGCTTCTGCTCGATCTTCAGCGCCATGTGCGCAGCCATGGTATCCACCAGGCGGCTTGGCTCATCGATGCTATTGAGGGACGACAGCACCTCGGCAGGGACTTTCTTGCCCAGTTGCACGTACTGCTCGAACTGGGACAGCAGACTGCGAACAAACACTTCCGACTCACGGTCAGGAGCATCGACTTCGTCAATCAGGGAAACTTCGGCACGGCAATGGCCATCAACTTCGCTGAAGCGTTCAACAGCACCACGCTGTTCGCCTTCAACCAATACCTTGACGGTGCCATCAGGCAATTTGAGCAACTGCAAGACAGTTGCAATGGTACCTACGCGATAGAGTGCATCTTCACCGGGATCGTCATCAGCAGGGTTTCTCTGCGCCAGCAAGAGAATCTGCTTGTCGCCCGTCATCGCTGCCTCGAGGGCTTCGATCGACTTCTCGCGCCCCACGAACAGCGGGATAACCATGTGCGGATAAACCACAACATCACGCAATGGCAGGAGAGGCAATTCGATGGTTGTCTTCATGATTTCGCCTCTACGGCGGCCGTAAGGCCGTAAACAGATGGAAGTAAGCTTGAAACCAAGATGGGGGCTGCCTGGAAAAAAAACAAGCTCAAAGACAGCACTTTAAGGCGCTAAAAACAAAGGGGCCCGAAGGCCCCTTCTTTCATTCCAGCAGCGCGACGCTTACGCGTCTGGCGCCGCCTTGGCCGTCGGCTCACTGTTCTCATAGATGTACAGTGGCTGGGACTTGCCTTCAATAACGCTTTCGTCGATCACTACTTTACTCACCTCGGACTGCGAGGGGATTTCATACATAGTGTCGAGCAGAACACCTTCAAGAATGGAGCGCAGGCCACGAGCACCAGTCTTGCGTTCAAGGGCTCGCTTGGCGACGGACTTCAAGGCATCGGTACGGAACTCCAGGTCAACACCTTCCATCTCGAACAACTTGGCGTACTGCTTGGTCAAGGCGTTCTTCGGTTCGGTGAGGATCTGAATCAATGCCGCTTCATCCAGCTCATCCAAGGTCGCCAGGACTGGCAGACGACCGACGAACTCCGGGATCAGACCGAACTTGACCAGATCGTCAGGCTCGACTTCACGCAGGGATTCACCGACTTTCTTGCCTTCTTCCTTGCTGCGCACTTCTGCGTTGAAACCGATGCCGCCCTTGGTGGAACGGTTTTGAATAACCTTTTCCAGACCGGAGAACGCACCACCACAGATGAACAGGATGTTACGGGTATCGACCTGCAGGAATTCCTGCTGCGGATGCTTGCGACCACCTTGTGGCGGAACGGAGGCAACCGTGCCTTCAATCAACTTCAACAGGGCTTGCTGAACGCCTTCGCCGGAAACGTCCCGGGTAATCGAAGGGTTGTCAGACTTGCGGGAAATCTTGTCGATTTCATCGATATAGACAATGCCCATCTGGGCCTTCTCTACGTCGTAGTCGCACTTCTGCAGCAACTTCTGAATGATATTCTCGACGTCCTCCCCCACATAACCGGCTTCGGTCAGGGTAGTGGCATCGGCGATGGTGAAAGGTACATTCAACAGGCGAGCCAGGGTTTCGGCCAACAGCGTCTTACCCGAACCTGTAGGGCCGATCAGCAAGATGTTGCTCTTGCCAAGTTCGACGTCGTCACTCTTCTTGTCACGCTGGTTCAGACGCTTGTAGTGGTTGTACACCGCTACTGCTAGAACCTTTTTTGCACGTTCCTGGCCAATCACGTATTGGTCAAGGATGCCGCTGATTTCTTTAGGCGAAGGCAATTTATGCGCGCTGCTCTCGGCCTGTGCTTCCTGCACCTCCTCACGGATGATGTCATTGCACAGGTCGACGCACTCGTCGCAGATAAAGACCGAGGGGCCGGCAATCAATTTGCGCACTTCATGCTGGCTTTTGCCACAGAAGGAGCAATAAAGCAGTTTGCCGTTGTCCTCGCCGTTGCGGGTGTCAGTCATTCGTTCGATCCAAATCCGATAGGCTTGCAACACAAGATGAAGGCTATTGCGGGCTTTTTCAAGCCCGCCACTGATCGGAACAACCGACCATGCCTATTTTGAGCTGCTTATTTTAAGCGGGGCGCTGGTTGATGACTTCGTCGATCAACCCGTACTCACGCGCAGCTTCGGCGCTCATGAAGTTATCGCGATTGGTATCGCGCTCGATTTCTTCCAGGGTGCGCCCGCTATGCTTGGCCATCAGCGTGTTGAGACGCTCACGGATGAAGAGGATTTCCTTGGCATGGATTTCAATATCCGATGCCTGGCCCTGGAAACCGCCCAGTGGCTGGTGAATCATCACTCGGGAGTTTGGCAGGCAGAAACGCTTGCCTGGAGCACCGGCTGTCAGCAAGAACGCGCCCATGCTGCATGCCTGGCCAATACAAGTGGTTGAAACGTTAGGCTTGATGAACTGCATGGTGTCGTAGATCGACATGCCAGCTGTCACCGAACCGCCCGGGGAGTTGATATAGAGATGGATGTCCTTGTCCGGGTTTTCCGCTTCAAGGAACAGCAGTTGCGCACAGATCAGGTTGGCCATGTAGTCCTCTACAGGGCCCACCAGAAAGATCACTCGCTCCTTGAGGAGGCGCGAGTAGATGTCGTAGGCGCGCTCGCCACGAGCGGACTGCTCGACAACCATCGGGACCAGGCCGCCTGCGGCCTGGATATCAGAGTTCTGCTGAATATACGAATTACGGAACATGCTCTGCAGTCACTCCCAAATAGTCACGTCTTGAATACGCATAAGCCAGCGCGAAGGCTGGCTTATGGTGTGTGCTTCGAACGAGAAGAAAATCAGTCGGCTTGAGGTGCTTCTACCGGCTTGACCGCTTCTTCGTAGGAGACCGATTTGTCGGTCACGCTAGCTTTCTGCAGAACAGTATCCACAACTTGTTCTTCCAGCACAACCGAACGAACTTCGTTCAATTGCTGCTCGTTCTTGTAGTACCAGGACACGACCTGCTCAGGCTCCTGATAAGCCGAAGCCATTTCCTGGATCAGCTCGCGAACGCGGTCTTCATCAGGCTTCAGATCGAACTGCTTAACAACCTCGGCAACGATCAGACCCAGTACCACGCGACGCTTGGCCTGCTCTTCGAACAGCTCGGCTGGCAGTTGATCCGGCTTGATGTTGCCACCGAATTGCTGGACAGCTTGAACGCGCAGACGGTTAACTTCGTTGTCCAGCAGCGCCTTCGGCACTTCGATCGGGTTGGAGGCCAGCAGACCATCCATGACCTGATTCTTCACTTTGGACTTGATGGCCTGACGCAGTTCGCGCTCCATGTTCTTGCGAACTTCGGCGCGGAAGCCTTCCAGACCTGCTTCCTTGATACCGAACTGAGCGAAGAACTCCTCGGTCAGCTCTGGCAGCTTAGGCTCGGAAACGCTGTTGACAGTCACAGTGAACTCGGCGGCCTTGTTGGCCAGGTCCAGGTTCTGATAGTTCTCAGGGAAGGTCAGATTCAGGACGCGCTCTTCACCCGCCTTGGCGCCTACCAGGCCTTCTTCGAAGCCAGGAATCATGCGACCCGAGCCCAGCACCAGCTGAGTACCCTTGGCCGAACCGCCAGCGAAGACTTCACCGTCAACCTTGCCAACGAAATCGATGTTCAGTTGATCGTCGTTCTGCGCAGCACGATCGGCCACTTCAAAACGCACGTTCTGCTTGCGCAGGATTTCAAGCATGTTGTCCAGGTCGGCATCAGCCACATCAGCGCTCAGCCGCTCAACGGCGATGTTTTCGAAACCGGCAACGGTGAACTCTGGGAACACTTCAAAAGTGGCAACGTACTCCAGGTCCTTGCCCTTCTCCAGCACTTTAGGCTCGACCGAAGGAGCGCCGGCAGGGTTCAGTTTCTGCTCGACAACGGCTTCATAGAAGGAAGCCTGGATCACATCACCTACTGCTTCTTGACGCGCATCAGCCTCATAACGCTGACGGATCACGCTCATTGGAACCTTGCCAGGACGGAAGCCTGGAATCTTGGCCTTTTGGGCAGTCTGCTGCAGACGCTTGTTGACCTGGCTCTCGATGCGCTCAGCCGGCACGGTGATGCTCATGCGGCGCTCAAGAGCAGAAGTATTTTCAACAGAAACTTGCATGGATATTCCTCGTTGCACAGACGTTAGCCGGCCGTTTTCCGACCCCAGAATCAAGGGCATGCATTCTAGAGGGTCAAACTCAAGAAGTCACCCTACTGAAAACGGGTAAAAAACCGCCGGCAATGTGAAGGCGGGGACAAAGGATTGAGCCTCGCCATGAGAGCAAATATTGCGAACCAAACCAGGGCCTCTACTTCAACCCTTCTATATATAGAAGGCGTCGTTCAGCACACCCCTGAAAAACACCAGCCAATAGCTGAAGCCCGAAACCTTCAACGACCAAAGGACAACATTCTGCCACTCAACCAGCTCATCGGATGCAGCCACTTAGAGGTATCGAATCCAGAAACGAAAACGGCGCAGCCCTTTTCAGGTGCTGCGCCGTTATCTGCTATTAACTAGCTACTTTATTGGTGCGGACGAAGAGACTCGAACTCTTACACCTTGCGGCGCTGGAACCTAAATCCAGTGTGTCTACCAATTCCACCACGTCCGCGTAACAAGCTTTTAAAGCAAAGGCGCCAGACTATTAATCTGGCGCCTTCTTCGAATATGGGGTGGACGATGGGGATCGAACCCACGACAACAGGAGTCACAATCCTGTGCTCTACCAACTGAGCTACGCCCACCATATTGCGTTACTTGTGCCAAAGCTGCCTAATGGCGCACCCGGCAGGACTCGAACCTGCGACCATCCGCTTAGAAGGCGGATGCTCTATCCAGCTGAGCTACGGGCGCCTTATTAATCTGTATTCTTTAACGATTACAAACTAATTGCTTTCAGTCGTTACGAGTTAAACATCAACTCTGCCCGACCTTCTTAACCAGTGCTAGGCTGTGCCCGACAAGTGCGACGAATGTTATAGACGGTCCGTTAGGTCGTCAACTCTTTTTTGAAAAAAATTCATTTAATTAAAGGGCTTAGGGGAATTTGCAGACCAAGCGCCTTTGCCCTCACGTTCCGACATGCGAGAATGCGTTCTCTTTTTCTCACCCTCTCGATGGTTAATCACGCGTCATGACTGCACAACTAATCGACGGCAAGGCGATCGCCGCTAGCCTGCGCCAGCAGATCGCCAAACGCGTCGCCGAGCGTCGCCAGCAAGGCCTGCGTACTCCAGGCCTCGCGGTGATTCTGGTCGGCAGCGACCCGGCCTCTCAAGTTTATGTCTCGCACAAGCGTAAAGACTGCGAAGAGGTCGGCTTCCTTTCCCAAGCCTATGACTTGCCCGCCAACACCACTCAAGAGGACCTGGCCGGCTTGATCGACCGCCTCAACGATGACCCGAACATCGATGGCGTCCTGCTGCAGTTGCCGCTTCCCGAGCATCTGGACGCTTCTCTATTGCTGGAGCGTATTCGCCCGGACAAAGACGTGGACGGTTTCCATCCTTATAACGTCGGTCGCCTGGCCCAGCGCATTCCACTGCTGCGCCCTTGCACCCCCAAGGGCATCATGACCCTTCTGGAAAGCACCGGTGCCGATCTGTACGGCATGGATGCAGTGGTTGTCGGCGCTTCCAATATCGTGGGTCGCCCGATGGCCATGGAACTGCTGCTGGCCGGTTGCACCGTGACCGTGACCCACCGCTTCACCAAGGACCTGGCAGGTCATGTCGGCCGTGCCGACCTCGTAGTAGTTGCCGCCGGCAAGCCGGGCCTGGTCAAGGGCGAGTGGATCAAGGAAGGCGCTATCGTCATCGACGTTGGCATCAATCGCCAGGACGACGGCAAGCTGGTCGGTGATGTGGTGTATGAAACCGCCCTGCCCCGCGCCGGCTGGATCACTCCAGTACCTGGCGGCGTCGGCCCCATGACCCGCGCCTGCCTGCTGGAAAACACACTGTATGCAGCCGAATCGCTGCACAGCTGAGTTTGCCGCCCAGCAACAGAAAACCCGCCAATGGCGGGTTTTTTTATTCTGAAATTAAAGGCCACCCTGGGCTCTTTATCACCCCAGACTCTTAGCCCACGCCCATTGCTGCACAAAGCCCTACCGTTCAGGAAAAAAACGTGTTTTTTCTTTATTTTTAAGGGCTTTCGGCTGACCGTGGAAGAACAATCGACAGTTCTTCAGCCATACTCATAAAATGTAACGTTTTTCCCAGAAAGCCCGTTACCCAACGGCATATCCATTCTCTATCGAGTCCGCCCGCGTGAAAATTCGTCTCTCCATTCTCAGCTTGTTGTTTGCTGTGTCCGGCACACTGATCGCGCACAGCGTCGACGCCAGCGAAACCACCGCGGCGCCAAGAGACACTTCACAATTGCATATCGCGTCCGGCAGCGCCCTGCTGCTGGATCTGCAGACCAACAAAGTCATCTATTCCAGCAACCCGGACGTGATAGTCCCCATCGCCTCGGTGACCAAGCTGATGACCGCCATGGTAGTCCTGGACGCCAAGCTGCCCCTGGACGAGTACATCACCATGAACATCAGCGATACCCCGGAAATGAAAGGGGTGTTCTCCCGGGTCAAGCTCAACAGTGAGCTGAGCCGCCGGGACACACTGCTGATCGCCCTGATGTCTTCGGAAAACCGCGCTGCCGCCAGCCTGGCCCATCACTACCCGGGCGGCTACGCGGCGTTCATCGCCGCAATGAACGCCAAGGCCAAGTCCCTGGGCATGACCCACACCCGCTATGTGGAGCCTACAGGCCTGTCGATCCACAACGTTTCCACTGCCCGAGACCTGAGTAAGTTGCTGGTGGCTTCGCGCAAGTACCCGCTGCTCAGCGAACTGAGCACCACCAAGGAAAAGACCGTAGCCTTTCGCAAGCCCAACTACACCCTGGGCTTCCGTAATACCGACCACCTGGTGAACAAGGAGAAATGGGACATCAAGATCACCAAGACCGGCTTTACCAACCAGGCCGGCCACTGCCTGGTGCTGGTCACCAGCATGGGTAATCGCCCGGTAGCGCTGGTGATTCTCGACGCCTTCGGCAAATACACCCACTTCGCCGATGCCAGCCGCATCCGCAACTGGGTCGAAACCGGTAAGAGCGGCTCGGTACCGGACGTCGCCCTGCGCTACAAAGCGGACAAGAATCTGAAGAACCGTCAGGTCGCCGCTCCCCAAGCCTCACACTGATACCCGGTAAAAAACAACGGCGCCCTCAGGCGCCGTTGTTGTCTGTGGCACACTCACTGACCGTCCAGTGCCTTGCTCGCCCGGGTTGCCGCCTGTTCCTGGCCGGCCCGTGCCAGTTCATTGACGGCTTTCAACCAACGCTGGCGATCCACCTTGGCCGGCAATTGGTTGGGGGCCTGGATCAATACCGCAAAGCTGCCGGCACTCTTCCAGGATGACTCGAAGTCGCTGAAGCTCATCAGTTGCCGACGGCTTTTCGCCCCCCGCAACAGCACTGTCTGCTTGTCGCGGTTATAGCCGGCCAGCACCGCATAGCGCGGCTCAGCCCAGAATGTCGAACCCTCGGTAAAGCGCACCAGCACCGGGTAACCCGCCGCCACCTGCGTCAGCAACGCCGACAGTTGGTTATCCAGGGGATAGACGACCATGCCGTATTCACGCGCCAGGTTCTGCATGTTCTGCTGCAACTGCGCCTCGGCACCCGGCAGATGCAATGGCTTGTCCAGCAGACCGGGCGTGATCACCACGCCCTGCTGTGACAGCATGCTGGCCAGTGCACCTGGGCCGCTGTGGTACATCTGGCCACGGAAAGACGGCACGCTGTTGAGTTCGACACGTTCCGGCAGGCGCTGGATGTCGGGCTGCACGCTACCGGCACAACCGGCCAGGGCCAAGACACAGGCGCTGGCCAGCAGCGCCACTCGAAACCGAGGAAATACCCGCACCATCTTTGCTCTCTATTCAGACACCGGGCGACCCGCCTCCGGCTGGGGCCCTGATAATAGGGCCCCCGCGGGCAAGGGTATAGCGTTAGGCGCCAGTTAATTGAAAACCATAGAGCGAAGTGTTCGAAGACTCTCGACTATTGGTCAATAGCTTGAAACACACAGGCTACTAGACTGTCGATTGTTAAGAGTGTGCCCCCCGCACGGGGCATAAAGGAGGCACTTATGAGCCTGACAACGACCATCCTGATGCTGATCCTCGGCTGGCTGGCGGTAGCCGCCGCTATGCTCTGGGGCGTGCTGCGCATTACCCGCCGCCACCATCATCAGCCCCAGCAGCCAGCCCCTCTCATCAAGGCCGAAAAGAGCGCCCGGCGCCCTGCCGCTGCCCACTGATCCTGGTTTCCCCTACCCCTGAAACAAAGCGGCCGCCCGACTCCAAGGAGTACAGGCGGCCGCCAGTCATGGCTGCGGATCAAGCGTCGGCATGGGCCGCCTGGCGCTTTTGCCGGGCACGGCGGGCCAGCATATTGAGACTCTCAATGGCCGCCGAGAAGGCCATCGCCGCATACACATAGCCCTTGGGCACATGGGCACCGAAACCTTCGGCGATCAGGGTCATGCCGATCATGATCAGGAAGCCCAGGGCCAGCATCACCACGGTCGGGTTGTCATTGATGAACTTGGCCAGCGGTTCGGCCGCCAGCAGCATCACCAGCACCGACACCACCACGGCAATGATCATGATCGGCAAATGCTCAGTCATGCCGACTGCAGTAATGATGCTGTCGATGGAGAACACCATGTCCAGCAACAGGATCTGACCGATCGCCGCGGCAAAGCCGATAGCCACGCCCGGAGTCTCGTTCTTGGCCTGCTCAGGTTCAGGGTCCATGCTGTGGTGGATTTCCGTGGTGGCTTTCCACACCAGGAACAGGCCACCGGCAATCAGGATCATGTCCTTCCAGGAGAAACTCTGCCCCATCACTTCAATCACCGGCTCAGTGAGCTGGACGATGAACGCAATGGTACTGAGCAGCGCCAGGCGCAGGATCAAGGCCATGCCGATACCGATGCGCCGTGCCTTGGCCCGGTGCTTTTGCGGCAACTTGTTGGTGAGGATGGAGATAAAGATCAGGTTATCGATGCCAAGCACGATCTCCATCACCACCAGGGTGGCCAGGGCGACCCAGGCGGTGGGGCTTGCAGCGAGCTGTAAAAGGTAATCCATGGGTCAATCCTGACTCGGTTGTATGAAAGATCAGATTTCCTGGGACGCAGGCGCTGGTTTCTTCTCGCTGTCGTCCTCTGGCTTTTCCTTGCCGGTCACGCTCTGTGTCGCATCGCTGAGCGCTTGCTCTGCCGCTTTGTGGGTATCGTCGATGGCCTGCTTGGCCGACTCCGCCGCCTTGCCCAGCATCTGCTGCGCGCTTTTTTCCGCCTGGTCACAACCCGCCAGGGTCAGCATAGACAGGGCCAGCAGCGACGCTGCGCCCAAGGTTTTGAATGACATGCCGTATTCCTCGATAGAACGGACGGGACCCAGCAGGGCCCCGGCGATAGCGACGCATTCTAAGGAGAGTGATACTTCAGGAAAATTCGTTTTTTTAGCAGTTATACTTCGTTTTTTACGAACTGAATGCACCCATGCTCAACTACCGCCAACTGCATTACTTCTGGGTTGTGGCCAAGACCGGCAGCATCGTGCGTGCCTGCGACCAGCTGAACCTGACCCCGCAAACCATCAGCGGCCAGATCAGCCTGCTGGAACAGACTTACGGCATCGAATTGTTTCGCCGGGTTGGCCGCCAGTTGGAGCTGACCGAAGCCGGACGCCAGGCCCTGCCCTACGCCGAGCAGATGTTCCAGCTCGGGGGCGAACTGGAAGCCATGCTCCGCGCCCGCCCCGACGAACAGCAGATCCAGTTCCGGGTCGGCGTCGCGGATGTGGTGCCCAAGTCCATCGTCTATCGCCTGATCGCCCCGACCATGGAGCTCAGCGAACCGATCCGCCTGACCTGCCGCGAAGACAAGCTCGAGCGCCTGCTGGCAGACCTGGCCATCCAGCGCCTGGACCTGGTGATTTCCGACAGCCCGATGCCCTCGCACCTGGACATCAAGGGCTACAGCCAGAAGCTCGGGGAATGCGGCATCAGTTTCTTCGCCACCCAAGAGCTGGCGCGGCGGCACGGCGCCGACTTCCCCCGGGGCCTGCACGGCGCGCCACTGCTGATTCCCGGGCAGGAAACCGTGGTCCGCAGCCGCCTGTTGCGCTGGTTCGCCGAGCAACAGTTGCAGCCACGGATCATCGGTGAATTCGACGACAGCGCCCTGATGCAGGCCTTTGGCCAATCCGGCAGTGGAATCTTCATCGCCCCCAGCGTGATTGCCGACGAGGTCATGCAACAGTACGGGGTGCAACTGATTGGCCAGACCGATGCCGTGGCCGAGTCGTTCTACGCCATTTCCGTGGAGCGCAAGGTCAAGCACCCCGGCATCGTGGCCATTACCGAAGGGGCGCGACGGGAACTGTTCACCCCCCTCAATCCCTGATCAGGAAGTGCAGGCACTCGGCGCTTTGAGCTTCATCAGCAACAGCGCCAGGGCGATCGACAGCAGAATGAAACCCGAGGCCGCGAACCCCAGGCTGCCCAGGCCCAGGGTATCGATCACCCGGCCGCCGACCATTGCCCCCAGGCCAATGCCCAGGTTGGCCCCGGCGATGTTCAACGAAGCGGCGAAGGCCGGCGCCTGAGGGGCCGCCTTGATCAAGCGCACATGGCTGACCAGGAACATCGCCGCCTGGGTCACGCCCCAGATGGCCATGGCCGCTGCCAGCCCCAGGGTCGAATGAATGCTCGGCACCAGGGCTACCATGCCGCCGATCATCAGTGCGCAGAACACCATGGAGGCGATCAGCGGGTGACGGTCCACCGCCCGGCCGCCCAGGGAATTGCCGATCAGGCCCACGGCGCCAAAGCCCATCAGGCACCAGCCCACCAACGCACCGTCGAACCCGGCCAAGCGCTCGAGTATGTCCGCCAGGTAGGTGTAGGCGGTGAACATGCCGCTAAATACCAGGATCGACAGCAGCACATGCCCTTGCATCAGCGGGCTGCGCAGGATGCGAAACTGCGCCCGCAGGCTCACCTGCTCGTTGTGCTGGCGGGTTTGCGGCAGGTAGATAAACAGCAACAGGGCCTTGGCGAACGCCACCACCGCCAGGATGCCGAAGGCGCTGCGCCAGCCGAACGCATCGGCAATCAGGGTGCCCACGGGAATCCCGAACACCGTGGCGCAAACAATGCCGAAGCCGATCTTGGCAATCGCTCGCCCGGCGTAGTCCGGGCCGACGATGTCCACCGCCGTCTCGCTGGCCAAGGCCCAGAACACCGGCAACCCCAGGGCTGGTACCAGCCGCGCCAGGGACATCACCCAGATGTTCGGTGCCAGCGCCGCCAGGGTATTGGCCAGGCCGAACATCACCAGCACGCTGATAAACAGCTTCTTGCGGGGAAAGCGCGCGAAGTAGGCGGTCAGAAATGGCCCGAAGGCAGCCACGGTAAAGGCGAACAGGGTCACCAGCAGCCCGGCCTGGGACACGCTGACCTGCAGGTCGCGGGCAATCGAGGGCAACAGGCCGACGATGATGAACTCCGTAGTCAGCACGGTAAAACCGGCGGCCGACAACAGCAGGATGGGCAACAACATGCAGAACTCCAGAAACAGCGACAGCAGCGACAGCCCGAAGGGCCCGCTGACTGGATAGAAAAAGGGGATGGCGAATCTTAACAGAGTGCGCCCGGCTGTGGGCAACCACCGCGTGCACGGCTCTGCAAGGGGCAAGTGGCAGATCGTCACATCGACGCGGTAACCCCGGCCTGCTGTGATAAAGTCCGCCCCCTGCTAAAAACAGGCCCTATCGAGTTCGTCTACCCTTCAAACGTCTCGATCGCCCGTCGCCTTTTCAGACTGTGTCTGTGCCTGGCGGTTCAACCACCAGCACTGGCGGCCGGCAGGCTCCGCACATTAAAAAAAACAGAGATACCGCTATGAGCGCTTCACCCCCTTCCTTCCTGCATTCCCTCAAACGCCTGAGCCTGGTCACGCAGATCGTTATCGGCCTGATCGCCGGTATCGCCCTGGCACTGCTGGCACCGGAGGTGGCGAAATCCACCACCTTTATCGGCAAGGTATTCGTCTCCGCGCTCAAGGCCGTGGCCCCGATCCTGGTGTTCGTGCTGGTCATGGCCTCCATCGCCAACCACAAGCACGGCCAGGAAACCCATATCCGGCCGATCCTGGTGCTCTACCTGCTGGGCACCTTCGCCGCCGCCGCGGTAGCGGTGATCGCCAGCAGCCTGTTCCCTTCCGCCCTGGTGCTGTCGACCCACGACGTGGCCATCAGCGCGCCCGGCGGTATCAGCGAGGTGCTGCAAAGCCTGGTACTGAGCGTGGTGGACAACCCGGTCAGCGCCCTGATGAACGCCAACTTCATCGGCATCCTGGCCTGGGCCATTGGCATGGGCGTGGCCATTCGCCATGCCGGCGAGACCACCCGTACCGTGCTCGACGACCTGTCCAACGGAGTAACGGTCATCGTGCGTGTGGTGATCCGCTTCGCGCCGCTGGGGATCTTCGGCCTGGTGGCCTCGACCCTGGCCAACTCGGGCTTCGACGCCCTGCTCGGCTACCTGCACCTGCTGGCGGTCCTGATCGGCTGCATGCTGTTCGTGGCCCTGGTGATGAACCCGTTGATCGTGTTCTGGAAGATCCGCCGCAACCCCTTCCCGCTGGTGCTGACCTGCCTGCGCGAAAGCGGCATCACCGCCTTCTTCACCCGCAGCTCGGCGGCCAACATTCCGGTCAACCTGGAACTGAGCAAGCGCCTGGGCCTGCATGAAGACACCTACTCGGTGTCGATCCCGCTGGGCGCCACCATCAACATGGCCGGCGCGGCAATCACCATCACCGTGCTGACCCTGGCCGCCGTGCACACCCTCGGTATCGCCGTCGACCTGCCCACCGCGGTGCTGCTCAGCGTGGTCGCCGCCATCTGCGCCTGCGGTGCTTCCGGCGTGGCCGGCGGTTCGCTGCTGCTGATTCCCCTGGCCTGCAGCCTGTTCGGCATTCCCAGCGAAATCGCCATGCAGGTGGTGGCCGTAGGCTTCATCATCGGCGTGCTGCAGGATTCGGCGGAAACCGCGTTGAACTCCTCCACCGACGTACTCTTCACCGCCGCCGCGTGCATGGCCCAGGAAGACAAGGCGCAAGCCGCCTGATCCAACGGCCACAAAAAAGCCCGGCCAGGTTGACCCTGGCCGGGCTTTTTTATCGCCTGGGGTTTAGAACGCGCCCATGTAGTCGCGCTTGCCCACTTCCACACCGTTGTGACGCAGGATCGCGTAGGTGGTGGTGACGTGGAAGAAGAACTGCGGCAGGCCGTAGGTCAACAGGTAGGACTGGCCACTGAAGCGTTTCTCTTTCGGGGTGCCCGGACGGGTCACGATCTCGATGCCTTCCTTGCCATCGATCTGCGCCGGCTGGAGGCCGTCGATAAAGGCCAGGACCTTGGCGATCAGCGCCTGCAGGTCGGCGAAGGTGGTTTCAGTGTCGTCGTACTTGGGCAGCTCGACTTCGGCCAGGCGCGCCGATACGCCCTTGGCGAAGTCCACGGCGATCTGTACCTGGCGCACCAGCGGGAACATGTCCGGGTACAGGCGCGCCTGCAGCAGGGCGTTGGGCTCGATGTTCTTGGCCGTGGCGTGGGCTTCGGCCTTGTGCAGCACGTCGCTCAAGGCATTGAGCATTTGCTTGAAGACAGGAACGGAAGCGGCGTACAGGGAAATAGTCATGACAGTCTCGACAGGGAATGGCGGGAATACAGCAAGCAGCGATTATAGCCACAGCACGCCAGCACGGGGCCTTTATCCGCAGCGCTCCTGGCGATACACGCTGGGGGCCACGCCGAACCAGCGCTTGAAGCTCTGGGAGAAACTCGACAGGTCACTGAAGCCAAGCCTTTCGGCAACCTGGGTCAGGCTCAGCCGCGGATTGCCCAGCAACTCCAGGGCCCGGGCGCCTCGATGCCCGGCCAGTACCTGCCGATAGCAGGTGCCCTCCTCTTGCAAGCGTCGCTTCAGGGTCCGCACGCTGATGCACAGCAGCCGGGCCATGGCCGGCAAGTCCGGTACGCTTGCCGCCGGCAGGGCATCCAGGTGCTGGCGGACCAGCGCGGCAACTCCCTGATGGGCCTGTCGCCGCTCCAGCAACTGCGCGCACATCTGCTCGCACATGGCCACCGTCAGCGGGTTGGCCTGGGGCAAGGGCCGGTGCAGGAAACGCCGGTCGAAGGCCAGGGTATTGGCGTCGGCCCGATAGTCGGCGGGCACCCCGAGAATCTGCGCCGGCTCGTCCCCTTCCAGCTCTGGGCTGACACTGCGACCGAAACGCAGCAGGCGAAAATCCGCACCGACGATTTCCTGCATCAACGTCGCGGCGGCCGCCATGTCCCGCTGTAACAGGAACTGCGCCAACAAGGGGTCCGCCACCCGAGGCTCGGCAAAGGTCAGCACCCCGAGCCCCGGCTCCAGCCGGTAGCCGATCTCGGCAAAGGCATAGGTCAGCGGCAGGAAGCGCAAGGCCAGGGCCAGGGCATCCGCCGGGGTGGCGCTGCTGATCAGGCCGTAGCCGAACAGGCCATAGGTGGAGAAGTGATAACGCGCACCCACGGCATACCCCAGGCCCCGAGGCTGGCCGAGCAGCGCCAGCAGGTTACTGGCCAGGCGCAACTCCTGGGCCGCCGACAGCAGGCTGTTGGGGTTTTGCAACTGCTCCCGGGAAAGCCCGCAACCGGCCAGCAACCGCGCTGGCGCCAAGCCCTTTTCGCAGCCGAAACCGAGCAGCAGCAAGGCGCTGGAAGGTCCCCGGGTGAACGACTGAGTGCTCATGGGCGCGGCTCGCGAAGAAAGGTGTTGGCCCAAATACTAAAGCACTTGTCCCGTTGCAGCATGGGGTCCACGGTTTATTCCCCGCATGCTTCACTGGTCGGGGCTGCACCGCAGAAACAAGGAAGTGGCCCCGGGAGCATCAACCCTGCGCCGCACAACAATAACAACGAGGTCGTCATGCCCGAATTCGCACCTGCGACACACCCCGCCCCCCACTCGGCCGCGCCGCTGGAGGCCATCATCATCGGCAGCGGCTTTGGTGGCCTGGGCATGGCCATTGCCCTGCGCAAGGCGGGCGTGCACCGCTTCGTCATTCTTGAAAAAGGCCAGGACGTGGGCGGCGTCTGGCGCGACAACAGCTATCCCGGCGCTGCCTGCGACGTGCCCTCGCACCTGTATTCGTTTTCCTTTGAACCCAACCCGCACTGGTCCCGGGTGTTCGCGCCCCAGGCAGAAATCCATGGTTACCTGCAACATTGCGCCAGCGTCTATGAGCTCACACCCCATATCCACTTCGGCGCCGAGGTGCGCCATGCCCAATTCGATACCGCCAGTGCCTGCTGGCATGTCACCTGCGCCGATGGCCAGCGCCATGCCGCCCGCCTGCTGATCAGCGCCACCGGCCAGTTGAGCCGCCCGGCCCTGCCCGACCTGCCGGGCATGGCCCACTTCCGCGGCCAGGTCTTCCACTCCGCCCACTGGGATCATGACTATCCCCTGGCGGGCAAGCGGGTGGCGGTGATCGGCACCGGCGCCTCGGCCATCCAGTTCGTCCCGGAGGTTGCCAGGCAGGTGGCCGAACTCAAGGTCTTCCAGCGCTCACCGGCCTACATCATGCCCAAGGCCGACCGCCCCTACAGCGCCGAGGAAAAACAGCGCTTCCTGCGCCAGCCCTGGAAGATGAAGCTGGTGCGTGCGGCCCACTACCTGCACTTCGAATCCCGGGCGCTGGGCTTCACACGCCTGCAGGGCCTGACCAAGTGGGTGGTCGGCGGTCCGTTCAAGAAGCTACTGCACACCTCGGTCGCCAGCCCCGAGCTGCGCCGGCAGATGACCCCGGACTACCCCATCGGCTGCAAGCGCATCCTGCTGTCCAACGACTACCTCAAGACCTTCGACCAGCCCCACGTGCACCTGCTGACCCAAGGCATCCGGCAGATCACCGAGCACGGCATCGAAACCCTGGACGGCGAAGAACACGCCGTGGACGCGATCATCTATGGCACCGGTTTTGCCGCCACCGAGTTCCTCTCGCCCATGCGCATCACCGGACGCGACGGGCTCGACCTGAACCAGGCCTGGCAAGGTGGCGCGGCGGCCTACCTGGGCATCAGCGTGCCGGGTTTTCCCAACTTCTTCATGCTCTACGGGCCCAACACCAACCTGGGCCATAACTCCATCATCCATATGCTGGAAAGCCAGATCTCCCACGTCATGCAGGCCCGCCAAGCCCTGCTGGACAGCGGCGCCAGCCACGTGGAAGTGGATGAACACCGCCACCAGCGCTTTCAACTGGGCATCCAGCGCCGCCTGGCCACTTCGGTGTGGAGCGGCTGCAAGAGCTGGTATGTCGACGAACGGGGGCACAACAGCACCAACTGGCCAGGCTTCACCTGGTCCTACCGCTGGCTGGCGCGCTATGCCGGGCTGGCGGCCTATCGCCTGTCCAGCCCGCTGGGCACCCAATCCCCAGCCTGCGACGGGCAACGCATCGCCGCCCCCCGGGACTGGTTGGAACGGGCCAGCGCAGCCTTCCTGCGGGTTTTCCTGCGGGTCAGTTTCAGGGCCTTGATCGGCCCGCCCCGGGCCCTGGCCAGCCAGCGCAAGATAGTCGACCTGCTGTCATGGCTGATGCCCGGCTGCCTGGGCGTGAACCGCCGGAGCATGCAGCTGGACGGGCTCTCGTTGCAGATTGTCGAACCCGCAAGCACGGCGCCCAGGGGGGTGATTCTCTACCTGCACGGTGGCGCCTTCTGCCTGGGCAGCCCGCGCTCTCACTACAGCGTCACCAGCCGCCTGGCCAGGGACAGCGGCTGCGCGGTGTGGGTGCCGCACTACCGGCTGGCCCCGGAACACCCCTACCCCGCCGCGCTGGAGGATTGCCTGGCCTGCTATGACGCGATCCGCGCCCAGCTGTGCCCGGCGGACAAGCTGCTGATCGCCGGCGACTCCGCCGGCGGCGCCCTGGTGCTGGCCCTGGCCCTGGCCCTGAAGGAGCGTGGTGACGGGATTGCCGCCGGGCTGATGCTGCTGTCGCCGGTCACCGATCCGGACCTGGGCGGCGCCAGCCTGCAATCGCGCCAGCAGGCCGACCCAATGATCCGCCGCGACTGGCTGGAGCAAGCCCTCAAGGCCTACGCAGCGCCCGTTCAAGCACTGAGCCACCGCCCCCTGGAAGCAGACCTGCGCGGCTTGCCACCGATGCTGATCCAGGTGGGCGACCAGGAACTGCTGCTGTCCGACTCCACGCGCCTGGCCGAGCGTGCCCGGCAATCCGGGGTGGCTTGCCAGTTGGAAATCCACCAGGGCCGCTGGCACGTATTCCAGTTGCAGGCGTTCTACCTGCGCTCGGCGAGAAACGCCCTGCTGGGCCTCTCCCGGTTTGCCCGCCAGTGCCTGGAGACCGCGGGCAAAACCTCGCAGGCCGCCGACTCACCCCGTACGACACAGCCTGCAACAGATCCGCAACCCAGCTGAACCGGCCGCCCTCGCCCAAAGCATGGTAGCGGGGGCGCCCCGGTCAACCGGCGCCGGCGCGGGCCGCGCCAAGTTCTGATGGCAAGATCCGGGTTCTGGAGGTAAAACAGAGCCCCTCGAAAGTGGCCGACCCGGCCACGCGGAAAACCCGGACGCTGTTCCAGCGCCCGGTGGCGTTTTTTTCACGATCCATCCATCAGTGACCAAGGGACCAGCACTTATGAGCAGCGAGCACGACACACCCGGTGAAGCACTGCGCTTGAGCAGTACCGATATCCGCATCCTGGGTTCGTTGATCGAAAAGCAGGCCACCAGCCCGGAAACCTACCCCCTGACCCTCAACGCCCTGGTGATTGCCTGCAATCAGAAAACCAGCCGCGAACCGGTGATGAACCTGACCCAGGGCCAGGTCGGGCAAAGCCTGCGTGCCCTCGAAGCCCGGGGCTTCACCCGCCTGGTGATGGGCAGCCGCGCCGACCGCTGGGAACAGCGCCTGGACAAGGCCCTGGAACTGGTGCCGGCGCAACTGATCCTGTGCGGCCTGATGTTCCTGCGCGGCCCGCAGACGGTCAACGAGCTGCTGACCCGTAGCGGGCGCATGCATGATTTCGAAGACAGCGAGCAGGTACTGCACCAGCTCGAACGCCTGATTGCCCGGGGCCTGGCCCTGCACATTCCGCGGCAGGCCGGCCAGCGCGAAGACCGTTATACCCACGCCCTGGGTGACCCGGCGGACATCGAGGCAATCCTCGCCGCCCGCAGCAACCCGGTGGAGCGCAGCGCCGGCGGCGCGGTTTCGGTGGAGCGCATCGAAGAACTGGAAGCGCGGATCGCTGCCCTGGAAGAGCGCCTGGCCCAACTCGAAGGCTGAACCCTGGAGCCCGACCTCGAAGGGGGCGCCGCTTTCACCCTGCGGGCCTTGTCGCAGCCCGCGGCAGCGGCGACAGGGTTGCGGGCTCAGGGGCGGGCGAAGGCCACGGCCTTCTGGAACTGCTCTTCGCTCGGGCGCACCCCGGTATAAAGCACGAACTGCTCCAGGGCCTGGATGGCAATCACTTCCAGCCCGGTGATGACCTGCTTGCCCTCGGCCCGGGCCCGCAGGATCAACGGCGTCTCCGGTGGCACCGCCACCACATCGAACACCGTCTGCGCCGCCTTTATCGCCTCGGCGTCGAACGCCAGCTGCTGCGCCTCTGGCCCGCCGCTCATGCCGATCGGGGTGACGTTGATCAGCATCTGCGGCCGCAGGCTGCCCAACTCGGCCTGCCACTCATAACCCAGGGAGCTGGCCAGGGCGCGCCCGGCCACTTCGTTGCGGGCCACGATCACCCCGTTGGCATAACCACCATCACGCAAGGCACTGGCCACGGCCTTGGCCATGCCGCCGCTGCCGCGCAGGGCAAAGCTCGACTCTCGAGGCACCCCGTGGCCCGCGAGCAATTGCGCCACGGCGATGTAGTCGGTGTTGTAGGCCTTGAGATGGCCGTTGGTGTTGACGATGGTATTGATCGAGGCAATGGCCCGGGCCGAGGCATCCAGCTCATCCACCAGGGCGATGCAGTCCTCCTTGAAAGGCATGGACACCCCGCAACCGCGGATGCCCAGCGCCCGGATCCCGGCGACGGCGCCGGGCAGGTCCTGGCTGCTGAAGGCCTTGTAGTAGAAATTGAGCCCCAACTGCTCATACAGGTGGTTGTGAAAACGCAGGCCGAAATTCCCCGGGCGCCCGGACAAGGACATGCACAACTGAGTGTCTTTGTTGGGGTTCATTTGCATATCGGTTTCCTCGCTCGGCACTTTCAGATGGACGGGATTGGTCTGGCGCGCCGCTTGGCCTGATCATATCGGCGCGTGTTCACCGGCCTTCGCCACCGCCCAGGGATGACAGTAAAGAGACCGGTACAGACCTTACACAATATTTACTCAGCGGCTGTGCAGATTTCGCAGGAACCGCTGTCTTAGAAGTATCCCCGCGTCAGTTCTTGAGTCTGGTGCAGACCATAAACGCTGGGGTTGAACCGAGGAATGACCATGATCTCCAAAATCCCCAAGATAGCCTTGCTCATTGGTGCACTCGCTGTCGCAGGCCAGGCTTCAGCCCACGGTGGTGGTGGCTGGGTCGGGCCCGCCGCCTTGGGTGCTGTTGTCGGCGCTGCCGTAGTGGGTTCGGTGATCGCCAACCAGGATCGCCCGGTCTATGTGCAGCAAGCGCCGGTGTATGTCCAACCGCAGCCGGTCTATGCCGCACCGCCGCCACCGGTCTACTACCAGCCGGCACCGGTCTATGTGCAGCAACCGGTCTACTACCGCCCGGCACCGGTGTACTACGGGCCACCTCGCGGCTACTACGGCCACCCGCATTACTACTACGGACCGGGTCCCGGCCGCTGGTAAGCGCAAGCAGAATCAAACAACAGGCCCCGCCCCCAAAGCGGGGCTTGTTGCATTTTGCCACTATCCGAATGTCTGAATAATTCTCGAACATGTCGTGGCTGGAACAGTATTTGCGTTTAAATCCGGCAATAGTGTACTGATCCCACGGCTGCCGTGAGCGACATGCGACTGTCATGTTTGTGTCATTCAAGGACGACAAGATCGACACAGTCCGCTCGCCACAGGCCCATAACAACAAGGACGAATCCATGCCCACGCAAAACCCGCACCGCGTCGCCGGCCTCTGCACCTCCAGCCGGGTGTACGACGCCCTGACCGAACTCAAGCACCTGGAAGGCCACCGCAGCGCCAAGTTCCTCTCGCTGCTGGCCCAGAACCTGGTGCGCAAGGGCCTGCTCAACGAACAGGAAGTGCTGCACATGCTCGACCAGGTGGTGGACTGAAGTGCCGTCTGCGGTAGCACCGACATCAATGTCCACTATCAGGTTGGGTGATTTTTCGTAGCACTTGGGGCTTTGTAAGGTAACCCCCTCAGATCGAGGAGGTTGTCATGCCCAAGGTTCAGATCATGTCCGTCATTGGCAGTGCGGTCCCCGCATCGCTCAGGGAGCTGGGGTTGCTGGCTTGCTGGTACCTGGTGCGCGACGGCGAGATGGTCAGCGGTCCGCTGACCTCCCTGCCCGCCGCCCAGACCCTGTCCCGGCAACTGGCGCTGCGCGCCGTCCAGCCCTAAGGCAACTGCACCCGGGGCCGGGTCTCGACGAACAGGGCCCAGCTGGACATGAACAGCGCGGCGATCAGGGGCCCGATGACAAAGCCGTTGAGGCCGAAGATCGCCAACCCTCCCAGGGTCGAGATCAGGATCAGGTAATCCGGCATCTTGGTGTCCTTGCCCACCAGGATCGGCCGCAGCAGGTTGTCCACCAGGCCGATCACGAACACCCCGAACAGCCCCAGCACCACCCCTTGCCAGATCGCTCCGCTGATCAGGAAGTAGGCCGCCACCGGCCCCCAGACAATCCCCGCCCCCACCGCCGGCAACAGTGACAGGAACGCCATCAGCACCGCCCAGAGCAAGGCGCTGGGAATGTCGAGGAACCAGAAGATCAAGCCCCCCAGGGCGCCCTGGGTCACCGCCACCAGCACATTGCCCTTGACCGTGGCCCGCACCACTCGGTTGAACTTCAATTGCAGGCGGCGCTTCTGGTATTCCGCCAGGGGCACGGCGGTGCGGATCTTGCGCACCAGCTCGGGGCCGTCGCGCAGAAAGAAAAACAGCAGGTAGAGCATGATGAAGAAGCTCACCACGAACTCGAAGGTGCCCTGGCCGAAGCTGAAAGCCTGGGTCGCCAGGTACTGGCTGCCCTGCATCGCGCTCTTGACCACCTTCTCCTGCAGCCCCTTGAGCTCACCCAGGCCGAAGCGGTCCAGCAGGTGCTGGAAGTACGGCGGCAGGCTGTGCTTGAACTGAGCCAGGTAGGCGGCGATATCCAGCTGGCCGCTTTCGATTTTCTTGTACAGCTCGGCCCCCTCCTGCACCAGCAGCACGCTGGTGATGATCACCGGCAGAATCGCGATCACCAGGCAGATCAACAGGGTGCACAGGGACGTCAAGTTGCGCTGCCAGCCGAAGCGGGCCTGCAGCCGGCGTTGCAAGGGGGCGAAGACAATGCCCAGGATCACGGCCCAGAAGAGCGCACCGTAGAACGGCAGCAGAATCCAGATAAAGGCCAGGGTCACCAGTGCCAGCAACAGCAGCAGGCTTTTGTTTTGCAGGTTGTTTTGGTTCATCTACAGGTCCAGGTCTGTCACGCGGAAAATCAGCGTCCTGAGGCTTAGTCCCCGGTCGCGGCGCCGAGTGCCGTTTTTTCTGCGCCCGACATAGATCCAGATCAATGAATACCCAAGCGCACTGGCTTACCCTCGCGACCTTTTGCGATCGACAGCCCCATGACGCTCCTCGCCAAACCCGAACTCCTGGCCCCCGCCGGCACCCTGAAGAACATGCGCTACGCCTTCGCCTATGGCGCCGACGCGGTGTACGCCGGCCAGCCGCGCTACAGCCTGCGGGTACGCAACAACGAATTCGACCATGCCAACCTGGCCCTGGGCATCCGCGAGGCCCAGGGCCAGGGCAAGCGTTTCTACGTGGTGGTCAACATCGCCCCGCACAATGCCAAGCTCAAGACCTTCCTCAAGGACCTGGCGCCGGTGATCGAGATGGCCCCGGATGCGCTGATCATGTCCGACCCAGGGCTGATCATGCTGGTACGCCGGCACTTCCCGCAGATGCCGATCCACCTCTCGGTGCAGGCCAACACCGTGAACTGGGCCAGCGTCGAGTTCTGGCAGCAGCAGGGCCTGACCCGGATCATCCTGTCCCGGGAACTGTCCCTGGAAGAGATTGAGGAAATCCGCCAGCAGGTGCCGGGCATGGAGCTGGAAGTCTTCGTCCACGGCGCGCTGTGCATGGCCTACTCCGGGCGTTGCCTGCTGTCGGGCTACATGAACAAGCGCGACGCCAACCAGGGCACCTGCACCAATGCCTGCCGCTGGAAATACAGCGCCCAGGCGGCCACCGAGAATGCCGTGGGCGACATCGTGCAGAGCTACCAGCCGGAGCCGACCCTGGGCCTGGGCGCCCCCACCGACCAGGTATTCCTGCTGCAGGAAGCCAATCGCCCGGGCGAGCTGATGCCGGCCTTCGAGGACGAGCACGGCACCTACATCATGAATGCCAAGGACCTGCGGGCGGTGCAGCACGTGGAGCGCCTGACCCGCATGGGCGTGCACTCGCTGAAGATCGAGGGGCGCACCAAATCGCACTTCTATTGCGCACGCACCACCCAGGTCTATCGCCGGGCCATCGACGATGCCGCCGCTGGCCGCGAGTTCGACCGCCAGCTGATGAGCGATCTGGAGTCCCTGGCCCAGCGCGGCTACACCGAGGGTTTCCTGCGCCGGCATGTGCATGACGAATATCAGAACTACCAGAACGGCAGCTCGGTATCGGAGCGCCAGCAGTTCGTCGGTGAACTGACCGGTGAACGCCGCGACCGCCTGGCCGAAGTGAAGGTGAAAAACCGTTTCGCCCTGGGCGATCACATGGAACTGATGACCCCTCGGGGCAACTTCCACTTCGACCTGCACCAGTTGCAGAACGCCAAGGGCGAAGCCATCGAAGTGGCGCCAGGCGACGGCCATACGGTGTACCTGCCGATCCCTGACCAGGTGGACCTGCGCTTTGGCCTGCTGATGCGCGATATCAGCGCCTGAGCCGTGCAGGCGCCCCCCCCTGATGTAGCTGCTGACGCGGGGGGGTGGGGCATTCTGGTGGACCGCTAAAAGACCACCAAGCAAGGCCCTTCGGGCCTTTTCGCAGCCTCGCAGGCTCGGCAGCGGCTACACCAGCCCCGGCGCCCCTCAGATACGGAATTGCCCCACCAGCCGCCCCAGGCGCTGGCCCAGGTCCGCCAGGCTGCGGGAAGTCTGGGCGCCGCGCTGGGTTTCATCGGCCACACTGTCCACCGCCACGGCGATCTGATGCACGCTGCGATTGATCTCCTCGGCCACCGCGGTCTGTTCTTCCGCCGCACTGGCAATCTGCGCGTTCATCGAATTGATGGTGCCGATCAACTGGGCCATGGTGTCCAGCGACGCCCCGGCTTCGTTGGCCTTCACCGAGGTGCCGTCGCCGGCATCGCTGGAACGGCGCATGGCGTCCACCGCCACCCGGGTGCCCTGCTGCAGGCGGTCGATCATGCCCTGGATTTCCTGAGTGCTCTGCTGGGTGCGGCTGGCCAGGGCCCGTACTTCGTCGGCCACCACCGCAAAACCGCGCCCGGCCTCCCCGGCCCGAGCCGCTTCGATGGCGGCGTTCAGGGCCAGCAGGTTGGTCTGCTCGGCGATCGAGCGGATCACGTCCAGCACGCTGACAATCGACGTCACGTCCTGCTGCAGGCTGTCCAGGGAAGTACCGCTGTTGCGGATATCGCTGACCAGCGCATGGATCTGCTGGATACTGCCGTCCACCACGCGCTTGGCCGCCTGGCCCTCTTCATCGGTCTGCTGGGCGGCAACAGCTGCGCCCTGGGCACTGCGGGCCACCTCATGGGCTGCGGAAGACATTTCGTTGATCGCCGTGGCCACCTGATCGGTCTCGTGGCGCTGGCGCTCCATGGCCTGTTCCGAACGCTGGGCCTGATCCGAGACCTGGGTCACCAGCTCGGTGAGCTGGCCGGTCATCTCGGTGATCTGCCGCACCAGGCCGTGGATCTTGTCGACAAAGCGGTTGAACGAGCCGGCCAACTGCCCCAGTTCGTCCTGGCTGGTAATGGCCAGGCGCCGGGTCAGGTCGCCCTCCCCGGCGGCGATATCGTCAAGGTTGGCTTTCATCAGGTTCAGCGGGCGCAGCATGGTGTTGGCCACCAGCATGCCCAGGGCGGCGATCACCACCAGCACCACCGCGGCGATCCCGAGGATGCTCAGGACCATGCCTTCCATGCGCTGGTTGACGCTGCTCTGCACTGCGGCGACCTGGGCGTCGATGCCATCGAGGTTGACCGAGGTGCCCAGCACCATGTCCCACTTGGGCAGGTACTCGGTGTAGCCCAGCTTGGGCACCAGCACGTCGCTGCCCGGCTGGGTCGAGCTGTATTGCACATAGTGGCTGCCGTCCTTGCCGACCCGCACCAGCTCGCGGTTGACGTACACACCATTGGGATCGCGGTTGTCCTTGAAGCTCTTGCCCACACCGTCCGGGCTGTTGCCCTTGAACAGGCGCACCGTCTCGGAGTCGTAGGCGAAGAAGTAGCCGTCCTTGCCATAACTGATGTTGGACAGCAGCTTGACCACCTCGGCCCGGGCCGCCTGATCCCCCGGTGCGGCGGCGTCATACAACGGCTTGACCGTGTTCAGGGCCACCTCGACATAGCTCTGCAGCGTGGCCTTGGCCTCGTCCAGCAAGCGGTGACGGGTTTCCTCGACTTCCTTCTGTGCCTGCTGGCGCAGCATGAGCACGGTGCTCAGGCTGATCACCAGGGCGAACAGCAATACCGGGAGTACTGCCAGGGACAGGACTTTGGCCTTCAGGCTCAAGCGCATAGGGGGCTCACTCTTGGTTTTTTATTGGCGTGATATGCCGTTAACGGCACGCCAAAAAAAAAGTTGAGCCTGAACCCCTAGGAGCCGGCTTGCCGGCGAAGGGGCTCGCGCCTTGTACCGGCCTTGCCGATGCCTTCGCTGGCAAGCCAGCGCCTACGAGAACCCTCGGCTTCTACGAGAGCAAGATAATCAGAGAACCATGGCCGCCACCCAGCCAAAGGCCAGCAGCGGCAGGTTGTAGTGCAGGAAGGTCGGGACCACGGTGTCCCAGATGTGGTGGTGCTGGCCGTCGATGTTCAGGCCCGAGGTCGGTCCCAGGGTCGAATCCGAGGCGGGTGAGCCGGCATCGCCCAGGGCACCGGCGGTGCCGACGATGCAGACAATGGCCAGCGGGCTGAAGCCCAGTTGCACACACAAAGGCACGAAGATCGCCGCGAGGATCGGCACCGTGGAGAACGACGAACCGATGCCCATGGTCACCAGCAGGCCCACCAGCAGCATCAGCAAGGCGCCCACGCCCTTGCTGTGGCCGATCCAGGCCGCCGAGGCCTGGACCAGGGAATTGACCTCGCCGGTGGCCTTCATCACTTCGGCGAACCCCGAGGCGGCGATCATGATGAAGCCGATCATGGCCATCATCTTCATGCCTTCGGTGAACAGCTCGTCCGTCTCGCGCCAGCGCACGATGCCCGACACCGAGAAAATCAGAAAACCGCACAAGGCGCCGATAATCATCGAGTCCAGCAGCAACTGGATCACGAACGCCGCGACTATGGCCGCCGCGGCCACCAGCAGGGTCCGCGGGTTGTACTGCACCGCCACCTGCTCGACCTTCTCGATGCGGTCCAGGTCGTAGACGCGCTTCTTGCGGTAGCTGAAGAACGCCAGCAGCAAGCCGCAAAGCATGCCCAGGGCGGGAATGCCCATGGCGTGGGTGACGTTGATCTGGCTGACATCGACCCCGCTGCGGGCCACGTTGGCCAGGAGGATCTCGTTGAGGAAGATGTTGCCGAAGCCCACCGGCAGGAACATGTAGGGGGTGATCAGGCCGAAGGTGATGACGCAGGCGATCAGCCGGCGATCCAGTTGCAGCTTGGTCAGCACATACAGCAGCGGCGGCACCAGCAGCGGAATAAAGGCAATGTGGATCGGCAGGATGTTCTGCGAGGCAATCGCCACCACCCACAGCAGGCCGATCAACAGCCACTTGACCTGGCCGCCGCCCCGGGTGTCCTGACGATCCACCAGCACCAGGATCTTGTCCGCCAGGGCGTGGGCCAGGCCAGACTTGGCAATCGCTACGGCGAAAGCACCGAGCAAGGCGTAGGACATGGCCACGGTGGCACCACCGCCCAGGCCGCTGTTGAACGCCTTGAGGGTGGCCTCGATCCCCAGGCCGCCAGTCAGGCCGCCCACCAGCGCACCAATGATCAGGGCGATCACTACATGCACGCGGGACAGGCTGAGCACCAGCATTACGCCAACCGCGGCAATTACTGCGTTAATCATCGTTACCTCGTTACTGCGCCGCTGAAAATGGCGCAAAAGCCTGTGACCGACCGGAAGGCAGCGGGCTGCCGACATCGAAATGAAAGAGGTTCTTATTAGGGGGGCGCACTTTGCAGCAGCCGACCCGGCTTGTCAAAACCCCGCACCCTGCCGCTCCCAGGAGCGAGCTGGCTCGCCAAGCCCCCAAGCCCCGCCCGGTACCCGTGGCCAGGGAGCTTGCTCGTGCCGGGCTGCACAGCAGCCCCGGAGCCTCGCGGTTTATTTCGAACAAGCGTTTAAAGAACGCCGCTGGTCGGCCGCTACAGTGCAAAGTCTCAGATATTTATCGAATAAAGGACGTCTCCATGTCGCTCAGACAACTTTCCATCCAATGGAAAATCACCTTGCTGGCCGGACTCTGCCTGTTAGGCATCGTGTCGCTGTTGGTGGGGCTTTCGCTGTATCGCATGGAGCACAGCTCCGAGCTGGTGAAGGCCTCGAGCATGGAGATGCTCAACGAAGCCGCCCAGGCGCGGATCGAAGCCCAGGGTGAGGTCCAGGCACTGGGCATTCGCCAGCAATTCATGGACGCCTATCAATACGGCCACGGCTTCTCCCGCCAGGTGCTGTTCCTGCGGGAGCAGGCCGAGAAACGCTTCCTCGACGCCTTCGACCTGCGCGAGGACCTGACTCGCCAGGTCAAGTCGGCGCTGCAGGCCAACCCCGACCTGCTGGGCCTGTCCCTGGTGTTCGAAGCCAACGCCCTGGACGGCAAGGACGAGTTGTTCGGCGGCCAGAGCGAACTGGGCAGCAACGAAAAGGGCCGCTTCGCCCTGTACTGGTCCCAACCCACCCCGGGCAAGCTGACCTCCATGTCACTGCCCGAAAGCGACATGAGCGACACCCGCACCGGCCCCAGCGGCCAGCCGGCCAACGCCTGGTTCACCTGCCCGCGCAGCACCCTCAAGCCCTGCGTGATCGAACCCTACTTCTATGACATCGACGGCCAGAAGGTGCTGATGACCAGCATCGTCTTCCCGCTGATGGTGGACGGCAAAGTCATCGCTTCGCTGTCGGTGGACATCAACCTCAACAGCCTCCAGGCCATCAGCCAGAACGCCAGCAAGCGCCTCTATGCCGGCCAGACCAACGTCAGCATCCTGAGCCCGGTGGGCCTGCTGGCCGGCTACAGCCCGGACGCCAGCAAACTCAGCCAGCGCCTGGACAGCGTCGACACCACCAACGGCGCCGAGCTGATCCGCCTGCTGGCCAACAGCACCCAGACCCAGAGCCTGCACAGCAACCGTGAACTCAAGGTGCTGGCGCCCTTCACCCCAATCCCCGGTGGCAAGGCCTGGGGCGTACTGCTGGATGTGCCGGAAAAAGTCCTGGTAGGCCCGGCCGAAGCCCTGAAAAGCGAGCTGGACGCACGCAACAACAGCGGCACCCTGATCGAACTCGGCCTGGGCCTGCTGGCCGCGGTGGTGGGCCTGTTGCTGGTGTGGCTGATGGCCCGCAGCGTGACCCGGCCGATCCTCGGCGTGGCCCACATGCTCGAAGACATCGCCAGCGGCGAAGGCGACCTGACCCGGCGCCTGGCCTACGACAAGCAGGACGAGCTGGGCCAGCTGGCCGGCTGGTTCAACCGCTTCCTGGACAAGCTGCAACCGATCATCGCCGAGGTGAAACGCTCGGTGCAGGACGCCCGCGGCACCGCCGACCAGTCTTCGGCCATCGCCACCCAGACCAGCGCCGGCATGGAACAGCAGTATCGCCAAGTGGACCAGGTGGCCACCGCCTCCCACGAAATGAGCGCCACCGCCCAGGACGTGGCCCGCAGCGCAGCCCAGGCCGCCCAGGCCGCGCGGGACGCCGACCAGGCCACGCAACAGGGCCTGACGGTCATCGACCGCACCACCCGCAGCATCGACCAGCTGGCCGCCGACATGAGCGCCGCCATGACCCAGGTCGAAGGCCTGGCCGCCAACAGCGAGCAGATCGGCACGGTACTGGAAGTGATCCGCTCGATTGCCGAGCAGACCAACCTGCTGGCCTTGAACGCGGCCATCGAAGCCGCTCGCGCCGGGGAAGCCGGCCGCGGCTTCGCGGTGGTGGCCGATGAGGTGCGCAATCTGGCCCAGCGCACCCAGGAGTCGGTGGAAGAAACCCGCCAGGTGATCGAGCAACTGCAGAACGGCACGCAGGAGGTGGTGGGTTCGATGAACAACAGCCATCGCCAGGCCCAGGGCAGCGTCGAACAAGTGGGCCAGGCGGTCACCGCCCTGCGCCAGATCGGCGATGCGGTGACCGTGATCAGCGACATGAACCTGCAGATCGCCAGCGCCGCCGAACAGCAGAGCGCGGTGGCCGAAGAGATCAACAGCAACGTGGCGACCATTCGCGATGTCACCGAATCGCTGTCGGAGCAGGCCAATGAATCGGCGCGGGTCAGCCAGTCGCTCAACAGCCTGGCCAACCAGCAACAGAGCCTGATGGACCAGTTCCGCGTCTGACCTGTAGCCGCTGCCGCAGGCTGCGATAGCCCTCACGGGCGCCGAACCTGGCGCCCGGCAAGTTCAGCGCCTGGGCAGCTCGATCTCTACCCGCAAGCCGCCCCACTCGCTGTCCCCCAGGTTCAGGGTGCCACCGCAGGCGTCGACGATGTCGCGCACGATGCCCAGGCCCAGCCCGTGGCCGTGGGTCTGCTCATCCAGGCGCGTGCCCCGGCCGAATACCTCGTCGCGCCGCGCTTGGGGAATGCCCGGGCCGTCGTCGTCCACCGCCAGGCAGAAGCCCTGGGGCCGCTCCTCCACGCTCAGGCGCACCTGGGCATCGGCCCATTTGCAGGCGTTGTCCAGCAGGTTGCCCAGGAGCTCCAGCAGGTCTTCCCGGTCCCAGGGCAGGCGCAGCCCCGGTGGCGCCTGGTAGCTCAGTTCCAGGTGCTGGCCATGGATCATGTTCAAGGTCGCCAGGAGCCCCGGCAGTTCGGCATCGCACTCAAACAGCACCCCGGGCAACGCATCCCCCGCCAGCCGCGCGCGGTTGAGTTCGCGATTGAGGCGCTGCTGCACCTGCTCCAACTGTTCCTGGAGCATCCTGCGCACCTCGGGGTGGCCGTCGAGCCTGGGGCTCGACGCCAGGCTCAGGAGCACCGCCAGCGGGGTCTTCAAGGCATGGCCCAGGTTGCCCAGGGCATTGCGGGAACGGTTGAGGCTGTCTTCGGTATGGGCCAGCAGGTGGTTGATCTGCGCCACCAGGGGCTCCAGTTCCACCGGCACCTGGGCATCCAGTTGCGAACGCTGGCCCTGTTGCAACTGGGCGATCTGCTCGCGGGCGGTTTCCAGCGGGCGCAGGGCGCGGCGCACGGTCAGGCGTTGCAGCAGCAGGATCAGCAGCAGCCCGGCCAGCCCCAGCCCGAGGCCGATCTGGCGCATGCGCTGGAAGCTTTCACGCACCGGGGTGTAGTCCTGGGCCACGCTGATGGAGATCAACTGCCCGAGGCGCTTGTAGTCGCTGCGCAGCACCAGCAGTTGCTGGCCCTCTGGCCCCAGTTGCAGGTTGCCCTGCAGGCCGGCGCGCTCCAGTTGCGGCAGTTCCTGGTCCCACAGCGAGCGCGAGCGCCAGTGCACATCGGCAAAATCGATACGGAAGTAGTGCCCGGAAAACGGCCGCTGGTAGGCCGGCGACAGACGTCGCTCATCCAGCTGCAGCCCCTGAGGGCCGCGCACCAGGGCCAGCAGCAGGCTCTCGCTGTCGTTGCGCAGGCCGGCTTCCAGGTAGCGTTGCAGGCCCACCTCGAACAGCCAGAGGCTGGTCTGCGCCAGCACCAGCCCGACCACCACCAGCACCGTGACCAGGCCCAGGCTCAGGCGGCGCTGGATCGATCTCACGAAGTGGTTCCGCCGAACAGATAGCCCTGGCCGCGCCGGGTTTCGATCACACTGCGGCCCAGCTTGCGCCGCAGGTGGTTGACGTGAACTTCGAGGACGTTGGAATCGCGCTCGGTTTCACCGTCGTAGAGGTGTTCAGCCAGGTGGCTTTTGGAAAGGATCTGCTGCGGGTGCAGCATGAAATAGCGCAACAGGCGGAACTCCGCGGCGGTCAGCAAGACATCCTGGCCGTCGCGGACCACACATTGCCGGCCCTCGTCCAGGTGCAGCCCGGCGGCCTGCAGGGTCTGCTGGTTGGCCTGGCCATGGGAGCGGCGCAGCAGGGCCTGGACCCGCAGGTGCAGCTCTTCGGGATGGAACGGTTTGCTCAGGTAATCGTCGGCGCCGGCCTTGAGCCCCTCGATGCGCTCGGCCCAGGAGCCGCGGGCGGTGAGGATCAGCACCGGCGTGGCCAGGCCATCGGCGCGCCACTTTCGCAGCACCTCCAGGCCCGGCACGCCGGGCAGGCCGAGGTCGAGGATGATCAGGTCATAGGGTTCGCTGGCGCCCTGGTACAGCGCGTCGCGGCCGTCGGCCAGCCAGTCCACGGCGTAGCCCTGGCGGTTCAGGCCTTCAAGCAGTTCATCGGCCAGGGATACGTGGTCTTCCACCACAAGCAGGCGCATCAGTCGTCTTCCTCATCTTTCAACAAACGCCCGGTGGCGGCTTCCAGGTCCAGCTCGCGAACCACCCCGTCCACGGTCAACAGCTCCACTTCATAGATGTACACATCGTGCTTTTCTTCCAGCTCGGCCTCCAGCAGCTTGGCCCCGGGGTAACGGTCCATGGCCTGCTTGAGCAGTTGCTCCAGGGGCAGGATCACCCCTTGCTGGCGCAGGCGCAGGGCCTCGTCCTGGTCCAGGTCGCGGGCCATGGCCAGGGAGCAGAACAGCAGCAGCGCCAGGGCTGCACGGCTGCCGGCGGTGCGCAGAGTGCGGTTCATTAGGTGTCCTGATGATCCTTGAGTACCTGGCCGCTCACCGCGTCCAGTTCCAGATTCCATTCCAGCCCCTGCGGATCGCGCAGTTCAACCTGGTAGATGTACTTGCCGTACTCTTCTTCCAGCTCGGTTTCACTGATGCTCGCCCCAGGATGCCGGGACAGGGCCGTGGCATTGAGTTTTTCAAAGGACACAATGGTACCAGCGTCGCGCAGTCTGAGGGCTTCGTCCGGCCCCAGGTCGCGGGCGTGGGCCAGGCTGGCGGTCAGGGCGACAAGGCTGGCGCCGAACAGCGCGGCAAGGGTCTTCATGGCAGTTCTCCAAAGTCGATGGCCAAAGGCCGATGCCGCAGACCATACCCAAGGCAACTTAATTGAAACTGAATCGCCATCATGGCCCCCGACATAAGTTTCACTCGGCCCCCGGCTCCTGGGTTCTCTATACTCGGCGGCTGATTCAAGAGTGAGCCCGGTATGACTGCCATCCATATCAAGTTTCCCGCCCTGACCCTCAAGGCCGGCCCCCGCGCCCTGGCCCGCATCCGCCAGCAAGGCCTGCACCCCCGTGAAGTCGGTACCTTGCCCGGCGCCGCCGGCGGCCCCAAGGCCCTGGGCATCCAGGGCCTGGACCTGGCGCTGTTCGGTGAATGGCTGCCATCGGCGCCCCGGGAACGCTCGCTGATCGGCGCCTCGGTGGGTTCCTGGCGTTTCGCCAGCGCCTGCCTGCCGGACGCCGCCGAAGGCATCCGCCGCCTCGGCCAGTTGTACAACGCCCAGAGCTTTGCCAAGGGCGTGACCATGGCGCAGATCAGCCAGAGCTCCCGGCGCATGCTCGAGGAGCTGCTGGAGGGCCGCGACGCCTCGATCCTCGACAACCCTCACTACCGGCTGAACATCATGGTGGTCAAAAGCCACGGCCTGCTCGCCGACGACCATCGCGGGCGCCTCGGCCTGGGGCTGTCCTCGGTGATCGCCGACAATCTGCGGGGCCGCGCGCGCCTGGCCCGGCACTTCGAGCGCCTGGTGCTGCACGACCCGCGCCTGGCCCCGCCTTTGCACGCTCTGGAAGACTTCCCCTCGCGCTTCGTACCCCTGGACCGCGGCAACCTGCGCCAGGCGCTGCTGGCCTCGGGCTCGATCCCCATGGTCATGCAGGGCGTGCGCGAACTGCCCGGCGCCGGGGCCGGCACCTTCCGCGACGGCGGCCTGCTGGACTACCACCTGGACCTGCCCTACAGCGGCAGCGACATCGTGCTCTACCCGCACTTCACCGACCGGGTGATCCCCGGCTGGTTCGACAAGCCCCTGCCCTGGCGCCGGGCCAACCCCGAACGCCTGCGCGACGTACTGCTGCTGGCGCCGTCGAAGGAATACCTGGCGCGCCTGCCCTACGGCAAGTTGCCGGACCGCAACGACTTCAAGCGCTTCATGGGCGACGATGCCAGCCGGCAGAAATACTGGCGCAGCGCCATGGACGAAAGCCGGCGCCTGGGGGACGAGTTCCTCGAACTGGCCGCGCAGAACCGCATCGGCGAGCGCCTGCAGAGCCTCTAGAGAAGGCCCGCCGCTGCGCACTGACCCTTTAGTCAGGGTTTTTCCGCAAGCGCCGGGGCAAGCTGATAAACTCGCCGCCTGCCTCAACTCGCCCCCGGGCGATAGCCATCTGACAGAGCTGACCGACACTGTGGAAATCTTCAAAGAATTTACCTTCGAATCCGCCCACCGCCTGCCTTTCGTGCCCGAGGGCCACAAGTGCGGCCGCCTCCATGGCCACTCGTTCAAGGTGGCGATCCACCTCAGTGGCGAGCTCGACGCACACACCGGCTGGATCCGCGACTTCTCGGAAATCAAGGCGATCTTCAAGCCGCTGTACGAGCGCCTGGACCACAACTACCTGAACGACATTCCCGGCCTGGAAAACCCCACCAGCGAAGTCCTGGCCAAATGGATCTGGAATGAGCTCAAGCCCCTGCTGCCGGAACTCTCGGCGATCCGCATCCACGAAACCTGCACCAGCGGCTGCATCTACCGCGGCGAATAAGCCCGCCGAAAAAACCACCCCACGGGGTGGTTTTTTTATGCCTATGATGGCCCCACCCCGCCGTTACCCGAGCACTCGCGCCCATGCCGCCGACCATTCGCCCCGCTGCCCTGCCCGACCTCGCCGCCATCGAAGGCATCGCCAAGCGCGCCTATGCACCTTATATCGCGCGGATCGGCCGGGAACCGGCGCCCATGCTCGAAGACTATTCGTGCCTGGTGCTGGCCCGGCAGGTCTGGGTCCTGGAGGAGCAGCAGGCAATCGCCGGTTTCGTTGTCCTGCTGGACGCCCAGCAAGCCCTGCTGCTGGACAACCTGGCGGTCCACCCCGAGGCCCAGGGCCGGGGCCATGGCCGGCAACTGCTGGCCTTTGCCGAACAACAGGCCGCGGCCGCCGGTCACCGTTGCGTGCGCCTGTACACCAACGCAGCCATGAGCGAGAACATCGCCCTGTACAGCCGCCACGGCTACGTGGAAACCCACCGCGCCGTGGAGCACGGCCTGCACCGGGTGTACATGAGCAAGCCACTGGCCTGAACCCAGGAGCCCTCTCCATGCCCCCCCGTATCTACCTCGCCGGCTTCGATGTGTTTCGCGCCGACGCCCCGGCCCATGGCGAATACCTCAAGCAACTGTGCCGCGCCCAGGGCCTGCACGGCCTGTTTCCCCTGGATAACCAGGCGCCACCTCGCCTCACGCCAGAAGCCACCGCACAGTGGATCTACCGGCAGAACCTGCAGATGATCCGCGGCTGCGATGCATTGCTGGCCAACCTGAATGATTTTCGCGGCCTGGAGCCGGATTCCGGCACCGCCTTCGAAGTGGGCGCGGCAGTCGCCCTGGGCAAACCGGTGTGGGCCTACTTCCAAGGCCCCGCCACCCTGCGCCGGCAGGTGCCCCACGACGCCGCCGGGCGCGATGCCCAGGGCTTTGCGGTGGAGGACTTCAACCTGCCGCGCAACCTGATGCTGGCCTGCAGCTGGAGCGGCCGCAGCAACAGTGTGGAAGCCGCCATCTTCGACCTCGGGCGCTGGCTGGGCGCTTCCCCTCCATCGGGCAGAGATAGCCAGTAACGTCACTTTCTGCCGAAAACGACCACCCCGGACAAAAGCCTTGTCTTGTCGCGAAAGCCGATGTTATGTTTCTAACACTGAATGCAAAAATGAAATATAACTAACATTTCCAGCATACGCCCGGCGAGATGGTCATGGACAAGAACAGTTTCCAAGTCACCCTGGAACAGCAGTTTGCAAGCCTGACCCCCACCGGCAAGCGCATCGCCACCTACCTGCTGGCCAACCTCCAGCAGTTGCCGTTCGAGACCGCCGACAGCATCGCCCAGCAAGCCGGCACCACGGGGATTTCCGTGGGGCGCTTCCTGCGCTCGCTGGGCTATCGCAACCTGGATGACGTCAAGCAAGGCCTGCGCGGCGATGCCCCGGCCTCCTGGCTGATCACCGACCGGCTCGGCGCCTTTCGCAGCGAGGCCCATCAGGACGATGCCCTGGAGCGCTCGATGCATCGCGAGATCGAGGCCATCCAGCATGTCTATGGCCTGGCCCGCAGCCAGCCCTTCGCCGCCATCGTGCAACAGATCGTCGAGGCCGACGCGGTGTTCATCATCGGCATCCAGTCGACCCGGGGCATCCTCAACGCCTTCCACAGCCACCTGGAATACATCCGGCCCAAGGTCTACTACGTGGACGGGCTTTCAGGCATCTACGCCGAGACCCTGAACTCCGGCTTTGCCAAGCCCTACGCGATCATCTCCGACTTTCGCGCCTACTCCAGCATCACCCAGACCTTCTGCGAAGTGGCCAATGCCAACGCCCTGCCCCTGGCCCTGGTCACCGACCTGCAATGCCCCTGGGCCCGGGACTACCCGCTGGACCTGCTGCAACTGAAAACCGATGTCGGCCAGTTCTGGGATTCCCTCGCGCCCCTGACCTGCCTGTTCAACCTGATGGTGTCTGCCGTGGCCGAGGGCTATGGCGAGCGCCTGGACCAGCGCCTGGCCAAGAACCGACAGTTGCAGGAAGCCTTCGGCCAGTTCGAGTCCTGACCTTCAAGCGTTAACCCAGATGGAGTGAGTGAGTGAACAACAGCCCCCTTGTCGAAATCGACGCCCAGCGCCATCAGCTTCAGATCGACCTGATCTACGCCAGCGCCGACAACCTGGCCGGCCAGGTGATCTATCGCAACGCCCGCTGCCTGCTGCACAAGGACGCCGCAGCCTGCCTGTACAAGGCCAGCCAGCTGGCACGCATGGCCGGCCTGGGCCTGCGCATCTACGACGCCTACCGCCCGGCCTACGCCCAGCACCTGCTGTGGCAGGCCCTGCCCAACCCGGACTACGTGCGCGACCCGCGCCTGGGCTCGCACCACACCCGGGGCGTGGCCGTGGACCTGACCCTGGTGGATGAAACCGGCGAGCCGCTGGACATGGGCACCGCCTTCGACGCCATGGAGCCCAAGTCGCACCAGTTCTACAGCGACCTGCCGCCCCAGGTGCAGCGCAACCGCCTGATGCTGCTGGGGATCATGCTCAGCGCCGGCTTCGAGGCGATCCCCACCGAGTGGTGGCACTACGAGTTGCCCAACGCCGAGGACTTTCCCCTGATCCAGGAGCACGACCAGCCCTTCGAACACTGATTTCCCGCTCCCCACCGGCCACAACAACAGGCAGCTAACTGCCCCAAGCCGGTCGTACTGCAACACTGCTTCAGCAACAACTGCCCGGTTATAGCTTTTATAAAAAACCTGACGAACTTCCCAACATCGAATGATCAAGGAAACCGGCATGACCCCTAACCGCAATCACCCTGATGTGCGTCTGTCCACCCGTGTCGCCCTGTCCCTGCTGTGCGCCGCCCTGAGCCTGGGCGCGTGGCAGGCAGCCAGCGCCGCCGCGCCCAAGGACACCCTGATGATCGGCAAGGCCGCCGACCCGCAGACCCTCGACCCGGCCGTGACCATCGACAACAACGACTGGGCCGTGACTTACCCGGCCTACCAGAAGCTGGTGACCTACAAGGTCGAGAACGGCAAGGGCAGCACCGAAGTCCAGGGCGACCTGGCCGAGAGCTGGAGCACCTCCGCCGACAACCTGACCTGGGATTTCAAGCTCAAGCCGGGCAACAAGTTCGACGACGGCAAGCCGGTGGACGCCGCCGCGGTGAAGTTCTCCTTCGACCGCCTGATGCAGCTCAAGCAAGGCCCGTCCGGGGCCTTCCCGGATGACATGAGCGTGGCCGTGGTCGACCCGCTGACCGTGCGCTTCACCCTGAAGAAACCCTACGCACCCTTCCTCTACACCCTGGCCCACAACGGCGGCGGCATCATCAACCCGGACGTGGCCAACAAGGGCGAGGACGTCAACGCCTACCTCTCGACCCACACCGCCGGCTCCGGGGCCTTCCGCCTGAGCAACTGGCAGAAGGGCCAGGCGCTGACGCTGGAACCCAACAGCTATTACGCCGGCCCCAAGCCGAGCCTGAACAAGGTGGTGATCAAGATCATCAGCGAGGCCTCGGTGCGCCGCCTGCAACTGGAACGCGGCGACCTGGACATCATCGAGGACATGCCCGAAGACCAGCTCGGCACCCTGGCCGGCAAGCCGGGCATCGTGATCCAGACCTTCCCCTCGCTGCGGGTCAACTACCTGTACCTGAACAACAAGCGTGCGCCCCTGGACAATGTCGAAGCGCGCCAGGCACTGGTCCAGGCCATCGACTACAAGGGCATCGTCGACGGCATCCTCAAGGGCCAGGCCAAGCTGATGAACGGGCCGATCCCCGACGGTATGTGGGCCCACGACCCGAGCCTGCCGCTGATGCAGCAGAACCTCGACGGCGCCAAGGCCAGCCTGGCCAAGGTCCCGCAGAAGATCAGCAACCTGACCTACCTGTACTCGGACAAGGACGCCAACTGGGAGTCCATCGGCCTGACCCTGCAAGCGGGCCTGGCGCCGCTGGGCATCAACCTGAAGATGGAAAAACTGGCCAACGCCACCATGCGTGAACGGGTCGGCAAGGGCGACTACGACGTGGCCATCGGCTCCTGGAGCCCGGACTTCGCCGACCCCTACATGTTCATGAACTTCTGGTTCGACTCCAGCCTGCAGGGCTTGCCGGGCAACCGCTCGTTCTACAGCAACCCCGAGGTGGACAGCCTGATCCGCGAGGCGGCGGCCACCAACGACACCGCCAAGCGCATCGAGCTGTACCAGAAGGCGCAGAAGATCGTCCTCAAGGACAACGTCTACGCCTACCTGTACCAGAAGAACTACAGCCTGCCGATGCGCGATTCGGTGAAGGGCTACGTCTTCCATCCGATGCTGGAACAGGTGTTCAACATCGCTGAAATCAGCAAGTAGGACCGGCCCTGCATTCCCCGTCGTCGGCCCCTGAAACGGGGCGGCGCCGGGTTGCCGTGTCCCCGGCGAGGGGCCGTCGCGCCCCCTGCCGTTCGTCAAGCGTTAACGAGGTTGCCTCATGGCCTTCCTGAATATGTTGCGCAAACGCCTGCTCGGCCTGTTGCTGGTCGTGGTCGGGGTTTCGCTGATTACCTTCACCATCTCGCACCTAATTCCCGGTGACCCGGCGCGGCTGATCGCCGGCGACCGGGCCAGCGATGCCATCGTGCAGAACATCCGCCACCAGCTGGGCCTGGACCTGCCGCTGTACCAGCAGTACGGGCGCTACATGCTCGACCTGCTGCACGGCGATCTGGGCACCTCGATCCGCACCAGCCGCCCGGTGCTGGAGGACCTGCAGAGCTTCTTCCCGGCGACCCTGGAGCTGGCCCTGGCCGCCCTGCTGCTGTCGGTGCTGGTGGGGGTGCCGCTGGGGGTGCTGTCGGCGGTCTATCACAACCGCTTCATCGACCAGATCGCCCGCACCCTGGCGGTCACCGGCATTTCCACCCCGGCGTTCTGGCTGGGCCTGGGGCTGATCGTGCTGTTCTACGGCCACCTGGGCTGGCTGCCCGGCAGCGGGCGCCTGGACGAAGGCCTGGAGCCGCCGCCCACGGTCAGCGGCTTCTACCTGATCGACTCGCTGCTGGCCGGGGACATCCCGCTGTTTTTCAATGCCCTGCAGCACCTGATCCTGCCGGCAGTGACCCTGGGCTTCGTCAACCTCGGGGTGGTGGCGCGGCAGATCCGTTCGGCCATGCTCGACCAACTGGGCGAAGACTACATCCGCACCGCCCGGGCCTACGGCCTGTCGCGCTGGGCGGTGATCCTGCGCCACGCCCTGCCCAACGCCCTGATCCCCTCGGTGACGGTGCTCGGCCTGACCCTGGGCGATTTGCTGTACGGCGCGGTACTGACCGAGACGGTATTCGCCTGGCCGGGCATGGGCGCCTACGTGGTGAAGTCGATCCAGGCCCTGGATTTCCCGGCGGTGATGGGCTTCGCCATCCTGGTGTCGTTCATTTATGTGCTGCTGAACATGGCGATCGACCTGCTGTACCGGGTGATCGATCCGCGCATTGGCGAGGTAAGTTGAGATGTCCGCTCCCTTGAACATTCCCCTGCCACAACCCACCGCCCAGGCCAGCGGCTGGCGCACCCGCCTGGCCTACCTGGGCTACCGCGTGCGGCAAAGCCCGCTGACCATCGCCGGGCTGTGCATGACCCTGCTGGTGCTGCTGTGCATGGCCTTCGCCCCCTGGCTGTCGAGCCATGACCCCAATGCCCTGAACCTGGCCGAGCGCCTGGCCGCCCCCAGCGCCAGCCACTGGTTCGGCACCGACGAAGTGGGCCGCGACCTGTTCAGCCGGGTGCTCCACGGCAGCCGCCAGTCGGTGGGCGTGGGCCTGTTCGTGGCCTTCGCCTCGTGCCTGGCCGGGGGCCTGTTGGGCTGCCTGTCGGGAATCATCGGCGGGCGCTTCGACAGCCTGATCATGCGCCTGATGGACATCATGCTCTCGGTGCCGTCGCTGGTGCTGATCATGGCCCTGGCCGCCGCCCTGGGCCCGAGCCTGTTCAACGCCATGCTGGCGATCACCCTGGTGCGCATTCCGTTCTACGTGCGCCTGGCCCGGGGCCAGGCCCTGAGCATCCGCCAGATGGGCTACGTCAAGGCGGCCCAGACCTACGGCGCCGGGCGCTGGCACATCGTCAGCTGGCACGTGGGGCGCAACGCCATGCCGCCGCTGCTGGTGCAACTGAGCCTGGACATCGGCAGCGCCATCCTCATGGCCTCGGCCCTGGGCTTCATTGGCCTGGGGGCGCAACAGCCCACCGCCGAATGGGGGGCGATGGTGGCCACCGGGCGCAACTTCATCCTCGACAACTGGTGGTACTCGACCTTTCCCGGGCTGGCGATCCTGTTCACCGCCACCGGTTTCAACCTGCTGGGTGACGGCATCCGTGACCTGCTCGACCCACGGCAACAGGGGAAATGACCATGAGCTCATCCGCCGTTCTCAACATCGACAACCTGAGCCTGGAATTCCCCGCCTACCGCAGCAATGTGCAGGCCCTCAACGGCGTGTCGCTGCACGTCAACCCGGGGGAAATCGTCGGCGTGGTTGGCGAATCCGGCTCGGGCAAGTCGGTGACCGCCATGCTCAGCCTGCGGCTGCTGCCCGAGCGCAGCTACCGCATCACCTCCGGCAGCCTGAGCCTGCTGGGCCGCGACATGCTCGCCACCCCGGAAAAACAGCTGCTGCAGATCCGCGGCCGCGATGCGGCGATGATCTTCCAGGAGCCGATGACTGCCCTCAACCCGACCCGGCGCATCGGCCGGCAGATGCTCGACGTGATCATCCATCACCAGCGCCTGAGCCAGGACGAGGCCCGGGCCAAGGCCATCGACCTGCTGCGCGACATGCACATCGCCGACCCCGAGCAGGTGCTGCAGGCGTACCCCTTCGAGCTGTCCGGCGGCATGCGCCAGCGGGTGATGATCGCCCTGGCGTTTTCCTGCGACCCGCAGTTGCTGATCGCCGATGAACCCACCACCGCCCTGGACGTGACCGTGCAGCGCCAGGTGCTGCTGTTGCTGCGCGAGAAGGCGCGGCAACGGGGCACGGCGATCCTCCTGATCACCCACGACATGGCGGTGGTCTCGCAGTTCTGCGACCGGGTCTACGTGATGTACACCGGCGCCGTGGTGGAGCAAGGCAGCACCGCCCAGGTCATGCTCAACCCGCAGCATCCCTACACCCGCGGCCTGCTCAGCGGGTTGCCCGAGCAAGTGGCCCCCGGCGCGCCGCTGCTGACCATTCCCGGGCAGGTGCCCAACCTCGCCCACCTGCCCGCTGGCTGCACCTTCCGCGAGCGCTGCCCGCAGGCCATGGCGGTGTGTGCCCAACGGCCACCGCTGCATTCGATCAACGCCGGCGAGCAGCGCAAGAGTGCCTGCTGGCTGGCCGCCCCGGAGTCCGCCCAATGACTACCACCGCTTCGCACACCGGCAACGCGCCGCTGCTGCGCCTCAACGATGTACAGGTGCGCTTTCCCCTGAGCAACGACTGGCTTGGCCGGCCCCGGGCCTTTGCCCACGCGCTGAACGGCATCGACCTGGAACTGCGCCCCGGGGAAACCCTGGGCATCGTCGGCGAATCCGGCTGCGGCAAGAGCACCCTGGCGCAACTGCTCATGGGCCTGGTCAAGCCCAGCAGCGGCGACCTGCGCTGGGCCTACGCCAGCGACCGCGAGCGCCACAGCCATGTGCAGATCGTGTTCCAGGACCCGCAGTCGTCCCTCGACCCGCGCCTGCCGATCTGGAAAATCATCACCGAGCCGCTGTTCGCCCTGGGCAACACCCCGGTGGCGCAGATGCGCGAGATCGCCGCCAAGGTGGCCCAGCAGGTGGGCATCCGCGGCGAATACCTGGAGCGCTACCCGCACCAGTTCTCCGGCGGCCAGCGCCAGCGCATCGCCATTGCCCGGGCCCTGGCGTCGAACCCGGACATCATCGTCCTCGACGAGCCGACCTCGGCCCTGGACATCTCGGTGCAGGCGCAGATCCTCAACCTGCTGGCGGACCTGCAACGCAGCCGCGGCCTGACCTTCGTGCTGATCTCCCACAACGTCTCGGTGGTGCGGCACATGGCCGACCGGGTGGCGGTGATGTACCTGGGGCAGATCGTCGAACTGGGCAGCGCCGAACAGGTGCTGGAGCGCCCGCGCCACCCCTACACCCAACTGCTGCTGGAGGCGGTGCCACGCCTCGGCGCGCCGCTGGCGGACAGCCAGGTGTCGGCGCCCACCGAGCTGCCGGGCAACCGCAAGCTGCCCAGCGGCTGTTTCTTCTTCGACCGCTGCAGCCGCCGCGGCCCGGGCTGCGAACAGCCACAAGCGCTGCTGGGCGATGCGACGCAGCAAGTGCGTTGCCATCGGCAACCGCTCCCCGGGTGATTGCACCGCACCACGCCGCCGACCACGGCGTGGTGCTTGCTCCCTGCGCGCCAAGGGCTTAAAACAAGCGCCTTCTCTCTGACGTCGCAGGAACCTCTCTCATGGAAAGCCGCTGGCTGACCCACGCCAAACGCCTGCAAGCCATCGCTTCCACCGGCCTGCATTTTTGCCGCGACGTGCATGATCGCGAGCGCTACCAGGAAGTCGCCGACATCGCCCACGACATGCTCGCGCAACTGGGCAACGTGCCCCTGGAGCGCATCAACGAACTGGTCTCGGACTTCGCCCAGCGCTACTCGACGCCGATGGTGGAAGTACGCGGCGCGCTGATCGAAAACGGCAAGATCCTGCTGGTGCGCGAGCAGCACGACGGCCTCTGGGCCCTGCCCGGGGGCTACGCCGATGTGGGCCTGTCGGCGGCGCAGAACATCATCAAGGAAATCCACGAAGAAGCCGGGCTGCAGGTTTCGGTGCGCCAGCTGTACGGCCTGCGGCACAAGGCCAAGGGGCCCTACAAGCCCGATCACCGGGACTTCTACAAACTCTACTTCCTCTGCGAACGGCAAGACGCCGAGGCCCCGATGGCCGGCAGCGAAACCAGCGACGCGGCGTTCTTCGCCCCGGACCAGTTGCCGCCGCTGTCCCAGGGACGCACCGTGGAACGGGATATCCAGGAAGCCTTCGACTTCCACGAAGGCCGGCGCAGCATGGCCCTCTTCGACTGAGCGTGACGGCGCCAATGTAAAGCACCCTTGACACGAAAAAGCGCCCCGCCTAATGTAAAGGACACTTTACTAAAAGGAGATCGCCCATGGGCACCAAACGCTATTTCAGGGAATTCGGCCTGGCCTTGCTGGCCTACATCGCCTGTGTGATTTTGAGCAGCCACTGGCTGGCGGACCTGAACCCGGGCCCGGGCAAGATCGCCCTGGCCCTGGTGCCGGTGATCCCCATGGTGGCCATGGCCCTGGCGGTGGTGCGCCAGTTGCGGCGCATGGACGAACTGGCCCGGCGCATCCAGCTCGAAGCCCTGGGCCTGTCCTTTGTCTGCACCGCGCTGATCACCTTCAGCTACGGCTTCCTGGAAACCGCCGGCCTGCCCCGGCTCTCGATGTTCTACGTATGGCCCGTGATGGGCCTGGTGTGGGCCCTGGCCACGGTGGCCGGCGTGCGGCGCTACCGGTGAACAACCAACTGCGCGAACTGCGCACCCGGCAAGGCTGGTCCCAGGCCGAACTGGCCACCCGGCTGGAGGTGTCACGGCAGACGGTGAATGCCATCGAGACCGGGCGCTACGACCCCAGCCTGCCCCTGGCGTTCAAGATTGCCCGGGCCTTCGAGATGCCCATCGAAAGCATTTTCAGCCCCGACGAGGACTGAACCGCCGGTGAACCAATCTGGCCCAAGGGTGCACCGCTTTCGCCCCTGGGCCACAGGCACCCGGTGCAGGAGCATGGGCATCGGCTATAACTGCTGGGGCGCCCGGCCCAGCCGTCAAGGATTGGCACGGCGCCTGCAACAGCGTGGCATCACTGCGACCAGGGACAGGCCCATGACCCAGCACGAACCCGGCAACGACTACCCCTTGAGCGAAGTTCCGCAGCACGCCCGCAAGGGCCTGGCCTCCATGGCCATGGTGCTGCTGGGCTTCACCTTCTTCACTGCCACCATGTTCGCCGGCGGCAAGCTGGGGGTGGCCTTCGACTTCACCACCCTGCTGGCGGTGATCCTCGTCGGCAACCTGCTGCTGGGGATCTACGCCGCGAGCCTGGGCTACATCGCCTTCAAGAGCGGGCTGAACACGGTGCTGATGGGACGCTTCTGCTTCGGCGAACGGGGCAGCAAGCTCAGCGACCTGATCCTGGGTTTCACCCAGATCGGCTGGTACGCCTGGGGCACCGCCACCGCCGCAGTGGTGCTGGGCAAGTATTTCCAGCTGGATCCGGGTGCGGTACTGGGGCTGATGCTGCTGTTCGGCATGGCCTTCTGCGCCACCGCCTACATCGGTTATCGCGGCCTGGAGATCCTGTCCTGGATCGCGGTGCCGGCCATGGGCCTGCTGTTGCTGCTGTCGATGTGGGTGGCCACCCGGCAGATCGGCGGCCTCGACGGTTTGCTGGGGGTGATGCCAAGCGCCAGCCTGGACCTCTCCAGCGCCATCACCCTGGTGTTCGGCACCTTCGTCAGCGGCGCCACCCAGGCCAGCAACTGGACCCGTTTTTCCCGCTCGGCACGGGTGGCGGTGAGCGCCAGCCTGATCGGCTTCTTTATCGGCAACGGCCTGATGGTGCTGATCGGTGCCTACGGCGCCATCGTCTACCAGCAGCCGGACGTGGTCGAAGTGCTGCTGCTCCAGGGTTTTGCCATGGCGGCCATGGCCATGCTGCTGTTGAACATCTGGAGCACCCAGGACAACACCATCTACAACTTCGCCGTGGCCGGCTGCAACCTGCTGCGCACCGACCGGCGCAAGACCGTGACCCTGGTGGGCGCGCTGATCGGCACCCTGTTGGCGATGCTCGGCATGTACGACCTGCTGGTGCCCTACCTGATCCTGTTGGGCACGGTGATTCCGCCGATTGGCGGGGTGATCATGGCGGACTTCTTCTACCGCTGGCGCGGCCGCTACCCGCGCCTGGCCGACAGCCAGTTGCCGGCCTGGAACTGGCCGGGCCTGGCCGCTTACGGCCTGGGCACCCTGGCGGCCTTCTGCTCGCCCTGGGTCGCACCACTGGTGGGCATCGGCGTGGCAAGCCTGAGCTACGTCCTGCTCAGCGCCTGGCTCGGCGCCCGCACCAGCGCCACCCTCGACGCCCGGGCCTGAACCCGGGCCTTGCCCTCCCGGCGCGTTCCGGGTCTATCATGACCCGCCCCCGAACCACCTGCCTGCTTCGACCGGTACCGGTTGAAGCACAGCCCAATGACCGAGGGACAAGGGCCGCCGCCCGGATCCCACGGCTGAAACGCTGATTGCCCGACCCGAGGAACCGCTCCGATGCTGATCACCAACGCCCGCCTGCGCCACCGTGAAGGCCTGCACCAACTGCACCTGGAAAACGGCCGCATCGCCCGCATCATCCAGCAGGGCCCGGACGCCCCCACCGCCGCGCCGGCCTTCGGCCCCGAGCACCTGGATGCCGGCGGCAACCTGGTGGTGCCCCCCTTCGTCGAACCGCACATTCACCTGGACGCCACCCTCACCGCGGGCGAGCCGCGCTGGAACATGAGCGGCACCCTGTTCGAAGGCATCGAGTGCTGGGGCGAACGCAAGGCCACCATCACCGCCGAAGACACCCGCGCCCGCGCCCACAAGACCATCCGCGCCCTGGCTGCCCACGGCATCCAGCATGTGCGCACCCATGTCGACGTCACCGACCCGGACCTCACCGCCCTCAAGGCCATGCTCGAAGTACGCGAGCAAAGCGCGTACCTGATCGACCTGCAGATCGTCGCCTTCCCCCAGGAAGGCATCGAATCGTTCCGCAACGGCCGCGAACTGATGGAAGAGGCCATTGGCCTGGGTGCCGACGTGGTGGGCGGCATTCCGCACTTCGAATACACCCGCGACCAGGGCGTAAGCTCGGTGAAGTTCCTCATGGACCTGGCCGAACGCACCGATTGCCTGGTGGACGTGCACTGCGACGAAACCGATGACCCGCATTCGCGCTTTCTCGAAGTGCTGGCCGAAGAAGCGCGCAGCCGGGGCATGGGCTCCCGGGTCACCGCCAGCCACACCACGGCCATGGGCTCCTACGACAACGCCTACTGCGCCAAGCTGTTCCGCCTGCTGGGGCATTCGGGCATCAGCTTCGTCTCCTGCCCCACCGAAAGCATCCACCTGCAGGGGCGCTTCGACAGCTTCCCGAAACGCCGCGGCGTGACCCGGGTCAATGAGCTGCTGGAGGCCGGGATGAACGTGTGCTTTGGCCAGGACTCGATTGTCGACCCCTGGTACCCCCTGGGTAACGGCAACATCCTGCGGGTACTGGAAGCCGGCCTGCACATCTGCCACATGCTCGGCTACCGCAACTTGCAGAATGCCCTGGACCTGGTCACCGACAACAGCGCCAAGGCCCTGGCCCTGGGCGAGCGCTACGGCATTGAAGAAGGTCGCCCGGCGAACCTGCTGATCCTGTCTGCCGACAGCGATTACGAAATGATCCGCAGCCAGGGCCTGGCGCTGTACTCGATCCGCCACGGCAAAGTGCTGATGCAACGGCAGATGGCCCAGGTGCAATGGCAAGACGCATGACCTGCAAAAAACCGTAGGCGCCAGCTTGCCGGCGAAGGCGCCCGTCAGATCGCTTTCGCCGGCAAGCCGGCTCCTGCAAGAAGCTACAAGCGCACGGCCTGACCAAACAGGCAGACCCGGCGCAGCTCGCCATCCTGTTCCTCCAGGCGCAACGGCGCGGTGCCGCCGGGCATCACCACCTGCACCTCGCCAGCCTTGACCCAGCCCACCCGCCACGCCGCGCTGGCCACGGCGCTGGCGCTGGTGCCGGACGACGCGGTCGGCCCTTCGCCCCGTTCGAACACCCGGGCGACGATGCGCTGCGCCGATTCCCGCGCCGCCCATTGCAAGTTGACCCCCGCCGGGCAGGGTTCGCCGCTGCCCAGGGGCAAGGCAAAAGCAGTGGCCGTCAGCCCTTCGGCCAGGGGCGCTTCGAGCATCTGCGGGTTGCTGGGCAAGGCCTCGGCATCTTCCAGCAGGGTCACGCAGTGCGGGTTGCCGATGCGCACGAACTGGCTGTGCTCCCACAGCGGGTCGAGTGCCTGCAACGGTGCCACCCGGCTCAGCTCGCGACCGTTCAGGGTCACCGTCTCGACGCCAATGGCGGCCACCGCCTCGGGCCCGAAGGACGGCTGGCCGAGGTCCAGCCAGAACCCTGGCACCCCCGCCACCCGGGCCGGCTCCACCACGGTGGCCACCGGCGAGGTACCGGTGGGCTGGTCATGGTGCACCTGCAACAGGGTTGGCCCCTGCTCGGCCAGCAACCCCTGCTCGGCCAGGGCCTGAGCAAAGATGGTCAGGCCATTGCCACTGCGCTCGGCCAGGGTGCCGTCGGTGTTGACGATCAGCAGATCGAAGGGCGCCACATCCTGGAACGGCCCCACCAGCAGACCGTCGCTACGGTGGGCCTTGGCCCCCGGCGGGCGGGTGCCCGGAGCCCAGTCACAGAGGGCGGCGATGGCTTGCTCGCTCCACAAGCGCCGGTCCCGCGCGGCCTGGGCGGCGCTGCCGGGCAAGGCGACCCCCAGGCTGCGCAACCGCGCGGGTGTCACCACCCCATAGATGTTGCCCCGTGCATCGTAGAACGCCGCCATCACACCGCCTCCTGGAAAACCGAGCCGCTGACATTACGGAGAATGCAGCGGCTCCACCAGAGGGCAACGCCGGCACAGGCCGGCAAGACGACCTGTGCGCGGTACCCCAGCCAACGCCACCTGCCGCAGCAGGTCCGGGGCCCGTGGCTTTTCTCGGGCAAACGCCCCGAACGTCAATCGGTCGTGGGCACGTCCAGGCCGACCTTGACCCGGTTCATCGCCACCAGGGTCTTGAAGCGCTTGACGTTGGGGTTGTCGAAGAACAGCTCGCGGGTCAGCTCGGTGTACTGGGCCATGTTGCGCACGCAGAAAATCAGCACGAAGTCGCACTCGCCGGCCACGTAGTAGCACTGCTGGACCTGGGGGCAGGCCTGGAAACAGCGCTTGAGCGCGTCGATCTGGTCGATGCGCTCACTCTCCACTTCCACCTCGACGATGATGCTCAGTTCGTGCCCCAGGGCATCCGGCGCGACGATGGCGCTGTAGCGCTCGATCACCCCCTCGTCGCAGAGGCGCTTGAGCCGCCGGTTGACCGCCGCGGTGGACAGGTTGACCCGCAACCCCAGCTCGCTTTGCGCGGTGCTGGCGTCACGCTGCAGCTCGGCGAGCAGCTTCAGGTCGTAGGCGTCGAGGCTGGCATTCATGGGCAGGAGAACTCCGGGAAGGAATGGCATGCACTGCAATGTTTTTGTGCAAAGCGCTCGATTATGCGAAACAAACCACCGGCTTGCGCAGGATTATTTGCCGCCCTGGCCCGCCGCCACGGCGATTACTGCAACCTTCACCGGCGGGATTTGTCACAATCCCCGACCCGGCCGCCATCACGCCATGGGGGCATCAGGCGGCCGGCAGCGAGTTCGATCGCCAAGGATTTTTATGACTGCCAGCAACACCCACTTCCAGGCCACCCCCGGCCGCCTCGAACAGATGTCCACGCGCATCGCCTTTTTCATCGCCGGCTTCGGCATTGCCGCCTGGGCCCCGCTGGTGCCCTACGCCAAGGCCCGGGCCGGGCTCGACGAAGGCACCCTGGGCCTGTTGCTGCTGTGCCTGGGGGTGGGCTCGATCCTTGCGATGCCGATTGCCGGCGCCCTGGCCGGGCGCTTCGGCTGCCGCAAAGTGATGGCCGGCGGCACCCTGCTGATCTGCCTGGCCCTGCCCTTGCTGGCCACCCTGACCTCGATTCCGCTGCTGATGGCCGCGCTGTTCATGTTCGGCGCCGGGCTGGGCGGCGTGGATTCCACGGTCAACCTGCAGGCGGTGATTGTCGAGCGGGCCAGCGGCAAGACCATGATGTCGGGCTTTCACGGGCTGTTCAGCCTGGGCGGGATCGTCGGCGCCGCGGGGGTCAGTGCCCTGCTCGGCCTGGGCTTGGCGCCCCTGGGTGCGACCCTGGTGGTGATCGCCCTGATGCTGCTGGCGCTGCTCAAGGCCGCGCCGCACATGCTGCCCTATGGCAGCCAGAGCTCGGGCCCGGCCTTTGCCGTGCCCCATGGCGTGGTGCTGTTCATCGGCTGCCTGTGTTTCGTGGTGTTTCTCGCCGAAGGCGCGGTGCTGGACTGGAGCGCGGTGTTCCTCACCGCCGAGCGCGACCTGGATGCCGCCTACGCCGGCCTGGGCTACGCCGCCTTCGCCCTGACCATGACCCTGGGCCGCCTGACGGGCGATGCCATCGTCCATCGCCTGGGTGCGCGCCGGGTGATCATCATCGGCGGCACCACGGCCGCCGCTGGTCTGTTGCTGGCGACCCTGGCCCCGGCCTGGGAAGCGGCGCTGGTGGGTTATGCCCTGGTGGGCGCGGGTTGCTCGAACATAGTGCCGGTGCTCTACACCGCCGTGGGCAAGCAGAACGTCATGCCCGAAAGCATCGCCGTGCCGGCCATCACCACCCTGGGTTACGCCGGCATCCTGGCCGGGCCGGCGGTGATCGGCTTCATTGCCCATGGCAGCAGCCTGAGCGCGGCCTTCGGCCTGATCGCCGTCCTGCTGCTGGCGGTGGCCGCCAGCGGCAAGGTGCTCAAGGTCTGAGCCACTCAAGCACAGCATTGCACCAGGGATTCACCCCCTCCCTGCAGGAGCTGGCTTGCCAGCGAAGGGGCCGCCCGCCATGGCCCATCCCCCAGAACCTGCGTCGTCCTGGGAATTCGCCGGCAAGCCGGCTCCTACAGGCGCCATCCTCCCTGCAGGAGCTGGCTTGCCAGCGAAGAGGCCGCCCGCCAAGGCCCATCCCCCATAACCTGCGTCGCCCTGGGAATTCGCCGGCAAGCCGGCTCCTACAGCGCCACCCTCCCTGTAGGAGCTGGCTTGCCAGCGAAGAGGCCGTCAGCCATGGCCCATCCCCCCGAACCTGCGCCGCCCTGGGAATTCGCCGGCAAGCCGGCGCCTGTTGCGGGGGTCAGAAGCCGACGCTGGCCTGGACAAAGAAGGTCCGGGGCGCGCCCACGTAAATTCCCGAATTGTTGTCGCTGGAACGGGTGAAGTACTGACGGTCGAAGACGTTCTTCACGCCGGCCCCCAGCTTCAGGTTCGACAACTGCGGCCCGAAGTCATAGCCACCACGGATGTTCCACAACACATAGCCCGGCATGTCGCCGTACTGGCCGTCGGCGCTGCCTTCGGTGATGTAGTTGCCATTGAAGCTGCCGTTGGCGTTCACCCCGGTGCCCGGCGAGTGCTGCCTGGACTGGGCGAAGGCGTCGATGTTGTAGGTCCAGCGGTCGATGTCGTAGCGCAGGCCGACAGTGGCCACCTGGCGCGAATAGAACGGCAGGTCACGGCCCTTGAAGCCGGGGATGTCCCCTTCATAGCTGGCGCGGGTGTAGGTGAAGCCGGCGTTGGCGGTCAGGCCGTCAAGGCGCGGGTCCAGGGCTGCCAGGTCGTAATGCATCGAAGCTTCCAGGCCCTGGTGCTTGGTGGCGCCCAGGTTGGTCCAGCCCACGTCGTTGCTGATGTATTGCAGCTCGTCGTCGAAGTCGATGTAGAACAGCGTCACTTCACCGCCCCACACGTCATCGTTGTAGCGGGTGCCGATCTCGTAGGTCTTGGCTTTTTCCGGGCTCAGGCCGTTGGCGGTCTGGTCGCCCTTGCCGCCCTGGCCCAGCTGGAAGTACTGCAGGCTGCCAAAGGAGGTCTCGTAGTTGGCGAACAGCTTCCAGGCATCGGACAGGTGATACATCACGCTCAGGGCCGGTAGCGGCTCGTTGCTGTCGATGCTGCGGCGCTTCTCCTGCACCCGCACGCCGTTGGTGCCGAGAACCGGCCGGTCGTGCCAATTGGTGCTGATGTCCTCGAAGCGGATGCCCGGGGTGATGGTCCAGTTGCCGACGTCGATCTTGTCGTCGATGTAGTAGGCATTGGCCTCGGTGCCGCCGGTACGGTCCTGATAGACATGGCCGTCGGAGTCCGCGGTGAGCACCGGCTGGTTGTTCACCAGGGCCACGCGGCTGGCCTGTTCATGCATGCCTTCCTTGAGGTAGCGATAACCCACGCTGACCTCCTGGGTGGTGGGCCCCAGGTCGAACACATGGGACACCCGCGGCTCGATGCCGAAGGTGTAGTAGGTGCGCGGGTAGGAGACCAGGGTCTTCTGGTCGCGGGCGGCAATGTGGCTGCCGCGGAAGCTGTCGGAGTAGTAGGTCAGGACTTCGAACTGGGTGCGGTCGTCGACCTGGCGCTGGTACTTGAAGGACACATCCTTGCGCCGGCCGCTGAAGTTGTCCCAGTCGCGATCGGAGTCGTAGGGCTTGGCGTCGTACTGCTTCTGGGTCAGGCCGCCGGGCATGTCGGCGGTGGCGTCGTAGTAATGCAGGTTGAACCAGAACTCGTCCTGCTCGGTGGGTGCCCAGTGGGTCTTGAGGATCACGTCGTCAATGTCGTTGCCGTTGTTGCCCTCGCGGTAGCCATTGCCGTTGACCCCGGAATACAGCAACGCCACCCCCAGGCCGTTGTCCGCAGTGCCGCCAAGGAAAGCCGTGTCGATGTGCTTCCAGCCACCCTGCCGTGAGGTTTCCAGGGTGGTGCCGATTTCCCCGGTGGCCTTTTCCGGAATCGCCCGGGTCACGAAGTTGATCACCCCGCCGACGTTCTGCGGCCCGTAGCGTACGGAACCGGCGCCGCGCACCACATCGATGCTGTCCAGGTTGCCGGAGGAAATCGGCGCCATGGACAACTGCGGCTGGCCATAGGGTGCAAAGGCCGCCGGCACGCCGTCGATCAGCACCGTGGAGCGCGGCGACAGGCGCGAGGTCAGACCGCGCACGCCGACGTTCAGGGAAATATCGCTGCCACCGGTGCCGTTGGCATCCTGGACCTGCACCCCGGGCACCCGGCGCAGCACGTCGCCGACGTTCATCGCGCCCTGCTCCACCATGGCCTCGCGGCGGATCACCGTACGTGCACCGGGGTGGTTCTGGACCTTTTGCACATCGGCATCGCCCAGCCAGTCGCCCACCACGCTGATGCTGCTGGTGCCCAGTTCCAGGGCACCGCCCGTGGCTGCCGGAGCCGGGCTCAGGGTCACCGAACCGCCGTCGATCCGGTATTGCAGGCCACTGCCCTGGAGCAACTGGCCCAGGGCCTGTTCCGGGGACAGGTTGCCGTCCACCGCCGGGGCCTGCTTGCCGGCCACCAGCTCGGGGCTGAAGAACACCTGCAACGAGGTCTGCAGGCCCAACTGGCTCAGGGCCTGGCCCAGCGGCTGGGCCTGGATGTGAATGGCGGCGGCTTGCCCGGCCTGGGCCTGGGGCAAGGCCGCACTGACCGCCAGGGCCAGGGCCAGGGGCAGCCAGCGGCGCGCGGGCAACGGGGATACGGCGGGAGAAACGGCTATTTTTTTCACGTCGGCGGCAGTCCTGTCGATCACACTAAGGTGCGTCTGTTAATGCAAACCAGTTGCAGTTGGACAAGAAGACGATGAACTGAAAAAAAACCTGAATCTAACGTGAAAAAATTTCCTGGCTACCGTCGGCAAGGGTCCGCACCTCCACCGGCAGGATGCTCGGCAGGGCCTTGAGCAGGGCCTGGGTGTCGTCGGACTTGAACACGCTGGTCAGGCGCAGCTCACCCACTGCGGCGCTGGCCACCCGCAGGGGCTGTTCGCGATAACGCGAGACTTCGGCCACCACCTCGGCCAGGGAGGCGTTGTTGAATACCAGCTTGCCGCTGCGCCAGGCCGTGAGCGCCTCGGGGTTCACCGCGTAGGCCTGAGCCACCTTGCCGTGCTCATCGACATGGGTGCCCTGGCCCGGGGTCAGGGCAATGAAATCATCCGCCGCGGCGTCGCGCCCCTGCACCTTGACCCGGCCCTGCTCCACCGCCACCCGGGTTTGGCGCTCATCGCGGCGCACATCGAAGCGGGTGCCGGTGACCGTGACCTTGCCCGCTCCCGCCGCCACCACGAAGGGCCGATCCGTGTCGTGCTCGACGTTGAACAGGGCTTCGCCTTCCACCAGCTCGATCAGCCGCTGGTTCCTGGCATAACGCACCTGCAGGTGGCTGCGGCTGTTCAGGTCGATCTGCGAGCCATCGGGCAAGGCCACATGGCGGCGCTCGCCCAGGGCGGTCACGAATTGCGCACTGTAGGAAACCGGCTGGTTGAGGCCACTGAACAGCCCCAGGCTCACGGCCAGCGTCGCCACCCCGGCAGCCAGGGCAAAGCGCAGCAGCGGGCGCCGCCGGGCCTTGGCCGGCGGGGGGGCGCACAGCGCTTGCAGGCGTGCCCTGGGCACCAGGTCGGTGGCCGCCCACAGGGCTTCGAGCAACTGGAACTCGTGCCGGTGCTGCGGATCCTCGGCCAGCCACTGCTGGAACCGCAGTTGCTGCTCCGGGCTCACCTCGGGCTCCTGCAGCCGCGTGAACCAGGCCGCCGCCTCGTCACGAATCCTGGCCTGCGCGCTGGCGCAATCGCGGCTGTCCATCATGCAAATTCCTGTTTGGCAGAGGGTGAGAAATCGCCACGACTGATCATGGGGCCGACCCGTCCAGACGGTCGCGCAGATGCCGCAGGGTGCGGATCATATACTTTTCCACCATGTTCTTTGACAGCCCCAGGCGCTCGGCGATCTCGGCCTGGGTCAGGCCTTCGATCTTCTGCCAGACAAACACCTTGCGGCAGTTCACCGGTAACTCGCCAAGCGCCCGTTCGATGGAATCGGCCAACTGGATCGCGTGCATGAAATGCTCCGGGTCGCCGCTGGGCGACACGCTGAGGTGGACCCCCTGTTCTTCCAGGGCACCGCGCCGGTCTTCTCGGCGAAAGGCATCCACGGCGATATTGCGCGCGGTTTGGTGCAGGTAGGCCCGCGGCTGCTGCACCGTGGCGGCGTCGGATTCCAGCACCCGGACAAAGGTGTCGTGGGCCAGGTCCTCGGCCTGCTGGCGATTGCGCAAGCGCCGGGTCCAGGTGCCGATCAACTCTTCGTAGTGCTCGAAAAAGCCTGGTCTGCGGGGCGGCTTGGCTGTCATCGCGGGGCGCTGGGGAAGTGGAGCGTGAATAGTAATGCTTCGCATTAATGCAAGCAATGGATTCACCGCCCACCACCTGCCCGGCGGTCGGCCCTAGCGGCTGTACCAGCGCGGCGACTCGACAAACAGGTGGGTCTGCCCCGCCACCAGCCAGTCCCCCAGGCACTGTTGCAGGTGGGCCAGGCAATGCACGGCCAGGTAGATTTCGTGGTACGGAATAACCATCAGGCGCAGGCTCAGGCCCATGGGTCCGCCTTGTACAATCGGTTCATCTCGGCGCCCTTGTTTTATTTATACCGAACATTTATCCGATATAATGAACAGCAAAATTTATCAGCGTCAAGATAATCAAGGATGATTTAATAGAGATATGAACGATAAAACGAACGATCCAACCGCCCTGTCGCCCATCGGCCTGCTGGCCATGGCCATCAAGCGCGAGCGCCTGAACGCTGGTTTCTCCGTTTCGGAACTGGCCAAGAGGGCTGCGGTGGCCAAGTCCACCCTGTCCCAGCTGGAAGCCGGGCTGGGCAATCCGAGCATCGAGACCCTGTGGGCTCTGGCCCAGGCCATGGGCTTGCAGGTGACGCGGTTTTTCCAGCAACCGGCGCATCAGCTGAAGCTCATCCGTGCCCACGAAGGCACCACCGCCCATGCCGAGGATGCCCACTACGCGGCGACCCTGCTCGATGACTGCCCCCCGGGGGCGCAGCGCGACCTGTATCGCCTGAAGGCGCAACCCGGCCAGGTGCGCCAGTCCAAGGCCCACCTGCCGGGCACCGTGGAACACCTGGTGATCTGCAGCGGGCGGGCCCTGGCCGGGCCTGCGGACAGCCCGGTGAGCCTGGAGGCCGGCGATTACATCCGCTACGGCGCCGACCTGCCCCACGTGTTCGAAGCCCTGGAGGCCGACACCACGGCAATCCTGGTCATCGAACATCGCTAGAGCCCGGGCATTTATCTGCAGGGCCAAGTCTGGAATCATGGCCCCCCGCCTCAACAGGAGTGAGCATCAATGCCCTATTTCTCCCGCCGCGCGCCCCTCCTCGGCCTGCTGCTGGCCAGCCTTGCCGCCCAGGCCGCCCCCAAGCAGGACCAGGACCTTCACATCTACTACAGCATGGTGCCGGGCCAGTTCATGCTGATCGGCAAGGAGCCCGATGGCGGGCCGACCTACTCGGGCACCGCGGTGATCCGCTACGAGAACCAGGCCCTGACCCTGGTCAAGACCATCAACGGCAAGACCACCACCGCCACCGGCAAAGTGGAGCGGGCCACCATGGCCGAGGCCGATGTGCTGCGTTTCAGCTGGCCAGGGCACGGCGCCACCTGCCTGGTACGCGGCGACCTGGACAACTACGCACGCTTGAGCTGCTACTGGACCCAGAACGGGGTGGACCACAAGGAACCGGGGCTGGAGGCTTATTTCCCCACCGAAACCTGGCCTGGCCATCAAGACTGAAACCCGCCCCTCAGTGCTCCCCCACCTCAGCGAGCCACGCCATGATCCAGATCGTCGAATACAGCAACCCCCACCATCGCCAGCCCGTGATCGACCTGTGGAACCGCAGCTTCGGCTACGACACGGCCCACAACACCCCGAGCCTGGCCATCGACCGCAAGCTCGCGGTGGATGACGCTCTGTTCTTCGTCGCCCTGGACCAAGGACAGGTCATAGGCACCCTGATGGCCGGCTATGACGGCCACCGTGGCTGGCTCTACGCCCTGGCGGTGGACCCGCAACAGCGCCGGCTCGGTACCGGCCGGGCCCTGGTGCGCCATGGCGAACAGGCCCTGCAGGGCCGCGGCTGCCTGAAGATCAACCTGCAGATCCTCAGCAGCAACGCCGCCGTGCAAAGCTTCTACCAGGCCCTGGGCTACCAGGTCGAACCGCGGATCAGCATGGGCAAGGTGATCCGCGCCAACGTCCCCGAACACCAGCGTGGCTAGGGGCCGCCGCGCCGCCCTCACCAGTTGTGCCGGTTGCTGCGCGGTGGCGCCAGCAGTTGCTGGGCCAGGCTGGCGGCCGCCAGCGGCGAGGCACTGTGCAACAGCGGATAACCCCAGAACTTTTCATAGGTTTCGGCAAAGGCTTCGACCCCGGCCTGGGCCTCGGGCTCCGGGGCGATGATGATCATGGCCTTGATCCAGCGACGGATCGCCGCCTTGTTGCGTTTCATCCATAACGCCCCCTGCTTGAGCAATGCCTTGCTCTGCTCGGTGTTGCGCTGCGCAGGGTCGGGCATGGCATCGCTCATCAGGACAAAGGCCTGACCGCGCTGCATCAGCGCCTCCAACTGCTGGAACGGCTCGACTCCCGGCTGCCCGGCGCCTTTGGCGGGGCGCATCCAGACCAGGGGAAAATGCTGATGATCGAAGTACATGGGAACACCTCCAGAAAGCCGATAAACAAGAATAGTTATCATCTTCCCGTATAAACCTGTCCGCATCAGCCGAGATTGACAAGTTATTGATCAATCCGGCCAAACGACCGCAGTGATGGAGGTGGCCGTGGTGGCCTTGAAGGCGCTGGTGTTCGTCAAGCAAGGCCCTGCGAGCCTTTGCGCAGCCTCGCGGGCTCGGCGGCTACAGGGGTAGGTCGTGCTCCAGGGCCTGGCGGCGTTCGGCAAAGAAGCGCCCCGGCGGCTGGCCAACGGCTTTCTTGAACATGCGGATAAAGGCGCTGGCGCTGTCATAGCCCAGGGTCAGCGCGACCCGCTCAACCGAGTCGCCCCGGCCCAATTGCTTGAGCCCCAGAAGAATGTGCAACTGGCGCTGCCAGCGGCCGAAGCTCAGGCCGGTCTCGGCCACAATCAGACGGCTCAGGCTGCGTTCGCTGAGGCCGATCTGCTCGGCCCATTGCCCAAGGCTCAGGCGGCGTTCCGGCTGTTCAAGGATCTGCCCGGCCAGGCGCCGCAGCTGTTCATGCCGGGGCATGGGCAAGTGGATCTGCTCCCGGGGCGCCGCCGCCAGCTCGTCCAGAGCCACAGCCATCAACCGCCCCTCGGCACCCTGCTGGTCATAGAGATAGGGCAATTGCGCGCAGCGTTGCAGCAGCTCCTGCAATAGGGGCGACACTGCCAGGGTGCAGCAGGCCTGCGGCAGTGAGCGGGCATGCTCGGGTTCGACGAACAGGCAATAGCCCAGGGCGTTCTCCAACCCCTGGACCCGATGGTCGGTGGCGCTGGGGATCCATACCGCGCATTGCGGTGGTGCCAGCCACAGGCCCTCGGCGCTCTCGCAACTGAGCACGCCGGACAATGGGAACAGCAGTTGGGCCTTGCGGTGGCTGTGCCACGGCCGCTCCCAGCGCTGTTCCTGAGTCGAGATGCGCAAGGCGCACACCGGGCGCGCAATCGCATCCGGATCCTGGGGCTGATCCTGTTCGTTCAAGACGGGCATCCACCTTCCTCCACGGCATCGGGCCATGCCCGCCATCAAGCCGACGGCCAGGCATGCCCTGCAAGGTCGAGGATTGTGCCGGGCCCCTGGGGGTTAGCCAAGAACCACGGGGCACGGGGCTCTTCATCCCTGCGCCCTAGCGGTAGTAGCCATAGCGATAGCAGCAGCCGTGGTAGTGCCCGGGGTAAACCACGCAACCGCCCAGGGAGAGCATGGTGGCCATGACAATCAGCAGTGCAATACGACGGGACATGGTGAATTCCTCATGGGTTCAGTGATACGACCGGCAAGCGCCGCTGGCGACCATCGCCAGCCGTGGCTGCACGGTTACTGATTCAACGGCGCAGCGCGCAGAGATCCGTCGCCGCCCCTGCACAAATATTTCCAGCCGCCGCTGCCAGCGCCCTGCCCCCGCCAGCTGAACCCGGGTTGAACCAGGCGCGGATAAAAATTTCATTTGCCCGCGACGGATTCCCAGCCCATCTATCGTTGAACCCATCAGCTGCGTTCATCAGCGAACGCAGGCCTGAAGGAGTCATCATGAAGCTTGTCCGTTCCCTGCTGCGTCTGCGCACGTTGCTGCTGATCTCCCTGGCACTTGGTGCGCTGGCGAGTACGCCCTCCTATGCCGAAACCATCATCATCCAGCAGGCACCACCGCCCATGCGCTATGAGCCGATGCCCGTGGCCCGCCCCGGCTACGCCTGGGACCGCGGCCACTGGCGCTGGCGCGGGCACGGCTACGTCTGGGTACCCGGCCACTGGCAACCGGTCATGCAGCGCGGGCACTGGATGCCCGGCCATTGGCAGGCCCACGGGCCGCGCTGGTACTGGGTCGAAGGTCGCTGGGTGCGCTGATGCCGTGATGCCCTGGACTACCCCGTTAGCGCACCGAGACCTGCCCATTTGAACGAAACCGACCCGGATCTGGAGTTGCTTAAACGCATCGGCAACAACGACGCGCAGGCCGTGAAGGAAATGGTCACGCGCAAGCTGCCGCGCCTGCTGGCCCTGGCCAGCAGGCTGCTGGGGGATGCCGACGAAGCCCGGGACATCGCCCAGGAGAGCTTCCTGCGGATCTGGAAACAGGCCGCCAGCTGGCGCAGCGAACAGGCACGGTTCGACACCTGGTTGCACCGGGTCGCGCTGAACCTGTGCTACGACCGCCTGCGCCGGCGCAAGGAGCATGTGCCGGTCGATAGCGAGCACGCCTGCGAGGCCCTGGACACCCGCCCGGCGCCCGATGAACAACTGGAGGCCAGCGCGCAGAGCCGGCGCATGGCCCAGGCCCTGGACCAACTGCCGGATCGCCAGCGCGAAGCGATCGTCCTGCAGTACTACCAGGAACTGTCCAACACCGAGGCCGCGGCGCTGATGCAGATCAGCGTCGAAGCCCTGGAAAGCCTGCTGTCGCGGGCCCGGCGCAACCTGCGCAGCTACCTCGCCGAGGCCCCCGGCACGGACCTCTCAGGAAGGAGAAAACCATGACCCCCGAACGCTTCGTGCACCTGGCCGATGCCTATGGCGCCGACCTGCAACGCTGGCCCAGCGCTGAACGCGCCGCCGCCCAGGCCCTGCTCGGCTCCGGTGATGCCCAGGCCGTTGCAGCCCTGCGCCAGGCGCACTGGCTCGACAGCCAGCTGGACCGCTACCAGGTGCCCGCACCGAGCCCGGCCCTGGCCCAGCGCATCATCGCCGCCGCGCAGCAGCCCGGCGCGCCGTTCTGGAGCCGCTACGCCGGCTGGCTGGCCTCCCTGGGCTGGGTCGGGGTCGGCCTTACCGGGGTCGCCGCCGGCATGCTCGCGGTGGCCCTGAGCCTGCCGCTGTCGACCTCCCCCGAGGCCCTGCCCAGCGTGTTCGACCAGAGCGACGCGGAATTCGTCCTGAGCATCAATGCCGAGGAGGCCGAACAGTGAGCCTGTCCATCCGTACGCTGAAAACCTGCCTGGTGCTGTCGCTGCTGTTCAACGTGTTCCTCATCGGCGGCGTGGCCGGCGGCCTCTATCAGTGGCTTGGCCACCCCAAGCCGGCCCAGGCCCTGGCCGTGCCCCAGCACGGCCTGCGCCAGGCCATGGCGCAGATGCCGGAAGAACGCCGGCGCCAGTTGCGCCAGTTGCTGCGCCAGACCCGCATCGACAGCCAGCCGCTGATCATCGCCGGGCGCGAGGCGCGCCAGGCGGTGGTGCGTGAACTGGGGGCCGAACCACTGGACCGCAATGCCCTGGATGCCCAACTGGGCAAGTCCCGGGATGCCGACATCGCCCTGCGGGCCCGGGTCGACGAAGCCCTGGCCGACTTTGCCGGCAACCTGTCGCTCAAGGAGCGCCAGCAACTGGTGGAGGCCATGTACCTGCGGGGCCCGGGAAAGAACCGCGCAACCAATAGAGATTGAAGGCCCGGCGACGGATTTCGCCCCGGGCCACGTTCAATCCTTGATCGCCCGCGATAGCCGCGGGCCCACTGCCCACCTCAGGAAACCGACCATGCTTCGCACGATCCAAAGCATCCTCATTGCCACCTTGCTTGGCACCACTCTGGCAGGCTGTGTAGTGGCCCCGGCCCATCCTCGCCGGCCGCCACCGCCGCCGCCCATTGTCGAGGTGATTCCGATGGCGCCCGCGCCGAGCTATCACTGGGTCGCCGGGCATTACCGCTGGCACGCCGGCCAATGGGTCTGGACACCGGGGCATTGGCGCTATTGATGCCTAGCCGGCCACCGCCTCCAGCAGCCAGGTCTTGAAGGCGCCCATGGCCGGGGTTTCGGCCCGGGACTGCAGGCGGGTCAACCAGTAGCTGCCGGTGACAATGCCGATGTCGAAGGGCTGCACCACCGCGCCACTGGCCAACTGGCGCTGGAACATCAAGGGCGGCGCCAGAGCCACGCCCAGGCCTTGCAGCGCCGCTTCGAGCATGCCCAGGGACGAGTCGAAGACCACGCTCTGGGGCAACAGGCTGTTGGCCCCCAGCCCCGCCGCCTGGAACCACTGCGGCCATTCGTCGGTGCGGTAGGAGCGCAGCAAGGTCTGCCCCAGCAGGTCCGCCGGGCTGTGCAGCTGGCGGGCAAGTTCCGGCACGCACAAGACCGACAGTGGTGCCTGCAACAACGCCAGCGCCTCGATGCCGTGCCAGGCCCCGGTGCCAAAGCGGATGGCGTAGTCCAGGCCCTCCGCTGCCACATCCACCCGATTGTTGTTGGTGCTCAGGCGCAGATCGACATAGGGATGGCGCGCCTGGAAGTCCCCCAGCCGCGGCAACAGCCAGCCCACGGCGAAGGTGCCCACCGCGCCCACCGTCAGCACTTCGCGATAGTGCCCGCCCTCGAATCGTCCCAGGGTCTGGGCGATGCGGTCGAAGCATTCGCGCAACACCGGCAGCAGGGTCTCGCCTTCGCTGGTGAGCATCAGGCCCCTGGGCAGGCGCTTGAACAGGGTGACGTTGAGCTGGCCCTCCAGGCTCTTGACCTGGTGGCTGACCGCCGCCTGGGTCACGCACAGCTCGATGGCCGCACGGGTAAAACTCAAGTGCCGTGCCGAGGCTTCGAACGCCCGCAGCGCATTCAGGGGCAGATGGGGACGGAGCATGGGTATTCCCTAGTTTTTCTAATGGCTCGTGCGAAATATGGTCGTTTGTCGATGCGCCGTAAACTGCCTACATTGGCCTCGCTCGCGCAGCATCGGCCACGCCCTCCCGTGCCAGGAAGGCTTCGCGGGCAGGCCGCCCGGAGCGTTCCCGCGAAGAACGCCGGGGCCGCAAAGCCGCTGGGACAAACGCGGCGCATATAACCAGAACCCAGGGAAACCAACCAATCATGCGGCACACAACCTTGACCGGACTAGGCGTCATCAGCGCCTGCGCACTGCTACTGGGCGCCTCCAGCGCCTTCGCCGAGACCACTGCGGACAGCGCGCTGAAAACCACCGTGGACGCCACCATCCGCCCTCTGATGCACCAGCAGGGCATTCCCGGCATGGCGGTGGCGATCATCGCCAACGGCAAGCGACATTACTTTAACTACGGGGTTGCCTCCAAGGACAATCAACAGCCGGTGGACAACGACACCCTGTTCGAGGTGGGCTCGGTAAGCAAGACCTACACCGCCACCCTCGCCGGCTACGCCCAGGCCAGCGGCAAGCTGGCCCTTGAGGACCACGCCAGCCAGTACCTGCCAGCACTGCGCGGCAGTGCCTTGGACGGCATCAGCCTGCTGCAGCTGGGCACCTATACCGCTGGCGGCCTGCCCTTGCAGTTCCCCGATGACGTGCAGGGCGAGGACAAGACCCTGGACTACTACAACACCTGGAAACCGACCTTCAGCCCCGGCACCCAGCGCCAGTATTCCAACCCCAGCCTCGGGCTGTTCGGCTACCTGGCGGCCCGCAGCCTGGGCCAGCCGTTCGACCGGTTGATGGAGCAGACGCTGTTCCCCAAATTTGGCCTCAAGCACAGCTACATCCATCTGCCCAAGGACCAGCTGGGGCACTACGCCCAGGGCTACGACAAGCAGAACCGGCCGATCCGCCTCAGCCCCGGGCCGCTGGACGCCGAAGCCTACGGGGTCAAGACCAGCGCCCCGGACCTGCTGCAATTCATTGCCGGCAACCTGCAACCGGGCCAGTTCGAGCGCCCCCTGCAACAAGCCATGGTGGCGACCCAGAGCGGCTACTACCAGGTCGGCGACATGACCCAGGGCCTGGGCTGGGAGCGCTACGCCTACCCGGTGCCCCTGGCGCGCCTGCTGGCGGGCAACTCATCGGCCATGGCCCTTGAGCCGCACCCGGTGCAATGGCTGACCCCGGCCGCCGCCCCCAAGGCCGACGCGCTGTACAACAAGACCGGTTCCACCAGCGGTTTCGGCGCCTATGTAATGTTCATCCCGAGCCAACAGATCGGCATTGTCCTGCTGGCCAACAAGAACTACCCCAACGAGGAACGGATCAAGGCCGCCCACGCCATCCTCACGGCCCTGGAGACCGGGAAGTAATCAACCCGGGTGCCTGCGCCTGCCCGCAACGCCACCTGACCTTCGGTCACGTGGCGTTTTTTCTGTTGCCTCGGCCAAAGTGGCGCCTAGACTCAAACCAGCCCCTCGACCGCGCACTCGGGCCAGGCCAGCCACTGGCCCGGCGCTTGCGGCGCCGGGCCTGATTCAAGGTTCGCGCTGAACCTTCTGCCAGGCTTTCCGGTCGATAACTGCAACCTGGCCAGGCTTGCCGGCGCTGCTGCGCCGGTCATCGCCCGGGCACCACAGCCGCTGGAGAAACGTCCGTGATATCGACCCTGCAGATCGCCAGAATCAAAGCCTGGGGCGCCCATGGCTTCACCGCCACCGGGGTGGTCAGTGCCTTGCTCGCCACCCTGGCACTGTTCGACAACCAGCCCAAGGCCTGCCTGCTATGGCTGGGGGTGGCGCTGCTGGTGGATGGCGTCGACGGCTCCCTGGCGCGCAAGGTCAAGACCAGCTCGGTGCTGCCCAACATCGACGGCTCGGTGCTGGACCTGGTGATCGACTACCTGACTTACGTGTTCATCCCGGCGCTGTTCATCTACCGCTACATTCCCCTGCCGGAATACAGCGCGCTGCTGGCCACTTCGCTGATCTTGCTGTCGTCGCTGCTGTGTTTCTGCAACGTCAACATGAAGAGCCACGACAACTACTTCCAGGGCTTTCCCGCGGCCTGGAACGTGGTTGCCCTGTGCTTCTACCTGATCGAACCCGGCCCCTGGCTGAGCCTGCTGAGCATCTTCGCCCTGGCCCTGCTGACCGCCACCCGGGTGCAGTTCCTGCATCCGTTCCGGGTACGCAAGTGGATGGGGCTGAACATCATCGTGACCTTCGTCTGGCTGCTCAGTGGCGCGCTGCTGATTCTCAGCCACCCGCTGCACAGCCCGTCGATCATGGGCCTGTGGCTGGCGGCCTCGGCCTACTTTCTCGGCGTGTGCCTGTGGCGCTCGGCCCAGGAATGGTTCAGCAAGGCCAGTTGAACCAGTGCCCCGCGAACAAATGCCGGGGCCCGGCGAGCATGCAAGACTGCTGCGCCCAAGCCTCTGCAACAGAGGCTTGATGACTATTTGCCCACCCGATGAGGGGGAACGGGTGCCTAGGGCACCTCGGGCTGGCTGATCGCCGCGCTCAGGGCCAGGGCCAGTTCCGCCACCGAGTAGGGCTTTTGCAGGAACACGAACTCCCGGGTCTGGCCCTGGGCCAGGGCCGGGCTGTAGCCGCTGGTGAGGATGACCGGCAACCGCGGGTAGTCGCGACGGATCCGGCTGGCCAGTTCGATGCCGCTCATGCCCGGCATCACCACATCGGAAAACACCGCCTGGAATCGGGTCCGCTCCTCGCCCAGGCGGCGCAGGGCTTCGGCCGCGCTGGTGGCCCATTCGGTCTGGTAGCCCAGTTCGTTCAGGGACTGGGCCAGCAGCACGCCGACTTCGGGATTGTCCTCCACCACCAGCAGGGTCATGCCCTGGCCGTCGATCATGGGCACTACCGCCTGGGCTGGCGCCGGCAAGCCGGCCAGGGCTTCCGCGCGCGGCAGGTACAGGGTAAAGCGCGTGCCCTGCCCCGGCTGGCTGTGCACCGCCAGGCCGCCGCCCGACTGTTGGGCGAAACCGAACACCTGGGACAAGCCCAGGCCGGTGCCCTTGCCCACCTCCTTGGTGGTGAAGAAGGGTTCGAAGATCCGTTCGATCTGCTGGGGGTCGATGCCGGCGCCGGTATCAGTCAGGGATACTGCGACAAAGTCCCCGGCCTGGGCCCCCTGGCTGGCACTGGGGGGAATCTGCGCCACCCGCTCCACGGCCACCACCAGCAAGCCTTCGCCCTGCATGGCGTCCCGGGCATTGACCGCCATATTGATCAGCGCCGTGTCGAACTGGCCGGCATCGGCGTGGATGTAGCAAGGCTGCTGCGGCAACTCGATACGCAGTTCGATGCAGGCGCCGATTAGTGGATTGATCATCTGCGCCAGCAACTGCACGCTGGCGCCGACGTCGAAGGTCTCCGGGCGCAGGTTCTGCTGGCGGGCATACGCCAGGAGCTGGCCGGTGAGCTTGCTGGCGCGGTCGACGGTGTCGGAAATCGCCTTGATGTACAGCTGCCGGCGCTCTTCGCTGAGGTTGCGGCGCAACAGGTCGGTGGAAGAGCGGATCACCGTCAGCAGGTTGTTGAAGTCGTGGGCCACGCCACCGGTCAGTTGCCCCACCGCCTCCATCTTCTGCGCCTGGCGCAGGATGTCCTCGGTCTTGCGCAGCGCCTGGGCGGCCTCGCGCTCGGCCTGCATGTCACGGCCCACGGCGTGAATGTGGTGCGGGTCCGGCACGGCGCTCCAGGCCATCCAGCGATAGGAACCGTCGCGGTGGCGAAAGCGGTTCTCGAAGCGCGAAAAGCTCTCGCCCCGAGACAGATCGGCCGCCGCCCCCGCTGCGGCCAGGCTGTCCTGGGGGTGGATGAAATCGTAGAAACTGCTGCCTTCCAGTTCCTCGCGCTGCCAGCCCAGGAGCTGGGTCCAGGCCGGGTTGACGGCGACGATGCGGCCATTGAAGTCCGCCACCAGCATCAGGTCCGTGGACAGCTGCCAGATCCGGTCGCGCTCCTGGGTACGCTCCTGGACCCGCTGCTCCAGAGACTCATTGAGCCGCCGCAGCTCCTCCTGCGCCTCGCGGGTGGCGCTGATGTCCCGGGAAATGCAGAGGATCTTCTCCGGCTGGCCGGCCGCGTCGAGCATCGGCGTAACCTGCACATCCCACCACTTGGTGCGCCCCTGGAGGGTATCGGCGGCGCCCTGGAACCGCACCGAACGGCCCTGGCGCGCGGCGGCAATGGCATCTTGGGCCTCCTGGTGGCCCTGGCCCTGCCAGAAGTCCGGCCAGGGGCAGCCCCGCACCGCATTGAAATCACTGACTTCCATGACCCGCAGGCCACCTTCGCTCATGAACGACAGCTGGCCATCGAGGTCCAGCACCTTGATGCAGTCGTTGCTGGCGGCCAGCACCCGGGTATTGAGCTCGCGGGTTTCGCGCAGGTGCGCCTCGGTCTGCCGGGCGTGCCGGGCCAGCAGCACGCGATCGGTGGTTTCCACGGTGTGGCACAGCACTCCCAGCACCTGTTCGTCGTCCTCGTCATACACCGGGCTCATGGAGAACGACCACCAGGTCAGCTCTTCGCCGGGGTAGCGCTGCATGTTCACCGGCAGGTCTTCGTGGCGGCAGGAGTAGCCGAGAAACGCCTGCTCCACCATCGGCTGGACATCTGGCCAGGCATCGGCCCAGAGGGTCTGGATGGTCTGCCCCAGGGCATTGGCCAGGCGCGGGCCGAGGACCGGTCGGTAGGCATCGTTGAAGAAGAACTGCATCTGCGGCCCCCACAGCAGGTACAGGCTCTCCGGGGATTCGAGCATCTGGCTCAAGGTGCTGCGCAGCAGGCCGGGCCAGCCCTCACGAGGGCCCACCGCAGTCTGCGACCAGTCGAAGCGACGGATTGCAGCACCGATCTCGCCGCCGCGGGAGGTCTTGGGCGCTGCACCACGAGGTGGGGAAGTAGTCATGAACACATCACAGAAAAGGAAAAAGGCAACACTGCCATCCAATGGCCAGCGCAGGATAACTGACCCCGTGGATCCGCAGAAGTTGGCAACCGGCAAAGCTGATTCGACAACAGCGGCCAAAGTACCCGGCGAATGCCTTTAAACCCGCGCCGGCCTGGGGCATTCTGCATCGGCATTGCCACCTGCCCGCCGAGAACCGCGCGATGAATACCACCACCTTGGTGCTCTACACCTCCAGTTGCTTTATCGGTGCCCTGATTCCCGGGCCGACCTCACTCCTGGCCATGGCCAACGGCACCTCGCGCAATCGCCAGCTGGTGGCGGTGGGCATGGCCGGGGCGGCGCTCTCGGATGTACTGATCATCGCTGCCGTGGGCCTCGGGCTGGGGGCCATGCTGATGGCCTCGCAGCAGTGGTTCATGGCCTTGAAATGGCTCGGGGTGTGCTACCTGGCCTGGCTCGGCATCCAGCTCTGGCGCAGTGCGCCCCAGGGCCTCGGAGCCCAGCAGGTGCAGGCCGAGTCACGGCGCGCAGAGGTGTTCCGGCGCAGCTTCTCGGTGGCCATGACCAACCCCAAGGTGCTGCTGTTCTTCACCGCGTTCCTGCCGCAGTTCGTCGACCCCACCCAGCCGGTCTTCATCCAGTACGCCACTCTGGCGCTGGTCACTGCGGTGGTGGAGGTGCTGGTGATGGGGCTGTACGCCGCCGGTGGCGTACAGGCGGCGAAGTTCCTGACCGCCAGCGGCATGCGCCGGCTCAATCAATGCTGCGGTGCGGCGATGCTGGCGCTGGCGGGGTTTCTGGCGCTGTACCGGCGCAGCTGAAAGGCTGCGCCAGGTTTCAGAAGGCCAGCTTGTAACCGATGGAAAACAGCATGACCGCCAGGCACGGGCGCAGGATCTCGTCGGAAACGCGCCCGGTCATGTGGCTGCCGATCCAGATCCCGGGCAACGAGCCCATCAGCAGGAAGCCCAGCAGGTGCCAGTCCATGTTGCCCATGCTGGCGTGGCCCAGGCCTGCCACCAGGGTCAGGGGGACGGCGTGGGCGATTTCAGTGCCCACCAGGCGCTTGGTGGCCAGGAACGGATAGAGGATGAACAGCGCCACGGTGCCCAGGGCACCGGCGCCGATGGAGGTCAAGGCGACCATGGTGCCCAGGATCACCCCGGTGACCACGGTCAGGCCATTGAGCCCGCCGGGGCTGGGCTGGTAGTCGCTGCCATGGCGCTGGGCGAAGGCCATGAGTTTCTTCTTGAAGACAATGGCCAGGGCCGTGAGCAGCAGGACGAACCCCAGCCCCTGCTTGATCACCGCGTTCAGGGCCTGGGGGTCGGTGTCGAGATTCTTCAGGAACCACAGGGTCACCGCCACCGCCGGCACGCTGCCCAGGGTCAGCCAGCCGGTGATGCGCCAGTCGATGTTGCGGTTCTTCTGGTGCACCAGCACCCCACCGGATTTGGTGATGGCCGCGTACAACAGGTCGGTGCCCACGGCCGTGGCCGGATTGATGCCGAACCAGAGCAGGATCGGGGTCATCAGCGAACCGCCTCCCACACCCGTCATGCCCACGATGAAACCCACTACCAGGCCCGCGACTACAAAACCGAAGTTACCCACATCCATCAATAAAGCCCTACAAATCACGCGGCCAGGTCAAAAACTGGCGGCAGCATAGCGGCTAAAGCTTATGTCCATTTATATGAATAAAATCTAACGTTATAACCAGCCCCATTTTTTTCATGCACAAGGCGCATGGCAGGCCCTGCGCAATTGCAGCCGCCACATGCCATGGAGCCCCTGGCACGCGGCTAAAAAAGCACGTGCCGGCAGACGCCGAACGCTCTGTGCTGCACATCAGGGCCATGGCATCCGGTATTCTGCCCGTTGCTTGCCGGGGCCCCCGGCCTGGCACTCCCCCTGGCTCGTGCCCCACACCCGATTCCAAGGAAGGCCCATGACCTCTGCCGACACCTCGTACCAGATCGAGCACCAACGCATCCGCTTCAGGCGCCTGAACCTGCAACAGGAAGCCCCCGAAACCGGCGCCCCTGTCCGGGGCAACTGGGGGCTGGCACTGTCCGGTGGCGGCATTCGCAGTGCAACCTTCGGCCTTGGGGTGCTGCAAGCCATGGCCCGGGCCCCGGCCCCCGCCGAGGCGCAACCACAGCCTGCGGGCGCGCGCGAACACAGCCTGCTGTCGCGCATCGACTACCTGTCCACGGTCAGCGGCGGTGGCTATATCGGCAGTTTCTTCAGCAGCCTGTTCCTCCCCGGGCGCCTGCAACCCCAGGCTCCCCAGGACCCGGTGGCCCATGCCGCCCACAGCGCCTACCAGGCGCTGCGCTTCGAGCCGCCGGGGCGCATCAGCACCGGCGTCGACTACGCCACCCGGCCACCGGGCCAGGGCCCCGCGGCCTGGCTGCGGGAAAACGGCCGCTACCTGACCCCCACCGGCTCCGGCGACATGCTCTACGCCCTGGCCATGACCTGGCGCAACTGGCTGTCGCTGCAGGCCATGATCGGCCTGCCCATCGTGCTGCTGCTCAGCCTGCTGAGCCTGTTCCAGGTCCTGAGCCAGGCCAGCCTGCTGCTCTGGCCGCTGATGGCCGGCGTGCTGTTCGCCCTGCCCTGCGCCGTGGCGTACTGGCTGGTCATTCCCCAGGGCGACCTGGACCGGCCGCCCAGCATGGGCAACGCGGCGTACCGGATCATGCTCGGCATAGTCATCGGCCTGTGGCTCAGCGGCGCCCTGGCCTACTGGCTGGCCCAGTGGCAGGCGGTGGGCGCCCTGACCCTGGGCTGTGCCCTGGTGGGCAGCTGCGCCTTGCTGATCACCCGGCAACTGGTGCGGCGCCTGGCCGACAACCGCGACCCGGCCAAGGACAATGCCTGCGCCAACAGCGTGCGCAACTATCGGGTGCAGATCACCCGCGCCCTGGGCCGGGCGATGGCCGCGGTGGCGGTGCTGGGGTTCCTCGCCCTGCTGGTGACTGCGGCCCAGGCGCTGTACAGCTACCTGCACGACCTGCGAGCCCTGGGCAGCCTGCTGTTGCTGGTGGGCGTGGTGTGGCTGGTGCGGCGCCTGGCTCTGCTCAAGGATGAAAAGCACCTGCCGGGCTGGATGCACAAACTGCCGCTGGACGTGCTCGCGCTGATTGCCGGCGGCCTGCTGCTGAGCCTGCTGTGCCTGTGCTGGGGCTTGCTGGTGCAGTGGATCGCTCACGACGGCGGGGTGGTGTCCGGCGACCACGCGGTGGCCTGGCGGCTGGCGGCGCTGAGCCTGCTGGCGGCCGTGCTGACCCACATCAGCGGGCGCTTCATCGGCTTCCTCAATACCTCATCGCTGCAGGCCTTCTACTCGGCGCGGCTGATCCGCGCCTACCTGGGCGCCTCCAATGGCCGGCGCTTCAATGGCCCGGCCGCACAGCGCCGTACCTACATGAGCGTGGCCGAGCCCATGTCCAGCGACGACCTGTCGCTGCAGCAGTACTACGCCAGCCCCAGCGCCGGCCCGGTGCACCTGATCAACGTCACCATGAACCTGACCGTCGACCCGGCCGAACAACTGGTGCAGCGCGACCGCAAGGGCAAGCCGCTGTGCATTGCGCCGAACTGGGCCCCCGACAGCCCGGCCCCCAGCGCCGAATGCCCGGCAGAACGCTACATTCTCGATGGCACGGCCTATCGTCGCGACCTCGACCACGGCCCGGCCTCGGAGATCATGAGCCCGCTGACCCTGGGCCAGTGGATCGGCGTCTCCGGCGCCGCCTTCAGCACCGGCCTGGGTCGCGCCACCAGCCTCGGCATGTCGCTGGTGCTGGGGCTGGCCAACGTGCGCCTGGGCATCTGGTGGCCCAGCCACTTCCTCGACCCCGGGCAACAGCACTGGGTGCCGCGGGACCTCAAGCCCTGGACCCGCTACGGCACCCAGGCCTACCTGTTCTATGAACTGACGGCGCGCTTTCACGGCTACCGCCGCGACTACCAGTACCTGTCAGACGGCGGGCACTTCGAAAACACCGGGACCTACGAACTGCTGCGCAAGGAGCGCAAGGTGGAATTGATCGTCACCTGCGACGCCGGCTGCGACCCCGACTACCAGTTCGACGACCTGGCCAACCTGGTGCGCCTGGCGCGCATCGACCAGGCGCTGGAGATCCGCGAAGACCTGGGGGTTCTGAGCCATCCGCAGCTCAAGACGGTGTTTGCCAGCCTTGAGGAATTCCGCCAGCCACCGAGCACCGAGAACCAGAAATGCGCCCTGCTGCTCAACGTCCATGCCCACTCCCCGGGCAGTGACGATGACCTGTGCCAGACGCCCCACTGCCGGATCCTGGTGCTCAAGCCCCGGCTGATCGCCGGCCTGACGCCGGACGTGCTGAACTACGCCCGGGCCAATCCGGGCTTTCCCAACCAGAGCACCGTGGATCAGTTTTTCGACGAGGCGCAGTTCGAGAGTTACCGGCAACTGGGCCTGAGCATTGGCCAGACCGTCTTCGGCACCCAGTGCCAGCCCAGCGAGATTGCCCAGGCGTTGTGGCGGTATCTGCAATAGCCCCGGCAACGCCGGGGCCTGCCGGTCAAGGGGTCTTGTGCCGCTTCACCGCTTCCAGCCATTGCGCTTCAAGGCGTTCCTGGTGCGGGTCGATGCCATGCTCGGCCAGCAGCGCCAGATGCCGCTCCACCTCACCGTGCATCTGCCCGTGGGCGCTGGAGTTGGCGTCCAGCTGGTGCATCTGGATCAGCCCCAGGTGATAGAAGCGCAGTAGCTTGAGGGCCGCAGGATCCCCCGCCGCAACCCCGGCGGTGACCTGGTGCATGACGTTGGTCACCCGCATCAGGCTGCGCTTGAGGCGCCAGCCATAGACCGCCGCCGCCATCCACGGCTTGTTCCAGAACACACTGCGCAACAACGCCGCGCTGATCAGCAGGCCGGTGAACACTCCTGCCGCGTTCCACAGCAGGTTGTCCCCGCCGGGCTGGCCGAACAGCGCCACCGCAGCGCTGGAAAACAGCATGGCCAGGGCAATGAACACCAGCGCGATGATCAAGGTGCTGCGCCGGGTTTGCCGACGGTAAGTCTCAGGGTCCTGCGGGGTGATGACGAACATGGGCGCGACGGGCTCCAATGGCTGAACGTGAGTGGCTGGCGCGCATTATCACCGCTGGACCGGCCGCCGGTGGGTTAAACGGGAAAAATATCCCATTAGGCTGATCCAGGTCGGTGTATTCCCCTGCCCCCGCGTCAACGCCGCGGCAACGACCGCCCCAGGCGCCGCCAGCCCAGCACTACCCCGCTGGCGCTGACCAGCAAACCTCCGGCGCTGAAGGCGATCATCCACAGATCCCACAACGGTCGGTTGGCCAGCAGCGGCAACCAGTCCCAACTGTGCAGCAGGGCGAACAGCCAGCGCGAGGCGCGGCGCGGCTGGTCCAATTGGCCGACGATGGCGCCAGTGTGCAGGTCCAGGTGCAGCCAGGTCTGCGCCGGGTCGTCGAAACGCACCCGCAGCATCGGCAGGCGCTGCTGCAGGTGGCCCATCATGCTCTGCGGTTCCCGGGCGTAGTAATAGAAGTCGTAGGCGGCAAGTTGCTCGACGAGCATCGGTTGCCCTGGCCGGATGGCCCAGGCCGCCTGCTGCAAGGTGCCGGGGTGGAACCGGCGCTGGACCCGATCCCCGGCCATGTCGAAGATCCGCGTACGCCCGGCGCCGTCATAGCCAATCACATACCCCTTGCCGGCGATCATCCGCCACTCCAGTTCCCGGGCCTGCAGGCCGTCATCGGCAAAGCGTTGCAGGACCTGCCCGGCATTCAGCGGGAACGCCGAGGCGCCCAGGGGGCCACCCTGGTACGCCGCCACCGACAAGGGCTGGGCGCTGCTGAAAAGCTTCCACGGGTTCATCGACATCAGGCCGCTGAAGATCCAGGTGATCAGCAGCACGCCGAACAGCATGCCCCCCAGGTGATGCCAGCGGGCAAAACCCTGGTACGGCGAGTGCGAGCCGTTGCGGTAGGTGCGCTTGAAGCGCCAGCGCAGCACGCCCACCGCCAGGCCGAGCACCGCCATCAGGGTGGCGGCCAGGGACAGGTAGGTGACGATCGGCCCCCAGGCGCCATCGATGCCGATGCCCCGCAGCGGGTACAGCCAATGCAGCCAGGCGCCGATCCAGTTCCAGGCGCGTTCGCTGGCAGTAGCGTCGCGCACCACCTCGCCGGTGGTGCCGGAGATATACAGCAAGCGCCGGTCGGCATCGGCAATGGCCACCCGGTGCAGCGGCCGGTCGGCATCCAGGGCCCGGGACAGGCTCCACATGTCCTCCTGCACGACGCCACGATCACGCGCCACCGCTTCGGGGGCGAACTGGCGGGCCGCGGCCAGGGCTTCGACCCTATCGGGGGCCGCCGCCGGCAGGCCGCTCTGGTAGTCGACCGCCACCTTGCGCGGCCCGGGGTATTCAAGGATGTAGCGCGGCAGCCCCGCCACCGTGGTCAGGCGGATGCTCGTGGGCGGCTGGTGCGGATCGGCGGCGTGCAGCACCTGCCCCAGGTCGGCTGGGGCAGGCTCCAGTTGCAGCACCGGCAGGTGGGCCAGGTGCTCGGCCGGGGTCAGCTTGGGATAGCCGACATACAGCATCACCACCCCGGAGATAAACCACAGGGCCATGAACAGGCAGGCAACGATGCCCAGCCAACGGTGCCAGAGGTACAGGTAACGCTTCATCACAGGCAACTCGCAGATGCGCGGGGCGCCACCGGGCGCCCCGCTGGCTCAGGTTAAAAGCGCGTTTGCAGCGCCAGTTCGAAGGTCCGCGGCGCCCCCAGGTACAGCTGGCTCGGCGCGGTGGTGCGGGCGTAGACCTGATCGGTGAGGTTGCGCACCCGCCCGGTGATCCGCGTATCGGCGTTCACCTGATAGCCGACAAAGGCACCGAAGATCGTGTAGGCCGGCGCGTAGCGGCTGTTGGCCGCATTGGCGTACATCGAAGACACGTAGCGGACGTCGCTGCCCACCTGCCAGGACGGCGCCAGGTCATAGGTCAGCCACAGGTTGCCGACCTTGTCCGGGGTGTTGGTGGGCCTGTTGCCCTTGCGTGATACCGGGCGCCCGCCGACGTTTTCATAGAATTCGTCGTATTGGGCATCGACGTAGGCGAAGTTGCCTTCGGCCAGCAACTTGGGGGTCACCCGCAGCGACGCCGCCAGTTCCACGCCCCGGGAAGACTGCTGCCCCACCGGCTGGCTGCTGCCGGGGTTGCTCGGGTCGGCGGTGGACAGGTTCTTACGCTCGATGCGGTAGGCGGCCAGGGTCGCCGAGCCGCGGCCGTCGAGGAAATCGAACTTGCTGCCGACCTCCCACTGGTTGCCGGTGCTCAGGTCGAAGTCGCGCACCTGGCCATAACTGGCGGTGGTCAGGATGCCCGCCGGCGGGTCGGCGGCGGTGCTGTATTGCACGTACAGGTTGGCCGCCGGGGTCAGCTCGTAGACCAGCCCCAGGCGCCCGGTGGTCGGGCGGTATTTACGCTGGAAGAACGCCGGGTTGGCCTCGGTGACGGCGCGGTAGTTGGTCACCTGCAGGTCGATCTGGTCGTGGCGCAGGCCGCTGAGCAGGGACAGGCGCTCGCTCAGTTGCAGGCGGTTTTCCAGGAACAGGGCCCAGGTGTCCACCTGGTTGCGGCGGTTCTTGTCGAAGCCGCGCTGCATGCCGGGCAAGTCCCAGAAGCTGCCCGGGTCGAAATCGCCCGGATCAACGCCGGGCAGTGAGCCCGATACCGAGCGCGGGAAGTTGCTCATCACGTTGTGGCTGTAGTCGATGCCCGCCGACCATTGGCTGTCCAGGCCGAACAGCGTGTTGTGATGCAGCAGCTCGAAGCGGTTGCCATTGAGTTCCTGGGCGTGGCGCTGGAGCAGGATGCCGGAACGCACCACCTGGCTGTTGTCGCTCTTGTAGGCGTAGGTCTCCAGGTTGCGGTATTCGCGGTCGGCGTTGTAGTGGTACAGGGTGTTGCGCAGCGAAGTACGGTCATCGACCTGATAGTCGATGATCGAGCGCAACCACTGCACCCGCTGTTCGTAACGCCCATCGCGGACGTTGTAATTCTCGAAGCGCCGGCTCTTGTCCACCTCCATCTTGCCCCCCAACGGGTTCAGCGCCGGGGTGCCCCAGTAGGGGCTGTCGACGCGCTCGTCCTGGTACTCGTAGGCCAGGGTGTGGGACAGCTGGTCGTTGAAGTCCGTCAGCAGGGAGAAGGCCGTGGTCCAGGCGTCGCGCTGTTCACGGTCGACATAACCGTTGCTGGTGGTGTGGCTGAGGTCCAGGCGCGCGTAATGCCGCGGGCCGGCCCCCTCGTTCAGCGCGTGGTTGAAGCCGAAGGAGGTTTCAGTGCTGTCGTAGGAGCCATAGCTGACCCGCCCTTCGTTGAACGACTCGGTGCGCGACGGCAGCTTGGTGATGTAGTTGATCGAACCGCCCACCGCGCCGGCGCCGTAGAGAAAGCTCGACGGCCCGCCGACGGCCTCGACCCGGTCGTAGATCCAGCTGTCCACCGGGCGCGCGGCGATGGAGTCGTACTGCACGCTGATGTCATTGAACAACTGGGTGATCTGCGCCCCGGAGAAGCCGCGATAGGACACGAAGCCCGGCACCCCGGGGGACGAGGCCGCGTTCATCCCCGGCACGCTGGCCAGGATGTCCTGGGTATTGGCGGCGCCGCGCTGCTCGATCTGCTGGCGGTTGACCACACTGACCGAAGCCGGGGTTTCCCGGGGCGTCAGGCCCAGGCGCGAGCCGGTGCTGCCCTGGGTATCGAGTTGCAGGCCGACCTTGCGTTCTTCGTCGGTGCTGATGCGCATCTGCGGCAACTCCAGCGGGGAGTCGGCCAGGGCATTGAACGACAGGGCACAGCACAGCGCCGCGCAGTGGGGGGAGCGATTGAGGTGTTTCATGGACTCGGACTCGAAAAAAATCATCGAACAGCGTCCGGCAGCAGTCGCCGGAGCGACCGTGCAGCTAGTGCCGGAGGACGAGAAAGCGCGACCGCCAATGACGGTCGCCGGAGCGAGTCAGCCCAGAGGAGGTGCCCGGGGATTGAGCGCAGGCCAGCAAGAACGCGGCGGCGCCTTGCTGCGCTGCTCGCCCCCCAGCCGTGGCGGGCGTTGGCGGCGCAGCATCCAGCCCAGGCAAAACAGCAGCGCGATGCCCAGGCTCACGGCCGAGCACAATGGGCACATGAACGTGCTCAGCCCACCGGCGGCGGCCTGATCGCTGAAGTCGCCGTCCAGGGCCGGGCCCGGGTTGCCCATGGCGGAACAGAACTGCCCGCCGACGCCATTGAGCTCCAGCCCGGCCATCTGCCCGTGGCCCAGGCCACAGACGAACACGTTGAACAGCACGCAGAAATACAGCGTCCAGGCAATGTGGGGGCGATGGAGGGAGGCATGGGTCATGGCGGCAAGATTAACAGCGAAAAAAGCGGCGGAAAATCACCCATGCAGGGCAAACGACACTCATGGGCCTGCCAGCGGTGAGGTTGTGGCGAGATTTATAGCCGACTTGCGGCGACCTGCATTGCCCCTAATGGCTTTTTGCCTTGATGCGCAAGAAGTTGCGCACTCCAATGTGGATAAACCTGTGGACACATGGCTGTAAGCAGTGCGGACAGGACTGTACAGAGGAGTGCGCAAGAAGTTGCACAGTACTGCGCAACTTCTTGC